>Ga0209096_1000012_pt1 | contig 392333 bp, 312 predicted proteins | sample AD_UKC034_MetaG_FD_184407 | JGI IMG/M metagenome (GOLD analysis project Ga0209096, IMG submission 184407) | Active sludge microbial communities of municipal wastewater-treating anaerobic digesters from USA - AD_UKC034_MetaG (SPAdes) (version 2) | ecosystem: Engineered > Bioreactor > Anaerobic... | reverse complement strand
CTGTCGCCAACCGACTCGTACGCCGTCTGCAGAAGCTCGGCTACCAGGTTGCCCTTGATTCCACACCCACGGGGGCAAGCACGGTCCCCGCCTAACCCACAGAACGATTTGTAGAGCAGTGGCACAGTTCGGGCGCAGGCTCCCACGCCACTCCCCAACGTTGACGAAACTCACGCCCTGCGCTACACTCGCGCCTCACTGCACTTCGCACAATCCTTCACCCGAGGTGACGCTTGGACATTCTACGTTGGCCCTGGATTGCCCTGACCGCCGGCCTCTGCGGCTACTGCTACGTCCGCTTCCTCACCGCCCACCCATTGCGCATGGGCCGCCACCTCTTCCTCTCCTCCCTCGCCCTCTTTGCCTGGATCGCTCTCCTGATTGTATCCTTTGACGGCATCGAGCGCATCGCCGCCGGCCTCCTCACCCTCCTCCTCTTCTTCGCCGGCTATGCCCTCTCCGCGCGCCAGGTCCTCTCGCGTCAAGACCCCCGGCCTGTGCCGGCGCTCACCCGCGCCAAGGGCGACCCCGGCCTGGGCCACACTGCCGTCGTCTACTTCACCCACGGCGAGCCCGAGACCTACGATCCCATCGGCTGGATCAACCAGTTCAACGAGTTCGATGAGCAGCGCATTGCCTTCGTGCCCTTCGTTGCGCGTCCTTTCTTCCTCTACCAGCTCCGCAAGAAGTATCTCAACGTCGGCAAATCTGACCACCGCAAGATACACCACCAGATGCTCGCCCAGCTCGAGCGTGCCTTTCGTGCCCAGGGGGATGCCTCCACGCGCTTCTACATCTCCTTCCTGGACGACAACCCGCGCCCCGACGCGGCCGCCATCCAGGCCCTGAACGACGGCGCCAGCCGCATCATCGTCGCCGAGGTCTTTCTCAGCATCTCGAACCACACCGCCGAGGGCAAGCACCTGATCGACGAGCTTCACCTCGAAGAGTATGCCCCGATCCACTACACCGGACCTATGTACGACTCGGCGACGCTCAAGTCCATGTTCGTCCACCGCGCCAACCAACACCTCGACGGCACGGACAAGGCCAAGACCGGCGTCCTCCTCGTCGGCCACGGACAGCCGGACGAGTGGGACGTCGAATGGCCCACCGAGACGGAGCACGAGCTTGGGTTCCGGCACGAGGTGCTCGACCTCCTTGCGGCGGACGGCTTCAAGCGCGAGAACCTCAGCCTCGCATGGATGGAGTTCAAGAAGCCCAAGCCGGCCCTGAAAGTGGAAGAGTTCGCCCGCAACGGTGTCGAGCGTGTGCTCTACTTCGCCGCCGCCATCAGCGCCGATGCCATCCACAGCCAGTTCGACATCCCCGAGCTCGTCCACAAGGCCCGGGTGCCGGCCGGCTTTTCCCTCGTCAACCTGGGCGCCTGGAACGACGACCCCATCGTCATCCAGGCCGTCAAGGAGAAAATCGAGACCCTCCTGTAGGGCGGGCTTCCACGCTCGGCTGCCGCCCATTCGGGTGCAGCGCACCTCGCCGGTGCGCTGCACCTGCCACTTGACCTGCTGCCCAATCTGCTGTATACTTTACCTGCAACAATTCGCAGGTAGCGCATCATGCGTGACTTTGAGGCTCTCCAATGCACGGCCCGCCGCGCCGGCTTCCGGCTCACCCGCCAGCGCCAGGTCATCCTGCACGCCCTCTGTGCCCTCGATGGCCACGCCAGCGCGGAAAGGGTGCACGCCCGGCTCGCCGGCGATCACCCCCCCATTCACCTCTCCACCGTCTACCGCACCCTCGAGAAGCTGCGCGACCTGGGTATCCTCAGCCAGATCGACCTCGGCAGGCAGTGCGTCGAGTTTGAGATCGTGGGCGAGCACCCCCATCACCACCTTGTCTGCCGGGCATGCGGGAGCGTCACCGACCTCGACCACCGCTACCTGGCCGTCCTTGACGAGCCGCTCCGCCGCGACTTTGGCTTTGAGCCGGTCCTGTGCCACTTTGCCATCTTTGGTCTCTGCCGGCACTGCCGGGAATCCATACAGGATGAAGAGGAGGGAAAGACATGAAGCGCTTCACTTGGTTGGCCAGCATCGTTGTCATCTTGGCCGTGCTTCTCTCGGCATGCGGTGGCCCGGCCGAAAAGATCGTGATCCGTGTCGGCACCGGTGATGCAGGAGAGGGGCTCAAGCCTCACGAGGAGATCATAGCCCTCTTTGAGGCAGACAACCCCGACATCGACGTCCAGCTGGAAGCAGTCGCCGGCGACTACTACGCCCGGCTCCTGACCCAGGCGTCGGCCGGGGACGCCCCCGACATTATCATGGTCGGCGACGACGCCGTCCCCGAATTCGTCGGCAAGGGCGTCTTCCTTGACCTCGCCCCCTTCCTCAAGGGCAAGTATCCCCTGGATACCGCCGTCTACCTCCCCGGCCTCCTCGATCCAGGCCAGTGGGACGGCAAGCAGTGGCTCCTGCCCAAGGACTATTCTCCCTTGGGCGTCTACTACAACAAAAAGATCTTTGACCAGTACGGCGTCGCCTACCCCAAGGACGGCTGGACCTGGGATGACTTGCTGAAAACCGCCCAGGACCTGACCAAGGACACCGACGGCGACGGAAAGACCGACCTGTGGGGCATTCAGCTCACCGCCAACTGGACCACCGGCTTTGAGTACTACGTCGCCGCGGCCGGCGGCAGCCTTATCAGCGAGGACGGCAAGACGTTCGTCGGCTACATGGACTCGCCTGAGACCATCGCCGCTGTGCAGTGGCTGGCCGATCTCTACAACAAGCACAAGGTCGCCCCACCCCCTGCCGACCTGACCGGCTGGGCCGGCGGCAACCCCGAGTTCGAGAACGGCAAGGCAGCCATGCGCCTCTTCGGCCGCTGGCCGCAGTCCGGCCTCAAGACCAACCCCAACGTCGACCTGGCCCTGGCAGCTGTGCCCGCCGGCAAGGTCCGCGCCAATGTCCTCTTCTGGGGAGGCTTTGGCGTCTACGCCAAGTCAAAGAACCCTGAGGAGGCCTGGCGCTTCCTGCGCTTCTACGCCGGCGAGCCCGGCTCCCAAGTCTGGAAGAATTGGGCGCTGCCCGCCGTCGCCTCCGTCGCCGCATCGGGCACGACGAACGACCCCATCGACGGGGTGTGGCTCAAGGAGCTCGACCACCTGGTCCCGCGCGCCTACGTCTTTACGCCCTACTGGGGCCAGACTGCCAATCCCGCCCTCGCCAAGGCCCTGGAGACCGTGCTGATCGACCCGGCGGCTGACGTGGCGGTGGTTATGCAGACGGCCGCCCAGGAGGCCCAGACGGCGCTCGACGAGCTGCTCAAGCAGTAGCGTAACTTCCCAGAGGGTGCCCGTCGCCCCGGAGCGGCGGGCACCCCCTCACCAGGAAGGCAGGACATGGCCGTCCCTTCGCCCAAGACAGAATCGCTGCGCTCACCACAGGCGCTCCCCCCACGCGCCCGCACCGGCTCCTTTGCCCGGCACGAGACGGTCACCTTCTACCTCCTCATCGCACCCTGGCTCCTTGGGCTCCTTCTTCTCGTCCTCGGCCCGATGCTTGCCTCGCTCGGCATCAGCTTTACCAAGTGGGACCTGCTCAGCCCGGCTCGCTTCATCGGCCTGGACAACTACGAGAGGCTTTTTACCCGCGACCCGCTTTTCTGGCAGTCGCTCAAGGTGACCGCCGTCTACACCATCTTCTACGTTCCGATCGAGCTCGCCGGCGCCCTCCTTCTGGCCATGCTGATGAACCAAAAGATACGCGGTGTGAGCGTCTTCCGCACGATCTACTACCTGCCCTCGGTCCTGCCGGCGGTCGCTTTCATCGTCGTCTGGATCTGGGTGCTCCACCCCGACGTCGGCCTGATCAATACGCTTCTCTCCTACATCGGGGTCGAGGGCCCGCGCTGGCTCGCCAACCCCGACTGGGCCCTGCCCGCCCTGCTCATGATGAGCCTCTGGGGGCTTGGCCGCGGCATGGTGATCTACCTCGCCAGCCTTCAGGGCATCCCCAAGCACCTGTATGAGGCCGCTGCGATCGACGGCGCAAATGGCTGGCAGTGCTTCCGCAAGATCACGCTGCCCCTGCTGACACCCACCATCTTCTTCAATCTCGTCCTGTCGATCATCAGCACGTTCCAGACCTTTACCAGCGCCTTTGTAGCCACCAACGGCGGCCCGCTCGACTCGACCCTCTTCTACGTCCTCTACCTCTACCGCCAGGCCTTCCAGTACTTTAACATGGGCTACGCCTCGGCCCTTGCCTGGGTGCTCTTTGTCATCATCCTGGTCCTCACCCTCATCATCGTCCGCACCTCCGACCGCTGGGTCTACTACGAAGGGGAGCGCAGATGACGCCGCCATCGCCTTGGCAGTCGCAGTCGATCCGGCAGCGAACCGGCCGGGCGCTGGGGGTCATCGCCGCCCTCGCCGTCGCCGTGCTCTTCCTGCTGCCTCTCTTCTGGATGGTTACCTCTTCCCTCAAGCCCGACTACCAGGTGCTCGAGTCGCCGCCCCGCTGGCTGCCTCACCCCATCGTCTGGTCCAACTACCCCGAGGCCCTGACCTATGTCCCCTTCGGCCGCTACGCCCTCAATACCCTCTTTATCGCCGTCCTGGTCATCCTCGGCCACGTCCTCTCCTGTACCCTGGTGGCCTACGGCTTTGCCCGCTTCCGGGCGCCCGGCAAGGGGTTTCTCTTCCTGGTGCTCCTGGCGACCATGATGTTGCCTTACCCCGTCACCATGGTTCCCCTCTACATCGTCTTCAGCCGGATAGGCTGGGTCAACAGCTTCTGGCCCCTCATCGTCCCTGCCTTCCTCGGCAACCCCTTCTACATCTTCCTCCTGCGGCAATTCTTCCTGACGCTGCCCCCCGACCTGGAGGACGCAGCCCGCGTCGACGGCGCCTCCACGCTTCAGACGATCTGGCACGTGATCTTGCCGGCCTCCCGCCCCGCCATGGCGACCGTCGCCATCTTCTCCTTCCAGGCGGTCTGGAACGACTTCCTCCCGCCCCTCATCTACCTCCATGACCAGACCAAGTACACCATCTCGCTCGGCCTCAGCTTCTTCCGCAGCACCTACGACGTCAAGTGGGGCTACCTGATGGCCGCTTCGCTCGTCACCATGCTGCCGGTGGTCCTCCTCTTCTTCTTTGCCCAGCGCCTCTTCATCCAGGGCATTACCCTGACCGGGATGAAGGAGGGCTAGGCAAGCTACACACCTCTTGCACCGGCCCTCCATACCTTCTCCATAACCTCCTGCTACGATGAGGCTGGCCCCACGGGTGTGGGCCAGCGCGCTCCGACACAACCGGCCCTGCCCCGCAGGCGCAGCGCACGGACTGGAGCGGCAGGAGGAAACCGTTGAGAAGGACAGTCGAGATACGCTACACCTGGCTCCTGGCGCTGATCATCCTGGCCTTGGTGAGTGCCGGCCTCAGCCTGCCGCCCCTTCAGGGTTCCGTCGCGGCGGAGGCCGCGTCGACGGCTGCCGGCCAGGCAACGGCAGTCCCGCAGCAGGTCGCGCGCGCAGCAGCTTCCACGGTGCTGGACGAGTCGGCCGCCGCCAATGCGATGGAGGCACAGATTGAGGCCGTGTACGAGGCCACCAGCCCTTCCGTCGTCAATATCACCAACCGCACGACGGTCTACAACCGTTTCATGGGCGCGCAGGAGCAGGAAGGCACCGGCTCCGGCTTCGTCTACGATGCCGAGGGCCACATCTTTACCAACTACCACGTGATCGAGGGGGCCGACGAGATCCTGGTCACTCTCTCCGGCGGCCAGGTCTTTTCCGCCGAGCTGGTCGGCTCCGACCCAACCAACGACCTGGCCGTCCTGAAAGTGGACGCAGGCGACGTCCTGCCCCTGCCGCTGGCGCTGGGCGACTCCGGCGACCTGAGGGTCGGCCAGGCCGTGCTCGCCATCGGCAACCCTTTCGGCCTGCAGCAGACGCTGACGACCGGGGTGGTCAGCGCCCTGGGCCGCGTGATCGAGAGCCCGGAGGAGGGGCAGTACATCGGCGAGGCCATCCAGACCGATGCTGCAATCAATCCCGGCAACTCGGGCGGCCCCATGCTCGACCTCCAGGGCCGAGTCATCGGCATCAACTCCCAGATCCTGAGCACCAGCGGCTCGTCAGCCGGGATCGGCTTCGCCGTCTCCTCCAACACCATCCTCCGCGTGGTCCCTCGGCTGATCGAGCAGGGCTATTACCCCCATGCCTGGCTCGGCGCCGACATGGTCGAGCTGACCTCCGCCAATATGCGCGTGTTGGAGCAAGCAGGCGCGGACATCGCCGCAGACTCGGGCCTGTTGGTCCTCTCCACCGCCGCCGGCGGACCTGCCGACGAGGCTGGGGTGCAGGCCGCCACTCGCTATGTCCGTATCGGCCACTACCAGGTGCCCACCGGCGGCGATGTGATTGCCGCCGTGGATGGCATCCCCCTGGCGGACCTTGCGACCCTGACGGTGTACCTCGAGACCGCCAAGACTGTCGGCGACACGGTGGTCTTGACCGTCAACCGGGACGGCGAGATTCTCACCCTGCCTGTGGTCCTGGGCGAGCAGCCCCGCTGATGGGGACCCGATGAGCCCGTCGATGCCTTGGTCAGAGAGCGCCGGCGATCGATGTGCCGCAGCCGGCCGAAGTGTGGTATACTCACGCAACCGAGCGACACGCTCTGGCTGCACGCGATACCAGAAGTGAGACACCCATGCCCAACCGTATCCTGATTGTGGATGATGACCGCGAGATCGCCCGCCTGGTGCGCGCCTATCTCGAGCAGAGCGGGTACCAGGTGCTCGTCGCCTACGACGGCGAGACGGCCCTGCGCATGATCCGCCACGACCGCCCCGACCTGGTGGTCCTGGACCTGATGCTGCCCGACCGGGACGGCAAAGACGTGACGCGCGTGGTGCGCGGCGATGCGGCCATCGCCGCTCTGCCCATCATCATGCTCACCGCCCGTGTCGAGGACTATGACAAGATCGTCGGCCTGGAGCTGGGGGCCGACGACTATGTGACCAAGCCCTTCAACCCCCATGAGCTGGTGGCACGCGTCCGGGCCGTCCTGCGCCGCGCGCAGGCGGAGCCTGTGCGGCCCCATGTCTTCCAGGCCGGCGAGCTCACCGTCGACGTGGATGCGCACGAAGTCCACGTGCTCGACCAGGCCGTCCACCTCACGCCGACCGAGTTCAGCCTCCTGCAGGTGCTCGTCGAGAACGCCGGCCGCGCCCTCACACGCCTCGAGCTGGTGGAGAAGGGCTTGGGCTACAGCTACGAGGGGCTCGACCGCACGGTGGACAGCCACATCAAGAACCTCCGCCGCAAGCTGGCCGAAGCCGGCGCGTCCCCTGACCTCGTGGAGACCGTCTTTGGCGTCGGCTACCGCCTTGCCGCGCCCTGCTCATCGCGCGCTTCCGAAGGGACGGCCGCATGAGCCGCCTCTGGGTCCGCCTCACGCTTGCCTTTGGCCTGGTCGTGCTGGTGGCCATGGGCGCCATCGGCTTGCTCATCAACCGGACGACCGATCTCGAGTTCCGGCGCTACATCACGCGCAGTGATATGCAGGCAGCCGGCAGAGGCGTGGACCAGCTTGTGGAGTACTACCTCGAGAACAGCACCTGGGATGGGGTAGATGCCCTCCTCGCCGGCGGGGTCTGGCTGAGCGGGGGTGCGGCGCCCCGTCCAGCCTCGCCCTCGGGCGGCTTGCCGCCCCAGGGTGCGCAGATTGGGGAGACCCGAGATGCGCCTCCGATCCAGGTAGACGTTCTCCTGGCAGATGCCCGCGGGCTGATCATTTACGACAGCACGGGCGTTTCGGAGAGCCGCCGGCTCAAGACCAGGGACAAGGAGGGGGCCTCCGCCATCACGCACCCCGGCGACGGCAGCGTCATCGGTTACCTGCTGGTCTCCATCTCGGGGCCGGCAGACCGGCTCGGCTCGCTGGAGCAGGCGTTCCTCTACCGGATCCGCAGGGTGCTGTTTATCGGCGGCGCGTTTGCCGTCGGCCTGGTCGTCATCGTCGGCGCCCTTCTCAGCCGCAGCCTCACCGCGCCCCTCCAGCGACTGGCAGCCGCCGCACGCGAGGTGGCCAAGGGACACCTGGGGCAAAAGGTCCGCGTCGAGGGCAGCCCCGAGGTTGCCGAGGTCGGGCGGGCCTTCAACGAGATGACATTCGCCCTCTCCGAGGCGGAAACGCAGCGCAAGAACATGGTCGCCGACGTGTCCCACGAGCTGCGCACACCCCTCAGTGTCCTGCAGGGCAACCTGCGCGCGATCCTCGACGGCGTTTACCCGCTGGACCAGGCTGAGATTGCGCGCCTCTACGACGAATCCCTCCTTCTGGGGCGCATGGTCGAGGACCTGCGCGAGCTGGCCCTCGCCGACGCCGGGCAGCTGCGCCTCGAGGTCCGGCGGACTGGCGTCGCCCAGCTCATCCACGACTCGCTGGACAAGATGGCCATGCTCGCCCAGGACCGCCAGGTCACGATGGTTGCCCGCCTCCCCGACGCGCTGCCGGCCGTCATGGCCGACTCTGACCGGGTTGGCCAGGTTCTGCGCAACCTCCTCCTCAACGCGGCGCAGAACACCCCGGCCGGCGGCACGATCGCCGTCACCGCGCGCCCCGCCGACACCATGCTCGAGCTCTCTGTCTCCGATACCGGCGCCGGCATCTCTGCCGAGGACCTGCCCCACGTCTTTGAGCGATTCTGGCGCGCCGATCCCTCGCGCAGCCGGGCCAGTCGACTCGGCGGCGGCTCAGGCATCGGCCTGGCGGTGGCCCAGAGCCTCGTCGCGGCCCAGGGGGGACGCATCTGGGCCGAGAGCACGCCGGGGCAGGGCACCACCTTCCGCTTCACGTTGCCGCTCGCCCCGCCGGCTGCCCTCTAGCTGCTCGATTGACGGGCACCTGACCCTGCACTGCGGTGGTGCGGTGCGGGTTGGCGCCCCGGCCCGCGGGCATCGCGCCGCTGTTTGGCCGCCTGCCCTGCGGGTGGTACAATTCTCGCTACTCGTCTGGTGCAAAGGGTCCCCGGACGGGGGCCACAGGAGAGAGATCGCACGATGCAGCCCGGCCGCCCAAGCCTCCGCGCCCGCTCGTCCAGAGCGGCGCTCCTCCTTTTGTGGCTGATGATCCTCGCGTACGGGGCCTTTTTCTCGGTCGACTCCATCCGGCAGCACGACGCCTTTCTCACAAGCAACGCCGACCTCGGCATTCTCGACCAGACCATCTGGAACACGCTGCACGGACGGGTGCTGGAGCGCACCTACCAGGGCGAGCAGGTCTCGCGGTTCGGCGACCACGTGCAGCTCTTCCTTCTCCCCGTGTCCCTTGTCTTCCTGGTCTGGGACGACGTGCGCGCGCTGCTGGTGCTCCAGTCCGCCGTCGCCGCACTGGGCGCGCTGCCCGTCTTCTGGCTTGCCCGTGATGAGCTGAGGCAGGCCGGGTGTGCCCAGCGCGCCAGCGAGGGCGCAGGGCTCGCCCTCGCCGCCGTCTATCTGCTCTTCCCGTCCCTCGGCGCGGCCAACCGGACCGAGTTTCACGTCTCCCTCTTCATGGTACCGCCCATGCTTCTCGCCATCTATCACGCAAGGGGAGAGCGGCACTGGCAGATGTGGCTGTCGGCGCTGGCCGTCATGGCGGTGAAGGAGGAGATGGCCCTCCTGACGCTGATGCTGGGCCTGGTGCTCGCTTTCTCCGTCCGGCAGAGACGCCATGGATTGGTGCTGGTGGCAGTCAGCGCGGCGTGGTTCGTGACCGCTACCTTTGGGATCGTACCGCGCTTCGCCGGAGAGGCACACGGTACGGAGCAGGCATACTACTTCCGGCACTATGCATCGCTCGGCGACACGCCTTCCGCCATTGCCCGCTCCCTGCTCACCCGGCCGGCGCTGGTCTGGAGCATCCTCACCGAGCCTGCGCGGCTGCGCTACCTCTGGGTGCTGTTGGCACCCGCCGGCCTGCTGCTGCCGCTGTTGGCTCCTGAAGTCCTTGTCATGGGCCTCCCTCTCCTGATGGCCAACCTTCTCTCGGACTATGAGGCGATGCACTCCGGCGTCTATCAATACTCGGCGCCCATCGTGCCCTTTGTCGTGGCCGCAGCGGCGGTGGGGCTCGGCAGGGCGGTGCGCCGGGCAGGGGCACCCCGCCGTGAACGCCTGGCAGCCGCCCTCTCCGTGTTGGTGCTCCTGGTGGGCCTGGGGGCCCATTGTCTCTACGGAGAAACGCCCATCGCCAAGGGATACGCGTGGCCGGCTGTCACCGAGCACGGCGCCCTGTTCGAGGAGCGCTTCGCGCCCCAGATCCCGTCAGGCGTAGTGGTCTCCGCGTCCGACCGCCTCTATCCCCACCTGTCCCACCGGGAGCGCCTGCACCAGTTCCCCACGGTGCTGGATGCGGAGTGGGTGATGATCGACGTGGCTTCTGAGACGTCCATGGCCCCGGACGACCTGCGCCGGGCCTACCAGGACCTGGTGGCGAGCGACGCCTGGTGCATCGTCGATGCGGCGGACGGCTATCTGCTGCTGGAACGGGGGGACGCTCACAGAGGACTTGGTGGACAGGCAGCATGCCAGGTCGATCTGCCAGAGGCTTTCTACGACTTTGCGCGGGCCGGAGGCGTGCTGCCGCAGCACCGGCTGGAGGTGGACTTTGGCCCACTCCGCCTTCTCGGCTTTGACATCCTGGAGCAGCCATACCATCGCCGGGTGGGGGTGCGCCTCTACTGGACCCGGACCGCTGGCTCGCGCGAGGAGCTGGCAGGCGCCCTGCCGGTCGTCACCTGGCTGGGAGAAGCGGGCCAGGTTGTGGGCACAAGCCAGGAGCACCCTTTCGTGGAAATCGGCTGGTATCCCGTCGAGCGATGGGGCGAGGGTGAGCTGGTGACGACCGGGACGATGGTGTGGGACATGGGTCCTGCCTTCCGGCTGGGGCTGGAGATGCGGGACGGGCAGGGAGACAGGCTGCGCGTGCGGGTGCCAGAGGCCGGCGCCGTCACTGCCTACGCGATGGAAAGCGGATCGTGGCTCCGGCTGCCGGCTTTCCGATGGGAAGGCGCCCGCTCCAACAGGAGGGTCGTCGTAGTCGACGAAGGGGCTCCCTTGGCCGAGTCCTCCGGTGCAGTGCTGGGACCCATCTCGCTGGCGGGGTTCGAGATTGAGCCGGAGCGTGCCGAGCGGGGAGGCGAGCTGCGGGTCCGGATGTCATGGTCGAGGGGTTCGGACCGGCTGGCGAAGGACTATACGGTGTTTGTTCACCTTCTGGATGGCAGCGGAGTGGCGGTCACCCAGGGAGACGGCATGCCCGGTTACCTGGGCACCCTGCCGACCACCCATTGGCGGCAAGGAGTCCCTGTGCTGGACGAGCATGTCCTTTCGCTGCCCGCCGACCTCGAGCCCGGCGCCTACCAGGTGGTGGTCGGCTGGTACGATGCGGAGAACGGCGAGCGGTTGACGCTCCCCGGGGGTGGGGATGCCCTGGAGCTGGCGGGGGTCCGGCTGCAGTAGCGGCTCATTTGTGGCACGAGGTACAGACCTGATGCAGAAAGCAAGCCGAGTGATGATCATAGGCCTCGACGGGGTCCCGCTGGACCTGGTCCGGCGCTGGGCAGCGGCAGGCTCCATGCCGGCGCTGCAGGGCCTGATGGAGAGAGGCGCCACCGGCAACCTGCGCTCCACCATCCCCCCGACGTCGGGCCCTTCGTGGTCCTCCTTTGCCACAGGCATGAACCCGGGCAAAACGGGCATCTACGATTTCCTCTACCGCCGGGACGGAACCTATGCCTTTCCACCCGTGAACGCCTCCATGCGCGGTGGCACCTCGATGTGGCGCATCCTGAGCGACGCCGGCCTTCGGGTGGGGGTGCTGAATATCCCGATGTCTTACCCGGTCGAGCAGGTCAACGGCTTCATGGTCAGCGGCTGGATGACGCCCTATGCCGCCTCCGACTATGTCTACCCTCCTGACTTGGGGGACGAGCTGGAACAGGCCGTCGGCAACTACCGGATCTACCCGACGGCGACCTTTCACGAGCATCGCAAGGAGAGCTTTCTCCGGGCGACCTACGAACTGCTGGAGATGCGCACGCGCGCGGCCGAGCACCTCCTGCGCACCAAGCCGTGGGAGGTCTTTACCGCGGTCTTTTTCGACACCGATCGCATCCTCCACCAGCTCTGGCACTATATCGACCCGGAGCATATCTGGTGGTCGGGCGGGCCGAGGGATGCGATGCCCACGTCGGGCACACCGGAGGAACGGGAGGCACTCGTCCGGGACTACTTCCACCAGGTAGATGCGAGCATTGCCCGTCTGCTCCAGCACGCCGACGACGATACGCTTGTCTTGGTCCTCTCGGACCACGGCATGGGCCGCGCCTCCAGCTTTATCGTGCTGAACAACTGGCTGCTGGACAGCGGGTTCTTGCGCCTGAAGCGCAACCCCTGGACGTGGCTCAAGGAGGCGGCCTTTCGCCAGGGCTTTACGCTGCGCAACGTCCACCGCGTGCTGGACCGATTTGGGCTGGCGCGTACGGCGGAGTATGTGGCGGGCTACTTCATCGATCACCTGCTCAAGATGGCGTTCCTCTCTTTCCTGGACGTGGATTGGAGCCGGTCGCGTGCCTACTCCTTCGGCCGGCACCTTGGCTCAGTTTACATCAACCTGAAGGGCAGGGAGCCTCAGGGCATCGTCGAGCCGGGGGCCGAGTACGAGGCCGTCCGCGACGAGATTGAGCGCCAGGCCCTCGAGTTCCGTGACCCGCGCACTGGCCGCAAGCTGATCGGGCAGGTCATCCGCCGTGAAGAGGTGTACTCGGGCCCGCGCCTACATGAGGCACCGGACCTGATCCTGAGGCCGATCGAGCCGGCGGACATCTTTTTCGGACTGGCCGATTTTGGCCACCGCAAGACCGTTGCCAAGGTCTATCGCTACTCGGGCATGCACCGCGACGAGGGCATGCTGGTCATGAGCGGACCGTCGGTGCGCCGGGAGGGCTGGATCGAGGGCGCCTCCATCACCGACATCGCACCCACCGTGCTCCACACGATGGGGCTGCCGGTGCCCACCGGCATGGACGGCCGCGTGCTGGGCGCCGCCTTTGACGAAGGGTACCTGGACACCTTCCCCGTCTCCACCGTCGCAACCGGGCCGGAGGACCGACCAGAAGGCACTCCACAGCCGCCCGAGGAGTACACCGAGGAGGGTGAGAAGGAGATCATGGAGCGCCTCAAGGGGCTGGGGTACATGGGATGAAGACGCTCGTGATCGGGCTGGACGGAGCAACCTTCGACCTCCTCGGCCCCTGGATCGAGTCGGGCGAGCTCGCCAACCTCCGTCGCCTCGTGCAGCGGGGCGCTTCCGGGCCCCTCCAAACCACCCACCCGCCTGTCAGCGCTTCGTCGTGGAACTCGTACGTGACCGGCATGAACCCGGGCAAGCACGGCGTCGTCGACTTTGTGCAGCCAGAGCCCGGCAGCTTCCGGGTCACGATGACGGGCGGAGCCAGCCGCCGCACCCAAAGTTTCTGGGACTGGCTGAATGCGGCGGGCCTGAAGACGGGCCTTGTGGGAATCCCGGTCACCTACCCGCCCGAGCCGGTGGACGGCTTTATGGTCAGCGGCTTCTTGACGCCCGGCCCCGACAAGATGTGGGCGCATCCCCCCGAGCTGAAGGCGGACCTGCTGACGCACCTGGGCGAGTTCCTGCTTGCCCCAAATGAGCGCTATCGTTCCACGCGACACCTGGATCGCTTCCTGGACGACTTGGAGGCGAGTGTCGAGAACCGGACCGAGGCGGCGCTCCACTTGATGCGCACGCGCCCGTGGGACCACTGCACGGTGGTCTACTGGGACACGGACATGGTGCAGCACGAGACGTGGAGCCTGCTGGATGAGTCGCACCCACGCTACGACGCCGAGCGAACGGCAGCCTGGCGCAGCAGGATCGTGGACTTTCACCGGCACGTCGATGCCTGCGTAGGCCGCTTGCTAGAGGCAGCGGAGGCGCACGCGGCGGCCGAGGGCTCGGACCTGCTGACGATGGTGATGTCCGACCATGGCTTTGGCCCGGTGCACAGCTTCTTCCTGCTCAACACCTGGCTGGCGAGCGAGGGGTATATCCGCTTCATGCGCCGCCCCTCGACGATCCTCAAGCGGGCGCTCTTCTGGCTGGGCCTGACTCCGCTGCGCGCCTTTCGCTTCACCCAGGCCGTCGGCCTGGGAAGCCTGCGCCGCCGGGTGCGGTTCCAGCAGAAGGCGGGCCTGCTGAACCGCCTCTTCCTCTCTTTCGACGACGTCGATTGGGCGCGCACCAGGGCGTTTGGCATGGGCAGCTTTGGCCAGGTCTACCTGAACCTGGCCGGCAGCCGGGCACAGGGGATCGTGCAGGCGGGAGAGGAGGCGGAGGCGCTGAAGCAGGAGCTGTCGCGGCGGGCGCTCGGGCTGCGGGACCGGCGCACCGGGCAGCCGATCATCGAGCGCGTCCTGCGCCGCGAGGAGATCTACCAAGGGCCCTACCTGGACCAGATGCCCGACCTGCTCATCCGGACGCGCGGCTGGGAGTACATGGCGTTTGGGCACGCAGATTTTGGCTCGAACCGGCTGGCGGAACCAGTGCGCGGCTTTTCGGGGCACCACCGCCCGCACGGGATCCTGATCCTTGCCGGCTCCGGCGTCCGGCCCGGCGCGCGCCTGGAAGGGGCCAAAATCGTGGACCTGGCGCCCACGCTCCTGCACGCGATGGGCGTCGCCGTGCCCGCTGAGCTGGACGGCCGCGTCCTGGTGGAGGCCTTCGAGGGATCCCCGGTCGCCGACCGGCCGGTGGCCATCAGCCAGGTCCAGGTCTACAAGGAGCCCTCTGCCGAGGCTCCGGCGGGCGAGGAGATGGCGGAGATGCAGGAGAAACTGCGGGGGTGGGGCTATGCGGGTTAGCCCGGCAGCCAGGAAGCGGCTTCTCAACGTACTCAAGATCGTCGTCAGTGTGGGCCTATTGGCCCTCCTCCTGTCGCGGGCGGAGCTGGGCGAGGTGCTGCAGCGGCTGAGCGATATCGAGGTGCCGCTCTGGCTGGGGGCCATGGCGCTCTACATCGCGGGTGAGTTCGTGCGTGGCTACCGGTGGGGAGTGCTGCTCTGGTCCCTTGGCTCGAAGGTGAGCTACCGCCGCCTGACCTCGCTCTACTTCGTCGGCTCCTTCTACAACCTTGTCCTGCCAACCGGCTTTGGTGGGGACGCCGTCAAGGTTCTGGAGTTGTCGCGCGACGCCGGCGCGACGGCAGCCATCAGCTCGGTGATGGTGGAACGCTTCAGCGGCCTTTTTGTCCTTTTCCTGCTCGCCGCACTGGCGCTTGCCGGCAGTTACCGGCTCATTCCCCCGCTGATCGTCGCCGCGATCCTTGCCGTCGCGCTGCTCAGCATCCTCCTCGTCGCATTGCTCCTGCAGCGGACCTGGATCGAGCACTGGGGGCGCCGGCTCCACATCGACCGGCTCCTGAATCGAGTGGCAGTGCTGCGCAACCTATACCGGTCGCTGGGCCTCTACTCGGGCAAGGCCCTGGCGCGGGCCACCGGCGCAGCGCTGGTGTTCAACCTGATGCAGATCATGGCCAACGTGTTGCTGGCGCGTGCCGTCGGCATCCACCTGCCGGTGGCCTACTTCTTTCTCTTTGTGCCGATCATTGCCTTCAGCAATATGCTGCCCTCCCTGGGAGGCCTTGGCCTGCGCGAGGGGGCCTACGTGTTCCTCTTCACGCAGGTCGGCGTCGATCACGATCACGCGCTGGCGCTGGCGCTCTCGCGTGACTTGACCATCCTCGGGCTGGGGCTCATTGGGGCCGTGGTCTATGTGGTCCAGAGCGCGCTCGCGGGGCGCCGCCGGGAGGGGTAGGGGGACCCTGGAGGGGGGCATCGTATCGCGCCGGGCCATTTGTCAAGAACGGGCAGAAGGCCCTATACTACGGCCGGCGGCAGGAACGGGCCCATGGCCCCACTCTACGGCCGGCCGCAGGGGCAGCGACGATGGTTCCCAGTATCTCTGTCTTTTTCCCGGCCTATAACGACGGCGGCACCATCCCCAGCATGGTGTTGACCGCCCTTATGACGCTCCGTGAGCTGACCGGCGACTATGAGGTGATCGTCGTCAACGACGGCAGCTCCGACTATACCGCAGAGGTGCTGGACGAGCTGGCACACCACTTTGATCGCGTCCGCATCATCCACCACCAGAAGAACACCGGCTACGGCGGGGCTCTGCGCTCGGGCTTTGCCGCCGCCACCAAGGACCTCATCTTCTATACCGACGGCGATGCCCAGTACGATCCGCGCGAGCTGCGCCAGCTGTATGCCGCCTGGAACGACGATGTGGACCTGGTCAACGGCTACAAGATCGGGCGCTCCGATGCCCTGCACCGTGTTATCATCGGCAGGATCTACCATTGGACCGTCAAGCTGCTCTTTGGCTTGCGGGTGCGTGACGTGGACTGCGATTTTCGCCTGATGCGGCGCTCCATTTTCGACAAGGTGCAGCTCAGGTCGGACAGCGGCGTCATCTGCGTGGAGCTGGTGAGCAAGATCCAGGATGCGGGCTTCCGCATCGCCGAGGTGCCGGTCCACCATTACCATCGGGCCTATGGCAGGAGCCAGTTCTTCAACTTCCGGCGCCTGTGGCGCACGGGTGTCCAGCTGATCGGCCTGTGGCGCGAGCTGCGCCTGCCTCAGCTGCTGGGCCGCCGGCGCTAGGGACGGACCGGGCCGCGGGGCACGCACAGCGTGCCCCTACCAAGAAGAGGGCGCGGATGCCAATCCCCTACGAGGACTCGTTTGCCGGAAGAAGTATTCTGATCACAGGCGGCCTGGGCTTTATCGGCAGCAACCTGGCCCACCGGCTGCAGGACCTCGGCGCACGCCTCACGCTCGTGGACTCGCTTATCCCCGAGTATGGCGGGAACATGGCGAACGTCCGCGGGCTGGAAGGGCGGGCCAACATCAACATCGCCGATGTGCGCGACCCTCACAGCATGAGCTTTCTGGTGCGGGGCCAGGACTATCTCTTCAACCTCGCCGGCCAGGTGAGCCACAGCGACTCGATGCGAGATCCCTACACGGACCTGGAGATCAACTGCCGCGCTCAGCTCTCCATCCTGGAGGCCTGTCGTCACAACAACCCCGGTGTCAAGATCGTCACGGCCAGCACGCGCCAGATCTATGGCGTGCCCGACTATCTGCCGGTGGACGAGCGGCATCTTGTGCACCCCACGGACGTCAACGGCATCAACAAGACGGCCGGAGAGTGGTACCACATCGTCTACAACAACGTGTACGGCATCCGCGCGACGAGCCTGCGCCTGACGAACACCTACGGCCCGCGCATGCGTGTCCTGGACAGCCGCCAGACCTTCCTGGGCTGGTGGCTTAGGCTGATCGTGGAGGGCGCCGAGCTGCAGGTCTTTGGCGACGGAAGGCAGGTGCGCGACTTTAACTACATAGACGATGTGGTGGATGCCATGCTTCGCGCGGCCGTCGACGACTCCTGCAACGGCCAGGTGTACAACCTGGGCGGGGACGAGCCCATCTCGCTTGAGAACCTGGCCGCTCTGTTGGTCGAGATCGCCGGGCGCGGCAGCTACCGCATGGTGCCCTTTCCCCCGGAGCGCAAGGTGATCGACATCGGCGACTACTGGGGCGACTATCGCAAGATCCAGGCCAAGCTTGGGTGGCGCCCGCAGGTCAGCCTGCGCGACGGCCTGGCGCGCACCATCGCCTACTATGAGCAGTACCGCGCCGACTACTGGCGGGAGGGGAGCCCCAATGCCTGACCTGCCGCCTGCCGTCCCTGCCATCCCCTTCTACGACGCGCGCCGGGACTATGCAGCCCTGCGCGGTGAAATCGATGCCGCGATGGCAGCTGTGCTGCGCCGCGGCCGGTTTATCCTGGGGGAGGAGGGCAGCGCCCTCGAGGCTGAGTTCGCCGGCTACTGCGGAGCGGCCTGGGCGGTCGGCGTCGGCAACGGCACGGAGGCCATTCAGCTCATCCTGGAGGCGAGCGGCATCGGCCCCGGAGACGAGGTGATCACCTCGCCCCTCACGGCGGCCTTTACCGCGCTGGCCATCTCGCGGGCCGGTGCGACCCCTGTCTTTGCCGACGTGGAGCCAGAGGGCCTGACGCTGGACCCGGCCGCGGTGCGGGCATCGATTACGCCCCGCACGGCCGCGATTCTGCCGGTTCACCTGTATGGCCAGATGGCAGACATGGCGGCGCTCCAACAGCTGGCCGAGCAGCACCACCTGCGGCTGATCGAGGACGCCTGCCAGGCCCACGGTGCCCGGTTCGAGGGCCGGCGGGCCGGCAGCCTGGGCCACGCGGCGGCCTTTAGCTTCTATCCCACCAAGAACCTAGGCGCGTATGGCGACGGCGGGATGGCCGTCACCTCGGATGCCGAGCTGGCCCGGCGCCTCCGGGCGCTCCGGCACGGCGGGCAGACGGCACACTACCGGCACGACCTGGTGGGTGCCAACAGCCGGCTGGACGAGCTGCAGGCGGCGATCCTTCGCGCCAAGCTGCCCTTCCTCGAGTCGTGGAACGCTCGCCGGGCGCAGATCGCAGCCCGATACTCTGCCGGGCTGCGTACCTTTGAGGCGCCTGCCAGCTCTACCGGGCGCTCCCTGCGGCTTCCTGTTGAGCTCCCCGGGCGAGCGCATGCGTGGCACCTCTACGTCGTCCGCTCCCCCGCGCGGGGAGCGCTGCGGGAAGCCCTGGCGCGGCAGGGCGTGGGAGCCGAGGTCCACTACCCGGCCCCCGTTCACCTGCAGCCTGCCTATGCCTCGCTCGGCCTGCTGCCCGGCAGCTTTCGCCACGCCGAGGCGGCGGCTGAGCAAGTGCTCTCTCTGCCCCTTCACCCCTTCCTGGACGACGGCGAGGTGCGGGCGGTGATAGATGCAACGGCCCGCTGGCTACGGGAGGATGAGGATTAGGAGCTGGAAGGTCCGGCCGGCGCTGGTCACCGGCGGGCTATTCATGCTGGCCCTCCTGCCGCGCGTGGTAGCCCCCGCGCCTTTCATCGCCTGGGACGAGCTCTTCTGGACCCACGGCAGCGTGGCGTTTTGGACGGCGCTGCTCCAGGGCCGCCTTGCCGGCACCTTCATCATCGGCCAGCCCGGCGTTCCCGTTCTCTGGGTGTCGGGCTTGGCAGCCCTGCTCGGGGCGCTGGTGCGGCCCGGCGGCTGGCAGGCCTTTAGCACACTAGGGGCCGGGCCGGGCTACCTGGCCTTCGACGCCGACCTGCTGCGCCAGGCCGCGCAGTTCCTGCCGGCGGCCCGCTGGGGAGTCGCGCTGCTCTCGGCGGGCGTGGTGGCAGGCGCATATGCCTTGGGCCGCCGCGTCTTTGGCGCCCGGGTTGCGCTGCTGGGGGCCGTCCTTCTGGCCTTCGATCCCTACTTCCTGGCGCACTCCCGCGCCGCGGCACTGGATGCGACCTTGGCCGGCCTTATGTTGCTGGCCTTCTTGGCCCTGCTGGCCTACGCCAGGCGGCCTTCGCCGCGAGCCTTGGTGCTGGCAGGGGTGCTGGCCGGGGCGGCCGTCTCTGCCAAGCTTCCGGCGCTCTACCTGGTCCTTGTGGCAGCGGTGGTGTTGCTGATCGCCGCCTGGAAGAACCGGCTGCCGGCCGCTGCAGGAAACGGTCCAGGCGCGCCCGAGATGAGGGAGGACAGAGGACGGGTGCCCGTGCCCTGGGCGCTCATGCTGCGCCGCGTCGCCCTTAGGCTAGTGCGGGACGGCCTGCTGTGGGGTGGGGCGGCGCTCGCGACGTTCTTTGTCCTTTGGCCCGCCCTGTGGGCGGCACCGCTGCAGACGGTCGAGAAGCTGGTGGCTACCGTGGCCGAGTACAACGCCCGCCCCGACTCGGCCAACTTTTTCCTCGGGCAGACTGTGGGCGACCCCGGGCCCGCCTTTTACCCGGTCGTGCTGGCCTTTGCCCTGACGGCGCTCACCAGTGCCGGGTTGGCAGCCTGGCTGGCCGGCCTGGCGTGGAAGCCTGCCCGCCGGCTGCCGGCGGGCGCCCTGGCCGCCTATGCCCTGGGCTTCCTGGCCCTCCTGTCTCTCAGCCCCAGCAAGTATGCCCGCTACACGCTCCCGGCGGCCGTCGCCCTCGACTTGCTGGCCGCCGCCGGCTTGGTGGGCTGGCTGGAGGCGCTGGGGATGCGCACTGGCGTGCGTCGGGCGCTGCAGGTCGGCCTGTCCCTCGCGGTGATCGGGCAGATAGGCTGGACACTCGCCGGCCACCCGAACTACCTGGCGACCTACAATCCGCTGCTGGGGGGCACCCGTGCTGCAGCGCGGACGATCTCGGTCGGCTGGGGGGAAGGGCTGGACCAGGTGGCCACCTGGCTCAACGGCAAGCCGGACGCGGACCGGCTCAAGGTGGCGCTCTGGCCCATGGCCGGCCTGGCGCCCCGTTTCTCGGGGGAGACCTACCTCCTTGACGAGCATGGCCTCGTAGTGGCCGACTACGTCGTCGTCTACCTGGGCGATGCCCAGTTCCGGTCGCTGCGCACGGAGCGCTTCTATGGCGTGGCGGAGCCGCTGTTTACGGCCCGGCTGCGCGGTGTCGGTTATGCTTGGGTCTACCGTAACGTCTCGTATGAGGCTGAGCTGGACTACATCCAGGCACATGCCGGCCCCGAGGACTTGGTGCTGCTGGATGTGGATGCCCAGCTGGGCCGCCACTACTCCGGCCCGCAACAGGTGCTGGTCCTGGACGGCACGATGACGGCCGAGACAATGGCGCAGCGGCTCAACGAAGCCGCCGCCGGCCGGCCGCGCATCTGGTACATGCGCTACCGCCTGGTGGACAGCCAGACACGCCCCCTCCTCACCGAATTCCTGGTGGACGACACGACATACCTCGCGCACGTCGACTTTGACTCGGGCCGGCTCGTCGTCTTCCGCCCCCCGGCGCTTCCGCTTTTTGGCGCTCCGTAGCTCGGCGCAGGTCGCGTCGGTCAGGGGCCTTCGGCGATCGATGCTGGGCAGCCGGCGGCCTGAAGGGGGACGGATGAGGCCTTTGCCCAACCATGGAGGCGAGGCAGGCCGGGGCACCTGGTACACCCGGCCGGATCAGGCTGCCGCCTGGCTCGTACCAGTCCCAGTCTAGACAGGGACCGCCTCTTGTGATATCGTAACCTGCGCGTGTCGGGCCGACCGCCAAGATCCACCTGGGGGATGAGCCATGCCGGATGGGGTCCGTTTCTCGATAGTGGTGCCCGTTCTCAACGAGGAAGAAAGCCTTGAGCCGCTCTACGCGGCCGTCGTGGATTCCTTGGCCTCTCTGCCGGGTGAGGCCGAGATTCTCTTCGTGGACGACGGCAGCGCCGATGGTTCCCTTGCGGTACTGCGGTCGCTCTACGAGCGCGACCCGGCCCGCGTCCGCGTCATCCAGTTCCGCCGTAACTTCGGCAAGACGGCCGCCCTCAACGCCGCCTTTGCCCGCGTCCGGGGTGAGGTGGTCGTCACCCTGGACGCCGACTTGCAGGATGATCCCGCCGAGCTACCGGCCATGTTGGCCTGCCTGGACCAGGGGGCCGACCTCGTGGTGGGTTGGCGGGCCATCCGCCAGGACAAGCTGGACAAACGGTTGCCCTCCTGGTTCGCCAACAGGATGGTCCGTACTCTGACGGGCGTCCACCTGCATGACCTCAACTGCGGGTTCAAGGTCTACCGCCGCGAGGTTGTGCGTGACCTCACGCTCTACGGGGAGCTGCACCGCTACATCCCCGTGCTGGCGCACTGGAAAGGGTACCGTGTCACCGAGACGCCGGTGACCCACCATTCGCGCCAGTTTGGGCGGTCCAAGTACGGCTTCTCCAGGCTCGGCCGCGGGTTCCTCGATTTTGCCAGCGTGCTCTTCCTCACCAAGTACCTGAAGCAGCCGATGCGCCTCTTTGGCAGTGCCGGGACACTCCTGACTGCCGCTGGGGCGCTGATAATGCTCTACCTGGTGGTGCTCAAGTTCCTCGGTGAGGGGATCGGCTGGAGGCCTCTCCTCTTCTTCGGCACGACGGCGCTGGTAGTGGGGGTACAGCTGATCAGCCTGGGCCTGCTGGGGGAGATGGTGCGCAACCTGAACTTCCGGCCCGAGGATGAGTACTCGATCCGCCAGGTGTGGGATCGGCACGACTCTACCGGAGCAGGCCCTGCCGGCTAGGGCGGACATGCGCAAAGTCCTGGTCCTATCGCCGTGTGACGTGTTTCCACCCGTCCACGGCAGCAGCACGGCGATCTACCACACCCTGCAATTCCTGTCGCAGGGAAGCCGGGTGGCGGCAGTGCTGTGCTACCTGTACAGCCAGCACGGCACGGTGGACCTGGCGGGCCCGAATCTGCGCATCGAGCACCTCCCACCAGGGCCGATCGACCGGCTTGGCTACAAGGGGCTGGCCTTCAACCCAGGCTACTACCGGTTGGCCGCCCGCGTGATGAGCGAGTTCCAGCCCGATGTAATCCAGGCCGAGCTGCTGTGGACTGCGCCCGCTGCGCTCTGGCTGCGGCGCCGTTGGCACCGCCCCGTGGTCCTCATGCAGGAGAACGTCGAGTACCAGAAGTTCGTCCGCTTTGGCCAGAAGAGCCCACTTCTCCGCCTGGTGCGCTGGCTGGAGGCCTGGGCCTGCCGGTCTGCGGACCGCGTGGTGGCGCTCTCCGAGGTAGACCGCGACCTCATGGCGGAGCTGTACGGCCTGGACCCCGCCGCAATGACGATCATCCCCCACGGCGTGGACCCGGAGCTGTTCGACTACCGCCCCGATGGCGCCGCGGCGGCGCGGGCCAAGCTTGGGGTGGAGCCAGGCGCCCTCCTGCTCACCTTTGTCGGCAAGCTCGACTACGTGCCCAACGTACGGGCCGTCGGCTACATCGCGGACCAGATCGCGCCGGCCGTGTGGAAGCGCTACCCGGCTGCACGCTTTGCCATCATCGGCCAGGGGCAGGAGGCGGTCGCCCGCTATGCGCGCGACGGCCTCCTCTTCACCGGATTTGTGGACGCCAGGCCGGGCAGCCGGCCCAACCTGAGCGACTACCTCTCGGCCTCGGACGTCGTGCTGGTGCCGCTCGATGCCGGCTCCGGCACGCGGCTCAAGATCCTCGAAGCGGCCGCGAATGCGCGGCCGATACTCTCCACCCGGATTGGGGCGGAGGGGTTGGGCTTTGCGGACGGGCGGGAGATATTGCTGACCGATGCGGTGGACGAGGCGTTCGTGGAGAGGACCCTCCGGCTGCTGGACGATGCCGGCCTCAGAGAAACGCTGCGCACTGCCGCGCGCCAAAGGGTGCTCGACCAATACAGCTGGCATGCCCAAGTCTCCAAGATGCAGCAGGTGCACGAGGAGTTGTGTGCCGGCCAGCCATCCCAGAAGAACGGGTAAGGAGCAGACGTTTGAAAGCACTCGTCGTCATCTTTGAGCAGTTGGTGCCCATCAGTGGCGGGGGCACGCCGCGCACATCGAGCATCGTGCGTTCCCTGGTCGAGCGGGGGCACCAGGTGTACGTGGCGGCGAATTTCGGCGTCGACGAGGCCCAGGCCATGCGCGAGCTGGGCGCCTCCGGTGTCCTGCCCCTGCGCGGGGTGAGCCGCATGGACCCGGCCAAGATGCGCAAGTACGCCGTGACCATGCCGCTCAACATCCTGCGGGTGGCTGCTGCCATCTGGCGACTCCGGCCGGACCTGGTCCTGACCCACAATACGTCGGCTGGGTTTGCCGCGCTGCTGGGCAAGCTCTTCCTTCCGCGCACGACGACCGTGCTGGATCTGACCGATCTGTTGTTCGAGTACCTGGACGATTACCGGGGCGGCTGGCTGCGGCTTGCCGCAGCTGCGGGTCGCTGGATGGAGCGCACCGCGGTACGCCGCTCCGACCGGATCATCACCATCAGCCAGGCGATGCGCGACATTCTCGTCCGGTCCTACAGTGCGCGGCCCGACCGCCTGGACATTGTCCACGATGGCGTAGACACCCGCGTCTTTTACCCGCAGGAGGGTGCCGGCCTTCGGACCGCCCACGCGCCGGGTGCGGACCATGTGCTGATCTTTCACGGGGTCATCGACCCGCAGGACGGCCCGGAGCTGCTGGTGGATGCTGCGCCGCTGATCCTGGACCACCACCCCAATACCCGCATCTGGATGGTGGGCGACGGCACCGCGGTGCCCGGCCTGAAGGCACGGGTCGAGGCAGCGGGCCTGACCGATCGGTTCTTCTTTTCCGGTTGGGTGAGGCAGGCCGACGTGGCGCGCTTCATCTCTGCCAGTGACCTCGGGCTGGTCATCTTGCCCGACGTGCTCTCGGCCCGCGGGCGGGTGACCCTGAAAGAATTCGAGTACTGGGCGTGCGGCATCCCGGCCATCCTGCCCCGGCTGCCCGCCTTGCAGGAGGTAGTGGGCGACGAAGCCGCCAGCCTCTTCTACGCGCCCGGCGACGCGGCCGATTTCGCGGGCAAGGTGAGTGTTCTCCTGTCGGATGATGAGCGCCGCCGTGAGATGGGCCGGGTGGGCCGGCAGCGTGTGGCCGAGCAGTTCGAGTGGCGCGCCCTGACGGGCGAAATCGCGCGGCTGTGCGAGCAGTACCTCTCCAAGATACCGCCTGGAGGAAGCCAATGAAGGTGCTTGTAGCCAACCCACCCTGGCCCGGGCCGGGCTATGGCGCGCGGTCCGATGTGCGCTGGCCGCACAAGAGGAGCGACAAATACATCGAGTATCCCATCTACCTGTCGTACACTGCCGCCGTGATTGAGCAGGCCGGCTTTGAGGTGGGCTTCATCGACGCCATCATGGACGAGTTGGACATTGAGGGCTTTGCCCGGCGGGTGCAGGAGTTTGGGCCGCGCCTGGTGGTGCTCGAGACCTCCACGCCCAGCATCGACTTTGATCTCGAGACGGCCGCGGCTATCAAGCGGCTGTCGCCGGGCGCCTCGGTCGCGTTGCTGGGCTCACACGTCACCTACTTCGACCGGGACATCGTCGCACAGAGCCCCGCCGTGGACGCCGTGATCCGGGGCGAGTTCGAGTACACGGCCGCCGGACTGGCCCGCGCGCTGGAAGCCGGCGCCGGCCTTGACACGGTGCTCGGGCTCACCTACCGCGGCGCCGACGGCAGCGTCCACCGGAATTCCGACCGTCCCCTCTTTGAGCCGCTGGACGAGATGCCCTTCCCTGCCCGGCACATCGTCAAGGGCGAGGGCTACCGTGCAGGCATTTACAGCGGCGGCCGGCCGACCGCCATGGTCAGCTCGCGTGGATGCCCCTACCGCTGCACCTTTTGCCTGTGGCCCGACACGCTCTACGGCCACCAGTTCCGCGCCCGCAGCGCCGCAAACGTGGTGAACGAGATCGAAGAAGCGGTGCGCACCTATGGTCACGACGAGATCTACTTCGACGACGACACCTTTACCGTAGACCGCCAGCGAGTGCTGGAGATCTGCCGCCTCATCAGGGAGCGCGGACTCCACCGTGAGGTGGAGTGGATCGCCCAGTGCCGTGTGGACACGGTGGATCGCGAGATGCTCGAGGCGATGAAGGCCGCCAACTGCGGCTACATCCTCTTCGGCGTCGAGTCGGGTTCTCCTGAGCTTCTCAAGAAGATGAAAAAGGGCATCACCCTGGAGAAGGCGCGCTCGGCCTTCGCGCTGACCCGCGAGGTGGGCATCAAAACCCAGGCCTTTTTCTTGTTCGGCATCCCCGGCGAGACCCAGGAGACGATCCGCCAGACCATCGACTTTGCCAAGGAGCTGAACGCGTCCAGCACGCAATTCGCCGTCGCGATTCCCCACCCCGGCACGGCCCTCTACCAGGAGTGCAAAGCCAACGGCTGGCTGACCAGCGAGACCTGGGCGGACTATACGGCCGAGTCCTCTCTGATCGAGACCCCTATGTTGTCTGCAGCGGAGCTGGAGGCGGCGCGCATCCGGGCCTACCGGGAGTACTACTACCGCCCCCGCTACATTGTGGGCGAAGCGCTCAAGATCCGCCGGCTGGCAGACCTGAAACGCCTGGCGCGGGGGGCCAAATCGGTTCGCGCCCGGCTGCGCTTCTTCCGCTCGGCCGGCCGGGAGAACCGCCAGGCCTCTGACGAGCCTCGCGGCGATGAGGCTGGAGGATCAGCATGAGAAGCCGTTTCCCGGCGCTTGTCCTGGTGGCTGCCTGGTGCGCGAGCGCCCTGCTGCCGGCGGTCGCGCTGCCTGCCCGCGCGGCCGCTGGGCTTCCGGTCGCCGTGGAGGCACGGGCTCTGACGGCCGTCCAAGTCCGCGCCGGGCAGGGCTGGGCTGCCTGGGAGGTCGAAACCGGGACGGACGTCGAAATCGCCTTCAGCAGGCAGTCAGGCGGCCGCTGGTCGTCGCCGCAGGCTGTCCGGCCGCGCCCCGGGGCGTGGGATCGCTCGCCAAGCCTGTCCGTGGCGTCCGGCGGGGTGCCCTGGCTTGCCTGGGTGTCCACCGACCGCTCGGCTCCCGACACAACCAGGCTCTATGTGACGCGCTGGACCGGGCTGCGGTGGGCTGCTCCAGAGGCGGTTCCGCTGGGCGACAGCCTCTCCGCCGCCGCGCCGGCCCTCGCCGCCGGGCCGGACGGCACGCTCTGGCTGGCGTGGGTCGGGTTTGACGGTGTGGACGACGAGATATATGCCAGCAGCCGGACCGATCAAGGGTGGTCAACTCCAGAGAGGGTCGGCGACGACGATGTTGACCCGGCACTGTACGATTGCCAGCCGCAGCTGGCTGTGGGGCAGGACGGACGTCCCTGGCTGGTGTGGACGGGGCACCAGTCGGGTGTGGACGACGAGATCTACGCCAGCCGCCGGTCGCCGGCGGGCTGGTCGCCCGAGCAGATGGTCAGCGTCGACGACGAGGCACTGGACGTCGAGCCTACCCTGGCGCTCGACGCGCAGGGCCGCCCATGGGTTGCCTGGAAGGGCCGCGTCTCCGATGGCGCGACCTCGCACCGCCGTATCCTGCTGTCCCGCTGGGAGGCAGGGGCAGCCGCCTGGACGGCCGAAGAGGTCGTCTCCTCCCCGCCGGAGTGGGAGGTCGAGGAAGGGCACGCGGCCCTCACCCCGGGCCGGAGTGGGCGGCTGAGCCTGGTGTGGAAGGCCGAGGCGGGCTCCGCTTCGACCCTTGCCTGGCTCGAGGTTGAGACGCGACGCCCACTCGGGGCCACAAGCGACGCGCACAAGGGACCACACCACGAGGGGATGGGCGGCGCTCCGCAGGAGTGGGCGATCCTGCCGGGAGAGGAGCCGGTCCTAGTCTGGCTCGAGCCTGGAACGGCTCGCTCGGAGGCCTTTGGCGATTGGGCACCTCGGTCAGTCCCTCTGCGGGACACGGCCGGCTCCCTGGAGGCATGGGTCGACATGCAGCGGGATGAGCCACACATCTTGACGGACCCGATTCCCAACCGCTACCTTGCCTTTGGCGACAGCATCACGCGGGGCGAGTATGGCGGCTTTACGCCCTATCCGGCACTCCTGGAAGCCATGCTGGACAGCATGGTCGGTCCCTCCGAGGTGATCAACTCCGGCGTAAACGGCGAGAAGACCATCGGCGGCCTATTCCGGATCGGCAACGAGCTTGGGCTCTACCGTCCGCAGTATGTGCTGATCATGGAAGGCACCAACGATGTGACCCACAACATCCCACCGTCCGAAGTGCAAGAGAACCTGATGGTTATGGTCGACATCGCGAGGAACTCGATCTCGGGCATCAAGATCATGTTTGCGACCCTCATCCCGCGCAAGGACGGCCTCAACCCGCGAACCCAAGCCATGAATGAGCAGGGCGTTGCCCCTGCGGCTGCAGGCAAGCATGTGCCCCTCTGCGACCAGTGGACTGCCTTCTACTCAGACCCGAATTGGAGGCAGCTCTACTACGACTATCTGCATCCCAACCAGGAAGGGCTGCAGCGCCTGGCGGAGACCTTCTATGCCTGCATCACGGAGTATTGGCCAGCACCTCCCGACACAGTCCCTCCGGTGGCGGGCATGGACCCCCTGCCGTCGCCGGTCGAGTGCGCTACCGCCATCCAGGTGAGCTGGTGGGGCTCAGACCCAGAGCCCGGCACGGGGGTGGCAAGTTTTGACGTCCAGCTGCAGGTGGACGCGGGCGGTTGGACGGACTGGCTCCTGGAGACCACTCAGACCGAAGCGAGCTACTCCGATCCCGACAATGGGCACGTCTACAGCTTTCGCGTCCGTGCCCGCGACGTAGCAGGCAACGTCGGCGACTACTCTGCCCCGGCGTCGGTCCAGGTGCAGGACACGCACCCACCCGAATCGGTCTCTGTGGCCGAATTGCCGGCTGCGCAGCAGGCTCCCTTTGCCGTCGTCTGGGGCGGGACAGATGCCTGCTCCGGGCCTGTGGTCTTTGACGTGGAGTACCGCGCCGGCGCACAGGGCGACTGGATAACGTGGCTCTCCGAGACACCCGGCACGAGCGCGCTCTTTGATCCGGCCGATCCCCAGTACGGCGAGAGCTATTCCTTCCGGGTCCGGGCTCGTGACCAGGTCGGGCTTTGGAGTGACTGGTCGCCCCCTGTGTCCACACTCTTGGCCCTGCTGGTGCTACGCGGCGATGTACTCACCGTCCGCCACGAGCCGGTGATCTGGGCTGAGGTCAGTGCCGCGGGCTCGTTGGCCGTGCAACACCTGCCACGCGGCGGCTTTGTCGCCTACCTGGAGGGCCCGGGCGACTATGACCTGGAGGCAAGCCGCGAGGGCTTTGGGGTGCTGCCTGCGATGCATCTGGTGTCGGTGAACAGCGACGTGGCCGGCCTGGAGCTTGTGCTGCCACCTGCCGACGACGCGGTACAGAACGGTGGCTTTGAGACGGGCGGATGGGGCGATTGGCAGCCGGGGGGCACCGTCTCGCCGACGCTGGTGAGCGAGGCACACACGGGGGAGTGGGCGGCCCGGCTGGGCGGCGGGGATGGGGCATCTTCCCTGGTCCAGACCTTGTCTCTCCCCGGCTCGGTGGGCAGGGCCACCCTCTCCTTGCTGGCCCGGCCAGAGGGAGAGCCCGGAGGATTTGGCGCTCTGGAGGTTGTGCTGGCGAGCGCCGGGCTACCGCCCATCACCGCCACGATCCCCTTCGCCGAGGAGGGCTGGCAGCATGCCTGGCTGGCGGCCGAAGCGGTGGTGGGCCGGGAGGTGACGCTGACGCTGTCTGTGGCCGACGGCCCCCCCATTCGCCTCGACGAAGTGAGCCTGGGGTCGTCGAGTTTCGGCGGTGCCCACCTGCTGCTGCCGTTGGTCCTTCGGGCTGAGGGCTCGGAGCGCTCGGGCCCTGAGGGGGAACGCTGGCTGAGGTCGAAGCGATGAGCCTGGGGACACGCCTGTCCAGACTTCCGCGCTGGCTGGTCCGCTGCCTGGTGCCGCGCATCCGATACCTGAACCTCATGCGCGCGCTGGAGTGGCGCGGGTTAGCGCCCCACGTGCGCCAGGTGAAGGGCTGGCAGGTGCTGGACGTGGGCTGCGGCCATGGCCTCTATTCACTCGAGCTGGCCTGCCGGGGCGCGGTCCTGCACGGATGCGATCTCCAGGAGGCGGGGCTGGCTGTGGCGCGCCAGGTCTCGAACAAGCTGGGGCTGGACGAGCGGGCGTCGTTTGTGCAGGCGGATGCTACAGCTCTGCCCTGGCCGGATGGCCTGTTTAACCTGGTGGTGTGCAACTGTGTCTTGGAGCACATTGCGGACGATCAGGCAGCGTTGAGCTCGATGGCGCGCGTGCTGCGGCCGGGTGGGCTGCTCTATCTCACGGTGGATTCGGCTGAGCACGGCAGGGCCCTTGCCTGCCTGGAGCGGCTGCCCCGGCAGGCCCGCGCACGGCTCCTGAAGGCTCCGATCGCGGCAGCGCAGGACCTGTCGTCCGGCCTCGACGCGCTCTTGGACAGCCAGTACGCTGTCCGCCGCCGCTATCGCCGTGACGAGCTAGAGCTGAGGCTGACAGGGCTTGGCTTGACGATCCTGGAGAGCCGCGCCTACCTTACGGGGGTGGGCGCGGCCCAGTTCGAGCTGCTTCATGCCTGGAAGGGCCTGGATCCGGAGCGGGGCATCGGGAGGTGGTTGTACGTCGCCACATCAGTGCTGCTCTACCCCTGGGCTGCGTGGAGCGATGCGCAGCAACGCGGCCGGGGGCGCGGGCTGGCCCTCGTGGCGCGCCGGGGTGGCGAGGCCGGGTGGCTCGGTCGCAGGCCTTCGCCCATTCCAGAGGAGACCGGCCGGTGCGACCGGCCACAGCAGGGCCAGGGCGGATGAGGATCGGCGGCAAGGCTCGTGGGTGGCTCGCTCGGGAGACCAGCCACAGCGGCCGGCCACAACAGGTGGCCTCCTGGCTCCTTGTGCCAGTTCTCCTGGTGGGCTTTTTCCTGCGCCTGTCCTTTGCGCGGGGGGCAAGCCTGTACATTGACGAGCCGACCACGCTCTTGGCTGCCCGCTACACGGCGCAGTCGGGCGCGCCGAGGACACCCTCGGGAGCCTACTACACCTCTGGGCTGCTCTTCACCTACCTGGAGGCAGCCGTGCTGTCGCTGGGTCCCTACGACAAGGTGGCGACCCGCCTTCCCAGCGTGCTCCTTGGCACGGGTACGATCCTGGCCCTCTTCTTGGCGGGCCGGCGGCTCTTTGGTGTGCCGGCTGCCCTCCTGGCTGCCACCTGGCTTGCCCTGGACCCCGAGGCCATCACCTGGGACGGTCGGGCGCGCATGTATGCCCTGCTCCTCTTCTTTGTCGTCTTGGCCGTCTACTACTTCGTCAGGGGCGTCGTAGGGAGGGGCGCGGTCGGCGACCTTGGCCCATCCCCGGAGGCGGGTATGGAGACCCGCCCTACGACACGTTCGCCCGGCTCGGAAGGGAGATCGACCACGGCGACCGGCCTCTGCAGCGATCGAGACAGGCACTTGTTTGTGCTCTTTTTCCTGGCGGCCCTATTCACCCAGCAGGAAGCGGCGCTGCTGCTGCCGCCGCTGGGGCTTGTGTGGCTGCTGTGGCAGAGCCCGCGCGATTGGCTCCGGCCTTCGGTGTGGCTCGACCTAGGACTGCTGGGGGCGGGCCTGGGCCTGAACACCTACCTGCACAGGCTGATGGTGCTGCCCGGCGCTGCCGCATCGGCCGTGTCGCGCCCCTTTGTGGCGCCCGGGGGAGACATGATGGCTGGACTGGAGGCGCTGAGTCCCTTCTTCCTTGCTCCAGGCCGTTGGCCGGCAACGGCCCTCTTTGCCGTCGGGCTGTTGGGATTGGCCGTGGTGCTCGCCAGGAAGGGGCACAAGGCTCTGCAGGGCGGTGAGCGGGGGGCCGCTGCGGCGCTCTCCATCTTCTTGATTGGTATCTGGCTCGAGATGGCTCTCGTCGTGGGAGAGAGTTGGCGTCGCCCGCGCTACCTCCTGCTGATCCTGCCGTGGTTCCTTCTCGTCGCGGCGGCCGGCGCGGATGGCCTGCTGCGCACGTTGTGGGCCCGAGTGGGCCGCCGCCGGCGGCACCTTCAGCCAGGCACCACTTCCGGCGGTGCGCACGTGGTGCTCATGTTCCTGGTCACTCTGCTGATGGGTGCGTTCCTTGCGCCGCGCGCGGTCGCGGCAACGCGGGTGAAGGACTATGGCTACGACCTGGCATTCGAGTCGATCCGCCGGCAGTGGCTGCCGGGGGATGCGGTTGCCACGATAGCCCCTTCTGCCAGCCTCTTTTTCCTAGATCGCTGTGATTACTTGGCGATCGAGTCGGGCTTTGAGGGCTATACGCTGGAGCGTGGGGGGCAGACCGTCGAGGGATGGGGCCTGGTCCCACTGCTGCAGTCGCCGTCTGCCTTGGAGACGGCCCTGGCCTCCCATTCCCGCCTCTGGTTTGTGGTGGACATGATGCGGTGGGAGCGGAACTTTTCCACCCCGTTCAGGGACCTCGTGTGGCAGCGCATGGCGCTGGTGTCGTCCGAGAGGAAGGTACTGGTTTTTCGGTCCGGGCTCGATGTCCCGGCGCCGGCGGTGCACCAACGCAACGAGGTGGACTTTGGTTCGGTGCGCTTGGTGAGCACGGGTCTGGAGATTGCCTCCCTTCGGCCCGGGGAACCCGTGCGCGTGGTGTTCAACTGGCAGTCCCAAGCACCACTGGCGCAGGACTATTCGGTCTTTGTCCACGTGGACGACGGCGGGGGCGAGACCTGGGCGCAAGGGGATGGGGGTGTGGCCGGTGGGCTGTTCCCGATGTACGAATGGGAGCCTGGCGATCTGATCGCAGACCGCCGGGTTGTTGCTCTGCCGCCGGACCTTCCGCCCGGGCGATACCATCTCAGCGTGGGCCTGTATGAGCCTGCCACGGGCGAGCGGCTCCCGGTGGTCGCGGGCGGGGACCCCACCACCAACCAGGCAACGGCCGCCTTCTTCTGGGTGGGGGATCGCCCGGCGCCACCGCCTCCCGACCAGGCGCTGACCGCCCGCTTCGGCGGTCAGGTCTGCCTGGAGGGGTACGATCTGGAGACGGCATCGGGAGGGACCGCCGTTGTCCCTGGCGAGACGATCGAACTGGCGCTGCACTGGGGAGCCTGCGGTCCCATCATGGAGGAGCTGCACACCTTTGTGCACCTCGCTGCGGAGGACGGCCGGATCGCTGCGCAGGGCGACGGGCCGCCCATGGCCGGGAAGTACCCGACCCGTTTCTGGCTGCCCGGTGAGGTGCTGGTCGACGTGTATCACGTGCAGGTCCCGACCGCTGCCGGGCCGGGCAGCTACGTGCTGCGGGTGGGGCTCTACCTGCTGGGGAGTGGGAACCGGCTGCCGCTGGACGGCGGCGATGACGCGTTGCCATTGGTCATACTGGAGGTGGGCGAGTGACGGAGGAATCGAGGGCTACGGCAACGCTGCAGGGCGGCGTGTGGCACAATCTCCAGCGCTACCGTCGCCGCGTGACGGGCAGCGACTCGTGGTGCCGCTTTCTGTGGCAGGGGTTCGTGCTCACCCTCCTGTCCGGACGTCCCACCATTGCGGCGTCCGTCCTGCGGAGGGCCGCCTACCGTGGAGTGCTCGGCAGCGTCGGGCCGGGCTGCGTCATTGAACAGGGCGTGCGGCTCCTGGTGCCCAGACGGGTATTCCTCGGGCGTCGTGTCATGGTTGGGGAGGGGTGCTTCCTCGACGCGCACAACGCCAGAGGGCGCATTGAGCTGCAGGATGACGTGTGGCTCTCGCGCGGCTGCCTGTTGGTCACGGCCGAGACAGAGATTGTAGTCGAGCCGCAGGCCTACATTGGGCACCGTTGTCTCTTTTACGGTCACGGAGGGATCCGGGTGGGACGGAATGCCCTGCTGGCCAACGATGTGCAGCTGATCTGCGGCAATCACACCTTTGCCCGCCGCGACATCCCGGTGCGCGACCAGGCAGGTGAGGAGAAGCCGATCGTCATTGGAGAGGATGCCTGGCTGGCGGCGTCGGTCATCGTCCTCGGTGGGGTGACGATTGGACAGGGAGCCGTGGTCGGCGCTGGGGCCGTCGTGACGCATGACCTACCGCCCTTCAGCATTGCCCGGGGCGTGCCGGCACGCATCGTGGGGGAGCGCTAGGCCGCGTGCTGCAGGAGACCGGCACGCCCTCCGAGACGCGCCGTTCAGGGTTGCGCCGCTGGCTGACCAAGCCGGCCGTGCAGACGGCTTACTTTGTCGCCTTGCTGGCCGTGACGGCCTATTCGCTCGTCCGCGAGCAGGGGGACCTCCCCGACCTCTTCTCGCGCCTCGACTGGGCTATGGTGGGCTTGGCCGCGCTCGTCGCTGTACTGGATACCCTCTTCTATGTCTACATTCAGCACACCATCTACCGGGGAATGGGCGTGCGCCTGACGTTCCGCCAGGTGTTCAGCATCGTATGCCCCTCGCAGCTCGGAAAGTATGTGCCGGGGAAGGTCCTCATGGCAGGCAACTACTACCTCCTCTCGCGCCAGGTAGGGGTGGATGCCCGCGAGATCGGCAGCAGCTTTCTGGTGTCGACGGCCCTCTGGATCGTCTCGGCGGTGCTCTGCAGCCTGCCTGGCCTTGCCTCCCTCTCACCCGTGCTGCGGCTGGGAAGCGTGCTGCTCGCGGTTGCCCTTCTGGTCACCATCCACCCACGCGTCTTGAGCCGCCTGTTTCGTGTGCTGGCCTGGGCATTGCGCAAGCTGAAGCTTGGGTCGCTGGCAGGCCGGTTCGGCGAGCCCCTTGCCCTTCCCTACTCCTTCTACCTTCGGACTCTGCTCCTCTACCTGGTTGCCTGGGCAGGGGTCGGCCTCCAGGTCTGGCTCCTCGTCGCCGCCGTTCAGCCGGTTGGTGCGGCAGCGCTGCCCGTCAGCTTGGCGGCGGGAGCGATCGGCACGGTGGTGGGCTTTGTCGCCCTCTTTGCGCCGGGCGGGATCGGCGTCCGCGAGGGGTTGGGTGCCGTGATCCTGGCCCCGGCCACCGCGGCCGAGCCGGCGCTGCTGGCCTTTGTTCTCCTGCGCGTGATGACCGTGCTCGCCGACCTTGCATTCGGCGGGATCGGGCTGTTCCTCGGCCGCCGGGAGAAGCGCGAGAGGGCAGGTCAGCGCTGACCTGCCGCCCTCTCGCGCGCTGTTTGACTGACTTCCTCTCGCATGGTATATTCTTATGGCTCTGCCCATATCGAATGGAGGGATAGGATCGATGAAAGACAGGACTGGCGCGGCCGCCGGGCGGTGGGTCGCCCTTGGCTTTTCGTTGGCCCTGCTGCTGGCCCTCGCAGCCGGCTGGAGTGCTCGAGCCGAGGCATCGCTCCTGGACGGCGGCGGCAAGCTGCTGCAGTACCAGGTCCGGCTTGCCGGCGCCGAGGCAGACGATCTCGAAATCCTGTTTCCGCCCGGCTTCGAGTATGTCGGCCTGTCCCGGGGAAGCGAGGTGCTGAACGAGCCGCAGGTCTCTGAGCGGGGCAGGCGGCTTCTCTGGAACGGCCGAACCCCCGGAGCGGAGGTTCTGCTCTTCTGGGTTGCCCCATTGGGGCCCTCGCCTGCGCCCGGCACCCTGCCGGTCGCAGGGATCAGCGGCGAGGCGGAGCTCGTCGAGCCGGAAGTACATTCCCCTGCACCGCCGGAGGAGCGGCCCGCCGGATCCGTCGCCGGCACGGTCAGCGTCACAAAGACGGTGGAGCCGGAGGTCCTGCTGCCCGGCGACAGCCGCTGGCTGCCGATCTACGAGGTGGTCTTCTCCAACTCCGGCCCCCAGGTCGTGACCCTCGACTGGGTCACGGATACTTTGCCGACCGGCTTCCTCTTTGGCGGCATGGCGCTCGGAAGCGAGGTCGGCGAGCCGGTGGACGGCGAGGAGCCGGAGATTGTGTGGCAGGGGTTGGCGGTCCCCGGGAACGGGACGCTGACCATGCGCTACCGGGTGCGGGCGGTCCACGTTGGCGGCGAGTATCGGAACTCGGTTCTGGCCCTGTCGGGCGATGAGCCGGTAGGGCCTGTCGGCGCCACCCTCAGGATCGAGGCGAACCAGATCTTTGTTCCCCTGAGCCTCATGGAGTATGTCCCACCCGAGCCGGTCTGGCAGTTGACGAAGACGGCCGATCCGGCACTGGTGGACCCCGGCGACCCGGTGATCTATACCGTCGTGATCGCGAACCAGGGCAACCGCGCCGGGACGCTCACCCGGATTGAGGACACCCTGCCCGCCGACTTTGCGTTTCTCAGCATGGCCCCCGGTAGCGACATTACGACGCCTCCCTCGGGCACGACCGGGGTGATCTACTGGTCAGGTTCCTGGGAGGTGCTCCCCGGCGAGGATCTGACCGTGGTGTACGAGGTCGAGACTGGCGGCGGTGGGAACAAGGTCAACACCGCCCGGGCCTATGACTGGGGCAACGCGCTGGTGGCGGAAGGATCCGCCACGGTCGTGGTCGGCGGAGCGGGCCTGCCTTTCCAGGACGACTTTACCTTTGGCGTGTCGGACGACTGGGAGCCCTTCCTCAATTGGCCGGGCCTGGCCCCCGGCTATTGGGAATGGTCTGGCGAGATGGGCTCCTGGGGCCTGATGAACTATGACTATGCCCCGGATGACCTCCCGGAGTACAACGGATACAACCTCTTTATCTACAACGCCCCCGGGGCCCAGGGCTGGGCAGACTACCGGATAGAGGCGCGCATCAAAGATTCGAAGGGTGTGGATGCGACCAGCGGCCTGACCGGCATCTGGTTCCGTGGCACCTACGAGGATTCAGGTCTCTTCGACGGCAAAACGGTGGGCGGCTACTACGTCTACATGAAGCAGGCGGATGAGCATCTCTACTTCTTCCGTACCCCGCCCGGCAACCCCTCGTTCGCCGCCCAGGAGCTCGTCGCCAGCTACGCCTGGGCGCCGGGCATCTTCACCCACAAGTGGTACAAGCTGGTGATCGAGGTGGAAGGTGCCCATGTCCAGGTCTGGTTCGAGTATGACGAGGACGGCATCAGCAACCCTGTCAAGGTATTCGACTACACGGAGCCTGCGGGTGCCTGGACCAACGGGACGGTGGGACTGGCAGTGTACAGGACCATCGCCCGCTTTGACTACATCAACGTCCTGCCGCTGGACTGATCCGGCACGCAGGACGAACACGAAACTGGAGATGGATGGATGAGATTTCGGTGGTTGCTTCTGAGCAGTGTGGTCTTTCTAATCTTGGCACTTGGAGTCCAGCTTGGTCATGGAGTAGGCCAGGCTCAGGCGCCCGAGGTCGATCTCGTGGTCACCAAGTCGGTCGATCCGGCCGTGATCGCTCCTGACGAGCTTGTGATCTATACCGTGATGCTCGACAACACGTCTGGCGCGGACCTTACCGTCTCTTCTCTGACGGACACCATGCCTGCCAATTTCGAGTATGTCGGCCTCGCTCCGGGGAGCGGGTGGGGCGGGGAGCCGGCCTGCACGCCGCCGGTGTGTGCGTGGGCCGGGCCGATGGAGATCGCCGCCGGGGATAGCCTCACACTGATGTACCGGGTGTATGTGCCAGGAAGCGTGCCCCTGGACCCCCAGCCCTACGTGAATACCGTGGTAGCCGCGGTTGGGCCCGACGAGTACACGGCCCAGGCGGGCTTGATGGTGGGACAGGGCGAAGTGACCCTGGCCAAGACCGCGGCACCGCACAGGGTCGAGCCGGGCGGCGTGGTGGTCTACTCCGTTTCGCTGAACAATGACGGGTACGTTCCCGTTCCGCTGGATACCGTGACCGACATCCTGCCCGACGGCGTCACCTTTCTGGGCATGACCCCCGCCAGCGACATCCAGGACCCACCCGACGGTACAACGGGGGCGATTGTCTGGCAGGGGCCCTTCGAAATCCCTGCCGCCGGCGAGCTGCTGATCCAGTACGAGGCAGAGATGCCGCAGGGTGAAGACACCCTCTATCTCTACAACGAGGTCACCGCTCTGCTTGGCGACGGCACGCTCCTGGGCCCGGCCAGCGCAGAGGTGGTCGTCTCAACCGGCGGGGTGGTATACATTCCCCTCGCCATGAACAACTGGGCTCCGCCCGCCTTCTCCGTGACCAAGGCGGCCGACCCTACCGTGGTCTATGCCGAGGAGCCCGGTGGGCTGATCACCTACACGGTCGTGTTCAACAACGAGGGTACGCTGCCCGGCGAGCTCGCGGAAGTCCGCGATACCCTGCCGGCCGGCTTCACGTACCAGCGCATGCTGCCCGGCAGCGATGTCCTGGTTGATCCTGTGGGCACCACCGGCGAGATCGCCTGGGCGGGACCTTTCCCGGTAGCCGGAGAGGGTACCTTGACCCTTGTCTATGAGGTTCGGGCCAGCACCGAGATAGGCACCTACGTGAACAGCGCAACGGCTACAGCCTCGGTGGGCGAGTCCCCGAAGGAGCCCGCCTCCGCCACCGTGAAGGTGCAGGCTGCCATCCTCCTGGAGGACAACTTTAACTCCAACGCCAACCAGTGGACCCCCTTCCTCAATTACTGGCGCCTGTCACCCGAGCAGTGGTGGTGGCAAGACGGGGTGGGCTACCAGGGAAGCGGCGCCTACCTTCACAGCATGTACGCCGGCCCGGACGAAGCACACGATGCGCTGTCGATGGCCCTGGTGCCAGGATCGGAGGACTGGACCGACTACCGGTACGAGGCACGCGTGTTCCTGGAGCCTACCGGCCTGTGGGCTCCCCAGGTGTCGCTCTGGTTCCGCGGCAACTACCAGGAGAGCGATGTGGCGGGCCAGTGGGTCTTGGGTTACTACTTCCTCATCTACCCCAAGTCAAGCAAGATTGCGTTCATGCAGACGATGACGCCCGATGACTGCATCGGGGAGGACTGCGACTACCCCGATGTGCTGTACCACTTCTCCAACCCAATGGCCTTGCTGGAGATACCCTATCCTCTGGGCTCCGAGTGGTTCGGCCTGTGGCACCACATTGCAGTCGAGGTACAGGGAAACCACATGAAAGGCTACATAGACGGCAACCTGGCCCTCGAGTTTACCGATACCGAAGGGACCATCATCCCGAGCGGCACGGTGGGCCTCGCCACCTACAAGGTTCCGTTGGTGCGTTGGGATGACGTCCTGGTGACGCCCCTGGACTGAGTCAGAGCTGCGCGGAGAGGCTTGCATCCGGCACATGCCGGGGCAAGCCTCTCTCTGGCGCTGCAGGCTGGTTCGGTGTTGAGCAAAGGCAACCATGGCGCCACGACCATCCCAACCCTCCCCTCGCCAGCCGCTGCCGAGAGCCCTGGCTGCGCTCGGTGCCACGGAGCACCCTCTCTGGCCGCGCGCTGCGGTCGTCGCCGTGCTGGCCGGGCTGGTCGTGTTTCATGCGATCAATAACTGGATCTGGCTAAAGGCCAACGTCACGATCCTCGGCTGGGACGTGCCCGGGCACCTGGGCACCAGCCTGGTTTACAACGGAATCCTCGATCCCCTGACGCCCAAGTCGCTCTTTGAGGCGGTTGTCTGGCACCCGAACCGGCCTCCCCTGGTCTATCTCTCCACCGTCCCCCTCTACCGGGCCTTTGGCGCCACTGTGGACATCGGGACAATGGTCAATGTCCTCTATCTGGCTATGCTGTTCGGGGCGGTCTATGGAATAGGCAGGCACCTAGGAGGGCGGCGCGTCGGGCTGCTGGCGGCTGTTACTGTCGCGCTGCTGCCCGGCATCTACGCCACGTCGCGCTTTTTCTACCACGAGCTGGCGCTCGCTGCACTCGTTTCGTTGAGTGTATTCCTGCTGCTGGAGACCAACGGCTTCACCAAGCGAACCGCCTCGCTCCTCTTTGGCCTCAGCTTTGGCCTGGGGCTCCTGACGACGCGCACCTACCTTACCTTCATCTTTGCGCCCTTGGTCCTGGTGATCCTGCGCTCGGATACGCTGCCGACCCTGCTGCGCCGCCTGCGCGGCGGCTTTCGCCTGAGCCCGCGCGACGTGCTCCTGTCACTCGGCCTGGGGCTCGTTCTGGCCGCGCTCTGGTACCTTCCCGGCCGCGAGATCGCCGCTGGTCTGCTCCTGCGGCGGTGGCTCCTGCCGCTGTGGGCTGCCCTCCTCGCGGCGACCATCTACCTCCTGCGGCGAACGCCGGACGCCGGCACCAATCTGGTGTCCGCCCTGGCGCTGGGCGGAACGCTGGCCTCCGTTTGGTACCTGCCGCGCATCACTTTTGTGCAGAACCTTCTGAGCTTTGGCTTTGGCGTGAACGACCCCCGCGAGCGGTCGGCCGGCCTCGATCAGCTGAGCACCTATCTCTACTTCCCCCTCAAGCTCGTCAACGAGCACCTTTCCCCGGTGACCAGTCTAGTTCTGCTGGCTGCTGTGGCGGCGCTGGTCCTGTACGTGGCCCGCCGGCGCGGCTGGTGGAGTGCGCTGCGCCATGCCGATCGCGCCTGGTGGGCGACCGCGCTGTGGATCGCAGGCTCGTACCTGGTTATGACCCTTTCCATTTATCGCAAGTCGCGCGGCATTGTCCCGATGCTCCCGGCCCTGGCCCTGCTTCTCGCTGCCGGCCTGTTCAAGCTGCCGTGGCGCAGGGCCGCAACCCTCCTGGCAGGGCTGCTCGTCGGCTGGGGACTGCTCCAGTTCTTTGTACTCTCCTACCCGGGACCACACCGGCTTGCCGAGCAAACCCAGTTCCGATGGCCTGTCCTGGGGGACAGCGGCCTCTTCGCCCAGGGTGGCACGGTCCTGCTGCCAGCTTCAGGAGAGACCGATCCGGATTACTGGGTCGAGCCCGAGCTGCTCCGGCGGGTTGAGGCCGGGCGGCAGGCAGACGGTTTGCAGATTGCCTCCCTGGGCGTTGTGGCGAACAGTGCCCACCTGAACGCCCTGTTGTTCAGCCTGGTGGCCTCCCAGGAGTACCCGGGCATTCAGGTCCGCGATCTGGCCGGCCTGGGGCCGGACGATGTGATTTCTTCCATGTTGTTCGAGCAGGATTACCTGGTCTGGAGCAGGGCGGACCGCTCAGGTCTGGATTCCGCGCTCTCGCAGGCCCTGGATCGCATGACGGCGGGCGGCGGCTTCTTTGGCGCGGCCTATACCCTCGACAGTGAGCTCTCCGTGCCCGGTGGCGACAGCGTGCTCCTCTACCGCAAAGTGCAGCGTATGGAGGCCCCCTACGATGCGGCAGACTATGCGGCCGTTGCCGGGCGAATCGTGAGCGGGGCGAGTCCGGCAGACGCCATCTTGCTTGTGCCGCCTGCGCAAGTGGAGGCACTTGGGCGCACCTACGCCGGCAGCCTGGCTCCCTACCTGCTTCCCAGGGAAGTGCCGTTGGACCGCCCAGAGACGGAGCGGACGCTGCGTGACCTCGTCGACCGCCACCCCGTCGTGTGGGCCGTATTTCGGCAGGAGGACGGCGTCGATCCGGACCACTTCATTGAGGCCTGGCTCAACTCCAATGCCTACCGGGCGCACAGCGAGTGGAGTCACGGTCTCCGGCTGGTGGTCTATGGCGCTCCCGGCCCCGAACCGGCCGACAGGCCACAGCAGAGCCTGGAAGCCAGCCTGGGTGGGCAGGTCAGGCTGCTGGGTTACAGCCTGGTCGAGACCACGCTCCGGCCCGGCAGCGTCGTGCGGCTGGCCCTCTATTGGCAAGCGGACGACGCTGCAGCCACCGAGCGCTTGACCGTGTTTGCCCACCTCGTGGACGACCAAGGACGGCTCGTGGCTCAGCAGGACAGCGAGCCGGTGGGCGGCTCCCGCCCAACCACAAGCTGGGCAGCCGGCGAGGTGATTCGAGACCCAATCGGCATCCTGCTTCCGCCGGACCTCCCGGAGGGTGAGTACCGGCTGGCCGTTGGCCTCTACCGGCCCGGAACCGGCGAGCGCCTTCCGGTGTCGGGGCCAGGCGCAGGAGTGGGGATGGACGACCATATCTACCTGGGGGAGAAGCTTTGCGTAGAGCAACCCTAATTCGGAACGGAAAGAGGGCCAACCTGCCATCCCTGGTATCGGTCCTGGTGGTGTTGGGACTGTTGTCGTCGGTGGCGTCGTTGGCCGGCTGCGACTCTGCCGCCTCGGATGGCGTCCGGCCCAAGCGCCTGGTTTGGATTGTCGTGGATGGAACCCACCTCGATTTCGACCTCGCGCCGATGCCTTTCTTCTCGGAGCTGATCGCTCGGGGCACCTTCTACTCGCAGGCGTGGGTCGGCCAGGCGCCCAACAACACTCCTGCCAGCCATGCCTCATTTGGCACAGGACGCTTTCCCAGCCACCACGGCGTCCTGGACTTTCTCTGGCGCACCGACCCGGGGCGGCCATCGGACCCGGTCGAAGAGATCATGACCAACTTTACTGTCTACACCGGGGGTGAGCCCGTTTGGGAGCAGATGGCGGCCCATGGGGCGACCGGGCTGGCGGAGATAGCCAAGGATCAAGCCGGCGCCACGGTGTTTGCCGTCACCTCTGAGAAGGGGTACGCCATCGCGCCCTGGATCGGCTCGCAGGGCGACGTCATCGTCTTTCCCAGCCATTGGCTGGAGGACGATGTCCTGCACGTCCAGGCTCATGCCGCGATTGGGTTTGAGCCACCCGATCCTGCCTTTGTGGACGGCTGGGCAAGGGACTATCAGGTTGTGGAGCTGGCTGACTACGCCCAACTGGACACCTGGGCAACGGACGTCGCCATCGCCGCCGTACAGAGCTACCGGCCCGACGTCCTGCTGATCAACCTGAGCCAGACGGACGAGATTGGGCACAAGACGGGAGGCCTCGACGGCGACAACCCAGATGCCCTGGCCCAGATTTTGGCCAACGTGGACCGGCAGGTCGAGCGCCTCTGGCAGGCCTATGCCGACCTTGGGCTGGTGGAGGAGACCCTGTTTGTCGTCTGTACCGACCATGCCATCTCGCAGACGGACACCATGGGGCCCTACGACGCCCTCAACGAGGCCCTGGCCTCGATCGGCCTCCGGGAGGTCTCGCAGGGACCTCGCGAGCAGATGTGGCTCTCGGATCCTGCCAAAGCGCAGGAGGCAGCCAAGCTCCTGGTCCGCGAGTTTCCCGACTACCTACTGTCTGTGAGTTACCGTGACCCTGCCACCAGCCGCTACACAACGCTTCTCGCCGAGGACGTCCCGCAGGAGGCCGAGGTCCGGGAAGCGCTCGACTATCTCTTCAATGCCACGGCCGCCACTCCTCAAGCTGCCGACCTGCGCATCATTACGCGCCGGCCGAACGGCACCGTACTGGGTCAGGGGCGCCACTACAATACGACCTGGCCGCTGCAGCATATCTGGATGATCCTGGCGGGGCCCGGGGTTCGCCCCGGGTACGAGTCCTCCTATCCGGCCCGTGTCGTGGACCTGCTGCCCACGCTGGCCGCGCTCCTCTATCCTGACTACGAGGGCACATGGGACGGGATCGTCCTGGCCGATGCCCTGGAGCACTCCTCCCGGCAGGCACGGGCATCGCAGGCCGGGCAGGCAAAGACCATGCAGCGCTACCAGGAGGCCCTGATGGCGCTGGAGAGGCACAGCCGCTGAGGGGGGCAAGATGGACCTATCGGTAGTCGTTCCCGTCTACAACGAAGAGGAATCGCTGGAGCAGTTGCACCGGCGCCTGACGGAGGCGTTGGCGGGGCTGGACCGGTCGTACGAGCTGATCTTTGTCGACGACGGCAGCCGGGACGCCAGCTTTGAGGTCCTGCAGCGCTTGCGGGCTGCGGATGGGCGGGTGCGGGTGGTCCGCCTGCGGCGCAACTTTGGCCAGACGGCCGCCTTCAGCGCCGGGTTTGACCGCGCCAAGGGCGACGTGATCGTCACGCTTGATGCCGACCTTCAGAACGATCCGGCCGACATCCCGGCCCTCCTGGCCAAGATCCAGGAGGGGTATGACGTTGTCAGCGGGTGGCGCCGTGACCGGCAGGACCGTTTCCTCGACCGCCGGCTGCCTTCCACCATCGCCAACGGGCTGATCTCGTGGGTCACGGGCGTCCACCTCCACGACTATGGCTGCTCGCTCAAGGCCTATCGCCGCGACGTGCTCTCCGATGTGCGGCTCTATGGCGAGCTGCACCGTTTCCTCCCGGCGCTGGCCCATGGCATGGGCGCGCGCGTGGCAGAGCTCCCCGTCAGCCATTTCCCGCGCCGCTTCGGCCGCTCCAAGTATGGCATCTCGCGCACGCTTAAGGTGCTCTTGGACCTGTTGGCGGTCAAATTCCTGCTCAGCTATTCGACTCGCCCCATCCACATTTTCGGCCTGCTGGGCATTGGGTCGCTGTCCGTTGGTACGATCCTGCTGGCGTACCTCGGTGTCGTCCGCGTTTTCCTTCACCAGGACATTGGCGACCGCCCCCTGGTGCTGCTGGCCATCCTGCTGACCATTTTTGGGGCGCAGTTGGTGACCAGCGGGCTGCTGGCGGAGCTGGTCATCCGCACCTACTACGAGGCCCAGGGCAAGCCGATCTACACGGTACGCGACGACCTGGGTGGCACCGACACCGATGGAACTCACCCGGGCCGTGATTAGGCAGCAACGCCTGCAGCAGCGGTGGCCGTGGCTTGCCTTGGCCGCCATAGTTCTCCTGGCACTCTGGGCACGCTGGGGATACTTCACCAACGGCGACCCTTTCGTGGACGAATGGGCGACGATGGTCGCAGCGCGAAGCGTTTGGGAGCGTGGCGTGCCCATCCTTCCGTCGGGCATCTTCTACGGCCACGGGATTCTCTTTACGTACCTGGATGCCCTCTTCCTGGGGCTGTTTGGCTGGACCGCGGAGGTGGCTCAAGCCCCCAGCCTGGTGGCCGGCTTGGCGGCCGTCGTGCTCGCCTACCTGGTGGGCCGCCGGCTCTTCGCACCGCGTGCAGGCGAGACCCTGGTCGCCTGGCGGGGGGAGGCTGTGGGCCTCCTGGCGGCGGCCCTGCTGGCGCTGGACCCGGTCGCGATCATCTGGGCCGGCCGGGCGCGGGCCTACACCCTGCAGCAGGGATTGGTGTTGCTGGCCGTCCTTCTTCTCTACCGGCGGCGCACCATCGCCTTTGCCCTGGCCTTTGCCGCTGCCGTCCTGGCACACACCGAGTCCGCCCTCCTGCTGCCCGGATTCGCCTTGGGCCTCTGGCTACTGGAGGGCCGGGGCGTCCTGCGGAACGCTCGGGCGTGGCTTGCGATGGGCATCGCCGGGGCGGCAGTGGTGGCTCAGCTGCTCGTCTACCGCTTCATAGCCACCGGCAACGCCGGCCGGTTCGAGGTGGTGGACGATGTGCGGCCCGGCTTCCAGCTGTCCCTGGACCTGGTGGCGGGCTTCAGGCCGCTCGTGCCCTACTTCGCCGAGCCCAACCGGCTCGTGGTCACGCTCTTCGCCCTGTTCGGGCTACTGCTTGCCGTGCGTGCCTGGCGCAGGCGCGAAGGGGCGGACGGCTACCTGCTCCTCTACCCGCTCTTCCTGGCTCCGCTTCTGATTCTGCTCACCGTGATCGGCCAGAGCTGGAAGGATCCGCGCTATCTTTTCATGCTGCTTCCGGTTCTCTTCCTCCTGGCTTCGGCCGCGGCGGTGGACCTGCTGGCGTCCCTCTGGACGGGGCCGGCGCGCCCGGCCTGGCCCAAGGCCCTTGCCGGTGCGGGCCTGGCTGCCCTCCTGCTGGGGCCCATGCTGCCTGCCGCCCTCAAGACAGCCCACCAACTGGAGGAAGGGTACGGCCCGACGCTGGCCTATGTGCGGGAGCAGCTGCAGGCCGGTGACCAGGTGGCCGGCTGGGCGGCGCCTGCGATCTCGGTCGAGCTGGGGCGGATCGATTACTTTGCCATGCAAATCCGCCACGAAGAGTTTATCATGAAGAGGGACGGTGTCTGGATCGATCGCTGGGTAGGGGCGCCACTGCTGGACAGCGTCGAGCATCTCGGGGCCGCGCTGGACCGACCGGGCCGGCTCTGGTTCCTGGCGGACGAGTACCGCTTCATCGCGCGATACACGCCGGAATTCCGCCAAGCGATCTGGGATCGAATGGACCCCGTCTATCGATACCATTATGCGATTGCTTTCCTCGAGCGCCCGGCGGGGGAGCCGGCCTACCGTCGGGACGTTCAGATCGGCTTTGAGCGTGGTCTGGACCTGGTGGGCTACGACCTGAGTCCCGCCGCACTTGAGCCGGGTGGCGAGCTGACCCTCGCGCTGCACTGGACCGCGCGGGAGTGGGTGGATGCGCCCTATACCGTCTTTGTCCACCTGCTCGATCCCAGTGGGGGAAGGGTGGCCCAGGACGATGGCCCTCCGCTCGATGGCCTGCATGCTACGGACCACTGGGTGCCGGGGGAGCGCCTGCGCGACGAGCGCCGGTTGGTCCTTCCGGGGGATGCCGAGCCCGGCCGCTACCGGGTAGAGGTGGGTTGGTATGACCCTGTGACCTTGGCCAGGGTGCCCTTGCTGGACGGGCGAGATAGCCTGTGGCTGGCAACCCTGCCCCTGGGCCTGGGCGAAGTGGCCGACCCCGGCACAAGGGTGGGCTCGGCACTGGATGGGCAGGCCGAGCTCGCGGGCTACGACCTGTGGCGCCTGGCGGGCGGTCAGTGGCTGCCGCTCGGCGCGGGCGAGCCGCTGTCAGCCGGCGATCGGCTGAAGGTGAGGCTCGTCTGGCAGACACTGGCCGAGATGGACATCGACTATACCACGTTCGTGCACCTGGAAGGCGCAGACGGTGCCGTGTGGGGGCAGCACGACGGGCCGCCGGCGGGCGGCACCTATCCAACCTCGCACTGGCGGGCGGGCGAGCGCGTGGCGGAGGAGCATGAGCTGACGGTAGGCGAGGCGGCGTCGGGCGCTGTGCGGCTGTCTGCAGGCATGTACCGGCTGGAGACGATGGAGCGGTTGGGCGAGGCGATCCAGCTGCTCCAGCTGGAGGTCGTGCCGTGACGGCAGCGGATCGCCCTCCTGTGGGTACGCCGGGGGGCCGGCGGCCTGTGCCGTGGAAGCGCGTCCTGGCAGGCGCGGTGCTCACGGCACTCGTCGCCGCCGCGGTCGCCCTTCGCTGGCTCTACGTCGAGCGGATCAGCCTCTTCTTCGACGAGTATATCACCATCTATGCGGCGAAGACCATCCTTCAGCGGGGTGTCCCTCTCTTCCCATCCGGCAACTTTTACACGCACGGCATTCTCTTCAACTATCTCTTGGCCCCCGTACTGGGCGCCTTTGGGCTGAACGAGGCGATCCTCCGGCTGCCGAGCTTGCTGCTCAGCGTTGGCACGGTGGTACTGGTCTTTTTTGCCGGCCGGCGCCTCTTTTCCACCACCGCCGGGCTCGTGGCGGCCGCTGCAGCCGCGCTGGACCCCGAGGCAATCGCCTGGGGCGCCCGCGCGCGCATGTACACTCTGCTGCAGCTCCTGGTGCTGCTGGCGACCTGGGTCTTCTACCGCGCCGCGATTGAGGACGACCGGCCCAGGCTGCGCTGGCTGGCCATTGGCCTCGTGGTGGCTGCCATGCTCGCGCAGGTCGAGGCCGCGCTCCTGCTGCCGGCGCTCGGGCTGGCGCTGGTGGCCGCACGCGGCGTGCGCTGGTGCCTTCGCCCGAGCGTGCTCGCTCCCTTCCTGGTCGGCCTGGCCGCTTTTGCTGCCATCGTCTCCGGGGCGAACCTCGGCGAAGCCAGTCACCTGGAGCAGATTGGGGAGGTGCGCCCCTATCTGACCCTGCCCGGGAGCAACCTCCTTGCCGGCTTCAAGAGCTTTGCCCCGGCTCTGCTGGACGTGTGGCGCCTGCCCTTTACGCTCTTGGCCGTCGCCGGGCTTTTCTACCTCTTCCGGCGGCCGGGCCGGAGCTCGCCCTTGGTCTATTCCTACATGGTCTTGGCGGTGGTGCTCGGCGAGCTGTTGTTCCTGGCCGGCCCGACCTGGCGCGTGCCGCGCTATGCCTTTATGCTCCTGCCAATCCTCTGGCTGATTGCCGGAGCCGTCGTGGGCCGCTGGCTCCGCCCGGCCTGGGCAGGTGCCGTGGCCTCCCTGGGGTTGGCAGCCCTGGTCGGGGTTACCGGGTACGCTTCGGCCTTTACCCAGGAGTGGGGGTACGATCGCGCCTTCCGCCACGTCCAGGGGCAATGGCAGCCAGGCGACGTGGTGCTCACGACCCATCCGCCGGCGAGCATGCTCTACCTGGACCATTGTGACTACTACGTCATGCAGCTTGGCTGGGGCGAGGATCTGATGCAGGGCGCAGGCGGCGTGCAGGTCGACCGCTGGACGGGGACCCCCTTGCTCAACAGCGTCGAGCAGCTTCGCGATGTGTTGGCTGCCGGCCCCCGCGTCTGGCTGGTCGTGGACGGCTGGCGCTTCCAGTCGTGGTTCGAGAACGAGTTCATCCGCACGGTCCTGGATCAGATGGTCCCGGTGTATGACGAGCGGGGCATGGCCGTATTCCTGGGGGAGGGCTATACGGAGCCTACGCCCCCGGTCCTGGCCTGGCCGGTGATGGCCACCTTTGGGGATGAGCTGGCTTTGGAAAGGGTCGATCTGCCGGTGGATAGCCTGCAAGCCGGCGGCCGGCTCGAGGTGAGCCTCGCCTGGCATTCGCTGGCATCTACTCGCCCTGCCTACACGGTCTTTCTGCACCTGGTGGGGCGTGACGGCGCGCGAGTCGCGCAGGTGGACGAGCCGCTGCTGGGAGGGTTCTACCAGCCGACGGTCTGGCCCAAGGGAGAGACGGTGCTGGATCGACACACCGTCCCCGTCCCGGCCGATCTGCCCGCCGGCCGCTACCGGCTCGACATGGGCCTCTACCGGCCCGGCAGCCGGGAAGCGGTGCTACTGGCGAAGAGCGGCGCGGACCGCGTCGCGCTCGGGTACCTGGACACGACGGGGCTGTCCACCCCCATGCCCCAGGTGCCCCTCGAGGCAGATCTCGGCGGCCAGATCCGGCTGCTGGGCTACTCCCTGGCATGCGAGCCGCCTTCTGAGCGCTGCACCGTTCGTCTCTATTGGCAGGCGATCACCAGGCCCGATGCCAGCTACACGGTCTTTGTGCACCTGGTTGGGCAGGAGGGCCACGCGGTCGCTCAGCATGATGGCCTGCCCGAAGGGGGCTTTTACCCGACCAACGCGTGGCAAGTCGGGGAGACGATCGAGGACGAGCACCCACTTGCGATCGAGGCCGGCTTGCCGGCGGGGGACTACCCCCTGATCGCCGGGCTCTACCTCCTGGAGACAGGGCAGCGCCTGCAAGTGGTCGATGCCGGCGGCCGGCCGGTGGGCGACAGCGTCACGCTGACCACGATCCGCCTGCCGGGACCATAGGTGCGCGCCCTGCCGGAGGCCTTGTGCGACCGAGACGGACCGGGTACGGCGCACCGCCGGGCAGGCGCGCCGCACCCGATCCGCCGATGGGCGAAGGCTTCTGACGGAGCCCCGTCGATCTTGACCGGGGCGGGCATCGGGCGTAGTATGCTTGTGAGTTCGCACCGAGGAGGGCCGCGTGCCGCCAAGTGAAGGGTCCGGCGCAAGACGCTGGACCATCATCGCCGTATGGACATTGGTGCTTGCCTACGCTGCCTTCTTTGCCGTCCTCACGATCCGGCGCCACAACGCGTTTCAGAGCACGGACTTTGAGCTGGGCAACCTGAGCCAGATTGCCTGGAACAACCTGCACGGCGCGCCCTTCATCATGACCAACCCGGAGGGCGCCCAGCCGGAGAACTCGCTCGGCATCCACGTTTGGCCCATCCTCCTGCCGGTGTCGCTGGTCTACCTGATCTGGGCCGATCCCAGGTCGCTCCTCATCCTGCAGGCCATCGTGGTCGCCCTGGGCGCATGGCCCGTCTACTGGCTGGCGCGGCGCGCCCTTGCCGGCGCAGAGGCAGAGGCCGGTGCCGTGCGGGTGGGATGGCTGGCACTGGTCTTTACCTTTGCCTACCTCATGTTCCCGGCACTGCAGGCTGCCAACCGCTTTGACTTCCACGAGATCACCCTTGCGCCCACCCTGCTGCTCATGGCCCTGTGGCGGCTGGAGAACGCACAGTGGGGGCGCTTCGCGATGTGGTCCGGGCTGGCCATGGCCTGCAAGGAGGACGTGCCGCTCCTGGTATTCATGCTTGGGCTCTACCTCCTGGCCGTCCGGCGCAGGCGCTGGCCCGGACTCGCCACCATGGCCGCCGGCGCCGCCTGGTTCTGGTTGGCTGCCGGGGTGATCCTGCCCCATTTCGACGTGGCGCAGGCATCCCCGCTCGGCTATCGCTACGGCCACCTGGGCGACAGCCTGGGAGAGATCGTCCTGACCTTTCTTACACGGCCCGGCACGGTCCTCGGCTACCTCTGCACCGGCGCAAACTGGGCGTACGTGCGCGACTTGCTGTCTCCCATGGCCCTCCTATCGCTTCTGGCGCCAGAAGTCCTGGTGCTGGCGCTGCCGGCCCTGCTGGAGAACCTGCTCAGTGTCAAGTCGCAGATGCACGTCCTTGAGGGCTACCAATACAGCGTAACCTTGGTGCCCTTCGTCGTGGTCTCTGCCGCGTATGGTGTGGGCCGGCTGAGCCGGAGGCTGGGTGGCCGGAGGTTCGTGCCCTATGTGCTTGTGGCGCTGGTGCTCGCGGCAACCCTGGCCTACCACGTAGGCCACGGCGAAACGCCCCTGGCAGCCGGCTTTGAGTGGCCCAAGGTGACGGAACACCACCGCTTGGGTGCTGCCCTGGCCGAGCGAATCCCCCCAGACGCGGCTGTGAGCGCCCTGCCGAGGCTCTTCCCGCACGTCAGCACGAGGCGCTATGTCTATGCTGTGAACCAGTGGGACGGCAGCAGACTCTCCCGGCTGGAGGGCGCCGAGTATGCCTGGCTGGACGTGACCAACTTCTGGCCGCTCCATCCGAACGACCTGAAGGCCGGCGTCGATCAGATGCTCTCGGGTGGTTTCGGGGTGGTTGAGGCGGAAGATGGCTGGCTGCTGCTGCGCCGAGGCGGGGGTGAGACGGCGCTTCCGCCGGTTTTTTTCGACTTTGCCCGGGTGCGGGAGGATCACCCCCAATATCCTATGCAGCTTCAGTTCCTGATAGGGGAGGAGCCGGCGGTGGAGTGCCTCGGATTCGACATAAGCGAGGGAGATGAGGGGTGGATGCTGGCCTTCTACTGGCGGGCGCTGCGCCCGCTGCCGGAAGGCGTGCGCCTTTGCCCCTTTTACCTGGACGACGAGACCGGCCGCATCCTGGAGGACACCACGCTGCGGCCCATGGTGGCAACCGTCTGGTATCCTCCGTCGAGCTGGCAGCCGGGCGAGGTCATCCGCACCGAGACCCTGCCCTGGCCGGTGGGCGACGATTTCTCGGCCGGCCTGGGTGTGACGCTGGGCGGCGACTGGTCCAGCACGGAGGTCCGCCTGCCGGCCCGCGTGGAGTCGTCGTCCCTTACCCTCCGCCTCTTTGAGGACAACACCTGGGTGCGGCTCGTGGCTGTGAGGGAGGGCAAGCCGCGGCCCGAGCCCCGCACCTATTCCCTTCCGTCACCGCAGTACGCCCTGGACGCGGACCTGGGTGGGGAGGTGCGCCTCCTGGGCTATGATCTGGAGCGCGGGCGGCGCTCCGCGATCCGCGTGACGCTCTATTGGCAGGCCCAGCAGAGGATGACCACGAGCTACACTGCCTTTGCTCAGCTTCTAGGGCCGGATGGGCAGGTGGCTGCCCAGGTCGATGCCCTACCGCGGGAGGGCGGCTACCCAACGTTCTGGTGGCTGCCCGGTGAAGTGGTGGCCGACCCGCTTGACCTGATCCCCCCAGCCGGCGCACCGCCCGGGACGACCTGCCGGCTGGTCGCCGGGCTGTACGATGCGTCCACCGGCACCCGGCTGCGGGTTGTGGGCAGTGAGGTCGATTTTGTGGACCTCGGGGCGGTAGAGCCGTGATCGCCGGTTGGCTGCTATGAGCTTGTCCGTGTACAATGCCGGGCAGAGCAGAGCACGGCGAGGCGGAGCGCTGGAGTCATAACTGGTGGCGAAAGAACTCACGGCCCGGTTGCCTTCCATCCATCGCGCGGCGGGCGGGCTTCGCGAGCTGTTGGCCTCACACCGGCAGCTTGCCTTGATCCTGGTCCTTTTCTTGGCCTTCCGGCTGGCAGCCGTGTGGGTCTTCAAGCCGGGCGGCTACCTCGGAGAGCTCTCCGATTTCGGCTACTATCGCCTCTTGCTCAGCTTCACGAACCAGGGGTTTCTCCCCCTAATCGACTTCTGGGTCGAGTACCCGCCCATCTTTCCCTGGCTGATGCTCGGCCTTTACCGCCTGAGCCTCCTGGTTCCAGCCTGGACGCAGCCCGGGGCCTGGTTCTACATGACCCTGAGCACCTTCCTTGTCCTGGTGGAGGCGGCCAACCTGGTCGTCCTCTACGCACTTGCGCACCGCCTCCACGGCGCCGGCCGTGCGGTCCGCCTGGCGTGGGTCTACACGGCTCTCCTTGCCCCCGTTCTGACGCTTTTCGGCGGCTTTGACAGCCTGGCCCTGCTCTTTCTGCTCCTGGCCGTATGGTGGACGCTGGGCCAGAGGCCTATCCTGGGCGGCCTTGCGGCGGGCCTCGGCTTTATGACCAAGATGATGCCCATCGTGGCCCTGCCCGCCGCCTGGCAGCACATGATGGGCCTCTCCCGGCGGCTCCGGCTCGTCCTGGCTGCCCTGCTGTCCATTCTGGCGGTGGCGGCACCCTTCCTGCTCACTGCCCCCAAGACGCTTCTCCAATCCCTCCTCTCGCCGATGGCCCGCTCCAGCTGGGAGACCCTCTGGGCGCTCATAGACGGCTACTACTCGTTCGGGGTGGCCGGCGGTTGGAACCGTTTCGACCCCACCACGGCCGGCGCAGCCCAGCACCCCACGCACATTCCCTGGCTGTTGGTTACCGCCCTCTTCCTGCTCCTTTACCTGTTCCTCTTCACGCGGCGCGTCGATTGGGGTGACGGGCGCCGCGTGGTCGCGTTCACGGCGTTGGGGCTGGGCTTGCTCCTCCTCTACTCCAAGGGGTACAGCCCTCAGTTCGTCGTCCTGTTGCTCCCCTTCATCCTCCTGCTCATCCCCGGCTGGCGCGGCGTCGCCTACGCCTTGCTCCTGAGCCTGCTCAACCTTGCCGAGTACCCGGTCTACTTCCTCCTTCTGCCCGGCCGCGAGTGGTTCCTGGCCGGCGCAGTGCTCCTGCGGAGCCTCATCTGGGTGGTGCTCTGCCTCGAGTACGCCGCACAGGTCTATGGCTGGAAGGTCCCGGACAGGCGCTGGAGCCGGCTGGCAGCGGGAGTCACCGCCCTTGTCCTGGCGGCCGGCGTCGCAGGCGCCGTTCTCGGCCTTCCGGCCTACGCCCAGTCCCGCTACGAGGCGAGCCCGCACCGCCCGGCCATCGACATCCTGCGCCGGGAGGCGGAACCGGGCGCCTCTCTCGTGGTCGGCGAGATGGAAACCTACGAAGCGCTCTACCCCTTCCTGCGCAAGCAGCTCCGCCTGAGCCTGATCGAAACCAACGACTACCTACCGGCTTGGGAGCCCCGGTTGGCTGCTCACGTCGAGGGCGCGCAGGGGCGCTTTTGGCTCTACGCCCCGCCTGACTCGGCCATGAATGGCTGGATGTCAGGGCACTACCGATCGGTGACCAGCTACGACTTGGGCGGGTGGCTGCTCTCGAGCTGGGAGACGCCGTGAGCCGGCGTGATGGCCCGCTGGCGCTTGCCCTCTTTGCCCTGCTCCTGAGCGTCTACCTGCTCACCTTCAGTGGCGTCTACCACTCCAGCGACGAGATGTCGATGCTGGTCGCCACCGACAGCCTGGCCCGGCGTGGCGCCTGGGACACCGACCTGCTTCGCTGGCAGGGGCAGCAGCAGGGGTCATTCGGCGCCGACGACCACCTCTACAGCCGCAAGGGGATTGGGATGACGCTCGCTGCACTGCCCCTCTATTGGCTGGCGCTGCAGTCGGCAGCGGTGGGCAACGTGCAGGCGGCGATGTGGACCAACGGGCTGCTCACGGCCCTCACGGGTGTCTTGATCTATGGCACCCTGAGGCGCCTTGGCTACCTTCGTGGCCCCTCGCTTGGAGTGGCACTCGCCTATGGGCTGGCAACCATGGCCTGGCCCTACGCTCGTTTTTTCTTCAGTGAGACGCTTGCCGCCGCCGGACTCATGGTCAGCATGTACGCCCTGGTGAGCGATCGGGCGCACGACACCGATACGCTGCCCGCGAGTGGCGGGCACACCTCACCCGCCCGGCCTGATGGACAGCCTCGCTCCGCGCGGTGGCGCTGGCCCCTGCTGGCGGGGATTGGCTTGGCCCTTGCCCTCCTGGCCCGACTCAACAACGCCATCGCCGTGCCGTTTTTTGCCTTCCGGCTCCTTGCCGGCTGCTACCGCCGTTCGGGTCGCAGGTGGGCGGCCTGGGTGGGCCCCCTTGTCGCCTTTGGGCTGCCTGTGCTCGCCGCGCTCGCCCTCAGCGGCTGGTACAACTGGCTTCGGTTTGGCAGCCCTCTAATCACGGGCTACTTGCCTGAGGAGAGCTGGTCCTACTCCTTCTTCAAAGGCTTGTACGGCCTGACCTTCAGTCCGGGCAAGGGGCTTTTCTGGTACAACCCTATCCTGTTTGCCGCGCTGATCGCCTTGCCCGCCTTCTTCCGGCGCCACCGCATCGAGGCGGCCGTGGTCTGCGGTGTGGTGCTCGCCAACGTGGCTTTCTACGCCCCCTGGTATCTCTGGTGGGCCGGCCACGCCTGGGGCCCTCGCTTCCTGGTGGCGATCCTTCCCCTTGCCATCCTGCCGCTCGCTCCGGCCCTTGCGGCCGCAGCGCGCAGCCGGGCCGTCGCCCTCGCCCTCGCCCTGCTGGCGGTCGTCAGCGTTGGCGTGCAGGTCCTGGGGGTTGCGGTCAGCTTCAATCTCTATCTCGAAGACATCTTCGCCGAGCTCTACCTCTATCACCCTGCCACTCTCTTCGATCCGTCTTACAGCCCGCTGGCTCGCCAGTGGAGATACCTGCGGCCTGAGAACCTGGACCTGGCGTGGATGCAGGAAGGGGCCCTCCGGGAACCGGCCCTCGGTTTGGGGCTGGCCCTCCTGGCGATCTCGCTAGTCGCCCTGTGGCAGGCGTGGCGGGGGCGCTGGCGCACCTGGGCCGGCGCTGGCCTCCTGCTCCTGTTGGCCGTGGGGTCTGCCGGGATGCTGGCGCTTGTGGCTCCCTCGGGCGATGCGGCCGCCGCCGCCCGGCTGCTGCAAGAGATGGAGCGCCCCGGCGAGGTCGCCGTCCTGGCCGATCCGCTTCTCACCGAAGAGCTGCAGAACGCCTACGATGGCCGGCTGCCGCTGTGGGGTGGATCGCTCGAGGATCTTGACAAGGCGGCGAGCGCAGGGATATGGGTGTACGGGTGCAAGAACACGGAGCCGGGGCCCGTGCGTTTCCAGGCAGGCACCGTCCGGCTCGAAGCCCACTGGCCGCCGGGGCGCCCGTTCGACGAGGTGCGCCTGCCACTCACGGCGGATGCCGGGCGGGCACGGCTGGGCAGCCTGGCAGACGTGGCCGTGGATGTGCGGGGCCACAGCGTCCGGCGAGGGGACAACCTGGAACTGCTCGTCGTCTGGCGCGCGCTCGGTCCAACTGCGACGTCCTACACGCTCTTTGTGCAGGCCGTCGACGACCAGCAGGGCAAGGCCGGGCAGCTCGACCGCCTTCCGTGCGGCGGGGAGTGCCTCACCTCGGGTTGGCAGCCGGGTGACGTCATCGGCGAGCGGGTCCTCCTCCCTATCCGGCCTGATGCGCAGCCCGGCTCCTACCGGCTAATCCTCGGCATGTACGACCTACAGACCGGGCAGCGCCTGCCGGTGCTCGACGCCCGGGACGATGTGACCGGTGACTCCTTGTCGCTGGGCACTCTGACCATCCGGTAGCCGGCTGCCGGAGCATCCTGGTACGGGAGCTTGGGGGCCTCTTCCATGAGCGCAAACACGCCGGATCCCTCTGTGCCCGCGGTATTGATTCGCCCCTTCCGCGAGGCCGACCGCGCCGCGGTGATCGACCTGTGGGTTCGCTGCAACTTGGTCGTGCCCTGGAACGACCCCGACCGAGACATCAGCCGCAAGCTGCGCGTCCGCCCCGAGTGGTTCCTTGTCGGAGACGCCGGCGGCAGGGTCATTGCCACGCTCATGGTCGGCTACGAAGGCCACCGCGGCTGGCTCAACTACCTGGCTGTGGACCCCGGTTTCCGGCGTCAGGGAATTGGGCGCCTCCTGGTCGCGCGCGCCGAGGAGATTCTGCGCGAGGCAGGCTGCCCCAAGATCTGCCTGCAAGTGCGCACGGGCAACGACGCCGCGCTCGAGTTCTATCGCGCCCTCGAGTTCTCCCGGGATGACGTCATCGGCCTCGGCAAGAGGCTTGTGGACGACCGGCACTAGGGCCGGAAGGGGCCATCCGTCGAGATTGGGCTTCACTCTCAACTGGCAAGGCGCACCGGCTTGTGCTAGAATGATCCTGCAGAACCCCACTGCAGGGCGCTGCAGGAAACCAAAGGGAGGCATAGTATGAAAAAGATCTTGTTCCTAACGCTCGTGGTGGCACTCCTTGCCGCATGCGGCGCGCAGCCCACCCAGGTGCCCGAGGTCGAGCCCACCTCGGCGCCGGTCACCCTCGTCGTCTGGGACCAGTTCCAGCGCGACACGGAAAAGGCGGTCATCGACGCCCTCAACGCCGACTTTTTTACAGCCAACCCGAACGCCACCGTCGACCGCGTCGTGAAGAGCTTTGACGACCTGAAGGTCACCATCAAGCTGGCCCTCTCCGACGTCAACGGCCCTGATGTGGGCCAGGTCAACCAGGGCGCCGACATGAAGGCTGCCGTGGAGGCGGGCCTCCTCCTCGATCTCACGGCCTACGCCAAGCAGTATGGCTGGGACACCCGCTTCTCCGGCGGAATCGCTGCCCGCAACAGCTTCACCGCGGACGGCGCCCAATTCGGCACTGGCAACCTGTACGGCGTCTCGCCCACGGCCGAGGTGGTCGGCGCCTATTACAACAAGGAAAAGCTCGCCGCCCTTGGCCTGGAGGTGCCCAAGACGCTGGCCGAGTTCGAGGCACTGATGGCGGCTGCCAAGGCCGCCGGCGAGACCCCCATCACCTTCGGCAACCTTGACCAGTGGCCCGGCATCCACATTTTTAGCGCCATCCAGCACGTCCTCCAGCCGAGCCGCACCTGGCTCGACGACTTTGTGTACGGCCGCAACGACGTCTCCTTCCTGACCCCTGAGAACCTGGCCGCCGCGGCCAAGACCCAGGAGTGGGTCGATGCCGGCTACTTCACCGAGGGCTTTGCCGGCATCGGGTACGACGATTCCTGGAAGATGTTCGCCGGCGGTGAGGGCGTGATGATGCTGACCGGCAGCTGGCTGAGCGGCGACATCGTCGCCACCGGCGGCGAAAAGTTCGGCTTCTTCCTCCTTCCTGGACCGGCCGAGGGCACTCCCCTCTCCATCGGCGGCGTCGGGCTTCCCTTCTGCATCCGCGCCGGCACGGCCAACCCTGACCTTGCCGCTGCCTACCTCGACTCCATGGTGTCGACCAAGTCGGGCGAGCTGTGGCTGGAGAAGGGTGTCCTGCCGGCAGTGCCGGTCGACACCGCCAAGGTGCCGCAGGGCACCCTGCTGGGCGACATCGTCACTGCGTACGCAGCCATCAACCAGGCCGATGCCGTCGGTCACTACATCGACTGGGCCGGCCCCACCATGTACGACAGCCTCAGCGCCGGCGTCCAGGAGCTGATGGCGAAGCAAATCACGCCTGAGCAGTTCGTGGCCCAGGTCGACGAGCAGTACCAGGCCCAGTAGTACCGATCGCCCAGCCCTCCCTCGCCCCAACCCCCTGCCGAGGGGAGAGGGAGATTGGAGGGAGGGCTGGGGGTGCGGCCTGCACTCTGCCGTGCTCGAGCGGCCGCCGGGATCGCCTGCCATGAAGCTTGCCGCGCGCCTTCGCCCATCGGGCCTCAAGCCAGGCCAGCGCTGGTACACCGGCTACCTTTACCTCGCTCCCGGACTCCTGATCTACGTGCTCTTTGTCTTTCTGCCCATCCTCGACACGGTGCGCACCAGCCTCTACGACTGGGACGGGATCGGCCGGCCCGTCTTCTATGGGCTCCGCAACTATGCGGAGCTTTTCCGCGACAGGGCCTTTTTCACGGCATTGGCCAACAACGCCGTCTTTGTCATCTTTTACACCATCCTTCCGATCTTGTTGGCTCTCTTCCTCACCGCCCTCATGACGCGGCGGCCGCTGCGCGGCATGGCCCTCTTCCGCGCCGGCCTCTTTGTCCCCCAGGTCATGTCGATGGTGGTGGTCGGCGTGGTCTGGCGCTGGATCCTCAACCCGGTCAGCGGCCCTCTCAACCAGTTCCTGCGCGCCCTGGGCCTGGATGCCTGGGCCAAGGTCTGGCTCGGCGATTTCACCTGGGCGCTGCCTGCGGTGGGGGGCATCGGGACCTGGGTGCAGTACGGCTTCTGCATGGTCCTGTTCATCGCCGGCGTGCAGCGCATCGAGCCTGACCTCTACGACGCGGCGCGGATCGACGGCGCCAATGCGTACCAGGAGCTGCGCTACGTCACCCTGCCCGGCCTGCGCAGCGAGATTGTGGTCGCGCTCATCACAACCCTCATCGCTGCGCTGCGCGTCTTTGACCTGGTGTACACCACCACCCGCGGCGGGCCCGGCACGCGCACCCTCGTGGTTGCCTTTCACATCTGGCGCAACGCCTTTGTGACCAACAACGTCGGCTACGCCGCGGCCGTAGCGGTCGTCCTTGCCGTGATCATCCTAACGATCAGCGCCGCGATCCTGCGGCTCCAGGAAAGGGTGGCCCGAGAGACGTGAGCCGCGCTCCCGCACCCAAGTTGTCCGGCCGCAGGGTGGCGCACGCCGGCGTGACCTACTTCCTGCTCACGCTCTTCCTCGTCGTCGCCTTGCTTCCTTTCATCATCCTGCTCCTCGCCTCTTTCAAGACCGATGCTGAGCTGACCCAGGGGGTGCTCTCCCTGCCCCAGCACTGGCGCCTCGACAACTTTGTGCGGGCTTGGAGCCAGGCCCGCTTTGGCGTCTACTTCCGCAGCAGCGCCATCGTGGCGGTGTCCGTGGTGGCAGTGTCGGCCGTGCTCTCCATCCTCACCGGCTACGCCTTTGGCTGCCTGCGGTTTGCCGGCAGTCGCTGGCTGTTCCTCTTCTTCCTCGTCGGCCTCATGGTCCCGTTCGAGGCTGTCGTCATCCCGCTTTACTACCGGCTGCGCGCCATCAGCCTCACCGATACCTACTGGGCGCTGATCCTGCCCCAGGTCGGGCTCAGCGTCTCCTTTGGGACCTTCTGGATGGCCGGTTTCTTCCGGACCTCCCCCGGGGAGCTGGTGGACGCGGCGCTGATCGACGGCTGCGACAGCTTCGGCGTCCTCTGGCGCATCCTGGTCCCAGTCGCACGCCCGGCCATCCTGACCCTTGTCGTGCTGCTCTTCATGTGGACGTGGAACGAGTTCCTGCTGGCCCTCGTTCTCGTCTCAAGCGAGAGCCTGCGCACGCTGCCTGTCGGCCTGGCCTTCTTCCAGGGCCAGCATACCGCCGACGTGCCCCTCCTGGCTGCCGGCAGCCTCATCGTCAGCGGTCCGATACTTCTCGTCTACATCCTCTTCCAGCGCCACTTTATCCGCGGCATGACCAGCGGCGCCGTCCGCGGCTAGGCCGCCATGCCGGTCTCTGACGGTTTGCAAGCGGGCAGCTCCCTGGTCCTGGAAACGGAGCGCCTTCGCCTGCGCGATTTTGGCGAGGACGACTGGCGGGCCGTCCTGGCGTACCAGCAGGACTCGCGCTACCTTCGCTTCTACGAGTGGAGCCAGCGAACGCCTGAGGAAGTGCGCTCCTTTGTCGATCTCTTTATCGCCCAGCAGCGCGAGACGCCCCGCGCCCGGTTCCAGCTGGCCATAACCCTCAGCGCGACCGGCCGCCTGATCGGCAACTGCGGCATCCGGATGGAAGAGAGCCACGCCCGCGAGGCAGACATTGGCTACGAGCTGGACCCCGATTTCTGGGGCCACGGCTATGCCACCGAGGCGGCGCGCGCCGTCGTCGGCTGGGGGTTCTCTCACCTCCGGCTGCATCGCATCACTGCCTGGTGCATTGCAGAGAACGCCGGCTCGGTGCGCGTCCTGGAGAGGCTGGGCATGCGGCGGGAAGGGCGTCTGCGTGACAAAGAGTACTTCAAGGGGCGGTGGTGGGATGCGCTGTCGTATGCGATCCTGGAAGAGGAGTGGCTCGCCCGGCAGGGTACCCCTCCCACACCGGAGCGATTTGGAACTCGCACTTGACAAAGCGGCTACGGTGCGCTATAATTGACACGCGTTAGTAACGCGGATTAGCCGCGTGAGGTGGAGGATGGCGCCCCGTAAGCAGGTAACCAGCCGAGATGTGGCCAGCCGGGCAGGTGTCTCGCGCACCACGGTCTCCTTTGTCCTCAACAACGTGCCGGGGGTCAAGATCACGGACGACACGCGCCAGCGCGTTCTCCAGGCAGCCCGTCTCCTGGGCTACCATCCCACGGCTGCCGCCCGGTCGCTCGCGAGCGGCAAGACCCAGCGCATCGGCCTGGTCCTGGGCGAGGGGCAGCGGCGCCTGGCGGGCGATGCCTTTATCCCCCTGTTCCTGCAGGGCATCACCGCGTCCATTGCCCGCCGCCGTTACTTGCTTGTGCTCCAGATGGCAGAGGATGTACCGACCCGTGCTGCCTATGACCGCCTCCTGCGCGAGCAGCAGGTGGATGGATTGATCCTCTCCGGGCCCCGCCTCGACGATCCTCTCCTGCCCGAGCTTGCCGCCGAAGGCTTTCCCCTGATCTTGCACGGGCGCCTCGAGGGGAGCGGCACGCCCTTCGTGGACGTCGAGAACCGCGCGGGTGCCCGGCAGGCCACGGACCATCTGATCGGACTCGGCCACCAGCGCATCGGCTTTGTCTCCAACGCCCCGATGTTCTACTCCGGGGCGCAGGAGCGCCTCGCCGGCTACCAGCAGGCGCTGGCCGGCCAGGGATTGCCCTTGGACCCGTCGCTGATCAAGATTTCCGACTTTAGCCCCGACTCGGGCGCTGCAGCCATGCGCGAGCTGCTGAAGCTGCCGGAGCCTCCCACCGCGGTCTTTGCCGCCAGCGATGTGACCGCACTGGGTGTCTTGGGTGCCATCCACCAGGCCGGCCTGCGGGTCCCGCAGGACATGGCGGTGGTGGGCTTTGACGATATCTTCCTGGCGGCGCACGCCGTACCACCGCTCACCACGGTTCGTGTCCCAGCCTATGGGCTGGGCTGGACCGCTGCGGAGCTACTCATTGCCCTGATCGAGGGCGACGAGGAGATTTCCTCCATCACGTTGGAAACGGAGTTTGTGGTTCGTGAGTCCTGCGGCGCACGCCGAGCACCGCAACCGGCACACCGGCCGGCCGGCGCAACGGCTGTGGGAGCACTGCCCATGACGTCGACACGGGCAGTGGAAGAAAGGGGGTGATCTCAGCACGAGAGAAGGCACCATGGTGAGGCCGGGTACTGGTCTTCACCGCTGTGGGACCCACAGTGTCCCACCGATCCTGTCGAATGATACCAAGAGGAGAGAAGCACGATGAAATCCAAGAGTTTCGTATTGCTGGCCCTGGTGCTGATCGTCAGCATGCTGCTGGCGGCCTGTGCACCTGAGGAGACCGAAGTGGTCGAGCCGACCGAGGTCACTTCTGCGGAGCCGACTGCGGTCACGGAGCCGGCTGTAGAAGCCCCATTCCCGGTACTTCCCGGTGGCTACCTGGAGAAGGCGCTGGCGGGGGAGTACAAGGGCACGACGGTGGTGGTGGATGGCCCCTTCACGGACGCGGACGAGATCAAGTTCAAGGAATCGTACAAGGCGTTCGAGGAGCTGACGGGGATCACCATCAACTACATCGGCAACAAGGAATTCGAGACGTCGATTGGCATCCGTGTGGATGCGGGCGACCAGCCGGACATTGCGGACTTTCCGCAGCCGGGTCTGCTGGCGACGTTCACGCGGCAGGGCAAGATTGTAGACCCGTCGACGTTCATTCCGATGGAGTGGCTGCAGCAGCAGTGGAACGAGAGCTGGCTGCAGATGGCGATGGTCGAAGGCCCGGACGGCAACGACATCATGGGTGGACTCTGGTACCGCTTCAACGGCAAGTCGCTGGTGTGGTACCCGAAGGACGACTTTGAGGCGGCGGGATACGAGATTCCGACGACGTGGGATGAGTTGATTGCGCTGTCTGACCAGATTGTGGCGGACGGGGACACGCCGTGGTGCGTGGGCATCGAATCGGGTGTAGCGACGGGTTGGCCTGCGACGGACTGGATGGAAGAGTTCATGCTGCGGACCACCTCCTTGGAGAACTATGACAAGTGGGTGAGTGGTGAGCTGGACTTTGCCTCGCCGGAGGTGACGAAGGCGGCGGAGACGTTGGGCGAGCTGTGGTTCAAGGACGGGTACGTCTTTGGCGGGCGGAACGCCATTGTTTCCACCTTCTTTGGGGATGCGCCGGCGCCGATGTTTGAAGTGCCGCCGAAGTGCTGGCTGCACAAGCAGGGCAACTTTATCACCGGTTTCTTCCCGGCCGAGGCGAAGGCGGACGTGGACTATGGTTTCTTCTACCTACCTCCGATCGACGAGGCATACGGGAAGCCGTTCCTGGTAGCTGGGGACATCATGGGGATGTTCAACGACCGGCCGGAAGTGCGGGCGTTGATGGAGTTCTTCACCGCGCCGGAATCGGCGAAGGGGTGGTTGGACACAGGTGGTGCTTTGGCGACGCACAAGACGGCGACGCCGGAGATGTACGGGGTAGACCTGGAGCGCGGCATTGCGACGCTGGTACAGGAAGCGACGTCGTTCCGGTTTGACGCGTCGGACCTGATGCCTGCGGAAGTGGGCACGGGCTCGTTCTGGAAGGGCATGACGGACTGGGTGTCAGGCGCAGCTGACCTCGACACCGTGCTCGCAGAGATCGACAAGTCCTGGCCGGCCGGTGAGACCGGGCAGGGCGGCCCCTCCGAGACGGAAGGCCCCGGCTTTGCCGTACTGTCCGGCGGTTTCCTGGAGAAGGCGCTGGCGGGAGAGTACGCGGGCACGACGGTGGTGGTGGACGGCCCCTTCACAGACGCGGACGAGGTCAAGTTCAAGGAATCGTACAAGGCGTTCGAGGAGCTGACGGGGATCACCATCAACTACATCGGCAACAAGGAATTCGAGACGTCGATTGGCATCCGTGTGGATGCGGGCGACCAGCCGGACATTGCGGACTTTCCGCAGCCGGGTCTGCTGGCGACGTTCACGCGGCAGGGCAAGATTGTAGACCCGTCGACGTTCATTCCGATGGAGTGGCTGCAGCAGCAGTGGAACGAGAGCTGGCTGCAGATGGCGATGGTCGAAGGCCCGGACGGCAACGACATCATGGGTGGACTCTGGTACCGCTTCAACGGCAAGTCGCTGGTGTGGTACCCGAAGGACGACTTTGAGGCGGCGGGATACGAGATTCCGACGACGTGGGATGAGTTGATTGCGCTGTCTGACCAGATTGTGGCGGACGGGGACACGCCGTGGTGCGTGGGCATCGAATCGGGTGTAGCGACGGGTTGGCCTGCGACGGACTGGATGGAAGAGTTCATGCTGCGGACCACCTCCTTGGAGAACTATGACAAGTGGGTGAGTGGTGAGCTGGACTTTGCCTCGCCGGAGGTGACGAAGGCGGCGGAGACGTTGGGCGAGCTGTGGTTCAAGGACGGGTACGTCTTTGGCGGGCGGAACGCCATTGTTTCCACCTTCTTTGGGGATGCGCCGGCGCCGATGTTTGAAGTGCCGCCGAAGTGCTGGCTGCACAAGCAGGGCAACTTTATCACCGGTTTCTTCCCGGCCGAGGCGAAGGCGGACGTGGACTATGGTTTCTTCTACCTACCTCCGATCGACGAGGCATACGGGAAGCCGTTCCTGGTAGCTGGGGACATCATGGGGATGTTCAACGACCGGCCGGAAGTGCGGGCGTTGATGGAGTTCTTCACCGCGCCGGAATCGGCGAAGGGGTGGTTGGACACAGGTGGTGCTTTGGCGACGCACAAGACGGCGACGCCGGAGATGTACGGGGTAGACCTGGAGCGCGGCATTGCGACGCTGGTACAGGAAGCGACGTCGTTCCGGTTTGACGCGTCGGACCTGATGCCTGCGGAAGTGGGCACGGGCTCGTTCTGGAAGGGCATGACGGACTGGGTGTCAGGCGCAGCTGACCTCAACACCGTACTCACAGAGATCGACGCTTCCTGGCCGCAGTAGTGCCCAGGGAGTAGCATAGGCAAAGTGCCCGCCACCGCAAGGTGGCGGGCACCTGGAAACCCCAAGGGAGGTCTGTTCATGGACTATCTTCTGGGCGCCGAGCGACGAAGGTCTGGGCCCCTCGCGAGGGTGGTGGCTTTCATCCTCCGGTTGGCCTTGGCCGTGCTCATCCCCCTGATCGCCTTCTTCGTGCTGTACCAAGGCTTCCTTTTCTTGCGGGCGGGCGACGCCCCCAAGTGGCTGGTCGCGGTCATCGCCATCATCTGGGGCGTCGGCGGCGTGGCCGTGCTCTACTGGATCTTTAACTGGCTGGTCGAGATGCTGCCCGACCAGTGGACGGCATGGCTTCAGCCCTTTGTCTTCATCGGGCCGGCCATCGCCATCCTGGCGTGGTACCTGGCGGTGCCTACCGTGCGCAGCTTTGTCATCAGCCTCTTTGACCGTGATGGGCTCAGCGGCGCGTTCATCGGCCTGCGCAACTACCTGACCATCTTCACCGACCGGCAGATGCTCCAGGCGTTTCGTAACAACATTCTCTTCTGGATCGGCATCGCCACGCCCTTGACCGTGTCCTTTGGGCTCCTGGCGGCAGTCCTGGCCGACCGCAGCAGGTGGGAGCGCGTGGCCAAGTCGCTCATCTTCATGCCCATGGCCATCTCCTTTGTCGGCGCCAGTGTCATCTGGAACTTTGTGTACGAGGTCAAGCCGGTTGGCGCACCGCAGATCGGCCTCCTGAATGCTGTGCTGACGGCGCTGGGCGGCCAACCACAGGCCTTCACTGCCTGGACGGCCATCGCTCCCTTCAACAACCTCTTCTTGGTGATCATCGTGCTCTGGCTGCAGGCCGGCTACTCGATGACGCTCTTCTCCGCGGCCCTCAAGGGCATCCCAGAGGAGATCCTGGAGGCGGCGCGGGTGGACGGCGCGAACGAGCTCCAGGTCTTTTTCAAGATCATGATCCCCTATATCTCGGGCACGATCATCACCGTCACCACCACCGTCATCATCTTCACCCTCAAGATATTCGATGTGGTGTGGGTCATGACGGGAGGGCAATTTGGCACCGAGGTGATCGCCACCCAGTTCTACCGGACGTCCTTCAACGCCCGGAATGCGGGACTGGGCTCGGCCATCGCCATCGTCCTCTTCGTCGCCGTCATACCGGTGATGATCTATAACCTGCGCAGGTTCAAGGAATCGGAGGCGTTCTAGCATGACTCGACTACAGAAACTTCGCGGACCGCTTCTGGTCAACCTCGCTTTGGCGCTCATTGTCGTGATCTGGATTGTGCCGATCATCGGCCTGCTCGTCTCCTCCTTCCGCGACCGGCAATCGGTCCAGACCACCGGTTGGTGGAACATCTTGCCGCACCGTGCCTGGGTTGCCTCCGAATCGCTCGATCCCAGGGCTGAGGGGTTGGTCGTCGACGAAGAGAACCGAGTGATCGAGGTCTATGGCACCAAGACCACCTTCGACGAGCTCCGGCAGGGCATCGACGTCGAGGGCAAGCGCGTCCAGTGGGTCGGCAACTGGCGCATCGGCAAGATCGAGGTGCAGGAGCGCAAGTGGCAGGTCAGCTGGGACTTTACCCTGGACAACTACCGGCAGGTGCTGGGCGGCAAGGACTTTGTCTACAACAGGCCGGACGGCACCCAGGAGGTCATCCCCGGCGACGACATGTGGGGTGCGATCTTTAACTCCATAGCCGTGGCCGTGCCGTCGACGGTGATCCCCATCCTGATCGCCGCCTTCGCAGCCTACGGCTTTGCCTGGATGAAGTTCCCCGGCCGGCGCCTGCTCTTTGTCTTGGTTGTGGCGCTGCTCGTCGTGCCGCTGCAGATTGCGCTGATTCCCATCCTCCAGTTCTACAACAAGGTGCAGCTCAACGGTACCTACTTGGCCATCTGGCTGGCCCACACCGGCTTTGGCCTGCCGCTGGCCACCTACCTGCTCTTCAACTACATCAGCACCCTGCCGCGCGAGACGCTGGAATCGGCCTTCATCGACGGCGCCTCGCACTTTACCATCTTTATGAAGATGATCCTGCCGCTGTCGATCCCCGCCCTGGCCTCCTTCGCCATCTTCCAGTTCCTGTGGGTGTGGAACGACTACCTGGTGGCCCTCATCTTCCTGGGCGGCGACAAGAGCCTCATGGTCGTGACCATGCGCCTGGCCAACATCGTGGGTGACCGCGGCCAGGACTGGCACCTGCTCACGGCCGGTGCGTTCATCACCATGGTGCTGCCGCTTCTGGTGTTCTTCGGGTTGCAGCGCTACTTCGTGCGCGGCCTGCTGGCCGGATCCGTAAAGGGTTAGGTGTGGACTTCCGGGGCCGAAACGCCCCGGAAGCTCACCGGGCCTCGTCCCGCGGGGCCCGTTTGCCCGGATATGATCGACCGGACTGCCGCCCGCTTCGACGGGTTCCTGTGGTTTCTCTGGATCATGGCCACTGCCTGGGGATGGATCCTGGGCCGCATCGTCTTTCCGGCTGTGCTGCTTGTTGCGGCCGGGATTGGCGTGGCCGTATTCCAGTGGCTCGTCCTGCAGCGCCGGATGTCGCGCTCCTGGCGGTGGGCGGCCTACACGGCGGCCGGCTGGGCCGCCGGTGCACTGCTCGCGCTGGCCGCCGGCCAATTTGAGCCCAGCTTTGTCTCAGGGCTCCTGCTGGGCACCACAGCCGGCCTGGCCCAGTGGCTGGTCCTGCGCCGCGAAGTACGCTGGGCCTTCTGGTGGGTCCCAATCAGCGCTGTGGGCTGGTCTACCGGGCTCGGCATGGCCCTGGCGCCGCTCCTTGCCGGAGTCGTTGCCGGTGCCGTGACGGGAATCGCCCTCGTGCTGCTCGTCCACTATCCTCTCGGGCCGCGGCCGGCCGGCATCCGCGGGGAGCCCTGAGGTAGCCTATGCCGGAGCCTATTCCTCTGGATGTGCCCGAGGCGTACCAGCCGTTCCGCGATGCGTGGGCTCACGACCGGGACAAGTTGGTCGACGCCTATGCGCTGGGCCGTATCTCTTTCCTGCCCAACCTGCTTCCGGAGATGGCGGTCCGGATGCCGGTGCGCGAGGCGCTGCGCATCTTGCGCGCGCGCCTCGGCCGCCGAGTGGACATCGCCCTCGAGTGCTCGGCTGCAGTGCCCGGCTGCGGCTCTGAGGCGGCCGGCCGGGCGCCACTGCCGGCGGAGCTACTCAGCCCGGCAGCCGGCCGGCCGGATGGGTCGTGGCTCAAGGCGACCAACGTCATCGGCATCAACGTGCGCACGGTGGGCAGCTTCTGGAGCGTGGTCCAGTATGCGCTCACCTTGCCTGCCGCCTTCGACTCGATCCACCTGCTGCCTATCTGGGAGCCGGGGGTGGTCGCCAGTTTGTACGGCATGAGCAGCTGGCAGATCAACCCCGAGTTCTTCAGTGCCGAGCTGGCTGCCGCCTGCCCGGCGCTGGACAGCGTGGAGCGGCAGCTGGCGTTCATGGTGCACCTCCTGCACGCTATGGGGCGCACGGTGGGCATGGACGTGATCCCGCACACCGATCGCTTCTCCCAGATCGTGCTGAGCCACCCGGCCTTTTTTGAGTGGCTGCGCCGCGACGGGGAGCGCATCGCCGATCATTCGGCGCACCTTCACCAGGAGGCGGAGCAAGCGATACTGGCTTTCCTGGCCGAGCATGGGCCGGCCGCCCCAGGCGTCGCCTCTCCCTCCGCGGCCCAGGCCTTCTTTGGCGGACTCTCCGAGGAGGAGCGGCTGCGTGCTCTCTTTGGCGAGCCGCAGGACCGGGCCGGCAGGGAGCGGCGCCGCCTGCTGCTGGTGCACCACCTGAACCGCCTCGGCCTCGAGCCGGTTCCGGCGACGATGGCCCCGCCCTACCGCGGCATCGAGGTGGACCCGCGCACGCGCATCGTCGACAGCGACGGCAATGTTTGGTACGACTATTGCATCACCCGTCCCGAGCCGATGTCGCGCGTTTTTGGCCCACTGGCCCGCTACAAGCTCTATGAGAGCCTGGAAGACAACGCGGACTGGGCCATCGACTTTTCACGGCCGCGATGGGAGGTGTGGCGCTACGTGTGCCGGCACTATGCGGCCGTCCAGCAGCGATACGGCTTTGACTTTATGCGCGGCGACATGTCCCACGTCCAGATGCGGCCTGAGGGGGTGCCCGCCGTCGCCGGCGACGCCTACGACCTGCTGTGTGCCGTCAAGCGTACCGTCCGGGTCGAGCAGGGCGTGCCCCATTTCGGCTACTTTGCCGAGTCGTTCCTTGCCCCGCGCGACGTCATGGGCTATGGCGACGAAGTGGACCACCTGGAGGCGTCCGAGGCCGACACGACGCTGGGGGACCTCCAGTCCACCGTCGTCGGCTCGCCCGAGTTCCTCCAGCGGCTGCGCCGCTACCATGACCTGGCGACTGCGCGGCGCACGGTCCCTTCCTTCACCACGATCACCGGCGACAAGGATGACCCGCGCTTCGACGGCTTTTACCTGGCGGGCAATGCCCTGCGCCTTTTCCTGGCGCTCTTCCTGGGCGACATGCCCAGCTACACTGCGCTTGGGTTCGAGACGCGTGACCCGCACCCCCACCCGGCTCCCAACGAGCACTACACCAAGCTGTACGTCTTTCACGAGGTGGAGGGTCCCAAGGCGACGCGCGGGCCCTATGTCTGGGGGCGCAACGCCGCCCTTTTTGCCCAGGTCACCCGGCTGCGGCTCTTTGCCGAACAGGCCGTGCCCCTGGTTCGCGGCCGCACCACGTGCTGGCTCATCGCACCCGATGCCACGGCTCACCACCGGCACCTGGCCTGGACGCAGGCAGGGAGCCGTCCTGACTATCTGTTCGTGGCCAACACCGATACGGCGGTCGCGCTGGGCCCCTTCGACGTGCCGCTGCCTCCCGGCTGGAGCGGAGGGGAGGTGCTTGAGCTGGCGCTGAGCACGGAGGAGCCCGCCGCCGCTGAGTTGCTGGCCTATACCGGGCGGGCCTACCGGGTGCCGGGCCTTGCCCCGGCCGAGGGGCGCGCCTACCGGATCCGCTACGCCGGGGAGGGCGCATCTCAGGGCGCAGGCGAGCGGCCACTGGAGGCACGACGATGATACCCATCCCGCAGGGGGACCTGGACCTGCTTGCCGTCGGCGAGGCGCTCATCGACTTAATCTCTGTCGAGGAAGCCGACCATCTGCTCGACGCGCACACCTTCCGCAAGTACATGGGCGGCTCGCCGGCCAACATCGCCATCAATGTGGCCCGGCTGGGCGGCCGCTCGGCCATCCTGGCCAAGACGGGTGTGGGGGCCCACGGCCAGTTCATCCGGGCGGAGCTGGAGCGGGCCGGCGTGCAGACGGGCTATCTAGCCATGGACCCCGAGGTACACACCAGCATCATCTTTGTTACCCGGACGCGCGGCACGCCCGATTTTGAGCCCTACCGCAACGGCGACTACAAGCTCTCCCCCGGCGACTTGCCCGAGGAGGCCATCCGCCGCGCGCGGGTGGTGCACGCCTCGACGTGGCCGCTGTCGCGCCAGCCCAGCCGGGGCGCCGTGGAGAGGGCCTTTGCCCTCGCCCGCGCCGGGGGCAAGATCCTGTCGCTCGACCCCAACTACAGCCCCGCTATTTGGCCCGACCGGGACGAGGCGGTAGAGGTGATCGGCCGCCTGCTGGGCCATGCCACGATCACCAAGCCTTCGCGCGACGACGCCGTGCGCCTCTTTGGACCCGGCCTCTCGCCCGAGGCGTACGTGGAGCGTTTTCACCGCCTGGGACCGCCCATCGTGGTCCTGACCATGGGCGCCGACGGCCTGCTCCTGTCGGCAGAGGGCCGTCTCCGGCACATCCCGGCGCGCCCGGTCAAGGTGGTGGACGCCACGGGCGCCGGAGATTCCTTCTGGGCCGGCTTCCTGGTTGCATTGCTGGACGGAAACGAGCCAGAGCGCTGTGCGCGCTTCGCCCGAGAGGTGGTGGCCCGCAAGCTGGCGGCGGTGGGTCCCTTGCCGGCTGGGCTGCGGCGAGCCGACCTCTACGAGGCGGCAGACAAACCATAGCCGAAATCCGACCGCCACAAACCAAAGTCAAGAATCGTTCCGGGGGACGCATGACAAACGACTGGTACAAAGAAGCGGTGTTCTACGAAATCTATGTGCGGGCGTTCGCCGATGGCAACGGCGACGGTATCGGCGACCTGCCGGGCCTGATCTCGCGCCTCGATCACCTGCGGGACTTGGGGGTTGATTGCCTCTGGCTGCTCCCCATCTCGCCCTCTCCGCTGCGTGACGACGGCTACGACGTGGCCGATTTCTGCGACGTCCACCCAGACTATGGCACCCTGGAGGACTTTCGCCGGCTCGTGCGCGAGGCGCATGCCCGCGGCCTGCGCGTCATTGCCGACTTGGTGCCCAACCACGTGTCGGACCAGCATCGCTGGTTCCAGGCCTCGCGCGATCCCTCTCACCCCGACCACGCCACCTACCGCGATTGGTTCGTGTGGAGCCCGACCGACCGCCGCTACGCCGGCACGCGCATCATCTTCCTGGATACCGAGCGCTCCAACTGGACGTGGGACGAAACGCGGGGTGCCTATTACTGGCACCGCTTCTTCTACCACCAGCCTGACCTCAACTACGACCACCCACCCGTCCAGGAGGCGATGCTCGACGTCGCCCGCTTCTGGCTCGAGCAGGGCATCGACGGCTTCCGCGTGGATGCGGTGCCCTACCTCTACGAGCGCGAGGGGACCAGCTGCGAGAACCTGCCGGAGACGCACGCCTACCTCAAGCGCCTGCGTGCTGCGGTCGACCAGGCGGCGCCGGGCAGCCTTCTGCTGTCGGAGGCCAACCAATGGCCGGAGGACGTGCGCCCCTACCTGGGCGACGGCGACGAGTTCCACATGAACTTTCACTTTCCCCTCATGCCGCGCATTTTCCTGGCGCTGGCCCGCGGTGACCGGGCACCCATCGTCGAGATCCTGGCGCGCACGCCCCCCATCCCGGAGGTCTGCCAGTGGGGCACCTTCCTGCGCTGCCACGACGAGCTGACCCTGGAGATGGTCACCGAGGAAGAGAGGCAATTCCTGTGGCAGTTCTACGCGCCGCAGCCGCGCATGCGCCTGAACCTGGGCATCCGCCGCCGCCTCGCGCCGCTGCTGGACAACGACCGGGCCCGGCTGGAGCTCGCCTACTCGCTCCTTTTCACCCTGCCCGGCTCGCCGGTCCTCTACTACGGCGACGAGATTGGCATGGGCGACAACATCTGGCTGGAGGACCGGCGCGGGGTGCGCACCCCGATGCAGTGGACATCAGGCCTCAACGCCGGCTTTTCCGCTGCCGACCCTGCCCATCTCTACGCGCCGGTCATCGACGACAGGACGTATGGCTACCGCACCCTGAATGTCGATACTCAGTGGGCAGATCCCGGCTCGCTGCTGAATCGACTGCGGCACCTCATCCGCGTGCGCAAGGCAAACCCCGTGCTGGCACGCGGGGACCTGCGCATACTGGACACTTTGCCGCCGGCTGTGCTCGGTTTTCTGCGCACCGACGGCGACAGCGCCGTGCTTGCCCTGCACAACCTGTCGGCCAAAGCGCAATCGATCCCTGTCGACGTCGAGCCTTTCGCAGGCGCTGAGGTCACGGACCTGCTCGGCGGCGAGGCGCCGTCCCGGGTGACGGGCGGCGCCGTTCGCCTGAGGCTGCCGCGCTACGGCTACGCCTGGCTCAACCTGAAACGGTAGGCCACCACTCAAGGAGGAACAGATGACAACCGAAACACCGCCCCATTGGGACCTTTCCAACGTCTACCCCGGCCTCGAGTCGGGCGAGTTCGCCCAGGCCGTGCTCCGCCTCACCGCCGGCCTTGACGAGATGGACGGCTACCTCCAGGGGCACGGCATCACGCGGGGCGGGAGCGTGCCGGAGGAGCCGGCCGCGCTCGCAGTTGTGCTCGCCGGGTACATCGATCGCATGAACGCCCTATTGGGGCTCTCCGGCACGCTGGGCGCCTACGTCCAGTCCTTCTTCACGACCGACTCGTACAACACCGTGGCACGGCGCAAGCAGTCGGAGCTGGAGATGCTCGGCGTGCGCCTGGAGCGGCAGGCCGTGCTCTTCCGCGGATGGATCGGAACGGTGGCCGAGGCCCCGGACCTCTTCGAGGAGGCGCTTGCCCTGGAAGGCACGCCGCGTGACCATGCCTTCCAGCTTCGCGAGGCAGCCGAGCAGAGCCGCTACCTGATGAGCACCGCCGAAGAGACCCTGGCGGCGGAGCTCTCCCTCAGCGGCGGCCGGGCCTGGCAAAAGCTCCAGAGTGTCGTCATCACCCAGGTCAAGGTCCCCTTCGAGCGCGACGGCCGCCTGGAGGACGTGCCTATGAGCGTCATCCAGACACTGCGCACCGACCCGGATGGTGATCTGCGCCGCCGCGCCTACGAGGCCGAGCTGGAGGCCTGGAAGCGCGTCCGTGAGCCCCTGGCGGCCTGCCTCAACGGCGTCAAGGGGACGGTGACGACCCTCGACCGCCGCCGCGGGCGGAGCGACTGCCTGCATCAGCCGCTCGATCAGGCACGGATCGACCGCCAGACGTTGGAGGCCATGCTCGGCGCAGTGGCCGATTCCCTGCCGGCCTTCCGGCGCTACTTCCGGCACAAGGCATCGCTCCTGGGGAAGGAAGTGCTCCCGTGGTGGGATCTGATGGCCCCTGCAGGGCGCTCGGAGCGGCGCTACACCTTCTCCGAGGCCCGCGAGCTGCTGCTGGAAGAGTTCGCCGCGTTCTCTCCGCGCTTTCATGCCATGGCGCAGCGTGCCTTCGACAACCACTGGATCGATGCCGAGCCGCGCGACGGCAAGCAGAGCGGCGCCTTCTGCATGGGCATCCCCGACCTTGAAGAGTCGCGCGTCCTCTGCAACTTTGACGGCTCCTTCGACCAGGTCTCTACCTTGGCACACGAGCTGGGGCACGCCTACCACAACAACTGCTACATCGGCACGACCCGCCTTCAGCGCGGTACGCCGATGACGCTCGCCGAGACCGCCTCTATCACCGCCGAGACCCTGGTCACCGATGCCGTCCTGGCCCGGGCCTCTGACCCGCAGGAGCGGCTGGCGATCCTGGAGACCTTTCTCATCGGCGCCGGCCAGGTGGTGGTGGACATCTACTCGCGTTTTCTCTTCGAGCGCGAGGTGTTTGAGCGGCGGGCACGCGCGGAGTTGTCGGCCGACGACTTTTGCACCCTGATGGCCGATGCGCAGCGGGCGGCCTACGGCGAGGGGCTCGATCCCCGGTACCTGCATCCTTACATGTGGACCTGGAAGCCGCACTACTACCGCCCCGGCCTCTCCTTCTACAACTTTCCCTACACCTTTGGGCTTCTCTTTGGCCTGGGGCTGTACGCGATCTACCAAGAGCGCGGCCCGTCCTTCGTCCCCGAGTACGAGGACCTATTGCGCTCCAGCGGGAGCGCGACGGCCGCCGACCTGGCTGCCCGCTTTGGCATCGACATCCGGACGCAGGCCTTCTGGGAGTCGAGCCTCAAGATCATCGAGGCGCGGATAGAGCAATACCGGGCGCTGTAGCAGCGCGGCGGCAAGGCGCCGCCCCAATGGAGGAGGGAGGAGAGTATGGCAGAGAGTGCCACGCCCCGGCCGGCGACCGGCGGGCGCATGCTGTACGTCGACAACATCCGTGCCGGGCTGATCGCCCTGGTCATCGTCGGCCACATGGCGATCAGCTACGGCGCCTCGATCGGCGACTGGTATTACGGCGAGGGGGAGGCGGGGCCCGCCTTTTCCATCCTAGCCACGATCCTGCTCGGCATCGGCGCCGCGTTTCTGCTCCAGCTCTTTTTCCTGATCTCTGGCTACTTTACCCCGCGCCCCTACGATCGCAAGGGCGCCTGCGGCTTTTTGCTCGATCGCCTCAAGCGCCTGGGGATCCCCCTGGTCCTCTATGCCGTCGTCATCAACCCGCTGGTCATCTACTGGGCCGAGGTTCACCGGGGGTTCGAGGGGTCGCTCTGGCAGTATGTCTCGACTCACCTGCCCGCTCTCACCAACGGCTCGGTCGGCCCCCTCTGGTTCGTGGAGGCGCTGCTGGCCTACTCGGTGATCTACGCCCTCCTCCGGCTCCTCACCAGGAAGCGGCCCGCCCGGCCCGATCTTTCCGCGGCGCCGCTCCCGGGGCACTTGGCCATTGCCCTCTTTGGCCTCGGAGCCGGCCTGGCTACGTTTGTGGTGCGCATCTGGGCGCCGGTGGGCTGGCAGTGGGAGCCGCCGCATCAAGAGCTGGCTCACTGGCCGCAGTACATCACCTACTTTGCCGTCGGGATCGTCGCCTATCGCCGCGGCTGGCTGGAGCGCTTTCCCACGGCCCGGTCCAGGCCCTGGCGCTGGATCGCCCTGGCCCTGGTGCCCGGCCTGCCTGCGATTGCCGTGGCTGCGGGGGCTCTCAGCGGCGAGATGGACCCGCGCGCAGCCGGAGGCTTCAACCTCCTCTCGCTGGCCTACTCCCTCTGGGAGGGGTTCATCGGCGTGGCCCTGGTCGTCACCGTCCTGGTGTGGGCCCGCGACCGCCTCAACCGCCAGGGGCGGGTGCTTCGGGCCATGGGGGCCGCTTCTTACGCCGTGTACGTCCTCCATCCGCTGATCATCGTCCCGCTCGCCATCCTGCTGAGCCCGATCAAGCTCGATCTCGGGCTCAAGTTCCTGCTGGTGGCCCCGTTCGCCGTCGTCCTCTGCTTCCTGGTGGGGCACTTGGTCCGCAGGCTGCCCCTGGTTCGGAACATCCTGTAGGGAGGTGCGCGCCATGGGAGTCAGATCTCAAGGGACAAGCCCGGCACCGGCGACGGCCAAGCCGGCCGGCCGGCTGCTCTATGTGGACAACATTCGCATCTTCTTGACCATCCTGGTCATCCTTCACCACCTGATGGTCATCTACGCCGGCAGCGGCGGCTGGATCTACCTCGAGGGCCGGGAGGACCGGTTCACGCGCCTGATCGGCAGTTGGTTCTGCGGGTCCAACCAGGCCTACTTCATGGGGCTCTTTTTGCTTGTCTCCGCGTACTTTGTCCCCGGCTCCTACGATCGCAAAGGCCCAGGCAAGTTCCTGGTGGACCGCCTGGTCCGGCTGGGCATCCCCCTGGCCTTTTACTCCTGGGTCCTCCGGCCGCTGCTCATTTACCTGGGCCTGCGTGACGAGCTGGGGGTCTCTTTCTGGGCGTGGTACACCCACGGCTACTTCCGCGACTATGGGTTGATAGGCGGCGGGCCGCTCTGGTTCATCGAGACACTGCTCATCTTCTCGGCGCTGTATGTCGTGTGGCGGCTGGTCGTCCGGCCCGCAGCGCCGGCGCCGGCTGCCGAGTCGCGCTTTCCCAGGAGCCGGACGATTGCCCTCTTCGCCCTCCTGCTCGGGCTCGCCAGTTTCCTGGTGCGTCTCCAATTCCCCGTCAACAGCCGTTTCGCGCCTCTCAACCTGCAGCTCGCGAACTTGCCACAGTACATCGCCCTCTTCATCCTGGGGCTGCTGGCTTACCGGCGCCGCTGGCTCTCGACGCTCTCGGATGCGACGGGCAAGCTCTGGCTGGGGATCGGCCTGCTGCTGATCGCCCTGAACGGCCCCGTGCAGCTGCTGATGGGTGCCGCCGCGCCCACCGCGCCGGCCCCCGCCGGGGAGGTGCTGATGTCGCTCGTCGCGGCCGAATGGGAGGCGTTCGTCTGCGTCGGCATGTGCATCGGCCTGGTCTACTTCTTCCGGCGCCACCTGGACCGCCAGGGCCCGCTGGCCCGCGAGCTTTCGCGGACGGCCTACACAGCCTACCTGATCCACGAGCCGGTGGTTACCTTTGCGGCCCTGTTCGCGGCGGGTGTGATGATCTACCCCCTGCTCAAGTTCCTCCTGGCTGGGCTGGTGCTGGTCCCGGTCTGCTTTGCGCTGAGCAGCCTGATCCGCCGCATTCCGTATGCGGACCGGGTGCTGTGAGCCTGGGGCGGAGGGCGCCCAGCGGGCATGCCGGATCACGCCGGCCGAGTTGACGCGAGCCGGCAATGCGCTATACTGAGCGGCACGGATCGTCGATGGGCCGGGCAGCCCAGGCCACGATCCCGTCAATCCTGTAGGTCGGGACAAAGGACGCACAATGGCCAAGGACAAGAAAAAGATCGTCGTCACCCGTGATGGCCCCTACGTGGTCCACGGCAACATTCCGCTGGTCCGCAAGACCCAGGTCGTCTCGGAGTATGGTGAGCCGCTCACCTGGAAGAAGGAAGGGGACATCCCGGCGCCCGAGTCGTACGATCTCTGCCGCTGTGGCAAGTCCGACTTTTTCCCCTTCTGCGACAACACCCACTCTCTCGTCGACTTTGACGGCACCGAGGTGGCGGACACCGGCCCGACGGCGGAGCGCCAGGTCGTCTACGAGGGTGGCACGGGCATCGTCGTCAAGCGTGACCACTCCATTTGCATGCACTCGGGCTACTGCGCCGACCGCAAGACCGACATCCTCGAGATGACGCCGCACACGGACGACACGCAGGTGCGCTCGCGGGTCATGGCTATGATCGAGCGCTGCCCTTCCGGCTCCTACGCCTATTCGCTCGAGCCGGGTGAGCCCGACCTTGAGCCCGACCTGCCCCAGCAGATCGCAGTGACTACCGACATTACTTCGGGCGGCCCCGTCCAGGGCGCCCTGTGGGTGACCGGCAGCATTCCGATCGAGCGGGCCGACGGCCAACCCATGGAGACCCGAAACCGGGTGACGCTCTGCTGCTGCGGCCGATCGGGCAACAAGCCCCTCTGCGACGGCACCCACCGGCCCATCGATCCCGAGTAGGCACTGCCTCTCGTGCGGGGGTGAGAGAAGCCGGCCGCAGCCCGGCTTTTCTTTTTCCCCCTGCGGCGCAGGCCAAACGAGCTTCTTGACAGCCGTCCCGTTCGCGGCTATGATACGCCGATTCCACGGCAGACCGTCGGCAGAAGGGTTGGGGATGACCATGCGAGTACAGGCATCGGAGCTGAAGAACCACATCGGCGAGCGCGTCCGGGTAGCGGGCTGGGTGCACAACCTGCGCCTCCTCGGCAAGGCGAACTTTCTCCTGCTCCGCGATTCCTCGGGCATTGCCCAGGTCTTTATGGACAAGGTTGAGCGACAGCAGGCGGAGGGTCTGCTGCCCGAGAGCGTGATTGAGCTGGAGGGGACCGTTGTGGCCGAGGCGCAGGCGCGCGGCGGCGTGGAGATCCACCAGCCGGTCATCACCCTCCTCTCGCCGGTCCTGGAAGGCCTGCCCTTCCCGATCAACAAGCCTGACCTGGAGGCTCATCTCGACACCTTCCTCGACCATGCGGCTCTCGGCCTGCGCCATCCGAAAAAGCGGGCGACCTTCCAGCTTTCGGCAGGGATCATGGCCGGTTACCGGAAGGCGCTCACGGAGCTGGGCTTTGTCGAGATCACGACGCCCAAGATTGTCGAGTCCGCCACTGAGAGCGGCGCCAACGTTTTTGCCATCGACTATTTCGGGCGCCCTGCCTTCCTTGCCCAAAGCCCCCAGTTCTACAAGCAGGTGATGGTCGGCGTCTTTGAGCGGGTCTTTGAGGTCGCCCCGGTCTTTCGGGCCGAGCCGCATGCCACCATTCGCCACATCAACGAGTACGTCAGCCTGGATGCCGAGATGGGCTTTATCCGCAACCATTTCGACGTCATGGCTGTGCTCACGCAGGTCATCCGCGGGACCCTGGCGCATGTCCAGGAGACGTGCGCTGCGGCGCTCGAGCTGCTCGAGGTCGAGCCGCCCGCCATGGGCGCCGAATTCCCGCACATCTACTTCCCGGATGCCCAGCAGCTGATCCTGGACAAGTTCGGGGAGGACTGCCGCGGGGAGCCGGACCTCTCGCCCCAGCACGAGCGGTGGCTCGGCGAGTGGGCGAAGGAGGAGACTGGGTCCGATTTCCTCTTTGTGACGGGCTACCCGATGGTCAAGCGCCCGTTCTACACCCATCCCAACCCGGAAGACCCGGCCTACTCCAACTCCTTTGACCTTCTATTTCGGGGCACCGAGCTCGTGACGGGTGGGCAGCGCCTGCACCTCTACGCCGACTACCTGTCGGTCCTGGAGGCGCGCGGGATGGACGCCGCTTCTTTTGAGGGGTACCTCGAGGCGTTCCGCTACGGCATGCCGCCCCATGGGGGGTTTGCCATTGGCCTGGAGCGCTTTGTGATGCAGCTCACCCGTGGGCAGAACCTGCGGGAGGCGACCCTGTTCCCGCGCGACCTGAACCGCCTGGCGCCCTAGGGGACTGCTCGGGCGGCTCGATCGGGTTCGACTCCGGCCGGAGCGGCGTGGTGCCCTATGGGCATCGGTGCGCGGCCGGTTTGGGCAGAGGGAGGGAAGGATGCCACCGGTTGTTGCCATTGAGAAGATAGCGTCGTACGTCGGGCAAGAGGTCACCATCCGCGGCTGGCTGTACAGCAAGACAGACAAGGGCCGGCTCCAGTTCCTCCAGGTGCGCGACGGCACGGGCATCGTGCAGGCGGTCGCGTTTCAGAAAGAGCTTGCCGCCGGTGCCTTTGAGGCAGCCCAGAAGGTCCGCCAGGAGTCGTCGCTGATCATCACCGGCACCGTGCGCGTCGACACGCGCGCGCCCGGCTTTCCGGGCGGGTACGAGGTCGGCCTGAGCGATGTGCAGATCGTCCAGCTGGCCGACGAGTATCCCATCAGCCCCAAGGAGCACGGCATCGACTTTTTGATGGACAACCGCCATCTCTGGCTGCGCTCGTCGCGCCAGTGGGCGATCCTGCGCGTACGCGCGACCATCATTCGGGCGACCCGAGACTGGCTGGACGGCAACGGCTTCCTCGGGGTGGACACACCGATCTTGACGCCGTCGGCCTGTGAGGATTCGACGACCCTCTTCGCGACCGACTACTTTGGCCAGCCGGCCTACCTGACGCAGTCGGGCCAGCTCTACAACGAGGCCAACATCGCGTCTTTCGGCCGCGTCTACTGCTTTGGCCCGACCTTTCGCGCCGAAAAGTCCAAGACACGGCGGCACCTGACCGAGTTCTGGATGGTCGAGCCCGAGGTGGCGTTCTGCGACCTCGCCGGCATCATGGAGATCGAGGAGCAGTTCATCAGCTCCATTGTCCAGGCGGTCCTCCGCGAGCGTTCGCAGGAGCTTGCCCTGCTCGGGCGCGACGTGGCACGCCTGGAGACGATAGTCCCGCCCTTTCCGCGCATCAGCTACGACGATGCGCTCGACCTCGTTGCCCAGATCCGCGCGGAGACGGCCGATCCCGAAGCGAGGAGCCTGCTGGAGCTTCCCTGGGGCAGCGACCTCGGCAGCCCGCACGAGACCGCCATTGCCGAGCACTTTGAGAAGCCGGTCTTTGTCCACCATTACCCCAGCCAGTGCAAGGCCTTTTACATGGAGCCGACGCCCGGCCGGCCGGAGGTCTGCGAGTCGGTGGACCTGTTGGCACCCGAAGGGCACGGCGAGATCATTGGCGGTGGGCAGCGCATGAGCCGTGTCGAGGACCTGGAGGCAGCGATCGAGCGGGTGGGGGTGCCCCGCGAGGCGTATGCCTGGTACCTGGATCTTCGCCGCTTCGGCAGCACGCCTCACGCCGGGTTCGGCATGGGCATCGAGCGCGCGGTCCGCTGGGTCTGCGGGTTGGAGCACATCCGCGAGACCATCCCGTACGCCCGTACCCTGGGCCGCATCTACCCGTAGCCCTCAACTCTGTCTCTGTCGGGGAGCGAGCACGTAGGGCGGGTTTCCATACCTGCCCTCAACTCTGTCTGTGTCACGGAGCGAGCACGTAGGGCGGGTTTCCATACCCGCCCTCAGCTCTGTCTCGGTCGGGGAGCGAGCACGTAGGGCGGGTTTCCATACCCGCCCTCAACTCTGTCTGTGTTGGGGAGCGAGCACGTAGGGCGGGTTTCCATACCCGCACCCGGCCCTCTCCGTTGAAGGAGAGGGCCGGGGTGCGTGTGGCTCCTACGCCCGCGCCACCGTCACCATGGCGCGGAAGAGGCCGTACACCGCCGGGACGTTCTCCGCCGTGAACTCGATCGCCCGGCCTCCCGTCCGCCGCAGCCCCGGAAGCAGCATGGCCTTGTCCGCCATCTCGCCGGTCATCAGCTCAACGCCCAGCGTGACCGGGGTGGTCACACGGAACGGGGCAGGGGCTTTGTCTTCGCGCAGCCGGCGCACGGCACGGGACGCCGCGTCCTGGATCAGCCGCTGGCTCACCTCGGGTGGCAGGCAGAGGGCCGCCATCCGGCTGGAGGCCTGCTTCACCTCCGCCGTCTCGACCCCCCCCAGCAGGTCCCTCGCTTCGGCGCAGACCGTCTGGTCGCCGGAGACCATGATCACGGGGGCGCCGTAGTGCCCGCACACTGCTGCGTTCCAGCCAGTCTCCCCGAGCAGCTGCCCGTTCACCTTCACGCTGTACACGGTGGAGCTTGACCAGGTATGGTCCAGGATGCCGTGCACCGAGCCCACGCGCGCATGGTACCCGACAAACATGGCGGCGGCGATCCCGCTGTCTGCCCCCTGGACCATCGACAAGGGGGAAGGGCTCCCGCTGTTCAGCCGGGCGCGGGGGTCCAGGTCCTCGATCAGGATATTGCGGCCCGAGCCGTGCCCGTCCGAGACGATCACGTCCTCTGCTCCGCCCTCGAACGCCCCGCGGATGGCGGCGTTCACATCGCCCGTCATGAGCTTCCGGAAGCGCTGGTACTCCGGGTGCTGCGCATCGACGTGGTCCCAAGACACAACTCCGGTGACGCCCTCCATATCGGCGGCGATCAAGATCTTCATGGCAAACCTCCTGTGTGGGCCTTCTGCGGCCCGCTGTTGAGATGGGTGCGCAAGCGCAGGGGGGATGATAGCACAGCCGCTGCCGATAGACAAGAGCCACGCGCCCGCGGCGCAGGGCCACGTCCAAGTCGCCAGGCAGGAGGCAGGACCGGTCACAAGGTCGTGCCGGGGGGTCGCCGGCAGCGCGGCGCGGCCCCTGGCGGGTGCCGGTGGGGTGCGGCGGCGGGGGCGCAAGGCTCAGACCACTGACGGCGCGCACCGAACTGTGCCACTGTGCCATCTTTTTCAGGGTACTATCCCAAATGCCCCGTTTTCCGGGAAACGATTATCTCAGGGTGGCGGATGATGGGCGATTGACCGTGGACGATCGACGATGGACGATGACATTGGGAGCCTTATAGAACCTATTCTTGGGTTTGGGAGTGGACGGCGGGTCCGAAAGAGGGGGAGGGCGAGGGGGTAGTGTGCCACTGTGCCAGAGACCTGCGCTGCGCCCCTTCTCGTCCATGCCCGTGGTCCATGGCCCGCATTTGGCCGCAGGCCCGTTGCGTGATATAGTGCGGGGGTAGAGACCCCACCTCCGCGGGTTGTGGAGCAAGGGGCCTTCGCCGGCCGACACAGGAGGCAGAATGGAGTACCGGAAGCGAAGCCGGTTTGTCCCTTGGCGAGCGGCGGTTTCGATCGTCGGCCTGCCGCTTCTCCTCGCGCTCACCGTGTTCCTTTCCACCTGTGCGTCCACCCCTACGCCGCTGCCCCAGGCCACGCCCGCGGCCGTCGACCGGCCGGAGCCGGCTCGGCCGCCGACCGCGGCGGCGCGGCCGCGCCACGACAACGACGTTCGCTTCACCAACCTCTCGCTCGACCAAGGGCTGTCCCAGAGCGTCGTCCAGGCCATCTGGCAGGACAGCCAGGGGTTTCTCTGGCTGGGCACGCAGGACGGCCTCAACCGCTACGACGGCTACACCTTCCGCATCTTCAAGAACGATCCGGGAGACCCGGCGAGCCTCAGCAACAACTATGTGTACTCCCTTGCGGAGGATGCGGACGGCTCGCTGTGGGTCGGCACCGCCGGGGGCCTGAACCGCTACGACCCCGCCACCGAGCGGTTCGAGGCCCTCTTCCACGACCCGCTGGACCCCAACACGCCCAGCAGCGACGCAGTCGGCGACGTCTTGGTCGATAGTGCCGGTGCACTCTGGGCCGGCACCGTCTCCCAAGGCATCAACCGCCTCGAGGGTGGGGTGTGGACGCGCTACCTGCCCAACCCGGACGACCCGTCCGGCCTCAGCAGCGGCGCGATCACCGCGCTCTTTGAGGACTCGAGCGGCACGCTGTGGGTCGGGACGACCGGCGGTGGGCTCAACCGGCTCGACCGCGCCACCGGCCGTTTCACGCGCTACCTGAATGACCAGCAGGACCCCTTGAGCCTCCCCGACAACAGCGTCGCGTCGATCGCGGAAGGCCCGGACGGCACGCTCTGGCTCGCCACGTCGGGCGGCCTGGCTGCCTTCGACCCGACCACCGGCCGCTGCACCCGCTATGCCTCGGATCCCTCTGACCCCGGCAGCCTGGGCGACAACCTGCTCCTCGTCGTCTATGTCGACCGAAGTGGCACGCTGTGGGCCGGCTCAAGCGCCGGCAGCCTCAACCGCCTGCCCTGCCCCGGCTGTGACCCGCCCGCCTTTGTCCACTATGCCCCGGTCGCCGGCGACCCCACCTCGCTGGGGAGCTTGGGTGTCATCTCCATCTACGAGGACAGGGGGGGTGTGCTCTGGTTCGGCACGTTTGGCGGCGGTGTCTCGCGCTACAGCTGGACAACGGAAAAGTTCCCCGTCACCCGCTCGGTTCCCGGCGACCCGGCCGGCCTGAGCGACAACTCTGTCTGGAGCTTTTACGAGGATCGCCAGGGGGACCTCTGGATTGGGACGGTATCTGGCGGCCTGAACCGCCTGGACCGGGCGACCGGCGCCTTCACCCACTATCGCTACGACCCCAGCGACCCGGAGAGCCTCGGCAGCGATTTCGTCATGAGCGTCTACGAAGATGCCCAGGGTCGCTTCTGGGTGGGCACCTTCGGCGGCGGGCTGAACCTGCTCGACCGGCAGACGGGCAAGGTCGCCCGCTACCCATCGCCCCCCAACGTCTTTTCCTTCCTCGAGGACTCGTCGGGCTCCCTCTGGGTTGCGGCCACCGGCGGCCTGGGCCGCTATGACTCGGCTTCCGATTCCTTCGAGTACCTCGCCAACGACCCGTCCGATCCGGCCAGCCTGAGCGACAGCAACCTCACGAGCCTCCACCTCGACAGCCGCGGCCGTATTTGGGTGGGGACCTTTGCCGGCGGTCTCAACCTGTTCGATCCCGCCACGCAGAGCTTTGTGCGCTACCGGCACAACCCGGCAGACCCCGCCAGCCTGGCTTCCGACCTCGTGCTGGTGGTCCTGGAGGACTCTAAGGGGATGCTCTGGGTGGGGACCGCCGCGGGCCTGGACCGGATGGATCCGGTCACCGGCTCGTTCCTCCACTACCGCCAGAAGGAAGGGCTCCCCAACGACACGGTCTATTGCCTGCTGGAGGACGACCGGGGCCACCTCTGGATCAGCACCAATCGTGGCCTGTCCGACCTGGACACCCAGTCCGGCACCTTTACCAACTACACGTCGGCGGACGGACTCCAGAGCAACGAGTTCAACCAGGCTGCCTGCTACCGCGACTCGACCGGCCTGCTCTACTTCGGCGGCATCAACGGCTACAACGCCTTCCTTCCCGCCGACATCGTCCAGAACCGCTACGTCCCGCCTGTCGTGGTGACAGGCTTCTCGCTCTTCAACAACCCCGTCTTGCCGGGGGCCGGCACGCCGCTCGCGTGGGCCGTCCCCGCCACCCGTGAGATCCGCCTCAACCACCGGCAGAACTTTTTCGGCTTCGAGTTCGCGGCCCTCGACATGGCTGCGCCCGAGCGCAACCGCTACTCCTACCGGATGGAGGGCCTGGACGAGGGGTGGAACGACGTCGGCACCCGCCACTTTGCGCAATACACCGGCGTCAAGCCCGGCACCTATACCTTCTGGGTGCGGGGCTCCAACGGCGATGGGGTGTGGAATGAGGCCGGCACCTCGATCCGGCTGGTGATCCCGCCGCCCTTCTGGCAGACCTGGTGGTTCCGCGGGCTGGCGATCGCCCTGGCAGCCGGCCTCGTGGCAGGCGGCTTCCTGCTCCGCCTGCGCATGATCCAAGCCGAGAAGAGGCGCCTCGAGACGCTCGTCGCCGCCCGCACCCAGGAGTTGAGCGATGCGATGGGCGAGCTGCGCCGCTCGCGTGACCAGGCCCAGGCCGCCAACCGCGCCAAGTCTGTCTTCCTGGCCAACATCAGCCACGAGCTGCGCACTCCGCTCAACGCCATCCTGGGCTTTAGCCGGCTGATGCTCGGTTCCTCCCTGCCGGCCCGCGACCATGCGCCGTCGCCGGAGCGGGGAACCCTCACCGAGTCTCAGCGCCAAGACCTGGCTATCATCAGCCGCAGCGGCGAGCACCTGCTCGGCCTGATCAACGACGTCCTCGAGATGTCCAAGATAGAGGCAGGCCGCATCACGCTGAACGAGCATGCCTTTGACCTGCGCCGCCTGCTGGAGGACATGGAGGACATGTTCCGGCTGCGGGCCGAGGCCAAGGGGCTGGCGCTCGAGAGCGAGGTCGACCCGGGGGTGCCGCAGGTGGTCGGAGCCGACGAGGGCAAGCTGCGCCAGGTCCTCTTGAACCTGCTCGGCAACGCCGTCAAGTTCACCCAGACGGGAGACATATTTCTGCGCGCCGCGATCCGGACGGCAGGGGAAGGCTCCGGGGAGCCCGTCTCGCTGCTGCACGTGGAGGTGGAGGACACCGGCCCGGGCATTGCCCCCGAGGAGCAGGCGGCCGTCTTTGAGCCCTTTGTCCAGTCGCAGTCGGGACGGCGGGCGGCGGAGGGCACCGGGCTGGGCCTCTCCATCAGCCGCCAGTATGCCGAGCTGATGGGGGGTACCCTCTCGCTGTCGAGCACACCCGGCCGCGGCAGTCTCTTCACGCTGGAGGTCCCCGTCCGGGCCGTCGACGAGGCGGCCCTGCCGGGCGCGCCGTCTCAGCGCCGCGCGATTGGGCTGGAGCCGGGCCAGCCGGCCTACCGGCTGCTTGTGGTGGACGACAAGGAAGTGAACCGGCAGCTGCTGGTGCGCCTGCTCGGTCCCCTCGGCTTTGATCTGCGCGAGGCGGCCAACGGCCAGGAAGCGATCGACATCTGGCAGGCGTGGGCGCCTCACCTGATCTGGATGGACATGCGCATGCCGGTCATGGACGGATATGAGGCCACGCGGCGCATCAAGGCGACCCTCCAGGGTCACGCGACGGCGATCATTGCGCTCACCGCCAGCGCGCTGGAAGAGGACCGCAAGGTGATCCTCTCCGAGGGGTGCGACGACTATATCCGCAAGCCTTTCCGCGACCAGGACCTGATCGAGGCCCTCGAGAGGCACTTGGGCGTACGGTTCCTGTACGAGCAGGTTGCGGAGGAAGAGCGACGGGCGGTGGACCGGGAGCCACGCCCGTCCGAGCAGGAGCTTTCCGCCGCGGACGCGGTCCGGCGGGTGGCGGCGCTGCCACCCTCGGTCGTGGGCGACCTGCGGCACGCGGCGCGCCTGGGGGCGGTCGATTCCATCCAGGAGTCGATCTCCGGCATCCGCTCCCACGACGCCGCCCTGGCCGGCCTGCTGGCGGCCTGGGCCGACCGGTTCGAGCACGACAAGATCCTGGCGCTGATCGAGGATGCTGCCGCGCGCCGGCAGGGCCTTGGGCTGTGAGACGGCACGCACGCCCGGCGCCGCCTGCGGGCCGGCCGGCTTGCCTCTGGGAGGGCTGATGGACACGCCGCACTTGAAGGCACCCGCCGATATCCTGGTGGTCGACGACACACCGGCCAACCTGCGGCTTCTCTCGCAGATCCTGGTCGAGCATGGCTACCGCGTCCGGGCCGTCACCAGTGGGCCCCGGGCGATCGAGTCGGCCCAGGCGTCGCCGCCGAACCTGATCCTGCTCGACATCCGCATGCCCGGGATGAACGGCTACGAAGTCTGCGAGCGGCTGAAAGCCATGGACCGCACGCGCAACATCCCGGTGATCTTTATCAGCGCGCTGGACGACGTGGAGGACAAGGTCCGTGCGTTTGCCGCGGGTGGCGTCGACTATGTGACCAAGCCGTTCCAGATCGGCGAAGTGCTGGCCCGTACCGAGACCCACCTTGCCCTGCGACATCTGCAGGAGGAGCTCCTGGAGCGAAACCGCCGCTACGAGCGCGAGCTGGCGCTGGCGGGCCAGATCCAGTCCAGCTTCCTGCCCCGCTCGATGCCGGACGTGCCCGGCTGGCAGATTGCGGCGCGCCTGGTGCCGTCGCGCGAGACCTCGGGGGACTTTTATGACCTGGTGCCCCTTGCCGGCGGGCGCTGGGGCATCGCCATCGGCGACGTGGCGGACAAGGGCGCGGGCGCCGCCCTCTTCATGGCCCTGAGCTGGAGCCTGCTCCGCACCTACCTGGCCGATTACCCGGCGGCGCCCGCCCGCACCTTCGAAGCGGTCAACCGGCGCCTCCTTCAGGACACGCTGAGCAACGAGTTCGTCACCGTCTTCCTCGGGGTGCTCGACCCGGCGTCCGGCCGGTTGGCGTATGCCAATGCCGGTCACTGCCCCGCGCTGGTGCTGCGGGCCGGCGGCACGGCAGAGTGGCTGACGCGCACGGGGATGGCTCTGGGCGTGGTGGAGGATTCTGCCTGGGAAGAGGAGCAGGTCGAGATCGGGCCGGGCGACCTGCTCCTGCTCTACACCGACGGCGTGACCGAGGCGCGCGGGCCCGACGGGGAGCAGTACCGCATGCCGCGCCTCCAGGAGGCCGTCCGCGCCTGCCGCGGCGCGGGCTCCGTCGAGGTCCTCGAGTCCGTCCTGGGCGAGGTCACGACGTTTGCGCGCGAGGTGCACATCCAGGATGACATTGCCCTGGTTGCCCTGCGAAGGCTGTAGATCGAGGAGGATGAGATGCTCGCCCGGGTGCTTCTGATCGCCGCGGCGGCGCTGCTGGGCGTCGTGCAGCCCGCCCTTGCCCCGCTGACCCTGTCGTACGTCGAGTCTTCGTCTGGCCTCGGCACGCCCGAGTGGGAAGCCGGCAACTCGGAGCTGGAGCTCGCCGACGTGAACGGCGATGGTCACCTGGACATAGTCTCCATTGGCGACCACAGCAACCCATTCGGCGATCCCTGGGCCCACGGCCTCATCGTCTACTTTGGCAACGGCGCCGGCGCCTGGACGAACTCTATGTACGGCGAGTTTGGCTACGGCGGGGTGGCTGTGGGCGACGTCAACAACGATGGCCTCCAGGACGTCGGCTATGGCATGCACCACAACTACTCGGGCGTCGACCTGGGCGACCAGCTCATCGAGGTGGCCCTCGGCGATGGAACCGGCCTGTCGTGGACGGCCTGGGACGATGGACTCGCCACCAACGGCGAGGACTGGGGCATGTTCGACACCGATTTCGCCGACGTCGACAACGACGGCGACCTGGACCTGGGCTCGATCTCTTTCGGCTGCTGTGCCGGCATCCACGTCTACCTGAACCAGGGCGACGGCACCTGGGTGCAGAGCTATGGCTTTTTGGGCGGCAATACGGATCATGGCGTTGCGTTCGGCGATGTCAACGCCGACGGCTTTTCCGACTTTGTCGCCGGCCTGCAGAACGGCACGGTCTACCTGGGCGACGGCAGTGGCGGGTTCAGCCATGCCGACGGCAACCTGCCGGGCGGGGGCTCTTCGGGCCGCGCCGGGCCCGACCTGGGCGACGTCAACGACGACGGCCGGGACGACCTCTCCTGGTGCAACACGAGCGGCGGCGTCGAGGTCTGGACCTGGACGGAGGGCAACGTCTGGGTAGAGCTTTCGGGCACCCTCCCTTCGAGCGGCACGTGCGAGCTCACCCAGCTGCGGGACATGGACGTCGACGGCCACGGCGACGTGGTCTCCTTTGGCTACGGCAGCGCCAAGATCTGGACCGGCGACGGGATGGGTGGCTGGACTCTGGCTGCCACCATCACTACCCCCTCGCCCGGCTACTTTTCCGCCTTTCGCGCCGGCGGCGACGCCGACCACAACGGCTATCCCGACATAGCGCTGGTGGCCGAGCAGGGCTCTTGGCCGAGCGGGCAGAACTATCTCCGTTTCTACAGGGAGGCTTCGGTGCCTTCTGCCCTCTCCGTCGCGCCCGTCTACCCGCTCGGCGGCGAGACCCTGTACGCCGGGTCGGTCCGCTTCCTCGATTGGGTCAGTGGCGTGCCCGGGAGCATGGCCTCCAGCGTGGCGGTCGAGCTGTCGGTCGCCGGGGCGAGCGGGCCCTGGCTGCCGGTCGCGGCCGGCCTCCCCAACAACGGCCGCTACCAGTGGCTCCTGCCGGGCGATGTGCCCAACACGGCCGACGCCTACCTCCGCTTCACGGTCACCGCCGAGTCCGGCTCGGCAACCTCCGTCACACCGGCTCCCTTCACCATTGCCGGTGGGTCCGACCTTCCCACCCTGCACGTGGATGCCATCAAGATGGCCGGCCGCACCCTGGGCGCCGGGTACCGTGCCAAGGCAGCCGTGCGGCTGAGGGACGTCGCCGGCGACGTGGTGCCCGGCGCCTGGGTTACCCTCGAGGTGACCCTGCCCTCGGGTGGGGTCCGCACCAGGGAAGTGCTCACCGACGGCCGGGGCGTCGCCCAGGCACTCTGGTCGTCGACAGCCGGCGGGGCCTGGCAGGTGTGCGTCCTGGACGTTCACCACGCCGGCTACCTGTATGACCCTGACCAGAACGTCGTGACGTGCGACGGGCTGGTCTATCCGTAGGTCACCTGTGACGCACGGGGAGGAAGGAAAGATGCCGAGCCTGTTCAACGGAGCGTACTCGCGCACGGAGCTGGGGCGTTTCACGAGCACCCTCGACCAGCTCGCCGGCGTGCGGCTGGCCGAGCTGTCCGACGGCCGGGCGCGGGGCATGCGCGTCGCCGATGCCTGGACCGGCTCGGGCCTGCGCTTTTCCGTGCTGCTGGACCGCGGGCTGGACATTGGCGCGGCCGAGTTCCAGGGTGTGCCGCTGGCGTGGCTGCACCCTGCACTGGGCACCCCCGCGCAGTACGAGCCTGCCGGCTATGGCTGGCTGCGCACCTTCGGCGGCGGGCTGCTGACCACCTGCGGCCTCTCTCACTTCGGCCAACCCGAGACGGATGGCGACGAGGCGCTCGGCCTGCATGGCCGCATCTCGCACATCGCCGCCCACCAGGTGCGCGTTTCGGCCGAGTGGCAGGGCGAGGAGTATCTGATCACCATCGAGGGCTCTGTCCGGCAGGCGGCGCTCTTTGGCGAGAACCTCCTGCTGCACCGCCGCATCACCACGTCGCTGGGTGCTACCTCGTTCCTGGTCGAGGATTGCGTCCGGAACGAGGGCTACCGCCCGGCGCCGCACATGATCCTCTACCACTGCAACCTGGGCTTTCCCATCGTCAGCCCGGAGAGTTCCCTCGAGGTGGACGACATCTCGGTGCGGCCGCGCGATGCCGCTGCGGCCGCCGGGCTGGAGCGCCACGCGTACTTTGACCCCCCGGTGCCCGGCTACCCGGAACAGGTCTTTTTCCACCTGCCCCGTCCCGGGCCGGACGGACAGGTGACTGCCTCGATCGCCAACCCGGTGCTGGGCCTGTCTGCCTACGTGCGCTACCGGGCGGCCGAGCTGCCGGCCTTTAGCCAATGGAAGATGATGGGGGCCGGCGAGTATGTCTGTGCCCTCGAGCCCTGCACCGTGCACGAGACTCCGCGGTCGGCCCTGCGCAGGGAGGGACGCCTTGCGCTCCTCGATCCCGGCGAGGAGATACATTACCGCGTCGAGCTGGGAGTCACGAGGTCGGGCGGGTAGGGGATGCCGCAGCCTGGCTTTTGACCCGCCCAATTCCCAGCAAGGAGAGATGTCGACCTATGAACCTACAGCAGCTGCGGACCCTGATCGCCATCGCCGACGAAGGGGGCCTCTCCGCCGCCGGTCGCGCGCTCCGCATCAGCCAGCCGGCCGTGACAAAGCAGCTCCAGCGGCTGGAGCAGGAGCTGGGAGCCACCCTGCTTCTGCGCAGCAGCCAGCGACCAGGGGCTCTCACCCCCTCCGGAGAGCGTGTCCTCGCCTTTGCGCGCGACACGCTGGAGGGCATTGACCGGCTGCGCGAGCAGCTCGCGCTGCTGCGGGAGGTCACGCCGGGCAGCCTCACCCTTGCCGCCAGCACGATTCCGGGCGAGCACCTGCTGCCCGGGCTGCTGGCGGCCTTTCATGCATGCTACCCCGGCGTGCAGCTGCGGTCCACCATTGCCGACACCGACCAGGTGGCGCACCAGCTGATCGCGGCCGAAGCCGACATCGGCTTTGTCGGCGCGCTGCCGCAGGGGGTGGGTGGCCTGCGGCTGGAGCGGTTGGCGAGCGACGAGATCGTGGTCGTCCTGCCGCCGGGGCACCCGCTCACACAGCGCACTGTGCTGGCGCCGGCCGACCTGGCAGGTTGGCCGTTGATCCTGCGCGAGGAGGGCTCCGGCACACGCCGCAGCGTCGAAAAGGCGCTGGCTGCGGCCGGGCAGAGCCTGCGTCGCGAGGATGTCGCCCTTGTGCTCGGCTCCACCCAGGCCGTGTTGCAGGCCGTTGCCCAGGGCCTGGGCATCGGCTTTGCCTCTGCGCTAGCGGCCGCACCGGCCCAGGCGGCCGGCCGGCTGACTTGTGTCCGCGTGGCGGGCCTGGGCCTGCAGCGCGACCTCTACCTGGCCTACCTGCCGGAGCGCCTGGCCGAGCCGGCCGTCGCCCACCTCCTTGCCTTTACCCGGGAGCACTTTGCGCGGTAGGGGCTGCCTTCGTCCGCGGCGTTGAATCGCCCGGAAGGGCTTTCTCCGCAAGTCCCCCGGCGGGCCCTCTACTCATACTTGAACCGCCACGTGCCCACCAGGAAAAAGACCGCAGCAAAGCCCACCAGGATGGCCGACTCGGGAAGCGCCCGCAGAAGGCTGCTCCCCTCGACCATGAGCCGGTAGAACCCCTCCACTCCATGCCCCTGGGGTGTCAGCAGGGCGAGTGTCTGCAGTGCGCCGCCCGAACGCGTCAGCGGCGACATCCCCATCGCGATGCACCCTCCCAGGCCCCCCATCACAAAGCCCAGGATCAGGGCCACGCTGTCGGCCTGCCGAGCGCTGCGCGCCAACGCCGCGATCATCACGCCCATCGCCGCCGCCGCCAGGGAGAGCGCCAGCGTGTGCACGAGCAGGCCGATCGCCGAGTTGCCCAGCGACATCTTGAACAGCAGGCGACCCACCAGGAACAGGAATCCCGTCTGCAGCGCGCCGAGCACCACGTAGGCCAGCATCGTCCCCGCAATCACCGAGCCGCGCGGGATCGGCGCCGCCACCAACCGCCGCAGCGTCCCCGTCTCCTTCTCCATGCGCAGGGACCTGGCCGACGTCGTGACGCCGAAGAAGATGAACATCACCACCATGCCGGCGAAGCCGAACGCCATGTACCGCTCGAAACCGCCCTGCACCACTACCTGCTCGTCCGTCTCTGAGGCCACCGTGATCGCCGGCGTGCGGCGCATCTGCTCGAGCGTCGCCATGATCGTGCCCAGGCTCTGTGCCTCGATCGCACGCAGCGTGTTGGGCTCCGCCTGCGCCAGCACCTCCGATTGGGAGAGCATGGCGCGGATGCCGTAGCTCACCTCTCCCCAGATGGCGACTTGATCCACCACCTGGTTCATGATGCCCGTCACGATGCTCGCTGCGTCCGGCTGGCCCGGGTCGACGATCACCTCGACCTGGACCGGCGTGTAGGCATGGATCTGGTCCGAGAGCCCAGCCGGGATGACGATCGCCGCGACCGCCTCCCCTCGGGCCACGATATCCTCTGCCTCCGCAGCCGATGGGACCCGCGTAACCTCCAGCACCGGGATCGACTCCACCGCGGCTGCGATCTGCTCGCCAAAGATGCCCGCGTCCTGGTTCACCAGGCAGGTGTTCACCAGGATACCTTCGCCGTCCGAGCGGGCCCCGGCCCGGTTTGCGGCGCCCATCGTCGTGGCGACGATCAGCGGCAGGAGGAAGAGCACCGCCAGGCCGCCCCGGTCCTTCGACAGGAGCTGCAGCTCTTTCCAGGCAATCGCCAGCGCATGCTTGATCGCTCTCATTGCTGCCTCCCCTACTCAAAGTCAAAGCGCCACACGCCGACGGCGAAGAAGAGCAGTGCGAAGCCTGCCAACACCGCCAGCGCGACGCCCACATCCGCCAGCCCCAGGCCGCGGACCATCGTGTCCAGCAGGGCGCGGTTCGCCCAGTAGTGCGGGATGACCTTTGGCACCGGGCCCAGCAGCGGCTCCAGGACAAAGAGGGGGATGATGCACCCTCCCAGCGTCCCCAGCCCCCAAAGGATCACGCTGCTCAACCCGCCGATCTGGTTCTCCGTGTGCGCTACGGCAGCGATCAGGATGCCGAGCGCGGACGAGCAGAGTGCCACGACGGCGACGACCAGCACCGTGACCCACGGGTGGGCACCCAGCGTCACGCCCGGCAGCCCCAGCAGCCGCAGCCCCCAGATCCCAAAGGCGAAGATGACCGCCGCCTGGCAGAGCCCTGTCACAAAGGCGGGCAGCATCTTGCCCAGCAGCATCCCCATGCGGCTCACGGGCGCTGCCAGCAGCCGGCGGAAGGAGCCCGCCTTTTTCTCCTCGTACACCGAGCGCGCCGCTGCCTGTGCTGTCAGGAAGAGGAAGAGCACGGTGAAGCCGGGCACGGCCGCATCCGTCATGCCCACTTCCACCTGGCTTGTGCCCGCCTGGGCTGGGACTCGCTGCGCCACGTGGACCAGCGGCTCGCCCTCTGCCCGCGCGAACTGCGCCCGCGCCTGGGCCTGGGCCCTCTCCACCGTCCAGATTTCCTCCGCGCCCGGCTGGCCCGCCTGCATCTCGCCCATGCGCTCCAGTGCCGAGAGGATCTGGGCCTCCAGCGACAGGTCAGACACCACCCCTTCGAGCACCAGCCGCACGGCTTCCGACTGCTCCGGTCCCGCGTTCGGGTGGCTCACCAGCCGCACCTCGGCCGGCCGGCCGCCAGCCACAGCCTCCGAAAACCCCTGCGGGATCACCAACATGCGCGCCAGCTTGGCCTGGTCGATCTGGGCCAACCCTTCCGCTTCCGCAATCAACTCCACGCGGACGCCGCCCGCGCGGTCGATCCCGGCCAGGAGCGACTGTGCGTCCGCCCCGCCGTCCAAGTCCGCCACCTTCAGCGCGATCCGCTCGTCCTTGTCCCCCTGCCCGATCGCGCCCACCGCCCCGCTGTAGACCACCACGAACACCAGCGGGAGCAAGAAGAGCTCCAAGATCGCCCCCCGGTCCCGGAGCAGCACTTGCAGGTCCTTCCAGGCGATGCTCAGGATCTTCATGGGTTCCTCCTACTCCCGCAGCTTCTTGCCGGTCAGGTGCAGGAAGACAGACTCCAGGTTGGGCTCCAGGATCTCCAGCGAGGTCAGGGGCAGATCGTGCTCCGCCAGGTAGCCGATGGTGCCGACCACGGCCTGCTGGCTGTGTTTTGCCACCACCTTGACGACGTCTCCACCTGCCGCCAGGGCCGGCTCCTTCGTCGACTCCCGGCCGGGGGCGGGCGGCGGAGTCGCCGGGCGGGGCAGCAGGCGCACCGACTCCACCGCCGGCAGCGCAGCCAGCCCGTCCAGCAGTGCCTGGTCGGCGCGCGGCACGCCCACATGCAGCACGCCGCCGCCCAGCATTCCGATCAGGTTCTTTACCGTGTCCAGCGCCACGATCTCGCCCTGGTCAATGATCGCCACGCGGCTGCAGAGGAGCTCCACCTCTTCCATGTAGTGGCTGGTGTAGATGATGCTCATGCCCCGCTCGCGGTTCAGGCGGAGCACGCTCTCAAAGATGTGGTTGCGGCTTTGGGGGTCGACGCCGGTCGTGGGCTCGTCGAGGAACAGCAGTTTTGGCTGGTGCACCAAGCCGGCGGCTATGTTGACGCGCCGTTTCATCCCGCCGGAGAAGGTCTCCACCGGCTTGTCTGCCCGCTCGGTGAGCGCGACGATCTCGAGGACCTCGCGGACGCGCTCCTTCAGCTCGCGGCCGCTGAGGCCATAGATGCGCCCGAAGAAGCTGATGTTGGCCCGCGCGCTGAGTGTCTGGTAGAGAGCCAGCTCCTGGGGGACCAGGCCGCTCAGCTGTTTCGCCTTGTCCAGGTCGGTGCGGATGTCATACCCGCCGATTCGCGCGGTGCCGGCGGTCGGCTCGAGGATGCCGGTCACCATCGAGATGGTCGTCGTCTTGCCGGCGCCATTGGGGCCCAGCAGGCCAAAGACCTCCCCCTCCTCCACTGCAAAGTGGATGCCCTTGACGGCCTGGTGGTCGCCGAACTTTTTGGCGAGGCCGTCCACCTCCAGGATAGCGCCCATGTGAGGTCCTCCTTTCCTCTCCTTATGCGCTTTGCCGCCGGTCGTCGAGCGGCGGGCGGCTGCCCTCGGTCTAGAACCCTTCGCCGGTCACGCGCCCAGGGGGCGGTCGCTGCCGGCTATCTAGCATCATGGCGTACGCGGCCAGAAGAGAAGGTAGAGCGTCACCGCCAGCAGCACGAGGTTCGCCAAGCCCAGCAAGGCAAACAGGATCCAGGCCAGCCACGGGCCCAGCCGCTTCTGCCAGGAGGTAGCGCCGCGGCTGAGGGCCGAAATGACCATCCGGGAGAAGCGAATTCCCCTGTATCCAACCAGGCTCGTTTCCGCGGCCCGTTTCTCCGGCTCCAGCCGTGCCAGTCGCTCGCGCGCTGCGATCTCCCGTGCTGAAGCGGCTGCCATGTCCTGCGCCTCGCGCGCGCGCAGCCTTTCCATCACCTGCTCCAGCTCGCCCTGGGCGCGCTCGCGCTCGGCATCCAGTGCGGCGATCTCTGCCCTGCCCTTCTCCTCGATCGCCGCCCGCTGCTCCTCCGGCAGGGCCTCCGGTTGGGTATCCTGGGCTGCGTATGCGACCGACTCCCGCCAGCGCAGCAGGCTCAGCGTCTTGGATTCGCCAAAGCCCTCGATCTGGCGGATGGCTCCCTCGCTTACGTCGTAGGCTGTGAGGATGCCGCTCTCGTGCAGCTTGCCGGCCATCGCGTCGCCGACGCCCGGGACGTGCACCGGGTCGAGCGTCATGGCCCGAAGCCCGGCGTCCACATGCTCCTTTTGCAGCGCAGCCAGCGCCGCCTGAAGCTCCTGCCCCATGGCAGTCTCCGCTGCTGCCGCTTTTCCCTCCCACTCCTGTATCCGGGCCCTGCGGACTGAGGTCTCGCGCTCCCTTTCCTCCTCCGCACGCTTCTGGACGCGCCCCGTCTCCCCGAACGCCTCGGCAAGGCTGTCCTGGGCGGCTGCGAGGTCCTTCTCCAGCCGGTTGACCTGGCGCCTCAGCCCGCGCTTCTCCCGGGACTCGGCCCGGCTCAGGTAGTAGATCCACAGGACAACAAGCAGCACCAGGAAGAGCGCCGATGCCACTCCGGCGACGATCGCCACCGCTGGGTGCCACGACTCGTCTGCCAGGAAGAACATGAGGCCGCCTGCCAGCCCCAGAAGGGCCAGGAGGACCGTCGCCCAGATGAGTGCCCGCCGTGTCTTGACCATTTCGTCCTTGAATGCCACCGTGTCCATCGTTCCTCTCCTATCTTCGCTCCTAGCCATCCGCCGCGCGCGCGGCGGATGTAGTATACCAGGGCGGGGTCCCATGGGCAAGCCGTGCCAAAGGGCGTTGATGCCCTGCTTGGCGAGAGGGGCTGTCCGGGAAGTGTCATCCCGAGGGAGCGCAGGCCACCTGCTTTCTGGAGAGCCGATTTAATCTTGACACCCCCTGAGTGCCATGGTATAATGCGAAATACGGATCACTCCGGGATGCGCACACCGGCGTGCAGCCCAGGTCCGTGCCGGACAGGGCCCGCATTGTACCACCCCACAGCGGCCAGCCCCGCCCTTTCCGATTCGCCTCGTGGCGATGAGCTCCATTCTCTGGCCTAGTATGTCTGCCATGCCCGAGCATCCCAGCAAGGCGGAAAGGAGGTGAGGATCGAAGACACCTGGGTACTTGCCAGTCCACACGGGTGCGTTCCAAAGAAAGGAGATATCCCATGCCGATAAGACGGTTGACCAGGAGAGAGCTGGAGCGCGAAGTCCGGGCGCGGATTGCGCGGCCTGCCGAGCTTAGGGATTGGCTTGGCAGGATTGTCCCCCTACTCGAGGGTCCCAAGATCACCCATTTTGACCCGCTGGCGGGCCAGCGTGGCTGCGTGGTGACCATCTACGGCAGCAACTTTTCGCCTGACCGGCTGGAGAACAGTGTGGAGATTGGCGGCGGTGCGTGCCTGGTGGTGAGCGCATCCGCCACGGAGCTGAAGGTCGTCACCGGCGGTGACGTCGAGAGCGGCCCGGTCAAGGTGACCGTGGCCGGAGATAGCGCTGCCGGGCCGCAGGACTTTAAGGTGCTCGGCTACCCGTCGGCCGGTGCCGGCGAGGATGGCCCGCCGATGGCCTTCAGCGGCGAAGGGGCTGGCGCGGCCGGCGACGTGCCGGCCATCGGCACCATACGGGTGCTCGTCGCCCTCGTGCGGCCCAACGACCTCGCCCCCGCGGGCACCGGCGCGCGCGATGGCGTCGTCGATGCCTGGAACGACGTGGTCACCTACTACAACCAGGCTTCCTACGGCCAGACGGTCGTGCAGTACGACATCACCACCAGCTGGACCATCCTCGACGGCCCCACGACGGACTTTGTGCCCGCCGGAGCCGACAACATCGACAGCAGCCAGCTGATGCGCATCATGGCCCAGGCAGCGCAGGGGGCCGTCGACGAGGGGTATGACCTCGACGACTATGCCATGATGGCGGGCGTCATGTTCCTCAACGGCAACTTTATCCGCGCTTGGGGCGGATGGTCCTGGCAGAACTTGGCCTACGACAACGGCCTGCCGGCCTCCGACCCCGACCGCGTGCACATCAACCTCACCGCCGACCATGCCATCAACCTCATAGCCATCCAGGAGACGGCCAACTGGGGCCGCTGTGCGCACGAATTCGGGCACAACGTCGTATCAGCGCCCTCTTTCACCGGCGATGGCACCGCCACCCTGGGGGAGGACGTCTATTCGTCGGACCTGGTCGATCCCGGCGCGGCGACGGCCCGCTCCTTTGACTTGATGGGCAGCCACGACAGCCACCCCCTCTTCTCCGGCTACCACCTGGAAAAGCTGGGCTACTACTCCGCGGCGAATATCCACACCCTCACCTGGGACCGGAACCCGCACTCCTACGACCTCGACATCGTCGCCCATGGCCTTGCCCAGGACGCGGCGGCCAACCGCTATCACCTCGTCAAGGTTCACATCGCGCAGGGGCTGGACTATTACATCCAGGTCCGCCAGCGGCCCGGCGCGACTGCTCAGATCTTTGACGACTCCATCCCGCTCGACGGCGCCAACAACCAGGGTGGCGTGATCGTCACCGCGGTCATTGCCGATACCCTCCACACCAACCAGCAGACCCGCTTTATCACCCTCCTCCACGCCAACCAGGTGCTGAGTGCCGGCGAATCGGCGGAGGACCCTGCGAGGGCCTTGAAGATCTCGGTCCTCAACGACAATGTGCAGGCGCGGCCGCTCATCTGCCGCGTGCGCGTGGAGTGGGCCCAGACGGTCGTCGGGGACCCCAACGGCTCCTTCGACCTCTCCGTCACCCCGTGGGACTCGAGCTATCAGTCTCCCGACATCTGGATCGACCGCTCGCCCTTCGGCGCATACGACAAACCGCTCGACGCCCAAGGGCGCCCCACGGGCAACGGCGACAAGCCCCGCCCGATGCAGGTGAACCGCTTCTATGCCCGCATCAACGTGAGTGGCGCGCAGGGTGCGACGAACGTGCTGACTACCTTCTACGCCATCACGCCGCCGGGCGTCGGGGACAACGGCAACTGGGCGCCCATCTTGCAGCAGACGATCGCCAACATCGCCGCCAACAGCCATGCCGACACTGCCTGCAACTGGACGCCCGTGGTCGGCCGGCACACCTGCCTGATGGTCTATGCCGGGCAGCAGCTCGGCGAGATCTCCGGGGGCAACAACGCCGCCCAGGAGAACATCTTTGACTTCGAGTCGCCGGCGGGCAGCCCTGGAACGCCCGTCATCGTCCAGACGGCGATCCGGAACCCGACCGAGGAGCGCGCCATGGTGCAGGTTTCTCTGAAGGGCGTGCCGGAAGGGTGGTTCGTGCAGTTCCCGCACGCCTGGGTCTGGCTGGACCCCAAGGCCGAGCGGGTGTTCGACGTCGTGATTGTGCCGGAGCGCGACTTCAACTGGTTCCTGGAGATGAAGCGGCCGCTCTCCGCGCCGGTCAAATTCGAGGGCATGCTGCCACGCGAATACAAGGAGCCGCTCCCGCCGAAGGACGAGCCTGCCGGGTCGCGCTTCTACCCAATCGGGGGCGTCCTGTACGAGACGGCCCTCCGCCACAAGAGCGCGATCGAGCTTGCCGAGGACCAGGAGCATGCCAAGGAGGTGTACATCGCGTTGCGAGGCACCATCCAGCCCCCGCTCGCCGGCCAGAGGGTGCGCGTGGAGCTGGTGGACCCGGCGGAGCAGCTGAGGGTCGCCGAGGTCGAGACGGATGCGGCCGGCGAATTCCACGCGGGCTTTAGCCTCGAGTTCGAGCCGAGCCTCGAGTCGGACCGCAAGCTTTGGAAGCGGGCCGGGGAGATCGTCAAGGGCACCTACCGCGCCCAGGCCTTCCTCTTCGCCGCGAGCCGGGCTGCCGAAGCCGAATCGAACCTCGTCTTCGTCGGCCGGTAGCGCAGAGGCAGCTGCCGGGGCAGGTCTCGGGCCTGCCCCGGCGCATTCCCGGTGCGCCGCGCCCGGGCAGGCGCGGCGCACTTTTATCCACGGCCTGCGTCGGACTCTACCCCCCAGGTGGACGCCGCGGGCCGTCCTCGGGTAGAATGGGGCAGGGTGCCCGGCCCGGATGCGCAGCATCGGGGCCAACCTGCGCCCGGAGGCCGCCAATGATGGACGATATGCTGCAGATTGCCGGGCAGATCCTTCAGACCCAGCCCTTCAGTGTCCTGATCGGCGCCGAGATGACCGCCTTTTCGCCGGGTCACGCCGAGCTGACCATCCCCGTCACCGCTCAGCTCAGGCAGCAGCACGGTTTTGCGCACGGCGGCGTCCTCTGTTACGCTGCGGACAACGCCCTTTCCTTTGCCGGGGGCAGCGTGCTCGGCCCGGCGATCCTTACATCTGAGTTCAAGATCAACTACCTCAGGCCCGCCAGGGGGGACCGGCTCGTTGCCCGCGCGAGCGTCGTCTACGCAGGCCGCTTCCAGGCCGTCTGCCGCTGCGACGTCTTCTCGGTCGAGGCCGGCGAGGAGAGCCTGTGTGCCGTCGCCCAGGGCACCATCGTCCGCACCGGCCGCCCTTCGGACGACCCGTCCTGACCGGTTGGCGTCTGGGGCGGGCGCGGGTACAATAGCGGGAGAAAACGCCCGGCCGCGACCGGCCGGTGCAAAGAGGAGAGTTGATGAGCGTCCGAGTGCGTAGTGGTGTCTGCGTCCTGATCCTGGTGGCCTTCCTGGTCGCCCTGGCCGGGCTGCCCGAGCCGGTCCAGTCGGCCCCGCCCTCTGATCCGGCCTCCCGCCTGCCGTCGCGGATCGCCTCTGCTACTTCGCTCTGCCCGCCGGTGCGCGTCTACGACTATGACGGCACCGAGCGTGACTGGGACTGGCTCGTCACGACCTTTGGCGCTGTCTGGGTCGAGCCGGGCGACGGCTCTGCGTGCCTGGCCGAGCTGCGGGCTATCCACGACGACGCTACCCTCAATGTGCGGGTGAGGGATTCAGACGGGCAGCCGGCGGACGGCATTCCCGTCATCTTTCACTGGCCCGACGCGCCGTTCCTCCCGCCCGAGCTGGTCGGCTGCTACGACCGCGGCGTCTATGGCATCACCGGCGAGGGCCACAAGTCCGCTTGGGCTCAGATCGACTCCGACCCCGGCTCGGTAGGCTTTGGCATGGGGGGCGGCGCCTTTTACTGCCCGCCGTCGGGCGGGCCGCACACCGTCTGGACGGGCGTGGAGGGCAGCGACTGCGTTCACGGCCTTGGCATGCTCTGCTGGACCAACCACGACCACGTCGATCCCACCTTTGTGCTGTACGAGGGTTCTCTGCCGAGCCCCGTCCTGGCTCCGATCGACAACGGCGACAAGGACGGCGCCTACCTGGTCGACTGGAGCACGGTCGAGGGGGCGACCGCCTACACGCTGGAGGAGGACAGCAGCGCCTCGTTCCCGTCGCCCATCGTCCGCTATCAGGGGGCTGCCACACAGTATGCGATCGCGAGCCAGGCGCCCGGCACGTGGCATTACCGGGTGCGGGCCAGCGGGGCCGGCGGAGACAGTCCATGGTCCAACATCCAGCAGGCCACCGTCAGCATGGCGCCGCCGGGCGCGCCGATCCTCTACCCCATCGACAATGACGACGGGGACGGCAGCTACTGGGTGGATTGGAGTGAGGTACCCGGCGCAACCAAGTACCGCCTCGAGGAGGATGACCATCCCTCCTTCGCCTCGCCGATCGTCCGCTACCTCGGCTACAACGTGCGGTACCAGGTCACCGGCCGGTCGCTCGGACTGCGCTACTACCGGGTGCGCACCAGCAACGCCGCCGGCTTTGGCCCCTGGTCCAACACCGAATCGGCGGCGGTCGGCGGCCCACCGCCGGGCGCCCCGGTCCTCTACCCGATCGACAACGGCGACGGCGACGGCAGCTACCTGGTGGATTGGAGCGAGGTGCCGGGCGCAACCAAGTACCGCCTCGAGGAGGACGACAACGCCGACTTTGGCTCACCGCTCGTCCGCTACCTCGGCTACGGGACCCAGTACCAGGTGACCGCTCGCCCGCCCGGCCTGCGCTACTACCGCGTGCGCACCAGCAATGCCTCCGGCTATGGCCCCTGGTCCAACACCGAGTGGGCGATCGTCGGTCCGGGCGGTGCCTGGCACAGGCCGGCGCGGGCGCGCCTCTAGGGCTGCAGCACCGTTTCGGTCTCTCCCTCGACGGCGATGATCACCTGCTGAACCGTCGGGAACTGCTTGAGCGTCTGGGTGATCTGGTCGCGGAGAAGCTTGACGCGCAGCGACCCGCCTCCGTACGCCTCCATCTCCCTCGAAAAGTCGGCCATCGCCACGCCGTCGTCGATCGCCAGGCTCAGCAGCCTGACCCGCGGCCCCCACTCCGCCTGGCGGCCGGGGAAGGCCAGCACCTGCTCGGGGGTGGGGATGGACGTGCCGAAGCCGGCGAGGTTCGGCGACGGCGGGCCCCACAGGAGCTGCTCCAACGTCGCCGTGGCAATCGCCGGCGTCTTGGGGATGCGCACCTGGATATCCTGGAGGTCCTCGCCCAGCAGGAAGTAGAGCTTGACCGCGGTCGTGTCTGGATCGTCCACGCCGAGCACCACGACTTCTTGGCGGAGGGCGCTGCCGGCGCCGGTGGCGATCGACAGGGTTGCCGCCTGGGTGGGCGGCTCGGGCGGCTGGCTCTCGCCCGGCCAGTTCAGGCTGGCGATCAGCAGGCCGCTGCCGTCCTCGCCTTCCAGCAGAAGAAAGGTCTTGACCAGCTCGGTGCCGTCCTGCCAGCGCAGCGTTGCCGTCACTTCCTCGCCGGGGCGTCCCAACCGGGCCAGGATGCGCAGCGGCAGCGTGACGTGCTCGCCGGCGGAAGGGATTTCGACCCCACCTGTGCCCTCGGATGCCGCGAGCACCACGTTCACGCCGGTCGCGAGGACGGCTGCGCCGTCCTTGGGGCTGAGCTCCGCCACTTCCACGTAGCCGGGCCCGCCCGTGGTGGCGCGGAAGGGAATGGTGCCTTCGAAAGCGCCCGGCTGGCCCATCTCTGCGGCCACCATCACCGGCCCTTCGCCCATCACCGCACCGCTCGCGTCGTACACGCGGCCGCGCAGCATCGACTCGAAGGGTGCCACCGCGACCGAGCCCCGGACGTGGGCGGCACCCGACAGCGTCTCGCCGGTGCGGGGCTCGTCGAGCGTGATGGAGCGCTCATCCGTCGTGACCGCGGGTGAATTGACCGGCAGCGGCTCTGCCGGGACCTCGCTCGGGGCGGCAGCCTCCGAGCCGGCGGCCAGGCTTGGTGCCGGGCCCGAAGCAGGCGCCGGCGTGCAGGCGCCAAGGAGAAGGAGAGATACGAGAGAGAGAGCGAATAGAACGTGCCATTGCTTCATCGAACGATCCTCCCAGAACCAGATTGTCGCGAGCTCTACACGAGAGACGCGCACTCCTTCAAGAAGGTTCCGCGACTCAGCGGAGGCGCGGGCCTCGCGCCGGCCTCGGCTGCACCCGCGAGCCGGCGGATGGGCCTCCGAGCGGTGGCCCGCCGGGATGCGTTTCTCGTTTTCCCTCCCTTGCGCCGGAAGGGGGCCGGCGGTAGAATGGGGGGGGAGGCACGTCGGGCGACCTGCGCCGAGATGGGAGAAAGTGATGCCCTTGGGATGGATGGACGTGTCGGGCTGCTCCTTCAATACCCTCCTGCTCCTCGAGCAAGTCCAGCTCGGCTGGCTTCCCGGCTGGCTGCGCGAGCCGGACCTGGCCGTTGCCCTGCGCGCCAACCCGGCCGTCGAGTGGTTTATGCGCCACAAGTGCCCAAAGCTTAACGAATGGCTTGACGGGGTGATGGGATCCCTCCCCGCCGGTGGTGGCACCGATCCCGCGGAGGTGCGCCGGGCGGAGGTCGCCATCCTCTCCCAGATCGAGGACCTCGTGATCTATGCCCTCGACCCGGCCGTGTACGATGCCCAACCCTTCCTGGGCTGGGATTCCAGTGAGCTGCTGTCCCTGGTCGACTTTGCCGGCAAGACGGTCATCGACGTCGGCGCAGGGACGGGCCGGCTTTCCCTGGCGGTCGCAGGGAGAGCACGCACCGTCTTTGCCGTCGACCCTGTCGCCAACCTGCGCGCCTACGTCAGGCACAAAGCGCGGGAGGCAGGTTTCCACAACGTCTATCCCGTGGACGGCGTGATCACCGGCATCCCCTTCCCAGGGGGGACGGCCGACGTGACGATGAGCGGGCACGTCTTTGGCGATGAGCCGGAAGCGGAGTACCGCGAGCTGCTCCGGGTCACCAAGCCAGGAGGCATGATCATCCTCTGTCCGGGAAACAACGACGCCGACAATGAGCCGCACCGGGTCCTGCTGTCGCATGGGTTTTCCTGGTCCCGTTTCGAAGAGCCGCACGATGACTGGAAGCGCAAGTATTGGCTCACCGTCTGAGGCGAGGAGGGTCCGCTTGTGAAAAAGATCATCATCGTCAAGGGCAGCCCCCGGCGCGAGGGCAACAGCGCCATTCTGGCCGACCGGGTGGCGGAAGGGGCGCGCTCGCTCGGCGCGCGGGTCGAGAGCTTTTACCTGCACGGCATGGAGATCCAGCCCTGCGACGCGTGTGATGCCTGCCAGTCGGAGCCGTACCGCGGCTGCGTGATCGGCGACGACATGCAGACCCTCTACCCCAAGCTGCACGACGCCGATGCGTTGGTGATTGCCAGCCCGGTCTATTGGTTCACCGTCTCGGCGCAGACCAAGCTCTTCATGGACCGCTGCTACGCGCTCATCGGTAGGGACGGCTACGCGCTGCGCGGGAAAAAGATCGGCATTGTCATGACCTATGGGGACGACGATCCTTTCTCTTCGGGGGCCGTGAACGCCTTCCGGACCTTCCAGGACGGCTTCCGCTTCATCGGCGCCGAAATCGCCGGCTTTGTCTACGGCAGCGCGTCGGCCGCGGGCGAGATTCGGGCCGACACGGCGGCCATGGCGCGCGCTTACGAACTGGGGCGCAAGCTGGCTGGGGGGTAGCCGGCTTACGCCCCCTCTTTCCTCCTCGCGGCCGCGGTTCTGATCGCCGCGTGGATGCGGATCGGCATCAAGCTGTCAAAACCTGGTGGTACCCTTCCTCAATACCCCCGCATGCCCAGCGGCAGGTAGATCAGGTACCTCGGCTCGGGCGCTGCCGACCCTCCGGGCCAGAACCCTCCCGCCAGCGAGTAGCCTCCCCCTTCCATCAACCCGGCGTCCGGCTGGCCTGCGGTGCCTCCGAGCGCATACCCTCCGCCGGTGGAGTAGGATGCACCGCCGCCGTCCACCGTCCACCACGACAGGTCGTACCCGTCCAGGGCCAGGGCGAGCGAGGTAACCAGCAGCAGGGCCGCCACGGCCAATAGGAGCGTCGTCTTTTTCATGGAGACCTCCTTTCAGCCTGCGCCGTCTACTGCGGGTTGACCAGGACCCAGATCAAGCCGTCCTGCGCAGCCGCCTCCAGCGCGATGCCGAGCACCGGCGCGCTCTCTGCCAGGGCAAGGCCCTCGACCGTCACCGATTGGAGCACCCGCGCTCTGCCCTGTGCGTCCACCGCCAGTCTGGCGCCCGCGGCAATGGGGCCGCTTGCCACAGAGGCCTGGACCTGCATCGGTCCGGCGATGACGATCGCCACATACTCGCCCGGCTGTGCCTCGCCTTCGCGGGGCACGAGCCGCCGGCCGAGGGCGCCTTCGGGCAAGGGCTTGCCTTCCGGCGCTAGGTCGATCTCGGCCCGGCCGCGCACGACGCCTACCGGCGATGCACCACCCTCGGCCGGCACGACCTGCCACAGGACCGGCGCGTTGTCCAGCGCCGCGGTCTGCATGCCCAGGACGGCGACGACATCGCCCGGCCGCAGGGGCCGGCTGCCGGCGTTGACGGCAAGCGCGCCCCGCGCGCAGCCGTAGCAGTCGCCCTCGACGTAGATATTGCCGGCGAAGTAGCCGGCGTAGTTGCCGGCGCCCCACACGTCTATCCCATCGTCGCCGGCCGATTGCACGGCCAGACCATCCCATGTGGCCGAGGCCACGGACACGCCGTTGGCATCGGCCGATTCAACGTACAGGCCGCTTCCCTCTGTCCCCTCTGCGTAGAACGCGTCTTCACCAGCGTCGCGCACGTACACGCCATTCACGTCGGCCCAGCCGACAAAGAGCCCATGCTGTTCGGCACCCGCGACCTCGAAGCCGTTACTGCCCAGGTTCCACACGTGGTTAGAGGGGCTTCCGGCTTCATCCACAAGCACGCCATCTGTCCCTGCGGAATCCACCTTCACACCGGCAGTGGCCGAAGTCCCAACAGAGAAGCCGACGGTGCCGGCGGAGTTGACGCGCACGCCCTGCCAGTCTGACGACTCGATCCACAAACCGGCCTGGTCGGCCCGCCCGACATATAGCCCGTAGCCCTCGGCGCCCGCGACCTCGACGCCGTTCTTGTCGTCGCTGGGTGTGAAAGCGGTCGGGTTGCCGGCCTTTTCGACGTACACGCCATCGTTGCCTGCCGAGGTCACTCTCACGCCGACCGCGGTCGCCGAGGTGACCTGCACGCCGTCGCCGCCGGCGGTGCTCACCAGCACCCCGTCGTCGCCCGAGGAATTGACTTGCACACCGTCGTCAGCCGCCGAGCCGACGTAGAGCCCATCCTGTCCCGCCCCGGAGACGAAGAGGCCCACGGCGCGCGCCCAGTCGACGTCCACGCCGTGCTGCGCTTCGGACACATACAGGCCATGGGCTGTAGCATTGCCGACATAGACTCCGTTCCCGCCGGCCGATTCCACGGAGACCCCATCTCCCACTGACGAGGCTACTGAGAAGCCCCTGTTGCCCGCCGAATGCACGTGCACCCCGTCCTCGCCCGCCTCGGCCACGTACACGCCGAACGAGCCCGCCGAACCCACGAGCATGCCTTCGGAGCCCGGCGAGTCCACGACCATGCCCGCGTAGGCCGGCGAGTAGATGTAGATGCCATGGCCGCCCGGCTCGTGGATCAGCATCCCGTCCGCGCCGGCATAGTCGAGCCGCAGTCCGTAGCCCCCAGTCCCATCCACATACAATCCGTCGCCGGTCCCGTGGTTCGTCAGGCTGACCAGGGGCTCGGACGTGTTGGCCTCGCCGCTGAAGGGCAGCACCAGCGACATCGCCGCCGGAGAGGCGGTCAGCGCCTGGCGCGGGCTGAGTGTGCTGTAGTCGCCGCTTCCCGCCGGGCAGCGCACCTGGACCTCCAGGTAGCGGGCGTCCCCGACAAAGATGCCCGATCCAAAGTCCAGGCTCCCGATCGTGAAGTAGCCCTCGGTGACCGGAGTGTTGAGGCGGGATTGCGTCGTGCCCACCTGGCTTCCGCCCGAGAGGGCATCAAAGAGGGTGAACTTGAGATCGCACGTGCCCGAGTAGGGACTTCCACCGCTCTTGAGCTGCCCTTGGTAGGTGAACCCCGTGCCCAAGGGCGAGGAGGCCGGTGCCTGGGCGAAGGCCAGGCCAACCACGAGTACAAGCACCAGGACTGCTGCCGCACTGCTTCTGACAAGACCGTTGCGTTTCACTGCTCTTCTCCTTTGCAAGTTCACGAGAATGGATAGAACGGCCGGAGCGGATCTTCTCTAGGCGTGGCTCACCCGCAGTCATGGGGCTGCGAGGACGTGCGGGATTGGGACCCGCAGGGAGGGTGCAAGCGATCATGACCAGGAGCGAGGTCGGTGCTCCGGCTGACGTCGAAGGCGCCAAGGACACTCCACAGCCCATCCGATGTCTTTCGTGGTGTGGACGAATCTGGGCTGCAGAATACCACACTCGCGCAGGGCGGTCAAAGCGGCACATGGGGCCCCGAGGCCGCCAATGCCCCCGCCAGGTCGCCAGCCGGCCGGGGCCGCTGCACCGCTGACGGGCGCCGTGTGGGCGTCCTCTACCCCACAGCGGACACCTCCCCTTGCGCCGCTTGAGCCCTGCGGATACAATGGGGCCGTCGAGGGGGAGGTGGCGTCTGTGCGCCGGAGCCCGCCCCCGGAGAGTGTGACATGTACGACAGGATCGCGGATCTATACGACAAGGTCTACTCCTACAAGGACTACCCGGTCGAGGCCCGGGCCCTCACCGCCTTCGTCCGGCAGGAGCTTCGCTCGGGCGGGAACCGGCTGCTCGACGTCGCCTGTGGCACGGGGCGGCACATCGAACACCTGAAGAGAGAGTGGCGCGTGGAGGGGGTGGACCTCGACCAGGAGCTGCTGTCGATCGCCCGCCAGCGGAACCCAGACGTGTTGCTCCACCAGGCCGACATGGCCGATTTCGAGCTCGGCCGCCGGTTCGATGCCGTCACCTGTCTCTTCAGCTCGATCGGCTATGTACGGACGTTGGAGAAGCTCGGGCAGGCCATCGGCTGCATGGCGCGGCACCTGGTGCCCGGCGGCGTCCTGGCCGTCGAGCCCTGGTTCACGCCAAGTACCTGGCACCCGGGCACGGTGCATGCGCTCCTGGTCGACGAGCCGGAGCTCAAGATCGCGCGCGTCAACACCAGCTTCATGGAAGGGTGCCTCTCCTACTTTGACCTGCACTACCTGGTGGGGACTCCGGAGGGCACGGAGCACCTGGTCGAGCGCCATGAGATGGGGCTGTTCGAGCGGGAGGAGATGTCTGGGGCCTTCCGGGCAGCCGGACTGAGCGTGCGCTATGATGAGCAGGGGCTGACAGGCCGCGGGCTCTACCTTGGGACCCTCGCGCCCCAGGTGTCCACGAGATGACGAGGAGGACGGTCATGCTTGCCGGCGCTGCCGGCGTGGCCCTGCTGGGGCTGCCCTACCTCTTGCGTGCCTTTGGCCCGACCGAAGAGGAGCCGGTGACGTGGGGCCGGGTCTCGCTGGCTTTGGGCGTGTCCCTGCTTCTCCTCGTGGCAGCGCTCGGCCGATGCCCGGCCCGCGCCGCGCGGGCCCTCCTGGCGGCCGGCTTTGCCCTCGCCGCCCTCCTGCAGGTGCCTCCCATTGTCCTTTGGCCCCTGTTCCACGGCACGGGCATTTCAGACGGCTCACCGCCGAGCGCCTTCGTGGCGCACTGGGCGTATGCGCTGCCGCACCTCGCGCTGCTCGCGCTCAGCCTGGGGATCAGTTGGGACCTGGCGCGGCCACGCTCCGGCGCAGGGGACGGCAGCAGCCCGGGCGCCTGATGGTAGAGGGGCCGATAGGCAGCCGAGCGATCCCTGTGCACGGCGCCCAGGCCAGTGCGAAAGCGCAGCCGAGCCCGCCGAAATCCGCGCAATCAGCATGCTTCAGGTGCAGAATTCGAAGATTAAATCCACCCCCAGATCTGTGATTCGCATCTTGACAACTTCTTGATTTCGGGTATAATGAAGACAGAGGGCATCAAGCGGCACACTCGCATGGGGGCGTAGCGTCGCACCAGTGGCCCAGGCGGGGAGATCGGTAGGCATGCCCTGGGGAGGTCAGAAATGGAGTGGCTCTTTGGGCTGATCGTGACGGTCGTCGCGTCGTTCTGGCAGTATGTGTTGTCGGCTGGGGCCGGCATCGTCCTCGGCATGATCCTCCTGCGGATTCTCCTACCCGCGACTCTGCTGGCTGCTTTCTCTGCCTCCGTGCGCCGGCTCTACGCGCGGATGCAGCGGTCTGTGGCTGCCTAGGATCACGTCCTCTGCGGGCAGGCCGGCCCGCGCACATCTCGTCCGGGAGGCGGGGCCTCTTTGGGGTGGGTATGCCCTGGAGGGGCCCTTCTTCATGCGCGGCGATGTCGCCGGCCACCCCCCGTTGACAGGCGGGCGCACCTGGGTTAGAATGGGGCTGCCGGTGGCCCGCCGGCACACCACACGCCGGCCCAAAGGAGGCACCCATGATACCAACCGGAGACTATGTACCCCGCCGGCGGACGCCGTGGGTCACCATTGTCCTGATCCTGGTGAACATTGCCGTCTTCCTGTACGAGGTGCTGCTCGGCGAGAACCTGGACCAGTTCCTCATGACCTGGGGGGTCGTGCCGGCGTACATCGCCGACCCCGCCAACCACCCTCTCGCCTGGCTGACGCTGCTTACCTCGACCTTCCTGCACGGTGGCTGGCTGCACCTGATCGGCAACATGATCTACCTCTGGATCTTTGGGGACAACGTCGAAGACAGGTTGGGCCATGCCGGCTACCTGGTGTTCTACCTGGCTGCCGGCGTCCTGGCGGGGCTCGCGCAGGTGTTCGCCTCTCAGGGCTCGACCATTCCCGGGGTGGGGGCGAGTGGGGCGATCGCCGGCGTGCTGGGTGCCTACCTGGTGATGTATCCCCAAGCCCCGGTGCGCGTGCTGGTGCCGGGCCTTTTCCTGCTGCACATGACCAGGCTGCCTGCGATCATTGTGCTGGGGTTCTGGTTCCTCCTCCAGCTCCTGAACGGGTTCCTGAGCCTGGGGACGGCGACGATGTCCACCACGGGCGGGACAGCCTGGTTCGCGCACATCGGCGGCTTTGTCGTCGGGCTCTTGATGGGACTCTTGCTGAGGCTGCGGCGCCGCAGGATGTAGCGAGGCAGCCGGTTTGCCGGGGGCCCTACGGCATGCTAGAATGGCGGCGTGAGGCCGCCCGGCCTCCTGTACATTGACACAGAGGGGTGCGCTCAGGCACCCCACAGACTCGGCCTCCGACTCATCGCGTCCCCCGCGGACGGATGAGCGTTCGGTGTGGGGAGCAATCCCCACGCCCGCTGCTGCAAAGGAGGCGGCCTGCCGGCGTCGTCTTGGCGCCGGAGGGCCGCCTCCTTCTCTTTTGCCGGACCATACAGTCGACCATGGAGGAAGCGATGAAAGGTTCTACTGGGAACATGCTCGTCGTCGACCTTGGGGCGAAAAAGGCCGAGGTGAGGCCCATCCCCGAGGCGTGGCTCAAGGAGTACCTGGGGGGCGAGGGGCTCGCCATGCGCCTCTTCTACGACCTGGTGCAGGTCGACGCGGACCCGCTGGACCCGGCGCAGCCCATCCTCTTCGCGACCGGCCCGCTGACCGGCACTGCTGCGCCGTGCAGCGGGCGCTGCTGCGTCGTCTTCCGCTCGCCCGCCACGGGCACGCTGGGCGCGGCCAACGCAGGCGGGCACTTTGCGCCGGCGCTCAAGAGGGCAGGCTATGACCTTCTGGTCCTGGTGGGCAAAGCCGAGGGCCCCACGTACCTCTACATCAACAACGGCGAGGTCGAGTTCCGCGATGCGGCTGCGCTGTGGGGCCGGGGCGTGGCGGCTACAGACGACGCCATCAAGGCCGAGCTGGGCGTGAAGGGGCTCCAGATCGCCTCCATCGGCCCTGCCGGCGAGAAGGGAGTCCTCTTCGCCTGCATCATGACCGACAAGCACCGTGCCTTTGGGCGCGGCGGGCCGGGAGCCGCCATGGGCAGCAAGCTCCTGAAGGCAATCGCCGTCAAGGGCACCAGGCCGCTGCCGATCGCCGATGCGGCGGTGCTGCGCGAGGCGGGAGCCGCCGCCCGCGACGAGCTCTTTGCCGAGGCTTTTGTCCGTGATGAGCTGCACCCCTACGGCACTCCCTCCTTCTACGACTCGATCAACGCGCTGGGCATCTTGCCCACCCGAAACTGGCAGCGCACCGAGTTCCCCCAGTCGGTCGGCAAGCTCACCTACCAGGCCTATCACGAGACCCTTGACGTCAAGCCGTATGCCTGCTTTGGCTGCCCGATCGCCTGCGGACGGTCGACCACCATCAAAGAGGGCAAGTATGCCGGCATGCATGGCGGCGGGCCGGAGTACGAGACGGTAGCCGCCTTTGGCAGCAAGTGCTACGTCGACGACGTCAATGCCGTCGCCGCCGCCGGGCACGTCGCCAATGACCTGGGCCTGGACGTGATCTCGGCGGGCCAGGTGATTGCCACGGCCATGGAGTGGGTTGAGCAGGGCATCCTGACGAGGGAGCGCGCGGGGCTGGACCTGACCTGGGGCAACGCCGACGCCGTCGTCGAGGCGGTCGCCCTCATCGGGCAGCGCCAGGGTGTGGGCGACCTGCTGGCGCTTGGCGTGAGGCGCGCAGCCGAGGCGCTGGGCCCCGCCGCCGGCTATGCCGCGCTGCACGTCAAAGGGCTCGAGATGGCGGCCGACGGCGTGCGCGCCAGCAAGGGGGAGGCCGTCCCGCACGCCACCTCTCCACGCGGGGCCGACCACCTGCGGCCCTATGCCTCGGCCATCGATGCCTTCGGCTACCGCGAGCCGGAGCTGGGCATCGAGGGCGAGATCTCCTACACCGAGGACGGCAACAAGAAGTGGGTCAAGCCGCTGAACGAGCTGAGCATGGCCACCAATCTCCTGGGGGTGTGCCTCTTTGCCTCGATCACGCTCGCCGTCAAGCCCTCCAGCTGGGCGCGACTGGCCTCCGCGGCGGTGGGCTATCCCATCTCCAAGGAAGAGCTGCTGCTGGCGGCGGAGCGCACGATCAACCTCGAGCGGTTGGTGAACGCCCGGCTGGGCTTTGACCGGAAGGACGACACGCTGCCGCGCCGCTTCACCGAGGAGCGGGCGGTGGACGGCCGGGGCGAGGGCGAGGTGGTGGACCTGGGTGTGATCCTGGACGAGTATTACGAGTCCATGGGCTGGGACCGCGCGACCGGCCTGCCGACCAAGGAAAAGCTGGCGAGCCTCGGGCTCGACCGGCTCTAGTCAGCCTCCGGGGTCCTGCGCGCAGCGCGCAGGACCCCTTCCATGTAGTGGGACGCTGCGCGCCGGCACCTCCTGGCCGGGGTGCGGCCCCCGAAGACGGCCGCCGCCCGGTCCTGGCGCGCGCACCAAAACTCGTGAAATTGGGGTATTGACAAGCGCGGGCCCCAGTGCTATACTTTACACGTGTAGCGGCTCGTGTAGCGGCTCGTGTAACCCAGTTCCGAGGCTGGAGAAGGGGGGCGGCGTGAGGCTTCAGAACTTTCAGTCGCGCGATCGGGAGGTCATCCGGGCCTTCCTCCATTGGCGGCGGGAGCACCCAGGCCACTCGCAGCGGCTCAAGCTGTCGTGGAGCAACTGGGGGTTTGGCATGGAAGCGCTGCAGGTCTCAGCCGCCCGCCTTGCCAGGCACAACGTGCGCTACATTGAGCTGCACGGAAACCGTTACGGTGCCGACCTCGGCTACAGGGCGAAGGAGACCCGTCTGATCCTGGAGGATTGCGGCATCCAGGTGGCCGGCGTGTGTGGCATGGTCTCCCCGGAGTCAGAGCTGTCGAGCAACAAGCCTCACGTCACCCAACGCTGCATCGACTACTTTCGGCGCAACATCGAGATGTGCGCCGAGCTGGGAGGCAGCTACATCCTCTTTACTCCGGGAGCTGTGGGGCGACCCGTGCCCTACGACTCGAACGAGTTCCACCGAGCCGCCGAAGCGATCCGTATGCTGGCGGACGACTTTTGGCGCCACGGCGTGCGCGCCGCCATCGAGCCGGTCCGCGCGGCGGAGGTGAGCTTCTGCCACACCTTTGCCGAGGCGCAGGCCCTGATCGACCGGGTGAACCACCCCGGCGTCCAGCACATCGCCGGCGACCTGTACCACATGCTGGTCGGAGAGGAACACATCGGCCAGACCATCCTGGCGTATGGGGACAGGATGATCAACCTGCACATGGCCGACACCAACCGCGAGGCGCTGGGCAGCGGGATGCTGGACCTTGACCTGGTGCTCATGTCCCTCTACGTGGTGGGCTACGACCAGGGCAGTTGCTTCTGCACCCCCGAGCCCCTTGGCCCGGGCGGGGACCCTTATCCGCAGATGTGGGGCAGCCCGGACCCGGACATGCTGGAGCGGCTGGTAGCGCAGACCGCTTCCTGCTTCTACGAGCGGGAGCAGGAGATTCTGGGCGCGAGTGACGATGATCTGATGCGCTTCTAGCCGGGAGCGCAAGGGGTCGCCGAGCCGGAACGGATCGAGGGGGATGGGGATGACGCGGGCAATCGTGGTGGGCTCGGGCATGGCAGGGCTGACGGCTGCAGCGTACCTGGCGCGGGATGGGTGCCAGGTCGACGTCCTGGAGCAGGCGGACCACATCGGCGGGGTCACGGCGACCGTGCGCCAGGACGGGTTCTCGTGGGACCTCGGGCCTATGGCGCTCGAGGGGCTCGGCAGGGGCGAGCCTGCTGCCCGGCTGCTTGGGGAGCTGGGTTGTTACCGGCAGATTGAGGTGGTCCGCGGCGACCGGGGTCTGTCCTTCCCCGACTACAGGGTTTTCCGCCCGGCCGTGTACGCCGGCCCGCTGTGGCGCCGCGAGCGGCTGAAGGAGATCTTTCCCGACGAGGCCGAGAACCTCGACCGCTTCTACCGGTTCCTGCGCACATCGGTCGACCTGATCACGCTGGAGCGCCAGTCCGCCGTGTCGGACCCTCCCCGCTCGCTGCTGCTCAAGCTGGGGATGCTGGCCCTCTTCGGCCGCATCAAGCGCTACGCGGCCTGGAATGCGCAGCAGCTGGTGGATGAGTATTTCCGCGATCCGAGGCTCAAGGCCTTCTTCCTGATCATCCTGGCCGACATGGTCATCCTCCCCCACGAATACCCGGCGCTGGGGATCCCTTTCTCCAACCAGGAGACGGCCTACGACCGCCGGCTCCCACCGCGCCGCGCTTTGGGGATCGGGCCGAAGGGGATCACGTACAGCTTCATCAAGGGCGGGTGTGGCAGCCTGGTTGAAGCGCTGGCTTCGGTCATCCGGGCGCACGGCGGGAGTATCCACACCCAGACGACGGTCGAGCGCATCCTGTTGGAGGGCGACGGGGTGAAGGGGGTGGGCTTGGCGGACGGCGGCCAGATGGAGAGCGACCTGGTCTTTGCCAGCGGCGATGCCCGCAATTGCTTCTTGCGCCTGATCGGCCGCGACTGCCTGCCGGACGAATACGCCAGGGTGGTCGACGAAATCCCTCTCATGGAGTCGGTCCACATGGTACACCTGGGCGTCGACATGGATCCGACGCCGTACCAGGATGTGCCGCTAAACTATTACTACGGCACGTACGACATCGAGGCGGGCGTTCGGCAGACCAGAAACGGCATCTACCACGAGGGGAGGTCGGGATTTCTGATCTACATCCCCTCACTCCATTCCGCGGCGATGGCCCCGGACGGCAAGCACGCCGTGACGGTGTACACCATCGCCCCCAACAAGATTGAGGGGGGCTGGGAAGCGCGCAGAGAGGAGATGACCGACAAGCTGCTTGTCGCGGCGGAGAGGATCATTCCCGGCCTGCGGGCCCACACGCGGACCCGCCTGGTGCTGACTCCGAAGGAGCTGGGCGCGCTGGTGCACATGCCCGAGCATCACTCCTTTGGCGGCTATTGCCCCATCATGGGGCGCCGGGGTGCTCCGCACCGCACGCCATTCCGGGGCCTGTGGTTCATCGGCAGCCAATCAGAAGCCGGACCGGGCGTGTGGACCCAGATCATCGCCTCACGCTCCGTCGTCCGGATGGCTCGAACAGAATGGACAGGAGGGAGTGCCAGGTGACAGAGGGCGGTTGCAGCGGGCTGACCCGCCGGAGGCGGGAGTTCCTGAGGAGGATGGCGCTGCGGAGCGCATGCGCGGGCACCGAGCATGAGAACTGAACTGAGCAGCCGTGAGCGCGTCCTGCTGGCGATCAATCACCGGGAGCCAGACCGGGTGCCGGTCGTTCTCGGCGCCGACGGCGGGACGACCTCGATGCTGGCGCCTGCCTACGACAACCTCAAGAGGCACTTGGGGATTGTCTCAGCGACTAGACTGCTCAACCGCGCTTTCCAGTACGTGGAAGTGGACGAAGAGGTCATGGCCTACTTTCAGGCCGACGTCCGTCCATTGTTCGGGCCGGCCTCTTCTCGCTTTGCGGCGGTGGACGGTCCAGGAGACGAGTTCACGGACTATTGGGGCATCACCTGGCAGCGGTCGCCGGGTGATATCTACTACCACATGGCCCGGCAGCCCCTGAAAGCCGCCCGTACCCCCGAGGACATCGAGGCCTATCCCTGGCCCAACGCCGAGGAGCTGCTCGACCTCGATGGCCTGGAGGAGAAGGCGCGGTGGATGAGCAGGGAGAGCCCGTACGCGATCCTCGGTTTTCACGCGGGCCCCAGCTCGCTCTTTGAGCAGAGCTGGTACTTGCGGGGGCTGCCCGAGATGATGGTGGACCTGGCGACCAACCTGCCCATGGTGCATGCCCTCCTGCGCAAGATGACCGACCTGGCAAAGGCGTGCGCCGCGCTGTACCTCGGAGAGGTGGGCCAATACATCCACATCTTTCAGGCAGGTGACGACCTGGGTATTCAGACCGGCCTGCTTGTGTCCCCCACGATGTTCCGCGCCATCATCAAGCCCTACCTGGCGGAGTACTATGCGCTAATCCACAACCTCACCGATGCCAAGCTGATGATGCATAGCTGCGGCGGCGTGGCACCGATCATCGAGGACCTGATCGAGATCGGCGTGGATATCCTGAACCCCGTCCAAGTGAGTGCGGCGGGCATGGACCCCGCGCTGCTCAAGGCGCGGTTTGGGGACCGGCTCTGTTTCTGTGGAGGGATTGACACCCAGCACATATTGCCACACGGCAGTCCAGCGGAGGTGAAGGAGGAGGTCCGGCGCCGGATCCAGCAGATGGCGCCGGGCGGTGGCTATCTGCTGGCCGCGGTGCACGCCATCCAGGCTGACGTGCCACCTCAAAACGTCTGTGCCATGTTCGAAGCGGCAGCCAGGTACGGACGCTATCCTGTGGCCTGAGGGGAAGAAGGCGTTCGGGAAGGGGGGTGATCGCGACACGCAACTGACAGCCTAGCGTGGCGAGTGTCCGGGGTGCCGGGAGAGAGGTACCCAGGTCAGACTTGGGACCAGCGGCGGTGAAACGGTCTGGACAGGAACAATTCCACCCTGAGCTCGGTCCGCCGGCCTGACCTGGGGGGTCTCATTCTACTTTGGCTCACGGGAATCGCCAAATGGGAGAGGGCAGGCTACCGTTTCCTGCCCGGCGATGCAGGATCTAGGAGAAGGAGGACACCCACATGAAGAGTAAGTTGTTTGCCGCGCTGCTGGTCGTGGTCATGTTGGTCACGGCCTGCGGCCCAACCCCTACCGCCGAGCCCACCCAACCTACGGTGGTGGAAGCGCCGACTGCCGTACCCCCGACCGAAGAGCTCGCCACGCCGAGCGAGTGGGGCAATATCAACTGGAAGCAGTTTGAGGGGACGACCTTGAACGTGCTGGCCACGTCGATGCCGGTGGCCGAGACGTACAAGAGCCACGTTGGGGAGTTTGAGGAGCTAACGGGCATCACGGTCAACTTTGAGCTTTTGAACGACGTGGACCGGCGGAAGAAGCAGCTCGTCGACTTTTCGTCTGGTATGGCGGAGTACGATGTATCGAACATCGGCTTTTCCAACCGGGAGGAGTTTGCGCAGCCGGGGTATCTGGAGGCACTGACGCCGTACCTGGAGAACGCGAGCCTGACCGACAAGACGTGGTACAACTTTGCCGACTATCCGAAGGACGTCATAGCCGCCGGTTACGCGGACTCTGGAGAGCTGGTATTCTTGCCGTTCACGGCCGAGTACTTTCTGTTGTGGTACCGGATGGACATCTTTGACAAGCTAGGGCTGAAGGTACCTGCCACGCTCGAGGAGCTCGAAGCCACTGCCAAGGTACTGGATGACGCCCGCAAGGCGGGCACCATCAGCGAGTACGCCTGGGTGGAGCGCGAGATGCCAGGGGCGTCGGAGTCGGGGTGGAACCTCTTCTGCACTGCCAACCGGTTCAACACGGACCTGGTCGACTTCAAGTCGATGACCTCGTACATGAACACGGCTGAGGCGAAGGAGGTACTCGACTTTTACACGAGGATGGTGATCGACTATGCGCCGCCAGGCTCGGCCAACTGGACGTGGGGGGACATAGCCAACGCCTTCAAGACGAAGCAAGTTGCGATGACGACGGCCGGCAATGCCTCGTATGCGTACCTGGAGGATCCGGCGGAGTCGCAGGTAGCGGGCATTGTGGGGTACGCACCGCCTCCCATGGCGCCGGACGGGAAGGATCCGCTGTGGGTTTGGGGGTGGGGCATGAACAAGAGCTCCAAGAACAAGGAGGCTGCGTGGCTGTTCATCGAGTGGGCCACGTCGCCGAACCTGATGAAGGCGATGGCGCCGTCGTACGGTTGTCCTGCGCGGCAGTCGTCGTACTCCGAGCCTGAGTACGTAGCGGCGATGCCGAACCAGGGCTTTATCGACGCGCAGCTGTACATGATGACCAAGGGGATCAACCCAAAGCCGCAGCTGATCGCGGCGAAGTGGGGAGAGGCAGCCGACATCGTCTCGCGCGAGATGTCGAACATCATTGCCGGGCTAAAGACGGTCGACCAGGCCGCAGCCGACGCGCAGGCCGAGCTGGAGAAGCTGGGCTACAAGGCGCCGTAGCCAGGTGCCGTTGGATGGGGCGGAGCGGGGGATCGTCGCTCCTCCGCCCCGTCCCAGGTCAGTCGCCCCGCTCCCCCAGGAGCCTGGGGGGAGCGGGGCAGGCTGAGAGATCGATAGGTGGAGTGTCCTGTGAATCAGACGGCAGCTTCGACCAGACGGCAACCGGCCGCCGGTTTTGGCGGGCAGGCGGGCTGGCGCCGGCAAGAAGGGCGGTTTCCCTACGCGGCGCTTGCACCTGCCCTGATCCTCATCTTGCTCGTGGGCGTGGCGCCCAACATCTACACCTTCATCCTGTCTCTGCAGAACTATGACCTGATCAACCCGCCTGCCACCTGGGTGGGATTTGCCAACTACATCGATCTCCTGACGAACAACCCACGCTTCATCCACGCCCTGGAGTTCACCGTGCTCTTTGCCCTGGCAGCCACGGTGCTGGAAGTGTTCATCGGCTTCCAGATCGCCTACCTTCTCGCAGACGACGATGTAGGCCATCGCTACTCGTCGGTGATCCGGACGCTGCTGATGCTCCCCTTCGTGGCTCCGCCTGTGGTGATTTCCTACGTGTTCAAGACGCTGATCTACGACCCTACCTTTGGCTATCTCAACTACTTTCTCCAGCTCGCGCACCTGCCCGTGTTCAACATGTTCGCAGGTGCCTGGCGTGCGCCGGCCGCCATGCTGGCGATGGAGGTCATCCTGCGGACTCCGTTTATCGTGATCATCCTCTATGCCGGCATATCGGCCGTCGATCGCACGACGCTGGAGGCGGCGCGCATCGATGGGGCCAGCAAGCTCCAGGAGGTCCGGAGGATCATCCTGCCCTTTATCGCGCCGGTGGCGGTCGTCGCCTTTGCGCTGCGGTTCATCGACGCTCTGAAGATGTTCGACGAGATGTACGTTGTCACAGGCGGGGGGCCCGGCTACGTGACCGAGAACATCTCACTCTACACGACCAGTGAGGCCTTTGTCTACTTCCGGATGGGTTACGCCGCAGCGTCGGCGTTTCTATCCTTGCTGCTGGTGATCATCATCGTGTCTGTGTTTGTCAGGTCCTTCAAGATGTAGGATCAGGAGAGCCAGAGCATGACGCATTTCTTTCGAGTGATCATCCGGTGGGCAAAGCATGGCATCCTGGCCCTCGTCGCCTTCGTAGGGCTGGCTCCTTTCCTGCTGATTCTTTTCACCTCCCTTAAGAGGCCCAACGAGGCCATCGTGAACCCGCCGAAGTGGGTCTTTACCCCGACGCTCGACGCGTACCGCGAGCTGATGGGCGACGTCGACTTTCTGCGCTCGATTCTCAACAGCCTGATCATTGCCGGCGCAGCGACGATCGTGGCGACACTCCTTGGGATCCTGGCCGGCTATGCCCTCAGCCGATTCCGCTTCCGGGGCCAGGGTGCGATCTCCTATCTAATCCTCTTCTTGAGGATGGTGCCGCCGATCACCTTTGTGATCCCCTACTTCCTGATCTGGCGCGGCCTGCACCTGAATGACACCTATATCTCGATGATCCTGATGTATATCACGCTGGCCTTGCCGCTCATGGTATGGATGATTCGGAGTTTCTTCCTCGACTTTGCGGTGGAGATCGAGGAGGCTGCCCTGGTGGACGGTTGCTCCCGCTGGCAGATGCTGCGCCTCGTGGCTACCCCGGCCGTGCTGCCGGGCATCCTGGCATCCTCGACGCTGGCCTTCATTGGCCTGTGGAACGACTTTATGTTTGCGCTCTTCAATACCGGGCGCACCACACGGACGCTGCCGATCGAGATCTACAACTCGATCGGCTACTACCAGCTCGATTGGGCACGTCTTTCAAGCACCGCCATCATCGCCATCATCCCGGCGATTGTCTTCATCGCTCTGACGCAAAAATACCTGGTGCGCGGGCTAACCATGGGCGCGGTGAAGGGCTAGGTCGCACGATGACAGAGCTGCTGTTGGGTATCGACATTGGCACGGGGAGCTGCAAGTGCTGCCTGGTCAGCGCCGACGGCGAGGTCGTCGGCCGGGCCACGCAGGAGTACAGGCCCCACCTGCCGAAACCTGGGTGGGTCGAGCAACCGCCTGAGGAGTGGTACAGGGCTGTCGTGTCCTGCCTGCGGCAGATGGAAGAGAGGGACGGGCTCCGCCCGGACCAAGTCGGCGCCGTGGGCGTCACCGGGCAAATGCGCGGGCCCACCTTCCTCGACGCGAAGGGCAGTCCGGTGCGGGCGTCGATCCTGTGGAACGACCAGCGCTGTGAGCGCGAAGTGGCCGAGATCAAGGGCTGCTACGCAGAGCCGCTGCGCCGGATCACGCACAACCCCCTCAACGCGATGTGCACCCTGCCCAAGCTGCTCTGGGTCAAGCGCCACGAGCCCGAGCTTTGGGAGAAGACGGCCACGGTGCTTTATCCCAAGGACTATGTTAACTGGAGGCTGACCGGGCAGCGCGGCACCGACTTGAGCGATGCGTCGGGCAGCTCCTTCTACGACCTGGAGCGCCAGACGTGGTCGGACGAGATTCTGGGGGACTGGGACCTCGCTCCCGAGAAGCTGCCCGCGATCCGTGCCTCGACGACTGTCGCCGGCGCTGTGAGCCGCCGGGCACAGCAGGAGATGGGGCTGCGCGAGGGCGTGCCTGTGGCGGCGGGCGGCAGCGATGCCACCGTGGAGCTGCTGGCGATCGGCGTCAAGTCGGAGCAGCAGTGCAAAATCAGGCTGGGCACGTCGGGTGCGCTCTCTACGGTGGTCGACCGGCTTGCCGGGCGTGGGGAGGCGGGTTATTATGTCTGGTCGTACCTACAGGCCGACCGCTGGATGATCGACCTCAATACGCGGACCTGCGCCGATGCGACGGTGTGGCTCCGGGAGGTCTTTTATCAGGATGCACGATCATCCGGCGCCGCCTACGAGGCGATCGGGCAGGAGGCCGGCCGCGTAGCGGCGGGCGCGGAGGGCCTGCTCTTCCACCCCTATCTGCTGGGCGAGGATGCTCCCTACTGGCAGCCGCACCTGCGGGGCAGCTTCTTCGGACTGACCAGGGCGCACGGGAGGGCACACCTTGCCCGGGCCGTGTTGGAGGGAACGGGCTTTGCCCTGCGGGATGCACGCTCGGCCCTCGGAGAGCTGGCAGCCGGCTTCCGCGAGTACCGTTTCGTCGGCGGCGGCACCCGCAACGCGACCTGGTTGAGCATCGTGGCCGACATCCTGGGGGTCGACGGCAAGGTTGCGACCCAAGTCGATGCCTCCGTGGGCGCGGCGATGGTAGCCGGCGTCGCCGCCGGGGTGTTTGCCGACCTGGGGCAGGCCGCCGCGCGGTGCAGCCGAGTCGAGGGCGCCGTGCAACACAACCCGGAGAACCACAAGGCCTACAGCCTGCTCTTTGAGCGGTATGTGACCGTCAAGAAGGTGCTAGACGCAGCTTATGATGGAGGTGACCATGATGAGCCCTGAGAAGTTCCGCCTGGCCGTGATCGGCGCAGGCATCTTTGCGGAGGCCAACCTGTTCCCGAGCCTCTCAACCCACTTCTTTGACGATGTGGATCGGGTCGCAGTGTGCGATCTCAAGGCAGAGCGAGCCGAGCGGCTGGCGCTCAAGTACGGTTGGCCCCGGACCTACACCGACTTTCGCGAGATGCTGGTGCGGGAGAAGCCGGACGGGGTGGTCGTCGTCCTGGGGGCCAGGGGGCATCCCGCGGTGGCTCCCCAGGTGCTGGATATGGGTTTCCCGGTGTTTCTCGAAAAGCCCAGCGCGAAGGACGTAGAGGGCACGCGCAAAATCGCCGAGGCCGCGGACAGGAACGGTCTGCCGGTGCAGGTCGGCCACCAGAAGCGCTACGGCCTGGCCTACAACCGAGCGCGGGCGTACGTGCAGGACCAGGAGAGCTTTGGCAACGTGATCCAGATCGAGGCCAAGATGCACGGCTTCCCGGTCTTTCCGACGTTCTACACCTGCATGCTGGAGTGGCAATGCCACAACCTCGACCTGGTGCAGTCCTTTGGCGGCCCGATCGCCGAGATCGAGGCCAGGTCGTTCATGACGGGACCCAGGACCGGCGCGCTGACCATCATGCTCCGCTTCGAGAGCGGGGCCCTGGGCATCCTGGGCTGGGGCACCTACGGAGGCCCGGGCCAGTATGCGGAGCGGATCGAGATCCTGAGCGACAAGGGGCGCGGCGTGATCATCCACAATGCCCGGGAAGTCACCCTATACGACGAAGAGGTGGGCCAGACCTGGACACACGACTGGAACCCCATCAGCCCCAACCAGAGCCACGTCTTTAACGGGTATGTGGGTGAGCTGCGGCACTTTGTGGACTGCGTCCGTCAAGGATGCCAGCCTGTGCCCTCCATCCAGGACGAGCTGCGTACGATGGAGCACCTGGCCGAGATCGCCCGCAAGGCCGGTATCCCCCTGGAGTGGGACTTTATCTCGAGTGCGCTGTAGAGAGGTGAGGCCATGAACTTGCACCAGGCCATACTCGAGCAGGAGCTGGAGTCGATCGTCGGACCCGAGCACGTGGTCACCGAGCCCGCCGAGATGGTCGCGCAGGCGGCCGACGTCTGGTGGATTACCCGCTTCCTGCTCGCATCCGACATTGAGCTTCCGCGGCCCCTGGCTATCGTGTATCCTGCGGACAAGGAGCAGGTGATCCGGCTGGTCCGGTTCTGCAACGAGCACAAGGTTGCCCTCATCCCCAGAGGCGGCGGGGCGGGCGACTCGGGCGGCGCTGTGCCGCTCACAGGCGGCATTGTCGTCGACATGAAGCGGATGGACAAGGTCTTGGAGCTGAACGAGAAGTCGCTGACGGTGCGGGTCCAGCCCGGGATCCTCCACGCGGACCTGGAGGAGTATGTGAACCGGCGCGGCTACACGACCAACCACCTGCCTGCGTCGCTGACCACCTCGGCTCTCGGAGGATTCATCAGCACCAACGGCACGGGAGTGCTTTCCTCCAAGTACGGCAAGATCAGCGACATGGTGCACCAGCTGGAGGTCGTCCTGCCCGACGGCCGGCTTTTCCGAAGCCTCCCGGTCCGGCTGCACTCGACCGGGCCTGACTACTCGCGGCTTTTCTTCGGCGCAGAGGGAACGCTGGGCGTCATCACCGAGGCGCTGGTCAAGATCCACCCCCTCCCCGAGAAGCGGGCGTTTCGCACTTTCCTTCTGCCGCGGCTCCGGGAGGGGATCGAGGCCGGGAGGGTGATCATGATCCAAGGCCTTGCCCCGTCGCTGCTCCGGCTCTACGACGAGCAGGACACGCACAAGATTCTCAGGGGTCAATACGGCCTGGGTGTGGAGGGCTGCTGCCTGCTGCTTGGGTTTGACGGCCTGGAGCGGCTCGTGGACGTCTCGCTCGACGTGGCGACCGAGATATTGCTGGCGAGTGGCGCGCAGGACCTGGGTCCTGAGCTGACCCAGAACTGGTGGGACAACCGTTACCGCTCGTACTATCCGCCCAACGACTACATCTACTATCCCTGGATGACGGCGGTGATGGATACTGTGGCCCCTTACGAAAAGCTAGAGGCCATCTATTGGGCCATGAAATCGGCCGTAGAGGAGGGCTTCCGGGAGTGGCACGCCGAATTCCATGCCCACTTCTCCCACTGGTACGACTGGGGTGCGAGCTTTTACCCGTCGTTCGTGATCAAGGAGTATCCCTCCGATCCCCGCCAGGCGCTCAGGCTGTACAACCAGGTACTGGACCGGGCGTTGCGCACGTCGCTGGAGGGAGGTGGCGTGATCAACGAGCACCACGGGATTGGGCTGCGGATGGGCCGGCTGATGAAAGAGGCCTACGGTGAGCAGTATGAGTTGGCGCGGGTCCTGAAGCGCGCCCTCGATCCGAACAACATCATGAACCCGGGCAAGCTGGGGTTGGGAGAATGACCATGCGATTGGCAGACGCCGAAGAGACGATCCGGGCCTGCCGCTTCTGCTTCATGTGCCGCTATGCCTGTCCAACGTTCGTCGCCACGAAGCGGGAGTCGGTCACACCGAGGGGGTATGGCCTGCTGCTGACCGCGATCGGCGGAGGAAAGCAGGCGTGGACCGAGGACATTGCCCGCGCATTCTACCAGTGTACCTTGTGCGGGCTGTGCAGGGAGCGCTGCGAGTACCATTGGGCCGAGGACGACATGGTCCTGGCCGCCCGCGGGGAGGCCGTGTGCCAAGGCCATGTGCCGGAGGCTGTGCGGGTAGCCGCGGCTTCGCTCCTCGACGAGAAGCCGTGGGCCGGAGGCGCCGCACTTCCGCGGTGCGGCCCTCACGCCGAGGTGCTCTACCTCGCCGGCTGCCAGGCCCGCGAGCGCCATCCCGAGATCGTGGAGGCCACAGCCCGCGCTCTGTCTTCCCTGGGCGTCCAGTGGGGTGTTCTCGCGGAAGAGGGGTGCTGCGGGGGCGGCCTGTATGACTTGGGCTTCGCCGCAGAGGCGGCGCTACAGGCACAGCGGCTGGCCAGCCAGATTTCCGAGGTTGGCCCCGCCGCGGTGGTAACCGGCTGCCCCCACTGTTACCGCTGCCTGAAAGAGCTCTTCCCTGCCTGGGGAGTGGCACTGCCGCCCGGCATCCGTGTGCTGCACACGGCCGAGTTCCTGGGCGAGATGCATGCAGCTGGCCGGCTGAGGCTGGACGGCCGGGAGGAGGAGGGGTGCGTGGGGTACCACGATCCCTGCATGCTCGGCCGCAAGATGGGGGTGTATGATGCGCCCCGTGCGCTGATCCGGGCGGTGACCGGATCGGCGCCACAGGAGCTTGTCCACAGCGGGGCCCTTGCCGAGTGCTGCGGCGCGGGCGCCGCCACGTTCCTGGTAGAACCAGACGTGGCCCGCCGAGTAGCCGCCGTGCGCCTGGAGAGGGCCCGGGAGGCCGGTGTGACGACGCTCGTGACTGCCTGCCAGAACTGCAGGGCGGCCCTTCAGGAAGCAGCCGCCGGTGCGCTGCAGGTGGTTGACCTGGCCGAGCTGGTAGCCCGGCACTGTGCGAGGTGAGAACATGAAACAGGCAGTTGTGACCGAACCGGGCAGAATCGCGTACCGAGAGGTGCCGCGACCCGTCGCCCAGCCGGGCCAGGTTCTGCTCCGTATCGTCCGGATTGGCATATGCGGCTCGGACGTCCACGTCTTCGAGGGCAAGCATCCCCTGGTCTCTTTCCCATTGGTGCAGGGCCACGAGTTCAGCGCCACCGTCGAGGAAGTGGGCGACCGCGTGGAGGGACTGCGGCGCGGCGACCTGGTGACGGTGCAGCCGGCGATCGGCTGTGGCCGGTGCGGCAGATGTGCTGCAGGCCTGGTCGCCCAGTGCGACAAGCTGCTCTTTGTGGGAGGGGCGCTGCCGGGTGCGAGCAGCGAGTTCCTGGCCATGGAGGCGTCCCAGGTGATCAAGATGCCTCCCGGCGTCGACGCCGATGATGCGGCCATGGTCGAACCGTTGGCTGTGGCCGTGCACGCGGTGGGGCGGCCCGACGGCATCGCCGGGAAACGGCTGCTTATCGTCGGTGCGGGGACCATCGGCAACCTGACGGCGCAGGTGGCTCGCGGTCGTGGGGCAGGACCGGCCGTCATCGTGGACAAAATCCCTTTCCGGAACAGCCTGGCCGAGGGCCTGGGCTTTCAGACGCTGGACCCAGCGCTGGTCGACTCGGTGGAAGAGGCAGTGCAACAGACGTTGGGCGGTGAGCGGCCTGAGGTGGCCTTTGAGTGCGTGGGCAAGGCCGTGCCCCTCAACACCTGCATCCGCAGCGTGGGACGGGGCGGCGATGTGGTCGTGGTCGGCGTGTACGAGGACGACCCCCGGACGCAGATGATTCTCGTGCAGGACAAGGAGATCACCCTGAAGGGTTCCCTGATGTACACCTGGGACGACTACTACACGGCCGTGGACCTGATTGCCCGCCGCCAGGTGGAGCTCAAGCCGCTCCAGACTCATCACTTCCCTTTCGAAGCCTGGGGCGAGGCCTATCGCCTGCTGATGAGCCGGCCCGACGAGGCAGTCAAAGTGCTGATCGACATGGTGTAGCCGGCAGAAGGGATGTGCGCATGGAAAGCTACAGGCGGAAGCGGGCAACAAGCCAGGACGTCGCCGAAGCGGCAGGCGTGTCGCGGGCGACCGTGTCGGCCTTTCTGAACGGAACGCGATACGTCTCGCCCGAGCTTTCGGCGAGGATCGAGGCCGCGATCCAGGAACTGAACTATACGCCCGACCCGCTGGCCCGGGCGCTCAAGCTGGAGGATTCGCAGACCATTGGCCTGATTATCCCGGTCCTGAGCCAGTTCTACACGCCGATGATCCGGGCGATCAACGAGGTCGCTCACCAGAGCGAGTACGATCTCCTGCTGTCGTCGAGTGAGGAGGATGCAAGCCGGGAGCGGGACCTCCTCGAGATGTTCGTGGCCAAGCGGATCAGCGGCATCCTGCTGGGCCCCTGCTCCGAGGAGAACCTGGATCTGCTGGCTGAGATCCAGCGCAGCGGGACGCCTGTTGTGCAGGTCAACCGCAAGATTGCCGGCCTGGAGGCCGATTCGGTGGTCTCCGACATCTACCGGGCGGCGTACAAGGCCACCGAGCACCTCATCCAGCGCGGGCGGCGGCGGATTGCCTACCTCGGCCACGATCCGACGACCCTGTGCAATGCCCAGAAGAAGGAGGGCTACGATGCGGCCCTCCAGGCGCATGGGCTGGAGACCGGCCTGGTCATACGGGTCAAAGAGCACGACGGCGCCCAGATCACGGCTGCGCTCAACGCCTTTGTGGATTCGGCGCAGCCGTTCGACGCCCTGATCTGTACGACCCAGGGCAAGACGGCCATCGCGCTGCGGATCCTGATGGAGCGCGGCTTTGGGGTGCCCGGAGATGTGGCCTTGCTCGGCTTCGACGACACGCCCTGGTCCGGCCTGCTCAGTACGCCGGTCACGGTGGTGTCAGAGCCTACCTACCAGATGGGAGAAGCAGCGCTCAAGCTGCTCCTCAAGCGCATCCAGGCGACGGAGCCGCAGCCGCCTGAGCACATCCTGCTGGAGACAGAGTTCATCGTCCGCCAATCGACCTGAGGGAGGAAGGTGATGCCGAGCATCTGGACCATGGGCGAGATCCTGGTGGAGATCATGCGTCCCCGGCCCGGGATCCCTCTGAGCGACACTGCCGAGTTCCTGGGCCCTTTTCCGAGCGGCGCGCCGGCCATCTTCATCGACACGGCGGCCCGCCTTGGGCAGGCGGCGGGCATCATCGGCGGGGTGGGGGAGGACGACTTTGGGCGCTGCGTCCTGGACCGGCTCGAGGCCGACGGCGTGGACTGCAGCCGCGTCGTGCGCGTCCCGCACCGGTCGACGGCGGTGGCGTTTGTCACCTACTTCGACGATGGCTCGCGCCAGTTCATCTTCCACATCGACGGAACGCCCGCCGTCATGGCCGGCTATACCCCCGCCGACGGGATCGAGGACCCCGGCTTTTTCCACGTGATGGGCTGCTCGCTGATGGCCAACGATGCCTTCCGCGCGAGCATCCTGGAGACGATGGCTTCCTTCCACGCACGCGGAGCCAAGGTGAGCTTTGACCCCAACATCCGGCCCGAGCTTCTGGGCAGCAGGGACCTCGAGGAGGTGGTCGGCCCGGTCCTGGCATGCTGCTCCGTGCTCTTCCCGGGTGCCGCTGAGCTGGCGCTGCTGACAGGGAGGACTGAGGAGGAGAGAGGGGTGCGGGCGCTGTTCGACGCCTGGCCGGTCGAGATGGTCGTCGTCAAGCGGGGCAAGGCGGGCTGCACCGTCTATACCCCCTCCGGCACGATCAAGATCGCAGCCTTCCCAGCGGTGGAGGTGGACCCGACCGGCGCAGGCGACTGCTTTGACGCGGCTTTCTTGTGCGGCCTGCTGGCCGGGCACTCCCTGGAGAGGTGTGGGCGGATGGCTGCCGCGGCGGGCGCGCTCAATGCGCAGGCGTTTGGCCCGATGGAGGGCAAGATCTCCGAGTCCGCGATAGAGCAAGTCCTATGCCAGGGCTATGCCGGTGATCGAGTGGCTGTCGGGCATGGGCGCTGAGCACTGCAGCCACCTGGAGCAGATCGTAGCAGCCCAGAAGCGGGGGGTGCCGCTGGGGATCGCATCCATCTGTTCCGCGAATGGGCACGTCCTGGGGGCGAGCGCCCACTTTGCCGCCTGCTGCGGCGGAGTGCTCCTCGTCGAATCGACCTGCAACCAGGTGAACCAGTACGGAGGCTACACCGGCCTGACGCCCGCCCAGTTCCGCAGCTACGCCGGCCGCATCGCAGAGCGCGCTTGTCTGCCGATGGAGCAGGTGATCCTGGGCGGCGATCACCTGGGCCCCAGCCCCTGGAAAGGAGAACCGGTCGATCGCGCGATGGCCCGCGCACGGCAGCTCGTGGGCGACTGCGTGACCGCGGGGTATCGCAAGATCCACCTCGACGCCAGCATGCACCTTGCCGGAGACAAGCCCCAGCGGCCCCTGCCCCGGGAAGTGTCGGCTGCCAGGACGGCCGAGCTGTGCGAGGCTGCGGAAGAGGCGTGGAAGGCTCAGGGGGAAAGGGCGAGCAGGCTCTGTTACGTCATCGGTAGTGAGGTGCCTTTGCCCGGCGGAGCCGCTGCCGCGGATGGGGAGCTTGTCGTGACCCCTGTTGCGGCGGTGCAGGAGACGCTCGACCTGACCCGTCAGGCCTTCCTGGCGCGCGGGCTGCAAGGCGCCTGGGAGCGCGTGATCGCGCTGGTCGTCCAGCCCGGCGTCGAGTTCGGGAGCGAGAGCGTCCACAAGTACCGCCCCGCAGCGGCGGCCGAGCTTGCACGCTTCATCCGGGCCAACGGGCGCCTGGTGTACGAGGTGCACTCCACCGACTACCAGACGGGGGAGGCGCTGCGGCAGCTGGTGCGGGACCAGTTCGCCATCCTCAAGGTGGGCCCGGCGTTGACCTTTGCCCTCCGGCAGGCGCTGTTTGCGCTGGCCATGATGGAAGAGGAGTGGCTGGGCGGCGACAGCTCGATTGAGCGGTCCGATCTAGTCGCGCAGGTGGAGCGCGAAATGCTTGAGCGTCCGGAGCACTGGCAGGCATACTACCAGGGCAGCGAGGCGCAGGTGAGGCTGGCGCGCCGGCACAGCTTCAGCGACCGGGTGCGGTACTATTGGTCCTCTCCCGTCCTGGAGGCAGCCGCCGGCCGCCTGATCGGCAACCTCGAGGCGCATCCCCTCCCCTATACCCTACTCAGCCAATACCTGCCGGCCCAGTATGCCAGGGTCCGGACAGGAGAGCTGACGAACAGGCCGAGGGACCTAATCCGTGACAAGATCACCGATGTGCTAAAGGAGTACCATATGGCGACACGAGGCGAAAGGAGCCAAGGGCATGAACCCGGTTGATCGAAACAGGGTGCCGACTCGCACCAAGATCCTGTACGGCGTGGCAGATTCGGGAGTGGCGACGCTGGTGGTCACGACCCAGTTCTACCTTCTCTTCTACTATACCGACATCGCGCTGATCAGCGCGGCGCTCGCCGGCACGGCGCTGATGGTCGGCAAACTCACCTGGGACGCCATAAACGATCCGCTGATCGGCTACCTCTCCGACCGGACCAAGAGCCGTTGGGGCAGACGCCGCCCTTACCTTCTCTTTGGTTCCTGGCTGCTGCTGCCGGCGACGTGGCTCATTTTTTCGCTGCCGGCCGGCCTGACCGGGCTCCTGGCGTTCCTCGCGGTTCTCGGCAGCTTTCTGGTTTTCGACACCATTCTCTCGCTGGTGAGCGTGCCCTACTACGCGCTGATGCCCGAGCTATCACAGGACTATGACGAGCGCACCACGCTGAGCGCCGTCCGGCAGCTTTTCACCATCGTAGGCGCAATTCTCGGGGCGGCTGCCACGACGGCGATCGTCCAAGCCTTTGTCGGCCGGGGAGGCCTGACCGAACAGCAGGCGTACAGCGGGTTGGGCCTTGTCTTTGGCCTGTTTGCCGCCCTCACAGTCTTTGTCACCGGGGTGTGCGTCAAAGAAAGAGGAACTCAGGAGTTCAGGCCTGCCCGGGCGCCGCTGTGGGGCATGGTACGGCAGGCGCTGAAGAACAAGCCTTTTGTGCGCCTGCTGCTGATCAACTTTATCAGCCTCTTTAGCTTCGCTCTGCTCCCGGCGATGGTGCCCTACTGGATCACATATCAGCTCGGGATGGAGGAGCAAATCCCGCTGGTGATGCTGATCATGTATGTGGTAGCCGCCGCATCGCTCTTCCCCTGGAAGTGGATCTCGGACCGGATCAACAAGGGGCCGGCCTACGCGCTTGGCCTCCTGCTTGCGAGCGTGGTGCTGATCCTCACCATGCTGATCCCCCAGGGTCCTACGCCCCTCGTGTACGTTGTGACCGTGTTTGTCGGACTCGGCCTGTCGGGCCAGTACATCTTTCCGTGGGCCATGCTGCCCGACGTGGTGGAATACGACGAGGTAGAGTCGGGCGAGCGCCGCGAGGGAATCTACTATGGCCTGTGGGCCTTTGCCACCAAGTTCTCCGGCGCTTTGGGGTTGCTGGTCAGCGGCTGGGCGCTGGAGCTATTTGGCTACGTTCCCAACGTAGCCCAGACGAGCCGGGCGCTGCTGGGCATCCGCCTCTTCTTCGGCGTCGTGCCGGCTGTGGTGCTCATCGCGATGCTCCCGTTGCTGATTTGGTTTCCCATTACCAAGGCCAAGCACGCCCGGCTCGTGGCCGAACTAACACAGGGTGGGGGCGAGTAAGGACGGGGAAGGAGCAGCAATCGTATCTCGGCATCGCCCGCGCGGGGGGCCGGCCGGGCCTGCCGACCACGAAAACGCCGGCGAGCCTCGGGCTCGACCGGCTCTAGCCAGCCTCGGGGGGTCCTGCGCGCTGCGCGCAGGACCCCATCCATGTAGTGGGGCGCTGCGCGCCAGCACCTCCTGGTCGGGGCGCGGCACCTGACGTGCCCCCTACCCCAAGCCCGAAACTCGGATATTGACAGGATCGGCGCTCAGCGGTATAATGGTCGGATAGGCTGGATCCGCTGGGTACAGGGAGGGGTACGACCCCCACTACCAGGTGCCGGCCGCAGCCCTCACCCGCCTCCGCCCGTCCTTGCTCCTGTGCGCCTCCGCCCACCCACCGGGGCCGTGCCCGGATTGCACGGCAACCCTGCGTCGAGAAGTGAACAAGGAGGAGAGGATGCACGGGCCGGTGAAGGTGAGGATGCCCTGAGCCTGAGCAGCGGGCCGTACGTGCGCCGCCTGGGCGTCCGGGCGGGCGAGGTGCACCGCATCGACGGCAGATGCAGCGCACCGGCGATGGGCGGCGGTCTCTTGACCGCCCCCTGATGACCATGGAAGGAGAACGAACATGGCAGAGAGTGTCTACAAGGTAATCGAGCTGGTGGGCACCAGCACCGAGTCGTGGGAGAAGGCGGCCGCGGCTGCCATCAAGCAGGCGTCAGAAACGCTGCATGACCTGCGCAAGGCAGAGGTGGTCGCCCTCGACGTGCAGATCGAGGACGACAAGATCTACCTCTACCGCGCCAGGGTCAAGCTATCCTTCAAGTATCACGAGGGGGAGTAGACAGGTCGCGGGCGACCGCGATGCCCATGTCGTGACCTCGTCTGCTAGGCCCGAGGGCAGACCACAGCAGCGATCGCTTCCTGGGCCGCTGCGACTGGCGTTGCACCTATGATGTGCGCACTGGCGCCGGCGGAAGCGTCCGCGCGTCCCGGCATCCTGCACCGACGCCCGTCGCCTGCCGCCAGGGCCGCGTCAAGGTCGCCTGGCAAGCCGCAGGAACGGGCACGAGGCCCTATACTACGGCCGCCGGCACCGTAGTGTGGCCTTTTGTGGGCATCCGCGCTGGGCAGCGTCCTGATTTTACCATAAGCCCTCGCTTGCGGCGCGCCCCTTGCGCTGCGCGCCCCCCTGTGCTATTATACGCGACGCAGTGCCCAACCATCGCACACCAACAAACCTCGGGCCGCTGCTACAAAGGGATAGCCATGGACCATGAGAGCCGCATTCCTGCCGATCGTGTGAGCCCTGTCCGCCGCCGCACCTTCACCACCGATGCGGAGCACTTTCTCCTCGACGGCCAACCCTACCGCGTCCTGTCAGGCGCGATGCACTACTTCCGCGTCCCGCCTGCTGCCTGGCGCGACCGCCTGCGCAAGCTGCGTGCCATGGGTCTCAATACCGTCGAGACCTACGTCGCCTGGAACCTGCACGAGCCGGAGCCGGGCTGTTTCTGCTTTGACGGCGCGCTCGACCTGGTCGCCTACCTGCGGGCCGCCGCCGAGGAAGGGCTCTTTGCGATCGTCCGCCCCGGGCCCTACATCTGCTCGGAGTGGGAGTTTGGCGGCTTGCCGGCCTGGTTGCTGCGCGATCCGGCCATGCGCCTGCGCTGCTCCTACCCGCCCTACCTGGCTGCCGTCGACCGATATCTCGACGCGCTGCTGCCCCTGCTGGAGCCACTCCAGGTCACGCGCGGCGGACCGATCCTGGCGATGCAGGTCGAGAACGAGTACGGCAGCTATGGCAACGACCAGGGCTACCTGCAGCACCTGGCGGACGGGATGGGCGCGCGGGGCATCGACGTGCTTCTCTTCATGTCCGACGGCCCGACCGACGTGACGCTGCGCGACGGTGCCGTGCCCGGCCTCCTGAAGACGGTCAACTTTGCGCGCGGCGTGCAGGAGGCCTTTGCCAAGCTGCGCGAGCACCAGCCGGAAGGCCCCATCCTGTGCACCGAGTTCTGGGACGGTTGGTTTGACCACTGGGGCGGCGAGCACCAGGCTCGCCCTGCGGACGAGACCGCCGCGACGCTCGACGAGATGCTCGCCGCCGGCGCCTCCGTCTCCTTCTACATGGCCCACGGCGGCACCAACTTTGGCTTCATGAACGGCGCCAACTCGTTCGGCACGAGCTACCTGCCCATCGTCACCAGCTACGACTATGACGCGCCGCTGAGCGAGGCCGGCGATCCGACGGACAAGTACTGGGCACTGCGCGAGGTGATTGGCCGCTACGAGCCGCTGCCCGATGCTCCGCTGCCCGAGCCGTCGCCCAAGGCGGCCTACGGCCCGGTCGACCTGCCGGAATCGGTCGCGCTGTTCGACGCGCTGGGGGCGCTGTCGGCACCCGTCCCCTCGGCCGCGCCGCTGACCATGGAGGCCCTGGGGCAGAACTATGGCTTCCTCCTCTACCGGACGCGGCTTGCCGGCCCGCAGGAGGCCTTTCTCACCCTCCGCGGCCTGCACGACCGGGCACAGATCTTTCTCGACGGGCAGCTGCTCGGCACCCTGGACCGGACCGGCGGGGAGGCCGACCTGTACGTCCAGGCTGGGCCGGGGAGCGCGGTGCTCGACATCCTGGTGGAGAACATGGGGCGTGTCCACTTCGGCCCCGACCTGGCCGACCGCAAGGGCATCGTCGAGGGCGTGCTGGCCGGGCAGCAGACGCTGTTCGGCTGGACACACTACCCGCTGCCGCTGGACGACCTGTCGCGGCTGCGCTTTGCCCCCTCGTCCACGATGGGTGGGCCGGCCTTTTACCGAGGCCGCTTCGCGGTCGACGTCCCGCGCGACACCTTCCTGGCGCTTCCCGGCTGGACCAAGGGGGTGTGCTGGGTGAACGGGTTCAACCTGGGGCGCTACTGGGGCCGCGTGCCGCAGCGGACCCTCTACGTCCCGGCATCGCTGCTCTCCGCCGGCGAGAACGAGCTGGTTGTCTTGGAGCTGCACGGAACGGAGCGGCGGACGGTCGAGTTCCGCGACCTCCCGGAGCTGGGGTGATGGTGGGAGGGACCCGACAGGTTTCGGGAACCTGTCAGGTCTTGCGGGCGGTGTGCGCATGATCGCAACGCTCCTGGCAACCAAGCTGTACGTCCCGCCGCTCCGCAGTGAGCGGGTGGCGCGGCCGCGGCTGACCGGCCGGCTGGCCCTCGGGCGCGGCCGCAAGCTGACGCTCCTCTCTGCCCCCGCCGGCTTTGGCAAGACGACGCTTCTCGCCGAGTGGATCCGCTCCGGGGGTGGTGGGCTGCCCGGCGCGGCGGAGGGCTTTGCCTGGCTCTCCCTGGATGCCGAGGACAACGACCCGCTGCGCTTCTGGACCTACTTCGTCGCCGCGCTGCGCACCGTCCCCTTCCTGCGCGCGGCCGGGATGGGCAATGCCACCGCCGAGGCGCTGCGATCCATCGACTCGGCGCCCGTGATGGCGTCCCCTCCCTGGGAGGCGCTCCTCTCCCTGCTGGTCAACGACATCGCCGGCGCCGGCCGGCCTTTCGTACTGGTGTTGGACGACTTTCACCTGATCACCGAGCCGCAGGTCCACACGGGCCTCACCTTCCTCCTGGAGAACCTGCCCCCTGCCGAGCAGGGCCTGCACCTCGTCGTCGCCGGCCGCGCCGATCCGCCGTGGCCTCTGGCGCGCATGCGCGCGCGCGGGCAGGTTGCCGAGGTGCGCGCCGCCGACCTGCGCTTCACGCTGGAGGAGACGGCCCACTTTCTCAACGACGTCTCCGGCCTCTGCCTTTCGCCCGAGGACGTCCTCACCCTCGATACCCGCACAGAGGGCTGGATCGCCGGGCTGCAGATGGCTGTGCTCTCGATGAAAGGGCGCCGGGCCACGGGGGAGGAGCGCGACCTCTCCTCCTTCGTCGCCGCCTTGTCGGGTAGCCACCGCTACATGCTGGACTACCTGGTGCAGGAGGTGCTCGACCAGCAGCCGGTTGAGGTGCAGGAGTTTCTCCTCAGGACGTCGGTCCTGGAGCGCCTGACCGCTCCCCTGTGCGACGCCGTCTGGGGGGCGGAGGCCGGCGCTGAGCGGCGGGCCACGGGCGCGAGCCAGCGCATGCTGGAGCACCTGGAGACAGCCAACCTCTTCCTGCTTGCCCTCGACGACGAGCGGCGCTGGTACCGCTATCACCCGCTCTTTGCCGACCTGCTGCGGCGGCGCCTGGCGCAGCGGATCGGGCCGGAGGGCGTGATGCGCCTCCACCTGCAGGCCAGCGCCTGGTTCGAGCGGAGCGACCTGGCTATCGAAGCCGTCAGCCATGCGCTTGCCTCGGGCGACGCGGAGCGGCTGGCCCACCTGGTGGAGCACAATGCCCTAGCCGCCCTCTTCCAGGGACAGCGTGCGACGGCGATCCGCTGGCTCGAGGCCTTGCCGGAAGGGATGGTTCGCTCGCGGCCGTGGCTCTGCCTGGCTTATGCCTGGGTAATGGCCAGCTCTGGACAGTGGGACATGGTCGACTCTCTGCTCACCTCGGCCGAGTGCTCCTCCAGGGTGTGGGAGACTGGGTGCGGAGGTGAGGGGGCGGAGCCGGAGACCCCGCCGCGCGCCAGCCGTCCGGAGTCCCGCCGCCTGGCCGGCCACCTGCTCGCACTTCAGGCCTATGTGACTGGAATCCGGGGGGACGTGGACACGGCCAGGGAGCTGGCACGCTCCTCGCTGACGTGTGTGGCGGCGGAGGACCGCGGGCTCCGCTCCTTCGCGGCTACGCTGCTGGGCTCTACACTGAGGCTCTCCGGCGACCTGGCCGGCGCAGCGCGCGTCTGGTCGGAGGCGCTCACCGAAAGCCGGCTGGCGGGCGATGCCCAGAGCATGATCGTGCTCCTCGGCTCTCTTGCCTCGCTGCAGGTGGAGCAGGCGCAGCTTCGCCGGGCGGCGGAAACCAGCCGCCAGATCCTCGACCTGGCGCGTGAGCAGTCGGGGCGGGGTGCGTGGCTCTATCCCCTGTTGGGGACGACTCACTCCCGGCTGAGCCTGATCCACCTGGAGTGGAACGACCTGCCGCTGGCCCTCGACCATGCGCGCGAAGGGCTGCGCCTGTCGTCGCTCTGGGGCCACCTGGAGGCGCTGGCGACCGGCCACCTGGCCCTGGCGTGGGCCCTCCAGGCGGCGGGTGACCCCGAAGCGGCCCTAGCCGCTGCACACAAGGCGGGTGAGCTGTCCGACCGCCTTTCCAGCTGGTACCGCGGCCACGCCGAGGGCGAGAGGGTCCGGATCTGCCTGGCGCAGGGCAACCTGGACGCGGCCGTGCGCTGGGCGGATGCGTGTGGCCTGGACCCTGCCGTCCTCGCCTTCGACCAGGTGCGCGAGTACCTGCTCCTGGCCCGCGTGTGGGTGCTCACCGGCAGGGTGGCAGAGGCCCTTGAGCTGCTTTCCCGCCTCCTCAAGAGCGCCGAGGCAGCCGGTGCGGTCAAGGATGCCGCCGAGGCGCTCGTGCTCCAGGCCCTCGCGCTCCTGGCAGAGCGCGACGTCGAGGGCGCACTGGCTGCCCTGGCGAGGGCCCTCGCGATCACCGAGCCGGAGGGACACATCCGCGCCTACACAGGCGAGGGGGTGGCGATGAGGTCGCTGCTGCAGCGGGCGGCCGCACGAGGCGTTGCGCCGGCCTACACCGGCCGGCTGCTGGCTGCCTTCCCGGTGCAGGGCCCCGGAAGAACGGAGCCTGCGGCGGAGGGCCAGCCGTCAAGAAAGGTCACCCCACCCGCCCGTGCCGGTGCGGCAGCGCCGTCTCCCCTGGTGGAGCCGCTCAGCGAGCGCGAGATGGAGGTGCTCCACCTGCTGGACACGAGCCTCTCCGTCCCCGAGATCGCCGAGCGGTTGGTCGTTTCCTCCAGTACCGTGCGGTCGCACGTCAAGTCGGTCTACGGCAAGCTGGGCGCTCACAACCGCCTCCAGGCGCTGGAGTATGCCCGGGAGCTCAAGCTGCTCGCGTAGGGCGGGCGCACGGGTCTGCGCGGCCCGTCGCTTTCCCATTTCCCCCACTTTGAGGATGACATCTCCCCAACCCTCTGCCTATACTGCCCCCAACAAGGAGGCATGCCATCATGATCCACGGCAGGGAATTTGACCAGGCTGGGCTGTACCGCATCCGCATCAAGGGCACCTTGGGTGATGACTGGTCCGACTGGTTCGATGGTTTTCGGTTCGATCACCTGGCACAGAACGAGACGGTCCTGACCGGACCGGTGGCCGACCAGGCCGCACTACACGGCATCCTGTGCAAGCTGCGCGATTTGGGACTGCCTCTGCTGCTTGTCGAGCGAGTGGAGGCGGGCAGGGCAGACAACGAGAAGCATGCAGCGCGGCGGCCATAGGGTGCTCACATTCAGGACAGGAGAAGGAGGTACGGGCAAATGACTACGCAGCCTGTTGCGAGGACAGCGCGCGATCCCGTCGACAAAATGGCGCAGGCGGTGCGCATCTGTTTCCTGTTGGCCTTGCTCATCCTCTTCAACATCTACCCGGACAAGGTGGGAGTCTACCGCAGCCTGCGCGACGCCTCGAGCTTGGTGCCCCTGCTCGGGTCAGGGTTCTATGCAGCCCTGCCGTGGCTGACGCTATGGTGGGTGTTGGGCTTGGCCGTCGCGTCTGCTCTGCTCTTCTTCGAGAGGTGGACGCTTGAGCTGCGGCTGGCCGATTTGCTGGTAGACCTCGTTGGCGTCGCGACGCTGGCGCGGCTGCTCTTTGGCGCGCCGCTGTTTCTCGCCGTGCCCGACTGGCCTGTTCCTTTCTGGACGTGGAACACGCTGGCCCGGCTTGTGCTCGCGCTGGCACTCCTGGGCCAGGCGGTCGGCGCCCTGCGCGGCCTCGGTCGCCTGTTGGCTGCCTGGGTGCCGCGGCCGAGCCGGGAGGTGCGCTCGTAGCGGGCAGCAGCGGCGCAGAGGGAGCGCAGGTGCGCTGCATCTGCCACCGGCGCGGTGCACCTGGCACGCCGGGGCGCCCGCGACCTGGCTCACTGAGGTGTTCCGAACTATGAAAACAATGCTCGTGGACATTCCCACCGGCTTTGAGACGGAGCGCCTGCTTCTGCGCTGCTACCGCCCGGGCGATGGCGCCCTCTACTTCGCCGCGAGCCAACGCAACCGTGCGCACCTGGCGCGCTATGAATCGGGGAATGTGCTGATGGGCATCCACAGCGAGGAGGAGGCCGAAGCTGCCGTGCGGCAGCTGCAGGCGGCGTGGGCCGCCCGTGATTGCTTTTTCCTGGGCGTCTTTGAGCAGGCGACCGGCGATTGGGTCGGCCAGGTGTACGTGGGTCCCACCGATTGGGACCTGCCCGAGTTCGAGATAGGGTACGTGGCGGATGTGGCATACGAGGGCCGCGGGTACATCACCGAAGCCGTCCGGGCAACCCTCCAGTTTCTCTTCGAGCAGCTTCATGCCCGCCGGGTGTCCCTGCGCTGCGACGACACCAACGTTCGCAGCCGCCGGGTGGCCGAGCGGTGTGGGATGGTGCTGGAAGGGCACTTGCGTGAGAACAAGCGCAGCGCGGATGGGGCGATCACGGGGACGCTGTGCTACGGGTTGCTGAGGAGTGATCTGCCCAAGGACTTGCAGCCAGGACCCCTGTGATCGCCGGGACGGGCCCGAGGCCCCATACCAGAGGAGTTGAGGAGGGAGGAATGGACAAGGAAGGGTTTCGCCAGTTCCTGAGGGGCAGGAGCCTGCCCGAGCGCGCGATCGAGGATGGCATCGCCGTCGCGGAGCGGTTCGAGGCATTCCTCGCCGGCCCCGACCGCCCCGGACCGGGCGGGCCGGCGACGGCGGAGGATGCACAGCTCTTTGCGCGCCAGCTGATCGGCGAGGGGCACAACAGCTACGACGACCTGGTCGCCCTGGCGCGCTACGGCCGCTTCATCGGCAGCGATACCGTGTATGTGGCTGTGGTGACTCTCCTCGACGGTGCCGAGGCGCTGCAGAACCTTCACAGGCGGCTCGGCCGCGCCCTGGGCCGCAAGGAGCGGGATTGGGTGTTTCACGGCATCGCGCTGCCTCCGCTGGGGACGCCGACGACGGAGCTCCCTGCCTACACGCAGGCGGTGATGGCACGCCTGGAGAAGCTGGTCGATCCGGCCGTCTATCGCCCGATCCTCGCCGCTGGCCTGCGCGACCTGAGGAGCCAGTGGTTTCTGCCGCAGCGCAGGAAGTACCGCAAGAGCCCCGACATCGACGCCTACCTGGCGTCGAGTCACCGGGAGTACATCGCCGAGCTGGAGCAGCTCAGGACAGAGGGACGCCTCTACTTCACCCAGGAGGTGACGGAAGAGATGCTGGACCTGGTCCGGGGCAACCCCGAGATTGGGACCGGTGTCCGGAAGGGTGCCCTGCTCTACCACACCAAGATCCCGCACATGACCAAGGAGTACCTGGCCGAGGCAGACGAGTCCAAGAAACGCTACTACTACTGCCACTGCCCCTGGGTAAAGGAATCGCTGCGGCCTGGCGGCGCCCACGTCTCGCCCGAGTTCTGCCTGTGCAGCGCGGGGTTCGTCAAAAAGCCCTGGGAGGTGATCCTGGGCCGGCCGCTGGAGGTGGATGTGCTGGAGACGGTGCTGACCGGCGGGCTCGTCTGTCGCTTCGCCATCCACCTGCCGGCCGAGGCCCTGCCCGAGGCGCAGGGCACAGGCCAGCGACAAAGCACGGGGAGGTGAGGTCGTGAGCCTGCCGGTCGAGACCGGGCGCTTGATCCTGCGCCGCTTCTCGGTCGAGGACGAGCGTGACCTGCTTGCGCTCGCCGCGGACCCGTCCTTCTCGCGGGCTGTGCCCGAGATGGAGCCCACCGAGTCCGGCGTCCGGCGCTACCTCGAGCGGCAGCTCGAGTACCGGGCGTTCGAGCCGGAGCGGGTCTTTGACCTGGCGATCGAGCGCAAGTCGGACCGGCGGGTCCTCGGCCTGCTGACGCTGGTGCGCCGGGACCGGGTGGGCGCCGCCGGCTGGGCGCTCGGCGCGCGCTTCCGCCGCCAGGGGTACGCGGCGGAGGCAGCTTCTGCACTGCTGGACTATGCCTTTCGTGTGCTTGACCTGGAGCGGGTGGAGGCCGAGACGGCCGTACAGAACGAGGCTTCGCGGCGGCTGATGGAGCGGCTGGGGATGAGGCTGGAGGCGTGCCTCCGAGGGGGAACCGTCGCCGATGGGCAGCCCACCGACAGCTACCTCTATGCCATCCGGCCCGGCGAGTGGCGCGCGGCGCAGCCTGCCTGCGCTCCTCCGCCCGGCCGGGGGAAGGGTGAGCCATGCCCACCGGGCGACCCCACGCCCTGCTGAGTGCGCTTCGCCGGCGCCCGCCAAACCGGGGCACCCTCTGCCGGGCATCCGGCGCCAAACCGTTGCCGCCGATTCCCCAACCTGGGGGATGACATCTCCCCCACCTCTGGCCTAGAATGCCTCGTAGTAGGTGCGAAGGAGGGGACGCGATGAGAACAGGCACAACCGTAACCGAGACGCGCTTGGTCACCGGGTTCAACCGGGTTGTCTTGGCCGCGCCGCACAGCAATGAGCTCATCATCACCCAAGGGAATCGCGAAGCATTGACGATTGAAGGGCCGGCGGACCTCGTCCCCCGGCTCGTGACGGACGTGCGACACCGGACGCTCTACCTCGGCACGGGCGGAGGCTTGCTTGAGAAGGTGAAGGACGCGCTCACCACCAGCCTGACCCGGCCGCACATTCGCTTCTGCCTGGCCGTTCGCGAGATAGCAGCCATTGAGGTTTCTGCCATGGCCCAAGTGCGCGCGGCCGCCGTTAAGGCCGGGGAGCTTCGCCTCAAGTTCCACGGCGCCGGCGAGCTGCGCATCGACTCGCTCCTGGCCGATCGCCTGGAGGTCGAGCAGTCCGGCATGGGCAGGGTCGAGCTTGCCGGCCACGTCACGCAGCAACGGGTCTCCCTCTTCGGGTCGGGGCACTTCCAGGCGCCCGAGCTGGAGAGCCATGAGGCCCAGGTCACGGTCAAGGGGATGGGATCGGCCGTCGTCTGGGCGACACGCGATCTGTTGGTCACCGTGCGTGGGACGGGGCAGGTCTCTTACTACGGTGCGCCGCGCCTGTCGGGAAGCGTTGCGCCCCTGGGCAGCCTGGTGAGCCTTGGCGCGCACGGCCGGCTGTGCGAGTCTATGGAGGGATCGTTGGGCGCGGCGAGATGATCGTCGCCGGCGAGCCGGTCACCGTCGAGCAGGCCCCCGCCATACCAGGGCTGGCCTTCCGCCGCTTCCGCGGCGAGGCTGACTTTCCCGGTATGGCGGCGCTCTGAGCTACCACCAGAGCGCAGGCTACAAGGAGGTACACCGGCCCAACGGCTGCCGGGCGCTTTGACCAGGAAGCCGAAGACGGGTATCATCGGCGGCACTATGACGAACTTGCCCTCTGCTGCAGCCGCACGCCATATTCCCACGCTGACGACACAGCGCCTGGTACTGAGGCCCTACACGTCGGCAGACGCCGAGCCACTCTTCGGGCTGCTCAACGAGGGCGATGTCCTGCGCTACTTTCCCAACCCAACCCCACCCTCGCGTGAGCAGGTCGGGTCGTGGGTCAGCCACTTCCTGGCCCACTGGCAGGAGCAGGGCTATGGCTGGTGGGCACTCGAGCAGCCAGGAGACCCAAGCCTGATGGGCTGGTGCGGCCTGACTTTCCTGCCCGAGACGGGTGAGACAGAAGTGGCCTATCTCCTGGGTAGGCGCCACTGGGGAAAGGGGTTTGCCAGCGAGGCCGCGGCGGCGGCTCTTGGCTTCGGCTTCGAGCAGCTGGCGCTTCGGCGCATCATCGGCCTGGTGCACCCCGACAACCGCGGCTCGCAGCATGTCCTCGAAAAGGTGGGCATGTCCTTCGTGGACCGCAGCGTCTACTTTGGGATGGAGCTCTTGCGCTACTGGGCAGATCGCGACACCTGGCTGCCGGCTCATAGGTAGCCCTTCGCGACGGCCAAGCCGCACGATCCACGACCGCCCCGCGCCCGTGGCCCATGGCCCGCCGTCCAGTGCCCAAAGACTTGACCGCGCGTTGGGCGCGGAGTATAGTGGCGGCATGCGCAAACAGATGGCGCGAGGCAGGCACCCTCGCAGGTCGACGTTGACGATTTCCTCTCTCATGGCGATTCTCCTGCTCTTGGGGCTCTTGGCGAGCCTTGTCGCCGGGTGCGCTCCAGGCCAGGACCTCGCGGCTGCCTCGGCGATCCCGACGGAGCCGGTGTTGGTCGACACGCCGGCGCCAACCCTGCCGCCGCCCACTGAGACGGGTTTGCCCACCGTCCCGGCTGCTTCGACTTCGGTGGGACTCTATTCCTCCCTGCCCACACCCTCGGCGACGCCGCTTCCGCAGCCCACCCGCACGCCGGTTCCGTCTCCCTCGCCGACCGCGATCGCGACACCCAACCTGGCAGGCAGCCCCACGCCCGTACCCACGGCGATATCGGCGAGGCAAATTGACCACATCCTGCTCATCGGTGCCGACACCGGAAGCTACGCGCCTGATCAGAACACCGATGTCCTGATCGTTGCCTCGATCAACCGCGGCACCAAGCAGGTCACCCTGCTTTCGATCCCGCGCGACCTGTGGGTCTACATCCCTACGGTCGGTTACAGCAGGATCAATACGGCTCACCGCTACGGAGCCCGGCTCAAGTACCCTGGAGGCGGGCCGGCTCTGCTCATGCGCACCATCCAGGAGAATCTCGGAGTCGCCGTCGATCATTGGGTGCGGGTGGATTACCAGGGCTTTGCCGCCGCGGTGGACAAGCTGGGCGGCGTCGAGCTCCTGGTGCCCTGCACGACCAACCTCCGCTATCGGTCCACCGACTCTGGAGTGGACGAGGAGATGACCCTGGAGCCGGGCTACCACCACATGGATGGGGCTACCGCGCTGCGCTACGTGCGCACGCGGCGGGGAGAGAGCGACTTTGACCGTGCCCGCCGGCAGCAGCAGTTTCTGAAAGCGGTCTGGGACCAGTTCAAGGACGCGAACAAGCTGACGGCCATCCCGGGACTGTGGTCGGCCATGAGCGGCAATTTCGCGACCGACCTGGGGCTCGGCGACGTGCTGTCGCTGGCCCCGGTGGTGCTGAGCCTACAGCGCGAGAACATCCGCAGCCGCTACATCGGCCGCAGCCAGACGCAGGACTGGACCACGCCGGAGGGATGGGAGGTCCTGCTGCCCATCCCGGAACGAGTCCAGCAGGTCGTGGCCGCGCTGGATGCGCCGCCCTCGGACGGGGAGAGCGCCGTCGCGAGCGAGGCCGCCCGGATCCAGGTCAACAACGGGACGACGCGCCCCTACCTGGCCGAAATCGGGGCCGACCAGCTGCGCTGGAGCGGCTTTACCGTCGCCGGCACCGGAACGGCTGCGCGCACTGACTACAAGAACACGCAGATCATTGTTTACCACGACAAGCCCGACACGCTGGCGCGCCTGATCGAGCTGCTCAAGGTCAAGCCGGAGAGCGTGGCTGTGCGGCTCGACCCAGCACAGCCGGTGGACTTGCAGGTAATCTTGGGGGGATCGTATGATCCCTGTCCCTGAGCCGGCGGCTGCCGGGCGGCGCTAGGAGCCAGACCCCGTGCGCTCCCTGCGCAGCCGGCTGATCCTGAGCCACACCCTCCCCGTCCTCCTGGTCGTGCCACTAGTCGCGGCCCTGCTGGTCTACCTGCTCCAGACCCGCCTCTGGCTGGATATCCTATCGGGCGAGCTGCTCAGCCAGGCCATGCTGACCGCCGATGTGGCGGGGGACCGCCCCCTGATCTGGTCAAACAGCTTCGAGGCCCAGCGCTTTCTGTCGCTCCTGGGCGAGCGCTCGACGGCCGGCATCTCGCTCTACGACGCCGAGGGCAGCCTTCTCTCCTCCACCCTGGATGGGCCTGCCGGGGAGGTCCGGCCCTCCGATGCCGATTTCGTCGCCCGCGCGCTGGCGGGCGAGCAGGCGGCGGATGTCGGCAGCGACCTCAGCCGCGAAGTGATCCAGGTGGCGGTGCCGGTTGTGGACGACAGGGGTCGGCTGCTGGGGGCGGTGCACCTATCGCAGCAGGTCTCCAGCGTCCAGGGGCGGCTGGTCCGGACCCGCAACCTGGTAATCGCCGGGTTTGCCGGCGCGCTGGGGTTGAGCGTCCTCATCGGCCTGGTGCTTGCGCTCAACCTGGGGCGCTCCCTGCAGCGGGTGTCTTCTGCCATCGACGGCGTCGCGAGCGGCCGGCAATGGGAATCCCTGCCTGTGCGCGGCGCCGAGGAGATACGCGTCCTGCTGCGCGCCTTCAACGCGTTGATTGAGCGGCTTCGTATGCTCGAGCGATCCCGGCGCCAGTTGCTGGCCAACCTGGTGCATGAGCTCGGCCGTCCCCTGGGCGCGCTCCAGTCGGGCCTGCAGGCGCTGAGGGCCGGCGCCGACGGGGACCCCCATCTGCGCCAGGAGCTGCTCGTGGGCATGGAGGAGCAGGTGGGCCGGCTGAGGCCCCTGCTGGACACCCTAGCCGACCTGCACGGCCAGGTGCTCGGCACGCTCGAGCTTGACCTCCGGCCGGTTGATGTGGGCGAGTGGCTCCGAACGACGGTCGCTCCTTGGCGCCGCCTTGCCGAAGAGAAAGGGCTCGCCTGGGAGATCGCCGTGCCCCCGGTGCCGTGCCTGCTCGAGATAGATGCCGACCGGCTGTCCCAGGCGATGGGGAACCTGTTGAGCAACGCCGTCAAGTACACCTCCGAAGGCCGCATCACGGTCGAGGCACACTTCGAGCAAGACCATGTCGCCATCGGTGTCCGCGATACGGGCGCCGGCATCGATCCTGCCGAGAGTGCCAGGGTCTTTGAGCCCTTCTATCGCAGCACGCGCGACAAACGCTTCCCGCAGGGGATGGGGCTCGGGCTCTCCATTGCGCGCGACCTGGTGGCTGCCCACGGGGGAAGGCTGGACCTCGAGTCCACGCCCGGCCGAGGGAGCCTCTTCACGATCGTCCTTCCGCGAAGGGCGGTGGCCGAGGCCTAGACGCCCTGATCCCCCTGCTTTAGCTTCCCTTAAGGTTCTTTGTAGCCCGCCTTAAGGACAAACGGGCCCCCAACATCGTATACTGTCCCGAATAATGTCTGCGGAAGGATCCAAATGAAGAACAGGCTTTTGCTCGTCGTCGCGCTCTTGCTGCTGCCCGCCCTCCTCTTGTCGGCGTGCAGCCCCACCGACCGCCTGCGGGACCTCGTGTCCCGGGCAACGGATGCGCTGCCCCTGCGCCAGGCTCCAGAGGAGGAAGCCGAGGCCACCGTGGTCCCTGAGTCGGCGGACGCCTCTTCCTCCTCATCCTCGGCGTCCGAGGCCCCTTCATCGGGCGTGGTGACCACCTCGGGTGATGTGCTGACGGCACTGCAGGATACACTCGGCCAGATCTATGAGGGGGTCAGCCCGTCCGTCGTCTACATCGAGGTTACCATGCGCGGCGAGCTGCCGGGCTTTCAGGATTTCCAGTGGCCGGAGGGATTTGGGGTTCCCGAGGAGTTTGACTCGAGTGCCCAAGCCTCAGGCTTTGTTTGGGATGAAGACGGCCACATCGTCACGAACAACCACGTGGTAGAGAATGCCACGGAGATCACGGTCGTCTTCTCCGACGGCACGACCCTGGATGCCGAGGTTGTCGGGACCGATCCCGATTCAGACCTGGCCGTCATTCGTGTGGATGCAAGTGCCGACCTGCTGCAGCCCGTCCGGCTGACCGACTCGAATGACGTAAAGGTTGGGCAGCTCGCCGTCGCGATTGGCAACCCCTTCGGTTTGGAGGGCACCATGACCGTGGGCTTTGTCAGTGCCATTGGGCGCTCCATCCCGGTGACCACTCGGACCGCGATCGGCGGGGCCAATTTCTCCATCCCTGACATCATTCAGACCGATGCGCCGATCAACCCCGGCAACTCGGGCGGCGTGCTGGTCAACGACGACGGCCTGGTGATCGGAGTGCCTACGGCGATCGAGACGTCGTCGGGGCAGAATGCCGGCATCGGCTATGCGGTGCCCTCGGCCATCGTGCAGAAGGTGGTCCCCTCCCTGATTGCCGACCGGACGGTGCAGCACCCCTGGATCGGTATCAGCGGCACGTCGCTGAATTCCGTCCTGGCCGAGGCAATGGGCTTTGACCCCGGTCAGCGGGGGGCGCTGGTCCTCACGGTGACCGGCGGCAGCCCAGCCGAATCGGCCGGACTGCGCGGCAGCACCCGCACGGTCGAGGTCGACGGCCAGGACATTCAGGTGGGGGGCGACGTCATAGTCGGTATCGACGACCGGCCTGTCGACGAGTTCGATGACCTGATCTCGTACCTCGCGCAGTCAGTGGGCGTCGGGGACACGATCACTCTGTCCCTCCTGCGCGATGGCAAGGAAGCGAAGGTCGATGTCACCCTTGCGGCGCGGCCGACGGACAGCGCGCTGGAGGCCTCCGGGGAGCAGGAGCCCGGCGAGGAGAGAACCGGCAGCGCCTGGTTGGGCATCGAGGGGGTGACGCTCTCTCCTGCCCTTGCGCAGGCGATGGAGCTCGACCAGGGCCTCACCGGCGTCCTCGTCGTCTCCGTCGTGGCCGGCAGCCCGGCCGACGATGCCGGCCTGCGGGGTGGGGGCACCAGTGCGACCATAGACGGGCAGTCGATCAAGCTCGGCGGCGACATCATCATCGCGATCGACGATGAAGCCATCGCCGGCCTGGAGGACCTCCAGACCTTCCTGGCGGGAGCGCGGCCGGGCCAGAGAGTGACCTTGACCGTCCTGCGCGAGGGCACCCGGGAGGGGACGATCGACGTCACGCTGGGCGTGCGGCCGTCCTCCAGCCAGTAGGCAGGTGCGACACGGGCGGCCGAAGGGTCGCCCGTTTTGGTTCCCCCGCTGCGGCACGATGCAGCGCATGCCCCCAGCGTGCGCCGGCTCACCGCAGCGGGGTGTCTTTCCTCCCCTCCTCGCGGGCCGGGCGAACCTGCCCGGAGCCGGGCAGCCGGAGAGGGTGCTGCCGCTACTGATCGTCCCACAGCCTCTCGGGGTAGAGCCCCTGCCGGACCAGGTTCCGGATGGCGTCCCTCACCTTGGGCTTGTCCTGCTGGTAGGTGACCCCGAACCACGTCTCGTCGGTGGGCAGCGCCCAGACCCTGGCCCGCCGGGCGCGGACGATTTCGCCCACCGCCTCCGGCAGGTAGTACTCTGTGCGCTCCAGGTTTCCCCGGTTCGCGGCCAGGAAGCGCCGGAATCCCGCCTCCAGCATCGCAAAGACCCGAGGCGCAAAGCCCCATATGTTCATGGAGACCTGTGTGCCTGAGGGTAGCTCGGTCCACTGCCCGCCGTCGTCGCTGTAGTGGGCTCGCCCGTCGATCCGCGCGATGCGGGTGCGCTCCCGAATCTCTGCCAAGGTCCCCTTCTTGTTCATGCGGCAGACGCCGCGGGAGACCGGCCCGTGCTCGGACAGTGTCTTTTCCAGGGGATACGCGACCATGCAATAGTCGCGGATGGGTCCCCGCGTCTCGTCCGCGAGGTAGCGGCCAAGCACCGCCAGCGCGCGGCGCCCGTAAAAGTCGTCGGCGTTCATCACGCCAAAGGGCCGGTCCACGACATCGCGGCAGCAGAGCGTCGCATGGGCAGTGCCCCATGGCTTTACGCGCCCCGGCGGCACGACGGCACCCGCCGGCAAGTCCTCCAGGCCCTGGAGGACGTAGGCAGTGTCGCAGCGTGCCTCGATCGCACGCCCGATCCTGGCCCGGAAGGCCTCCTCGATGTCCCGCTTGATCACAAAGACAACCCGGTCGAAGCCGGCCCGCAGCGCGTCGTAGACGGAATAGTCGATGATGGACTCGCCGCCGGGGCCCACCGGCTCCATCTGCTTGATGCCGCCGTAGCGGCTGCCGATGCCGGCGGCCAGGATCACCAGGGTGGGTGCGGGCATATCACGCTCCTGCCTCGTCCGGGAGGCTCGGGACGGGTCGTGCGTCCGGTCACTGTTCTCCCCCCATGTGCAGAATGGGTTGCCGGGATATCTGCACAAAGCATACGTCCAATGTCGCAAATCGTCAACCCGCCCGAGCCGGCCATCTGCTCCCTTGAGGACGACAAATCGCGTGCCTTGGGCGGTGCTCTGACTTGTGGTAGGATGAGCCCTGGTGGACACGGAAGCCTTCCTCCAGCAGATCGAGAAGCTGCCCGGCTACCGGGGGCAGGTTGTGCACGTTGAGCGGCTGCCGGCACGCGGGCCGAGCTATGCCGGCCTGGAGATCCCTCTTCCACGCCCGCTCCTGGCTGCGCTGCGCGCCGCCGGTGCTTCGCGGCTCTACAGCCACCAGGCGCAGGCCATCGACGCCATCCGCGCGGGAAACCACGTCGTCGTCAGCACCGGCACCGCCAGTGGCAAGACGCTTGCCTACAACGTCCCGGTCCTGGAGGTGATCCTGGCCGATCCGCAGGCACGTGCCCTGTACCTTTTCCCCACCAAGGCCCTGGCCCAGGACCAGCTGCGCAGCCTGCGCGAGCTGACCGAGGGCGGCTTGAGCAGCGTGCGCTTTGGCGCCTACGATGGCGACACGCCCAAGGCGGCCCGCACCCGGCTGCGCAGCGAAGCGCGCATCCTGCTCACCAACCCCGACATGCTCCACGTCGGGATCCTTCCCAACCACACCCTCTGGGCCGACTTTTTCGCCAACCTGCGCTTCCTGGTGCTCGACGAGGCACACGTCTACCGAGGGGTCTTTGGCTCCCAGGTTGGCTGCGTGCTGCGGCGGCTTTGGAGGGTCTGCGCGCGCTACGGCTCGGCCCCGCAGGTGATCGCCTGCTCGGCGACCATCGCCGATCCCGCCGGGCACGTCCGCCGGCTGGCCGGGGTGGACGCTCGGCCGATCGACCAGGATGGAGCACCGCGGGGCTCCCGCAATTTCGTGCTCTGGAACCCGCCGGCGATCGACCGGGCCGGCACCGCCCGGCGCAGCCCGAACATCGAGGCGGCGAGCCTCTTTGCGCGGCTCGTACAGGCGGGCATCCGCACCATCGTCTTTGCCCGAGCACGCCGTGTGGCCGAGCTGATCCTGCTGTATGCCCGGCGCATCCTGGAGGATGAGTCGCCGGGCCTGGCCGGCCGCATCCGCGCCTACCGCGCCGGCTATCGGCCCGAGCAGCGGCGCGAGATCGAGCGCGGGCTGCGGCCGGGGGGAGGATTGCTGGGCGTCGCCACGACCTCTGCCCTGGAGCTGGGCATCGACATCGGTGACCTAGACGCCGCCGTCCTGGTTGGGTACCCTGGCACCGTCGCCAGCCTCTGGCAGCAGGCCGGCCGTGCCGGCCGCGGGACCCGCCATGCGCTGGCGGTCCTCGTCGCGCAGGACGGCCCTCTCGACCAGTACTTTCTCCGCCACCCCGGCGACCTCTTCGGCCGCCCGCACGAGCACGCCCTGACGGACCCCTCCAACCCCTATCTGCTCGTGCAGCACCTGCCGTGTGCCGCCCAGGAGCTTCCGCTGGGGACGGGCTCCGAGGCGGGGGGAGAGTCCAACGCCGCTCCCAGCCCGGGCGGCCGGACCGCCTGGGCCGCTGCCCGGGCGCCCCGCCGGGCGCTGCCGGGCCGGCGGCGCCTGCCCACGCCGCCGGCGAGTGTCCACCGCACCCCGGGCCCAGGCACCCTCCCTCCCGGTGTGGCCGAGGGAGACGACGAGGCGCTCTTTGGGCCCGGATTCGTTCAGGCAATGGTCGCACTCGAGCAGCGCGGTGACCTTGAGTACCGGGCCAATCGCTGGTACCCGCGTCCCGGCGCCTACCCGGCGCAGGAGGTCTCGCTGCGTGCGCTGCGTGGGTCGCGCGTCGCGCTGCTCAATGCCGCACAGAACTACCGTATCCTGGAGGAAATGGAGACGACCGCGGCCCCCTACCGCGTGCACCCCGGCGCCGTGTACCTGCACCAAGGCGAGTCCTTCCTGGTGCGCGAGCTGGACCTGGACGTGGGGCATGCCATCCTGGAACCGGTGCAGGTGGACTATTACACCCAGCCGCGCGAGATCAACGACCTGCGCGTGGTGCGGGCGATGGAGGAGCGTGCCGTGGGCGATGTCACGGTCTGCCTGGGTGGAGTGCAGGTGACCCAACAGGTGATCGGCTTCCGGCGGGTGCAGCAGTTCCGTGAAGAGACGCTGAGCGTGGAGGACCTGGTGCTGCCGACGCAGACCTTTGGCACCGTCGCCCTGTGGTGGAACATCCCACAGCGGATGGCGGCACGCGTGCAGCAGCGGGGCATGGACCTGGCCGGCGGGCTTCACGCAGTGGAGCACGCGGCGATCGGGCTGCTGCCTCTCTTCGCCATGTGCGATCGCTGGGATATCGGCGGGCTCTCGACGCCGTGCCACCCCGACACGGGAGAGGCCCAAGTCTTCCTCTACGACGCCTTCCCGGGCGGGGTGGGGATCGCGGAGAAGGGGTTCGACTTGCTGCCCAGGCTGTGGCGGGCGACCCACGAGGCGGTGCGTGACTGCCCGTGCCAGGACGGCTGCCCGAGCTGCATCCAGAGCCCCAAGTGCGGGAACAACAACCAGCCGCTGGACAAGCGGGCGGCGGTGCTGATCCTGTCCGAGTTGCTCAAGGGAGCGTAGGCCAAACCGCAGCGCCCCGGGCTGCGCTCCCGAGATCAGGAGCCAACGGACAGGGGAGGAGGTGCGGCCCGGGCTCCGATGCCAGCCCGCTGTGGCCCCTGCCCAGCTTGACACAGGAGCCGGTTGCCGGTATACTCTTGCCCGTTGGTCAAGTAAATCGGTCTGGCATCGCGCACCGCTCCGATTCACGCAATCGGGGCGGTTCTTTGTGCCGGGCCGAGCCAACCGACAGGAACCAGACCTGAACCTAATCTGGGGCCTAGAGCGCGACATGGCTCCCACCAGTCAAGGAGTACTGAATTTGAGTTTCGAACACTTTTCCCTGGACCCGCGCATCCGCGCGGGCATCAGGGCAGCCGGCTACACCGAGCCGACGCCCATCCAGCAGCAGGCCATCCCCATCGTGCTCCAGGGGCACGATGTCCTGGGGACGGCCCAGACCGGCACCGGCAAGACCGCTGCCTTCATCCTGCCCATCCTGGAGCGGCTACTCAAGGGCCCAACGGGCCGCGCCCGCGCCCTGATCCTGGCGCCCACGCGCGAGCTTGCGGAGCAGATCCACCAGGTCGCGGCCGACCTGGGCCGCGCCACCCGGGTGCGCAGCGTCACCGTATACGGCGGTGTGAGCAAGAATCCGCAGGTCGACGCATTGCGCCGCGGCGTCGAGATCGTCGTCGCCTGCCCCGGCCGGCTTCTGGACCTGGCCGGCGAGCATTCCATTGACCTCTCGCACGTCGAGGTCCTCGTCCTGGACGAGGCCGACCGGATGTGTGACATGGGTTTCCTGCCCGACATTCGCCGGGTCCTGAAACTCGTCCCCCAAAGGCGCCAGACGCTCTTTTTCTCGGCCACGATGCCCGATGAGATCCGCGAGCTGGCCGGCAGTATCCTGACCGACCCTGTGGCTGTGCAGGTCGGCGTGATCGCCCCGGCCCATACCGTCTCGCACGCCCTCTACCCCGTGGCGCAGGCGCTCAAGAGGGACCTGCTGCTCGCCACCCTGGAGCACACCGCCACCGGTCGGGTCCTGGTCTTTGCCCGCACGAAGCACCGGGCCCGCAGCCTGGCCCGCGACCTCGAAAAGGCCAAGTACCGCGTGGCGGCGCTGCAGGGGAACATGTCGCAGAACGCCCGCCAACGGGCGCTGGATGGCTTTCGCGACGGCACCTACGACATCCTGGTCGCCACCGACATCGCAGCGCGTGGCATCGACGTCACCGACATTTCGCACGTCATCAACTTTGACATGCCGGACACCGTGGACGCCTACACCCACCGTATCGGGCGCACCGGCCGCGTCGACCGCTCGGGGGAAGCGTTTACCTTCATGGTCGAGGACGACGAGCCGATGGTGCGCGAGATCGAGAAGGTGCTCGGCAAGCGGATCGAGCGACGGCGCATTCCCGGCTTTGACCCCGGCCGTGCCCCGCGCCAGGTACCGGGGCCGGTGAGCCGCCCTGTGGCCTCGCCGCGCAGCCCGCAGCCCGGCCGGCGCCCCAAGCCGCAGGCCGCCCGGGCGTAGAGCGCCCGCCTGAACGCCCGCCCCCGCGCGGGCGTTCTTCTTTTCAGAGTGGCGCGGCCGAAGCGCCGGGTGGCAGGCCATGAAGAAGGGTGCCCTGGTTCTCATCCTGGTCCTGCTGCTGGGCTGTAGCCCGGCAGCCACCGCCACGCGCCCTGGGCCGGCTGCCACACCCCTCCCGCCGAGTGCACCTCCCGCAACCTTACCGGCCGGCGTGTCGCCCTCGGCGGCCGGGTCGTTGCTTCCGCCCGCCTACCTGCTGGACGGCTTCGAGTTCGACGGCCCTCTCGACGAAGCCGGGCTCACCCCGCCTGAGCAGGCCTCGCCGGCCGAATACCTCTTCGAAGGCCGGCTCGAGCTGCTGGGAGAGGCGCAGGGCGGCCACCTCCGGCTGCTGCGCGGCGAGCTTGGACCCGAGTATGCTTACCTTCCCGAGCTCGATTTCGAGCTCGTGCAGAGCGATGGCTACCTCGTCCCCGTCCGGCGCGGCCTGATCGTCACCGGCCACCCAGTGTGGGACATCATCCTCGAGCCGGGCCGCATTTGGCAGGACCCCGGCGACGGCGATTGGGCGCGGGCATCGCTCCCCTTTGCGCTCGTGGTCAAGGGCGGCAACGCGACCTTTGACGGCACCCTCACCTTCCTCTTTGACGGGCAGCGCGTGTCCCGCGTCTGGTACCAAGTCACGCAGGAGACCACTAGCCACACCCGCGCCGACCTGTGGGGCCTGCTCGAAGCGGCCTACCACCCCGGGCCGGCAGCCGGCGCGGAAGAGGTCCGGTCTGCCTTCGCCTCCGAGCGGGCCGCGCGCATGCCCGTCAAGCCGATCCAGGCCTTGGCGGACGACTATCCGGGCGTCGATCCCTCCGCCTTTGGGCGGGGCATCACCCCTGCACACATGACCTGGTACGGCTTGGTTGTGAACGGCGTCAACTACCTCGGCGGCTGCCAGACCCGCTACGGGACCTATCCCTACTGCGAGTCGATGCGCGCCACCTCCTACTCCACGGCCAAGTCCGCCTTCGTCGGCGTGGCACTTATGCGCCTGGCGCAAAAGCACGATCCCGGCATCGGGGACCTGCTCATCCAGGACTATCTCCCCGAAGCGGCCTCCCGCCCGGGCAACTGGGAAGGTGTGACCCTTAACCACACGATCGACATGGCGACCGGGAACTATGCCTCTGCGGCGTTCATGGCGGACGACGAAAGCGAGAAGATGGGCGAGTTCTTCGGCGCGCAGCCCTATGCCGCGCGGATCGAGGCCGCGCTCGATTGGCCCCATGCGGCCGAGCCGGGCACGCGCTGGGTTTACCGGACGGCCGACACCTTTGTCCTCACCCGCGCCCTCCACAACTACCTGCAGGAGCGCGAAGGCTCCCAGGCGGACATCTTCCGTCTTGTCGTGGACGAGGTCTACCGTCCCCTGGGGCTTGGCCCCGGCGCGCTCACTACGATGCGCACGGCGGACGACGGATGGCAGGGCCAGGCCGAAGGGGGCTACGGGCTCTGGTGGATTCCCGACGACATCGCCAAGATTGCCGCATTCCTCAACAACGAGAGCGGTGCCATCGGCGGCGCCCAGGTCCTGAGCCCGGACCTCCTTGCCGCCACGCTTCAGCGCGATCCGGCCGACCGCGGCCTCCCGATCGACGGCCGGCGCCGGTACAACAACGCCTTCTGGGCGACCAGGTACACAGCCGCGGACGGATTTGGCTGCGAGTTCTGGGTCCCCCAGATGCTCGGCGTAAGCGGCAACGTCGTCGCGCTGATGCCGAATGGGGTCACCTACTACTACTTCAGTGACAATCTAGAGTTCACCTTCGACGCCGCGCTCTCCGAGGCAGACAAGATCGCGCCCCTTTGCCCATGAAGCCGTACCACGCACTCACCCGCCTGGGCCTGCTGCGCCGCCTCCGCCCGCTGGCGGGCCTCGCGCTGCGCGCCTACGGCCTGGCCGGCGCGCGCCTCACCTTCCAGCACTACTCAGGCAACATCATCTTCCGGGCCGACGTTCCGGGGGTATTGGCCCGGCCGGGGGCCCTCTACATGCCGGGCCGCTACAACCTCCGCGTCCTGGCCATCGACGACACGGAGACCATCGCCTCAGAGCTGACCTGGCTGGCAGCCCTCCGGGAGGCAGATTTGCCCGTGCCGGAGCCCGTGCCCACCCTGGACGGGCGCCTCTTCCTCAAGGTGACCACGCCCGGTGTGCCCCACGGACGCGTCGTATCGCTCATGCGCTGGCTGGAGGGTCGCCACCTTTCCTGCCTGCTTCCGCGGCACGCTCGCGCTGTGGGCGTGATTGTCGCCCGGCTTCATGCCTTCTCTGCGGCGTGGCAGCCGCCCGAGGGTTTCACCCGCTTCCACTGGGACTGGGACGGGCAGTTCGGCGAAAGGGAGCTCGGCGATACGGCAGGCCTGATCGCCTCCATGCCCGACCGCTTCCGGGAGCCGTACCTCACCGTCACCGGCCGGGTGCGCGAGGTGATGGACTCTTTCGGCAAGGGGCCGGACGCCTACGGCCTCATCCACGCCGACCTATACACGGAGAACATCCTGTTCAAAGCCGGCGAGCCGCGCATCATCGACTTTGAGGATTGCGGGTTTGGCTACTGGATGTGCGACATCGGGGTCTTCCTCGGGCAGTGGCCCTGGACCGACGACTTCCCGCGCATCCGGGATGCCTTCCTGGAGGGCTACGGGCAGGTGCGCACCCTGCCGGATGCGCAGCTCAGGCACCTTGACCTCTTCATCGCCTCGCAGTACGCCCAGCTGGTGCTCTGGTCATCGGCCTTCATGCGCGACGACCCGGCGCGGCGTGCCGAGCACGAGGCCTGGCGCGAGCGGGAGGGGATCAAGCTCTTGCGCTACCTCGAGTAGCGCGGGTAGAATCGGGGCGGGAGGAACCCATGCACCTGTCTGTGCGGCCCTACCAGTCGGAGGAGGACTTTTGGCGGATCCGAAGCTTCCTGCGCGAGGTTTTTCTCCTCAACGAGCGGCGCGAGCATAGCTGGCACGTCGCCCGCTTCGACTACTGGCGTTGGCACCTGGTCGAGAACCTCCAGGTGTGCGGTTCCTTTGAGCGGACCATAACCCTGTGGGAGGCAGGCGGCCGGCTCGTTGCCGTCCAGCAGCCGGATGACTGGAACGAGACGCGCCTCCACGTTCATCCTCACCATCGCACCCCGGAGCTGGAGGACGAGATGGTCGCCCAGGCGGAAGAGCACCTGCCGCTCCGTGACGGGGAGCGCACACTCTATGTCCCCCTTTTCTCCTCCGACACGCTGCGCCGCCAAGTTCTGGCCCGCCGTGGATACACCCGGCAGAGCGGCCGTGTCCACCACTGGAGCCGTGACCTTGACGCGCCTCTGCCGGAGGCCCCGGTTGCCTCAGGCTACGCGGTACGCTCGATGGGCGACCTCTCCGAGCACCCTGCCCGAAGCTGGGCCTCGTGGCGGGCCTTTCATCCCGACGAGCCCGACGGGGCCTACGACGGCGACTTTTCCTGGTACCGCAACGTCCAATCGTCGGCCCTCTACCGCCGTGACCTGGACATCGTGGCTGTTGCGCCCGGTGGGGACGTCTCCGCCTTCTGCACCATCTACTACGACGACTACACCCGCAGCGCCGTTTGCGTCCTGGTCGGCACGGCCGCGGAGCACCAGCGGCGCGGCCTGGGCCGCGCCGTCATGTCCGAAGGGTTGCGGCGGGCGCGGGCACTGGGATGCACCCGCGCCTTCGCCAACGCCTACGATCCGCCCGCCGATGCCCTCTACGGCTCGATGCTCGGAACCCTGGAGGTCTCCGAGACCTGGTCCAAGGAGCTGCCCACCTAGTCCGTCAGCTCAAAGCTCACGGCCACGCTCGCCCGCACGCTGATCTGCCCGGGTGCCACGCTGCTGTCGACGCCCAGCGGCGCTCCTCCATACTCCTGAATGGTGTTCTGGGTCATGGCCGAGCCCCAGCTCGACCCCCACCAGGCGCCGTAGCCCGACCACCAGCTCGACTGCTGCTCGGTGATCGTCTGCGGTCTCCCGGCCTTCTGCCCCAGCTCCCCTGCGAGGGCGCCGGCCTTCTCCTCGGCAGCGCCGATGGCCAGCGCCCGCGCCTCGTCGCGGTACTTGCGCAGCTCGGTAGTGCGGAACTCGATGCCGTGCACATAGTTGACGCCCGCGTTGAGCGAGTCGGTCAGCAGGTCCTCGAACTTGTCCAGCTCTCGAAGCCGGAGCACCACGCTTCGTCGTACCGCAAAGCCGATCGGGTCGCACAGCTCGTAGCAGCCGTTCGGGTAGCGCGGCTCGATCCCGACATAGTCCGTCTGCACGTGCTCCGGCGGGATGTCGTACTCCGTCGCCAGCGCCAGCACCCTCTGGACGATGGCGTCGTTCTGGCTCTTGGCCACCGCAATCTGGTTGTCGTGGGTCGCGATGCCCAACGTCAGCACCACCTCGTCGGGCACGACTCGCACCTCGGCCTCCCCGGTGACACTCACCGTCCGGAGCGCATCGCTGCCCTGCACTGTGGGCGCCGCCTTTCCCTTCCATGCCGCCAGCACGAGCACCAGGAGCGCCGCCCCTGCGGCGATTGCCGCTAACCTGTCCTTCATGGCTCACCCTCCCTCGATGGTCGTTTTCCGGCCGCCCTCCGGCGGCCAACTACACGATACCCTGGGCAAAGGGCAGGAATGTGACAGGAACCGGGCGGCACCGGGCCAGTTGCCGATGGGGGCAAGCTCGGGATTGCACAGCGCCGCTCGTGAAGTCGGGGATGGGCAAAAGGCTCTACTCAGGATGACCAGGAGCGAGAGCCTGTTTCCTGCCGAGTTGGCATCCGTAATGCCTCCGGAGTGGCTGACATCGATTGCACGGCCCGCAAGGCCAGCAGCCCACGGACCTGCGCGGCACGGTGTAGCGCACCGAAGGCAGGTGCGCCGCACCGGGGTGGGCTAGGTGCGGCTCACCCAAGGCAGGTACGCCGCATCGGGCAGTGGTGGATGGAAGGGCAGCTCCTAGCCCGGGGGCAGCGTGAAGGTGGCGGTGGTGCCCTGCCCCTCCCGGCTGTCGAGGGAGAGCCGGCCGCCCTGCGCTTCCACGAGGGCACGCGCGATCGCCAGGCCAAGCCCGCTGCCCCCCTCCTCGCGCGAGCGCGCCCGGTCGCCCCGGAAAAAGCGCTCCCCGATGCGCGGCAGCGCCTCCGCCGGGATGCCAAGTCCCTCGTCGCGCACCTGCACCTCGGCTACTTTCCCCGGAAGCCGACGCAGCGAGACGGTGACCCGGCCGCCGGGCCTCGAGTACTTGACGGCGTTGTCCAGCAGGTTGACCAGCACCCGCTCCAACCGGCTCTCGTCCGCCCACACCGCCAGAGGTTCCTCGCTGGAGTCGAGCTGGAGGGCGACTTGCTTCTTTTCCGCCAGCGGCCGCAGCCGGTCGAGCGTGCGCGCCGCGGCAGCGCCGAGGTCCACGGCGGCTTGCCGCAGGTCCAAGGCCCCCGAATCGGCGCGCGAAAGCAGCAGAAGGTCGTTGACCAGGCCGATCATGCGGTCGGCCTCCCCCTCGACCGACGCAAGGAACCGGTCGCGCGTCTCGACGTCCTCTACGGCGCCGTCGCGCAGTGTCTCGACCATCCCCTTGACCGTCGTCAGCGGCGTGCGCAGCTCGTGCGAGACGTTGGCCACCAGGTCCACCTGCGCCTGCCGGGTGGACCGCAGCCGGCCGGTCATGTCGTTGAAGGCGGTGCTGAGCTGCCCCAGCTCGTCGCGGCCCTCCACCGGCACGCGCAGGTCGAGGTTGCCCCCCGCCACCTCCCCCGCCGCTTCCGTCAGCCGTCGCAGGGGACGCGCGATCGCGCCCGAGAGGAGGATCGCGGTGGCCGCGGAGAGGAGCAGGGCCAGCAGCGTGGCGGCCAGCCAGCGCAGCCGCAGGTCGTGCAGCACGGCGGTGACGTCGCGCAAAGGCTGGCTCAGGTAGACGACTCCGATCTGCTGCCCGCCTGCCTCCCACGGCAGCGCCAACGCCATCAATGCGTCCGAACCCGTCCCCTCGACTCGGCTCGACTGCCGGCCGGCCAGCGCCTCGGTCACGGCCGGATCGTCCGCCAGGCTCGTCCCGCGCCCCGACTGTGCCGAGTCTGCCACGACCATGCCCGCCGCATCCAGGATACGGATACGCGTGTCAAGCGCAGAGCTGATCTGCAGCGTCGAGTTGGAGAGGTACCCCAAGTCCGCGGCTCCCTGCGGGCTCGCCTCGCCGGCGGGCGCCACGTTCTCTGCCTGGAGCGAGTAGTTGCTCGCCTGCTGCTGGAGGGCGTTGAAGGCGGCCGAGGGCACAGCCTGTGCCTCTGCGCCGGCCAGGACGCCGGGCGCCAGCGCCTGCGCCGTGATCTCGGCCTGCGCCAGGAGGCTCTCCTCCATCGCCTGAAGGAAGTAGCGCTCCAGCAGCGACAGGAGCAGGAAACCCGAGAGGCCCATGGCCACCACGATGACGGCCAGGTGGCTCAGCATCAGCCGCGTGCGGATGCCGATCGGCGAGCGCGGAGGCCCGCCATTCTTCTCCCCCGCTTGCCTCGGTCCACTCATGCCACCAGCCGGTATCCCACGCCGCGCACGGTGGTCACCACGTCTTCTCGCGTCACCTGCCGGAGCTTGGCGCGCAGGCGCTTGACCGCCGCATCCACCACCCGCAGGTCGCCATAGTAGTCGTACCCCCACACTTGGGTGAGGAGCTGTTCGCGGGTCAGCACCTGCCCGGCGTGCGCCGCCAGCGTGGCGAGCAGGTCAAAGTCCTGCGCCGTGAGGTCCAGCAGCGTGGTGCCCCAGCGTGCCTCGCGCCGCGCTGCGTCGATCGCCAGTGCACCGGCGCGCAGCACCTGACCGGCCTCGTCGACGCTCCGCGGGGCGGTCCGGCGCAGCACATTCTTGACGCGCACCATCAGCTCGCGCACGCTGAAGGGCTTGACCACGTAGTCGTCGGCCCCCAGCTCCAGGCCCACCACCCGGTCGATCTCCGACTCGCGCGCGGTCAGCATGATGATCGGCACGTCTCGCTCACGGCGGAGGATACGGCATACCTCCAGGCCGTCGAGCCGGGGGAGCATCAGGTCGAGGATAATAAGGTCCGGGCGCTCGCGCCTGGCAACGGCCAACGCCTCCTCGCCGTCGCGGGCAACGGCCACCTGGTACCCCGAACGCCTGAGGTTGTAGGAAAGCAGGTCCACGATCGGCGGCTCGTCGTCTACCAGCAGTACCAGTGCAGTCAACGTCCCTTTTCTCCCATTTCGATCTTAGCAGAAAGGTCATGCGCCGTCAAGCACTTCTGTGACGGGATAAGGACAGGAGTGCGGCAACATGGCGCGGTCGCCTCCGGTATCCCACTCCCGGCCTTTTGCCCGCCCATCCCGGCAATGCTATAATCCCCTCACTTCCCGTTTCCCGGGTATCACAAGACCGAATCAAGGAGGACCGTGCGATGTCGATTTGCTCCAGCTGCATGGCCGAGGTCCCGGCCGGCGAAGAGGTGCTCGTTGCCGGCAAGAATCGCAGAGAACCCAACGCCATCCTCTGCGCCAATTGCGCATCGACCGTCGAGCAGGCCCTGGAAGCGGAGACGAAGGACCCCAACTTGCCCGTGGCCATTCTGCTGGGCATCGTGGCAGCTATCGCCGGCGGCCTGATCTGGTACGCCATCGTCGCCCTCACCAACTACCAGCTGGGCATCGTCGCCGTCGGCATCGGCTACCTGGTCGGCGTGGCGGTCCTCTTCGGCGCTGGGAAGAAGCGCGGCCCGGCCCTCCAGGCCATCGCCGTCGTCATCACGCTGATCGCCATGGTCGTCGGTGAGTACTTTGTGGTGCGCCACTTTGCCGTCAAGGCACTGGCCGAGGAGGGGACCACGGGCATTCCTCTCCTTCTCCCCTTCAAGGCCATGTCTGAACTGGTGGTCATTGGCGTCAAGGAGGATCCGATTACGCTCCTCTATTGGGCCATCGCCCTCTTTGCGGCGTTTTCGGTCCCCGGACGCCGCCGGCTGCGCCGGGTCAAGGCCTAGCCGCCTGGCTGTCCATCTGCCCTCCGCCGGCTGACTCCATCTCAAAGGAGAGAACTCATGACCATAGAACTGAACGGATCGAACCTGACCGTCGATGCCCTGGTGCGCATTGCCCGGCACGGCGAAGAAGTGCGCCTTCACCCCGAGGCCCTGGAGCGCATCAAGACCTGCCGGGCCATGCTCGAGGAAAAGTTGCGCGCCCGCGAGATCATGTATGGCACGAACACCGGCATCGGCGAGTTCTCCGAGGTTCTCTTGAGCGATGAGCAGGTCACGCAGTTCCAGCGCTACCTTGTCTACAACCACGCCGCCGGGATCGGCGATCCCCTGCCGATCGAAGTCGTCCGCGGTGCGATGGCCGGCCGTATCAACGTCCACGCTCACGGCAACTCCGGCTGCCGCCCCGAGATCACCCAGACGTTCGTCGAGATGCTCAACAAGGGCGTGACGCCGGTCGTCTGCCAGAAAGGCTCGGTCGGTGCCTGTGGCGACCTGGCCCCCATGGCCCAGCTTGCGCTGCTCCTCATGGGCGAGGGCGAGGCCTTTTTCCGCGGCGAACGCCTGCCCGGGCGCGCTGCCATGGAGCGCGCCGGCATCCCCATTCCTGACCTGCAGGCGCGCGACGGGCTCGCCGCCATCAACGGCTCCAACGTGCTCACCGCCTGGAGCGGCCTGCACCTGTACGACATGAACCGATGGCTCAAGCAGGCCGAAATCGCCTGCGCGATGAGCTTGGAGGCACTGCTGGCCAATCTCAAGCCCTACGACCAGCGACTGCACCAGCTGCGCGGGTTCCCCGGTGCGATGCGCGCCGCCCGCGCCATCATGAAGTGCATCGCCGGCAGCGACCTGGCCACCGGCAAGATGAAGACCAAGGTCCAGGACGCCTACTCGATGCGCTCCTCGCCGCAGGTGATCGGAGCCGCCCACGATGCGCTGGCCTATGCCCAATCGCAGGTCGAGACCGAGCTGAACGGCGTCGGGGACAACCCGATCTTCCTCCCCGAGTTCCGTCTCACCCTGACCGGCGCCAATTTCCAGGGCTCGCCGGTGAGCTTGCCGATGGACATGGCTGGAGCCGCCATAACCATGGTCTCTGTGCTTTCCGAGCGGCGCCTGAACCGCCTCACCAACCCGGCACTCAGCGTTGGCCTGCCCGATTTCCTGGCGCACGACCCCGGCTTCTACTCCGGCCTCATGCTCAGCCAATACACCGCCGACATGCTCATCGTCGAGCAGCGCATCCTCTCCATGCCCGCCTCGGTCCAGTCCATCCCGGCCGCGGCCGACCAGGAGGACTTTGTCTCGATGGGCATGAACACTGCGCTGAAGAACAACCAGATCCTGGACAATGCCTACGGCATCCTCGGCATCGAGTTCATGGCCGCCGCACAGGGACTTGACTTCCGCACCTTCACGCCCGGCCAGGGCGTGCAGGTTGCGCGGCAGGTCATCCGCCGCCACGTCGCCCACCTCGACATTGACCGGCCCCTCTTCCCCGACCACAACCGGATGAAAGAGCTGGTCAAGTCGTGCGAGATCCTCGACGAGGTCGAGCGTGCGGTCGGCAGCCTTCAGTAGCGTTGGGTGCCGCCACCGGAGCCGTCCAGCATGACGAGCGTTCTGTGAGTCCTGCCCGACCATGAAAGCAGTCATCACCATTGCCGGTTTCGGCACGCGCTTCCTGCCCGCCACGAAAGCCGTGCCCAAGGAGATGTTCCCCATCGCCGGCGTGCCGCTGCTTCAGCACCACGTCGAGGGACTGGTGGCGGCGGGCATCCACGAAGTCATCGTCGTCGGCCGCGACGGCAGCGACGTTGCCCAGCGCCACTTTTCGCCCAACCCGGCGCTGGAGGCCCAGTTGGCCAAGGCCGGCAAGGAGGTGCTCGTCGAGGAGGTCCGGCGCATCTCCTGCATGGCGGACATTGTCTTCGTGCGCCAGCCTGAGACCCTGCCCTACGGCAACGCCTCGCCCGCCCTGGCGGCCCGTCCCTGGCTCACGCCGGGCGAGCCCTTCTACTACATGTTCGGCGATGACATCATCCTCGCCGATCGGCCCGTCCCTTTGCAGATGGTCGATGCGTTTGACTCGCAGCACCCTGCCGCCCTGCTCGCCGCCCAGGCGGTGCCGGCGGAGGAGACTCGCCTCTATGGCTGCGTCGACTTTGTACCCGGCGCCGAACGCCGGGTGCGCCGTATCGTCGAAAAGCCTGCACCGGGCACGGCACCGTCCAACTGGGTGCTGGTCGGCCACTACATCTTCACGCCCGAGATCTACGACGTCCTGACCGGCTCTGAGGTGGGCAAGGCCGGCGAGCTGTGGCTGGCCGACGCCGTCGATCGCCTGGCCGCCCGCTCGGCAGTGCTCGTCCATCCCATCCAAGGCGAATGGATGGCTGCCGGCGATCCGCTGCGCTACATCAAGGCCAACATTGCCATGGCACTGCGCCATCCCGGCATGCGCGACGACCTGCTCGCCTTTATGCGTACGCTGGACCGATGATTACCTATCCTCGAACCCACGTGTCCTGTGCCCGTCCCCTCGCCCGCGCTCTAGGGCCTTGTGCCCGTGCCTTTGGCCATGGATAACACTTCGATATGGTCCGAGTGTTCCGTGGAGTGCTACTCCGGGCACACCTACGCCCAGGAGCCCCGCGCGGTCGTCACCCAGTCAGGGCAACGCTTCCCAGTGGCCCAGGTCGAGGAGCGCTGGCGTACCCCATCGGGGCCCGTCTTCAGGGTCCGGACGCAGACCGGCGATAGGCTCGACCTCGCCTACATCGAATCGGACGGCCGCTGGACGGTCAGCCATCTGGCGCCCGACGAGACCGGCACGTGACCAACGACGATTTCTCGGACAGGGAGGTCCAAGTATGAGAGAGTTCGTAGCCAAGAAGATACAGGGGGTGCCGCCGTCCGGCATCCGCCGCTTCTTCGACATCGCCGCGACGATGGACGATGTCATCAGCCTCGGGATCGGTGAGCCCGACTTTACCACTCCGCCTGCCGTCATCCAGGCCGGCATCGCTTCGCTCGAGGCGGGCGAGACGCACTATACCTCCAACTCGGGCATTGCCGAGCTGCGTGTGGCGCTCGCCGAGCACCTGGAGCGGCTCTATGGCCTCCACTACGATCCGGACAAGGAGCTCCTGGTCACCGTCGGCGTCTCCGAAGCGCTTTACCTCGCCTTTGCGGCGACGGTCGATCACGGCGACGAGGTGATCGTGCCCCAGCCGTGCTTTGTGGCCTACAACCCCGAGGTCGTCCTGGCAGGCGGTGTCCCGGTCAACGTCCGAACGCGCGTCCAGGACGATTTCCAGGTGCTCGCCTCGGACGTGGAGGAGGCGCTCACCCCCAGGACCAAGGCCATCCTCCTGGGCTACCCCAACAATCCAACCGGCGCCGTCATGACCCGCGAGCGGCTGCTCGACATCGCCCGGCTGGCCGAGAAGCATGACCTGCTGGTCATTTCGGACGAGATCTACGACCGGCTCGTCTACGGGGTTGAGCATACCTGCTTCGCGACGCTGCCGAGGATGCGCGAGCGCACCATCCTTCTCGGCGGCTTCTCCAAGGCGTACGCCATGACAGGCTGGCGCATCGGATACGCAGCTGCCCCGGCCGAGGTCCTGGGTGCCATGCGCAAGGTGCACCAATACACCATCATGTCGGCGCCGACCACGGCCCAGTTTGGTGCACTGGAGGCGCTCAAGAGCGGCGAGCAAGCGGTGCAGGAGATGCGCGCCCGCTACGACCGCCGCCGCCGGCTGATCGTCGACGGGCTGAACGCGATCGGCCTACCCTGCTTCGAGCCCAAGGGCGCCTTCTACGCCTTTCCTTCCATCGCCGCCACCGGCATGACCGACGAAGAGTTCTCGGAGCGGCTGATCAGGGAGGAGCGCGTCGCATGTGTGCCGGGCAGCGCATTTGGCGCCTGCGGTGCGGGGCACGTTCGCTGCTCCTATGCCACGGCTTACGACAAGATAGAGCAGGCCCTGGAGCGCATGGCTCGCTTCGCCCGCCGCCACGGCTAGAGTAGGTGCGATGCACCCTGGAGGTGCGTTGCACCTGGGCACAGCCAGGACGAAGGGCGTAAGCCCAGGGAGGAACCTTGACCGATCACGCTAGCCGCCCCTCGTGGGACGAGTACTTCATGCAGATCACGCTCCAGGTAGCCAGGCGGTCCACCTGTCCCCGCGCGGCCGTCGGCGCCGTCATCGTGCGCGACAAGCGTATCCTGACCACCGGCTACAACGGCTCGCCGCGAGGCCAGCCCCACTGCACCGAGGTGGGCTGCCTGATGGTCAACGATCACTGCGTGCGAACCCTCCATGCCGAGCAGAATGCCATCATCCAGGGGGCGCTGCACGGTGTCGACGTCTCGCACAGCACGCTCTACGTTACGCACCAGCCCTGCCTCAGCTGCGCCAAGATGATCATCAACGCCGGCATTGAGCGCGTCGTCTACGGCGGCGAGTACCCCGATCCGATCGCGGTCGGCTTCCTCGAGGCAGCCGGGGTCGAGCTGTGCAAGTATGAGGCGGACGAGGGCTAGCCGCTCAAGTCGCGGAAGACCTGACCAGCACCCCCCACGCCCCTCGCTGGACGACCTCGTCGCGCTGGTTCCGGATCTCGGCATTCATTGTCACCAGCCCGCCGCCCAGGCGCGGCATGGGGCGCGTCTCGGTGATCGTGCAGTGCACGTAGACGGTGTCACCGATGAAAACCGGCCGGCTGAACTTCCAGTCGGCGATGTCGCGGAAGGCCATAGCCGTTCCTTCCAGGTAGCCTCCGCGCATCACCAGCGCAACGCCGATGGACATCACCAGCATGCCGTGCGCCACCCGTTGGCCATAGGCGCCTCGGCGGGCGAACTCGGCATCGCTGTGGAGGGGGTTCCAGTCCCCGCTCAGTGCGCAGAAGCCCACGATGTCGGCTTCTGTGACTGTGCGAGCTGGGGTGGTCAGGGTCTGGCCGACGTCATACTCCTCGAAGGTGAGCCCGGTGCGGATCGGGAGGGGCTTGACCATGGCAGTTCTCCTTTCTCGCTTCTGGATAGCTCCGGCCCTCTCGCTTACAGCCCGTTCTCCTGATCGGTCCGGCGCTCACGCCGGATCTCAAAGACCACTGGGTTCCATGCGTCTGGGCAGGCGGCCGTCGCGACGTCCTTGTCTGCCAGCCAGGGGAACTCGGCGCCGTACATCATCGCGAGGACCTTGGGCAGGAAGCTGTATAGGGCGTGGATGCAGATCATGCCCTGCACACTGCGCCCGTCGAAGATTACCTCGTCGCCAACCTGGTGGCCGGCAGCGCAGTGCCCTTCCTGCCGAATGACGCGCGCGATCACGTTGGAGGGCTGCTTGGAGTCGGCGGGCCGGTCAGTCATGGGCGTGCGCTCCTCTGCTCATCGGATGCTCCGATTCTAGCCGACCCGGCTTCGGATGTCAATCCGCGACCCCCCACCCCTAGTAGAACCTCTCCACCGGCCAGCCGCGCTGCTGTGCCAGCCGTCTCAGCTTCGGGTCGGGATTGACCGCCACCGGCCGCCCCACCCGCTCGAGCAGCGGCAGGTCGCTGATGCTATCGGTGTAGAACGTGCTTGCCGAGAGGTCCACGCCCCACTCGGCGGCAAAGCGCTCCGCCCACACCACCTTGCCCACGCCATAGCACATCGGCGGTTCCACCTCGCCCGTCAGGCGCCCGTCCACGCTGACCAGGTGGGTGCACACAAACTGGCCCGGGATGCCCAGGTAGTCGGCCATCGGGCGCACGACATACTGCGTGGAGGCCGACACAAGTGCCACGGTATGCCCCTGGGCCTGGTGCCAGCGCACGCGCGCCTGCCCACGCTCCGTCAGGTGAGGCAGAACGTCCGAGGCAAACCACCGGTCGCACAGCTCGCGCATGGCCGCCTCGTCTTCGCCGACCGCGTCCGCCAGCAGCTTGGGGATCACGGACGCCATGTCCAGGAGCCCCAGCTTGGTGATCAAGTTCCACCATGCGACGCGCGCCAACTCCGCGCGCCCGATCTTGCCCTCGCGGTAGATGTACCGTGCATACAGCCGGCCCGAGCTTGTGTCCAGCAGCGTGTGATCTAGGTCAAACAGGGCCGCAATCGTGGAATGGCTCATGCTATCTGATCATCGGTGGCGCTCACGGCCAGTCGCTCACAGGCCGCGCTGACCAATTGGGCTGTCTCCACGAGGGTCAACAGGGCTGTTGACCCTCCCGGGAGCCAGGTTGTTGACTGCCCTGTGCACGGAGCAGTCTACACCCACATGGAAAACGGGTCAAGCAGCACGGGCGAGCCAAAGCCGTGCCGCCAGATCGCGCAGCGCGTCGTGCTGGGAACCCCGCCGTTCAGGACCGCAGCGAAGGCTTGTGGGCCGGACTCGGGCGTCTATGCGTCGCGCGAGTACCTGCCGTTCACTACACCAGGTGGCACGCCACCCAGTGCCCGCTGCCGGCATCGTGAAACGGCGGCTCCGCCGCCTTGCACAGGTCGAACGCCTTGGGGCAGCGCGTGTGGAACCGGCAGCCCGAGGGCGGATTCATCGGGCTCGGCACGTCCCCGCGCAGCGTAACTTTCTCCCGGCGCAGCGTTGGGTCCGGGATCGGGATGGCCGACATCAGCGCCTGCGTGTAGGGGTGCAGCGGGAGACGGAAGAGCTCCTCGCGCGACGCCAGCTCCACGATCTTGCCCAGGTACATGACCGCCACCCGGTCGCTGATGTGCTCCACTACGCTCATGTTGTGGGCAATGAAGAGGTACGTCAGCCCAAACTGCGCCTGCAGGTCGCGCAGCAGGTTGAGCACCTGCGACTGGATTGAGACGTCGAGCGCGCTCACCGGCTCGTCGCACACGACGAACTTGGGCCTCAGCGCCAGGGCGCGCGCGATCCCGATCCGCTGCCGCTGCCCCCCCGAAAACTCGTGCGGGTAGCGGTGCGCGTGGTACTCCTCCAGCCCCACGGTTCGCAGCGTCTCCAGCACCAGGGCGTTGCGCTGCCGGCTGTTGCGCATGCCGTGGATCAAGAGCCCCTCGCCGACGCTCTCCCCGACCGGGATGCGCGGGTCGAGTGACGAGTAGGGGTCCTGGAAGATGATCTGCATGTCCCGCCGGAGCTGCTTCAGCGCTCGCCCATCGGCCGCGGCGACGTCCACCTGCCCATAGCGCACCGATCCGGCCGTCGGCTGCACCAGCCGCAGCAGGGAGCGGCCGACCGTCGTCTTGCCGCAGCCAGACTCTCCCACCAGCCCAAGGCACTCGCCGCGCCGCACGGAAAAGCTCACGCCGTCCACCGCCCGCACCTGGCCGGTCACCCGCCGCAGGACGCCGCTCCGCACGGGGAAGTAGGTCTTTAGGTCCTTTACCACGACCAACTCGTCGCCGTTTCCGCTCGTCATCTTCCGCCTCCTAGTGATACAGCCAGCAGCGCACCTTGTGCCCCGGCCCGGCCGCCCGCAGGTCTGGCTCGCTCCGCGTGCAGATGTCCATGCACCGGTCCGTCATGGCCCTACAGCGCGGTGCGAACTTGCATCCTGCCGGGAGGTCGATCAGGTTCGGTACGCTGCCCGGAATCACGTCCAGCCGGCTCTTCACCTGCCCCAACACCGGCACTGAGCCGATGAGCCCTTGGGTGTAGGGATGGAGTGGCTCGGCAAAGAGCGTCTTCACGTCCGCCTCCTCGACCATCCGGCCGGCATACATGACGGCCACCCGGTCACACACTTCTGCCACAATCCCCAAGTCGTGTGTGATGAGGATGATGGCGGTGTTCGTCTGTGCCTGCAGATTGCGCAGCAGGTCGAGGATCTGCGCCTGGATCGTCACATCCAGCGCGGTCGTCGGCTCGTCGGCGATCAAGAGCTCCGGGGCGCATGCCAGCGCCATGGCGATCATCACCCTCTGCGCCATGCCGCCCGACATCTCGTGCGGGTAGCTGTCCACCCGCTTCTCCGCCTCGGGGATGCCCACCAGCCTGAGCAGCTCGATGGAGCGCGCCCGGCAGCCGGCCTTGCCCAGCTGCTGGTGGATGCTGAGCACCTCGGCGATCTGGTCGCCAACCTTGAACACGGGGTTCAGGCACGACGTCGGCTGCTGAAAGATCATGGAAATCCGGTTTCCCCGGATGCGCATCATGTCGGCTTCGCTCATGCGCAGCAGATCCATCCCCTCGAAGAGGATCTCCCCGCCCATGATACGGCCCGGGACGCCCACCAGGCGCAGGATGGAGAAGGAAGTCACGCTCTTGCCGCACCCCGACTCGCCCACCAGGCCCAGCACCTCTCCCTGGCGCACCGCGAGGTCGACCCCGTCGACGGCCTTGACGATGCCGTCTTCCGTGAAAAAGTGCGTCTTCAGCCCGCGCACCTCCAGGAGGGGCGGGTACTCCGCCGTACGCATCTCCACACTCATGGCCAAGCCTCCTGTCTCACATCTTGAGCCGTGGGTCGAGCGCATCCCGCAGCCCGTCGCCGATAAAGTTGATCGCCAGGACGGTGAAGAAGATGCACAGGCCGGGAGAGAGCGCCTGGGTGAAGAGGTACTCCAGCGGTGAGTTGCGTGCCTCGTTCAGCATGTTGCCCCACGTCGGCACGGGCGGCATGATGCCAAAGCCCAGGAACGAAAGGGCTGACTCGGCCACGATGGTGGCACCAAACCCCAGTGTCGCGGCCACGATGATCGGCGCCAGCGAGTTGGGGATCAGGTGCCGGACGATGATCCGCCACCGGCTTGCCCCCAGTGCCTGGCTGGCCGCCACAAAGTCCTGCCCGCGCAGCGTGAGCACCGATCCCCGCACCAGTCGCGCCGTCCCCATCCAGCCAAAGAGCAGCAAGACCAGGATGATGATCACCACGCTCAGGTTCGAACCGAGGAACTCCTGTAGGCGCGCGTACTGCCGCAGGCTGCTGGAGAGCACCAACACCATCGGCAGGAAGGGCAGCGTCAGCATGACGTCGGTAAGGCGCATGAGGATCGAGTCGCCCGCTCCGCCCAGCGCGCCTGCCACCGCGCCGATCAGCGCCCCCAGCAGTGTGGAAGCCAGTGTCACCACCAGCGCCACACCCAGGGAGATTCGCCCGGCATACAAGAGCCGCGAGAGGAGGTCCCGCCCCAGTCCATCGGTGCCCAGCAGGTGCAACGGCTTCCCTTCCGCGCCCGCTGCCAGGACCGGCGCGTAGGTGTTTCTCAGGTCCATCTCCTCGTAGCCGTAGGGAGCGATCCACTGCGCCACCAGGCTCAGGAGCACGATGCTCGCGAATACGACCAGCCCGGCCATCGCCAGCTTGTGCCTCCGCAGCCGCCGCCACACCAGTGACCACTGTCCCGCCGGACGTATGCTGGCTCCATGCTCAAGCCTCGATTTGATTGCGTCTCCCGTTGACTGCATCACACCAGAGTCCACCCCTACAGCGGCCATGCTGCCCTCCTAGGCGTACTGGATGCGGGGGTCAACCACCGCATACAGCACGTCGCTCAAAAGGTTCGAGAACACGACCAGGAATGCCTGGATCAACAGCAGCCCCTGAACCACAGGCCAATCTGCATTGGCGATCGCGTTGATCGTCATGAGCCCCATCCCGGGCCACGAAAAGATGGTCTCGGTGATGATCGCCCCCCCGATCAGGCCGGGGATTGCCAGCGCCAGGATGGTGATCAGCGGGATGAGAGCGTTGCGCAGGCCATGCTTCAGGATCACGATCTTTTCGCTCAGCCCCTTCGCCCGCGCCGTCCGCATGTAATCCTGCCGGAGCACCTCCAGCATCGACGCCCGCGTGTAGCGGCTCCAGGCCGCCAGGTTGAAAAAGGCCAGGATGGTCACCGGAAGGGCCAGGTGTCGCAGGCCGTCTCCGATCAGCTTCCACTCCTGGCCCGAGAGCTCTGGGTGCAGCTTGCCAAAGGTGATCAGGCGGCCCAGCGCCTCGACGATGTCGCCCTCGCTGCCGATCGTGCGCACACCACCCGTAGGGAACCATTGCAGCGCTACGGCAAAGATCGCCACCGCCATGAGGCCCGTCCAAAAGGTGGGCATCGACTGGCCGAAGAAGGCAAAGGCAGTCACCAGGTAATCCGCCCCTGAGTACTGCTTCACCGCGGAGTAGATGCCGATGGGCACGGCGATCACCAGCGCCAGCACCAGTGCCAGCCCTGTCATCAGCAGGGTATATCCAAGCCGCTGGCCGATCATCTTGAGCACCGGCACACCGGTCTGCATGGTCCACGAGTTGCCAAAGTCCCCGCGCAGCACCCTCCCCATCCAGCGTACGTAGCGCCCCTGGTCGAAGCGGCACGGCTGCGGCGTGCCCCCCTCCAGCGGGCAATACTCCCCCGGCAGCAGCGGCTTGTCCAGGTCGAGCAGCCGGTTCAGCCGGTCGATCATCGACTGGGTGATGCGCGGGTTGTTCAGCCGAAGCAGATCGAACGGTCCGCCCGGCACCAGGTTGATCACCACGTAGATGAGCGCGGAGATGAAGAACAGCAGTACCAGGGATTGGCCCAGCCGGCGCACGATATAGGCGGTCATGCTCTCCCTCCCTGTGGGACTCCCTCCCTCTTCCACGGCGGAAGAGGGAGGGGCCTTGCGGGCCTGTCACTCCCGGCGCCCCAGCGGGTGCCGGGAGGGACAGACGGCGCTACTTCATCACTTCCCACTCCCAGAAGTTCCAGGTCTCGGGCGCGAACTGGGTCGGGCCGGGCCTGTAGTTCTTCCAGCCGGTGCGGACGGCACCCACCCGGTTCACGGTGAAGATGTTGATGACCGGCACGTCCTTGGTGTACTCCTGGAAAAAGACCTCGTAGTACGGGTACCGCTTCTCGCGCGACAGGCTGACCTCAAAGTCCTTTTCGGCCATGCTCACCGCTTCGTCTGCGGCTTCGTTGCACCAGCCGGTCCAGTTCTGGCCGCTCCAGTTGTTCTCGGCGGTCGTAATCGCCTTGCAGCTGTAGCTGTCGGTGAACCCCGGGTCGTCGCCGGTGGAGGTCGTGTAGATGGCGGCGTCGTAGGTGCGGCAGTAGAGCGGCCCGCCGGCCTCACACGCCTGGAAGAGGCCCCGGCCGTACAGGAATTGGAGGTTGACGCCCACGTTCAGCTGCCTCCACATCTGCTGGACGACCTGTGCCAGCTTCTGGCGGTCGGCGCGGTCGGTGGTCATGAGGGTGAACTCGAGGTTACGCCCCTCCGCGTTGGTGCAGGGATAGGCCGTGCAGTCCCATCCGGCCTCGGCCAGCAGCGCCTTTGCCTTTGCTAGGTCATATGGGTACTTGACGTAGTTGTCGGTGTATGCCCACGACAGGCCCTTTGGGATCATCAGGTCGGCCACCATGTACTTGCCATAGTAGAGCGTATCGTTGATCGCCTCGCGGTCGAGGCCGTAGTAGAGCGCCTGGCGCACGCGAATGTCGTCGAACGGGAATTTCAGCATGTTGAGGTCAATGTGCTCGGTGCTGTAGCCGGGTATGTACAGGATCTTGTAGGCGCCCTGCGCTTCAATTGCGTCCAGGTCGGGGCCGTTGTTGGCCGTCAGCCCTCCCGCCTGGAGGGTCACTGCGTCCACCTCTCCGTTCGCCAGCGCGTTCAGGATCGCAGAGCTCTCGCCGTAGAAGCGGAAGACGATGGTCTTGATCTGGGGCTCGCCCAGTGGGAATGCCAGGTCGCTCGCTTCCAGGACAATCTCCTGGCCCGGTATCCACTCCTTGAGCACGTAGGCGCTGTCGCCGATCGGCATACGCGCGTACTCACTCGCGGGCTGGTCGGCGGCCGTCACAGATGCCAGGACGTGGGACGGCAGCCAGGGGAATGAGCCGACGGTCCAGTAGATCGGGTCGACCACCGGGCCGTTCCAATCCGTGTAGCCCAGGTCGACATAGTCCTGCTGAAAGTCGGCAAAGGGCACCGCGCCCTCCAGCGTCCCGGCGGCGGCCGCACGGACCTGCTTCTGTGTCAGCATCCGCACCACGAACGTCCGGTCGTCCGGCGCTGCGATGTCGTAGATCTTTTCGTACTGGCTGCGGGCCGCTATCTGGAAATCGGGGTCCATGGCCAGCTTCCATGTATAGATCACGTCCGCGGCGGTAACCGGCGTTCCGTCAGTCCAACGCCAGCCTTCGCGGATCTTGTGGGTGATCTCCATGTATTGGTCCTCACCCTCGCCGACGAACCGCGCGCCGCCGTTCTCCAGGGTGGGGATGTCGCCCTCGCAGCCGAGGTTGACCCACTCTACCTTCTCGTTCTGCGCCATGCAGCCGATGTTGATTGCCCCGTTCACAATGGACACGGCACTCATGGAGGAGATCAGGGGGTGCAGCGTGTCCGGCTCTTGCTGCATGGCGAACACCACCGTGTCCGCGGCCTTCTGCTCGGGTGGGGCCGTGGCCGGCACCTCGGTGGGCGGCGCGGCCGTCACCTCGACGATCTGGGTCTCGACGACGGTTACCTGCTGCCCTTCCTTCTCGACAACCCGCGTCACCTCGACGGGAACCGTCACGATCTGCGGCTCCGCGGTGGTGCCGCACGCAGCCAGCACCATACTGGTGACCAACGCCACCATCAGCAAAATCGCCGGCACTCTCCTTTTCATCTTTTCCTCCTTCGTTTGGTTGGTTCTTGGGATCCGGTCAAAACGTAGTCTCATGGATCGACCTGCGCGCCCACCTCCTTTCGATGTCTCTCCACAGTATAACAAGCCCACCGCTCCCTGTCATCGGATCAAGCGCCGATTCGGCCTACGCGCATTGCTCACCCCACAGAGCGCGATTCTCCGCGAGTCTGGCATGTCGACTACAGCATTTGATGTAGGGGGCGCCCGTCTAGGGCAGCTCCGGCTCCAGGGGTGCCACTCCCTCGCGCAGCGCAAAGAGCGCAGCCTGGGTGCGGCTGGCCAGCCCCAGCTTGGAGAGGACCTTGGTCACATGGGCGCGCACCGTGGACTCTGTGATGCCCAGCTGGGAGGCGATTTCGAGGTTGCTCAGCCCTGCCGCCAAGAGCTGCAGTACCTCCATCTCGCGGCCCGTCAGGTGCTCGATCGACGGCGCCTTTCCCAGGGGGTACCCGACGGCCTGTAGCAGCCGCCGCGCAACCACCGGGTGGAGCGACGCCCGGCCCGAGTGCACCTGCCGGATCGCCTGTACCAGCTCCTCCGGAGCCGAGTCCTTCAGCAGGTAGCCCATCGCGCCGGCCCGGATGGCCGGGAAGACCTTGTCGTCCCCTGCAAAGCCGGTCAGCACGAGGATCCGTACCTTCGGCAGCCGCGTGCAGATCCGCTGGATCGCTTCCAGCCCGTCCAGCCCGGGCATGACGAGGTCCATTAGCACCACGTCCGGCCGCAGCCGCTCCGCTTGCGCCATCGCCTCCAATGCGTTGTGGGCCTCGCCCACGACGGCAATGCCCGGCTCAGTGCTCAGCAGGGCGCATATCCCCTTGCGGACGATGGCGTGGTCGTCCGCGATCAAAACGCGGATCTCGTGTGCCATAGTGCACGTGCCCTCCCTCTGCCAGAAAAGAGACGAGCGTTCAGTGGGCCCGTATCCGCTGAACGCTCTCTCAGGAGGAGACAATGCTCAATCGTCACTATACCAGAGGCACGACGCCCTGTCATCGGACAAAGCAAGGATTCTGGCCAAGAGAAAAGGATCGCCGCGGGGGCGATCCTTCTCCACTCCAGGTGCAGAAGCTCTACGCAGAATGTGGGCCTAGAGGGTAGCCAACCCTTCCCTCAGTGCATAGAGCGCTGCTTGTGTCCGGCTGTCCAGGCTCAGCTTTGCCAGGATGTTGCTGACGTGGGTCCGCACCGTCGCCTCGCTGATCGACAGGTGCCTGGCGATCTCGTCGTTGCTGTGTCCCTTGGCCACCAGCCGGAGTACCTCCAGCTCGCGCTCGGTCAGTGCCTCCGCTTTCGCGGACCGGTCCGAGCTGTGCGACAGCTCTTGCAGGAGCCTTCGCGCGATCGTCGGGTGCAGCGATGACTGGCCGCTGTGTACCTGCTTGATGGCCTGTATCAGTTCTTCCGGCCCGGAATCCTTGAGGAGGTAGCCCAGTGCGCCTGCCCGGATCGCCGCAAAGATCTTGTCATCCCCGGCAAAGCTGGTCAGCACCAGGATCCGCACCTCTGGCTGGTCGGCGAGGATGCGCCGGATCGCTTCCAGCCCATCCATGCCCGGCATGACCAGGTCCATGAGAACCACCTCGGGCCGCAGCCGCGCCGATTTGCCCACGGCCTCCTGGCCCTCTTTCGCCTCGCCCACAACCTGGACGCCGGGCTCTGTTGCCAGCAGGGCACAGATCCCCTTACGCACGATCGCATGGTCGTCGACGACCAGCACCCGTATCTTGCCCTCCGCCCGGTCCGCGTCCCGCTCCTCGCTCATGCTATTGCCTCCTGCACCGTCCTCTGCCCGCCATCTGCCGTCCTTGGCCCGCCGTCGCTCACGCCGGCACCTCCACCCGGACCCGGGTCCCGGTGCCGGCGGCGCTGTCGATCGACAGCCTGCCCCCCAGGCGGGCAGCCCGTTCTTCGATCCCGGACAGGCCAAAGCCGGTGCTCGCCCCCAGCGCCGACGGGTCGAATCCTTGCCCGTCGTCTGCCACCTCGAGTGTCACGAGGCCGTTCCTCTGCTGCAGGCTCACGACCACACTGCGCGCGTGTGAATGCCGAAGGACGTTGTTCAGTGCTTCCTGTGCGATGCGGTAGAGCCCGATCTCGGCCTCGGCCGAGAGTTGCAGGCTGCCGTTCACCTTCAGCTCAGCAGCCAGGCCGCCTCTCTGCTCCACGGCCTCCAGCCTCGACTGCAGCGCGGTCGCCAGCCCGTCCCGCTTCAGGGCCCCCGGGCGAAGCTCAAAGATCAGGAGTCGCATCTCTCGCAGTGCCGTCTGCGTGCTCGTCCTGATTTCGCGCAGGTGCTCGGCGGCCCTATCCGTCTGGCCCATAGAAAGCTGCCGGGCCGCCGCTTCGGCGCACAGCGTGGCACCATACAGCGTCTGCGTCACCGAGTCGTGCAGATCCCGCGCCAGCCTGCCCCGCTCACGGACGATCGCAAGCTGCTGGGCCTGCTCGTACAGCCGGGCATTCTCCACCGCCAGCCCGATCTGCTGGCCAATCGCCGTCAGGAGCGACAGCTCCTCCGGGGTAACGATGCGCGGCGTCTGGGCCTGGAGGTCGATCACGCCAACGTGCCTGCCCTTGGCCTGCAGGGGGACGCTCACCACCAGCCGGATCCCCTCCCGCAGCATCGATTCCTTCCACTCGCTTGCCGGGCAGGCGGCTATGTGCCGCACGATGGGCCTGCCCTCTTCGGCCGCCTGGCCTGCCGGGCAGCAGCCCAGTGGGTGGCGGGCCGTGCGCCGCACTGCCTCATCCGAGAGGCCCCGGTGCGCTATCAGGACGAGCTCGCCAGAGGTCTCGTCGACCCGGTACGCCTCGCCTCGCTCCATGCCCATCACGTCCAAGATCTGCTGCAGGGCGCTGCCCAGCACCTGTTTCAGGTCGAGCGACGAGCTGGCTTCGGCAGCGATCGCGTTCACCGTCGCCAGCTCCCGAGTGCGTCCGGCCACTTTCTGCTCCAGGTGTGCATATGACTCCTGGAGGTGGCCGGCCATCAGGTTGAACTGCTCGACGAGCTCCTCCAGCTCGCCACCGGCCGGGGCGACGATCCGCTGGTCGAATTGCCCCTCGGCCACGCGCCGAGCCGCCCGGCTCAAGTCCCCGATCGGGCGCGTGATGCGCCGCACACCCACCGCGACGATGACGGTTGGCACCACCACTGCCAGCGCCAAAAGCAGGAGCGAGAAGCGGCTGTATTGCCGGGATGCCGCGCTCACCGCTCCCCAGCTTTCCTCGCTGACGAGGGCCCACGTGGTGCCAGGCACCGGCGCAAAGCTCGCCACGATCGACTGCCCGGCCAGGTCCCTTGTGCGCAGCGCCCCCAAATCACCCGTCAGCGCCTTCCGGACCGCCGGCTGGGAAGCCAGCTGCCGGCCGATGAGGTCCGCATCTGAATGGTAGATCACCTGCCCGCGCGCATCCACCAGGTACAGAGAGTGCCCCGCGTCGCGGCGCAGCCCTTCCATGGACTTGACGAGCGGGCTCTTCCCTGCCGGTGTCAAGCGAAAGATCCCAGCCAGGCCGCTGACCGGCTTCCCATCTCCGCCCTGGCTGGGTATGATTGCCACGATCATCTTCTCGCCGCCCGTGCCTTCGACCACCACATTGGAATAGGCTGCCCCGCCGCCCTGCGCCTGGGCCACCAGACCGCTCAGCCAGGCTGGGTTGGCGACGTCCGGCTCCAGGTCGGCCGAGAAAGTGGTCCCGCCTGGGCCAAGGGCAATGACGCTGTCAAACACCGCCAGGAAGCGCTCCGACAGGGGGTCGGTGTAGGCGGCGAGGTCTGCTGCGACAAGGTCGGCCGAGAGCTCCGCCATGCCCCGCCCTTTCTCCAGCACCAGGCTCTCGGTTACCCGCTGGTAGGCGTACAGGCTGACCAGTGCCGCAAGGACAAGGATCAGCGCCGTGGGCACGAATGACCAGGTGATGATCTGCCGGCGCAGGCTGCCCTTTGACCGGGGCCGCGGCGCCGACGGCACTATCTCCCTGGGGTCTCCGGGTATCTTTAGGTCCACTCCTGTCCCCTCCACCTCTCTTAACGCACCAGGGCCAAGCCGCGTTCGAGCCCACCTTCCTGCCTGTGGGCCCCAGATGCCCGCAGTGGCACACCCACCGTGGAGTGATGGAGTGATGGAGTGATGGAGTGGCCTGGCCTGCGCCTCGTCTGCACGGGCTCGGGAGGCTGCACGACCAGAAGGTACGCGCTTTTCCCCCGCGCCTGGACTCGACTCGCCGGGCGCTCTTCCGAGCCTCCTTGCCCTGGCCCGGTGCCTGAAGTATAATCGCGCCATGGCACTGGCGCAATTCCTGCACGAGCTCGATGCCGACGCCCAGTTCTCGCAGCGCATTACCCATTGGGGGCATCTCGCCGCGCGCCCTGCGCGCTATGTCGAGACTCCGCCTGGCATCGACCCGCGTTTGGTTGAAGCCCTGCGCCGGCGCGGCATTGTGCGCCTCTATACCCACCAGGCCCTCGCCGCCGAGGTTGTGCTGCGCGGTGAAAACGCCGTTGTCGTCACGCCTACCGCCAGCGGCAAGACCCTCTGCTACAACCTGCCGGTTCTTGGCCGTCTTCTCGCCGAGCCCGGTGCCCGTGCCCTTTACCTCTTTCCCGCCAAGGCACTGGCGCAGGATCAGCTCTCGGAGCTCCAGGGCATCGCCCGCGAGCTGCCCCCTTCGGCACTGGGCCCTTTGCCCTTTGCCGTATACGACGGCGACACGCGCCAGGGTGACCGCGCGGCCATCCGCACGTCCGCCCGGGTGGTCATCAGCAACCCAGATATGCTGCACGCCGGCATCCTGCCCCACCATACGCGCTGGATGCCCTTCTTCCAGGGGCTTCGCTACGTGGTCCTGGACGAGATCCACACCTACCGCGGTGTCTTCGGAAGCCACGTCGCCAACGTCCTGCGCCGCCTCAAGCGCATCTGTTCCTTCTATGGCGCGGCGCCCCGCTTCATTTGCTCCTCCGCCACCATCGCCAACCCGCAGGCTCTGGCCGAAAAGCTGGCCGAAGAGCCCTTCACCCAGGTGGGGCGCGACGACGACGGCTCGCCCTCCGGCGAGAAGCACCTTCTCTTCTACAACCCTCCTATCGTCGATCGGGACCTGGGCATCCGGCGCAGCGCGGTCGACGATGCCCGCATCCTGGCGGAGCGGCTGCTCGAAGTGGGCGTTCAGACCATCGTCTTTGCCCAGTCGCGCTTGGTGACCGAGCTGCTCGTTACCTACTTGCGCGACGCGGCGCGCCGTGAGGGCCTCCCGCAGGAACGCGTCCAGGGCTACCGGGGCGGCTACCTGTCGTCCGAGCGGCGCCAGATCGAGCGCGGCCTGCGCGAGCAGCAGGTGCTCAGCGTCGTCGCCACCAACGCCCTCGAGCTCGGGATCAACATCGGCGGCATGGACGCCTGCATCATGGCCGGCTACCCCGGCACGATCGCCAGCACCTGGCAGCAATCGGGGCGCGCCGGCCGGCGTGCCGGTACGTCGCTGGCCCTTCTCGTTGCCGGTGCCTCTCCTCTGGACCAGTACATCGTCAGCCACCCCGACTACTTCTTTGGGCGCTCGCCCGAGCAGGCCCTCCTCAATCCCGACAACCTCGCCATCGCCGTGAACCACGTCCGCTGTGCTTCTTTTGAGCTTCCCTTTGAGGAAGGAGAGTCGCTCGGCCGCTTCCCGCACACACAGGAGGTGCTTACCTTCCTCGAAGAGGAGGGCATCCTTCGCCACAGCCGCGAGCGCTGGCACTGGACGGGCGAGACCTATCCCGCCGAGGGGATCAGCCTGCGCACTGCCGAAATGGACAACTTTGTGGTGGTCGATTCGTCGCGCGGCGGCACGGTCATCGGCATGGTCGACCGGCCCGGCGTCCCTCACCTCCTCTACGAGGGGGCCGTCTACCTGCACGGCGGCGAATCGTACCTCGTGGACCGGCTCGACTGGGAAGGCCGCCGTGCCGAAGTGTCGCCCCTCCAGGCCGGCTACTACACCCAGGCCGCCGTTTCCGAGTCCGTCCACGTCACCGAGACCTACGACGAGCAGGAAGGCCCTGCCACTCTCAAGGCCCACGGCGCCGTGCGTATCACGACCCGCGCCTCCGGCTACAAAAAGATCCGGCTCTACACCCACGAGGTCCTGGGCTACGGCGACATCTCGCCCGAGTCCATCCCCGATCTGGAAATGGACACCACGGCATACTGGTTCTCCATCTTGGCGGAGCCGGCCGCCCGGCTGGCGCACGAAGGGCTGATCGACATGGCGCGTGGCGACCGCGGGCCCAACTGGGAGGACCAGCGCACGCGGGCCCGCGAGCGAGACGGCCGGATCTGCCGCCACTGCGGCGCGCCCGAGCGCCCCGACCGGGCGCACGACGTGCACCACCTGGAGCCTTTTGCCGCCTACGCCTACGTCCGCGGGCAGAACGACGCCTACCTGGAGGCGAACCGGCTGGAGAACCTGATCACGCTCTGCCGCTCCTGTCACCAGCGCGTGGAGGAGAGCCGTATGGTTCGCGGAGCGCTCGCCGGGCTGGCGCACGTGCTGCGCGGCCTCGCGCCGCTCTACCTGATGTCGGCCTCGCGCGACATTGGGGTGGTCGCCGAGGTCAAGTCGACGGCTACGCGGCTTCCGACCATCACCATCTACGATGCCGCGTCCGGCGGGCTCGGCTTTAGCGAGGTGCTCTTCGGCCTGCACGACACGCTTCTTGCGGCTGCCGCGGACCTGGTCCGGAGCTGCCGCTGCCGTCGCGGCTGCCCATCCTGCGTGGGCGCCGGCGCCGAGTCTGGCGGCGATGCCAAGGCGACCTGCCTACAGCTTCTCGAAATCATGGGGGTAGCATGATCCGCATCATCCTCATCCGCCACGGCCGCACCGCATGGAACCTTCCGGAGGGCCAGGGCCAGTACTTTCGCGGCACCACCGACCTTCCCCTTGCCGAGGAAGGCGTTGCCCAGGCCGAGGCAACCGCCCAACGCCTTGCCCGAGTCCATATCGACGCCATCTATGCCAGCCCGCTGCAGCGCGCGGCGCACACCGCCGCGATCCTCGCCGCTCCCCACGGCCTTGACGTCCACACGCTTACCGGCCTCAGCAGCATGAGCTACGGAGAGTGGGCCGGCCTGCTCACCACCGAAGTGGCGCAGCGCTGGCCCGACCTGTATGCTCAGTACCACACAGATCCCTTTGGCGTCCAGGTCCCCGGCGGCGATTGCATGGCCGGCCTGCGCGACCGGGCCGTCGCCTCGGTCCACGAGGTGCTCAGGCGCCATGCCGGAGGCGGCTGCGCCGTCCTGGTCAGCCATGAGGCGGTCTGCCGCACCCTCACCTGTACCCTCGCCGGTATGCCGAATGACCTCTTTTGGCGCTTCCGGCAGAGCCTCTGCAACCTGACGGTCTTTGACTACGACCCTGCTGCCGGTGGATTTGCCCTTGTGCAGATGAACGATGCCTGCCACCTGGAGCCGTCGCTCCCGCGGGCCAAGGGCAGCGGAACTCGCATTCTGCTCATTCGCCACGGTCAGACCGCCTGGAACGAGGGGGCAGGGGAGGAGCGCTTCCGCGGACGCACCGACCTGCCGCTGGATGCGGCCGGCTTCGCCCAGGCGAGGGCGCTCGCCGACAAGCTCAAGGCCGAGCCAATAGCGGCGCTCTATGCCAGCCCGCTCATGCGCGCCCGGCAGACCGTCGAGCCGCTGGCCGACGAGCTGGGTCTGCCGATCCGCTCGCACGGAGGGCTGCTCGACATAAACTACGGTGATTTTCAGGGGCAGACGCACCGGGAGGCGGCTGCGGCCTATCCCGACCTCTATGCCCTGTGGCGCACGGCACCCAGCCGGGTCACGTTCCCCGGAGGAGAAGGGCTTGCTGCCGTGCAGGACCGTTTCATCGCCCTGCTCGAGGAGGTCGCGGCTGAGCACCCTGGCCAGACCGTGGCCTTGGTCGGCCACCAGGTCGTGAACAAGGTCGCCGTCTGCACGCTCCTGGAGCTGGGCCTCGATGCCTTCTGGCGCGTCCAGCAGGATACCTGCGGCACGGACGTCTTCCAACAGGCAGGCGGCGCCTGGCACACACTTCTGGTCAATGATTCGTGCGGGCTGCCGCAGTGACGAGACCCCGCTGGACCTGGCTCACCTACTGGACCGTAAAGTCGTAGCGCCCCACCTCCCGGTCGTTCATGACCAGGACGACCCAGTGCCCGCCCAGGGGCCAGCCCCCCTCGGGCAAGAAGGAGAAGGAGAAGGGGACGTCCTGGTAGTTCTCCTCCAGGGTCAGGCTGCGGGTGCCTGATTCGTCCAGCTGGCCGTTGACGTACCACCGTGCCTCGATCCAGGTCGCAATGCCCAGGTCGCCCCGCCCCACCAGAAAGACCTCCTGGTCGACGGCAAAGGTCGTAGCCGGCTCCAGCGGGTTGTAGTCGGCGTCTGTTCCCTTGGCCAGCACTGCCTCCGCAATCTGCGACGGAATGGCCCCCTCCGGCGGCACGACCTGGAAGCCTGCGCTGCCGAGTGGTACACCGTCGAAGAGGATGTCGGCATGGTAGTTGTCGCTGATGGGCAGCGGATCTGTGTGCGTGAAGGAGTAACCGGCGTACGTGTTCTCGCCGACCGAGAACAGCACGCCGCTGTTCACGTCGGCGAGGTCCACGCTGCCTTCGACGATCAAGGCGTCGCCCAGGAAGAAGCGGGCTGCCACCACGCCTGCTTTCGGCCGCCCCTTGATCTTGACCGAGAGGTAAACGGCCTCGTCAGGGGCGAAGTCAGTGCCGGGGTCCTGCGGCTCCATCTGCTCGGTGAGCCCGTGCGCGAACACAGCCTCCAGCATCTCGACAGCGGTTTCCGCCGGAGGTGGCGTTTCTGTCGGCACCACGATGGCCGGCAGGGGCGGAGGCTCGGACGTCACCACTACGGTGATCACGCCTTCTGGCGGGCCCGGCGTGACGACGACGGTCACGAACCCTTCTGGCGGCCCCGATGTGACGACGACCGTCACGGGGCCACCTCCGCAGCCAGACAGCGCCAACAGGGCAAGAGCAGTCGTCAGCAGCAGGTGTTTCCTATTCATCATTCCCTCCTACCACCGATCACAACACTCAGCGACCGGAATAGGTCTGCCCTGCGCAAGGCAAATTCTCACTCTGGGAGGGTGCTCATCGATCCCCCTCACGACCACGTAGGAGTTCGTCCAGGAACGCCTCCAGGGCAGGCCAATCACGGAAGTAGCGCACCTCGCCGCTGTTCAGGTGCTGGATCTTGCCGCGCCAGTCGACGCGCCCGTCGCCGAGGTCCTCCGGCCACAGGCGCAGGGTGAAGACGTGAGGCTGGCGCTCCCCGTAGGGTGTTGCGGTGTCGGAATCCGCCATTCGACGACCTCTAGGCCGCCGGGACGCCGAGCATGCGCCGCGCAACCGATTGCAGTGGGGTCAGCCGCACGCCAAACAGCCGGGCCGTCTCGTCCATGGGGATGGGCGAGTCATAGGTCTCCATGCCGGCCAAGACGGGTCGAACAATCTCGGGCAGGCCGGGGATCGGCGCGCCAGGGGCCGAAAACTGAAGCGGAAGCGCTTGGCCCAGGATCCGGCCAAAGGTGTCTACGACGCCGCACCATGACACCGGCTCCGGGCCACCCAGCGCGAGCCGCTGGTTCATCGCAGCCGGATGCCCTACCACGGCCGCAGCAAACGCTGCGACGTCGGCTGCGGAGATCAGTGAGTGCAGCCGCCGCCCCTCGCCGACCAGCGTGACGGGCAGATGGGCCTGCAGGGGAATGCCGACAACCATGCCGATCCAGCTTTCCATGAAAAAGTTCGGGGCCAGGACGGTGTAGGGCATCCCACTGGCGGCAAGAGCCGCCTCCGCCTCGGCCTTGGCACGGAAGAGGGGGACCGGATTGTCCGGGTGGGCGCCCAGGAAGGAGGTGAACACGAACTGCTTCACGCCCGCAGCCTGTGCTGCATGGGTCAGGTTGCGGTTGCCCAGCCGATCCACACTGTCCACTGTGTCCTCGCCTCCCCGCATCGCCGAGTTGGCGGTGGTGATGACCGTGTCCACGCCTGCGAGTGCGGCGTCGAGCGACGCCCGGTCCTTGAGGTCTCCATACACCGGCCCAGCACCGGCCTCGATCAGGGTTCGAGCCGGCGTAGCCATCCCCTGCAGGGCCATCTGGTCGGCTGGGGAGTTGTGGCGCACGAGCACGCGCACTTGCTTGCCTTCACCCAGCAGCCGCCGGGTGATCATTCCGCCCAACACTCCGGTTGCTCCTGCCACGAGTATCATGTCTGTCCTCCTTTGGTCCTAATGGCTCTGAGCCCGGCGGCACGCCTGCATCTGCAGATCCTTGGCGCCAGGGTCTTCTTCAGTGCTGCCGTGGCAGTTGGCGGGCCGCCCCACACGCAGCAGAGGGCGCCCAGCCGCCAGGGCAGGAGAGGGAAGCCGGACCCCTCTCCTGCCGGCGCCCGCCTTGGGGAGGCCATGTTCGGGCCCGCACCCTAGTCAAAGTGCGCCGTGCCCGTGTAGGTTGCTACGATATTGGGTGGGCAGTCGGGGCCCATGCACCCCAGATCCAGCGTCGCGTACGTCTCACCCACGCCGTGCAGGTTCTCGTACGCGCCCGTCCCGGAAACGATGACATACCGCCCGTTGGCCTCAGAAGTGTACTCCCCTGTCCACGTGATCCGAGCCTGGAAGTTGAGGGTGATGGTGCCGAGTTGGCCCACCAACGTCTTGACCCCATGGATGGTATCGGCCTTGACGGTGAACACCTCAGAGGCAGCCCCCCCGTCGCTGAACAGGCCGCTTGTCCAGAAGTAGCCGGCGGCCGACGTCTCGCCGGTCATCCACATCTCCGCCTCGATCGTCAGCGGCTCGGGGCGAGTCGCCAGCGCAGTCGCCGGCAGTGACAACAGGACGCATACGAGCACCAATACCACTACCCTGGAAGCCTTTGTCTTCATTGGATTCCTCCCTTTCTCGCTGTGACGGCTTTTTTTTGGAACCACGTCCCAACCGTCAGGTCCAGTATAAGGCAAGGGGCGTTTCCATTTCGTTTCGTGCAGCGTTTGGTAGGGTGGATCCGTGGGAGCAGCTCGGGAGGAGCATCGCCCCTGCTGTGAGGGATCACCACGGCCCCGAGGTGGGACAGGCCGGCGGACACAGGAGCAACTCGAGGCTCTAGGCGCTGGGAAGCGGCTACAGGTAGCCCATCTCGCAAGCCAGCGTCAGGGCTCGATCGAGGTGCAGGCGGGCTGCGCCGGCCTGGGCCTCGCTTCTGGCGAGGATGGCCGACTCCAGGGCGCTGTTCAGATCGTCCGGTAGCCTCTGTTGAGTCGGCTCGAGCAGCGCCTCGAAGGGCGCCCATGCCTCGTCTTCCCGGCCCTGCGCCAACAGGACGGCGGCGAGGGGCCAAAGGGCCAGCCACTGAAAGGGGTAAACCAAAGGCGACTGCCGCCAGATCGCGAGCGCAGCCTGGGCCATCGTCTCGGCAGCGGGCAGGTCGCGCCTGCGCCAGGCCAGCCATGCCAGGTTGCCCCTGGCCGCTGCCACATAATCGGGCATCCGGGCTTCCTCGGCCGCTTCCAGGGATCGCTGCGCACACCCCGCGACCTGGGTCTCGAGGCCCCGGAATCGCTGCACGACCGTCAGGTAGGTCAACCCCAGGGTCTGGAACGGCACGACCCCGGCCCGCACGGACAGCTCGAGCGAAGCCCCCAGGTGCCTCTCGGCCTCCTGCAACTCCCGGCGCCACAGGTGCAGGAAACCGATCTCAAACTCCCAATCGATCGCTTCCCTGGTCGTTCCCAAGGCCTGGCACAGTGTGTGCCCTTCGAGGGCATCAGCCAGCATGCTGTCCGATACCCGGTAGCGTTCCATCCGCAGCTCGAGGAGGCAGGAAGCCCATAGAAAGCGCATGCGGCTCGTGCCTCCCCCGCGCGACTGCATGACCGGCTGCAGCGAGCGCACCAGCTCCTCAAGGTCTCGCCAGCGGGCCGACCAGTACAGCACCCAGACCCGCTCTATCTGCACCTCTAGCCATGCACCCCACCACGAGTCATCATCGCCGGCGGGCTGCTCTCGGAGGACGGCCTCCGCGCGGTTGCAGGCATCCGTTGCTTCTGAGTAGAGCCTCTGTTCGCGCCGGACGGTGGCTGCCTTTCGATGCAGCCGCGCCTGCCCCAGTTGATCTTCCTGAGAAAGCCGCACACGCGCTCTGTCATACGCTTGGAGGGCCTCGTCGTGGTCTGCTTTCAGCTCGAGCAGGTCGCCCAGCTCTTCCCAGAGGCGCGCCGCGATCCCAGGCCCGTGCCCGCCATGGTCTGGCCTCGCATCGGCCTCCTCCGAGACGGCGAGGCCTTGTCGAAGCAGGGCAATGGCCTCCGGGTTGGCATAGACCCGGCGAGCCACCAGGGCCGCCTGCAGGTAGTAGGGGGCGGCTTCCTCGGGCATGCCGGCGCGCTCGTAGTGGGCGGCTACCTGGTGGCTGACCGTGTCCAGGTCGTGGACGCCAAGCTCCCGCAGCGCTTCGGCAATGGCGCGGTGGAACATGCGGCGCCGGACCGTGCCCTGAGCCAGGTACGCGGCTTCGCGCAGCTTGTCGTGAGAGAAATCGTAGGCGTCTCTGCCGTGCTCCCTCACGATGCGCCGGTGCCAGAGCTCGTCGAGATCCCTCACCAGGAAATCCTCATCGTGAGAGCTTGCACGGGCCAGAAGCTGGAAGCTGAACTCGCGGCCGATCGCGGCCGCCACACCGGCAAGCTCACGGGCAGGAGCGGACAGCTGTGCCAGACGCGCTTCGAGGACCGCCTGCACCTTTGGCGTCGGGCCGAGGGTGCCGGCCCGGCGACTCGCGCCTGGTTCGGTGCCTGCACCTGCCAAGCCTGGCTCACTCCGCCTCGCCAGCTCAGCGCGCACCGTCTCGACCACGAACAGCGGATTTCCCTCTGTCTCGTGGTAGATGCGCTCCGCTGCGCCGGGATCGATGGGGCGGCCCGCGATGTGCGAAGCCAGGGCTTGGGTGGCAGTCTCGTCAAGCGGCTGGAGCTCTATCTCGGTCACCTGGTCCGACAGGCGCAGCGCCTGGATCGCGGGCGTGAGGGGATGCCCCTCCCCAATCTCCTCGGGCCGGTAGCTTCCGGCGAAGAGCAGTCGCGCCCGCCGGTCAAAGCGGAGCAGAAAGTGGGTCCACTCCAGTGTGTCCCGGTCGCACCACTGCAGGTCGTCGATCACCAGCAGCAGGGGTTGGCCCATCCCCAGGGCTGCGCGCGCCAGCGCCTCGAATAAGCGCTGCCGCTGCCACGCTTCGGTCAGCGCTCCTGGGCGGGGCAGATCGGGCCGCTTGGCGAGTGCCTCCGGCAGCAGCCGACCGACCTCTGTGAGCCACACATCTTCGAGGGGAGCCAGCGGGGTCGAGCGCAGCCAGGCGGTCACAGGCGCGTAGGCCAACGCGCCCTCCGCCGCATAGCACCGCGCTGCAGCGCAGGAAATCCCCTGTCGTGAGGCCCATTGCAGCAGCTGCTCCACCAGCCTGGTCTTGCCGATTCCGGCCTCTCCGCACAGCAGAACGGCGTGCGGGGTACCTCCTCCTGCTGCGGCGCGCCAGGCCCGCAGCATCTGCTTCCATTCCGTCTCGCGCCCGAACAGGGGGGAGGCAGCCGCCTCGGCCGGCGCCCTCTCGATGAGGGGCATCTTGGCACCGAGGATCTGTTCATAGGCCAAGCGGGTCGCAGGGCCGGGCTCCACATCGAGCTCGCGCCGGAGGGCGGTCGCGCAGGCGTGGTAGACCCGAAGGGCGCCCGCCCGATCGCCCTCCAGGGCGTGGAGCCGCATCAGGTGCCGGTAGGTGGCCTCGTGTAAGGGGTCATGCCGCAGGAGCCGCTCCGCGACCCCGATGGCCGCCCGGTAGTCACATCGCTCCTCTGCCATGCTGACCAGCCGCTCCAGGGCACTCAGGTTCGCCTGGCGCAGGCTCTCCCGGCGGGGAACGATCCAGTCATCGTAGCAGCTTGGCAGCAAGTCCCCCTGGTAGAGGGCAGCCGCTTGCTCAAGTGCCTCCTGGGCCGCAGTGGGGTCGCCTTCGCGGGCGGCCTGATCTGCCCGGCTGAGGCCCCTCTCGAAGCCGTCTACGTCGAGCCAGAAAGGGACGTCCGTCCGCCACTGCAGGGTCTGGCTGTCTGCCGCGAGATGGGCATCGGCGTTGGGAAGAGCGTGCCGCAGGTGATGCAGCAGATTGCGCAGATTGGTGCGCGCCTGTGCCTCTGTGGTGTCTGGCCAGAAAAGAAACGCCAGGTGCGCACGTGACTGGGGTACCCCTCCGTTGAGGATGAGATGGGCGAGGAGGGCCTGCAGGCGTGGCGTGTCGACGGCCGTCACGTGGGCCTCGCCGTGGATGACCCGGAAACCGCCCAACAACGAGACACATAGCATCAGGGGTTGCCCTGCCTCGGTGTTGCTCTGTGTGAGTGCCGCCAGATACGATTATCGCACGACTTCTGATCCTGTCAAAGGACACCAGGCAGGCTATGTGCCTGGGCCACAAGCCCGCGCGGCACGTCGCCGCCATCCGGACCACTGCCGGGCTGGGGCAGCGCCTGCCCCCTCGGACCTTGCGCTGCTTGCACTTTGGCTCTTGGCGATTGGCTCGCTACGGGACGGTGTACTCCGCCATCGTCTTGCCATCTGTGTTCTTCAGCGTTGCCGTCTCTCCTGACGACCACATTGCCTGCGTCTTGCCCCAATAGAGTGCAGCGGCCGGGCTGCCATCCTGGCCGGCGCGGGTAAAGACGGTCACCGTGCCTCCGGCCCACAGGCGGAGGCTCGGGAAGGTGTACGAGTTGCCGGCGGCATCGCTGATCGTCCAGCCCGACATGTCGGCCAGGCGGCTGCCCCGATTGGCAAACGTGACCCCTTCCTGCGCCACGACCCCCGGTTTGACCACCTCCACGATTTCGATCACCAGCTCCCCGGTGATTGGGAGGGGCGTGGGCAGCGGTGTGGCCGTGGCGCCGGCCTCGGCGGCTGCCGTAGCTGTCATCTGTGCCGAGGGTGGCTCAAAGGGGATCGGAGTGTCCGTCGCCGTCGGCGCGGGCGCGGCAGTCATCTCCACCTGCTCTACGCCCCCCAGTGGGATCACGAGCCTGGCTCCCACGGTAAGAAAGTTGGGGTTCTGGATCTGGTTGGCGCTGATGATGTCTTCGGCTGGGACATCGTACTGCAGCGAGAGGCCACTGATTGTGTCGCCTGCGACCACCGTATGGATGACGCTCGTGGCCCCTTCCGGGGTCTGCCCCGGCTCGGGGTTCGCCGGCACCTCCTCCGTCCCTGCGGCGGCCGGTTCCTGCTCCGTCCCTGCGACCGGCCGGTTGGTCGAGGTAGCCTCGGGGTTAACCATTGCCACCTTGTCCCGCAGGATCAGTACTGCGCCTGCTACCACGGTGAGCGAGACCAGTGCCGACACCACCGCGCACAGCAAGACCATCAGAGTCATTTGCTTGCGTGTCATTGCCCTACCTCCAAAGAATCCAGGCCAGCAGGGCGGCCACTAGGCCGCCGGCGACCGACGAGGCCAGGTTCACCACGTCGTTGCTCAGCCATGCCCAGCCGCGCCTGAGCTGTGCGGGCTGTCCACAGCGGTGGACCGAGCTCTCCGTCTCGTGACCGCAATGCGCGCAGTAATAGATCCCCTGCAGTGTCGCCCCCAGGAGGCTGTCGACCAGGGAGCCGGTCATCCCTCCCGCCGCCGCGTAGAGCGGAAGCGTGACGGCCTGCAAGCTCCACCCATTGCCGCCAGCAAGCGACTCGATCTGCGTCAGCAGGGTCGCCATGGCGCCGATCAGGAGCGCACCTGCCAGCGATGCCCACGTTCCCAGTTTTGTCAGCCCACCCGACGTGCCCGGCGGCACCACCTCGCCCGTCGTGATCAGCCGGGGCGGAACGCGGCTCAAGATCCCCAGCTCGGTTGCCCACGTGTCGGCAGTGACGCTGCCCATCACGCCCAGAAACGCGGCAAAGAGCACGGGCTCCGGGTACTGGGCAAAGGCCAGCGCCAACGCGGCCCCCGTGCCCCCATTCGCAAGGGTCTGCCCCAGGTCGCGCCGGCTTCCCTTTGCGAACCGCTCGGCCGCGCCCTCCTTGTCCTCGCTCCGGTAGTGCGAGAGCCAGCTCGACGAGACGAAGAAAGTGATAAGCAGAAGGCCCCACACCCACCCGCCGAAGCCAAAGGTCAGCGTGCCGACGACAATGGCACCCACCATACCGCTGAGCGTCAGGGCTTGTCGCCAGTATGCCAGGCCGGCGATCACTCCGCTCAGCAGCAACCCGAGAAGGATCCGCTCCATCAGTACACCATGCCCATGACCGCCAACCAAAAGAGGGCCTGGGCGACCGCCGCGGCACCCCACAGCAGGTACGATCCCGCTCTCTCTTTGCGGTAGAGGAGCAAGCCGAGGACCAGGTTGGTTCCCAGGATGATGAGCCCGATGATCGGCAGCCCAAAGAGGTCGGCTTTGGTACCGATTCGGTCTGCCAGCCCCTGGCTGTTGTAGTGCAGGGGCAGCTGCTCGTCCAGCCTCGGAAAGCGCGCGCACAAGTACGCAAAGAGACCCAGGTTGATGGCGGTCGCTGCTCCCAGGACCAGCCCGGCCGTCCGGTCTCTCCAGAGGCTCCACGTCAGCCACGGTGCCCGCCATCTCTCCGGCTCTACGATCCGGTTCGGCCCCAGCTCCTGTCTTGCCGCCAGGCCCCGCACGAAATCGTCAGGGCGTGCAGGGGTTATTGCCAGCGCCTTCCCCGGGGTGATGAGCAGCAGCTGATTCTCAAGGGGCCTCGTAGCCAGGAAGAGCGTCTGCCCAATACCGGGGATGGCTCCCTCGCCGCGCTCATGCCCTGGCCAGCGCACTCCCCTCCGATGCACCACCGGCCCGCCGAGCTGGCTGCCCGGCAGGACGCGATGGATGTCGCGAATGGGAACGACTTGGCGCCCGCCAAGCCAACGGACCGTCACCCCGTCCCGGTCGAGTCGATAGCGAAGCGTGAGGCAGCTGAGCGAATGATAGGCAAGGACCGCCAGCAGTGGCACGCTGGCCAAGAGCAGGAGCCCAACAAGGAACGTGAGGAATGTGAAGTGCTGAGGGCGGATCTGCTGGCCAATGAGCCACCTCAGAAGCCACACGTCGATGCCCAGGACCAGCCCGATCGAGAGCAGGCCCAGCGGAGCGCCGGCAGACGGGCGTGCACGCAAGCTCAACAGCCCCCTCCCGCTGGCACTGTACTACTGTCCTTCGTACACCGGGGTGCACCACGACCGGTACCTGGCGTGCTTGCCCCTCACGACGCTAAAGTAGAGGTCGCGCAGCCGGCTCACGACCGGCCCGATGCTCCCTGTGCCCAGCGGCCGGTGCTCCACCTGCGTGATGGCCGCGATCTGCACCCCCGTGCCGCACAAGAAGGCCTCCTCGCAGACATAGATCTCGCTGCGGTCGATGTTGCGCTCCGTGGTCTTGAGACCCATTTCCTCCCACGCCAGCGTCATGATCGTGCTGCGCGTGATCCCCTCCAGGATGTTGGACGTCACCGGTGGTGTGACCAGCCTGCCGTCGCGCACCATGAAAAAGTTCTCGGCACTTCCCTCGGAGATGTGCCCCGTCGCCGTCAGCACCAGCGCCTCGTCATACCCGCTCAGCACCGCATCCGTCTTGGCGAATGCCGAGTTGATGTAGGCACCCGTGATCTTGGCCCGCGCCGGGGTTGCGTTGTCGTCCACCCTCTGCCATGACGAGATACAGACGTGCGCTCCTTCCTCTCTCTCGATGTACCGGCCAAACGGGGTGGCAAAGATCGTGATCTCATCTCGCAAGTTGTGCAGCCTCACCCCAATGACTTCGTCCGCCTTGTAGGCCACCGGCCGGACATAGCTGTCTTCCCGGTATCCCTCGCGCTTCAGAAGCTCCACGGTGATCCCGCATAGGTCGTCGGCGCTGTAGGGGAGCCCGATGCGCAGGATGCGGCACGAGCGCAGGAGCCGCTCGTAGTGCTCTTTCAGGCGGAAGACGTACAGTTGGCCCTCTTCCTGGTTCCAGTAGGCACGGATCCCCTCGAAGCACCCGGTGCCGTAGTTGAACGCGTGAGTCATGACGCTGATTTTGGCTTCCTGGATGGGGACGATCTTGCCCTGGAAGAACGCGTATTGGGTCATGATATCTCCTGCTTCGTCGCATTCCACAGGCTAGGTACCGGCCTACCTACACCTGATGTCGTCCCGATTGTATCACGGAAGCCCGCGAACGCCAACAGCCGCCGCGCCGTGAGGCAGCGCCTGGTGGCTGTCGTCGTGGTGTTGGGCCTCGTGCCCGTTCCGAATGGGCCCTGAATGGCGCGCAGCCGCCGCTTGACACCCCTGGCGCATGAAGTATAATCCCTCCGCGCCGCTCCATACGGCTCTCGGCGCCATGCGACACCTGTCGACACGACACATGGATTGGATCTCTCGAACAGCCGGCAACCTGAAGCGGGCGCTGCCGCGCCCTGCTGCTCATCGCGCACGGAGGGCACGCCTGCTGGCCCAGGACTATTCCCTGTTGACGGTGGGTGCACTCCTCTGCGCCGCGAACGTCAACCTCTTCCTGGTGCCCAATCATGTTGTCTCCAGCGGCGTGACGGGCATTGGCATGCTGCTCTACTACCGCTGGGGCTGGCCGATCGGCCTGACCACCCTCCTGCTCAACATCCCCATCTTGGCGGCCGGAATCAGGTGGGGCGGCGGTTGGCGGCTGCTGGTGCGCTCCGTGTACGCGACCGCGGTCATGACGGTCGGCATCGACCTGCTCGCGCTGGTCCTGCCGCCCATCCAGGGTGACCCACTCGTCTTTACTCTCTTCGGCGGGGCGCTCGACGGGCTGGGCATAGGGCTCGTCCTCCGCGGTCAGGGCACTACCGGAGGCACCGACATTGTCGCCCAGATCCTCGACCGGGTGCGCGGCATACGCTTCGGTACCACCTTCATCGTCGTGAACAGCGTCGTGCTCCTGGCGGCCGCAACGCAGGTTGGCCTGGTGCCGGCCCTGTATGCCCTGATCGTCAACTTTGTGTCCGGGAAGGTGGTCGATTCGGTGCAGGAGGGCACCGGCTACGCCCGCGCCTTTCTCATCTTCTCGGGCTGCACCGAGCAGATCCGGCAGGCTGTCATGGAGGACCTGGATCGCGGCGCAACCCTGATTCCGGCGATGGGAGGCTACACCCAGGCGTCGCAGCCAATCCTCTATGTGGTGGTCTCCCGTTCGCAGGTCACGCGCCTCAAGCGGCTGATCTCCGAGCAGGACCCGGGTGCCTTCGTGGTTGTATCGGAGGCTCACGAAGTGCTGGGCGAGGGCTTTCGAGCGCACAAGCAAAAGTGAGGCCGTCGCCGGCCTCACTTTTGCGTCCAAGCTGTGCTGCGCGCCGGCGGAACCCGTAGGGGCTATCGATCGGCGCAGGCCCCCTAGCCGAGGAAGGTGACCACCTGCTCCATCGGCTCGCGTGGCGTTCGTCCCGATGGCTCGCGAGCAGGCCGGCCGATAGGGAGCATGGCCACAGGGCGGTGCTTCTCGGGCAGCTGCAGCACCGCGGCCGCCGATGCCTCGTCGAACGCGCCGACCCAGCAGCTCCCAAGCCCCGACGCCACGGCGCCCAGAAGGATGTGCTCAACGGCTGCTGCCGTATCCTGAAGGCAGTAGAGTCCCCGCCCACGGTCGCCATAGCGCGCCGCCGACTTTTCCGCATCCGTGCACACCACGATGACCACCGGCGCCTCGGCAAGGAACCGTTGCCCGTAGGCCGCGGCCATCAACCCGTCGCGCAGCGCGCGGTCACGAACGACGTAAAAGTGCCACGGCTGGCGGTTGCCTCCCGTAGGCGCACGGAGAGCGGCCGCCAGGAGCTTTTCCACGGTTTCCTGCGGCACATCTGCATCGGGGTCATAACTGCGCACGCTGTGCCTGAGCTCGACAACTTGCCAGAAATCCATACTCCCTCCTAGTCCCACGACCATTCCTTCAGTGCCGGCAGTAGCTCGTGGGCCGTCATTTCCAGGTGTACCGGCGATATCGAGACATACCCGCGCGCCAGTGCACCGATGTCAGTCCCCTCGTCCTCGTGGCCCGTGGGCGGCTCGCCCCCGATCCAATAGTAGGGCTGCCCGCGCGGGTCCTTGCGCTCGATCAGGATGTCGCGATAGACTCGCCTCCCGAGCCGCGTGACCTCCAGCCCCAGGATCTCTTCTGCGGGGCGGCATGGCACATTGACGTTTAGAAAGACCCCCGGCGACAGCCCGCGCGCCAGCACCTGCCGGACCACCCGGGAGCCCACCTCGGCGGCAAAGCCAAAGTCATGGCTCCGATAGTCGTTCAGCGAGATCGCCACCGCCGGCAGCCCAAAGATCACGGCCTCCATCGCCGCGGCGACCGTCCCGGAGTAGGTCACGTCGTGCCCGACGTTCGCTCCCTGGTTGATGCCCGACACCACGAGGTCTGGCGCCTTGGGCAGGATGCCCAGAAGCGCCAGCGCGACACAGTCCGAAGGTGCGCCGTCCGTCGAGTATGCCGCGACGCCCTCCAGGTCGCCCGCCCGGGGCAGCGGGGAGGCTGCAGCCTGGGGATCGCACTCAAAGCTGTACGGCCTCACCCGCAGCGGCTTGTGCATCGTCTTGGTGTGCCCCGCCGCCGACCAGTTGTGATCCGGCGCGAGGACCGTCACATCTGCCAGCGGGCGGAGCGCGCGCAGCAGGGCGCGCAGCCCGGGAGCCTCTATTCCATCGTCGTTGGTCAGCAGGATGCGCGCCATCTGCTCGGCTGCCCTCACAGGCGCTCGCCTGCGCCGATGTCCATCATGACCATGCCTGAGATCATCTTGGGGTAAAAGTCGGTCGACTTCTGCGGCATCTTTTCGCCGCGGTCGGAGCACGCCTTCACCTCGCCAATGCGGGTCGGGCTCAGGATAAAGACGCACGTTCCCTCGCCCGAGTCCACGCGCGCCAGCGCTTCATCCAGGTTCCGGTAGTAGTCCAGGTGCTCCTTCGCTTCGACCTGTTGCTTGCTGATGCCCATCACCCGCTCGATGAGCAACTCGTGCAGGATCGAGACGTCCAGCTGGCGCCACTCCGGTGCCCTCTCCGGCACCAGCTCGTCCACGACCGCCTTGGACTTGAGGCGTAGCAGGAAGTAGCGGCCGTCATAGAACCCCAGCCGCCGGTCTTGCTCAGTGGCCTCAGCCAGCGCGCGGTCCATCTCATCGCGACCGGCCAGGGGCGTCACCTCGAAGAGGGTGCCCGCGCTCTCCAGGATCTGGCTTGTGGTCTTGGCCTCGTAGCCGTAGATCAGGCGGTGCGTGGGGAGGATGACCAGCCCTGGATCATCCATGCTCACGAAGCAGATCATCACGCGGTTGAAGGCGGCGTCGGCCGGTGCCTTCGGGTGCTTCTCTCTCATCTCGTTTCGGTAGTTGAGGGCAGTTTCATAGCGGTGGTGCCCGTCGGCGATGATCAGCCCGGCCTTGGGTGCCATCTCCGCCACCACCGATGCCACCACGTCGGCATCATCCACGACCCAGAGTCTTTGCTGGACGTCCCGCTCAAAGAGCTCCTGCACATCCTCATCCGGTGCCTTCCCCGCGATCGCCGCATCCAGCAGAGCGTTGATGCGGTTCTGCGCATCGGGATAGAGCATAAAGATCTGCTCAAAGTCAAAGGCGGTGGCCCGCATCAGGTTCAGCCGGTCGATCTTTGGCCCAGAGAGCGTCCGCTCATGGGGCAGGACGATCCCTTCGCTGAACTCGACCAGCTGCAGCGCGGCGACGAATGCCTTCCGCGTCCGGGTGCTGCCTTCGGGCAGCGAGAAGGTCTGGTGGTAGACATAAAGAGCCGGTCGGCTTTCCCGAAGCAGGTATCCGGCGTCGATCCATGTTTGGTAGTACTCCCGGGCCCGCGTGTACGCATTCTGCTCGGGGGTGTCGTCCTCGTGCTTGCGACCCTGGATCAGCCTGACTAGGTTGTAGGGGTGGAGTGCGTAGTACTTTTCCTGCAGCTCAGGCCCGATCCGGTCGTAGGGCTGTGTAACTACCCTGCTTAGGTCGCCGACTTTGTTCCTGTTGTAGCGAACTCCACGAAAAGGTGCGATGTTTGCCATGGGGCTGGATTCCTCTTCTCTCTCTCCCTGGCAGGGAGAGGGCATGGGTGGGGGCTGGATTCCCCCACCCTACCTCTTGTACGTCTAGCCGTTCTTCCGGCCAAAGTCGATCAGGATCTCGGCCACTTCTCCGCCCACGCGGGCCTGGCCCTCGGCAGTGGAGGCGCCGATGTGCGGCGAGCCGAGAGCTAGGTTCAGGCCGTTCTTGTCCTTTATCGCAAAGAGCTTGGCGTTGCCGGGGTTGACCTTTTCGTCGAGGTACACGTCCAGCGCCGCCCCGGCCACCTTGCCGCTAACCAGCGCGTCGCACAGCGCATCTTCATCTACCACGCCGCCGCGCGAGCAGTTGATGATGTACACACCGTCCTTCATCTGCGCGATCGTCTGGGCGTTGATCAGGTTCGTCGTCGCCGGCACCTTGGGCACATGCAGTGAGATGAAATCGGCCCTTCGGAAGAGTTCCTCCAGCGCCACCTGCTGCGCCGGGCCTGGATCGGCGGGCGTGATCACATCGTAGAAGAGGACGGTCATGCCCAACGCATCCGCCTTGCGGCCCAGCAGGGCCCCGATGTTGCCAAAGCCGATCAGCCCGAGCGTCTTTCCGGCGATCTCGCTGCCCTCCAGCTCCTTCTTGAGCCACTTTCCCTCGGTCATGCTCATCGTGGCCTGCGGGATCCTGCGTGCCATCGCCAGCATATAGCCCAGCGCCAGCTCCGCCACCGAGTTCGAGCTCGCCTTCGGGGTGTTGCGCACCTGTATCCCCTTGCCCTGGGCATACTTGACGTCGATGTTGTCCAGGCCCACGCCGCCGCGCACGATGATCTTGAGGTTCGTTGCAGCGTCGATCACCTCCGGGGTGATCTTCGTCCGGCTGCGCACGACCATCCCGTCGTACTGGGCCGCGTCGCGCACCAGCTCCTCGGGCGTGATCGTGGGCCGGTTGTCGACCTCGATGCCCGCCGCGCGCATCAGGTCCAGGGCCGAGGCCTCGGTCTTGTCGCAGATTAGTACCTTCATGGTGTTTCTCCTTCAAGTGCTGCGCACCAGGCCGGTGCGCAGCACGCAGTCTCCTAGAGCTTGAGAATGTCGTCGATCTGGCTCAGCAGCCAGCGGATGTCTGCGACTGTGAGGTCACCCATATGGCCGATGCGGAAGCACTTTTCCTTCAGGTCACCGTAGCCGTTCGAGATCATTGCCCCGCGCTTGCCCAGCTCCTTGTTCAGGTCGCCGACGGCAATGTTGCGCGTGTTGGCGATGTTGGTCACCGTGTTCGAGAGATAGCGCTGGTCTCCGTACAGGGCCCAGTGCTTTCTGGCCCACGCGCGGACGATTTCTGCCATCTCCAGGTGCCGCGCAAAGCGCGCCTCCAGGCCCTCGGCGAACATGTCGTCAAGCTGCGTGTCCAGCGCCTGGATGATGCTCACGGCCGGCGTTGCCGGCGTCTGGTTGACATCGTACTTCTTGTCCATCTGGTCGTAGGCAAAGTAGTGGCCGCGATTCGGCACTTGCAGCGCGCGCGCCCGGGCGCGGTCGCTGACCGCGCACACTGCCAGCCCTGGCGGCAGCGCGAAGCACTTCTGCACGCCCGCGAGCAGGACGTCGAGCCCCCAGGCGTCAAACTCGATCTTGACGCCCGCCATGCTGCTTACGGCATCCACGAGGATGAGCACATCGGGGTACTTGGTGCGGATGAGCTCCGCCGTTGCCTGGAGCGGCATCATGATGCCGGTCGCCGTCTCATTGTGGGTCAGCGTGATGGCGTCGTAGGTGCCCTTGGAGAGTGCCTCATCGACCAGCTCCGGGGTGATGGCCTGCCCCAGCGGCACCTCGAGCTTGTCGCAGGGGATGCCGTTGGCCACGACCATCTCGTACCAGCGCTTGGAGAACGCGCCGCAGATGGTCACGAGCATCCGCTTGAGCGATGCCTGCCGGACGGCGCCTTCCATGATGCCTGAGGACGACGAGGCATACAGGTAAACGCGCTGCTGGGTATAGAGCAACTTCTGTAGCTTGGGGGTGACAGAGGCCTGTAGCTCCTGGTACTCCTTGGCGCGGTGGCCGATCATGCCCACGGCCTGGGCCTGCAGGATCTCTGGCCTCACGTGCGTGGGGCCGGGGATGAACAACTTCTTGTACATGTCTTACCTCCTCGTAAAGACTCCCTATGCTCTGTTCTTTGCTCGGCGTACCATTTGGCACCGGCTTGTCGGCCTACTCGTTGGGGTTTCCCCACCAAACAGAAACGCGGCAGAGCCGCTCCAAGAAGCCGCCTGACGCACCGGGATTGTACCAGCCTTCAGAGGCCGGGGCAACTTGCCTGCCGGTGTTGGCTTGACGGCAGGGCCTGCCTCTGCTATACTCCCCGACACGTGCCGTAGCTGACGGTGGGAGCCCGTCTCACAGCCACAGGCTGGGAGATGGCCCCGCGCCAAGCCAAGAACTGATTGCGAGGGAAGATACCACCCATGTCCGACATTTCCGCACCTTGTGTCTACTTTGCTGAGGCCGGTCCGTCCAACACGGCTCGCACGCTCGAGCTCGCCGGCGCCCGGGCGCTGGAGCTCGGTATCGGGCAGGTCCTTGTAGCCACCACGACCGGCGCCACCGGGCTTCTCGCCGCCCAGCTACTGCGCGGCCTCGAGGTCATTGTCGTGACCCACTCGGCCGGTTTTGCAGCGCCGGGCACGCAGGAGCTCGCGCCCGAGAACCGCGCCGCCATCGAGGCAGCCGGCGCCCGGATTCTTACCTGCCAGCATGCGTTCGGCGGCGTCGGACGGGCTGTACGCAAGAAGCTGGGTACCTACGAGCTCGAGGAGATCGTCGCCTTCACGCTGCGCACCTTTGGCCAGGGCGTGAAGGTGGCCGCCGAGATGGCCCTGATGGCCGCCGATGCCGGTTTGGTGTGTCCCGGCGAGCCGGTCATTGCCGTGGCCGGCAGCGGGCGCGGCGCCGATACCGCCGTCCTCCTCGACCCCGCCAACGCCCAGACTTTTTTCGATCTGCGCTTCTTGGAGCTGATCTGCATGCCGTCGCCGGGCCATCCCTAGCGCCGACGGCCTGGGACGCGCGCTATGTGCACAACCGTCCAGCGTGTCCTCGTCGTGTTTGAGGACCCCATGACCTCGGCGGGCGCCCATCCCGCCCCTCCTTTCTTCAGCTCCGACATTGTCCTCAAGCGCCTGCTTCGCGCCGATGACGAAGGTTTTCGGCTGCACGGGCGCGGCAAGCCGGCTTGGGACCTTCCCACTGTGCCCATCCCAGAGTGGCACGCCGCCCTCGCGCCTGAGGAGAACGACCACCTCCTCGCCCTCCTGGCGGACTTGGTGGTGCCCTACGCCGTGCCTCGGGGTGCCGGCCTGGATGGCACCTGGCACATCCTCGAGATGTCGGCCTGAGCGCACACCATCCGGCTTGAGTGGTGGGTCGATCCCCCTCCCGCCTGGGCGCAGGCCGGCGCACTGTACGACTATGCTGTTTCTCTCGCCCGACGCACCTACCTCGCCTGGCTGAAGGCCGACTAGCCGGCAGCCCAAGCCGGGGCGCGCCTCGGTCCGGCTCCCCGTTTCCGCGTGGCCCTGACCGCGCCGGGTAGTCGGCCAGCCGGCCACGCAGTAGCCATGGCCCCGCCGGCCAAGGATCTTGGTCTCTTCTGCCCTCTGTGCTACAATGCTATGTTGCCCTTGGCGTCCATTGTGCTGGTCAGGAGAGACACCATGTCCGAGCAGTACGACCCGAAAAAGATCATCATCCGCGGCGCCCGCGAGCACAACCTGAAGAACATCGACGTGGAGCTGCCGCGCGACAAGCTCGTCGTTATCACAGGCCTATCCGGCTCCGGCAAGTCCTCCCTCGCCTTCGACACTCTCTATGCCGAGGGGCAGCGCCGCTACGTCGAGTCGCTCTCTGCCTATGCCCGCCAGTTCCTCGGCGAGATGCAAAAGCCCGACGTCGACCAGATCGAGGGCCTCAGCCCTGCCATCTCCATTGACCAGAAGGGCACGAGCCGCAACCCGCGCTCGACCGTCGGCACCGTCACCGAGATCTATGATTACCTGCGTCTCCTCTACGCGCGCATCGGCATCCCGCACTGCCCCAGCTGCGGTCGCGAGGTGAACCAACAGACCGTCGGCCAGATCGTCGACGCCATTCGGGAGATGCCCGAAGGCAGCCGCATCCTGCTCATGGCGCCCCTGATCAAGGACCGCAAGGGCGAGCACAAAAAAGTGTTCGAGGACATCCGCCGCCTGGGCCTTGTCCGAGTGCGCGTGAACGGCGAGGTGCACGAGGTCGAGGAAGAAATCGAGCTGGACCGCTACAAGATGCACACGATTGAGGCCGTTGTCGACCGGCTCATCGTCCGCCATGGCGACGGCGAGGGCGGCGGCATGGACCGCCTCCGCCTGTCTGACTCGGTCGAGACCGCGCTCAAGATGGGCGGCGGCATCATCGTCGTCTCCGACGTCTCACAGGAACCACCCCGCGACCACCTCTTCTCCGAGCACTTTGCCTGCGTCCATTGTGGCATCAGCCTGCCCGAGATAGAGCCACGCACCTTCTCCTTCAACAGCCCGCATGGCGCTTGCCCCAGGTGCGCCGGGCTCGGCACCGAGCTCGAGATCGACCCCGATCTGATCGTGCCCGACCGAAGCAAGTCGCTGAAGGAGGGTGCTGTCGAGCCCTGGACCCGTGAGCGATCCGGCGACGGCTACTACCGCCAGCTCCTGGAGGCCACCGCCGCTCACTTCTCCATCCCCTTTGACGTGCCTGTGCGTGAGCTCCTTGCCTCCCAGCTCAACCTGATCCTCTTGGGTGCCCCCCACGCCGACCAGGTGACGCTCCAGTACAAGACGGCGCAGGGGATTCAGCGCACCTACCAGGCGCACTATGAAGGGGTCATCCCCAACCTCCAACGCCGGTATCGGGAGGCGACCACCGACTCGGTCAGGGAGGAGCTGGAGCGCTACATGGCCGAGCGGCCCTGCCCGGTGTGCCGTGGCCGCCGCCTGAAGCCCGAAGCGCTGGCCGTGACCGTCGCCGGTCTGCCGATTGACCAGGTGACGGCCATGGCCGTGAAGCACATGCTCGCCTGGCTGCGTGGCCTCGAGTCTGGTGAGCGTGCCGAGCCTCTCTCCCGGCGCCAGGCGACCATCGCCCGCCAGATCCTCAAAGAGCTCGACGCTCGCCTGACCTTTATGTCCGATGTCGGCCTCGACTACTTGACCATCGACCGCCGCGCCGCCACTCTCTCCGGCGGCGAGTCGCAGCGCATCCGCCTCGCCACCCAGATCGGATCGCGGCTCATGGGTGTGCTCTACATCCTCGACGAGCCCTCCATCGGCCTTCACCCGCGGGACAACGGGCGCCTGATCCGCACGCTCCTCGGGATGCGCGACATCGGCAATACCGTGATCGTCGTCGAGCACGATGCCGAGATGATGCGGCAGGCCGACTGGATCCTTGATCTCGGGCCCGGCGCCGGCGAGCAGGGGGGGCACGTCGTCTGCTCGGCAGCGCTGCCCGACTTTGTCCGCTGCCCGTCGTCGCTTACCGCTGCCTATCTGCGCGGCGACCGCCAGATACCCGTTCCGCCCGCTCGCCGGCCGGGCGACGGCAAGTTCGTCACCGTCGTCGGTGCTGCAGAGAACAATCTGAAGGGCGTCACCGTCCATTTCCCGCTGCGCAAGCTGATCGCCGTCACCGGCGTGTCGGGCTCCGGCAAGTCGAGCCTGGTCGTCGAAGTCCTCTACAAGCGCCTCAACCAGTACTTCTATCGGGCCAAGGACAAGCCGGGCCGTCACGATGTCCTCCAGGGGCTTGAGAACCTGGACAAGGTCGTGAACGTGGACCAGAGCCCGATTGGGCGCACACCCCGCTCCAATCCGGCCACCTATACGAACCTCTTCACCGACATCCGCGATCTCTTCTCTCACCTGCCCGAGGCGCGCTCTCGCGGCTATGGGCCCGGCCGATTCTCCTTCAACGTGAAAGGAGGTCGATGCGAGGCTTGCCAGGGTGACGGCATCATCAAGATCGAGATGCAGTTCCTGCCCGACGTGTATGTCCCGTGTGAGGAGTGCCACGGCCGCCGCTACAACCGCGAGGCACTCGAAATCCGCTACAAGGGCATGAATATCGCCGACGTGCTCGACATGACCGTCGACGAGGCACTTGTCTTCTTCTCTAGCATCCCCCGCATCCGCAACAAGCTCCAGACCCTGTCCGACGTCGGGCTCGGTTACGTGCACCTAGGGCAGCCGGCCACCACCCTCTCCGGCGGCGAGGCGCAGCGCATCAAGCTCTCCAAGGAGCTCTCGCGCCGCGCCACCGGCCGAACTTTCTACATCCTCGACGAGCCCACCACCGGCCTCCACTTTGCCGACATCGAGCGCCTCCTGGAGGTCCTGCATCGCCTGGTCGATCACGGCAACACCGTAGTCGTCATCGAGCACAATCTCGACGTCGTCAAGGCGTGTGACTGGGTGATCGATCTCGGCCCCGAGGGGGGCGACCTCGGCGGCGAGCTCGTCGCCGAGGGCACGCCCGAAGAGGTCGCCCACGTCGCTCGTTCCCACACCGGCCGCTTCCTTCTCCAGACGGGGTTCCTCGCCCCCAAGCCGGCTTCCTGACCTACCCAGGCAGGCTATGCCTCCGAGCCGGTCTCCCAACCGGCCCATGCTCTCCCCGGTACGGCGCAGCTGCCGTCGGTGCGCTGCACCTGCCCTCGCTCGAGCCGGTCTCCCAACCGGCCCGGCGTGCGGTCACCATGAGGCATCCTGCGTTTCCTGCCAACTGCGCGCATCCTCTCCATTTGCTTTGACAGCCTATGACAGGCTCACTAGTGCACTTTGATAGCTTTTGGCAGTTGGCCTGTGCTATAGTTACCCTGCCAGACAAGGCAACGAGGGGCTCGTCAGGGCCCCTTGTTGCTGCAACGAAGGAACGGAGCGATATCCATCGGTATGCTGCTGAAATCTAACCGCCCGGTCGGCATAGCCGGCTATGGCGCCTACATTCCTCGCTATCGCCTCAGCGGAAGCGAGGTAGACCGTGTCTGGCGGGACGGGGAGGGCGAGTCTCCCGTCCGTGAAAAGGCCGTACCCGGCCCCGACGAAGATGTCGCCACCATGTCGATCGAGGCCGCACGTAACGCCCTGGCCCGCGCCGCGGTTGACCCTGCCGCCATCCGCGCGGTCTGGGTCGGCAGCGAGTCGCACCCCTACGCCGTCAAGCCCACCTCCACCATCCTCGCCGAAGCGATTGGCGCTGTGCCCGCCACCCAAGCCGCCGATTGGGAGTTCGCCTGCAAGGCCGGCACCGAGGCCTTTCAGGCCGCCATCGGATTTGTCGGCTCAGGAATGGCCGACTATGCGCTGGCGGTCGGCATGGATACGGCCCAGGGCCGTCCCGGAGACGCCCTGGAATACACAGCTGGCGCCGGGGGGGCCGCTTTTCTGCTCGGACCGGCCGAGGCCTCCCTTGCCGTCGTCGAGGCATCCTTCTCCTACGTCAGCGACACGCCCGACTTTTTCCGGCGGCCCTACCAGCACTACCCGCAGCACGGTAGCCGGTTTACCGGTGACCCTGCCTACTTCAAGCACGTCCTCGCCGCGGCCTCGCAGCTCATGGAGGAGTTGGGTGCCCATCCCGAGGACTATGCCTTTGCCGTCTTCCACCAGCCAAACCCCAAGTTCCCGGAGCGCGCAGCCCATCTCCTCGGCTTCCGGCCTGCCCAGACCAGAGCCGGCTTGCTCTGCCCACTGGTGGGCAACACCTATGCCGGTTCCTCCATTCTGGGACTCACCGCCATCTTGGACGTCGCCAAGCCGGGGGATCGCATTCTGCTCGTTTCTTTTGGCTCGGGCGCCGGCAGCGACGCCATCTCCTTCCGCGTAACCGGAGAGATCTCCGGACGCGTGGACCGGGCGCCCCGCACCGAGTTCTACATCCGTCGCCGCAAGCCCATCGACTATGGCACCTACGTGCGCTACCGGAAAAAGCTGCACATGCACTAGGAGGCTTGCAGAAGGCTCACTGCACTGGCGCCAGGTGTGCACTGAGCATTGTGCATCGTGAACTATGAGAGACGTAAGCATCATCGGTATCGGCCAGACCCGGGTTGACGAGCATTGGGACCGGTCGCTGCGCCACCTCGCCAACGATGCCATCCTGGCCGCCATGCAGGATGCTCGCGCCGAGACCACCGACGCTCTGTACGTCGGCAACATGCTCTCGGGCACGCTCACCCGCCAGGAGCATCTCGGCGCGCTCATCGCCGACTTTGTCGGGTTGCGTGGGATCGAGGCCGTCAAGGTAGAAGCCGCGTGCGGGTCCGGAGCCGCCGCGCTTCGACTTGCCTACGGCGCAGTGGCCGGAGGACTGCATGACCTCGCACTGGTTTGTGGTGTCGAGAAGATGACCGACACCTCCCACGGCGAAACGACGGCCGGCCTAATGATGGCCGCCGATGCCGACTGGGAGGCCGTCCACGGCCTTACCTTCGTCTCCATCAACGCCCTCCTGATGCGCCGCTATATGTACGAGTTCAACGTGCGGCATGCCGACTTTGCCGGCTTCTCCGTCAACGCCCACCGCAATGCCATCGCCAACCCCAACGCCATGTTCCCCCAGGCCATCACCGCCGAGCAGTTCGCCAAGGCGCGCATGATCGCGGATCCCATCAACCTGCTCGATTCTTCTGGGATCGGCGACGGTGCGGCTGCCCTGGTCCTCTGCCCCACCGCCATGGCCCGTGAGTACCGTAGCGAGGGCGCCGTGCGCATCCGCGCCTCCTCCATGTCCACCGACGCCGTCGCCGTTCACGACCGCCCTGACCCGCTCTGGCTCTCCGCTGCGCAGACCTCCTCCCTCAAGGCATACCAGCAGGCCGGCATCGGCCCGCAGGACATCGACCTCTTTGAGGTGCACGATGCCTTTACCATCATGGCGGCTATGAGCCTGGAGGCAGCCGGCTTTGCTCCGCGGGGAAAGGGAGCCTGGTTGGCCTGCGACGGAGCCATCGCCCGCGAGGGCCGGATCCCGATCTGCACCATGGGTGGGCTCAAGGCGCGTGGCCATCCCGTCGGCGCCACGGGCGTCTACCAGGTCGTCGAAGTCGTGCAGCAGCTGCGCGGCAAGGCCGGCACCAACCAGATCCCGGACGCCCGCCTGGGCATGGCACAGAACATCGGCGGCAGCGGCGCCACCGTGATCACCCACATCCTGGAGGCACAGGACTAGAAATGCACAAGGCACAATTGGCTGGCGCGACCCGAAACTAGCGCATTGTGCCTTGTCAATTGTGCATTCTTCTGTAGTGGACTTGTAACACAGACTGGCTATAATAGCCGAGAGGAAAGAAATGAGTCTTCCGAGACATTGGCGATTGCAGAACCAGCGCTACCAGATGGTCGGTGAAGTGTGCCTCAAGTGTGGCGCCAAGCTCTTTCCGCCGCGCGACGTCTGTCCCGAGTGCAGCAAGCCGGCGTACGAACCCTTCACCTTCAGTGGGAAGGGCACGGTCTACTCTTTTTCGACCGTCTACCAGGCGCCGGCCGGGTACGAGGAGTTCGTCCCCTATACCGTAGCGCTCGTCAAGCTGGACGAGGGGCCCATGGTCTCCGCCCAGCTCACCGACGTCGACCGCGAAGAGGTCGCAATCGGCATGCCCGTCGAGATGGTCACCCGCAAGATGAGGGAAGAGGGCGAGGACGGGCTGATTGTGTACGGGTATAAGTTTCGCGCCGTACACGATCATCCCGTCAATTCGGCTGAAGCTGCTTGACGACGACCAACCCAAGGGTTCCCTAGGTCACAATTCCCTAGACCGTTACCTGCCCAACGTAGCTCGATAGCCGGGCGTGAAGCCGCAGTTGCTGACGCCATCCCTCAACGTGCTGAGGGATGGCGTCTTGCCATTCTAAGGCTTGTGCAAGCCCCAATGCAGTGCCTCTGCACTTGTGCCGTCCACGCGAGGCAGGCTGCTAATGAGCGTGGCTTTCCCCGGCCGAGGCCCGGACTCGCACCAGGAAATCGTGACCGGCCCCCAATGCCGTAGCCGTATCGAGAAAGCCTTGTTGCCAAACAGGCGGCTCTGTGCTAGAATCATCCTACAATGATCCGTGAGCTCATTTGGCCTGAAGACAGAGTCGACCACATTGCCGCCCACAACATCGAACCCGAGGAGGTCGAGGAGGTGTGCTTCGGCCGAGCTCTGATTCTGCGAGCAAGATCCGCAGGGACGAATCCGGTCTATTACGTGCTTGGGCAAACGCGAACGGGACGCTATCTTTTCTGTGTAGTGATCGAGTTCCCTGATGGCAAGGGATATCCCGTCACGGCTCGGGCTATGACGGCTAGGGAGAAGCGGCGCTTCGTCCAGTGGAAAAAGAGATGAGCAGACAAAAGATTCCGCAGATTGATTCGATCCAGGAACTTGCTGCGTTCTGGGACACGCACGACTTGACCGAGTTCGAAGACGAGTTGGAAGTGGTCGGAGGCACGGTGTTTGAGCACCAAGCCGAATTGGTCGCGGTACCGCTACAACCAACGGAAGTCGAAGCGGTCAAGCGGATCGCCGACTCAAGGGGCATTGGCTATGGTGCACTGATCCGGGAGTGGGTGATCGAGAAGCTCCACACATCCTGATCAACAAAGGGCACGTCACAAACTCCGCTCAAATAAACGAGCGCGCTCATATCGGCCGCGGCGTTTCGAGCACTGAATGCTGTTTTGGGAGATCGCTCACACCTCTACCAACACCTTGTGTCTACGACGGATGAAATCGAATCTACGGGTATGAGTTTCGCAGGGCCGTAGAGAAAGCGGCGTAGATCGACTGAATGAGATGAGGCCTTCTTGGCTTCAGCACCTGACCGATTCATTCGGTGAGCAAGCCGCTGCCAGGCGACCGAATGGGGTCGCATGACGGCGGCTTCTTGCGTCATGGCGCTCTGCCACGCGTCAGTCTCTTACATTGCGGAGGTGGACGAGAGCACACCTGCCCAGGTTCAAGCCCCAAGATGGCGAGCTTGACACTTCTTCCACACTTCGGTATCCTACATCCGGCATCGATTTCCTGACTCGTCGCCTACATATACAGCAAGGGTGGAGGCGGGTACCACTTTCTGCCGGCCTGATGGAAGGCCCCAGCCAACCCGCCTCTCTTCTTGACGTTCGAAACTCCGAGCGGTTCGGATCGCACTCGAGGAAGAGACACAAGGAGGGATCGGCATGGAGCACTGTAGCCGATGGCTGATAGCTGCTTTTGGGAGCATCACGCTGGCCGCGGCGCTGGCTCTGTTGGCTCTTGGCAGCCCTCCGAGCGGGAGCGTCTTGGCGCAGGGAAACACAATCTACGTTGACGCCGATGCTACCGGTGGCAACGACGGCACCTCCTGGCAGGATGCCTACACCACGCTACAGCCTGCTCTGGAGGAGGCCGCGCTCAGCGACGAGATCTGGGTAGCTGCGGGGACCTACACGCCCACCCACGAGTTCTCCCCAGGCGACCCGCGCTCGGCGACCTTCCAGCTGAAGAACGGGGTAGCCCTCTACGGCGGGTTCGACCCGTGCGTAGGCGACACCGGGTGGGAGGACCGCGACTGGGTTATCAACATTATCATCCTGAGCGGCGACATCGGGGTCGTGGGGGATGCGGGCGACAACAGCTACCACGTCTTCTACCATCCGTTGGAGCTGACCCTGGACGGGAGCGCCGTCCTGGACGGCTTCACGGTCAGTGGGGGCAATGCGGACGGCGGTGCTTGGCCCAACTACCTGGGCGGCGGAATGGCCAACTGGTACTCCTCCTCACCGACGGTGTCCAACTGCACCTTCTCCGACAACTCGGCTCACTACGGCGGTGGGATGGAAAACGCCGGCTCGCCGACGGTGACCAACTGCACCTTCTCGAACAACTCAGCTACCTCTATCGGCGGCGGGATGCACAACTCGGGTTCCTCACCGGTGGTGGCCAACTGCACCTTCTCGGATAATTCGGCGAGCGACGGTGGCGGGATGTACAACGAGTGGGCCTCGCCGGTGGTGACCAACTGCACCTTCTCTGGCAACTCGGCTGCCTACGACGGCGGCGGGATGCGCAACGCCGGCTCCTCGCCGGTGGTGACCAACTGCACCTTCTCGGGCAACTCGGCTGGCTACAACGGTGGCGGGATGTACAACGAGGTGGCCTCGCCGGTGGTGACCAACTGCATCCTATGGGGGGATGGCCCTCAGGAGATATGGAACCAGAATAGCCAACCGTCGGTCACCTACAGCGACATCCAGGGCGGCTCCTCCGGGACGGGCAACATCGATGACGATCCGTTGTTCGTGGACTCGGGCAGTGGCGACTACCACCTTGGCCCGGGCTCCCCGTGCCTGGACGCCGGGACGAACGACGCGCCGAACCTACCCGAGTTCGACTTTGAGGGCAATCCCCGTGTCATGGACGGCGACCGCAACGGGACTGCCGTTGTGGACATGGGGGTGGATGAGGCCTTCTGGCACGTAGTGTACCTGCCGCTCATTTTCCGGGGCTACTGAAACCAGTCGGGGTGCTGGGGTTACGTGCAGGCGCATTTGTCTGGGAAGTGGGCAACCGGTCTAGAGGGTGGTGATCCGGTGAATTGGCAGGGAAAACCGCCCGAATCAGAGCTCTACCTGTACCTTATGTCGATGAAGGCTCAAATCGAACGTACGGGTGCACATTTCGCACGGCCGTAGACAAAGCAGCACAAATCGACTGAACCGAGCTGATACCTGCCCGGCCTGAAGGACTAGCGGGTTCATTTCCTCTGCAGCCTGTTCTCGCGACTGTGCCTTCGTGTGAGAGCAGCCTGCCGTGTAGTGTGGCCTCGGCGATCCCTCGGCGACGCAAATCGCGGCAGTCACCCCACCGGCACCGCGGGCAGCCTCCACCGCAGCGCCTCAGGACTCTGACTCGCGGTTGTCATCTGTGCCAGACGTGGTATAATCGCAGAGGGACTTCTGGCCCTGGCCTGGATCCTAAGCGCCCACCGCCCTCTACTACATTGCCCCGCAAGCCTGATTCACCAGCTTCTGGGATGAGCCGTTTGGTGTGATCGGCTGGAATGTATGTTCGCAGACAGGAGGGAGTTATGCCGACGATCGATGACTTTATCCGTCCAAGCGAGTGGGTGTCAGAGCTTGTGTCTGCTTTGGGAGTAGCCATCCGGGAGTGGGGCCAGGAGCGCTACATACCCATGCGCCAGCAGATCGATGAAGATTGGCAGGACCACGCTCTGGTCCGGCCTCTTCTCAAGGAGGTCTTGGTCGACTTCGGGGTCAACAGCGCCTTCTTTCCATCAGAAGTCGGCGGCCTGAACGTATCCGAGGAGATGACCATTGCTAGTGTGGTGTGCGAGGAGCTGGCGAGACTTGATGCCGGCTTTGCCGTAGCCTGCATCTGCTCTATCTGGGGGATGGTCCCCATGATGCTCCGACCACACCGCAACATGGAGCTATGCATGGAGTTCGGCCCCAAATTCTGCGGCGACGAGCTCTACGTCGGCTGCCATGCCATGACCGAGCCAGCGGGCGGTTCCGACATCGAGAACTTTGGCCAGATGAGAGGTAGGACCATCCAGACCACCGCCGTCGCGGAAGGCGAAGAGTGGGTCATCCACGGCCACAAGATATGGGCTTCGAATTCCGGCTCGATCGCGGACCTGTTCGTTGTGGTGTGTACGACGGCGAAGGGGTCATCGGCTCCGGACGACTTCGCCCTGATCCTGGTGCCCGCCAAGACCGAAGGGGTCTCGGTGGGGAAACCGTACAGGAAGTGCGGTATGTCGGCCGACGTGAACACTGATATCTGGTTCGACCACGTCCGCGTGCCCAAGAGGTACCGGCTGCATGGCCCAGGCGACGACCTCAAGTACTGGAAAAGAGCCATCACTATGGGCAACGTCGGCTCGGCCGCCATGTGCGTAGGCGTCATGAAGAACGTGTACGAGATCATCAAGAGATGGACCACTGAGAGGGTTGTAGCTGGCAAGCCGCTCAAGGAGCACAGCCTCGTGGCCGACATGCTCTCGGAAGTGGCGATGCACATCGAGTCGACCTCGGCCTGGATGTGGGCCTATGCCAGGCAGATGGATCACCCCGAGATCTATGGCTGGGCTCCCTGGGACGAGAGGTTGGTGCTCAAGTCGCGTGGGCTGGCGCTCTATGCCAGCAATGCGGTAGAGAGGGCATGTAGTCGGGCGATGGACTACATGGGATCCTACGGCTACGCCCGTGAGTATGATATCGAGAAGCACTGGCGCGACCAGAAGGTGATCGGTCTGTGGATGGGAGGCAAGGGCCTGAAGACGCTGGAAAACGCCCGATACTGGTACGATCTGGAAACGCTCTAGTGCTCACAACGCCACGAACGCCTCCTGTCGAGGACGGACCAACGAGCTCCGAGTCGGCGACTATCGCGTCGTGTATGAGCAGCTCCACGAGGAGCACGTAATAGTGGTCCACATGATCGGCCATCGCGGGGAGATCTATGGCAAGCCATAGCCATACTGAGGCACTTCACATCTCCACCAGCACCCTGTGTTGACGACGGCTCAAATCGAATCTACGGGTCCAAGTCAGCAGGGTGGCAACGAGGCGGATGGTGGGCTCTTCACGAGAAACGGGCGTGGCTGCCCCGGGTCGATCAATCGAGGCTCTCAGACGAGGGAGGCTCTGGAGATCTGGCCTAGACGGCAGCGCTTCATGGTAGGGTTGAGCTGGCAGAGTGGGGCACCCCCAGCCGTCCCACCGTTGGCTTCCATGCCCCACCGGTGGTACAATCGTTTCCTACCATGCACGAGCCGGCCTGGAAGCGCTATCTGACCGATTACAACGAAGGACTGGGCGTCGTCTACGAGCGCCTCGTGCTCAACGACTTTCTCACCGCTCTTCAGGCGGACTACGCCCTCCAGACGGTGCTAGAAGCACCTCTCTACGGCATGGCTGGCGTCTCGGGCATCAACAGCGTCGCCCTCGCCCGCGCCGGCGCGCAGGTCACCCTCCTGGACGACAACGTCGAGCGCCTGGACGGAGTCCGGCGCATCTGGGGCGAGCTCAACCTGCCTGCCCATCACCTCCTCCACTGCGACTGGGAGCGGCTGCCCTTCGACGACGCGGCCTTCGACCTCGCCTGGAACTGGGCTGCACTCTGGCACCTCTCGGGCGGCACGTCGGACGCCGGTGAGAGGCCGGCTGCCCTGCTGCGCGAGCTGGCGCGCGTCTCCCGGCGCGTCGTTTTTGTCGCCATGCCCAACCGCGCCCAGGTCGGCTACCTGGCGCGCAAGTATCTGCTCGAGCGTGACTTTTGCCGGTACGTCGACGAGAGCTGGGCCGACATCCGGCGTGTCCGCAGCGCCCTGGAGGCCTCCGGCGTGCGCATCGTGCGCGAGGGCGTCCTCGACGTCCCCCCCTGGCCCGACACGGTCATGCCCGCTGCCGACGTCCTGAAAAAGCTCGGCATCCGTTCCGCCAAACTCGAAGGACGCTTCGGCGCCGATAGCTGGCACTGGAGCACCATGGCCTACTACCTCGGTCAGCAGCCCGACACCTACGGCCGGGTGATGCGCTATGCCTGGCTGGACCGGGCCCACCTTCCATGGGGGCTGAAGGCTATCTGGGCCCACCACCGCTACCTGGTGGGACTGAAGGAGGCTTGATGCGCCGGCGCGCGGCCCTCCTGCACGCAGCCCTCTTGGCGCTCTACGCCGCATTGGCCGTCCTCCTGACCTGGCCCCTGGTGCGGCACCTCAGCACGCACGTGCCCGGCAGCTATACATGGGCCTTTGATGAGTACACCTTCCTCTGGAACTCGTGGTGGTTCCGCTACGCCCTCACCGAGCTGCACCAGAGCCCGCTGCACACCGGCCACATCTTTTATCCTCTCGGCATCAGCCTGATCCTCTACACCTTCAACCTCTTCAATGCCGTCGTTGCCCTCCCCCTCCAATCCTTCCTAACGCTGCCGGCCATCTCCAACTTGACCTTCCTCGCCGCGACGGCCCTTAGCGGCTACGGCACCTTCCTGCTGGTGCGCTATCTTCTCCTCCCCGGTGGGGTCCAGGCGGACGAGGCCGACGCCCGCCCGGCGACGGCAGCCGCTTTCCTAGCCGGGCTTGTCTACGCCTTCGGCTCCTACCGGATGGTCTATGCCGCCATCGGCCACTATGACCTCTGGAGCACCCAGTGGATCCCCTTCTACACGCTCTACCTGGTCAAGACCATCCGCGAGCCGCGCCTGCGCCACGCGCTCCTGGCGGCCCTGTTATTGGTGTTGGTCATGCTGGCGGAGATGAGCTTTGGCGTCTTTCTGGCGGCGCTGACCCTGATCCTGCTCGCTTTTGCCCTCGGCCAGCGCGGCAGGCGAAGTGAGACGGCCGCCGGCTGCCTCGCGCCCGCGCCGGGGCTCGGCCTGCGGCTGGCCCTGCTCGTCCTTGTGGCGGGGCTACTTTATGCGCCGCTCCTGGTGCCCATCCTGCGCGAGATGCGCGCCGGCTATGAGCTGGCCGGCTGGGGCGACGCCCAAAAGCTCTCCGTCGACCTGTTCGGCCTTGTCACGCCGGCTGCGCTCCATCCGCTGGGAGGTGACTGGAGCACCACCCTCCGCCAGGTACAGGAGGGAACGTCGCGCTTCTCCGACGTGAACACCGTCTTCCTCGGCTGGTCGGCGCTCGCGCTGGCCCTGCTCGGCGCTGTCGCCTGCCGCCGGCGCTTGGCCGCCTGGATCACCGCCGCGCTGACCTTTGCCGTGCTCTCTTTGGGCCCGCTTCTCCAGATCAACGGCCGCTCCCTCTTCAACCTGGACGGGCTGGAGACCACCGTCCCCCTCCCCTTCCTCCTTCTCCACTACTTGCCCGTCGTCAAGGCAAACCGGGTGCCCAACCGCTTCAGCGTAGTGCTCATGCTGGCGCTGGCCGTCCTCGCCGCCTTCGGCGCCTACCTGCTTTTCCGCAAGCTCGCCGGCTGCCGCCCCACCGCGCACCGCCGCTCCCTGCCGGCGCTTGCTTTCCTGCTGCTCGCGGCCCTGCTCCTCTTCGATGGCTGGTCGGTGCCGCTGCCCCTCACCGATGCGCGGGTGCCCGAGGTGTACGACCGGCTGGCGGCCGACCCCGCCGACTATGCCATCCTGCAGCTGCCGCTCGGCTGGCGAAACTCATTCGGCGTCCAGGGAGCCGAGTCCACCCAGACCCAGTACTACCAGTCGGTGCACCACAAGCGGCTGCTCTCCGGCAATATCTCGCGGAACCCGGCGTACAAGTTCGACTACTTCTCCCGGGTGCCGGTCCTGGAATCGCTCATCGCCCTCGAGACCTACGGCGCGGTCGATCCCGAGCGCCGGGCATCCGATCGGGCCTCGGCCGGCGAGATGCTCGCCTTCTACGACGTCCGCTACGTGGTGGTCGCCCCCGGCATCCCGGGGCGCCCGCCCTACATCGACACCCGCGATGCGGCGGTGGCCTACGTGGAGGAGGTCCTGCCGGTTGAGAAAGTCTACGACGGCGACGGCTGGCTCCTCTACGAGGTTCAGCAGCCGCCCCTGGCCGAGAGCCTCACCGTCGACCTCGGCTCCGGCACACCTGTTGGGACGATGGCCCTCGGCGAAGGGTGGTCCACGCCTGAGACCATCCAGGGCTACAGCGCCCACTGGGCCCAGGCGCAGGGTGCCCGCCTTCTCCTGCCGGCCGTGGCGGGGGTCGGCTATTCGCTCTCCCTGAGCGCCCTCCCCCTCGACTACCCCGGCGCCGAGCCGCAGGAGGTGACGCTCTCGGTCAACGGGCAGGAGCTGACGTCGGTGGAGATGCAGCCGGGTTGGCTCACCTACACCTGGGAGATCGATGCCGCCCTCGTGCACTCCGGTGTAAACGACCTGCGCTTTCGCTTTGGCCGGCTCGAGGCACCCGCCGACGTGATCCCCGGTGACGGGCAGATCGGGGCCACGGGCGTCGTGGCGCCGGTTGCAGTGGAGGTGCACAGCGGCGGGCCGGACGGTTTTGCCTTCATCACTATCGGTGACACGAGGGCCGGCTCCACCGTGGACGGCTCGCTCCACGAGCCCGGCTACAACCTGGCGGTTCTGGATGCCGCCACCGGCCGCCTGCTGGAGCGCGCTGCCTTCGACCTGACCGAGACCGGCAGCGAGCGGGAGGCCGCCGCTATGGTGGCCTGGATGGGCAGCATCCCGCCGGGCAGCATCGTCGCCGGCGCGCTGCAGGGCTGCCAGACTCCCTACCTGGTCACCGGCGTCGCGGAGGCCCTTCTAAGCGTAGGCGCCACAGGCACAGTCGGCCCCAAGGCCGACTGCTCGCACGCCTTCATCGGCGTCAAGGACCCTGCCCGCCGCTCCGGACTGGAAGCCTACGCCTCGGGCGGCAGCTGGCTGCGCGTCGCCCCCGACCGGCGGACGCTGGCGATGGCACTGGACCGGGTGACGTGGGAGCGCCTCGGCAGGTGATCGGCGGAGCCATTCACGGCTCCGAAGGCCGGCGGGCATCCTGCGCTTCGGCCCGCGAGACCCCGTTTCAGCGCCTGGCCGACCTGCTCCTCCCCCTCCTGCTCGGCGCCGTTGCGCTGGCCCTCTACTTGCGCTGCCTTGCTCCCGGTGTCCTCCAGGGGGACGCCGGCGAGCTCCAGTTCGCCCCCTATCTGCTGGGCTTGCCGCACCCCACCGGCTACCCCCTCTACTCCCTGCTTGGCTGGGCTTGGTCACACCTGCTCCCCTTCGGCAGCGTTGCCTACCGGATGAATCTCTTCTCGGCGTTCTGGGCCGCACTGGCGGTGGCCCTCCTCTACCCGGCCGCCCGTGCGCTGCTCCGGCAGTCGCTCCCGGGCCTATCACTCCTTGTCGAGCGACTCACCGCCGTCCTTGCTTCGGCGCTGCTGGCCGTGACGCCCACCTTCTGGTCCCAGGCCGTCATCGCCGAGGTCTACGGCTTCAATACCTTCCTTTTTGTCCTTCTATTCTACCTGCTCCTGACCTGGGGGGAGCGCCACTCCGCGGGCGAGGAGCCAGCCACGCACTCCGGCAGGCGCCCCGGCGACGGCCTTCTTCTGCTCGCTGCCCTGACCTTTGGCCTGGGCCTGGCCCACCACCGCACGACCCTGCTCCTCATCCCCGGCGTCCTGGCCTACGTCCTGGCGGTCGACCGTCGCATCTTTCGCCGCGGCCGGCTGCTGCTGCGGGCGCTGCCGCTGCTGCTGGCGCCGCTGCTTCTCTACCTGTACATACCCTGGCGGGCGCCCGCGACGCCGTACCTGCACCTTGCCCTCGCGCCCGGCCGCACCCTGCACCTTTATGAGGGCACCTGCGCCGGCTTCCTGGCCTTTGTCCTGGGCGGTGCCTACGGCGGTTCGCTCGACCCGGGCATCGACCTCGGCGCGCGTCTGGCGATGGCGGCGCGCTTCCTGCACGATGACCTGGGCTACGCCGTCCTGGCGCTGGCCCTGGCCGGCCTGGTGGCCCTGCTGGCCCTCCGGCGTCGGCGTGTCCTGGCCCTGACCGGCCTCTCCCTCCTCGCCCTGGCAGCCTTCAACCTCTTCTATACCATCGGCGACATCGTCGTCCTCTTCATTCCCGTCTACCTGTTGGTGGTCCTCTGGGCGGCTGCCGGTGTTGCCTGCCTCGGCCGGCTCGTTGGGCGCCTGCCGGGGTTGGCCGGCGGCCCCGGGCGCTTTCTGCCCAGTGCTCTCGCCGCGTCGGCGCTGGCGGTGCCGGTCGTCCTCGGCGCGGGTCGCTTTGGGGTGCTCGACCTCAGCCGCGCGACGCAGGTGGAGACTGCCTGGCGCGCCCTCCTCGCCGAGCCCCTGCCCGAGGGCGCGGTCCTCGTCACCGACAACCGGGACGAGATTATGCCCATGTGGTACTTTCAGCACGTGGGCGACGGCACCCCGCTGCGCCCCGACCTACTTGGCCTCTTTCCCCTCATCAGCCCGGACCATCCTACGCTGGGGCACGTGCTCGACCTGGCCCTGAGCACCGGCCGGCCGGTCTACCTGATCAAGGAGATGCCCGGCGTCGAGATCAAGGTGAGAGTGCAGCCAGAGGGCACCCTCTGGCGGGTCTTGGGGCCCGCCATCGCTGTTGAGCCCTCCTTCCCCCTCGACGCGCAGCTGGGTGGTGTCGTGCGGCTGACCGGCTACAATCTCGCGCCCACCGAGCTGCGCCCCGGCGAGAGCCTGCGCGTCGGGCTCCAGTGGGAGGCACTGGCCGTCCTCGACGGCCCCTACCACACCTACGTGCATCTCCTGGCCCCCGACGGCAGCCGGCTCGCACAGAGCGACCGGCAGCCGGGCGGCGTCTACTACCCCGCGACCCTCTGGCGCGTGGGCGAGAAGCTGCTCGACGAGCACGTCGTGGCGGTCCCCGCAGGCTCGCCCGCCGGCCGCTACCGCCTGGTGGCCGGCATGTACCGCCTCAACGCCGACGGCACCTTTGCCTCGCTCGGCGACCAGGTTACCCTTGGGAATGTCCAGCTCAGGTAGCGGTCACTAGTAGGGCGGGTTTCCATACCCGCCCCACCACCCTACAAATTCGCGATCTCCACTGGCTCCACCGGCTCCGCCAGCGCAAACCCGAAAACCCGCGAGTAAAAGTAGAGCTCCGCGTCCAGCGCGCGCTTGATGTTCTCCGCCTTCCGGAAGCCGTGCTGCTCGCCCTCAAACTCCAGGTACGCCACCGGCAGCCCCTTCGCCTTCACCGCCTCGTACATGCGGCGCGACTGGCTGGGCGGCACGACCTTGTCATCCGACCCCTGGAAGAGGATCAGCGGGCAGGAGAGCCGCTCCGTGTGGCGGATGGCCGAGCGCTGCCGGTAGAGCTCGATCTGCTCCGGGAAGGGCCCGACCAGCCGGTCCAGGTATCGCGACTCGAACTTGTGCGTATCCCCGGCAAAGGTCTCCAGGTCGCCGATGCCATAATGGCTGGCGCCTGCCCGGAAGGCATCGCGGAAGGTGAGCGCACAGAGCGTCGTAAAGCCCCCTGCGCTCCCACCGGTGATCATCAGCCGCTGCGGGTCCACGTCGCCGCGCCGCGCCAGGAAGAGAGCTCCGTTCGTGCAGTCGTCCACGTCCACCACGCCCCACTGTCCGTTCAGCCGCTCGCGGTAGGCGCGGCCGTAGCCTGTGCTCCCGCCATAGTTCACATCCACCACGGCGATTCCGCGGCTGGTCCAGTACTGGATCTGCTCGTCCAGCACTGGCGCCGTCGCCCCGGTCGGTCCGCCGTGGCTCATCACCAAGAGCGGGGGCCGCTCGCCCTCTGGCGCGGCAAAGTCGCGGTTGCGCGGCGGGTAGAAGAAGCCATACGCCGCCTGGCCCTCCTCCGCCGGGAACTCGATCTCCTGCGGGAGCGAGATGTACCCCGGATCGATAGTCACCGTGCTTGACCGGCGCAGCACCTCTGTCCGGCCGGTCGCCAGCTCGAGGTGAACGATCGACCAGGGCTCGGCCGGCGAGCCCGCACCAAAGAGAACCTGCCCCGGCGCGGCCCGCACGCCGGTGATGTAGGAATAGCCCACCGGCACCTCCGTCAGCGCCAGCGTCTCCGTGTCGAGCACCGCTAGGTGCGAGAAGCCGTGCCGTAGATAGCTGCACACGATCCGCTGCTCCGACTCGTAGGCGTACGTGGACATGCCGAGATTCCACTGCGGCTCCCCGAACTCGGCCTTCATCGGGCAGAGGGGCTCGACGGCGCCGCTGCGCCGCCGATATAGGTTCCACCAGCCGCTCCGGTCTGAGACAAAGGTGAGCACCCCACCAGGCGACCACTCCGGCTGGAAGACCGACTCGCCTGGCCCGCCCGCCACGCACTCCTTGCGCATCACCCAGCCCGCGGCGTCCAGCACCCCCACCCACAGCTCCGTGCCGTCCCATGGCATGTTCGGGTGCCGCCACGTCAGCCACGCCAGGCGCAATCCGTCCGGGCTCAAGCGGGGCGACGAGTAAAAGTCGTTGCCCTCCACGATCACCTTCCCGCCCACGTCGTCGCCGTCGCAGCGTACCTTGACGAGCGTGTTGACTGCCTCGTCCGGGCCGCGGTGGTCTTCGCGTACGTAGTAGAGGAGCCCCCGCCGCGCGTCGTAGGCCCCGTCGGCGTAGCGCAGCTCCGCCTCCGGCGTGATCGGCAGCGGTGCGGCCCCCGCGTCCTGCCGGTAGAGGCGCTGGTCGGAAAAGTTCGAGAAGAAGAGCGTCTCCCCGGCCTGGAGGTGGGCGCCTCCCCCATACTCGTGCACCCTCGTGCGGACGCTGAACCCCTCCGGCGTCAGGTCGGACACCGGGCCGCCCGCCGCCCGGCGCACCAGCACCACACGCCCGCCCTCTGTCGGGCGAAGCTCGCGCCAGGTGATGCCGTCCCGGTCAAAATCGGGCCCGCCGATCCCGATCGTCTCCGCCACGATCAGGTCCGACGTAATCGGCGACTTCCACGAGCCATACGCTGCAGTCCTCGTCACAGCCTGCTTCCTCCTTTTCCAGTTCTCCTCTCCCCTAGATGGGCGAAGGTCTCCGACCGGGCCTCTGCGCCTCCCCCGCTCCGGCAGGGGAGGCGGGGTGTGGGTTGCGCCCTCACTGCCTCATCACGCACGGAACATACACGCTGCTCGTCCAGAGCGACCTCAGCCGGTGGTAGGCCGCCCTCTTCTGCATGATGTCCGGCGAGTCGCCATTCTTCACCGGTCGCACAATGCCCCACCACTCCTCGTTGGAAAAGCCATCGGGGTGAGCGAGGTTGGTATAGCCGCACACGCTGTGGAACCCGGCGTCCCCTTCGGGACAACCCCCTCCGGGCGGTTCTGCGCCATTCGCCCCCTTCCACCACTCGTCACTGTAGGCCATGATCGCGCCGCCGGCACACACCTCTGGGTTGGCGGCGATCTCTTTCCACAGCGCCTCTGCGTAGGTCGCCTGGTAGGGCGTGCCGATCAGCTCATACTCCGTCCCATGCGCCATATCGTAGGCGTCAATACCATACTCGGTGATGGCTAGCGGCTTTCCACTCACGGCTGCATAGTCGACGAAGAGGCTGCCGAAGGAGGGGCCGCGGTAAACCTGCACGCTCCACACGTCCAGGTTGGGCACCTGCGGATCGCGGGCGGCGATCGTGTCGATCAGGCTCGTTGGGCTGGGGCCATCGCACAGCGGCGTAGTGACCGGGTGGTAGCTCTCCCCCTCCTCGGCGTGGGCGGCCGCGGCCATCTCGTCGATCAGGCTGAAGAGGTCGTCGCTGTCCCCATACATCCAGCTTGCATTCAGCTCGTTTCCGATAGCCCACATCAGCACGGCCGGATGGTCCTTGTGGATAGCCACCATCTGTGTGAACTCGTCGACGATCGCCTGCCTGCCCGCTGGGGAGTGGATGTCGCGCCCGGCGCCGAGCCAGTAGGAAACGATGACATAGATCGGGCGCGAGCCGCCGTTGTGCGCCGCGTCGAGGAAGGGACCATGCTCCGGGCTGTCGTATTTCCAGCCCCAGAGGCGGACCGTGTTCGCCCCCATGTCCCTCAGGAGCGGTAGGTCGCGGCTGTAGATTGCGGCATGCTCGGCCGTGAAATAGTCGCCATAGGGCCAGTCGTACCGGACATCGTCGCCGATCGGGGTGGGGGCATAGCCCACGCCCCGCACCTGGAAGGGCTGCCCGTTCACCAGCAGCCGACGGCCCGTGACCGTCACGCGCGTTGCGCCCAAAACGGAGGCGTTCTGCTGGGCGGCCGGCGCCTTCCCTGCCCCGGCATGCGAGCCGGGCACCGGGCAGGGCAGCGCCCCAAGGGTGATGGCAAGCAGGATGGCAGCGTGGATGCGGCGAGGTTGCATATCGTCCCACTCCTTCCGGCGCAAGTCTATCACAGCCACATGGCCCGGGCAAACCACCAGCTGGGTGCCTGGTGGGGGCATGCTGCGTGTGCCCTGCACGCTCGGTCTCCCGGCCCGGGCTGTCCGAAACTTTCATTCCCGGTCCTACCCGGGCAGCCCGGCTCACCCGGCACAGCAGTCGTGGGGTGGGTTTGCACACGCGCCCACCGTGCATCGCCCACCCTGAGATAGTCGTTTCTGGAAATTCGGGCATTTCGGGATAGTACCCGAAAAATCGTGTCACAGTGTCAGAGTTCGCCAGCTCAACGCAGAGCCAGGCCAACGGCGCCCATCGTCGTAGCCCTGGACCAAGTGCCTATCGCCGCCGGCCGCACGTCGGCTTTCGCTCCTCGTCGGAGACCGGCTCCAGACATACCCCATTGACCTGCCCGGCGGACTGCGGTATAATGGACGTTAATATCGCGGGGTGAGAAAGGAGACGAACATGCCCAAGGTGTCCGGAACCCTCTATCGGAAGGGAAGCAAGGAGCGCGTCGAGTACGCCTCCGTCAAGGCCGTCAAAGGCGACACCATCCTCCACACCAGCAGCAACGGCGACGGCGATTTCGAGATCCCACTCGATCCCGGCAAGTGGGTGCTGGTCGCACTCGACGAGTCGAGCCGCCCGTGCCGAGAGGAGGTCGACCTTGCCACGGACGACAAGTCCGGCATCCGCCTCTACCTCGAGCGCGCCCAGGACACAGAGGACGCCAAGCTGGGCCGCCGCACCTGGCTCGCGATGCTGATTGCGCTCGGGGTCCTCATCGCACTTTACATAACCCTGCATGCCTTCTTCCCGCGCCCGCCGTCGCCCCTAGCGGCCGGCCTGCCGGCGCTCGTCGACCAGGCCCAGGCGCAGGCGGCTGAGGCCCAGCCGGACGGCAGCGCAGAGCTGCGGGCCACGATCGCGCAGATCGAGTCGACACTGGACGCACTGGTCAAGGGTGGTGACCTGGGCGAGGCCGACGAGGTGGTGGTTGGGCTGGCGGAGGGGCTTCGCGCGGCACTCGACCAGGACCGCCTGCCCGATGTCCTGGCCGGCCTGGCGACGCTCGAGCAGCTGGTGCTGCCGGCCTCGCACGAGTCGGCCGGGATCTGGGACCAGGGCGCTTGGCGCTTCCTGGAGGTGATCTTGTGGGGCCTGGCCGGGGTCCTGGTCCACAAGATCATCACCATCGCCTGGTGGCTGCGCTCGTCCCGCTTCTACCGAGAGGGGATCGTGATGCACGTGGCCCATATTCTGACCACGCCGCTGCTGGTCCTCGTCGCGGTGCTCCTGCTCTCGCTGGCGACGCTCAGCATCACGCTGGCAGGCGGCAACCAGCTCACCATCGACCTCTCCGACCCGCGGATCTTGGCAGCGGTCTCGTTCCTTCTGGGCAGCAGCCCTTGGCCACTATGGGATTTCATCGAGGGGACGGCCAAGCGGATCACCGGCAAGGTGGAGTAGGCCGCGAGGCGGGGAGGGCACGACGGTGAGAGAGGGCAGGCCGGAAGACGCCAAGACGTGGGTGCAGAAGGAGGTACTGGACTCCTTCTCAAGCGAGCCCGAGGCGGTCGTCGCGGAGGCCATCCCGCGCTCCACGTGGAAGGAGATGGCAACGATCGGGCCGCCCGGGCCGGTGAGGCCGGGCCCGGCGCGCGCCGAGGGCAAGGATCCATGGAAGGCGGTGACCCAAATCGTCGAGCGGGCGATGGCCGCAGCATCGCCTGCGGCTGCCGGGAAGCCGATCCCGGCGGCCGAGGCGGAGGCGGGGGACACGCTGCGTGTGATGGCGTACGTCCAGGACCCGAGCATGAGCGATCCCTTGGGCCTGCTGAACTTTTCTCCCAGCCTGTTGCGGCTCTCGGATGGACCGACGAGCGCGCGCATCGCTGTCGTCGACTGGGACGCGGACAAGGGAAGGCTGGAGGATCCGGCGGGGTGGGACGCGCAGCGCTGCCGCTTCATGTTCCGGTCTGGGCCGGAGCAGGTGCCCCTTACGACCGAGCACTGCGAGCGGCCGCAGTACCACCAGGTCAACGCCTGGGCCGTCATCCAGTCGGTCCTACAGCTCTACGAGGAGCCCTGGGTGCTGGGGCGCGCCGCCCCCTGGGCCTTTGAGGGCAACCGCCTGATCGTCGTGCCCCACGCCGGCTACCTGGACAATGCCTTCTATGATCGGCAGAGCAAGTCGATCCAGTTCTACTACTTTGACGGGGCAGACAGGCGATGCTTCACCTGCCTGTCGCACGACATCATTGCCCACGAGACGGGCCACGCAATCCTCGACGGTATGCGGCCGCTGTATCACGAGGATAGCTCGCTGGAGACGACGGCCTTTCACGAGTTCGCGGCGGACTTGACGGCGATCATGACGGCGTTGCTCAACAACCAGGTGCGCTGGAAGGTTGCCCAGGAGACGGGCGGGCACCTGTCGCGTGACAGGACGCTCTCGTTTCTGGCGGAGGAGTTTGGCTGGTCGGCGGCCGGCCGACCCTACCTGCGCAGCGCACAGCAGCACCTGACCCTCGGGGATGTTGCGGGCAGCCTGAGCCCGCACGACCGCTCGCAGGTGCTCACGGGCGCCATGTTCCAGATCCTGAAGGGGATGGCTTCGCGCTATCTCCGCCGGGAGACGAGCGTCGGCGGCGACACCCCGGCGCAGCAGGATGCGGGGAGCGACCCACAGCTGATCGAGCGGGTGCTGCGCCGGGCGGCGGACCGCTTCCGCAGGACGGCGCTGCAGCCGCTGGACTATCTGCCGCCGGTGGACGTCGACTTTGGTGACTACTGCCGGGCGGTGCTGCGGGCGGACGAGGTGGCGGACCCGGCGGACCGCGACCGGTTCCGGCCGATGATGGAGAGGGTCTTTGCCGCTCGGGGCATCGCCCTGCCGGAGGCGGTGCTGCCAGAGGCGCTGCGCTGCGTCGCGGAGGACATCGACACAATCTCGCGCTCGCGCACCGACGCCTACCTCTTTCTGAACCGGAACCGCGCCGCGCTGCGCATCCCCGCCGAGCACGACATCTCCGTGGCGGACCTCTACCAAACGGACAAGGGGGACAAGCAGTCGGGGATGCGGCTGCCGCGCGAGATTGTCCTTCAGTACATCTGGCGCGAGGACGTGGAGCTGCACGGGTCGGAGTACGGCGCGCTGGACGGGGAGGCGACGGCGCTCCTGTGCGGCGGAACGCTGGTCTTTGACAGCCGGGGCAACCTGCTGCACTGGGCGCGCAAGCCCGGCACCGGCCGGCAGGATGGGTCGACCCACCCGGACCAGGCGCTGGGCGCCGAGCGTCGGGCCCGGCTGCTGGCGTATGTCCGGAGCCGGGTGGCGTCCGGGCAGATCGGGCCGGTCGAGGGCAGCGGGCAGGGCGAGGTCGATACCCGGCAGCCGGTGGTGGCCTGCCGGGCGCCGGACGGTGTGCTCACCTTTGAGGTACCGCCCCACCTGCGGAACAGTCGCAGACAGTGAGGTAGGCTGCATGGACGACAGGCCGATTGTGGTGCGCAGCTACGACGTTGGATTCGGCGACTGTGTCTACGTCCAGATCCCGGACGGCGAGGGCACGGCTTTCCACATGCTGATCGACTGCGGAACGTCGGCGGCTGGATCGATCCTCAAGCCGGCCCTGGACGACGTCCTCTCGATGCTGCCGCTGGAGGACGGCAAGCGGCAGCTCGACCTGCTGGTGGTCACGCATCCCCACGCCGACCACATCAAGGGCTTCAACCCCGCGTGGCTGGCAGGCGCCCACATCCGGCGCATCTGGCTGTCCGTATTCATGGACGACGACCATCCGCAGGCCGAGAAGGCGCACGCCCTGCAGGAGATGGCGGCTGCCTGCGCCATGGCCGCTGCCCAGTATGGCGCGGCCCTGGCGCCCGCCGCCCAGGCGCTGATGGAGAGGTCGACCTGGAGCATCAACAACCCCGGCGCCCTGCGGGCCCTGCGCGAGGAGCTGGCGCAGTCTGGCGGCATCCAGCCCGCCTACCCTCTGTACGTGGCGCGCGACCTGGCGCCCAAGCTGACCCAGGCCAAGCGACGGGACTACGCGCTCGACCGGGACCAGGACACCACCCGGTTTCGGGGCTTTCGGGAGGAGGGTACCTGCCTGCGCGTGCTGGCACCCGAGTGGAACGTGGACAAGTACTACCTGGGCCGGGACCTACTGCCGGGCAGCGCGCTGGTGGGGCGGCAGCCGGCCGATGCAGGCGCATCGCCCGCCGCCCTGCCGGGTGCCGCGACGGGCGATGTGGAGCCGGCGCGGCCAGCCAACATCAGCGAGCGGGACTTTCGGATCCTGCGGGGCCGGCTGGCGACGATGGCACTCGCCTTTTCGCAGGAGGACGACGCGCTCAAGAACAACACCAGCGTGGTGTTGCTGCTGGAGTGGCGCAAGAGGCGGCTCCTCTTTGCGGGGGACGCCGAGTGGCAGGGCAGCGGCGTGGAGTTGGGGCGGCGCAACTCCACGTGGGACGTGATGCTCCACCACCCGGAGGTGGCGGGCCTCCTGCTCCAGCCGCTCGATTTCCTCAAGGTGGCGCACCACGGGAGCCACAACGGCACGCCCTTCCGGGAAGGGGGCGAGGACAAGCTGCGCATGATGGTGTCGCCCGAGCGGACGCAAGTGGTGGTGTCCACGGTACCGGGCAAGCACGGCGACGAGTTCCCCGTGCCATACCCCCCGCTCCTTAAGGTGCTCGGGCAGCTGGCGCAGAACGGGCGCGTCTACCCGAATGCGCCGGAGGAAGAGCTGCGGCAGGCGAGCCAACCGCAGCGCACCGACCTGGAGCCCCAGGCAGCCGGGGCGTCGGTCCGCTACGTGGAGGTAAAGGTCCCGCCCTACCCGGCGTAGCAGTAGGCGCAGCGGTGGCACCGTGCCCACCGACCGTAGCAGCCGGCATCGAAGTAGGCCGCGCAGCCGCAGCCGCGTCGGCTGGCGGAGCCGCGTGCGCGCCCGGGGTCGCGGCCCGACAGCGCGACGAACCAGGCATGGTCGCCGCAGGCAGACGCTCTGAGCCCCGGCACGAGGGCGGGCAGGCCAGAGGATTCGGCGCACGCCGCGAGCTCGATCCCCGCATCGCAGGCGGCGCGGACCAACTTGACCGCCATTTGCGCCTGCCAGTCGAGGTCGTAGCCGGGCATGCCCTCGCGCCAGCCGGGCAGCAGGCTTGCCAGCCGGGCGTCGACGCGGGCATAGCGGCCCGGCGGCGCAAGGAAGTTGACCACGCCGCGGCGGATGCCGAGCGCGGCGGCGCGGGCGGCCAGGCGCTGAAAGGTATCCAGGCGGCTGACGCCTGGTATGACCGGGTCAAAGCGCCAGCACACGTGCTCCGGTCCGCCGACGAGCGCGGCCATCTCTGCCACGCCGGCAAAGGGCTCGGCGGGCACGAGCGGCTCCCAGGCTGTGCTGCCCAGCCCGGTCACCGTCACTTGCGCGGCGAGCGCTGTTCCGGCGTCGGCGAGGCGCTCGAGCAACCGGCGGCCGTGGGCGAGGGTGCCGGCCGCGTCCTTGGTCCATACCTGCACGATCCAGGGCGCCCCATAGGCCTCGACGACGGCCCGCAGGTTGTCCCACACCTCGGGGATGCGCGCCGGGTCGGTGCGCCGCGTCAGGTCGACGTAGGCGGCGCCGCCGACCCGCTCCAGGTAGCCGGGGTAGTCGTCCAGCTTGAAGATCAGGCCCATGACGGCGCTGCTTGCCCTCCCCCTCCGGCAATGGTATACTCATCGGCGTGAATGTGCAAAACGTGCCGGAGCCACCCCGGGCCGCGGCCTGGGCGCGACGCAGCGGGGGAGCGGCCGGGCTGGAGGGCGGCTCCCGACAGCTGCCCCGGCCGTTCCTGAAGTGGGCAGGCGGCAAAGCCGGGCTGGCAGAGGAGCTGTTGCGGCGGGCTCCAGCCGCCTTTGGCAGCTATTTTGAGCCCTTTGTCGGAAGCGGGGCGCTCTTCTTCCGGCTGCTGCGGCAGGGCCTGCCGGGGAGCGCTCATCTCTCCGACTCGAACGGGGAGCTGGTCGATGCCTACCTGGCGGTCCGCGATCACCCCGAGGCGCTGGTGGCACTGCTGGCCGGCTACCCCCACAACGCCGAGTTCTATTACGCGCTGCGTGCCAAGGACCCGGCGGCGCTCGACCTGATGGCGCGGGCGGCGCGCACCATCTACCTCAACAAGACCGGCTACAACGGCCTCTATCGCGTGAACCGGCGAGGGCAGTTCAACGTGCCCTTTGGGCGCTACCGGTCGCCCCGGTACTGCGACGCGGAGAATCTCCGTGCGGTGTCGGCTGCGCTGAAGGGGATCGACATCCGCTGTGCGCCCTTTGAGTCGGTGCTGGAGCGGGCCGCGCACGGCGACCTGGTTTACTTCGACCCGCCGTACGCGCCGCTCTCGGCGACGGCCTGCTTCACCGCCTACCAGCCGGGCGGCTTTTCGCCAGCCGACCAGGCGCGGCTGCGCGACGTCTGCGCCGAGCTGGCCCGCCGCGGCGTGCACGTCCTGCTCTCGAACTCGGACACCGAACTGGTGCGCGCGCTGTACGGGGCACCTCCCTTCCGGCTGCACCGCGTGCAGGCCGGACGCGCCATCAACTCGAACGGGGCGCGGCGCGGCAAGGTCATTGAGCTGATCGTCACCGGATATGCTTCAGCTTAGCAGCGTCTCGAAGTCGCTCGGCGGAGAGCTTCTCTTCGAGCGCGTCTCCTTCACCCTCAACGACGGCGAGCGCGCAGGCCTGGTCGGGCCCAACGGCTGCGGCAAGACCACGCTGCTGCGAATCATCGCCGGCCAGATCGCGCCCGACGGCGGCAGCGTCTCCTTCTCGCCTCCCGGCCTCCCGGTGGGCTACCTGGCGCAGGCGCTCGAGTTCGAGCCGGGCGAGACGGTGGGGCACGTATTGGCGGAGGCTGTGGCAGGCCTGGCGGACGCCGAACGCCTGTTGGAGTGGCTCACGGCACGCATGGGGGCCGCGGCGGGCGGGGAGCTGGACCGCCTTCTGGCCGAGTATGGCCGGGCGCAGGAGGCGTATGAGCGGCTGGGTGGCTACGGCGCGGCGGCGCGCGGCGAGGAGGTGCTCGACGGGCTGGGCCTGGGGCGCCTGGGGCGGGAGACGCCGGTGGACCGCCTGAGCGGAGGCGAAAAGACGAGGCTTGGGCTGGCGCGGCTGCTCCTCTCTGCGTACGGGACGGCCGGCCGTGCGCAGCCCTCCCTGCTTCTGCTGGACGAACCAACCAACCACCTCGACATGGAGGCGCTGGAGTGGTTGGAGCGTTTCCTACAGGGCTTTGCCGGGGCAGTGCTCGTCGTGTCGCACGACCGAACCTTCCTCGACCGTACCGTGGGCGCTATCCTGGAAATGGACGTCCACAGCCACGCCGTCACACTCTACGACGGGGACTATACCTCCTACGCGGCGGCGAAGGAGAGGGAACGGCAGCGCCACTGGGCCGCCTATGCCGACCAGCAGGCGTTCATAGGCCGGCTGGAGAGCACCATCACGGCCAAAAAGCGCTATGCCAGGTCGATCGAGCAGGGCACCATCAACTTTGCCACCCGCAAGATCGCGAAGGGGATCGCCCGCCGCGCCGTCGTGCAGCAGAAGCGACTGCGCAGGCTGCTCGATTCGGAGGAGCGGATCGACAAGCCGGACCGCAGCTGGGAGATGCGCCTCGAGTTCGGCGCCACGCCGGCCGGCGGCCGCATGGTGCTGCGGCTCGAGGATATTGGGATGGGGTTTGGCGGGCGAGCGCTCTTTGAGGGGGTGAATCTGACGCTGCCGGCGGGCGAGCGGATTGCGCTCGTGGGACCGAACGGCTCCGGCAAGACGACGCTGGCGCGCCTGATCCTGGGCGAGATGGAGCCGCTGGCGGGCCGCGTGCAGCTCGGCACCGGGGTGCGTGCCGGCTATTATGCCCAAGAGCAGGAGCAGCTCGACCCGGACAGCACCCCCTACGCTGTGATCCGCTCGGCGGTCTCGATGGACCAGACAGAGGCACGGAGCTTTCTGCACTACTTTCTCTTTGGGGGCGACGATGCCCTGCGCCCGGTCGGCAGCTTGAGCCTGGGCGAGCGCGCACGGCTGGGCCTGGCGCGGCTGGTGGCAATGGGGTGCAACCTGCTCATCCTCGACGAGCCGATCAACCACCTAGACCTGCCGTCGCGCGAGCACTTTGAGCAGGCGATGGTGGCCTACCACGGGACTGTGCTGGCGATCCTGCACGACCGCTACTTCATCGAGCGCTTGGCGACCGGGCTGTGGGCGATCGGCGGCGGCACAATCACGGCGGTGCCCGACCTGGCCGCCCTGGGCAGGCTCCGGCGGCCGCCTTAGGAGAGTATCGTTTGACGACGCCTGCCGTGCACGCTGCAGCGCGCTCCCTCGTGGGCTTGCGATCTGGTGTGGAGATGCCCCCGGGACGAGGCCTTGCAGCTTTGCGGCAGGAGTATCCGCCAGGCACCGGCAAAATGACAAACGCGGAACTCGATGGTAGAATCACGCGAAGCTTGACAAGGAGCCCGTAAGCCGAATGGATATTCAGAAGATTCTCGCCCAGATCCAGCCTTTCCTGGCTCTCTTTGTGGCGATCACGGCGGCATTCATGACCGCGGCATGGATCAGCGCCGTCATCTGGACCTTCCGCGACATCCGCGCGCGCTCGCGCGATATCTTTGCTCAGGTGCTGGCGACGCTGCTGGTGCTGGTCTTTTTCCCGCTCTTTCCCATCCCGGGCCTGATCCTCTACCTGATCCTGCGGCCGCGCGAGACGCTGGCCGAGACCTACGAGCGTACCCTGGAAGAGGAGGCGCTCCTGCAGGGGATCGAGGAGCGGTTGGCATGCCCTGGCTGCAACCGCAGCATCCAGGAGGAGTACCTCTACTGCCCCACGTGCCACACCCGCCTCAAGAAGCCGTGCCTGGAGTGTGGCCGGCAGCTGCACCTGAAGTGGAGTCTGTGTCCTTACTGCGGCGCAACCCAGACCCAGCCGGCCACGGTGCTGCCGGCGGTCGAGGTGGAGGAGATGCCCCGCCTGAAGGAGGCGGGCCGAGCAGCGCTCCCAGAGCCGGCAGCCGAGATGCTGTCCGGCGGCGAGCCGGACGAGGAGGCGGGCGACTTGCCCCTCGAGGAGCCGGCAGCCTAGCGCGGCGCGGGGCGGTCCCCCCTACCGCGCCGCGGCCTGCACCTGAACGCCCGTCTCCTGCACCGCGTCCCCCACGCGCCATACCTGCTCGCCGGCCTCGCGCATGAGGACCTCGTAGCGTTCTGCGTCGCCCGGCGATAGGGCGATCAAAAGGCCGCCACTGGTCTCGGGGGTGAAGAGGAGCGCCTGCCTCTCGTCGTCGAGTCCGTCGAACGACACCTCCCCGGCAAAGGCGCGCTGGTTGTTAGAGGTGCCCCCCGGAAAGAGCCACTCGCCGGCGTAGCGGTCGACGCCCGGCAGGAAGGGCAGCGCGTCGAGCCGGAAGCGCAGGCCGACGCCACTCTGGCCTGCCATCTCACAGGCGTGGCCCAGCAGTGAAAAGCCCGTCACGTCGGTCATGGCGTGTACCTGAACCCGGCGGGTGATCTCGGCGGCGCGCCGGTTCAGGCGTAGCATCGAATCAACTGCCGCCTGGAGGTCGGCTGGATCGGCCGCGTCGCCTTTGGCCGCCGTTGTGATGAGCCCGGTGCCGAGCGGCTTGGTCAGGAGGAGGATGTCGCCGGGGTGGGCGCCTCCCTTTCGGATGAGCCGGTCAGGATGGGCACTGCCCACGACTGCCAGCCCGAACTTGGGCTCCTTGTCGTCGATAGTGTGGCCACCCGCGATCACCCCGCCGGCCTCGGCGACCTTTTCGGCCGCGCCGCGCAGGATCTCGCTGACAGCCTCCGCCGGAAGCTGCGGTGGAAAAGCGGCGATGCTCAGCGCCAGCAGCACATCGCCACCCATCGCATAGACATCGCTCATCGAGTTGGCCGCCGCCACCGCTCCGTAGGTGCGGGGGTCGTCCACCACCGGCGTGAAAAAGTCCAGGGTGAAGATGAGCGCCCGCTCCTCGCTCACCCGCAGCACGGCCGCATCGTCGGGCGCGTTGAGCCCGACGAGCAGGTCGGGGAAGTGCTCTTCGCGAAAGATTTCTTTCAGAGGGCGCAGTACCTGCGCCAGGTCGCCAGCCGACCTCTTGGACGCTCAGCCCGCGCAGCTAGACAGTGTGGTGAGCCGGACGTGGGTCCAGTCGATGGACATGCTTCTCCTCACTCTTGATCGCTATAGGTGGATGACTCTGCCGGCGTTGAGCAAGGACTCGGCGATTTCGTACATGTTGGAGATGCGCCCCACTGCCAGCTTTTCCTTCAGGTCCAGGTAGCCCAAACAGGTCCCACACGCCAGGATCTCTACCCCTTCTGCCTCCAAGGCGTGCAGGTCGTCGAGGACCGGAGAGCCCGCACAGGCCAGCCTGACCCCCGCGTTGAAGAGGATCACACGGTTGGGCCTCGGCTGTACCTCGGTCAGCGTGTGGAAGAAGCTGCGAACCAGGATTTGGCCCAGCTCTGCGCTGCCGCGACCCATCTTCTCGCCCGATACCGCCAGGACCAGGGGCCCTGCCGGGACTTGCGCACTCTCCTGTCCAGCCAGTCGGGCCTCCTGCCCGGGCCCCGGCCGCGTGAGCTCGACGGCCAGATCGCTGCCCTGCCGGGTCACATTGGCCCGCCAGCCAGCGCTCTCTGCCATGTGTCGGACGTTGGACGCGGCGCCGTCGTTGTCGACCAACGTGACGACATGGTCTGCCTGCTGCATCGCCCGGCGTGTCTGGGTCACCGGCTGCGGGCAGGCCAAGCCGCGGGCATCTACGGTCGTAGCCATTGCCTTCTCTCCTGTACCTCGAGCGGTGTTGCCATGATACGCGGGCTGCGCTCGTGGGTCAAATAGGGGGTATTCCATCCCGGAATGGGCCTGGGGGCGCGGCCGGTGGGCTGCGGCTCAGTAGGGCGGGTGGGATTCGAACCCACATGGGATGCCCCAGCGGATTTTAAGTCCGCAGCGTCTGCCGTTTCGCCACCGCCCCGCAAGATGAAAAGCGGCTGATAGCGCCCGCTACCAGCCGGTTTGTCGAGAGGCGACGACGGGATTTGAACCCGTGAATCGCGGTTTTGCAGACCGCTGCCTTGCCACTTGGCTACGTCGCCGCCAAAAAACAGAGCGGGCGATGGGATTCGAACCCACGACTCTCTCCTTGGCAAGGAGATGCTCTACCACTGAGCCACGCCCGCAGAATGCCGATCGATTGTTACCAGGTGCCGCAGCCCAGACTTGAACTGGGGACCCATTGATTTTCAGTCAATTGCTCTACCAACTGAGCTACCGCGGCACTGAGCTCAGTGTACCGCAGCTCGCGGAGCATGTCAAAATCGGGAGTCCGGTGGGGCGGCCAGCTGCTCGAATTCCAGCCGGAACTCGCGCTCCATCGACGCTTTGCGCCCGGGTGGCAGGAAGCTGGCTTGCAGGGCGTTCAGGCTGAGCTGCTCGAGCTCGGCGAGAGTGAAGCCCATGTGGTCGGCGAGGGCCTGGTACTCGCTCACCAGGTCGGTCTCGAACATCGGCGGGTCGTCCGAGTTGACGGTTACGAAGAGGCCTCCGTCCCACAGGTGGCGGAGGGGATGCGCCTCGTAGCTGGGGTAGACGCCCAGGCAGAGGTTGCTGGTCGGGCAGACCTCCAGAGGAATCTGGCGCTCGCGCAAGTGGGCCAGGAGGGTGTCGTCTTCGATGCTCCGCACGCCGTGCCCGAGCCGCTCCGCGCCCAGCGCCCGCAGGGCACCCCACACCGATTCTGGCCCAGCCACCTCTCCGGCGTGGGGCACGCTGTGCAGGCCGGCCGCCCGCGCCACGGCAAAGGCATCGCCGTACCCATCGGGGGGAAAGGGCTTTTCCGACCCACCCAACCCGAAGGCGACCACCCCGCGGTCCATCCCGGCGATGGCCCATTCGGCCACCTGGTGGCGCGATTCGGGCACGTCACGGCTGATGTCCAGCACCCAGGCGAACTCGACGCCGAAATCGGCCCTGGCCCGCGCCCGCCCGGCGTTGAGCCCGGCGAGGATCTCGTCAAAGGGCAGCCTGGTGTTGGACACGTTGGTGAAGGGCGTGAAGGTCACCTCGGCGTAGCGGATGGCCTGGCGGTGCATGTCGGCGCCGAACTCGTAGGCGATCAGGTCAAAGTCGTCAGCCGTTCTGAGGCAGCGTGAGATGGTCAGATAGACCCGGATGAAGTGGGGGAAGTCGGTAAAGCGGTAAAAGCGGCGCAGCCCTTCGAGATCGGTGGCTGGCGGTGTCACGTTGTTCCGCGCCGCGAGTGCCAAAAGTGTCGCCGGGCGAATGCTGCCCTCAAGGTGGACATGAAGCTCCACCTTGGGCATGCGGCAGATCTGGCTGCGAAGGTCCATGGGCACGCATTCTACCACGAAATGTCACATGGCCAAATATCGTGCGGCCGTGTGTGAGTAGTGTGTGAATTTGGTGCGTGCTTGGACGGGCACAAGGCTCTGCACTACGGAGCGGATGGGCGCTGGGCCCTGTACTACGGAAGAGGTGGGGGCATGGGAGGGGATGGCTCCTGGGGCACGCACCGATCAGGTTGACTTGGCCCTCTGTCTGCGCTAAAATCGTCCCCGGAGCGACCTATGCAGCCCGAATCTGTCAACGTGTCCCTTGGCACCGCCGTGGTGCTCGGCCTGGCCGATGCGCCGGTGGCCTGCCTACCGACGACGGCCTACCTGATGCTTGGTGGGCGCTGCCGACTCGACTGCGCTTTCTGCGCCCAGGCGCGCGACAGCCGCGCAGGCGCCCTGCAGCTCTCGCGGGTCACGTGGCCCGAGTTCCCGCTCTGGGCCGTTGTCGAGCGGCTGCGCATGACCGCCGGCCGCGGCACCCTCCTCCGAGCTTGCCTGCAGGTGACGGCCTCTGCCGCGGCTCCGCAGGAGGCACTCGCCGTGCTTCGCGCGGTCAAGGCCGTGTGCGAGGTTCCCTTTGACCTGGCAATTTTGCCCCGCGACGTCGACCAGGTGCGGGCGTTGGTGAGGGCGGGCGCCGACCATATAGGCTTTGGGCTGGATGCGGCCTGCGAGCGCATCTTTCGCCAGGTGAAGGGGGGCCGCTGGGAGCGCAGCCTGGTGCTGATCGAGCAGACTGCGCAGGCCTTTCCGGGGCGCGCGGCCGTGCACCTGATCGCCGGGCTCGGCGAAACAGAGCGCGAGCTCGTCGAGCGCATCCAGTGGGCTTATGACCTGGGTGTGACCACCGGCCTGTTTGCCTTCACGCCCGTGCCGGGCACCCGGCTGGCGAAGAGGCCTGCGCCGGCGGTCGCGTCCTACCGCCGCCTGCAGGCGGCGCAGTGGCTCATCGCACATGGTGAGTCGCGCTTGGAGAAGATGCAGTTCGAAGCGGATGGGCGCCTGGTTGGCTTCGGCGCTGCCCTGCCGCACGACGGCAGCCCCTTCCGGACGTCAGGCTGTCCCGACTGCAACCGGCCTTACTACAACGAGCGGCCGGGCGGCACCCTCTACAACTACCCACGTCCGCTGACGCCGGAGGAGGCTGCACGGGCGTTGGCCGAGGTGGGCCAAGCGGACGAGGGGCGAGGGTCCAGGGACGATAGGTGAGGCTGGCGTGTATACCCGGTCTGAGTGGAGGCTGATCGTCCATGGGGAGGCGGGCGGCGCCACGAACATGGCAATCGACGAGGCGATCCTCGGCGCCGTGGCCGGAGGGCGGTCGCTGCCGACGCTGCGCCTCTACGCTTGGGCGCCGCCCTGCCTCAGCCTGGGGCGCAACCAGCCCCTCTCGGACATTGACCTGGAGGCATGCCGGGCCGCGGGAGCCGACGTCGTGCGCCGGCCTACCGGAGGGCGGGCGATCCTGCACACGGACGAGCTGACCTACTCCGTCGCCCTGCCGGCGAGTGACCCGCGCGCCGCAGCCGACGTGATGGAGGGCTACCGGAGGCTGAGCGAAGGGCTGCTGGCGGGGCTGCGCAGGCTGGGGGTGGACGCCGGGCCCGCCGGCCAGGGGTGCCGCAGGCAGGGAGAGACCGGGCCAGCCTGCTTCGAGGTACCCTCCACGCACGAGATCACGGCCGGAGGCCGTAAAGTTGCAGGCAGCGCGCAGTGGCGGGGTCGAGGCGGCGTCCTGCAGCACGGCAGCCTGCCGGTGCGGGGCGACCTGGGCCGCATCGCCGACCTGCTGGCGCTGCCCCAGGCCGAGCGGGAGACGCTGCGGCAGGCAGTCCGGTCGCGGGGGATCACGCTGGAGGAGGCGCTGGGCCGGGCGGTGCCTCTGGCCGAGGCGGCTGCCGCGCTCGCGGCAGGGTTCGCCGAGGCACTGACCCTGACGCTGGTCCAGGGCGATCTGACGCGGGCCGAGCTCGCCCGGGCAGCGGAGCTGCGCGCCGGGCGGTACGCCAGCCTGGGTAGCGCGCACACTTCCTGAGCGCGCGGCTGCCATCATCCGCGAGGCTTGAACGGGCTGCGCCGGGCTCCGGCTATGCTCGTGTGGCCGGCCGCTTTCCATGCCCCTCGCTCCGTGTGGTACAATGCCCCGGAGCAACGAGGAGCGCCCACCATGCATATCGGCGTCTGCACGATCGAGCTGCACCTGCCCGGAAATGGATCGCTCAAGGGCAAGCGGAGCATCGTCAAGTCGGTGCTCGCGCGCGCCGGGCGCGAGTTCAACGTCTCCATCGCCGAGGTCGGTGCCCAGGACTCGTGGCAGCGCGCCGTCCTCGGAGTCGCCTGCGTCTCGTCCAGCGCGGCTTATGCCCACGGCCTCCTTGAGCGGGTGGTGCGCTGGATCGAGGAGAACGGCGGCGACCTGGTCCTCATTTCGTACGAGATCGAGATGCTCTGATGTCCTTCGCGCATCTGCACGTGCACTCCTACTACAGCTTGCTGGATGGCTGCGCCGCGCCGGCCGAGCTGGCGCGGGCCGCTGCGCGGGCCGGCATGCAGGCGCTCGCCCTCACCGACCACGATGCCCTGTACGGAGCCGTCGAGTTCTACGATGCCTGCCGGGAGGCCGGCATCCAGCCCGTTCTCGGCATGGAGCTGACGGTGGATGCTGGGGCTGCCGGCACCGACTCCCTTGTGCTGCTTGCCCGGGACTGCGAGGGCTACGCCAACCTTTGCCGCCTCTCGAGCGCGCTCCAGACACGGCCTGACCGCGAGGCCGCGCTCCAACGCGGCCTGCCGTTGGCCAGGCTGGAGGGGTACACCGCGGGCCTCATCGCCCTCAGCGGAGGAAGGCGCGGCCGAATCGACCGCCTGGTGCGCTCGGGCGAGGAAGAGGAGGCCAGGTCCGCCGCTGCCGGCTATGCGGAGCGCTTTGGGTGCGACAGCTTCTTCCTGGAGCTGCAAGTGCAGGCACCGGGCGACCTCGAAGTCGTGCATCGCCTATCTAGCCTGGCCACCAGCCTCCGGCTCGGAACCGTCGCCACCAACAATGTGCACTACCCAGATCCGACGCAGGCGCTCCGCTGCCGGCTTCTAAGTGCTATGGGCCGACAGCACGCCCTGGACGAGATGCCGCCCCGGCCAGGCCTGCACCTTGCCGCCCGGGGCGAGATGGCGGCGGCATTTGTCGACTTTCCCGAGGCGCTGGCCAACAGCGTGCAGGTCGCGGCACGCTGCGCCTTTGAGCTGCCGCTGGGGCGTCCCGTCTTCCCCGAGATGGATCTTGCGCCGGGCCAGCGCGCCGGCGACGTCCTGCGCGCTCGGTCGCTGGCCGGCGCCGAAAGGCGATACGGGCGCCTCTCCGAGGCCGTCCGCGCGCGGCTCGACCATGAGCTGGACGTCATCGACGGCATGGGCTATGCGCCCCTCTTCCTGATCGTCGCCGACGTGGTCGCGTATGCCCACGAGCACGATGTGCCGGTCAACCTGCGCGGATCGGCCGGCAGCAGCCTGGTCGCCTACTGCCTCGACATCTCCGCCGTCGATCCCGTGGCCCTCGACCTCTACTTCGAGCGGTTCCTCAACCCGGAGCGCCGCGACCCGCCGGACATCGACCTCGACCTCTGCTCGCGCCGCCGTGAGGAGGTCATCCGCTACATCTATCGCCGCTTCGGCGAGGAGCGCGTCGCCACGATCTGTACCTACTCCCGCGTGCGGGCGCGCTCTGCCTGGCGCGACGTCGCCAAGGCCTACCGCCTGCCGCAGGAGAGGATCGAGGCGATCGCCCGCGACATCCCGCACTTCTGGCACCCGGGCATGAGTGATGAGATCGAGCGCTCTAGGGAGCGGTTGCTGGCTGCGGCTGCGGACGGAAGGGAGCGGGAAGCTTTGACCGAGGCCTGGGCGCTGGACGGCTACCCGCACCACCTGTCGGTGCACCCGGGGGGCATGGTGATCGCACCAGGACCGCTCACCGACCGCGTGCCGCTTCAGCTCGCCACCAAGGGGGTGGTGATCACCCAGTACGACTTGCACGGCATCGAGCGCCTCGGGTTGGTCAAGTTCGACATGCTGGGCGTCCGCGCACTGACGGTGGTCGCCGAGGCGGTTGCCCTGGTGCGGCGCCGCGAGCCGGCGTTTGCCCGCGAGCCGATCCGCGACGGCGACCCGGCTACCGGCGACCTGCTGGAGCGTGCGGACTCGATCGGCTGCTTCCAGACCGAGTCACCCGGCATGCGCCGCACCCTGCGCGAGCTGGGCGCGCGCGGCATCGAGGACGTGACGGTGGCACTGGCCCTCTTCAAGCCCGGCCCGCTGCAGGGTGGACTCAAGGATGCGTTTGTCCGGCGCCACCGCGGCCAGGAGACTACCCGCTACCTCCATCCAGCTTTGGAGCCGATCCTGCGCTCGACGCACGGCGTCGTCCTCTACCAGGAGCAGGTACTGCGAATCGCGCACGACTTGGCCGGCTTTTCTCTGGGAGAGGCGGACCGCCTGCGGCGGGGCATTGCCCACCTGGGGCATGGTAGGGAGCTCGCACCGCTGCGGGAGGGGTTCATCCGCCGCGCCGGCGAGGTGAGCCGGATGCCGGGGGAGGTTGCGGCGCGCCTCTGGGAGCTCATGGAGTCGTTCGCCGGATACGGCTTTCTCAAGGCGCACGCGGCCAGCTATGCCGGTGTCGCCTACCAGACCGCCTACCTGAAAGCGCACCATACACCCGAGTTCATGACGGCGCTCCTGCGTAACTGGGGGGGCTACTACCCGCAGCACGTTTACCTTGAAGAGGCACGCCGGCTGGGCCTGGAGGTGCGGCCGCCCCACGTCAACTACAGTGGCACGCGCTTTGACCTGGCGCGCAGCCCGAGCGGCGCCCCCGTCCTCTGGATGGGGCTCAGCCAGGTGCGGGAACTGACGCGCCGGACCATCGCCGCCATCCTCGAGGCGCGGAGGGAGCGGCCCTTTGAGTCGCTGGACGATCTTCTGCGGCGGGCGCACCCTCGGCCCGGCGAGGCGGAGAACCTGGCGAAGGCCGGGGCTCTTGACGGGCTTGCGCCGAGCCGCCGGGCTCTCCTTTCCGAGCTCAAGGATCGGTCGCCCGGTACACCGCTCCAACTGGCGCTGCCCCTGTGGGGTGAGGCAGCCGCCGAGCCGGAGGATACCTTGCTGGAGCGCCTCCTCCTCGAGTTGGAGATGCTCGACTGGCCGGTCAGCGCACATCCGCTGGCGCCCTTTGCCGGGGCGCTGGCCGCCCACGGGGTGACCGGCAGCGACCTCCTGGCGCGGCACGCCGGCGAGCGCGTCGCCGTGGCCGGTGCGCGCCTCAGCGTCTGGGGCGAGCGCCGGGGGCAGCTCTTGCTGGGGGATGAGACGGGTTTTTTCTCGCTGCACCAGCCGCCCGGCCGCCGCCTGCGCCCCGGCTCGTTGGGCCGGCTCGGGCCCTACTGGGCCACCGGCCGCGTCCAGGTCGACCGGGCGGGCGAGCTGTTCGTCCAGGCCGAAGAGGTCATCTCGCTGTAGAAGGAGGAGGCCTCACCCCAGGCGTGCGTGCACGCGTCCGCCCAGTCGCAGCCAGGCGATGCATCCGTCCGCGCTCCGCAGGAATTCACCGCGGTCCCCTTTGAAGGACCCATCCAGTAGAACCAGCCGGTCCTCTGCGTAGAGCGCCGCACGCGTCGGCGGGGGCGCCGAGAGCGGCGGGCAGTCAGGTGTCGGGAAGCCCCCTTTGTTCGTGACCTGCAGCACCAGTGTCCCGTCGCGCAGGACAAGCTCCAGGGCAGCCGCCGCCGAGTCGTATCGCCCGGCGTATGGCCGGAGCGCCTCCTCCGGCAGGTCGAGTGGCAGTGCCTCGGGCAGCTCGAGGCCCAGGTATTCCTTCGTCGCCCAGTTCGCGACGCCGTAGGTCAGCGGGTCGCCCTCCTCGCTGTTCGTCAGGGCGACCACGGCAAACTGGCGCGAGGGAACGATCCTCAGATAGCTCACCTGGCCCTTTGTCCCGCCGCCGTGGCCAATCATCCTGGCCCCATCTACCGTCATGATGCTCCAACTCAGCCCGCACTCGCTGATGCCCGTGGAGGGCAGCTGCGGTGTCTGCATCGCCGCCAGGGACTCGGGGAAGAGCAGGCGCGCCCCGTCCGGCGCCGTCCCATCGCCCATGTGAAAGCGTGCGTAGCGCAGCAGATCGGCGGCGGTGCAGACCAGGCCGCCCGCCGGGTGCACCGCGCGCCCGACAGCCCAGGGTCGGGCTACCTGGGGCTTGCCATCTACCACCTCGTGCCCCACGGCAAAGCGGTGCGTGATGACGTCGTGCGGGAAGAAGAAGGACTGGCGGAGGCCCAGCGGGTTGAGCACCAGGCCCTGGATTGCCTTCTCGAACGGCGTGCCGGTCACCACCTCCAGCACTCGCCCGGCCAGGTAAAAGCCCGCGTTGTTGTAGGACCAGACCTCGCCCAGTGGCGTGAGCTGCGGCAGTCCGGCCATCGCGGCTACCATCCGGGCCAGGGCGTCATCACCCATGCCGAAATCGTTGAAGTAGTCGCCCATCCAGCCGCCGGTGTGGGTCAGCAGGTGGCGCAGGGTGACGCGCGCCGCGACCGATTCGTCCGCGAGCTTGAGCTCGGGCAGGTAGGAACGGATGGGCGTGTCCAGCTCGATCTTGCCCGCCTCCACCAGCCGCAGGGCGGCCGTCGCCACGAAGGTTTTCGTGATCGAGCCGACCTGGAAGAGCGTCTCCTCCGAAACGGGCAGCGGGTGCTCAACGCTCGTCGTGCCGAAGGCGGCGACCAGCGCACGGCCCTCGTGCAGCACGCCGACCACAGCACCCGGTATGGGCTGCTGCGCCATCTCCTGCTCCACCCAGTCTTGGACGGCACGAAAGTGCGCGTCGGGGATGGCTTCGGGGTTCTCATGGTCAATCATGGGGTTCTCCTTGGTCGTGACCTCGATGTTTCGCCGCTTCGAGCTCTAGTTCTGACCTTGTGTGCGCGCCGATAGCTCATAGGAGTTCATTTCATCGACGAGACGGAATCCGATCTTGGTATACAGCGAATTTGCCGGTGCATTGTCCACGTCAGCAAACAAGACGATGCGAGGATAGAGCGCCAGCAGGATCCGGCAGACCTCGCCGACACATGCTGTGGCGTAGCCCATCCTTCTGTGTCCTCGGAGAGTAGCGACGTTCGCCAACTCCACCCCGGCGTCATAGGGAAGCATTGCCGTCACCATGCTTTTCGCGCCGCCATCGTCCCAGAGGTACACCTGATCCTCTGCCAGCACCCTCACGATGTCTTGTTCAAGGTCTTGGTCGGTCCTGGTGATGCCCAGGTCTTCTCGGAAGTACTCGCCGAAGAGGGGTACGAGCTCGTGCATGTCTTCTTGGACAGCGCGGCGCAGTGCCCCGCTTGTGGGCCTCGCACACGGAACGCTTGTGATCTCGTACAGGTAGTCCTTGCCGGCAAACAGGACGTCGGAGTGCGTCTGCCTTTTCCAGGACTCGGCAAACCGTAGAGCGGTGTCTCCATACCCCATCACCCGCGGTATGGCAATCTGTCTCTTGACGAAAGCCTCGACAGCGCAGTGGATAGCCTCATCGATGCGCGCCTCACGTGCGTAAAAGTACAGGCTTCTCGTCTGGGCAAAGACGGCAACCACCTCGCCGCGTTCGATGCCCAAGGCGAACACCTGGTTATCAGTTCCTTCCCTGTGTTCACAGCAATACTCAAGGATGCCGAGTTTCAGGCTGTTGACAGCGCAGTGGCTTTCCAACAAGGGAGATGCTCGCCGTCGAAAGGTGGCAATGTCGCTGGAAAACGTAATGTCCATCGTGAATCTCAGGCCTGGTATTTGGCACCCGAAGCCCGTCCTGGTCAAACCGAGTGCCCGCCCCTTGGGGACATGCGCCGGCCTATACTTGACGCGCGCCGATTCTGCGTTACGATTGGCCCTGGCGCTGGCGGCTAGCGCAGGTGGAGAGGGAATGGCTCGCCCTCGCGGCCAATGAAAAAGCACCAGCCTGGGCTGGTGCTCTCACCGTGGTGGTAGCGGATACGGGATTCGAACCCGTGTCTCTGCCTTGAGAGGGCGGTATCCTAGGCCTCTAGACGAATCCGCCACGGCGAAGGGCATTGTACCATGGCGGCCGGGGCTTGTCAAACCAGGGGAAGGAAAAGGAGGAGAAGGTGAGAATTGGATATGTGCAGCTCGCGCCGGCCCTAGGTGACCTGCCGGCGACGCTGACCACCATTGACCGTCTCTTGGCCGGCGTCGAGGCCGACCTCCTCGTCCTCCCGGAGCTGTGCAACTCGGGCTACAACTTTCGTTCGAAGCGCGAAGCATGGGAGACCTCCGAGTCGATTGCCGACAGCGTATTCCTGCGCCACCTTGAGGCCGTCTGCCGGGAGCGCCGCATGCACGTAGTAACCGGCTTCAACGAGCGGGACGGCATCGACCTCTACAACTCGGCCGTCCTCATCGGGCCGCAGGGCGTGATCGGCCGCTACCGGAAGCTGCACCTCTTTCTCAATGAGAAGGACCACTTTCGACCCGGCGATGCCGGCCTTCCTGTCTTTGACATCGGCCTCTGCCGGGTCGGCATCCTCGTATGCTTCGACTGGCTCTTTCCCGAGGCTTGGCGCGTCCTGGCGCTGAAGGGCGCGGACGTGGTCTGCCACCCCTCGAACCTGGTGCTGCCCGGGCTGGCGCAGCGCGGCGTGCCCATCCACGCGCTGGTGAACCGCATCTACGTCGTGACCGGCAATCGGGTCGGCACTGAGGGAGACCTCACCTTCACCGGTCGCTCGCTGGTGGCCGATCCATTGGGGGATGTGCTTGTGGAGGCCTCGGCGGAGGGGGAAGAAGTGGGCGCTACCGAGGTCGACGTGGCCCTGGCGCGCAACAAGAAGGTGACCCCTCGCAACGACGTCCTGGCCGACCGCCGGCCCGAGGAGTACGCCGGGCTCTGCGGGCCGTAGTGCGGACCACCGGCGGCAGCTAGAAGGAGTGGAGATCGTCTCCCGTGGGGGAGAGAGTCAAGATCGCGTCTACTCCGCTGCTGCGGTGTACTCCAGCACCACCACTTGCGTCTCGTCCGGGAGCGCCGATTTGGTGATGGAGAAGCTGGGCTGGGGGGGCACGGGGGCCAGACCCATCTGCTTGAAGAACTTGTCGAGCCCTTCCAACTTGGCTTGCTCCATCGGCGTGCTGTAGTGCATGGGGATGACGATCTCTGGCTCGATCAGGCTGATGACCTCTGCGGCCTTGGCGGCATCGAGCGTGTGGACGCCCCCGATGGGGACCAGCAGCACGTCAACGTCGCTCAGCGCCTCGATCTGCTTCTGGTCGGGGATGTGCCCCAAATCGCCCAGGTGACAGACGCCCAGTCCGCCGAATTCGAATAGGAACACCAGGTTCCGCCCCCGCACTGTGCCGTGCTTGGCATCATGGTAGGTGGCGATGCCGGTGATGAAGACATCCTTCACCTCGTACTCGCCCGGGCCGTCGAAGAAACGCGGGCCGCCGCGAAAGCCGATGCGGTGGTTGTGCCCGGGGTGGTCGTGGCTGACCGTCACGACGTCCGCACGGATGCGCGGCCGGGCATACCCTAGCTCCTCCGAGAAGGGGTCGGTGACGATCGCGACGCCGCGCTCGCTCAGCCGGAAGCAGGAATGGCCAAACCAGGTAATCTCCATTGTCTCATCTCCCAAGGCTGCCCGTCCGCCGCTCCCCGGGGGAGACGGGGCGGGCGCGCTTGCCCCCGATGGCCGCACCGGCCATGATTACCAGACCCAGCAGCCCCACCAGGATCAGCTGCGCGACGCTCAGGATTGCCACGAAGCTGGCCTTGGGGCTGACCAGCAGCCAACCTCCCAGGCTGCCGTTCACCAGCCAGGCGCAGAGGGCGACCGCGGCAAAGAGGCCGCACAACGCCGCGTAGAGCGCCGGGATCGACCGCGAGAGCGGCCGTACGGGGGAGGACGCCCGCCGCGACGCAAGCCAGAGCAGCCCGATCCCCACCGCCAGGGCAATCAGTGCCCCGACAACGAGGGTGAGCAGAAAGCGCAGGGGCGAGCCCATGCTGCTGAGCGTGCTGAGGGAGTAGACGTGCCCGCGAAGCAGGTAGAAGGCGTGGTAGGCAGCGCCTCCCGCCACAACGGCGCAGATCGGCGCCCAGCCAGAGGCGCGCACGGTCGCCGCAAGGAGGACCCCCAGCAGCCCAAGCCCGAACAGCGACGGCAAGAGCCAGAGCCACCGGCTGCGGGCGATCTCTGCCGACCGCTGCCCCTCGACGTACTGCAAGATATCCGATCGAACCGAGGCGGCCGCGCTTTGTGCCGCGGGCCAGTCGCCTGCGCGGAGGAGCGCCTCCAGGCCGGTGGAGTCGATGTGCTCCACGGGCAGCGCGCTTCCCTGGAACGAGGCCAAGTAGGCGTCGGCCCAGGCTGCCTGCTGAGCCACCAGGGCCACCTCACCCCTCGCCCGTTCCTCTTCCGTCAGGTCCAGCCAATCGTACAGCACCCTACCCTGCCCTGAGCGCGGGAAGGGTACCCCCAGGAGGGCAGCGATAGTCGCCGGGATGTCGGGCTGCTGGACCGCCGGGTAGCGGCCCGGCCGGACCCGTGCGCCGGCCATAATGAGTGGGGTTTCCCGCACGGTGCGGTCGTCGCCGCCGTGGCCGGCTGCATCGAGCTGCCCATGGTCGGCCGTCACGACAAGCGCCGTGCTCGTAAGGTCGACCGCCGACACCAGCGCGCAGACCGCTCTATCGGAGTGCTCGATCGACTTCAATGCCTCTGTGCTCAGCGCTCCGACGCTGTGGTTCAGCTCGTCGTACTCGCCCAAGTAGAGCAGCAGGAAATCAACGTCCGGCCTGGCGTAGAGCTCGATTGCTGCCTCGGCTGCTTCGGCATCGCCCTCCGCGTCGAACTCGGCGACAAAGTGGGCATGGTCCAGGTGCTCGGCCGGCACCATCTTGGACCACCACTGCTGCCCGGCGAGCGCCGTGGTGAGGCCTGCCTCCTTGGCCATCTCAAACAGCGTGGCGACCTGGATTGGCTGAAGCGATTCGAAGGCGGCGTTGAAGAGCGCCGCCCCGCTAATCTCGGGCCGTGCCCCAGTCACCAACGCCGTCCAAGTGGGCTGCGAAAAACTCGGGAAGGACGCGATCGACTTGCCCCACGCGCCTGTGCCGCGCAGCGCTTCGAGGCAGGGCATCTGCTCCGAGAGGTCGTAGCGGAGCCCATCGACGATGATCAAAACCAGGCGAGGGACGAGGGCCGGCGGCGGCGCGCCTGTGGTGCTGCGCTCCCGGTAGGCAGGCCGGTAGCCCATGGTGCCCCGGAGGAGCGGCAGGAGGGAGGCGGACGCTGCGAGGAGCATCAGCACAACGGCGAGCCAGGACCAACGGGTTTGGCGACGGGTGGGATAGGGACGGTTCGGGTCCACGGCTGGTGTCGGTCCTCTCTCGGCTGGGATGCAGCTATCGTAGCACAATCATGCACCCACGGCAAGGCAGGTGGTGCATTCCTGCCCGTACCCGGCGGGGGGATGTCGGGCGAGCTTGCCTTCCGCTGCCGTGCGCCTCAGGAGCGGATCAGCAGCACGGCGGCCGCGACGGCAATGACCACCGCTGCGGAGGGAAGCAGGTAGCGGTAGATCCCTCCCCAGGAGGCCTTGAAATAGGCCCGGCTGAGCGCCAGGCAGATGTGCACGGGGGAAAGCTGCAGCCCCAGCCAGCCACCGGTGTAGGCGAGAAGGCTGTAGCCGGTGCCGATCAGCTCCGGCGGGCAGAGCGGCAGCACAATGGGCAGGCCGATGGCAAAGCCTGCGACGGCCAGCCCTGTCAGGAGCCCAGCCAGCAGGGGAATGCCAAAGACAACAATCGGCACCGGGATGCCGAGCGCCGCCAGTCCCGTGGAGGCCACCTCCACGGCGCTGCTTTCGGTGAGGACCCTCTGAAAGATCATAGCCCCCAGGATGATAGGCACGACGTCGAAGGGCATCTTTTTCAGGAAGGTCCAGAGCCGGCGCGGCTGGAGCCGATGCGCCAAGATCAGAATCAGGACGGTGATCGCCAGTGAGAGCACCAGGTCCAGGTGGAGCACGAGCGCCAAGACCAGCACCAGTGCGATGGGCCAGACGGACTTGACCAGCAAGAGCCACGTGTCCCGGCGGTCGGGGCGCTCGCCCCCGTCAGGCAGGATGCGCTGGATGCCCGCCAACCCGAGCACGATCCCCGTTCCCAGCACGGCGACGAGGAGCGGCCAGTTGCTGAGCGCCAGTGCCTGGGTGGTTACCCCCATGAGCCCAGCCGCCACCACCAGCGAGGGGTAGAGGGGAAAGGCCGTCTCGCAGGCATGCCGGAACCAGTAGTTGACGTAAGTCTTGCGCTCGCGGCTGACGTTCAGCCCCTGCGCGGCTTCTTCCACCATGGGTGCCGAGAACATGGCGCCGCCCACCATGGGCAGCAGGCCGATGAGAAGCGGCAGCAGGCCGAGAAGCCAGCGCCGGTCGAGGAAGAGGTCGCTCAGCGAGCGCACCATGCCCTCTAGCTGGAGCGTGCCGCGCAGGATCTCGCCCATGTAGGTGATCAGCAGGACGATGGCGACCAGGCGCAGCGTCGTCGCATCGACTGCGGCCGCGAGGACTTCGCGTCCCAGGTCCGCCAGCGGCATGGCAAAGAGCAATCCAGTCAGTGCCGAGGCCAGGAGCAGCACCAAGCCCAGGTTCCACCTGATCCGGATCAGCAGGATGATGAAGGTCAGAATGCCGAGAAGCTTGAGCGCGTCAATCATGGCGGGCACCTTCCATGCCGGCGACGATCCGCTCAACGCCGGAGACGGCCTGGGCCAGCTCCTCGACCAGCGGAACCGGCCCCAGGTGCTCACGGGCTAGATCGGCCACGCTACGGTAGTACCAGAGCGTATCCTCCGGACCACGGGAGAAGTGGGACCAGGCGCTGGCGCCGGCCCCCTGCAGCTGCGCAGCCAGCGAGTGGACGTTGTGCAGCACGTCGGCCGCCTTGAGAGCGGCAACGGCGGGACCGCCCGCGCGCATGTGGGCGAGGGCCTCCTCCTTGCGTGTTCGCCAGGGGCGCTTGATGCCTCCCTCTGACTTGAGCTCGGTGACGGCGAGCACCATCTCCGCCACAGCGGGGCCGAACTCGCTTTCTATGGCGCCGATCGGGACATCCTGGTCTTCTACGACGTCGTGCAACAGGCCGGCAACGGCGAGATCGTCCGGGTAGCCGTGCTTCTGCAGGATGACGGAGACGTGGACGGGGTGGCTGGCATAGGGGATATCGGTTCCCTTGCGCACCTGGGTCTGGTGCGCGCGGATGGCAAGCACCAGCGCGGCTTCGTAGCGTGCGGAATAGGCTGGCATGCATTCCTCTGGTGAGTCCCGGATCGCCGGTGGGCCGGGCCTGCGCCCACGTGCGGGGGCGGATTATAGCACTGGGGAAAGCAGACCGCAAGCAGGAAAGTCAATGGGGGCTGTCCAGAAAGCACACGACCTGCCATGCCGAGCGCAGCGATGCGTGTGACTTTGCGTGTCAGGCGGAATCAGAGATTCCCTTCGTACCTCAGGGCGTGCCTCGGTCGCTGCGCTCCCTCGGAATGATCGTTTTTGGACAGCCCCTATTGAAGGATAGGCGCAGAGAGCACCGGCCGGGCCCAGCGGCCCGGCCGGTGGAGTTGCCTTTACCGCTTGACCCACTTGACCGCGTCAAAGGCGATCAATCTCGAAAGATAGGGCTCGTACGTGACGTCGGACAGCGACACATAGTCCATGTTGGTGCCCCGGAACCAGTAGGTGCCGAGCGAAACCCACTTGTCGCCGTTGGCCGACTGGCTGACGACGCGCAGGGTCATGCCATCGCGGTGGGAGACCCAGTATCGTGCCTTGGCCGTGGTCGTGTACTTGAATGGGATGTAGACGTACACCTCGTACTTGCCGGCGGTCAGGCTGGGATACCAGCGTGCCCAGTTGTAGTTGGGGCGGACATAGTCGTTGTTCTTGGTCCAGTAGAGGCGGCCGTTGTAGCCCTCGTAGGCGATGCGCCAGCTCGAGGGCGAGCCGCCCTTCTGGAAGCCGGCCGACTTGTCGTCCACGATCACCTCGCCCGGGCCACCGCCCTGGCTCCAGGAGAGCCTTGCTTCGGCCACGCCGGTGTTCTCGTAGTACTCCATCTTGAGCGGGATGCTGCCCGCGGGCAGGTAGATGGTGCCGGTGAAGGTTGTGCGGGCGTGATCGCTCCACTTGTCGATCAGGAGGTGGTTGTTCACCCAGAGCTTCACCCCGTCGTCGACCGTTGCCGAGAAGGTGTAGTTGCCGGCCGCAAAGCTCACGGTGCGCGTCCAGCGGACCGAGAAGAGGTCGGCATTGATGCCCCCAGCGGGCGAGCCAGAACCCCAGTCGAAGTTGATGCTGGCATCGTCGCGCACCAGGGCGGGCGAGCCGCTCAGGTTCTTGTTGTTGTAGTACTCGCCACGCCAGTTGCTGATGGGGACGACCTGGGTCCAGGAGAACTGGCAGACGGCCACGCCGGCGCGCTCGTAGAACTCGACGCGCACCATGTGGTGCCCTGCACCGAGCGTGCGGTCTGCCGTGAAGGTCTGGGCCGCATGGTCCCACCACCCGTTGATAATCTGGACGTCGTCGACAAAGACGCGGACGCCGTCATCGCTTGTGACCGTGAACCGGTAGGTGCCGGACTGCTCCATGTAGAGGTAGCGAGTCCAGCGTGCGGAGAAGTAATCGTTGACTACCGCGGGATCTGGAGAGCCGTATCCCCAGTTGTAGCTGAGGTCGGCCTCTGCCCGCTCGAGGACAGGTGTGCCAGACAGGTCCACATTGTTCCAGTAGGAAGCCGCCCACGTTGGGTCGGAATGGTCGGGGCTGATGGGACCTTCGGCTAGGGCCGCGCCTGGCAAAAGCAGCGCGGCAATGACTGCCAACGAGAAAACAATGCGCCTGGACATGTTACACCTCCATCTACTTCTTCTCGGAAAGTACGTCGCTGCCAGCCCTCGCAGGGCCGGCTCTCTCACCAGATAGACGCAGGATGCCGCGAAATGGTTCCCGGAGGTGCCCCTGCATAGGGTTCGCGAACTGTGACACTGTGCCACGTTTTTAAGGGTACTATCCCGAAATGGCCGAAATCCCAGAAACAATTATCGACCATCCGTGGCTGCCATAGGCCATTCTATCACCTACGCATCGGTAGCACAAGGCGCCACGAGTGCCCTAGGAGAGAGCAACTTCCTGACCGGGTTGCCTTCGCCTTGACTTGTGATCGCCTTCGGGCTATTCTACTGCGTGAAGAAAGAGGAGGAGAAGACCATCCCGTGGCAACCGGTACCTGTCCCGACTGTGACGCCCGGCTCAGCCTGAGCCACCCAAGGCTGATGCAGAAGCTGCTGTGTCCCTACTGCGACGCGCAGCTCGAGGTGATTTCGCTGGAGCCCCTGGAGCTCGATTGGGCCATGGAATGGCCCGACGAGGACGAATGGTACGAGGAACGGGCTGACGAGAGCCGGGAGTGAGCTACGCCCGGCTCAGCGCCAGTGGATTTCGGCCCGCCCACGGTTCTGCCAACGCCACAGCCGCCCTGCCGGGTAGCCTACCATCTTGGCGCAGTCCCCCACGACGCGGATGACCGGCACCAGGAGCAGTGCCTTGATCCGGTCGGGCCAGGCGTGGCCGGCCAGGCTCCCCCACAGTCTCCGGTAGGGTGTCGCCGTATAGGCCAGGGCGCCCAGGACCAGAGCCAGCCACCAGAGCGGCGAATGGCGCACTGCCAGTGCCACGAGCCCTGGGAACAGCACCAGGTAGGTCAGGTAGCGGATGGCGTGTCGCCTGCGCCACAGGTCGGCCTTGCCGTCCCCGCGCGCATAGCGGTAGTACTGCTTCCAGAAGGCGGTCAGGCTGCCTCGCGGGCGGAAGTACACCCTCGCCATGGGCTCGAAGGGGAAGGTCCCATATAGCTCGCGCAGCTTCAGGTCAAAGACGAGGTCCTCGCAGTAGTCGAGCCACTCGGGGTAGCCTCCTGCTGCATCCCAGGCGGACTTGCGGAACGCCACTGAGCGACTGGAGGGCAGGAAGGTGGCGACCCTGACCTCTCGCCGGCGCGGCAGCACGGTGGCTCCCATGGCCGTCTCGAAGAGGGTGTGTGGGTCGGCGACGAACCAGCCGGAGACCACCCGCACGTGCGGTCCTTCCTCGCCCTCGAAGGGCGCGACCAGTGCCTCCAGCCATCCTGGCTCGAGGCGCACGCCGGCGTCTGTGGAGGCGATCACGTCGCCCGAGGCGGCGGCGACTGCGGCGTTGCGCCCTTGGGAGATATTGGCCCCCGGCCGGATGACGATCTTGACGGGGAGGCGGCCTTCTGTGGCCCACGACTGCAGTACCGGCAGCGTGTCGTCGGTCGAGCCGCCGTCGACGATTACGACCTCGTCGGGTGGGAGGGTCTGTCCGGCGAGCGATTGCAGAAGCCGCTCGATGGACGGGCCTTCGTTCAGCACAGTGGCGATAACAGAGACTCTCATGCTTCGCTCCGAAGGCTCATTGGGGCGCCTCGACCCGCACGTCATCCGTCAGCAGGGGCTCGGCGGGCTTGCCGCCGGGTGGGAAGGCCACGATGCTCAGCTGGTAGCGTCCCGGCCTCAGCTCGCCGGCGAGCGGCAGATCGACCTGGCCGCGCCAGGTATCCCCGGCCTGCCAGCGGCGCGTCGGGAAGCCGGTCGCCGGCGGGGCTGAGACCTGTCCGACTTGAGCTCCGTTGCTGTCTACCAGTCCGACCTGCACCTGCCAGTCACCTTCAGGCTGCACATCGGCCTGCCAGTAGAGATCCAGGTGGAGCAGATCCCCCGGGCGCAGGGCATCCTGGCTGCCCGCCGAGGAGCCGAGCCTGTAGACGTCGTAGCTCAGCAGGCGGAGCGCGCCAAAGTCGCCCTTGGACACAGTTCTCTTTCCAAGCGCCGCAGCAGGTGCGGGTGCCGCCGGGCGCGAGACCTCCAAGGGCTCGAGCCACAGCTGCGTGGCACCGTCGGGTGCTGCCAGCCGCCGGCCCGTCTCGGCATCGTACAGCCCTACCTCGACGCGGTACTTGCCGGGCGGCGTGGCGGGGTGAATGGCGACACCCAGGTGGTCCGCCACGAGGCTGCCCGGTGACCAGAGGGTCGTCAGCAGTGCGCCGCCGCCCGGCTCGCCGTCGTACTGGCCGACGATGTGGCTTGCCTCGTCGAGCAGGTGGACGAAGACTTTGTAGCGGCGCGCCGGGGTGCGGGAAGCCTGCCAGAAGAGGCTGAACTGGGCGATATCGCCTGCCGCCAGCGTCTGCTGGGGGAGGCTGTAGCCCACCAGCGCGAGTTCGTCGCCAGACGAAGGGTCTGCCAGGGGGACGTCGAGCATCACGCCGGGTAGGGAGGGTGTCTGCTCCGGAACGGCATAGAGCGCCAGGCGCACGTTGCCGTACCAGGAGTCGAGCGCCTTGTAGGTGTGGCCGTCCAGCCAACCCTCGACGAAGCGGCCGGGGTCCGATTCGTCCGTAGCCCAGAGCACGGCAAAGATACGGCCGCCCGGCCCCGCCAGCTCCTCCAGGGCGGCCTCCGTCGCCGTTGGGTCCAGCGGCCGGCCCTGGGGCAGCGGGCGCACGGGCAGGTCCCCCTGATAGTAGTAGCCGAACACCTCTTGTTGGCCTGGCGCATTGAGCAGGATGGCGTCCCCGGGGCGGCCCATTGCCTCGACGTACGAGGCGATGCCTCGGTAGTCGTCCCGGGCGTAGGCCGGCTCGAGGAAGTAGTTCCGCAGCGCAACGCAGCTCAAGAGGACAATACCTGTGCCGAGGAGCACCTGGACGCCAGGCAGCATCGCCCTACCGCCCAGTGTGGGCGGCCGGCCGGTCGGGGGCCACGTCAGGGCAGAAGCCAGCAGGAGGTGGACAGCCGGCGAGCAGACGAGGAGGAACTTGAGATATGCTTCGCGGTAGAGCCCGAGTGCAAAGATCAGTGCCAAGGGCACGCCCAGCCACAGCAGCAAGAGATGCGCAGGCCACCGTGCGGCCCACCGGCCGAGGGGAGGGCTGGGCAGAGGGCGCTCCGACCGGTCGGGCTGCCGCCCAATCAGGGCCCACCCGGCCAATACCAGGATGGCCGACACGACAACCCAGGCCAGGACCACACGGGTCGCGATCGCCGGTCCGAAGACGAGCCATCGCCAGGCATCTGCCAGGGCCGGCAAGGCGGCCGCGTCGACCCGGCCGGGCCATCCCCCTGCCTGGCGCAGCGCCACCGGGAGCCATGGGGCAAAGAGAAGGAGGGCAGCCACCTGTGAGGCGCCCCACGGCACCAACTGCTGCAGTGTCCCGCGCCGCAGGGAGAGAAGAAACGCCAGGTTGAGTGCCAAGGCGACAAAGGCGAAGGAGTAGTGCGTCCAGAGCCCGGCCGCCTCCAGCAGCACGAGCGCTGCCAGGGCCTGCCATGTGGGCCGCCGGACCCAGCGGGCGAGGGCCAGTACCGCGCCGGCCGCGAGGACCGCGAGCAGCATGTACATGCGCGCTTCCTGGGAGTAATAGACCTGAAAAGGGCTGATGGCTGCCAGAAACGCGGCTGCCAGCGCGGGCCGCAGCCCAAGCAATAGGCGCCCGAGCGCGTAGGTGAGCGCCACGAGCCCGACGCCCAGCAGCGCCGAGAGCGAGCGTACGGCTGCCTCTCCCGTGCCGAGCACCCGAACCCACCGGCTGAGGAGCACGTAGTAGAGAGGCGGGTGGATGTCCGCCGCGGCGTTGCGGGCGATGGTTTGGAGGTCGCGCTGGGCCATGGCTACGCTCGTGCCCTCGTCGTTCCACAGGCTCTGGTGGTCTAGCCTGTAGAAGCGCAGTGCGGCTGCCAGGAGGAGGACGGACGCCAGGAGGAGCGCGTGGAGCAGCGCGCGGCGGCTCATGGCTGCACCCGGCGGAAGGCGCCCGGAAGGGGCGGATTCCGCCGCACTGACCTGAGAAGGTGGACCGCTGCTCCCACCAGCAGCAGCGCGGCCGCTACCAGGAGCCAGGGGATGAGAGGCGACCGGTTGTAGACCGTGATGCTGTCGACCGACAGGCGGCTGTCGCTGGCCTGCAGGGTCAGGGTGTGCTTCCCCCGCGCCAAGCGGCGTGCCAGCCAGACAGAGTCGCCGGGCGTCACCTCCAGGCTCTTGTCGACCCCGTCCACTGTGACGCTCCACGTGCCCGAGGTCGCGCGATCGGGCCGGAGCAGCAGGTCGGTCCCCTCGAAGGCAAAGCTCAGTGTGGCGTCCGCCGATCCGGCTACCCGGTAGGCCCCCAGCTCTGCGGACGCATCGGCCTGCTCCGCCCAGGCCCCTTTATAGCGCAGGGCCCAGTGATCCTCCTGGTGCGCGCCCCGGTAGAGAGCCGGGGTCTCGTGCATGAGCTCGGTCAGGGCATGGTAGACTGGCATGGGCGCAAAGTCGGGCTCCACCAGCCGGAAGTAGTACATCGGCTGGTCCACCTCCGTATCGGTGGCGCGCTTGAAGTACCAGGTGCAGACGACGCCCACCCAGGGCCACTCCTGTTGGGCGCGGCGATAGGCCAGGACGGCGTAGCGTGCCTGCTGTTCCAGGGTGACTGAGCCGAAGGGCTTGTTGGGCATCTCCTCCGGAGAGGCGTTCCAGTTCATCTCGGTGATCCAGATCGGCTTGTCGGCATCGCCGTTCTGGACCATGATGTCGCGGATGTAGAGGGGCCTTGAGAAGTTGAGGACACGCGGCCGCATCCGGCGGTCGGTTGGCCCTGACCAGAGCCCGTAGCCCTGGATGGACAGGACGTCGAAGTAGTCTGCCGCGCCAGCGGCGTACATCCGCTGCAGAAAGATAAAGTCGTTCAGGTCGCGCGGGCCGAGTGGAATGGTCTGGGCGAGCGCCCCGGAAATGACGATGCACTCGGGGCAGGCGCCCTTGACCCGGGTGTAGCCCACCTTCAGCAGCTCAGTATACCCCTCTGGACTGACGGGCTGCTCGCCCCACTCGGGGTAGATGTTTGGCTCGTTCCAGATCTGGTAGGTGTGGATGCGCCCTTGGTAGCGGCGGACCACCTGCTCGACGAAATTGCCATAGTCTTCCAGGTTGTCGGGTGGGCCGAAGGTGCCCGTCTCGTCGCCGGCGGCCCGGCTCCAGGCGGGCGGGTTGCTGAGCCTGGCGATGATCTCGAGGCCATATTGGTCTGCCAGGTCGACGATGTTGTCGTACTTCTCCCAGGCCGAGCGGTAGGGCTCGTGGCGGCGATCCTCAAAATCGCCCTTGCCGTGTATCTCGATGTCCTCCCAGGGGAACTCCTGGCGTATCCAGTGGAAGCCGGCCTCGGCGACCATCCTCACGGACTGCTCGCGCTTGGCCGGCTCGACCTCCTGCTCCAGGAAGACGTTGACGCCATAGGGGCTCATGCCGGTGTGGTTCACCGGGACCATGTCCTGCGTCTCGAGGCGCGGCCGTGTCAGGTTGCCCAGCCACTCAAAGCCGCCGCGCAGCTGGGCAGGCAGCGATTCTTCGCCGGTCACTCCGAAGAGGAAGGCCCGCCAGTGTGACTGGGTCAGGAACAGGACGGCAGCCAGCGCGGCCAGCGCCAGGCCGAGCCACAACGCTCTGGACGGAGGGCGCATGGGTGGCCGCCTAGCCCTCACGATCCTCCTCCTCTTGGCCCAAGCGGGGGCCGGGCGGAGGGAAGCGACGCTCGTAGAGGCACATCTCTCCCTGCCACTCGCCAAAGGCATAGCCGGCCCGGGCGAAGGCCTCGCGGAGCCAGGCCACCTCGGGCAGCCACGCGCACGCCTGTTTGGCCCCGCGCTGCGCCGCGTAGGCACGCAGTGCGGTCGCCAGCTCCTGCACCGCAGCCGGCTCGCCGTCGGAAAAACCGCAGTAGAGCGCCTCGTCCTCCTTGTCCTCGGTGAGCAGGGCCACAGCCGCGGGGGGAGCGTCCGGCCCGCCCGCTGCTACCACATTTCCCTGCTCCAGAAGGGGGGGCAACCGATCCGGCGTCAGCTCCAGGCTTTCCCAGCCGGACTGGTAGACGCCGCGGCAGACCTTCAGGACGGTGCTGGCGCGGAGGAATGATTCCACGGCCGGCTGGTCGCCGGGGGAGAGCACGCGAGGCTGCGGGCCGCCGGGCAGCGCCTCGGCCTGCCAAAAGACATGCACGGCGATGCGCCCCATGCCCGCCCGTGCCGCCATGGCGTGCACGGGTGTGTTGCGGATGCTCGTGCTCAGCCGGGCGACGCGCGCGCCGTGCCGGTGGGCGTAGGCCAGGCTATAGTCGAGGAAGCGCCGGCCAATGCCGCGCCCGCGGCGGTCGGGGTCCACGCGCATGCCCTGAAGCCAGACCTGGTCGGGGGTCTGGAAGGAGATTTTGCACAGTGCGACGACCTGGCCCTCGATCTCTCCGACGACCAGGGGCCCCAGCTCGTCCGCCAGCCAGCGATCCCAGACATACGGGATATAGTCGCCGTCGTCCCAGGTGTGGGCGCAGATGCGCTCCATGGCGGCCCGGTCATCGGCGCGGGCGGGGCGGATGCTCAAGCCAAGCTCGGACAAAGCACTCCCTCCACGTGCCTACCAGGTGCGCTGAAAGGTCACGCGATAGCTGTAGTGGATGGGACCCAGCGCGCGGCAGCCGGCTTCGTCGGCACAGATGCCGCCGCGGATCAGGTCCTCCCAGACCGCGTGTCCGAAGGCGACGGAAAGGACGTGCGTGGTCTCGCTGTTGTAGGCCCGCCCGTCCGTCCCGCTCAGCACCCTGAACCGGTAGTCAGAGCCCCACATGGTGTACTCGGCCTTTCCGGGGCCCTTCGAGCCGGTGGTCACCTGCACGGGCGGCTGGTTGTTGACCTCTTCCAGCACGATGCCGTCGATGGGGGCCCCGCCGGCGTCCAGCACGGTGAAGTAGACGTTGTGGGCGCCTCCCGCACTGAGGTCAGGATCGGGGAAGGCCACGATATCCGCCACCCGAAAGTCCACCTGGGGAGCCGGCGTGTTCGTGGGACGGGCCGGGGTCTTGGTGGCCGGCGGCTTGGCGGTGTTGGTGGGGCCAGCCGTGGCGCTGGGTGGGAGGGGTGTGTCGGTGGGCGCGGGTGTGTCGGTCGCCGGCGGCGGGGTATCGGTCGGGGCCGGCGTGTCGGTCGCTACCGGCGTGCTGGTGGGCGGCACCGTGGTCGGCGTCGGGGTGTCGGTGGGCACGACCTGCGGAAGCGGTGTGTGGGTGGCGGTGAACAGGGGCCGGGGCGTCTTGGTCGGCGTAGCGGTGACGCGCGACGTGCGGCCTGCACCGGCGCCGCAGCTCACCAGCGCGACTGCCAGCAGGAGCGCCAGGCAGGTGAGCAGGATCAGGAAACGTTCTCTGCGTGACAAGAATGCAGCCTCCTTTGGAGCTCGGGATCCTAGATGAGCAGCACCGCGCTGCCGCGCATCTGAGCGCGCTTTAGCCGCTGCAGCACCTCGTTGGCCTCGTCGAGTGGGAAGAGCTGTACCTCGGTCCGGATTGGGGTCTCTGCGGCGAGGCTGAGCAGCTCGCGGGCGTCGCGGCGCGTGGCGTTGGCCACGGAGCGGACCGTCCTCTCGCCGTAGAGCAGTGAGTAGGGCATCTCCGGGATGGCGCTCATGTGAATAGCATTGATTGCCAGCGTGCCCCCCTTGCGCAGCACGCGGAGTGCCTGGGGCACGAGCCAGCCTGCCGGGGCAAAGGTAATGGCTGCATCCAGGGGATGGGGCGGCGTCTCTTCGGCGGCCCCCACCCAGGCTGCGCCCAGCTCGGCCGCCTGGTCCCGGTGCTCCTGTCCCCTGGTGAAGACGTACACCTCACAGCCCCAGTGGCGCGCGACCTGGATCGTCACGTGGGCTGAGGCGCCGAACCCATAGAGACCCAGCCTGCCGCCGGGCCTGATTTCGCAAAGGCGAAGCGAGCGGTAGCCGATCACGCCGGCGCACAGGAGGGGCGCGGCCTGCTCCGGCGAGAATCCGGCTGGGATCGGATAGGTGAAGCCGGCGGGCACCACGATGTGCTCGGCAAAGCCCCCGTCGGCATGCTGGCCGGTGAAGCGCGCCCGGTCGCACAGGTTTTCGCGGCCCTCCCGGCAGTACTCGCATTCGCCGCAGGCCCAGTTGAGCCAGGCGACGCCGGCGAGGTCGCCTTTGTGCAGGCCGGTGACTCGCTCGCCGACCTGGTCGACCACGCCCACCACCTGATGGCCGGGCACGATCGGGAGCCGGCCTGCTGCGACCTCCCCTTCGGCCAGGTGCAGATCGGTGTGGCAGACGGCGCATGCCTGGACTCGCAGGCGCACCTCGCCTGGTCCGGCATCCGGCACGGGAAGATCGGCCGGGATGAGAGGATCGTCGTCGGCCGGCCTCGGCGCCTGGAGGATCATTGCTCTCATGGAGGTATTCTACCCCACGAGAATGGCAGTGTCAACGGGCTGCGGCGGACGGGACGGGCACGGCGCTCTGCACTACGGCGTGGCGGGCAGTGGTGCTGTATGGGCGGAGACCTGCCTTGGTCGGGTGCTAGTTTGACAGGGGCCTGTACCATGGTATAATCGCGTTTTGCCAGTACGGCGGCGGGAGCTGGTGTCCGCCGCCGGCTGATGTCAAGTGTTTGGAGGACAGCCCTGATGTACGCAGTCGTTAGGACAGGCGGCAAGCAATACCGGGTCGCTCCCGGGGACTCGATCGATGTCGAAGTACTGCCCCACGCTGTGGGAGAGCAGATTGAGCTGGACGAGGTGCTGCTGATTGCAGACGGTGCCAAGTCCGAGATTGGCCAGCCGTTGGTGGCAGGCGCCAAAGTCAAGGCGACCGTCACCCGCCAGGCGATGGCCCGCAAGGTGATCATCTTCAAGTTCCGGCGCAACAACCGGTACCGGCGCAAGAAGGGCCACAGGCAGCAATACACCCGCCTGCGCATTGACGAAATCGCGGCATAGCCGGAGCTGAGGGAGTAGGGAAGAATGGCACACAAGAAAGCTGGTGGAAGCTCGCGCAACGGGCGCGACAGCGCCGGGCAGCGCCTGGGCGTCAAGGCGTATGATGGAGAGCTCGTCAGCGCCGGCAGCATCATCGTCCGGCAGCATGGCTCGCGTTTCAAACCGGGTGAGAACGTCGGCGTGGGCCGCGACTATACACTTTTTGCGACGGTGGACGGCTACGTCAAGTTCGAGACGATCCGCGAGGGGCGCAAGCGGGTGAACATCGTGGCGCTGGCTGCACCGGAGACCCAGCCGGAGCAGGCACAGGCATAGAGAGGGGAACATGAAAGAAGGGATCCATCCCAAGTATTTTGCGCAGGCTACGGTAGTCTGTGCCTGTGGCAACACCTGGAAGACCGGGGCGACGGTCGAGCTGATTCACACCGACGTCTGCTCCAAGTGCCACCCGTTCTTCACCGGCGAGCAGCGCATCGTGGACACGGCCGGCCAGGTCGACCGCTTCATGCGGCGCCTGGAGAAGAGGGCAGGCCGGGCGGACGACGAGAAGGCCTAGAACGCCGCAGGCGAGCAAAGGGGCAGAGTGTGAGCTTTGCCCCTTTTTCATTGATGGAGGAAGCCGGCCCGTCCCCAGGGGCCGTGCCAGGAAGGAGCGAGGGAGCTGATGCCTCACAGCTACAACGGCGGGTGGATCGAGGTGGTCTGCGGCAGCATGTTCAGTGGAAAGACGGAGGAGATGATCCGCCGTATCCGCCGTGCCCGAATCGCGAAGCAGAAGGTGCAGGTCTTTAAGCCGGCGATCGACAACCGCTATCACTCTGTCCAAGTTGCCTCGCACAATGGGCTCCAATGGGAGGCTGAGGCGATCCGTGTGGCCCACGAGATCCTTGAGCGGCTGGAAGCCGATACGACCGTGGTGGCTGTGGATGAGGCGCAGTTCTTTGACCTGGAGATATCGGCCGTCTGCGCCGAGCTCGCCCATCGCGGCCTGCGTGTGATCCTGGCCGGGCTGGACGTGGACTTTCGCGGTGAGCCGTTTGGCCCGATGCCGCTGCTGATGGCCGAGGCGGAAGAGGTGACCAAGCTGCAGGCGATCTGCGTGGTCTGCGGCGCACCGGCGAGCCGCACGCAGCGGCTCATCGACGGCGAGCCGGCCGCCTACGACGACCCGATCATCTTCGTGGGGGGCAGCGAGTCGTACGAAGCCCGCTGCCGGCAGTGCCACCGGGTCCCGCGCCGCACGGCACCGTAGCCTCCCGCAGCGTGGGCTGGGGGAGGCCGGGCTCCTGCTCTAGAGCCTTCTGACCCGCAGCCGGAACCCCTCGACGGCGACCACCTCTACCCTGGCTCCTTTTTCGATGGGGCCATCCTCGGCGATCGCGTCCCAGAGCTCTCCCTTCAGAAAGACCGTACCCTCCGGGTCGAGGGGTGTCTGCGCCTCGGCGGCCTGGCTGGAGAGCGCCTCACGGCCGGTGGTGATGGGATTGCGCTGCGCCCGCACGGCTTTGGCCACCACGAAGGCGAAGAAGAGGCCGGTGGCCGTTGCCACGCCGGCGATCACGGCGACCGATACGCGGTAGAGAGGCGAGTTGAAGAGGATCAGGCCCCCGGCGGCCAGTGAGGCGATCCCACCCACCGTCAGGGCACCATGCGTCGGCGCCTTGATGTCCACGATGAAGAGAACAAAGGCCAGCCCGATGAAGAGGAGGCCGGCATAGTTGACCGGCAGCATCCCCAGCGCGTAGAAGGCCAGCACCAGGCAGATGATCCCGACGATGCCGGCCGCATACCCGCCGGGGCTGGACAGCTCGTACAGAATGGCGTTGATGCCCAGCGTCAGCAGGATGTAGGCGACCGTCGGGTTGGTGACTGTGTGCAGCAGCCGCTCGGCGAAGCTCATCGGCACGTCCTGGACCGCGGCGCCGCCGGTATCGAGCACCACCTCCCGGCCGTTGACCGTGACCGTGAACCCGTCCAGCTTGGGCAAGAGCTCGTCCAGGTCCTGGGCGATGAAGTCGATCACACCGAGGTCCAGAGCCTCCTCGGCCGTGGCGGCCTTGGCCTCCCGGATGGCCGACTCGGCCCAAGCCACTGCCTTCTCCCCACGCCTCTTGGTGAGCGCGCGCGCCTGGGCGCTCATGTCCTCCTTGATCTTGGCCTCCATCGTCTCACCCAGGTCCTCTCCCTCGCTGCCGACGGGGCTGGCGGCGCCGATCGTGGTTCCCGGTGCCATGGCTGCCACATGGCCCGCCAGGGTAATCAGTGTGCCGGCCGATGCCGCGTAGGCGCCACTCGGATAGACATAAACCACCACCGGCACATCTGAGGCAAGGAGTGCCTGGACGATCTTGCTCATGAGGTCGATCCCGCCGCCGGGGGTGTTGAGCTGGATGATGAGAGCCTCGGCACCGCCTTCGCCGGCGCTACGGATGCCGCGCTCGATGTAGCTCAGCATGATCGGCGTCACCGCGCCGTCGATCTGCAGCACGTCGACGTGGCGAGCCTCCTGCCCCAGGGCGCTAAGGGGCGCCAGCGCCCACAGCGCCAGCCAGGCCAGGACCAGGAGCTGCATCAGCCGTCTCTTGTTCATCTGCTGTGACCTGCTCTCTGGGTCCATTATACTGCAGAGTCGGCCGGAAGGCAACGATCCTGCCCGAGGCGTGTTGGAGACCCTTCGCTTCGCTCAGGGTGACAATGCGAGGTAGGGGAGGTCCCTGACCTGGCTCGGAGATGGGCGGGGACCGGGCGGCATGGGGAGGGGGGGGTGGCCGGATCGCCCCTTCTACAGGTGGCTGCGCACCAGCAGCCGCTTCACTTCGCCAATTGCCTTTGTGACCTCAATCTCGCGCGGGCAGGCCAGCGTGCAGTTGAACACCGTCCGGCAGCGCCACACGCCGTCCTGGGTGTTGAGGACCTGCAGGCGTGCCCAGAGTCCCTGGTCACGGCTGTCGAAGAGGAAACGGTGTGCCTGCACGATCGCTGCCGGCCCGATGTAGTCGGGATTTGCCCAGTAGGAAGGGCAGGCACCGGTGCAGCAGCCGCACAGGATGCACTTGGTCGTCATGTCGAATCGCGCGCGCTCTGCCTGGCTCTGGAGGCGCTCCTCGGGCGGCGGCTCGCCGACGTTGATCAGGTAGGGCATGACCAACCGGTACTTGTCGAAGAAAGAGTCCATGTCCACGACCAGGTCCTTGATGACCTTGAAGCCGCGCAGCGGCTCGATCGTCACCCGCCGGCCCAGGTCGCGCATCAGCGTTTTGCACGCCAGCCGGTTGCCGCTGTCGATCGTCATCGCGTCCGACCCGCACACCCCGTGCGCGCACGAGCGCCGGTAGGTCAGGGTGCCGTCCTGGGTGTCCTTGACCTGGTTGAGCGCATCCAGCAGCCGGTCGGTCGGCTCCACCTCGACGGTGAACTCTGCCCAGTGCGGCCTCCGGTCCGTCTCGGGGTTGAATCGCAGGATTCTTAGTGTCGTTTGCATGGTTCTGCCTCATGGGCGCATAGACCTGATTGGTCAGTCCTAGTACGTTCGCGGCTTGGGCTGGAAGCGGGTGATCGTCACCGGCTTGTAGCGCAGCTCCACGCCCGCGTCCGTACGGTAGGCCAGTGTGTGCTTGAGCCAGGTCACGTCATCGCGCTGCGGATAGTCCTCGCGCGAGTGGGCGCCGCGGCTCTCCTTGCGCGCCAAGGCGCTTGTCGCCGTTACCTCCGCCAGCTCCAGCAGGCCGCCGAGCTCGATGGCCTCCAACAGCTCGGTGTTGAACTGCCTGCCCCTGTCCTGGAGCGATAGATACCGGTGCCGCTCCCGGAGGGCCCGCACGCGGTCCACTGCGTGCCGGATCTGAGACTCGACGCGGAAGACGCCGACGTTGTCCATCATCTCTGACTGCAGCTCGCAGCGGATGGCCGCCGGTCGCTCGGGGCCGCGGCTCGCAAGCAGGCCCTCCACCAGCGCGCGGCTCGGCCCATCTGCACCTGCCGGGAGCGGCGGCAGCTCCTGCTCGCGGACATAGTCCGCCATGTTGCGCCCTGCGCGCCGGCCAAAGACCACCAGGTCGACGAGCGAGTTGGTGCCGAGCCGGTTGGCGCCATGCACCGAGACGCAGGCACATTCGCCGGCGGCGTAGAAGCCGGGCATGGCTGTGTTCTGCTCGTCGATCACCACGCGGCCGTCGACATCGGTGGGGATGCCGCCCATGGCGTAGTGCGCAGTCGGCTGCACGAGCATCGGCTCAACCGCCGGATCGATGCCCATGTAGGTCCGGCAGAAGTCGGCGATGTCGGGGATCTTGGACTCGACCACCTTGCGTCCCAGGTGGCTGGCATCGAGGTGAACATAGTCCTTGCCGCCTATGCCGCGGCCCTCGCGGATTTCCAGGTAGATGGCGCGCGAGACGATGTCGCGCGGGGCCAGGTCCTTCATCGTCGGAGAGTAGCGCTCCATGAAGCGCTCGCCGTCCTTGTTGAGCAGGATGCCGCCCTCGCCGCGCACCGCCTCGGTGATCAGGATGCCCATCTTGTAGATGCCGGTTGGGTGGAACTGGAAGAACTCCATGTCCTGGAGGGGGACGCCATGGTGCAGTGCGATGGCCGGCCCGTCCCCGGTGAGGGCGTGGGCGTTCGACGAGATCCTGAACATACGCCCCATCCCGCCCGTGGCAAAGAGCACCGCCTTGGCGCGGAAGGTGTGGACCTCGCCGGTCCTGACCTGGTAGGCCGTCACCCCGGCGACGGCGCCGCCCTCCACCAGCAGGTCGAGCACGTGGTACTCGTCAAAGAAGTGGACGTCGTGGCGTACGCACTGCTGGTACAGCGTCTGGAGGATCATGTGGCCCGTCCGGTCGGCGGCGAAGCAGGAGCGGCGCACCGGGCCCTGGCCAAAGTGGTGGGTGTGGCCTCCGAAGGGGCGCTGCGCGATGCGGCCATCGGGTGTGCGGTCGAAGGGAAGCCCCCAGTGCTCGAGCTCGTAGACCGAGTCGATCGCCTCGCGGGCGAGCACCTCGGCAGCGTCCTGGTCCACCAGGTAGTCGCCGCCCTTGACGGTGTCGAACATGTGCCATTCCCACGAGTCCTCTTCGGAGTTGCCAAGGGCTGCGCTGATGCCCCCCTGTGCGGCGCCTGTGTGGGAGCGGGTGGGGTAGAGCTTGGAGAGAACCGCGACCCGGCAGAGTGGGCCCAGCTCCAGCGCCGCGCGGAGCCCGGCGCCCCCGGCGCCGACAATGACCGCATCAAAGGTGTAGATCATGGTCCCTCACCCCTGCCCCTCTCCCGGTGGGAGAGGGGGAAGAGATACTCCCTATGCCTTGAACGTGAAAATGACGTACGCGCCCAGAACGATGAGCGTGAAGGTGAGCAGGAGCAGCCCGACCTTGGCCGCCAGGCGCCAGCCCTTGGGCCGGACATAATCCTCGATCACGATGCGCATGCCGTTGGCGCCGTGAAGCCAGCCGAAGGTGAGCAGGAAGAGGTCAAAGACTCTCCACACGGGATTCTGCCAGCGCCAGGCGACGAGCTGCCAGCTGACCGCCTCCACGCCCATTCCGAGGTGCATATAGAGAAGGTGGAACACGGCCATCCCGGCGAGGATGACGGCCGAGATGCGGGTGAAGAGCCAGGCATAGAGCTCAAAGCTGCCGGCCGGGCGCGAGCGTGCATAGGGCCTGGTCTGCATGGTCCCCTCCCTCACAGCATCCGTGCCAGCAGAATCGCGGCGGTAGGCACGTAGACGGCCAGGAAGATCACCACCTGGATGCGCCACAGCGGCGCCTGGTAGCGCGCCGCGCCTGGGACAAAGTCGACGATCACGATGCGGATGCCGTTGAGGGCGTGGTAGAGGAGTCCCAGGTAGAGCCCAAAGATGATGACGAGCTTGAAGACAAAGGCGTGGTAAAAGACCAGGACCGAGTTGAAGACGTGGGCCGGAAAGACCATCAGGAAGGTGTTGACGATGTGCAGGGTGAGGAAGAGAAAGACCCCGGCGCCGGTCACCCGGTGCAGCATGAAGGCGATCTGTCCCTCCCGCCCCCGGTAGGTCACGTCCCTAAAGATGTGGGAGATCACTGCCATACGCCATCCTCCTTGTTTTGGTGCAGCATGCCTTCTTCGCGGCCCTGGTGCCCATCGGGGAGAGGCAGGAAGAGGCCCTCACCCCGGGAGGAACCGGCGGCGGCTAGGGCACCGGAGCGCCGGCCAACAGCCAGTCGTAGATGGCCCGCATATCCGCATCGCTGAGCCGGTCCGAGCTGAAGGCAGGCATGCCGTCGTCGCCTTCGCGCACCTTGCGCACGTACTTGTCGTATTCCCAATCCTCGCCTGCCAGCCTGGGGCCGGAACCGCCCTCCGCCTGCTGTCCGTGGCAAGCCGCGCAGCCGGCCTGGAGCCAGAGGTGCTGCTGCACGGCCGGCGTCGCCGTGGCGGGCAGGTCTGCCGGGGGAGCGGCGGGCACTTCAGGCGTCGCCGTGGCGGGCAGGTCTGCCGGGGGAGCGACGGGCACCGCCGGCGCCTGCAGCGAGTCGAAGAGCGCCTGAAGCGCCTGGTCGGACAGCTCCGCCGTCGAGTAGGCGGGCATGCTGCCCGGGCCCTGGCGGACGGCCGACTGGAAGTCGGCCAGGCTCAGGGACCTGCCGGCGAGCGCCGGCCCGGCCCCGCCCTGGGCATTCGTGCCGTGGCAGCCGGCGCAGGGTGACTGGGGCCAGGGGTCCTGGGAGGCGGCGGACGTTGGGGCCGGACCAAAGCCTCCGCCCGGGTCGGTTGCCGGCGCCCCGCACGCGTCTGTGCACACGCCCGTACCGGTGGACTCGGGGAAGGCAAGTGGGTTGTGCCACCAAGCGTAGATGTCCTGTAGGTCCTGGTCGCTCAGCTGTTCCGGGGAGAAGGGGGGCATGTTCACCGTTCCCCGGCGCACCAACCCTGTTACGTCGCGCAACGAGAGTGGTGTATCGACCAGGGCAGGGCCGCCCGCGGCGCCCTCGGCGGCGGCTCCGTGGCAGGAGGCGCACGCGGATCGCACCCAGAGGTCCTGCCCGCGTGCGGCGTCGCCGGTCGGCGGCTCGGGGTGCTCCTGGGCACAGGCGCCAGCCAGGAGCAAGGTGACCAGCAGGGTCAGGGCGATGGCGGTGCGCCTGCCATGGGCTCGGTTCATGCACTCCTCCGCGATGTAGGTGGACCGCTCAGCGGCTGCCCGATTCTACCACAGGGTGCACCGGGGGCCCAAATCGACGGGGACGGGCCTGCGCCGCCTGATCAGGACCGGCATTTGACCATCGGAGGGCACTGGGGTATACTATTTGCACTTCGGGGCGTAGCGCAGTCCGGTAGCGCACTTGAATGGGGTTCAAGTGGCCGTCCGTTCAAATCGGACCGCCCCGACTGGAGGTCACTTGACAGCGCAGGGGGCGCCTTCAAGTGACCTCTGGTTGTCAGACCGCGAATCCGCAATCAACTGGAGTGCACCCGACCCTCCACGCCGTGAACACACGAACGGCTGCCTTGCTGTGCGGTCCGGCGCGGCAACGGACTGCTTGACACAGCCGCGACCTTACTGTATAGTGATCTCGGCGGGGCGGCAGCAGGGCCTGTGTCCCTTTTGGGAGGGAATCGATCATGCCGATCCTATCGATGTTCTACGGCATCATAGTCCGGATGTATTTCTTTGACGACAGGCAGCATCAGATGCCTCACGTGCACGCAGAATATGCCGGGAGGAGGGCTGTGTTCAGCATCGATGACGGTCAAGAGCTTGCCGGGACACTGCCATCCGGAAAGGCCCGACTCGTGCAAGCCTGGATCGAGATCCATCGCGAGGAGTTGCTGGCCGACTGGCAGTTGGCTGTGAACGGTGAAGAAGTGTTCCGGATCGAGCCCTTGAGGTAGGAGGTGGTCATGAATCCGTATGTCAAGCAGGTCCAGCCTCTGGATGGCTACCGACTGGAGCTTTTGTTTGAGAATGGTGAGCGTCGTGTATTCGACGTCAAGCCTTACCTGCACCGCGGGGTTTTTGCCCGCCTGCAGAACCCCGCGACCTTCTGTGCAGCTCGGGTGATGGCCGGTTCGGTCGAGTGGCCAGGTGGTGTGGATCTGAGCTATGACACTCTGTACCTCGAAAGCCGGCCGGTGGCAGCGTCAGAGGCTGTCGAGTTGGCCACGGCGTGACCAGCCATCCTGTTGTGCACATATGGGCAAGGAGTCGAGCTGTACGGAACTTGCGGGCGCACAACGCCCCCGCGACTTCTGGTCTGGAGCACGGACAGCGTCGACCACTCCGACCTTTTCCAGCGTAGGTGGCTCATGTGCCAGGTGCTCTTGCATGGACGCTCCGAGGATGTTCGGCAACTGGACCTGCAGGAGGCTGCCAGATGCTAGACGAGCTGAGACACCCGGCAGACCTGCACCGCCTGTGGAAGCGGTTCCTGGAAAAGCATGGAAATGCTCCAGGGTAAGGGACCCCTCACTCCCATGCAGCAAGCGCTCCTGAGTCTGTTTGGTGCACTGCCGGACCAGGGGCGGTCCTGTCTCGCGGGCGGCACGGCCCCGGCCTAGTTCTACCTGGGCCACCCCTCTCGTTCGACCTGGACCTCTTCACCGCCGAGGCAGGCCTGATCCTTCCCTTCTCCTACGGGCTTGAGCGCGCCTGCCGGGCCGGCTGGCTGCACGTCCAGGTGGTGTGCCGCTTTTCGAGCTTTGTGGAGCTCACGGTGTCTTCCGAGACTGGCGCCGTGCGCGTCGATCTCGCCCTGGATTCGCCCTAGTGCTTTGAGGCCCTCGCACTGTCTCCGTATGGGGCATGAAGAAGCGACTGGCAAGACGTCAGCGTCGACAGGCTGCTGGCGTACTGCGGGCGCGCTGAGCCGAGAGCCGCGATCGATCTCTTCTTCCCTCCGCATTCCGAGCGCCTGGACTCCCTGCTCGCACAGGCCGCTCAGATATACCCCGGCTTCGACCTGTACTGGTTTGCCATGGCACTCAGTCGCGCCGCCGACTTGCCGGACGAGGCCGATCGCTGGCCGGCCAAGATGCTGGTCGAGTGGGAACCGGCTGTCGCAAAGGCCGCCTTTCAGCGTCTGGCCGACGACGTGATGAGCAGGGTCACCGGGCAACTGCGGCATCACGTGCTGGCTGCACCTGACGCTGGGGAGGATCGTCCGGACAGCGTGTTCTTTCGCCCGCCTGCGTGTGGCTGGGATGGCTGCGAGGAGCATGCACCTTGCCTGGAAACCTATGCTGGGCGGTGACCATTCAGTCCAGTTGGCGGGTGTATGGGATCTTACTAAGCAGCGTTCAGAGAGGCTAGTCGGGACGAGCCTCAGTTCACTTGATTGCAGGTACCGGAGTTCACTTGACGACGAAGAAGCCATCGTCAAGTGAACCAAGGCGGCCAGTTTGGGCACTGAACTGGGGTTCAAGTGGCCGACGGCTCAAATCGGACAGCCCCGTCTTTTTCTAGGCCTGGGCTAGGCTTCGTGGCGCCAGGTTTCTAGCTGCGCGGGGGCGGCGTCGCGGGCGACGGTCACCTGGCGCCCTCCGGCAAGGTCGCGCAGGGTGATGCGGCCGGCAGCGACCTCGTCGGGCCCGAGGATGGCCACGTAGGGAATGCCCCTGCGGTCGGCGTAGCGCACCTGCCGGGCCAGGGACTCGTCCTCGAAGTAGAGCTCGGCGTTGAGCCCTGCTGCGCGCAGCGCGGCGGCTGCCTTGAGCGAGTCGACCACAAGGTCCGGGTTGAAGCGCGTGACCAAGACCTGGGTCACCGTCTTGCCCACGCCGGGTGGGAACATGCCCAGCTCTTCCATCACGTCGATGATGCGCTCGATCCCGATGGTCGTGCCGGTGGCGGGCAGGCTGCGACCGGTGAACATGCCGATCATCTTGTCGTAGCGCCCGCCCCCGGTGATGCTGCCGATCTTGGGCTCTTCCACGACCGTCTCAAAGACGGGGCCGGTGTAGTACTCCAGCCCGCGCACCATGGCCGGCGAGACGCGGGCAAAGCGCTCGGGGATGCCGAGGGCCTCCAGGTAGCCGACGATCTCTTCGAGCTCGGACAGCCCTTCCAGGGCATCGGGAGAGCCGGCGAGCACGACGCGCAGGCGCGCGAGGATGGCCCGGTTGTCGCCCTGCACCTGGAGCAGCTCCAACATGCGCTGGATCGCACCGTCGGGGATCGCGTTCTTGCGCAGCTCCTCCTCGACGCCCGGCAGGCCGACCTTGTCCAGCTTGTCGATCGATCGGTAGAGCCCGGCCCGCTGCTCGTCGTCGACGCCGGCGTAGCGGCCGATGCCGTTGAGCAGCTTGCGGTCGTTCAGGAGGATGGTGAACTGGCGGAAGCCGAGGCGGGACAGGACCTCGTAGGTGAGGCTCAGGATCTCGGCATCGGCCAGCATCGAAGCCGGGCCGACGCAGTCGGCGTCGCACTGGTAGAACTCGCGGTAGCGGCCTTTTTGTGGGCGCTCGGCACGCCAGACAGGAGCGATCTGGTAGCGCTTGAGCGGCTTGACGAGGTCCGGGTATTGGGCGACCACGCGGGCCAGCGGGACCGAGAGGTCATAGCGCAGCGCCAGCTGCTCCTTGCCTCCGACATGACCCGCCTCGTAGATCAGCTTTTCGGCGTCGGGGCCGTACTTGCCCATGAGCGTCTCGCGCAGCTCGAGGGCGGGCGTCTGGAGCGGCTCGAACCCGAACTCTTCGAATGCGCGCCGGATGGTGGCGATCACGTATTCGCGCTGGATCATCTTCTGCGGAAGGATGTCCCGCATGCCCCGCGGCAGGCGGGGCTCTACCCTCTTGGCCTTGGTGTCCTGCATGGTCCTCTCCTCCATGGCATGGTTTCGTTGGACAAGCCAACAAAAGGGCGTGGCTCTCGGTGGAGCCACGCCCTGGCTTGGTCGTCGGGCCGACCTCGTGATGGGTCAGGCAACGGCCCCCGGCGCGTGGCTCACGTGCCTATGGGGATGGTGGGCGTGGGGGCGCAGCGGCGCGACAGAGCGGGCTAACTGCGGCACGTCCCAACACATCGTCCTGATCCATCCCTTCCTGGCGCAGAAGTGTACTACGAAAGCCCCTGGACGGCAAATCGGGCCATGGCTCCCTTGCGCAGAGCTGCCGCCGGCACGCCCACGGGAGAGCTGACAGGCGGGCCTGCCCACGCGCCCGCGAAGGGCTAGGCTACGGGGGCCGGAGGGTGGCGCCGGCCGATGGAAGCAGCCGCCCCGGCATTTGCCGGCTGCTGCGGGTGGTGGTACGATGCGAATTCGTGACTCGGGGAGCCGAAATCTGATTCCAAGGGGGGTGTATGCACAAGACAAGATGGTTCAAAGTGGCGGGCGGCGCCTTGGCGATCCTGCTGGCCTTGACGGCCGTGGTGTGGGTCGTGGCGCCCAATGAGGCCAACTCGGCCGAGGCCGGCATGGTGTCGTACGCGATGAGCGCACCGGTGGGCTCGGCAGGGAACGAGCCGGCCGCGCCGGAGCCGGCGCAGGCCGGTGCAGGGCCGCTGGTGATCCAGCCGGAGAAGTTCGACGTCTCGCCGCCGCTGCGTGACATCGCGCCGATCGTGACGCCGCCGGCAGATGAAGAGCTAGTCCGCTTCCACGAGGGGCCGCTGCCGGGCCACGACCGGGGCGCCACCGGCGCCGATGCGACCCTTCAGGATTGGCAGGGAGAGAGCGCCATGCCCTCCCCGATTATGAACTGGGAAGGGGTCAACAACCGGAATGGGGTGCACCCGCCCGATACCAACGGCGACGTCGGTCCCAACCACTATGTGCAGTGGGTCAACCTCTCCTTCCAGGTGTGGGACAAGAATGGCACGTCGCTCTACGGGCCGGCCAACGGCAACACCCTCTGGACCGGATTCGGCGGAAGCTGTGAGACGTCCAACAGTGGCGACCCCGTCGTGCTGTACGATCACCTGGCCGACCGCTGGGTGATGCTGCAGTTCGGCCTCACCACGACCCCGGACTACCTCTGCATCGCCGTGTCGCAGACGGCCGACCCGACAGGTGCCTGGCACCGCTACGCCTACGCGTGGCCCAACAACTACATGCCGGACTATCCGAAGGTCACGCTGTGGCCCGACGGCTACTACGTTGCCGTCAACCAGTTCAGCTCTTCGGGGTCGTGGCGCGGCCAGGGTGCGGCCGCATTTGAGCGGGACAAGATGCTGCTGGGCCAGTCGGCGCAGACGATCTACTATGACCTCTACACGCACAATGCCAACTATGGCGGCATGCAGCCGGCCGACTGGGAGGGTACGTCCCAGCCGCCGACCGGCGCGCCCTGCCCCTTCATGGAGTGGGATGATTCGACCTGGATCGGGCCGACCGATGCACTGCGCATCTGGAACTTTCACGCCGATTGGGTGACGCCCGGGAACTCGAGCTTTGGCGCCGGGCTGGAGCCGAACTATGTGATCGGCACGGCAGACGTCAATCCCACCATCTGCGGCCAGAACTTTTGCATCGACCAGCCGGGGACGACCCAGAACCTGGACGAGATCGCGGACCGGCTGATGCACCGGCTTCAGTACCGCAACTTTGGCAGCTACCAGTCGATGGTCACGAACCACACGGTGAGCATCGGCAACAACCTGGCAGGCATCCACTGGTACGAGCTGCGCAACTCGGGCGGTGGGTGGTCGATCTACCAGCAGGGCACGTATGGTCCGAACGACGGGTCGAGCCGCTGGATGGGCAGTATTGCCCAGGACCAGGCCGGCAACATGTCGCTTGGCTTTAGCGTGTCGAGCGGCAGCCTATATCCCACGATCCGGTACGTGGGCCGGCTCGCGGCAGACCCGCTCGGGACGCTGCCCCAGTCTGAGACGACGCTGATCACGGGCGCGGGCTACCAGTCCAGCTCGTACGGCCGCTGGGGGGACTATAGCGCGATGCAGGTAGACCCCACGGACAGCTGCACCTTCTGGTACACCCAGGAGTACATCGTGACCAACGGGTATGCCAACTGGCAGACGCGCATCGGCTCGTTTGTCTTCCCCGACTGCGGCCTGACCAAGGCGTTCATTGGGAACATTGCCATGAAGTACAAGGTGACGGTGCCCAACACGTACATGGTCCAGGCCAAGGTGCCGGTGTGGGATGAGGCGGGCAACCGCGTCGTGGGCGCGAACGTGACCGCGCAGTGGACGTTGCCCGACGGACGGACCATCACGCAGACGCGCGTGACGGGGCTGAATGGGGCCGCCGCCTTCGCGCGCGCGTCCAAGTTGACCGGGCTCTTTACGATCACGATCCTGGATGTCCAGGCGGCCGGCTACGAGTACGATCCTGCCATGAACCAGGAGACGAGCGAGGAACTGACGGTACCGTAGGCGGTCCCTGGCCGATCCTTTGCGTAAGAGGGGCTGTCTCGGAACTGTCATTCCGACGGAGTGCAGCGACCGAGGCATGCCTTGAGGGACGACGGGAGTCTCGGCTCAGCCGTGAGAGTCTGACTGGATGATGTAGCCGAGATTCTTCGTTGCTCGCTGCGCTCGCTCCTCAGAGTGACAGCTCGGGTTGGGGTGGTAGGCGAAACGGGAGAGACTGACCTCAGTCTCTCCCGTTTTTCGATCTAGAGGATGGGCCGTGGGGGCTTGGGTCCAGTGGACCAAGGCCCAGGGCCGGCTAGGGCTCCCCGAGCGGATAGGTGCGGCAGGCCCGGAAGGCGTCGTACATGGCGCGCACGTTCTCGATCGGCGTCTGGGCCTGGATGTTGTGAATGGTGTTGAAGACAAAGCCGCCGCCCCGTCCGAAGATGCGCACTTTTTCCTGGACTTCGCGGCGCACCTCGTCGGGGGTCCCAAAGGGCAGGGTCCGCTGGCAGTTGACTCCGCCTCCCCAGAAGACCAGCTGGTCTCCGAAGCGCTCCTTCAGCATCTGGGCGTCCATGTTCACGGCGGTCCACTGCACCGGGTTGAGGATGTCGATCCCGGCTTCGATGAAGCTTGGGATCAGGGGGAGGTTGGAGCCGCAGCTGTGCATGAAGGTCTTCCATGCGGTGTGCCGGTGGATCCAGTCGCAGAGCGCCTTGTGGAATGGGAAGTACATCTGACGGTAGGTCTTGACGGAGAGGAAGGGCGCGTTCTGGGTGCCAAAGTCGGTCCCCGTCACAAAGACGACGGCCACGCGGTCGCCCACGGCCCGGTGCAGCCTTTCCAGGTTGGCCAGGCCGACCTCGCACTGGCGCTCGAACACCTTGAGGACATAGTCCTTGCGCTTGACCGTGCTGACGTACCACTCCTCGATGTCGCGTATGCCCCTGGGGTTCTTGAGCTGTGTCGCCGGCACCATGCTGATGTCGCCGAAGGCCGTGCCGCCAAAGTTGGCGACGATCGCCTTGTCGGTCTGCTCGTAGAGCCGCTTCACCTCGCGCTCGAAGTAGAGCACCTCGTCGTCGGTGAGGAGCGTGAACTCTTCCATGTTGTCTTCGGGGTCCAGCTTGGCTTCGTCGATCGGCTCCTGGCGGATGATGGCGTCGAAGTAGAAGCCGCCTGCGGGCATGCGGCCGCTGGGCCGGGCTGAGCGGTCGCCGTCGGGGTACTGGCAGAGGTTGCCGTCGGCGGCGGGCTCGGTGTTGAACTGGCCGGGGACCAGCACGGGGGTGCCGTCGCTGAGCTGCCAGGGCTTCCAATCGTCGATCTTGAGGCCAAAGAAGCCCTTTTCGGGATTGACCGCCACGACGTCCACGCCGAGGGCATCCACGAGGTCGGGGCCGATCTCGCCGAGCATCTGGTAGGGCTCGATTACCTTGACCGGCGTGCCGGGGGGGTCGAGGTGCATCGCCTGGCGAAGGGCGTAGACGACACTCACGTTCATGCCTGTGACCAGGGTGCCTCCCAGGTCGAGGGGCACTCGATCGGGCTCCTGGTGGTTCAAGGCCGCTTGGACACGTTCCCTGGATGTCAGCATTGCATCCTCCCTGTATGGTGAGCTTGGGCAGAGCCCAGACATCTCTACCACAGCGCGGGGTGCGCGTCAAGTTGGGGATGTGCGGGCAGGGCGCGCGGGACGGGATCCGCCGCTCCTCAGCGGTCGCGCACGACCAGCGGCAGGAAGATGAACCTGGAGGGGGCGCCCCAGCGGGCGATGTAGCTGGAGGGCTTGTCGCCCGCGGAGGTGAACTCGCCGCCGAGGTAGAGCCTGCCCAGGGGGTCCAGCCACGCGGCGCGCACCATGTCGCCGGCGCCGCCGCCCAGAGGGCTCCAGGCCGTGCCGTCCCAGTGGGCTACGTACTGGGCAGGGGCACCGCCTGCCTGGGTGAAGTACCCGGCGGCATACAGGTCGTCGGGGCGGGCCGCGGCGATGGCAAAGACGAGCCAATCCATGCCACTGCCGAGGGCACTCCAGGAAGCGCCGTCCCAGCGGGCGATGTACATGGCCGGGACGTCGCCGGCCGATTCGAACCAGCCGCCGGCGAGCAGGCCTCCGGCGCCGTCAAGGGCCAGGGAGTAGACCGTGCCGGCGATGCCGCTGCCCAGGGCGCTCCAGGTGGAGCCATCCCAGCGGGCAATGTTGTTGGCCGGCACGCCGCCTGCGCTTGTGAAGGAGCCGCCGGCGAAGAGGCTGCCGTCCTCGCCCACCGCCAGGCTGAGGACAGACTGATTGCCGTAGCCGCCCATGCCGCTGCCCAGCGGGGACCAGGCGCTGCCGTCCCAGCGGGCGATGCGGCTCGCCGGGGCACCGCCGGCTGCGGAGAAGTCGCCCCCGGCATAGAGACGGCTCTCGGCGTCGACTGCCAGAGCCCAGACGGTGTTGTTCACGCCGCTGCCCAGTGCGCTCCAGGTGGCTCCGTCCCAGCGGGCTATGCGATTGGCCGGCGCATCTCCGGCAGAGGTGAACTCGCCGCCTGCGTAGAGACCCGCGGCGCCGACGGCGAGGGCGTTGACCGCACCGTCCACGCCGCTGCCGAGGGGGCTCCAGGCCGAGCCGTCCCAGTGCGCCACGCGGCGGGCGACTGCCTGGCCCGCGGTGCCAAAGGCGCCGCCCGCGTAGAGGCCCGCGCTGCCGTCGCCGGCCAAGGAAAGAACCCAGCCGGTCATGCCCTGTCCCTCGCCCAGGGGGTTCCAGGCAGCGCCATCCCAAAGGGCCAGGTAGCTGGCTGCCCGCCCTCCCGCGATGGTGAACGCGCCGCCGGCGTACAGCATGCCCGCGGGCGTGAGGGCCAGCGCGCTGACGCTCGCGTAGAGGCCGCCCACGCCCGTGCCCAGGGGGCTCCAGGCCGAGCCGTCCCAGCGGGCGATGTTGCCTGCGGGCTGCCCACCAGCCGTCGTGAAGGAGCCGCCGGCGCACAGAACGTCCCCGCCGCCGGGCGCCAGGGCCATGACCGCCGGGTAGTCTCCCCCCACCCCGCTGCCGAGGGGGCTCCAGGCCGCGCCGTCCCAGCGGGCTATACCGGAGGCCGGCAGCCCGCCGGCCTGGGTGAACCAGCCGCCGGCGTAGAGATCTCCGTCGCCGTCGAGCGCAAGGGTGAGCACCGTGTCGTCGGTGCCGCTGCCCAGCGCGGACCATGCCGCGCCGTCCCAGCGGGCGACGCCCTGCGCCGGAACGCCGCCGGCGGTGGCGAAGGAGCCGCCGGCGTAGAGGGTGCCGTCCAGGTCGAGCGCCAGGGCGTGTACCGTGCCGTCGGTGCCGCTGCCCAGTGGACTCCAGGCGGTGCCGTCCCAGCGGGCGACGTACATGGCCGGCGCCCCGCCGGCGCTGGTGAAGGAGCCACCGGCATAGAGATTGCCCTGTGCGTCGACGGCGAGGGCATTCACCCCAGCGTAGGCGCCCCCGAGGCCGCTGCCGAGGGCGCTCCAGGAGGCACCGTCCCAGCGGGCGACCAGGTTGGCCGGCTGCCCGCCGGCGAGGGTGAAGGTGCCGCCGGCGTAGAGGAAGCCGTCTGCGGCTGCCAGCGCGCCGACGACGGCGTAGTCACCCTGGAGTCCGGTGCCCAGCGCCGACCAGGCGCCGTCCTCGAGCCGGGCGACCAGGTTGGCCGGGACGCCGTCCACGGCGGCAAAGCTGCCGCCGGCGTAGAGTGCGCCGCCCTCGTCGAGGGCTAGGGCAGCCGGCCCGCCGCCGGTGGTCCCGGGCAGGTCAAAGAGGTCCGACCAGGCCTCACCGGCCTCCGCTTCGGGCGCGGAGGCGGCCGGATGCAGGGGCGCACCGGCCGCGGTGAGGAGTAGAATCGCAGCCAACGTGTACGCGATGATCGCTCTCGACCTCATCCGATGTCCCTCCTCGTGGAGTGAGGGCTCCGGCCGACCCTGTCCTGCCACCGGGCGTGCCCAGGATGCGGGCGTGGGACGGACCGCGGCCCTGCCGTGCGCCCTGCCCCGCCGGGTCGCGGCGCCTGCGCCTGATGGAAGGTGGCGCTCGCCTGGATGTGGACCGCCAGGCGGCTAGGGATCGAGCGGGCGGTCGCTGCCGCGGCACGGCTGCAGATGGGATTGTACCGCGGAACGGGGTGGCGGGCAAGAGAGGGGGGCGGCCCTGCCGTGCGCAGGGTTGCCGAACTCTGACACTCTGACATGTATTTGAGGGTACTATCCCAAAATGCCCGTTTTTCCAGAAACGACTATCGACCATCGCCTGGTGGGGGCGGCGGGGGAGGGATCTCGCGCAGGGAGACTGCGGTGCGACGGCCGGCCTCGGGGCGCGGCCAGATAGACGTGGCCTGGGTCAACGGCAGCATTGGGCCGTGGCGGCACCGGCTGCCCGAGGGGCTCCAGGGCCTGCGACAATGACTTGACAGGTTCGGGCAACCGGAGTACGCTGGTTCTGGCACCCAGGCCCTGAGCTGGCGCTCGCGCACTCCCAGAGGCGGAGCCAGGGGCTGCCGGCGACGGCGTGAGCTCCCCGCGGATCTGGCCCTGTGGCTGGGCGAGCTCCTGAAGGCAGGTCGAGTGTCTTGCCCGGTGCAGGGCCTATCGGGAGGGATCGGATGAAGCAGGGACATGCGTGGTTGGCGATAGCTCCGGTGCTGATTGCGCTGGCGGCGGCCTTGGCGTTCGGGGGAATGCTTGCACGGGCCGAATTGGCGCAGGGGAGCACGATCTTTGTGGATGCCGACGCGGCAGGCGCGAACGACGGCAGCTCTTGGGAGGACGCGTACACGGCCCTCCAGTCTGCCATGGAGGAGGCCGCGGAGGGCGACCAAATCTGGGTCGCAGAGGGGGTTTATACCCCCACGTATGAATCGACTCCAGGCGATCCGCGCTCGGCGACTTTTCAGCTGAAGAACGGCGTAGCCCTCTACGGCGGGTTCGACCCGACGCTGGGCGACGTCGGTTGGGAGGACCGGGACTGGGTGAACCACGGGACCGTGCTGAGCGGCGACCTGGGCAGCGTGGGGGATCCTGGCGACAACAGCTACCACGTCTTTTACCATCCGTCGGAGCTGGCCCTGGACGGCAGCGCCGTACTGGACGGCTTTACGGTCACCGGTGGCAACGCAGACGGCGACAGCCCCGATCGGTGGGGCGGCGGGATGAAGAACGTCGTGTCCTCGCCAACGGTGAGCCACTGCACCTTCTCGGCAAACTGGGCCGAGTATGGCGGCGGGATGCTCAACCACAGCTCATCACCGGCGGTGACCAACTGCACATTCTCCGGCAACTCGTCCACCTGGTTCGGCGGCGGGATGCTCAACATGTACTCCTCCTCGCCAACGGTGACCAACTGTGCCTTCTCGGGCAATTCGAGCCTCGAGAGCCACGGCGGTGGGATGTGCAACGTCGGCTCCTCGCCGCCGGTGACCAACTGCACCTTTTCCGGCAACCTGGCGGCGGAGGGCGGCGGGATGAGCAACACCTTCGGCTCCGCGCCGCCGGTGACCAACTCGATCCTTTGGGGAGACAGCCTGCCGGAGATAGCCAACGAGGAGAGCGAGCCTGCCGTCACCTACAGCGACGTCCAGGGTGGCTATGAGGGTGTCGGCAACATCGACGCGGACCCGCTCTTCGTGGACCAGGCCGGCGGCGACTTCCACCTTGGCCCGGGCTCGCCGTGCATTGACACAGGTACCAACGACGCCCCGAACCTGCCCCCCTACGACTTTGAGGGCGATCCGCGCGTCGTGGATGGGGATCGGGATGGCATAGCTACGGTGGAAATGGGGGTGGATGAGGTGCACGGGCACGCCGTCTACCTCCCGATTGTCCTCAGGAGCTATTAGGCGGAGGCGACCAGGGCCAGGTGTGAGCAGGCCTCCAGGGTGCGGTGAGTCTGGGGCGGCGGAGCGCTCTCGTGGCAAGACTGCGGGACCCGGCACTTGTCCCATCACGAGCGCGGTCCGGCATCGGACCCGCCCTGGACCTGGGGTTTGCCGGTGTACTCGCACAGGACGCAGTCCAGGCGCTTGAGATGGCCGGTGGTCACGGTTTGCTGCCCCGGCGCAGGGCGTGGGCAGTTTCCATTGTCGTGGTACTCCTCGCTGCTGCCGTCGTACACCGGGACGCCGGACGGAGGGCGCAGCGGCGTGCAGACAATGCTATCGGTCCCTCGTGCTGTGAAGATGGAACGGGATGGATACGTGCTGCCCCTCCGGTAGCTCGGCCCGGAGGGCTGACCGGATATAGGCTCGCACATCTCGCGGCGTCTGGCTGTGATTAACAACGAAGCCCCGGTTCGCACCGAGGCTTATGTTGTGGTTCTTGGGTGGGCGACGGGGGTCGAACCCGCAACAACCGGTTCCACAGACCGGTACTCTAACCATTGAGCTACGCCCACCATGCCGGGCCTGCGCCCGGACGAACAGTATAGCACCGGGCCGGTGCCGGCGCAACTCGCGCGGATGCCTTTGCGCCGGCGCCTTGCATTGCCCTAGGCTGTCTTCAGCCGCGGGTTCAGGATCCGGTCGAGCGCCGAGCCCAACAGGGCAAAGCCAATGCCTGTCAGGACGCACAGGCCCAGCGGCTGGATCAGCGCCAGGTAGTTCCCCTGCCACACCTCGGCGCGCAGGGAGGTGTAGATCAGGTTGCCCCAGGTGGGCAGGGTGCCGCTCACACCAAAGATGGCGAGCGTCGCCTCCAGGAAGACAAAGCCGGGCACCAGGATCGCCAGCTGCGGCGCGATCATGGGCGCGATGCGCGGGATCATGTAGCGCAGGATGACTCGCGCGTTGCCGGCGCCGTAGGCCTGCGCGGCCTCGATGTAGGCGGCCCCGCGCACCTGCAGGAAGGCCGCCCGGTAGGCTTTTACCGGCGTGCCCAGCGCGCTCACGAGGACGACCGACGCCATCACCAGCCAGAGGCTGAAGCCAAAGAGCAGCCGGAGGATCACGGCGACGGCCAGGATCGGCAGGACCATGGTGGCCTCCGTCAGCCGCTGGATCAGGCCGTCGAGCCAGCCGCCGCGCCAGGCGCCCACGGCCGCAAGCACGAGGGACGTGAGGGTGGTCACAAGGCCCCCGCCCAGGCCTATGATCAGGGCGGAGGGGGCTCCCCACAGCAGGGCCGACCAGAGATCGCCGCGTGCATCGTCCGTGCCGGCCCATCCCCAGACGCGCCCGACCAGGATGAGCTGAGCGTCCAGGTCCGAGTCCGCCTCGAAGCCGAGTGCGTCCAGCTCCACGGTGTAGGTGCCGCGCACGCTCCGCCCCTCCTCGTCCTGGGGGTCGGTGAAGAGTGCCGTGTACTCGGCAAGCCCACCCTGGCCGCCGCCACGGCCTTCGCGGCTGCGGAACTGGCCGGCGAGGGCGTGCGAAGCAAGGTAGCTGCGCGGGATGTTCTCCGAGAGATCGTATGCCTCGTCACCGGCCACGCCGCGCGGGGCGAGCGGGACCTCCTTGCCCCCGGGCATGATCCACCGCGGCGTCACAAAGGTCTTGGACGTCCCGCGCGCGAAGAGGCGCAGGTACATCTCCTGGGGGACACCGTGGTACGGGTAGTCGAAGGTGAAGGTCAGGCGCAGGTGGCGGGCCGCGCCTTGGTCTGGCAGCACTTGTTTGAGCGCCTGGCCGCTGCGCGAATCGAGCGCGATGGTGGAAGGCAGGTCGACCGCGCGGAACCAGTTGACCCACACCGGCAGCGCGTTCTGCGGGGGCGGTATCTCGCCCACCGCCACGGGCGCGGCTGCGATCGTGGCGGGGCCGCGCGGGACCGCGGCGAGCGCGTAGAGGGACATGGCGAGCAATAGCCCGATGATCCCGAGGCCGGCGACGGCGGGGGGATCGCGCACGAGCTCCCGGAAGAGAGCCGCCAGGCCGGCCGCGGCCCGCCGCAGAGATTGCCGGCGATCCGCAAGCCTGGCCCTGAGCTCGCCCGCACCTGGGCGCCGGAGCATGCCCTGCCGCTCCGGCCGCTCCCTGCGCCCCTGACGGGGAGTGCCGGGCCTGGCCCGCCCCCGGGCGGTCACGCGCAGGGCGCGGCCCTCCCCGCCCAAACGGATGCGCGGATCCACCAGGGCGCAGGCAAGGTCCAGCCCGATGACCAGGAAGCCCAGCAGGTAGGCAAAGATCACGACCGTGCCCACGGCGACCACGATGTCGTAGGTCTGGAGCGCATGGACGTAGGCCTGGCCGATGCCCGGCCAGTCGAAAAAGTACTCGAGCGCCGTCGTCATCTGCCAAAAGCCGAGCAGCGTCAGCGAGAAGGTGGTGATCACGTAGGGCAACGTGGGGCGGAGGAGGTACCGCCGCTCCACCACGCGGGGGGCCAGGCCCTGGGCCACTGCCAGCTCGACGTACTCCTCGGTGGAAAAGATGAGGAAAAAGCCCCGCCAGGCGGACACGCACTGGAGGAAGAGGGTGAGGAGGATGGCCGTCACCGGCAGGATCGTGTGCCTGGCAATCTGCCGGATGGCCTCTCCCTGGGTCTCGGGTGGGACGGTGTCGTAGAGGCCGCCAAAGGGCAGCATCTGCAGGCCAATGCCAAAAACGACGACCAGGAGGATGCCATGCACCCAGCTCGGGATCGAGGCGAGCGGCGCCAGCCACCCGACGATCCGATCGGGCCACCTGCCGGGCCGGCGTGCCAACGCGAGCGCCAGCGGGATGCCGAGAAGGAACACGATCAGGTCTGCCAGGCCAACCAGGAGCAGCGTAAAGGGCAGCCGGGTCGCCAGAATCTGCGTCACGCGAAAGCGGGTGTAGGAGGGGCCCATTACAGCGGAGAGGCTGGTGTAGGCAAGGACGTCCTTGCTCTCGGCGGCCATGGCCTCTCCCCAGCGGAAGGCCAGCGCATTGCCCAGCCAGCGCAGGTGTCGCGGCAGGAAGGGGAGGTGCAGCCCGGCCGATTCCTCCATCTCCCATTGCAGGTGCTGTGCCTCCTCCGCTGTCTCTGCGGTCCACAGCCCTGCGGCGAGACGGTACTCGACGCCGTTGCGGATGTCGTTCCGGACGACCTGGTCAATCGCGCCCCTGCGGTTCGCCAGGACCACGGTGGCAAAGACGCCGAGGGAAATGGTGAGGCCGACGGTCACCAGCCGCACCAGCAGGTAGCGTGCCAGCCTGAGGGTGCCCCGCCCGGCCGGCGATCTCAAGGCGCCTACCCTGGACCCGGATGGGCTCGCCAATCTGCGCCTCCCATGCAGAGTGAATCGACTATACAATGCAGGAGGTGGGGCGGTCGTTCAGGCCGGCCGCGGCCCTCCGCAGGGACTGCCGGCGACAGGCGCAGGTCCCCGGATTCCAGCCGCCGCGAGGAGGGGCAGGCGCTTGCCTGTGCCGCCCTCCCGCTGTAGAATGGGACAGGCCGGCGGCCCTGCCGGCCGGGGAGGAGGCCTTCATGGAGAAGAAAGACGCGCTCACCAAGGTGCTTGCCCTCGTGGGCACGGGCCTCGTGTGGTTCCCGGTCGTGGGGCCTCTGGTCTTGGGTGTGCTTAGGCTCATGGCCGGGGCGAGGTTCCTGTTCGACTATCTGATGCCGGGCGAGCTCTTTCCCGCCATCCTGGTGGGCGGGGGGCTGCTGCTGTGGGCTGCCCTGCGTGCTCGGATGCGGCGCAGGCCGATCGCCTGGGCGCTGGGCACCGCTGCCGGCCTTCTGGCGGCAAGCCAGGGCCTGGCCCTCGTGACGGGCCTGGCATCGGGCAAGATCGAGCCGAGCGGCCCCTGGTTTGTGCTGGTGGTCGTGCTCTACGCTGGGTACTGTGCCGCGGCCGTGGCGCTGGGCGTCGCCGGGATTCTCCTGGTGCGGGACCTGCTCGGCAGGCGCCCGCAGGCCTGACGCCTGCCCGCAGGCGCAGGGTTCGGCTGCAAAAGCGACTTGACGCCCCTTCCCCCGCCTGCTATACTCGCGGCTGGGCTGCCGGCGGAGGCCGCGCGCGCCCCTGGGAGAAGAAGCATTGTCAGAAACGTGGCGCCTGCTCGACACCCCGCCCTGCTCCGCTGCCCGGAACATGGCCCTGGACGACGCGATCCTCACCGCGCACAGCCGGGGAGAGGCGCCCTCTACCCTGCGTTTCCTGGCCTTTGAGCCGCACTGCACCCTGGTCGGCTACCACCAGGCCGTCGAGCAAGAGATCCGCATCGACTATTGCCGTGAGCACGGCATCGACATCAACCGGCGGCTGACGGGCGGCGGCGGCCTCTACTGGGACGCCGGCTCGCTGGGCTGGGAGGTGTATGCACCGCAGGGGCATCCAGCGATCGAGCGCGACGTCGAGGCGATGTACGCCCAGCTGTGCAGTGCCGCCGTCGCCGCACTGGGCCGCCTGGGGGTGAAGGCCGCGTTCCGGCCGAAGAACGACATCGAGGTCGAGGGACGCAAGATCTCGGGTACCGGCGGCACCTCGCTGGGCGGCTCGTTCATGTTCCAGGGCTCGCTGCTGGTCGACTTTGACGTCAACACGATGCTGCGCGCCCTGCGCATCCCCACCGAGAAGCTGAAGGACAAGGAGATCGACTCGGTCAAGGAGCGCGTCACCTGCCTGCGCTGGGTGCTGGGGCACGTCCCACCGATGGACGAGGTCAAGGCGGCACTGGTGGAGGGCTTTGCCCAGGCGCTGGGCATTCGCCTGGAGGCGGGCGGCCTGACCCCGGCGGAAGAGGCGCTGCTGGAAGAGCGGCTGCCCTATTTCGAGTCGGACGAGTGGGTGTTCGGCCCGCGGCGCAGCCTGAGCCACTCCAGCGAGCTGCGCGCTCTCTTCAAGTGCCCCGGCGGCCTGATCCGCGTCGCGCTGGTGGTCGACCAGAATGGCCGCCGGATCCAGTCCGCGCTGATCACCGGGGACTTTTTTGCCTATCCCCGGCGGGCGATCTTTGACCTGGAGGCCGCGCTGAAACACGCGCCGGCCGAGCGGGGGGTCATCGAGCGGATCGTGCGAGGCTTTTTCCGGGAGCACGAGGTGCAGATCCCGGGCATCACGCCGGACGACCTGCTGTACACCATCTACCAGGCGCTCGACAAGCAGCTGTACGTCCGGCACGGCATCCGGCCCGACGAGGTCAACTCGGTGTTCACGGTCGGGCGCTCGCTGCCCGAGATCACGCGCTGCCAGGTGCTGCTCCTGCCCTACTGCGCCAAGCTGCCCGACTGCGAGTACCGCTATGAGGCGGGCTGCATCCAGTGCGGCGGCTGCTCGATCGGCGAGGCTTTTGCGCTGGCCGAGCGGTACGGCCTGCGGCCCGTCTCGATCCAGAACTATGAGGACCTGGAGGAGACGCTCCAGCGGCTGCGGGACGAGGGGGCCGACTCTTTCGTCGGCTCGTGCTGCGAGGCGTTCTATGCCAAGCACCGCGACGATTTCGAGCGGATCGGCCTGGCCGGCATCCTGGTCGACGTCGACTCTTCCACCTGTTACGACCTGGGCAAGGAAGAGAGTGCGTACGCCGGGCGCTTTGAGAACAAGACCGAGCTGAAGCTGGACCTGCTCGAGCGTGTCGTCCGGCGGGTGGCCGGGGGGGAGGGCCGCTGATGCAGGCCGAGCGGTACGACGTCCTGGTGGTGGGGGCCGGGCCGGCGGGGAGCTGCGCTGCGCGTGCGGCGGCGGAGGCCGGAGCGCGCGTGCTGCTCGTCGAAAAGCGTGCGCAGGTGGGCCTGCCCGTGCAGTGCGCCGAGTTCATCCCCTGGCAGCTGGCGGGGCAGGTATCCGTGCCGGAGCGCTGCATCGCGCAGCGGATCGAGCGGATGCGCACATTCCTGCCCGACGGCAGCGATGCCGTCAAGCCGGCGGCCGGCATGGTCCTGGAGCGCGCCCTGTGGGACAGGCACCTGGCCGTACTGGCCCACCGGGCCGGGGCGGAGCTGCGGACCGGCTGGGCTGCGGCCGACTATGCCGACGGCACGGTCCTGCTGCGCCGCGGGGCGCGCGAGGCGCGCGTCCGGCCGGCGGCCATCGTCGGCGCGGATGGACCCCACTCAGCGGTCGCCCGCTGGATCGGACAGGCGCAGCCGGCGCTGGTGCAGGGCCTGGAGCACGAGGTGGTGCTGGGCGCGCCGCGCGCCGAGACGGAGGTCTACTTCGATGCCGAGTACCGGGGCGGTTACGGTTGGCTCTTTCCGAAGGGCGGCACGGCCAACGTCGGGGTTGCCGTCAACCCCGACATGGGGGGGCGGCCGGGGCCGGCGCTGGAGCACCTGATGGAGCGGCTCGGCCTCTCGCGCGGGAGCGTGGTGGGCACGTCGGGCGGCCCCATCCCTGTGGGCGGGCCGGTGGAACGGCTGCACAGCGGCCGGATTGTGCTTGCCGGAGACGCCGCCGGGCTGGCCCACCCGATCACCGGTGGCGGCATCGCGCCTGCCGTGCTGAGCGGCCAGATGGCCGGCCGGGCGGCGGCGCGCGCCGCACAGGGCGAGGGCGAGGAGGCGCTGGAGCGCTGCGCCCGGGAATGGGCCGATGCGATGGGCGGCCCGATGCGCCAGGCCACCGCGAACCGGCGGTACCTCGACGCCCGGTGGAGTGAGGATCCGGCGGTCCTGGCTGCGCTGGTGCGCGAGACGTGGATCGCTTTCCCGGCCTACGGCCGGCGAAAAGATGGCTAGGAGGATGCATGCAGAGTCCCGAGTATGTGCAGATCAGCATGGCGGCGGCCAAGTCGCTGGGCTACTTTCCGAACACTTTCCGGCGCGACTCGTTCCTGCGCGGCCTGAACCTGCTGGTCACCTACGACGAGCTGTGCACGGCGCGCTGCGCCTACTGCGGCCTCAACCGCGCCCGTGACGCCGAGGAGGACGACCGGACGTTTATCCGGGTGCAGTGGCCGACCTACGCGGTGAGCGACATTATCGAGCGGCTCAAGAACGACGGTGGCCAGCTGCGGCGTGTGTGTGTCGGGATGATCACCCATCCGCGTGCCTTTGACGACATGAACACGATCATCCACCGCTTTCGCACCGAGAGCGGCCGCCCGGTCTCGGCGTTGATCTCGCCGACGGCGATCCGCGACCCGAAGCGGCTGGTGCAGACGCGCGAGGCAGGGGCGGACATTGCCACCGTCGCCGTGGACGCCGCCACAGCGGACCTCTTTGACCTCTACCGGGGCAAGAGCGTGCGCGGACCTCATCGCTGGGACCTCTACTGGGAGACGGTGGCGGAGTGTGCGCGGGTCTTTGGGCGGGGCAACGCCGGCGTCCACCTCGTCGCCGGACTGGGCGAGACTGAGCAGCAGATGGTCGAGACGATCCAGCGCGCGCACGACCTGGGGGCCAACGCCCACCTCTTCTCTTTCTTCCCCGAGGCAGGCACGGCCCTGGAGCACCACCCGCAGCCGAGCTACGGCCAGTACCGGCGCGTGCAGCTGGCGCGGTATCTCATCAACCGGGGGCATGCGCGCGCCGAGCAGATGGCGTTTGACGAGCAGGGCCGGCTGGTGGGCTTTGGCGTCGACGACGACCTGCTGGAGGACTGCATCAAGTTCGGCGAGCCGTTCATGACCTCGGGCTGCCCGGGGGCGGACGGGCGGGTGGCGTGCAACCGGCCCTTTGGCAACGAGCGGGCGGGGCGGCCGATCCGGAACTATGCCTTTGAGCCGGAGGTGGAGGACGTGGCGCTGATCCGCTACCAGATGAAGGATTACGCGGGGTTTGGGGATGGGCGGGGATAGCCCTCACCCGGGCCCTCTCCCGAAGGGACAGGGAGACCGTCCCCTCGCCTTTGGAGAGAGGGATGAGGGGGAAGCCGGCCGCCTCTTTGCCCTTCCCTGGGACGAGCTCCAGGCGCGCGCCTGGGCGGCCCGGGTCGAGCACTTTGAGCCGTGGCTGGGCCTGGCGGTGCCCGGCGCGAAGCACTATGCCACCGAGGACTATGAGAACGAGCCGCAGCGCTTTGCCTCGGTCAGCCTGACGGGCACGGCCTGCGCGCTCGACTGCGCCCACTGCTCGCGGCGCCTGCTCGAGACGATGTACGCTGCCCGCACCCCGCGCAAGCTCCTGGCGCTGGCGCGCCGGCTGCAGGCGGAGGGGTGCCAGGGCGTGCTCCTCTCCGGCGGCGCAGACCCGCGCGGCTCGGTCCCGCTGCGCCCCTTCCTGGGCGCCATCGCCCGGCTCAAGGAGATGGGGCTGACGGTGATTGTGCACACCGGCCTTGCCGACGAGGAGACCGCGCGCGGCCTGCGCGAAGCCGGCATCGACCAGGCGCTCTATGACGTGATCGGGGACGAGGAGACGGCTCGCGCGGTGTACGGCCTGCCCCACGGGCCGGACGACTATGCGCGCGGGCTGGCGGTCTTGTGCGAGGCCGGGCTTACGGTGGCGCCGCACGTGGTCATTGGGCTGCACTTTGGCAGGCTGCGCGGCGAGCTGCGTGCGCTGGAGATCATCCGCCAGGCGGGCGCCGGGATGGTCGTGCTGGTGGTGCTGCGCCCTTTGCCCGGCACGCCGATGGCTGCCGTGGCGCCTCCGAGCGCCGAGGAGGCCGGCCGGCTGGCGGCGGTGGCCCGGCTGAGGATGCCGGCGGCGCCGCTCATGCTGGGCTGCGCCCGGCCGGCCGGGGCGGCCAGGGTGGAGATGGAGCGGCGGGCGGTGCTGGCAGGCGTCAATGTCGTCGCCTACCCCGACCCGGAGACGGTCCGGCTGGCGGCCGGCCTGGGGCTAGAGACGGGGTTTGTCGAGGCGTGCTGCACGCTGGTGGATGCGCGAGGGCGGGTGATGGCGGGATGACCCGGCCCAGGCTGCGAGACATGGGCCTGTCCGCCGGCGAGCTGCCGCCGGGGCCGAACAACGCCATCACCGACGTGGCCGGTGTGCGCGTCGGCCACACCACGCTCCTCTCGGGCGAGGGGCCGCTGCAGCCGGGGCGCGGCCCGGTGCGCACCGGCGTGACGGTGGTGCTGCCCCACGGGGAGAACCTCTTTCGCCACAAGGTGCGCGCCGCGGTGCACACGATCAACGGCTTTGGCAAGGTGCGTGGCTTTGAGCAGGTGCGGGAGCTGGGGACGGTCGAGTCGCCCATCGCGCTGACCAACACCCTGAACGTGGGGCTGGTGGCGGATGCCCTGGTGCAGTACCTGGTCGCTCAAAACCCCGGCATCGGCATCACTCTTGCCACGCCGAATGTCGTGGTGGGCGAGACCCACGACGGGTACCTGAACGACATCCAGGGGCGCCACGTGCGCGCAGAGCATGTCTGGGCAGCGATCGAGTCCGCCGCGCCGGGGCCGGTGACCGAGGGCGCGGCCGGCGCGGGCACCGGAACCACCTGCTTCGGTTGGAAGGGGGGCATCGGGACGGCGAGCCGCGTGGTCGAGGCGGCAGGAGGCTACACGCTGGGGGCCCTGGTGCAGTCGAACTTTGGCCGGGCAGAGGACCTGGTGGTGTGTGGCGTGCCGGTGGGGCGCCGCCTGCGGCCGCCGGCGGAGGAGCCAACCCCGCTGCGCGATGCCGGCTCCATAATGATCGTGCTGGCGACGGACGCGCCCCTCTCGGAGCGGCAGCTCCATCGCCTGTGTGTGCGGGCGGCGGCGGGGCTGGCCCGCACCGGAAGCTACTACGGCCACGGCAGCGGCGATTTTGTGATCGCCTTCACCACCGGCTGGCGGGTCGACCTGGAGCCGCCCGCCCTGACGGCGACCCAGGTCGTGGTGGCCGACGAGGAGCGCGTCCTGGGCCCCCTCTTTCGCGCGGTGGTCGAGAGTGTCGAGGAGGCGATCCTCAACTCGCTCTTTGCCGCCGAGACGACGGCCGGCCGCGACGGCCACGTGCGCTACGCCCTGCCGGTTGACCGGGTGGTCGAGATGGTGGTGCGCAGCCGGGCGGGAGGCGCGTGAGCAGGCCGGGCTGCGGGACGGTGCGCGCCCCCTACCGCGGATATGTCTCGCGGCAGGGACGCTTTGGGCGCGCCGTGCGGCTGCTCTCGGTCGAGGAAGTGGTTGCCTTCCTCCGGGAGCACCTCTATGCGGAGGAGGTGCGCATCACAGACGCCGGCGATCGCCTGCTCTTCCACGCGGTGGACGGCACGGACCTCTCCTCGCGGCTCGACGAGCTGGGGATCGACCTGCCGGGGATCTATGAGGCGATGCGCCGGGCATGGTTGGCGGAGGCGGAGCAGGAGGGGCCTGAGGAGGAGCGTGCGCCGCGCGAGCCCTGGGAGGCGCTGTACGACTCGATCGGGCTCTCCTCGGGCGAGATCGGGATGCGCCAGCGGGCCAAGCGCGCCTGCCGCGAGGCGCGCACCGTAGCCGGCGTGATCGAGCTACTGGAGGGCACCTACTTCGACGCCCACTTTGAGACCGAGGACGGCAGCCGCGCGTGGCGCTACTTCGACGCGGCCGACTGCTCGGCCCGGGTGCTGCGGCGGGTCGGGGAGGACGCCTGGCAGGAAGGGGACCGGCGGGTGCGACTCGATCCGGCGGCGCGGGTGCGGCACAAGGGGTCGGGCGAGGACGTCCACCTCTTCCTGCTGCTGGACCCACCCCCGGACGGCTAGCCGCGCCGCGCTGCGGTCACTTTCTCCTCAGCCTGTCGAGCCAACTCTCTTTCTTCTTCTCGGGCTGCACGGCAGGCGGCGGAGCAGGGGGAGGGTGCACCACCTGGGTACCCGCGGGCTCGCCCGAGGGCGACAGGTCCTCGCCGTCGCGCGCACGCCAGACGCGGAAGGGGTTGACCCACAGGCGAGAACCGCACCCTTCCTGCGGACAGGGTATCTCGCTGCCCAGCCACTCCTCATGGGCCACTGAGCGCCGCCCGCAAATGGGGCAGAACAGCGCGAGCCCTTCCTTTGCCATGCGCGCGGTCACCACAGCCGGTCCATATTCGAGCCCGATCAGCTCCGCCCTGTACACAGCGCCCCCGGCGTCGCCGGCTGCCAGGCGCGGCTTGCCGGGGTGTAGGGCCATCGATATGAGGTCGCCCGGTAGCTCAAGCTGTGCCACCACCTCCCCGGTCAAGGCATGCCAGACGCGCACCGTGCCGTCCCTGCCGGCGGAGACGACCATGCGCCCGTCTGGCGTGAACGCGCATGCCGTCACGGCGCCCGTGTGGCCTTCCAGCGTGCGCAATAGCCTGCCCGACGCCGCGTCCCACACCCGCACCGTCTTGTCCCTGCTGCCGGAGGCGATAAAGCGCCCGCAGGGCGAGAAGGCGCAGGCAGCTACTGCGTCGGTGTGTGCCTTGAGAGTCAGAACCTTCTCACCGCTGACGACGCTCCAGAGCCTCAAGGTCTTGTCCGCGCTGCCGGAGACGAGGAAGCGCCCGCCCGGACTAAAGCTCAGGGCCACCGCGTGGTCGGTGTGGCCCTCGAGTGTGTAGGCTGCCTGGTTGGTGGCAATGTCCCATAGGGTCACTGCCTGGAGTGCCGTCGCGATCCGGGACCCGTCGGGCGAGTAGAAAGCGGCGAAGATGGTGCCTAGGCGGCTCCTGCTGCCCTGCCTTTCTCCTGTGGTCGCGTTCCACATTAGGAGGTTTCCCTCGCGATCGCCCGTGAGAAGGATGCCTCCAAGCGCCGAAAAGGTACAGCACAGCACGTCCCAGGTATGGCCCCGCTGAGTGCGCAGCAACCGGCCGGTATCTGCATCCCACATGCGCACTGTAGTGTCGTCGCCGGCTGAGGCGATGAGTCGCCCGTCTGGCGAAAAGGCGCAGGCATTCACCCACCCGGCGTGTCCCTGATCGCCCGGCGTTTCGACCTCCGCAGCGGCCTCCCACAGCCGCACCGTCCGGTCGGCGCCGCCGGAGAGTACCATCCGCCCGTCGGGTGAGAAGGCACAGGCCTCTACCCAACCCGTGTGGCCCTGCAGGGTATGGAGAAGCTTGCCCGTGGTGGTCTCCCACAAACGCACCGAGTCATCCACACCGGCGGAGACGATCCTGCGCCCGTCCGGCGAAAAGGCGCAGCCCTTCACCATCCCGGTGTGGCCCTCCAGCGTGCGGAGCGAACGGCCGGTGCTTGCATCCCACACGCGCAGTGTCTTGTCGTGGCTGGCCGAGACGAGAAGGCGGCCGTCGGGTGAGAAGGCGCAGGCCGCGACCCAGTCGAAGTGGCCCTTGAGGGCACGCAGCTCCCCTTGCCGCGTGTCCATGTCCCAGATCCGCAGAGTGCTGTCCTGGCCCGCAGAGACCAGCAGGCGTCCATCGGGCGAGTAGGCCACGGCACGCACGCCGCCCGGATGGCTTCCGAGGGTGCCCGCGTGCCGCCCGCGGGCCCGGTCCCACATCTCGAGCGTCCCGTGCATATCGTCGCCGGAGAGGATCGTGCGCCCATCCGGCGCGAGCGCGCACGCCTGCACCCACCACCCCTGGCCGGCCCTGATGCTGAGCACACCCTCGCCCGTGTCCACATTCCAAAGGCGGACCGTGCTGTCCCGGCTGCTGGAGAGGATCCAGCGCCCGTCCGGGCTGAAAGCGCAGGTGAGCACCCAGTCCGTGTGTCCCTTTAGCAGTTGCAGCGGGTGACCGGTGGCAACCTCCCACACCACCAGCATCTTGTCCTCGCCGCCGGAGACGGCGAGGCGCCCGTCGGGGGAAAAGGCGCAGTTGTGAACGCTGCCGGCGTGGCCCTCGAACGTGCGCACGAGTGACTTTGACTCCCGGTGCGGTGTCTCCAGGTGCAGCCACGGCCGCGCACCCGGTGCGCTCCGCCGTGCCAACTCGGGGGTGAGGACGTGCTCCACTGCCTTCCCCTCCCACTGCAGCCGGTTGTACATCTGCTGCCACAGCAGATCGGGATGCAGGGCCAGAACGTGCGCCTCGCGCGACAGGGCACGCGAGAAGGCAGCCAGGACCCGCCGCCGCTCTCCAAGAACACCGTGGCTGTTCCGGTCGCTCATGCAGCGCTCCCTACCGGCACCGTACGACGAACGGATTCAGCTTCAGCCGAGTGCCGCAGCCCGGCTGGGGGCAGGCGATCACCTTGTCGAGCGTCTCCTTCCTCACCGGAGACGACTTGCCACAGACCGGGCAAAAGACCGACACTCCGGCCTCCGTCTCCCTCGCCGTCACGATGAGCGGCGCGCGGCTGCCCGTCCCGGCCTCTTCCCCGCCCGGCAGCACCTCCAGCGCCAGCCGCAGGTCCTCCTGCAGCGCCTGCACCCCGCCGTAGCTCTGGGTGACACGGCCCCTCTCATCCCTCTGCTGCTGCACACCCACCCCGGCAGCCTTGCGCTCCAGGAACGAAAAGTCGGTCAGTGCCCCGTACAGCTCGTCGTGCCGGCCGGCGTGTGCCAGGTGGAAGGGCAGCTCGCTCAGGCTGTGCGCGTGGTGCCCCGTCCACGAGCCGTCGCCGTCCGGATCGGCCTTGGCCCGGAAATAGTCCGCCAGCCGCTCGTGGTGGAGGGCATCCTGGCCGTCCGCGAGGTATGCTGCCGCCGCCGCATCCCGTAGTTCGCGGTGGTAAAAGGCGAGCGCCGGGACGCCCTCGACCATCCGCTGCGCGAGGTAGGGTGACAGGTCAAAGAAGAGGCGTGACCAAAGTACCACCGGCAGCCGCGGGCCGTCCGGCTGCGGAAGGGCCTCGGCAAGGAACGTGTTCCGCTCCTGGGGCCGTGTGCGGATCTCCCGCAGCCATTCGATCGTTTTGGCCTCTTCCTCTGCGGTGGGCTGCTCTGGAGCACCGCGCCGGTACGCGGCCGCCTGGCGCACCAGGTCGGGGGGCATGTGGTAGCTCCCTTCCATGAACCAGCCGTACACATCGAGGTCGCGCGACAGGAGGTCTACGAGCTCGTCCTCTGCCAGTCCGTAGCGCGAGGCGGCCAGGTAGCCCATGGCGCGCGACACCAGTACCGAGCCGTGGGCGGCCTCCAGCGCCAGCCGCGGCATCATGTTGTGCTCGATGATCCCGGCGACGCCGGTTGCCAAATCCTCCGACACCTGCCAGGAGGACCAGCGACGCGCTTCCTCGATGGCCAGCCTCAGGTAGAGTGGGTTGCGCTCCGACTGCTCGAAGCGGCCGAGAAGCGCCCGACGCTGCTCCGGCCGGAGCGTGCGTCCAGCACCGGTGAGCCACTGCCCCATCAACCCCTCGCCCTCTTGCGGCGACAGTACTTCCATCTCCTCCACCGTCCCCTGCCGGGCGCGCAGCGCGTCGAGTGTATCGCCCGGCCGGGTGGAGGCGATCACGCACACGTGCTCCGGCAGCTCCCCCGGCAGCCAGGCCAGGCTGCGGGCGCCCTGTGCGGCCGACAGCTGGTCAAGCGAGTCCAGGAAGAGCAGGAGAGGCCGGGCAGCGGTGGCGTGCTTCATGCGCTTGCCTAGCTCGGGGACCAAATCGCGGTAGTCGAGTGGAATGTCAGCCTCACTCTTGCTATAGCGGCGCGAGATCTCGTGAGTGAGGGAGTCGAGCAGGCCGCGCCCGTCGGAAGAGCCGGGGGTAGCGCCGATGAATCGGTAGACCACTGCGGCGCCCGGGTGAGCCTCTTGGGCTTGCTGGACCGCCTGTGCCATCAGCGCCGACTTGCCGCAGCCGCCGGCCCCTGTCACGCCCAGGGTGCGCCGGCTACCTCCTGACAGGTGCGCGGCAATGCGCGCCAGGAGCGCCTCCCGCCCGACAAAGTGCTGCCGCCGTTCGCCGGCAAAGCGCTGGTGGGCGTGCCCTTCCTCGTCCAGCGCCGGATCGGGCCGGATCGTCTCCTCTCCGGCGGCGGTGACTTGGTGGGGATGTTCGATCTCGGCCTGGATCACGCGCGCCAGGCATGCCTGCACCTCCTCGCACAGCCGCTCGATGTGATCCGTGGTGATGCCTGCGCCGGTCCACCGCGCCTCGTAGGTATGCACGTTGCCCGGCAGGTGCGCCGCCAAAGCCGCCTTCAGGCGGGCCTGTGCGTCCAGCGCCTCCGCGTCCACCGCCACCGACTCAGGGTCCAGGTCCACGAAATCCCGGAGCACCGGGCTGCCCCTATCCGGTAAGCCGGCGATGGAGCGGAAGAAGCAAAAGACATGCTCGCGTGCATCCGCCACTTGCGGCGCGCCGGCCGCAATCTCCTGCCCCGTCGCCGATAGGCTGTACTTGGGGAGGCGTTCTCCGTGCAGACCGGCTCTGCGCGCCGCGCGCTCCAGGGCCTGCCGCAGTGGGCGCTCGACCTCACGCTCCCAAGTCTCGAACTCCTCGTAGCGCGAGCCCTTTTGCCGCGGTTGCAGAATGTACTCCCCGTCCGGCAGGGCGTTGTGGTCGCAGCGGTACCACCCCTGCGCCCCAGGGGGAGCCCCCTCTCGCCAGCAGGCCAACTCGCGTTCCGGGCCGGCCATCCGCTCCAGCAGCAGGTGAAACTCCAGCGCGTTGACGGCGCGCGGCAGCGGCCGCCAGCCGTAGCGGTCGCCCAGCAGAACCAAGAAGTTTGGTCGCGGCGTCACCATCCGACAGCGCTCGATCTCGCCCAGGCAGATGCCCATTGCCTGCTGGTCCAACGAGGCCTCGCTGCTGACGCCCCAACGCAGGTCGATCACCTGGAAACGAGCGCCCCGCTCCTCGCACATCTCGCGCAGCGCGGGGAAGACCCGCTCCTGGAGGGCGTTGCGTTCTACCTTCAGGTCACTGAAGGTAGAGGAGACAAATAGGCGAAAGGTTCTTCCGGAGGTCGTCACTTTGGACTCCGCACATCACACGAAAGGGCCGGGAGCGCCGGTCAACCCAGCAGGGCGGCGTCAGCCGGCGCCGGCCTGTGCCGCGGCGGCGAGCGGCCAAAGTCGCCACTACGAGCGGAGGAGCGAACAGAGTCGCACCTACTCTGTGGGCGGGCTCAGTCACCCCCGGAGGCGTCCGGGACCACCTCCACGGCATCACCGGCCCGGACGGTTCCTCCTTCGAGCACGGCCACGAAGATGCCTTCGCGGGGCATCACGCAGTCACCTGCCTGGTAGTAGATGGCGCACTTGTCGTGGCAGACCTTGCCGATCTGTGTGACCTCGACGAGCGCCTCGCCGATGCGCAGCCGGGTGCCCACCGGCAGCTCGACCAGGCAGATGCCGCTGGTGGTGATGTTTTCCGCAAAGCTGCCGGCGTGGACGTTGAGGCCCAGGGCGCGCATCTTTTCGATGGATTCCCAGGCGAGCAGGCTGACCTGGCGGTGCCAGTTGGCGGCGTGCGCATCGCCCACGATGCCCCAGTCGGGGCGCAGCTCCGCCCGGCCGGCATCCCGCTTGGGGACACCCTTCTTCTGGCTCGTGCAGACCGCCAGCACCCGGCCCTCGTGATTCATGCTTCTTGCCTGTTCCATTCCCCGCTCTTGCCCCCGCTCTTGTGCGCCAGGCGCAGGCCGGTGATGGTCATGCCCCGGTCGACCGCCTTGCACATGTCGTAGACTGTCAGCGCCGCGATGCCGGCGGCCGTGAGCGCTTCCATCTCGACGCCTGTCTTGCCATGGGTGCGCACCGTCGCCGTGAGGTCAACCCACGCCTCGCCGCCCGACTCGCCCAGCACAAGCTCGACAGAGACATGGGTGAGGAGGAGTGGGTGGCAGAGCGGGATCAGCTCGTGGGTGCGCTTGGCTGCCTGGATGCCGGCGACCTGGGCGACCGTCAGCACGTCGCCCTTCTTGGCGGCGTTGGCCCGGATGAGGGCCAGTGTCGCGGGGCGCATGCAGACACGGGCGAGGGCGACCGCCACCCGCTCGGTGTCGGCCTTGGCGCCGACGTCGACCATACGCGCGCGGCCCGATTCGTCAACGTGTGAAAGCTCCATACCCGACCTTTCGTTGTGCCGTGCCGGCCCCTATCCGCCGATCTGTGACATGGTCCGGCCCTGGGGCACCCGCGCATCGCCCAGGTGGTGGCACATGGGCTTGAGCTGGATCGCCTGTGCCACAAGCTCGCGCGCCGCCTCCAGGCCTCCACCGGCCCGCAGCGCGGCGCGCAGGTCGACTTCCTGGTCCGAGAGGAGGCAGGGGCGCAGGCGGCCGTCGGCCGTCAGGCGCAGGCGGTTACAGGAGTGGCAGAAGTGCTCGCTCAGTGCCCCGATGAAGCCGATCGTGCCTTCGGCTCCGGGGATGCGGAAGTAGCGCGCCGGCCCATTCCCGACGGGCCCGGGGACCGGCTGGAGTGGGCCGAAGCGCTGCTCGATCTGCGCCCGCATCTCGGCCACCGGCACCGCGCCGCCCGCTGCCCAGCCGGTGCTGCCTCCGACCGGCATCCACTCGATGAACCGCATGTGCCAGCCGTCGGTCAGCGTCCTGCCCGCAAGGCCGGCGACCTCGTCGTCGTTCAGGCCGCGGATCACGACCGCGTTGAGCTTGATGGGTGCCAGGCCGGCTTCACGCGCCGCGGCGATGCCCGCCCAGACGTCCTCGATCTGGCCGCGGCGTGTCATGGCGGTGTAGCGCTCCGGTCTGAGGGTGTCCAGGCTGATATTGACGCGGCGCAGCCCGGCTTCGGCCAGCGCGCGTGCCTGCCCCGCCAGCAGCGTGGCGTTCGTGGTCATGGAGATGTCGTCGATGCCGGGGATCGCCGCGATCAGTTTCACAAAGCCGGGCAGCCCGAGTCGCGCGAGTGGCTCGCCGCCCGTCAGCCGCACCTTGCGGATCCCGATCTCGGCTGCGGCGCGGATGGCGAGGGCCATCTCCTCGTAGCTCAGGACGTGCCCGTGCCCCTGCTTTTGCACGCCTTCCGGCGGCATGCAGTAGACGCAGCGCAAGTTGCAGCGGTCGGTCACCGACACGCGCAGGTAGTTGATGGCGCGGCCAAAGTCATCCTGGAAGGGCACCGAATCGTGCTCCTAGCGGACTTGATTTGGCGACCTGTTCCGGCTCTTTGCGGCTCCTGTCCTTGTTTCGCATGCTTCGTCACCAACCGGTCCCGCATTCTACCCCGTGTCAGGCCGCAAATCAAGAGGGATGGGCGGCGGAGCCGGGCAGGTGTGCCGCAGCGCGGTCCCCGTTTTGACAATCGGCTTCCGGTGTGTTACATTTTTCACAGTACTTGAACAACCCGATCGCAGCATCTCCGAGCCCTGCCGCCTACGGGTGTGCAGCCTGGGACCAGGGAAGGATCCAGGGTGCGCCTATGGTGCAGGGCCGGTAGGGCCTGGCTGGAAACGGCCATGCCTCCCATCCTTGGAAAGGAGATGCGCTGACACCTGCCGCAGGCACGCGACCTTCCGCACATCCACGCCCAGCCTATCCTGCCGGCCTCAGCGCCTCATTTCTGAGGCGCTTTTTTGTTGCCCAGAGAGGGAGACTTGCCCGAAGGCGTGCCGAAAAGGAGCTCACCATAGAGGAAATCTGGAGAGGCCTCGTCGAGGCCGTCCGTATGATCTTGCATCTCGACCCTGACCTGCTCGAGATCGTGCTGATGTCGCTGCGGGTGTCTGGCATCGCGCTGGCCCTTAGCACGCTGATCGGCATCCCGCTGGGCGTGGTCATGGGGCTCAGCCGTTTTGTGGGCCGCAAGCTCGTGATCGCGCTGCTCTACACCGGCATGGGCTTTCCGCCGGTTGTCGTCGGCCTCTTTGTCTACCTGCTGCTCTCCCGGAGCGGGCCGCTGGGCAGCCTGGGCTGGGCGTGGGTGCCCAGCCTCTTTACGCCGGGGGCCATGGTCTTTGCCCAGACGATCATCGCCTTCCCGCTGGTCGCGGGCTTTACGATGGCCGCGGTCATGGGCGTCGATCCGGCGCTGCGCCAGCAGGTGCAGGCCCTCGGCGCAACCCGCTGGCAGACGGCTGCGGCCATCCTCTCCGAAGCGCGCATCGGGGTAATCGTGTCGATCATCGCCGGCTTTGGCAGCATCATCTCCGAGGTGGGCGCCGTCATGCTGGTCGGGGGCAATATCCAGCATTCCACCCGGGTGCTGACCACCGCCATCGTCCTTGGGACACGCCAGGGCGAGTTTGACCTGGCGATCGCCCTCGGTACGATCCTGCTTGCCATCTCCTTTGTGACCAATGTGATCATGCTGCGGCTTCAGGGAAGGACCTTTGACGAATGAACGACGTGGTGTACGAGCTGCAGCAAGTAACCAAAGCGTACGGCAGCCGCGTCGTCCTCAAGGTGGAGGGGCTGGAGGTGCGGCGGGGCGAGATCCTGGGCCTGGTCGGCCCGAGCGGCGCGGGCAAGTCCACCCTCCTTCGCCTGCTGAACTTTTTGGAGTCGCCCAGCTCGGGGACGGTGCGCTTCCTGGACCGTGCGTATGGCCCGGGGCAGGGGGTGCCGATTGCCGAGCGCCGGCGGGTGACGATGGTGTTTCAACGGCCCCTGCTGCTGAACCGCAGCGTCTGGGCGAACGTCCTGTACGGGCTGCGGCTGCGCGGCGAGCGCAGGACTGAGACCCGGGCGCTGGTGCAGAGCACGCTGGAAAAGGTCGGCTTGGGCGGAATCTCCAACCAGCGGGCGCGGACCCTGTCCGGGGGCGAAGCGCAGCGCGTCGCGTTGGCGCGGGCGATGATCCTGCGGCCCGACGTCCTCCTGCTCGACGAGCCGACGGCCAACCTCGACCCCTACAACGTGGGGTTGATCGAGGATATCGTGCGGACGCTCAACCGCGAGCAGGGCACCACGATGGTGATGGTCACACACAACGTCTTCCAGGCACGGCGCCTGGCCCACCGGGTGGCGCTCATGCTCGAAGGCCAGATCGCCGAGGAAGGGGACGTCCAGGGGTTCTTCGAATCGCCGCGCGATCCGCGCACGGCGGCCTTTGTGCGCGGCGAGATGGTGTATTGACCGGCAAGACCGGAAGATAGTGGACAGATAGGAGGAAAAGATGTCCAAGAAGATGTTTGGTTTGTTCATGGTACTGGCCCTGTTCGCCGGCCTGGTCGCCGGCTGCGGGCCCACCCCGGAGCCGACGGCTGTTCCGCAGCCGGCCGAGCCCACGGCCGTAGTGGAGCCGACCGCCGAGCCGACGGCCGTCGAGGAGGCCGACCTGCTCCTGGCGACCACCACCAGCACCGCCGATACCGGCCTGCTGGACTACCTGGTGCCCGAGTTCGAGGAAGTGTGCGACTGCAACGTGGACTATATCGCGGTCGGCACCGGGCAGGCGCTGGAGATGGGCGCCAACGGCGACGCCGACGTGCTCCTGGTCCACAGCCGCAAGTCGGAGGACCAGTTCGTCGCCGACGGCCATGCCAAGGAGCGCTTTGACGTCATGTACAACGACTTTGTCCTCGTCGGCCCGACAGATGACCCGGCCGGTGTGGCAGGCATGACGAGCTCGGTCGACGCTCTGAAGGCGATCGCCGGCGCAGAGGCGACCTTTGCCAGCCGCGGTGACAAGTCGGGCACCCACAACAAGGAGCTCTCGCTGTGGGCCTCGGCGGCGATCACCCCTACGGCCGAGATGACCTGGTACAAGTCCCTCGGTCAGGGCATGGGCGACACCCTCCTCTTTGCGCAGGAGAGCCAAGCCTACACCCTCAGCGACCGCGGCACGTGGCTGGCCATGGAGGACAAGCTGCCCGAGCTGTCGATCGCGGTCGGCGGCAGGGTCCTGACCGAAAACAAGGACAGCAAGCTGCTCAACCCGTACGGCGTCATGGCGGTCAATCCCGACACGCATCCTGGCGTGGAGTATGACCTTGCCATGGACTTTGTGGAGTGGATCTTGTCGGACGAGATCCAGGCGATGATCGCCGACTTTGGTGTGGAGGAGTATGGAGCGTCGCTCTTCTACCCCGGCGTGCCCGACGTCTCCGCCCCTGCACCGGCGGCCCCTGTGTTCAAGATCACGGGTCCTGCCCAGGAGTTGTCGTGGACCGAGGAGCAGCTGAAGGCGCTTGGCACGATCGATGTGCCCTACACCGCAAAGGACGGCACGACGACCACGTACAGCGGCGTGCTCATGAGCGTCCTCCTGGAGGCAGCCAACGCCCCGGAGGGCGCCACCCTCGTCCTCGTGGCCGGTGACGGCTTCACGGCCGAGGTCCCGCTGGCTGACGTTGCCTCGTGCGCGGACTGCATCGTCGCCTTCGACCCCGATGGCGGGCTGCGCTCCGTCCTGCCGAGCCAGGGCGGCAAAGCCCAGGTCAAGGACCTCGTCGAGATCCAGATCGCCGGCGGAACGCCGGCTGAAGCACCCGCCGCGGGCATCCCCGAGGGCGCCGCGCTCAAGATCACGGGCAAGGTCGGCCAGGAGATCGGCTGGCTGGAGGCGGATGTGCGTGCCATGGAGACCATGGAAGCGCAGTCGACCAACAAGTCGGGCGAGACCGAGACCTACACGGGTGTCCTGATGAGCAAGCTGCTGGAGCTGGCAGCACCGGCCCCGGACGCGACGACGCTTGTCTTTGTCGCCGACGACGGCTACACCGCCGAGGTCCCGCTGGCCGACGTGCTGGCCTGTGCCGACTGCATCGTTTCCTTCCGCAGCAACGGCGGTTTCTCGACCGTCCTGCCCGGATTCGCCGGCAGCGCGCAGGTCAAGGGGGTCATCGAGATACAGGTCAAGTAGCGGGCTAGGGGGCTCGGCCGGAGACCTTCGGGCATCCTATGCGAGGCGAGGTGCAGCGCACCCCCTGCGGGGGCAGGCCGTGAAGGTGCGCTGCACCTATGGTGCTTGAGGTGTGGGAACCTAGAGATGCAGCGACGAACCTATTACTCCACCCGTGATCTGCTGATGGTGGCCGCCCTGGCCGCGCTTGGCGGCGTGGTGGGCACGTATGTCAACGCCGTCGGCGACTTTTTCCAGTCAGTGCTCGGTTTCTCGGGCACGGCGCAGTGGGCGGCCGGACTGCATGTCCTGTGGCTGACGTTGGCCGTGGGGCTGACCCGCAAGCAGGGCGCGGGCACGATCACCGGGCTACTCAAGGGAGGGGTTGAGCTGCTTACCGGCAACACCCATGGGCTGCTGGTGGTGTTGGTGGACGTGGCAGCCGGGCTGCTGGTCGACCTCGGCTTCCTTCCTTTTCGCAACAAGGACTCGCTGGCTGCCTACTGCGCCGCCGGCGGACTGGCCGCGGCGTCCAATGTCTTTGTCTTCCAGCTCCTTGCTTCGCTCCCCGTCGACACGCTGGCTTACTGGGCGATGCTGCTGGTGGGGGGTGTGGCCCTGCTCTCTGGCGTGCTCTTTGCCGGGGTGCTGGGCAGGGGGGTGCTGGGCTCGCTGCGCCGCGCCGGGGTGGTCAAGGATGCGGCTCCGGTGCCGATGGGACGCCGCGCGTACCCGATCTTTTTGGCCGTCGCAGCCCTGCTGGCGGTGGTGTTGACGGTTTACCTGCGCGGCGCGCTGCGCGGTCCAGCAACAGTCCACATTGGCGGAGAGGTGGCTGCGCCGTACGACTATCCTGCCGAGCATGGCGACCTAGGCGCAACCACGGCGGAGGGGACGCTTCGCGAGGTGACCGGACAGTACAGGGGTGTGCCGGTCCGAGAGCTTCTCGCCGCGGCCGAGCCGGGGCCGTGCGCCGGCATGTTGTTGGTGCGCGCCACGGATGGCTATGCCTTTTTCATCGGCCTGGACGAGGTGCGCGACAACGATGCCCTGCTGCTCTCGCCACAGGGCGAGGGGGACGACGCCTCCTACAACATGGTCGGCGCGCTCAACGCCAAGGCCTGGGTGCGCGGGGTGAAGGAATTGGTCCTGGTCGCCACGTCGACGCTGGAGGTGAGCGGCGCCCTGGCAGCGCCGGCTCCTTACGACCCGGACGACTGGCAGTTCGACATGGACAGCACGCGCCTGGACCTGGGCGACGGCGCGCGCAAGCTGCAGGGTGTGTCGCTCGGCAAGGTGCTGGCGACCATGGAGCCACAGGACTCGGCTGAGACGGTCGTGGTCTACACGAGCGGCGAACCCCTGTCGCTGCCGCTGGTCGACGTGCTCAAGGACGACGACCTGCGGGTCTTTACCGTCATCGGCGACACGGACGTGACCTTTGCGCTGGCCCGCATGGACGGCGAGGTCCTGGCCCCCCAGGTCACGCGCATCGAGGTCCGATGATCTCTGTCGAAGGCCTGAGCTTTCGCTTCCGGGGCAGCGAGGCATATGCGCTGCGCGACCTCTCCTTGAGGGTCGCGCCGGGTGAGTTCCTGGTCGTCACAGGGCCGTCCGGATGCGGCAAGAGCACCCTCGCGCTCGCCATCGGCGGGTACCTCTTCCGGCAGTTCGACGGCGAGGCCGAAGGGCGCGTCAGCGCCGGCGGGATCGACGTCCGAAACAGCCCCATCTACGACACAGCGGAAATCGTCGGCCTGGTCCAGCAGAACCCGGAGGCCCAATTCTGCACCTTGACGGTACGCGACGAGGTTGCCTTCGGGCTGGAGAATCGCTGCCTGGCCCGAGACGAAATCAGGAACCGGATGGGCTGGGCGCTTGGCATCGTGGGTGCGGAGCACCTGCAGGATAGGGCGCTGGCCACCCTCTCGGGCGGGGAGAGGCAGAAGGTCGCCATCGCGGCGATGATGGCAGCCAAGCCGCAGGTGCTGATCTTTGACGAGCCGACCTCCAACCTGGACCCGACGGCCACGGCGGAGGTGTTCGGCGTCATCGAGCACATCCGGGAGAGGGCCGGCATCACGGTCGTCGTCATCGAGCACAAGGTAGACTATCTGCGGCGCTTTCGCCCGCGCCTGGTCGAGATGGAGGAAGGCCGGATCGTGCGCGACGGCGCCATGCCGCCGGCCGGCGGGAGCGGGCAGGCGGCCGAAATCGGCACTACGAACGGCTCAGGGCGGGTGGCTGACGTCGCTGCTGCGACTGCCCCTCTCATCCGGGTCGAGGAGCTGGACGCCGGCTACCAGGGCATCCCTGTGTTGCGGGGGCTCTCGCTGGAGGTGCGGCCCGGCGAGCTGGTTTCGGTCATGGGGGACAACGGCTCGGGCAAGACGACGTTCCTCCATTGTCTGCTTGGGCTGCGCCGGCCCATTCGGGGCCGGGTCGAGGTGGCAGGTCGTGACACCTGCCAGACGCCCGTCTCGGAGATGGCCCGCGAGGTGGGGTTTGTCTTCCAGAACCCTGACCACCAGCTCTTTGCCGACAGTGTATGGAAAGAGGCAACCTTTGCCGCCCGGAACATGGGCGTGCTGGACGCTGCGACGGAGGAGCGCGTCGGGCAGCTGCTCGCCCGCAGCGGTCTGGGCGACCGGCGAGACGACCACCCCTATCGCCTCAGCTACGGCCAGAAGCGCCGCCTGAACCTGATCTCGGTGTTGAGCTACGCACCGCGCCTGATCCTGCTGGACGAGGTGCTGATCGGCCAGGACCCGGCCAACGCCGCCTTCCTGCTCGGACTGCTGAAGGAGCACGCTGCGGCGGGCGGTGCGGTGGTCATGGTCAACCATGCGCCCGACGTCACGCGCCGCTACGCCAGCCGCCTGGTCTTTTTCGACGGCGGCACGATTGCGGTGGATGCCCCGGTCGATCAGGCATTCGACCGGCTGCGTGCCCTTGGGAAGGACGCCTATGCCGGCTAGACACAGCGGGCTACAGGCGCTTCGCATTGCCTACCAACCCGGCGACTCGTTCCTCCACCGCCTGCACCCCCTCACCAAGGCGGCATGGCTGGTCGTGGGCACGCTGCTCGTCTTCCTGGTGCGCAGCCCGTGGGCGGTGGCCGGGGCGGTGGTCCTGCTGCTGGCCGGGTTCCCGGCCGCCGGCGTGCGGCTGGGCCGCCTCCGCGGAGCGCGCCTGTTTGTGAGCACGGCGCTTCTGCTGGGGCTGCTGCAGGTGGTGTTCACCCGGGAAGGGCCTGCCTGGCTCACCGCCGGGCCCCTGACCGTCACTGCCGCAGGGGTGGAGGCGGGTGTCTACATCGCCGGCCGTTTCCTCAGCGTGATCCTGCTGAGCTACCTCTTTGTGCTGACTACCGAGCCGAACGACCTGGCGTACGCGCTGATGCGCGCCGGACTGCCCTACCGGTATGGGTTTGCCCTCATCACCGCGCTGCGGCTCGTGCCGACCTTTGAGCAGGAAGGGCAGATTGTCTACGACGCGCAGCGGGCGCGCGGGGTGCGCTACGACGTACGGAGCCCGCGCCGGCTCCTGACCCTGGCCCAGCAGTTCGTCCTGCCGCTGCTGGTCTCGGCGCTGGGCAAGGTGGACTCGCTCGCGGTGTCGATGGAAGGCCGCTGCTTCGGCAAGCATCCGACGCGCACGTTCCTGCGCGAGGTACGCGCAACGCGGCTGGATGCTATCGCCCTGGGGGTATTGGTGTTGGCGGTGGCGGGCAGCCTGGCCTGGCTGGGGGCAAAGTAAAACAACCGGAGGCTTACTGGTGAAGAAGACCTGGTGGATTCTGTTGGTCCTGGCTGCGCTGATCCTTGGCGGCGCGGCGGTGGCGGTGGCGACGGGGGCGAAGGTGGCCGCTCCGGCCCGCTCGGCGTTCCACTTTCCGTGGGCGCTGCTGGCCGAAGAGGCCGAGACGATGAACGACTGTGTCGAGTGCCACGAACCGGACAAGTTCCACACCTGTACCACCTGCCACGACGATCATGGCTCGGCAGAGATGGCGAACGTGCCCTTCGACGACCTGATCCTGCTGCAGGGGGATGTGCCAGAGCCGGGATACATCCCGGTGAACGAGATCCTGCCCTACCGCGACCAGCCCGGCACCCACGTGACGCTGCTCGACCTGCTGGCTGAGCAGGGCGTGACCGATTTCGAGACGATCACCCTCGCCTCGCGCGATGAGGGCTGGATCACCGTCGACCGCGCTAACCTGACCACGGAGGGGCTGCTGCTGCCCCACGTGGACGGCGTCCGTTTTGCCGCGGAGAACCTGCATGTTTCCACCTGGCTGAAGGGTGTGTGGCGGATCATCGTCGTCGGCCCCGAGAAGCCCCTGACCCTGGACGGCTACCGCACCTCGATCGGCCGGCTGCTGCTGGGACCGACGGCCAGTGCGACGATCGAGCAGACCGACGTGATGCTGCGAAGCGAGACCGACGGCCAGGTGCGCAAGGCCAAGACGGCCTCGCGCGTCGAGGGACCGGGCCTCGAGAGCCTGGTGGCCGATCCGGACTTTGACACGCTGCTGGTGCGCGACGCCGCGGGCGGGGAGCACACGCTGACCGCCGCCGAAGCCAAGGGGTCCGTCCTGGCACAGATGGGCAAGCAGGTCGTCCTCGTTCTCCCCAGCCGCAGCCGGGCGCAGTGGATTGCCGGCGTGGTCGAGCTGGTGTCGGAGGACTAGCCGATGGCCAACCGTGTGCGAAGGATGAGCGTGTTGGTCCTTGTCCTGCTCTTCTGCCTGGCGGGCTGTGGGCGCAGCTGGCAGGCGACTGTGCTTGCCCCGGACGGCAGCCCTGTGGCCGTGGGCGCGGATGCCCTGGAGGGGCTGGCGGAGTTTGGCGAAGAGCGCGGCATCCCCGTGGAGCGGGTGCTCTGGACGGCGGGGCACTCGGCCGTGGAGCGACTGGTCTTGACCGAGCCGAAAGGTGCCGTCCATGAGCTCGATTGGGCGGAGGCCGCCGGGGACGCCTGGTGGCAGGAGGGCGGGAAGGTGGAGGCCGGCGGGGCGCGCTTCCCGGTCGCCCGGGTGGAGGCGCGGCCGCCCGAGATGCTAAGCCGAGTGGAGGCCAGCATCACCGACATCGCGCCGACCGCTGCGGCGGTGCTGGGGCTGCCGGCCCCGGCACAGGCGACGGGCCGCGCCCTGGATGCGCCGGGTGCGCGCCGCGTACTGCTGCTGTTCCTCGACGGCTTTGGATACCTGCGCTATACCGAGGCGCTGGACGCTGGCCTGATCCCGAGCCTGGCGGCGCTGCCGGAACCCCTGCTCGGGCTGACTGAGTATCCGCCCAGCACCCGTGTGGGCACGGCCGCCCTGCTGACGGGTGCATCGTCGCGCGTCAACGGCGTGGACGGCCGCAGCACACGCAGCACTGAGTCAGAGACGCTCTTTGACGTGGCGGATGCGGCCGGCCTGGAAGTCGTCTCGGTGGAAGGCGAGGCGCTCGCCTTTAACTTGCGAGCGACCGAGATCCAGCTCTCCGGCGACCGCGACGGCAATGGGGGCACCGATGACAATGTGTTCGCCAATGCCCTCTCGGTGCTGGAGGATGGGATGCCGGACCTCTTCTTCGTCCACTTTCACGGCATCGACGATGCCGGGCACACGCACGGCATCCAGAGCCCGGAGGAGGAGGCCAAGATACAGGAGGTCGACGCGATGGTGGGCCGTCTGCTCGAGGCGCTGCCGGAGGATACGCTGACCGTGATCTTTGCCGACCACGGGATGCACCAGGTCGAGGAGGAGGAGAGGCTGGGCAATCACGGCAACTTGGTGGTGCGGGATATGTTCATCCCGATTTGGTTGGTACACAAGCCATAGAGTGCAAAAGGAGGAAAGAATGACTGGGAAGAAGTTGATCGTCGTGCTGTCGTTGTTGGCGGTGTTGGTGGCCGGGTGTGGCGGGGCAGCGCCCAAGGTCGAGTGGACGCTTGGCGTCAGCGGTGCGGTAGACACGCCGCTGAGCCTGAGCTTTGCCGACCTGGCTGACCTGCCCCAGTCGGAGCTGAGCGGCATACTGATGGAAAAGTCGCTCGGCGAGGACACCACCGGCGACTGGAGCGGTGTGGCCCTGGCAGAGCTGCTGGCAAAGGCGGGGGCAGCTGAGTACGTGAGCATCACTGCGGTCGCCAGCGATGGGTATGCCATCGAGATCAGCAAGGACGAGCTGCAGGATGCGATCGTCGCGCTGAAGGAAAACGGCAAGTGGATCGCCGAGGTCGACGTGGACCATGGCCCGCTCCGCCTGGTTTGCCCCCACACGCCCGCCAACCGCTGGGTGTACCAGGTGATGGAGCTCCAGGTCAATGCCGAAGCCGCCGGCGTGCCCGACGACGCCGATTTCAAGATCACGGGCAACGTCCAGACGGAAGTGGGTTGGACCGAGGAAAAGATCCGCTCGATGGACACCATCGACGTCGAGTACACCAACAAGGATGGGGAGACGGCCACGTACACGGGCGTGCGGATCAGCGACCTGTTGTCCAAGGCCGACCCCAAGGATGGGGCAGCCACGGTCGCGTTCGTGGCGGACGACGGCTACAGCGCCGAAGCGCCCCTGGCGGAGATCGAGGCGTGTGCCAACTGCATCGTCTCCTTCCGGAACCAGGGAGGCTTTTCCATCGTCGCGCCGGGCTTGGCCAGCAACGTGCAAGTCAAGGGCGTGGTAGAGATCCAGGTCAAGTAGGGCCCCCCAGCCCCGCCTGGCGGGTGCTCCGGCGCCCGCCAGGCCTTGACGCCCCATCCATTGCCCACTATACTCGGCCCACACGACGGAAGCGAGGGAGGGACACCATGGGCCTAAAGAAGGATGAGAGCGGCCGGCTGCACATCGAGACACCGCTGATGGCCGAGTCGCTGATGGACAAAGGGCTGCTGCGCAGCACCGAGACGGAGACCGTCTTCCGTGCGCTGCCGGAGCTGAACGTCATCAAGCTGGGCGGGCAGAGCATCATCGATCGCGGCCGGGCGGTCGTCCTGCCGCTGGTGGAGGAGATAGCGGCGGCACGGGCGCACCACCCGCTGCTGGTCATGACCGGCGGGGGAACCCGCAGCCGCCACGCCTACGCCATCGCGCTGGACCTGGACATGCCCACCGGCATCCTTGCCAAGCTGGGGGCGAGCATCAGCGAGCAGAACGCCCTCATGATCTCGCTGCTTCTTGCGCCCCATGGCGGCATCAAGGTTGGGCACGACGACGTCGTCAAGCTGCCATCCTACCTGGCGCTGGGCGCGATCCCGGTCATGCATGCCATGCCGCCCTACGGCCTGTGGGAAGAGCCACCCGCGCAGGGGCGCATCCCGCCGCACCGGACCGACAGCGGCGCTTTCCTCACGGCCGAAGTGGTCGGCGCACGCCGCTGCATCCTGGTCAAGGACGAGCGTGGCCTCTATACCGCCGATCCGAAGAAGAACCCAAAGGCCGATTTCATCCCCGAGATCGAGGTCGAGGAGCTGCTGGCGCTCGACCTGGAGGACCTGGCGGTCGAGCGGGCCATGCTCCGGGCGCTGTCGCGCTCGCAGACGGTGCGCGAGGTGCTCCTGGTCAACGGGCGCGTGCCGGGCAGCCTGACGCGGGCGCTGGACGGAGAGAACCCGGGGACGCGCATCTACCGGGCGTCGTAGCCCAGGGGGAGCTTGCCAAGAGATGCTCTTTGTCGGATTGGACGACACCGATACTCTCGAGACGCGCGGCACCGGCCACCTGGCGCGCGCGATCGCGGCGGCGCTGGCGGCAGACTACCGGGTGTTGGGCGTGGTGCGCCACCAGCTGCTGGTGGACCCGCGGGTGCCCTGCACCAAGAACAACAGCAGCGCCACCTTGCTGGTGGAGGCCGACGGCCATGGCGATCCCGCGCGCCTGGCGGACCGGGTGCGGGCGATGATGCTGGCCGATTTTGTGGTGGGCAGCGACCCGGGCTTGTGCGTCGCGGCCGGTGTCCCCGATGCCGTGTCCGACTTTGGCCGACGCGCGCAGCGCGAGCTGGTCTCGCAGGCGGAGGCCCGCGTGCTGGCCCGCGAGCATGGGATATGGCTGGAGGGCCTGGGCGGCACGCAGGACGGCGTCATCGGCGCCCTTGCTTCCGTGGGCCTCTCTGCGACCGGCGAGGCAGGGCGCTACGTCTGGACCGGGCGCATGCGGGAGCTCTGCGGACTGCAGCCGGTAGAAGCCCTCCTGGCGGCGGGCATTGCTGCCGTTCAGACGCCGGACGGCCGCCCGGTGGCGGAGGGCATGGTCAGCACCGACAGGCTGCGTCCCGCCCGGCGGGGCGGCCGCCCTGTCGCCGTCGTCGAGTGGGCGGGAGACCACTGGCTCCCGCTGAAGCTCGACTGACCCTTTGCCGTGGAGCCCCTCGTCCGCGCAAGCCAGGCCGCCTACCGCTACCCGCAGAGCGACCATGGCATGGCGCCGCTGTCGCTTGAGATTGGGCCCAGCGAGCGGTGGCTCATCTCCGGCCCCTCGGGCTGCGGCAAGTCAACCCTTGCGCGCTGCCTGACGGGCCTGATTCCCCATCTCTACCACGGCGCGCTGGAGGGCGAGGTCTGGCTGGACGGCCTGCGCACGGCGGAGGCGCCCCTATGGCAGCTGGCTGAGCGCGCAGGGCTCGTCTTCCAGAACCCTTCTGCCCAGATGCTGGCTCACTCGGTGGAAGAGGAGATCCTCTTCGGGCTGGAAAACCTGGGATTGCCGCGCGACGTGATTGCCCGCCGCCTGGAAGATACGCTGGCCCGCTTCGGCCTGGAGACGATGCGCAGCCGCTCGCCCCAGACCCTGTCGGGCGGCGAGCAGCAAAAGCTTGCGCTGGCGTCCATCCTTGCCCGGGAGCCGCCGGTCCTGGTGCTGGACGAACCCCTCTCCATGCTGGACTCCACTGCCTCCGTCGAGCTGGTCGATCACCTGGCGGAGCTTGCGATGGCCGGTCAGGCGGCCGTCGTCTGCGAGCATCGCGAGGAGTACCTGCAGGCCATTCCGGGCCTGCGCACGCTGCGGCTGCGGGGGGCGGATTTTGGGCCATCGACGGGGGACAATGGGCGATGGTGGAACGGCCCGGAGACCGGTCCCAGCGGCGCCGCGGGCGCACGGTTGGAGGTGGAGCACCTGGCGGTGACGCTCGGGGGCAGGCCGGTCCTGCGCGACCTGGGCTTTTCGCTCGAGCCGGGGCAGGTCGTGGCGGTCGTCGGACGCAACGGCGCCGGCAAGACGACACTCCTGCGCGCGCTTGCAGGCCTCCAGAAGCACGAGGGGTCGGTCACGGTTGGTGGCGCCCGGCCCGATTTCGGCCTGGTCTTCCAGAACGCAGATTTGCAGCTCTTTAACGCCTCCGTGCGCGACGAAATCCTCTTCCGCGTGAGTGAGCCCGACGTGGAGCGCTACGCCTGGCTGCTGTCGGTGCTGGGCCTGGCCCGTTACGAGGAGACGCCGCCGCTCCTCCTGAGCGAGGGCGAGAAGAAGCGCGTGGCGCTGGCGACCGTCCTCATGCGCGGGCCGCGCGACGGCGTCCTGCTGGACGAGCCGTCGCTGGGGCAGGATGCCGTCCACAAGGCGATGCTGCTCCGCCTCGCCCGCAACCTGGCCGATGCCGGGCAGCTCGTCATCCTGACCACCCACGACCTGACGCTCGCCGCGCAGGCCGACCGCCTGCTGCTGCTCGCGGCGGAGGGGTTTGTGGCCGATGGCCCGCCGGCCATGGTCCTGCGCGACGAGGCGGCGTGGGCAAGGCTGGGGCTCGTGGTGCCGGCGTGGGTGCTCCACCACCTGTCCCCTCCTGCGTCGGAGGCGGCCCCATGATCCGGCTTGGCACCGCGGGCAGGGCGCGCGGCTTGATTCTTGTGGAGCGCTCGCCGCTCCGCGGTGTGGACCCGCGCACCAAGCTCGCCCTGAGCCTGTGCGCCTCGCTCGCGGTCATGCTGCCCCTGGAAAAGCTGGCGGCGTTCCTCGGCCTCTACGCCGTTCTGCTCCTGTGGGCGCGCCTGCTGCCCGTCGCGGCGCAGCAGGTCTGGCGCCTGAAGTGGGTGCTGCTCTTTCTCTTCGTCGGCGACTGGCTGCTCGTCAGCCTCGACCTGGCCGTCGTCATTACCCTGCGGCTGATCCTCCTCTCTGGGGTCTTTGCGCTCTTCTTCGCCACGACCACACCGGCCGAGATGCGCCTGGCGCTGGAGTGGATGCGCGTGCCGCACCGCTACGCCTTCTCTGTCAGCCTGGCCTTTCAGAGTATCGGGCTGCTGGACGACGAGTGGCGGACCATACGGGAGGCGCAGCATGCGCGGGGCGCCTGGTCGCAGCCCAAGAGGTGGCGCGAGCTGTCCGCGCGCGTGCGCGACTTGATCTCGCTGACCGTGCCGGCCGTCGTGCTGGCGACCAAGCGGGCGTGGGCCATGACCGAGGCGGCCTATGCCCGCGGCTTTGATTCACCCCACCGGCGACCCTTCCGGCAGCTTGCCCTCGGCCGCCTCGATTGGCTGCTGCTCGCTGCTACGGTCGCCACGGCTGCCATCCTCATCCTGTGGAGGTCATGATGTCCCAACGAGTCCGGATCGCGATCCTCATCGGTGTCCTGGCCCTCCTGGCCGGCGCCGTCCTGGGCGTGGACGCGCTGCGCCGTTCCACCAAGGCCACCGAGCTGGCGCCCGGCGCCATTCCCATCTACGTCGAAGGCAAGCTCGTGGGTGGCTTCCTGCCCGAAGACCTGGCATCGCTGGAAGAGGTCAGCTTTGTGGATGGTGAGGAGGGCAAGACCCAGCAGGGCTGGATGCTGCGCGATGTGCTGCGGCTCCGGGTCCCGGAGCGCAAGCTCAAGCCCAAGACGCGCATCGTCGTCGCCAGCAGCAGCAGCGGCAAGTCGGCCGAATTGACCTGGGCAGAGGTGGACGATCCGGCCAACTGGGTCATGTTCGACCTCGCCGGCAGGGGAACGCTCAAGCTCGTGTCTGTCCTGGAGCGGCTGGACGTGCGCGACGAGTGGGTGCAGGACGTCGACCGGATCGACGTAGGAGGGGCGGAATGAGCCAGGAGCCACCCGCGGCCCAGCCGCCAGTCAAGGCACGCTACTTTTCGACCTTTCGCCTCATCCTGCTCGCGCTGTTTGCTGCGCTGATCGTCGTCGCCAAGGTCGCGCTGCGCCTGCCGCTGCAGATGCCCGGGCACTCTGGCATCTTCTGGATGGCGATCATGATCGTGGCGTCCGGGGTGGTGCCGAAGGCCGGCGCGCCGAGCCTGGTGGGGCTCACGTCGGGCATCCTCGCTGCCTTCCTCGGGCTGGGGGACGGCGGTGCCGTGGACACCTTTCTCTCCTACACGATGGTCGGCGTGGGTACGGATCTGGCGCTGCTCGTGCTGGGCCGCCGGCCCGAGAAGCTGGCCGTGGCGGTGACCGCAGCCATCTTTGGGCACTTTTGCAAGTTCCTGGTCAAGTGGGGGCTCAGCCTCGTGATAGGCGCGCCCGTTGGCTTTGTCGCCCTTGGCCTGGCGCGGGCCATGATCGGCTACATCCTCTTTGGCGCGTTGGGCGGCCTGCTGGGAGGGCTGACGCTCTTGGCCCTACGGCGCGCCGGGTTCTTTGCCTACCTGGCGGAGAAGAAGTAGACTATCCCTGGTTGGGCGTCCTATTCGATGGGAGCTGCAGTCTTGGGCGGGAACGCCGAGCGGATGGGGAGGTGCGGCTGCCCTTGGCCTGACGAAGGTGCAGCGCACCAACGGCAGGTGCACCGCACCAGGAGTGTGATGGAGAGATGCGGCTGCCCTTGGCCTGACGAAGGTGCAGCGCACCAAGGGCAGGTGCACCGCACCAGGAGTGTGATGGAGAGGTGCGGCTGTCCTTTTGCCTGACGAAGGTGCAGCGCACCAAGGGCAGGTGCACCGCACCAGGAGTGTGATGGAGAGATGCGGCTGGCGGTCTGCTTGGCTGTGCTCTGTTCTCTCGTGGCCGGCGCGGGGGCGATAGAAGCCGGCGGCGACGGCTGGAGCCCCACAGGCAGCCTCAACACCGCCCGCGCCTATCATACGGCGACGCTGCTGCCCGGCGGCCGGGTCCTGGTCGCCGGGGGGTATGCCTCCAGCAGCTGGCTCAGCAGCGCCGAGCTGTACGACCCGGTCACCGAGCTGTGGAGCTACACGGGCGCCATGTCGATCGCGCGCTCCGGCCACACCGCAACCCTCCTGGCAGACGGCCGGGTCCTGGTTGCCGGGGGCTACAGCCCGAGCGGTGGGTATCCGCCCAGTGCCGAGGTCTACGACCCGTCCACCGGCCAGTGGGCGGCGACCGCGCCGATGGTTGCGGGCCGCAGCCTGGCGGCGGCCATCCGGCTGGCGGACGGCCGGGTGCTGGTCACGGGGGGCTATGGCAGCGGCGGCTTTCTGCAGGGGACCGAGAACTACGACCCTGCGCTGGACCAGTGGAGCCCGGCAGGCGACATGAGCACGCCGCGGGTGGAGCACACCATCACCCTGCTAGCCGGCGGTGCCCTGGTGGTCGGGGGCCGCAGCAGTGGGAGTGACTTTCTGCCCAGCGCCGAGCTCTATGACCCGGACACCCACCAATGGCAGCCCACGGGCAGCCTGGGCTTTGCCCGAGCGCTGCATTCCGCGACCCCTCTGTTCGACGGCCGGGTGCTGGTCGCCGGTGGCAACAGCCTCCCGGGCGGCGGGTATGTGGCCGCAGCGGAGCTGTACGACCCCGCAACCGGCCAGTGGACGGTCACCGGCAGCCTGGGCGCTGCCCGTGCCTCGCACACAGCCACGCGGCTGCCCGACGGAAGCGTGCTGGTGGCAGGCGGCATCAACGACAATGCCTGGCTGGAGAGCGCGGAGTTGTACGACGCGGCAGCGGGGCAGTGGAGCGATACCGGGAGCCTTGGCGCCGCGCGCTGCGGCCACACGGCCACGCTGCTGCTGGGCAGGGGGGTGCTCGCCGCCGGTGGCTCCGCCGGCATTGCCCTGGCGAGTGCCGAGATCTACGCCTGCGAAGGCATGGGCCATGCCATTTTCCTGCCGTTGGTGCTCCGCGAGGAAACGGGAGGGGACCGGTAGGCCTGCGCCGGCCGCTCCTCGGCCTACGGAAGCCGGCGAAAGAGGGAGTAGAACTGGGGTGAGCGCAGCAGGTGAAACTCGCTGCGCAGATGCTCCAGCGGCAGGCCGGCGGCCATCTTCTGCAGCCGGCGCGGCGTGATCTTGTGGCAGTGTACTTCGGCCGCCTTGGTGGGGTCGCCGTACAGGATCACTGCCGAGGGCACCGCGTAGAGCCCCTTCACCGGCTCGGCCGGGTAGCAGAGAAGCAACTTGCCGCCCGGCTTGACCACGCGCGCCATTTCGGCGAGCGCCTGCTCGATGGGCGGCACATGCTCGATGGCATGGAAGGAGCAGAGCAGGTCAAAGCTCGCGCCGGGAAAGTCGAGCTTCTCGGCGCGCATCACGAAGAGGTTGGGTGCCACCCCCTGCTCGACGGCGTGGGGGTTGGCGTCGATCCCAACTGCGTCCAGCCCCTGCTCCAGGAAGCACTGGGTGAGAAACCCGCGCCCGCATCCCACCTCCAGCAGCCGCATGCCGGCTGAGGGCTGCAGCAGGCGGAGTGCCGTCCGGACGTGGCTCGTGTCCCGGCGGTTGCTGAGGGCGTAGCGCAGTGAGGTATAGTCCATGGTCTCTGCCAGGCGACGCCGTCCATTGTAGCAGAGGGCGGCCCGGATGTCCAGCGGCGGCCGCGGTGCCTCGTTCTTTCGGGGCTCGGTCAGAGACCTCTGCCCATCGGGGGGAGGGCGGGTATGGAAACCCGCCCTACAAAGGCTTCGGCCATCGGGGGGAGGCGGGTATGGAAACCCGCCCCACAAAGGCTTCGGCCATCGGGGGGAGGGCGGGTATGGAAACCCGCCCCACAAAGGCTTCGGCCATCGGGGGGAGGGCGGGTATGGAAACCCGCCCTACAAAGGCTTCGGCCATCGGGGGGAGGGCGGGTATGGAAACCCGCCCTACAAAGGCTTTGCCCATCGGGGGGGAGGGCGGGTATGGTAACCCGCCCTACGGCCGGCGGTTAGCCAGGGTGCACCGCACCGGGGCGGGCACGGGTCGACCTGCCCTTCGACGCGCAGCCGTCCCCGGCCTACGGTAACAGGTACATCACGGTTGCGCCCGCTTCGTCGAGCAGTGCCAACCCGCCCCTCTGAATCTCAAAGCTGCGCACCTGTTCCAGGCTGCCCAGGAATGTGCTCTCCAGCTGCATGAGGCCCTCTGCCCCGCAGTACATCTTGGTGGCGCCGGGCGAGTCGTAGGTCAACCCCGCCCCTTCCTGGGCATAGCCGGCAAAGTAGGTGTTGCAGCCCGCCTTGCCTGTGGCCTCGCCGCCGGCAAAGCCCATCGTGAGCTCTACGCCCTCGGGGACCGGTGTCTCACCCACGAGCGCCACCTTCCACGAGGACCCGTCGAGGTTTGCCGCCTGTGGCTTGCCAAAGACCAGCGCGACTTTGCCCGACTCGTCCAGGAGCCGCAGCGTATTGCCCTCCCTCTGGAAGGAGCGAACCGTGCCCAGGGCGTCGGTGTACGCCTTCTCATACTCCATCACGCCGTCGCAGTACATCAGGGTGGAGACAATCTGCCCCAGGGTGAGCTCTGTACCCTTCTGGACATAGTCGGCGCCGTAGCCGTTGCAGGGCCCGCTGCCGCCGGCCTGAGCCTTGTCAAAGCTCAGGGTGATGAGGACGTGCAGGGGCAGCCTTGCGCCGTCCATTTCGACGAGCTGCCAGCCGGTGCCGTCCAGCGTGGGCACGGCCGTGCCGGCGCAGGCCGCCAGCAGCGCGGCGAAGAGAAAGAAGAGCGAGAAGACGGAGAGAGCGACTTTCATGGTCCCGGATCCTTTCGTGCTTGTTCCGGGTACAAGACGCCGCACCCCCGCGGATGGTTCCCTGGGGCTGCGCCTCGGGCGGCAGTTCCTGCGGATGTCCCAACCGGGGAACGCGCAGCATAGTCCTGCTCTAGGGCGAGGCGGCGCAGCGGAAGCCGATGTCGGGAGTCTCGGTCCACTGCGGGCCCAGGTTGCGATTCGCCACGCGGGCGGCCTCCCAGTCCTCTGACCAGGCGCCGCCACGCAGCACCTTGTAGTACCCGGTTGGCGGGCCCTGCGGGTTGGCATAGGGCGACTCGTCATAGTAGGTCTCGCCGTACCAGTCGCTCACCCACTCCCAGAGGTTGCCGGAGATGTCGAGCGCGCCAATGGGGCTCACGCCGGAGGGGTAGCTCCCCACCTGGCTCGTGTCGTTCACGCAGGGGAGGTAGGGGGCCCAGGCGCCCACATAGTTGAGACGATCGCAGGTCGGCCCGTCGCTGCCCCAGGGGTACATCCTCGTATCGCTGCTTCCGCGCCCTGCCCTCTCCCATTCGGCCTCGGTGGGCAGCCGCTTGCCGGCCCAGGCGCAGTACTGGGCGGCGTCGAACCAGGAGATGTGGAGGACCGGGTAGGCGGAGTAGAGCGGATTGCCGTAGTACCAAGGCCGGGTGAAGGAGGAGTCCTCGGACGGCGGGTCGCACGCGCCAGCGCCGACGCACTGGGCGTACTGGGCGTTGGTCACTTCGTACCGATCGATGTAGTAGGTGTCTAGGTACACGTTGTGCAGGGGCAGCTCGTCGGGGCCGCAGAATTCATAGGGGTTGGCGGTGTCGCAGCCCATCTGAAAGGCGCCGGCAGGGACGAGGAGCATGTCAGGGGGCAGATCGGGAACGACGTGAATGGTGAGGTCCTGGCTGGCATAGTAGGTCTGGCCCTGGAGAGTATAGCTCACGTCAAAGGTGACCGTGTGGTCGCCGACGTCGTCGACACCGGCCCACCAGTCGAGTTCACCGCCGTCGCAGGCGGAGGGCTCCTGGGTGCACAGGTCCCCCGAGATGGTCACGACCGAATCTTGCTGGTACTCTCCGCTGAAGAGCCCGGCCCAGTAGATGCGTCCTGCAGGGACCTGGACGGGATCGCCTGGGGCAACGGTGACTTCGTCGACCGCGACGCTGAGCCGGAACTGCTCCCAGGGGATGATCCAAGGCCACTCAGAGTCGTCCGGGACAACGGAGACGCCGGCCGAGTCGTAGCTTGCTTCCGAGAGGCCGACGCAGCTGTAGCAGGTGGGGCCCTGCGCCGAGCCCTCTCCTTCGCCGATGGCGGTGTAGCCTCTCTGATCGCCCGCCTGCTGCAGTGCATACGCGGCGATTTGCGCCCGGTCGCCGGAGAGGAGAGCAGGGTGGCGCCTGGCGCCCATGTAGAGGTCATCGGGGGCGGCGATCAGGTCGTCCAGGTTGCCTACCTCGACACCGCCCTCCCAGGGCCAGCATCCAGGCCGGATTGCGCCGCCCTCCACAGGGTGCGACTGGACGATTGTGTGGCCGTCGTTGCCGTCAGAATCGGCATCCTCAGTGCCGAGGTAGAGGGCTGCGTGGCCGGGGAACCAGGAGTGGTCGACCATGGCAAAGAGCAAGTCGCCCTTTTCGATCAAATCGCCGGGAATGCGCAGGACCACCTGGACCCACTCGTCGATGTAGGCCACCAGCGTGGAGAAGTGGGGCACGGCGAACTTGACTTGGTTGCTCCCGGTGTTGCGGGAGACTACCTGCACCGGCTCCCAGATGCCCGTGCCCTCGCCATAGAGGTAGCCGTTGAGGAGCTCCTCGTAGCGGCCGGCCGGCTCCTGGTAGGTGAGGCTGAGGGTGGCAGGTGTGTTGAGGGTGAGGCCGGAAGGCCCGAGCTGGAAGAGTGCGAGGCCGCGCAGGCCGACATCGGGTGCCGCCTTGACGCGGCCCAGCGTCAGCCAGGTGTCCTCGTCGAGCGCGCCGGGCGGGATGGTGAGGGTGGCTGTGCCGAGGGTGAGCGACCCGCCCACATCGGACGGAATCCGCTTCGTGACGACCTCTGTGCGCGAATCGTAGTCGCGCGCCATGAAGGGAAACCAGACGGCCGCAGGGCCCGGCGCGGCCTTGGGCGCGAGGGAACCGCACAGACCGGCGCAGGGTGTTCCCGGGGATTCCCGGGTGGAGCTGCCGGTGGGAGGGCCTGCTTGGACGGCGGGCGAGGGCGAGGCCATCAAGGGCAGGAGCAAGAGGAAGGGGAGAAGAAGGGCCAGTGGGCGGCGGAAGGATCTACACTTCACAGAAGTCCTCCTCATCGTCGTTCGAGGTGTTTGCAGAGGTGTCTGGGATTGGCCAGTTGTGTCCGAGCAAGCCCAGCGGACGCGGAGCACGCAAGGGTGTCAGGCAGCCCTCGTCTAGCCGAGCGGGTAGGTACCCCAGCGGCGCACCGCCTCGAAGAGGGCCAGGACGTTCTCGACGGGCGTGTCTGCCTGGACGTCGTGCGTGGGGGCGGCGAGGTAGCCGCCGCCCGGGCCGAGCTCGGCGATGCGCCGCCGCACCTCGGCCTCGACGTCAGTGGGCGCCCCATGCGGCAGGACCTCCCGCTGATCGATTGCCCCGCAGAAGGCCAACCTCTGCCCGTAGATTGCCTTGAGCGCCGCCGGCTCCATGCCCCGCGCCGTCACCTGCACCGGATTCAGCACCTGGATGCCCATGTCGGCCAGCTCGCCGACGAAGGGCAAGATGGAGCCACAGGAATGGTAGGCCAGGATGATGTCCGGGCGGGCGGCGCGGTAGGCGTCCAGGACCCGCTGGAGTCGAGGCTTGAGCCACTGGCGCCACATCCGGGGCGACAGCATGGGCCCGGGATCCATGCCAAGGTCGTCGCCGGTGAGCAGGGCGTCGGCACCCAGCTCGATCAGGGCAAGGCCGATGCCGGTGCTGTATTCTGCCACAGCGTCCAGGAGGGGGCCCACGTAGTCACGGCCCAGGGCCATGTCGGCCAGGAAGCGCTCCAGCCCGACCAGGTTCCACGCCATCTCAAAGACGGTGCACTCGATGATGCCCAGCAGTGCGTGAGTCGAGCCATAGCGCTCTGCCCGATCGCGCGCGATGTCAAAGCGGCCCGGTGCTGCCGGGTCGGGCAGCGGGTAGTGGGCCAGCTCGCGTGCGGAGTCGATGCCGGCCAGGGGCCGGCCGACGATCTCCAGGTAGGTGCCGAAGCGGTGCGGTACGCGCCGGTAGACAAAGCCCCACTCGTCCTCGAGGGTGCCGCCGGGGCGCTCGCGAGCCGGCCGCGCGTGCGGCGCCGTGGAGCCGATACCTACCACATCGTTCCCCAATGCCGTGAGCAGGGCGGCGTGCGAGATGCGGTTGGTGAGGTAGGCATCCAGCGGGTCGGCCGCGACGCCGGTCACCTCGGCCAGCCGCTCCGCCAAATCGGCCACGACCGTCACCCACACCGGCACGCGATCCGGCTCCCGGCGTCTCAGGGCAAGGATCGTGCGTTCTTTGGAATTCATGGTCCCGTCACCCCCTCCCCTCTCCCATTGGGAGAGAGGGGCACGAACGCGCCCGGATGAACTCGATCACCTCGCCGGCTACCAGGCCCCGGTCGTGGTCGAGCGTCGCGACGTGGTATGAGTTCTGGAGAAAGACCACACGCTTGTCCAGGGATGCGGCGCGCGCTGCCATCGCCGGACCGTTCCGCGCCGGGATCACCCGGTCTTCGGCCGACTGGAGGAAGAGAACCGGAACGGTGAGCGCCGGCAGCAGCTCCTCGACGATCTTGGCGAGCCCCATGACGTCCACGATCGTCGTGCGAGCCATCTCCCGGTAGGCGACCTCGACGGCGGCGGGGTCCTTGAGCAACCAGGTCTCATCCCAGCTCGGCACCACGTCGGGCAGGTCGCGGCGGAAGGCCATGGCGGCCAAGTCGGGGTTGTCGAGCTCGACGCCGCCGTTGATCGGAACGATGCCGCGCACAACCCCTGGGTGACTGGCGCCCAGGTAGAGCGTCAGGATGGCTCCCATCGAGAGCCCGACCACGAAGACCTCGGGGCAGCGCTCGGCGAGCGCCAGGAGGTGGTCCTCGGCGGCATGCACCCAGTCGGCGGCACGCGTGCGGCTCAGGTCGGCTGCGCGTGTGCCGGCCCCCGGCAGCAGGGGCGCAAGGGCCGTGATGCCCGCTGCCTGCAACCGATCCCCGAGGTAGCGCATGCTCTGGCAGGTGCCGCCCCACCCGTGCAGGAGGAGGCAGCCCACCGGTCCCGCCTCCAGCAGGAAAGGCTCTGCGCCCGGGAGAAGGGGACCTCGATCCACCTGCGAAAGGTACTGCTCGAGTCGATTCACAGTCATGGCCTTTCCGCCCCTGGGCCGGGGCCGGGCCCTACTTGAGCGCGCCGGCGGTTAGCCCGCGGATCAGGTACTTCTGGAAGAAGATGTAGACGATGATAGGCGGCACCACCGAGATGACGATGCCTGCCGTCAGCTTACTGAAGTCAAGCTGGAAGGTGTTGGCCATGACCATCACGCCTAGCATGACGGTGCGCATCGCCTCCTCTTGGATGAAGGTGAGCGCCACCAGGTACTCGTTCCAGAACCAGACAAACTCGAGGATGGTCATCGTCACCAGCCCGGGCGCCGCCAGGGGAAGGGCGACTTTCCAGTAGGCCTGGAAGCGGGAGCAGCCGTCGATCAGCGCTGCCTCTTCGATCTCGACCGGCACCGTCTTGAAAAAGCCCGTCAGGATAAAGACGCCGAACGGGATGGTGAAGGCCACGTAGAGCGCGATCATCCCGCGGTAGCTGCTCAGGAGGTCGAGCCCGCTCATCAGGCGGTAGAGGGGCACCAAGACGACCTGGAGCGGCAGCATCACCCCGGCGAGAAGGAAGAAGAAGAGAGCCTGCTTTCCCAGGAAGCGCATGCGCGAAAAGGCATACGCCGCCAGCGACGAGACGCCGACGCTCAGCACCACCGACACGGAGGCGATGGCCAAGCTGTTCTTGTAGTAGTCGCCCAGGTGCGCCTCCTTCCAGGCCTTGGCGTAGGCATCCAGGCGCAGGCTCTGGGGCAGTGCCACCGGGCTGGCCGATATCTCGGGCATGGTCTTGAAGGTATTGACCAAGAGCAGGTAGAAGGGGCTCAGCCAGGCCAGGCACAGGAGCACCACCAGCAGCTCCAGGACCAGCCGGCCGGCCCGGACGCGCCCCCACCGGATGCGGGGCCGCTTGTCCGCGCTCGCGCTCATGCCTCCTCCTCCCCCCGTGTCGCCCAGCGGATGTAGATGATCGAAAAGCCGAGGATGATCAGAAAAAGCACCACGGACATGGCCGCGCCGTAGCCCATCTTGTAGTGGCGGAAGGTGTTGGCGAACATCCACGTGGCGATCATCTCGGTGGCGTGGTTCGGGTTGCCCCGCGTCAGCGTAAAGATCAGGTCAAACAGCTTGAGCGCGTCCATGGTCATCCACACCACGACGATGATCATGGCCTGGCGCACCAGCGGCAGCGTGATCTTCCAAAAGCTCTGCCAGCCGCTGGCCCCGTCGACCCGGGCGGCCTCGAAGAGGTCCACCGGGATGGACTGGATCGCCGCGTAAAAGATCACGATGGCAAAGCCGGTGAAGCGCCAGACGCCCGGCACGAGCGCGGCAGCCAGGGCAGTGGCCTTGTCGCCCAGCCAATCGTGCATCCAGCCCTGCAGCCCCACGGCCTGGAGGAGGATGCCGGGGGCGTCGATGCGCGGGTTGTAGATCCAAGACCAGATCGTGCCCACGGCCACCATCGCCACCAGGTAGGGCAGGAAGATGACCGACCGGTAGACGCCGCCACCTCGCAGGCTGGAGAAGAGTGCGGCGAATCCCAGGCCCAGCGCCGTGGGCACCACCGCCAGGACCAGGGTGGAGATGAGCGAGTTGCCGAGCGACTGCAGGAAGACGGCGTCGGTGGTGAACATTTCGACATAGTTGCGCAGCCCGACAAAGGTCATCTCCTTGCCCAGGCCACTCCATTCGAAAAAGCCGTAGTAGATCGATTGGACGACCGGCCAGAAGACAAAGACCAAGTACACGAGCAGGGCAGGCAGGAGGAAGAGGTAGGCCGTGCGCATCTCCTGCCGTTGGCGACGTGTCCGGCCCCGATGTGGATGTACCACGGACATGGGCGACTCCTCAAGGTGTCAGGAGCGGAGGCGGGTATGGAAACCCGCCCTACAACTCAGGCTTCGACGGCTGGGGCTGTCCAGAAAGCACGAGACCTGACATGCTGAGCGCGGCGATGCATCTTGTTGACTGCGTTTCAGGCGGAATCAGAGATTCCTCGGTCGCTGCGCTCCCTCGGAATGACAGTTCTTTGACAGCCCCAGCCGGGTAGCTACGCCTCCCCCTGCGGCACGCCGACCCAGGGCACGGTGTCTGCCACCTTCTGGGCGGCGTCCATGGCCTGCTGCATCGTCTGCGTGCCGTTGAGAACCGCCTGGATGTTGGAGAAGATGGCGGTGACCACCTCGGGATGGAACTCGAGGTCGAGGTGGGCAAAGGCGTCGTACTTTTCCACCGTCGCGAAGATCTGCTGGCTGAGCGCCGGCAGCGAGCTTTCGGCCCCACGGATGGTGGGGAACCAGTCGATGGAAGCCCACTTTTTCTGCGGGCCCTCCGAGATGATATAGTCCAGCCACTTGGCGCCCTCATCGGGGGCCGGGTTCTTGGCCGAGATGGCCTGCACGCCCTCGACGTAGAGGTCGTTGGCGATCGCGATCTCCTTGTGCACTTGGGGATACATAAAGAAGCCGAGCTCGAAGGGTTTGTCGCCCCAGAGCTGCGGCAGGAGCTGGAGTGGGACAAAGTGGTGAATGAGCGTCATGCCCACCGTCCCGGAGGCCATCAGCCCCAGCCAGCCAAAGATGTCGAGGCCGTTGATGTCGCCGTTCATGTAGCCTTCGTGCTGGAAGATGTCGGTCCACATCCGCTCCAGTCCGGCGACGACGCCCTTGTCGTTGAGTGGGACTTGGCCGCGCACGACCTTTTTGCGGTAGTCGTTGCCGTTCTCGCGGGCCACGGAGCAATCCCACCACCACTGGGTCCAGCCGCCCTCCTTGTTTCCGAGGCACAGTGGCAGGAAGCCGGCGGCTTTGATCTTGTCGCAGTAGCCGAGGAACTCGTCCCAGGTTACCACCTCGGGCGGCTCGATGCCCACCTGTTGGAAGATGTTCTTGTTGTAGTAGATGCCGGCCGTGCAGAGCTCTGTCGGCACAAAGTAGTACTTGCCCCCGATGGTGATCAGCTTGGAGGTGCGCTCGTTCAGCCGCTCCAGCCACTTGTACTGCTGGTAGTAGCCAGAGACGTCTGCCACGAGGCCCTCCTCCACGAGGAACTTCATCCAGTTGCCGCCGTAGCCGTAGAAGAGGTCGGGCGGATCGTCGGAGGCCATGGCCACCTTGATGGTCGACTTGTAGTCCTCGTCGCCGAAAAAGTTCTGCTGCAGCGTGATGTTGGGGTTGGCTGCGGCAAAGTCGGCCACGATACCCTCGAAGGTGGTCTTGACCGGCTCCCAGAAGTAGCGGTACCAGAGGCTAAAGTCCACCTTCTCCGCTGCCTTGGTGGCCGCGATGGTCGGTGCGGCCGTGGGTTCCGGCGCGGCGCCGCAGCCCGCCAGCAGGCCAGGCGCGGCAAGCCCGGCAGCCGTCAATGCACTCCACTTGATAAAGTCCCGGCGAGATAGCTTTTCCTTCATTCCCCCTCCTTGTGTTGGTTCCCGTTGGCGGCCTCCCGACCGCGCTGCCCTCGCGTTGTGGCCGGTTGCTTGACCTCGCCACTCGTACCCTGCTCGGCTCGACCACCTCCTTTCGCTAGGCGACCCCCGGCCCTGCCGGCGCCGGGGACATGACAAGCCAGCTCCTGCCTGCTCCCATACCCAAGAGACGCTACGCCACCCGTCTCATCTGCAACATGAGGCCTTGCGCCTGTTCGGACGCCCACGAGGTCCTCCACCAGAGGTGTCGTTCCTGTGCATCAGGCCGTGCGTACCAGATCACGCAGCGCGCGGTAGCCGATCACCTGCAGGTCTGAGCGGCGCACATGCACCGCCAGCTCGTGACTCGTGAAGGCCCTGTAGTCTGCCACGCGGCTCGGCCAGTCGTAGGGTGTGATCGCGCGCAGCTCGGGCGTGTCGACCGCCGGATGCAGCACAAAGTGGGTGATGCCCGGCGGAAGCGAGTCGAGCGCCCAGATGGCTTGCTCCAGGCGGTCGCCGGGCCGGTCGAGCGGCATCATGAAGACGTTGTCGAGCAACGGCCAGCCGTCCTGCTCCAGCGCCCGCGCCTGGTTCAGCGCCAGAGCGGCCATCTCGTGACCAGGCGCGATCCAGCCCTCGTCCTGGAGCGCACGCCAGGTAGGCGGCTTGGGCCGCAGCAGCAGGAGGGGCAGGCGGAACTGCCTTGCCAGCTCGACGTAGCCGGGCAGCACGGCGGGGAACCAGGCGGTCCCCATGTGCGAGTCGATGTGCGTGATATCGATGCCTGCGTCCTGGGCACGCACAACCTGCGCCTCCATCTCGCGCAGCGCCGCCTCCGGCCGGCCGTGCAGCCCGGCGGCCGGTGCCGTCTGGTGAAAGCCGCCGTCCTCCGCCAGGAGGCCGCTCGCCGGATCGCGCGTCGAGAGTGGACCCCAACGGTAGGCCGAGTATTCGCAGGTCGTCGTCAGGTGCACGCCCACGTCGACGCCCGGACTGGCGCGGCAGAGGGCCGCCGCCTGCGCGAACCAGGGACAGGGCACCATAGCAGCTGCAGACGAGACAAGCCCGGCCTCCCAGAGGTCGGAGATGGCTGCCAGCGTGGCCTGGCACATGCCCACGTCGTCCGCGTGAAGGATGGCCACACGGTCTTTCTGTGAAAGGCCCAGCTTTCTCAGTGCCGGATTGGCCACAGCGACTCTGTTTTGGTGCGTCACTTTGCCTCCTCCATCCGCCGGGCGAGCGACTGACGGCGCTCTTACGCGCGCCGGCTCGCTTCCTTCCCCGGCGGGGCGCACGAGCCGCGCAGCACGAGCCGCGGCTGCAGCTCCACCGCCGCCTCCGGCTCGCTTCCATCGATAGCATCCAGCAGCATGCGCGTGGCGCGCCGCCCCATCTCTGCCATATTCTGACGGATGGTGGTCAGCGGCGGCTCGACGTAGCGTGCCAGCTGCACGTCGTCGAAGCCAACCACCGAGACATCCTCCGGGACGCGCAGCCCTCGGGCGCGGGCGCCGCGCAGGACGCCCACGGCCGTCAGGTCGCTGAAGCAGAAGAAGGCAGTCGGCGGGTCGGGCAGAGCGAGGAGCGCCTCGGCTCCCTTCAGGCCGCTGTCGACACCGGCGTCGCCGATGTACACGAGTGCCGGGTCGTCCGCCAGGCCGGCCTCGGCCAGCCCCAGGTGGTAGCCCGCGAGGCGCTCGCGCCCGGGGCGTGCCCAGGAAGGCGCGCCGATGTGCCCGATGCGCCGGTGCCCCAACTCGGCGAGGTACCGCGCGGCGGCTCGGGCGCCGCCCGTCTCGTCGTTGCCCACCACCAGGCGGTGCGCGGTGTCCACCAGCGGGCTGATCAGTACGAGGGGGATGCCCCACTCCTCCTGGAAGGGGGGATAGGCCTCGCCCAGGGTCGCGCTGATGACCAGGATTCCGTCGACCTGGCGGCTGCGGAAGGTATCGAGCACGCGCCGCTCCCTATCGGGCTCGGCGTAGTGGGTGGTGACAAAGACCTCGTAGCCGGCGGTGTGGGCCATCTCTTCGATGGCGGGGACAATTTCGACCACCCACATGTCGGAGAGGGTACGGACGGCCAGACCGAGGGTTTGCGTGCGCTGGGTCGCAAGGCTGCGGGCGAGGCTGCTGGGGTGGTAGCCGAGGCGCTGAGCGATGGAGAGGATGCGCCCGCGGGTTTCGGCGTCGATGTCGGGGCGGTCGTTGAGCGCGCGCGACACGGTGGTCAGCGAAACACCGGCCTCCCGGGCGATCGACTTGACGGTGACCCGGCGGGCACCCCTGCCTCCGCGCGCAACCACGGTCTCCCCCTCCTCCTCTGCCTGCGAGGTCCGAGCCTTCCCGGATACGCTTCCGGAAACGCTAACGGAAGTATAGCAGATGTGGGGTGAGTTGTCAATACCCCAATTTGCCGGATTTCCCGGGTGCGCAGGAAGGGGCAGGAGGGCCGACACCACGACGACGGGCGCGTGGCCCTACACCACGAAGGGGTGACGGGCGCGTGGCCCTACACTACGGACGGCAGGCGGGCAGGAGGACCGACACCACGACGACGGGCACTAGGCCCTACACTGCGAACGGGCGACGGGCACGAGGCCCCACACTACGGACGGCAGTCGCGATTGACCCGGCGTGGGCGCTGCGCTATACTTGATGCACCATGCACGTCATCGTCTACCCCGACGCGGCAGCCTTCCTCCGGCGCACGCAGCCGTTTCTCGAAGCGTGTGGTGCGGAAGGCGACCTTCTGCTCGGCATGTGCCTGCGCATGGCTGCCCTGCCGGGGCGTGCCGCGACTCTGGCGCACTTCCTGGCAGTGCTGGAAGGCGAGGCGGTGGTGCTGCCGGCGGTGCTGGTTCCTCCCTGGAGCCTGGTGGTGCACGGCCTTGCGGGTGACCTGGGCGAAGTGGCGCGGGCCCTGGCGGCCGGCTATCCGGCGGGATGGCCGCCCGCGCCCGGCGTCGAGGGCCCTGCCGCGGTAGCCGGCCTCGTCGCGGCGCGGCTGGCGGAGGCGAGTGATCGCCGCATGCGGTTGGAGCGCCGGCAGCTCCTCTACGAGGCGCGCGCGGTGCGCACACCCGTGCCGGGGCAGGGCCGGCTGCGCCTGGCGACCGAGGCCGAACTGCCGCTTGCAGCGCAGTGGTGGCACGGCTCCAGCCTGGCGGCTTTTGGCCGCGCGGATAGGGACAAAAGCGAGCGTGCCGCCCGCCGCCATGTGGCCGCCGGCGCGCTGTACCTCTGGGACACAGGCAGGCCGGTCTCGATGGCGGTAAAGACGTCGCCCACCCCGGCAGGCATCACCGTCGGCCGCGTCTACACGCCGCCTGAGGAGCGCGGGCGCGGCTATGCGACGGCGTGCGTCGGCGAGCTCAGCCGCCTGCTGCTCGCCGAAGGCCGCAGCTACTGCACGCTCTTTGCCGAGGTGGGCAATGCGCCCGCGCAGCGGGTCTACGAGCGCGTCGGATACCGGCGGGTGAGCGAGTTCGCCGAGATTGCGTTGGAGGAGTGATCGAGAGTGGCGCAAGCCGGCAGGCCGGTGGCGGGGAAGGTGCGGCTGCAGGGTTGCCCGCGGCTTGACGCGCCGGCGCACACTGCCCAGCGGGCGCGCCTGGCGGAGTTGGCCTGGGACATGGTCTAGGCCACCGGGCGCACCCCCGACGCACAGACTACCCGACTCTCACCCGGGCATCTCCAGCCGGATCAAGCTGCGCTTGAGCATCCGGAGCGCACGCTCCGGGTCGATGCGGCCGTACAGCCCACCGACGACCGAAACCATATAGGCTGCATCGAGCAGGATCGGGCCGCGCGGCCGCAGGATCCACGACTCTTGCGGGTTGTACTGGGTGCCCGCTGCGATGAGCTGCAGGTCACGGCCAAAGTGATTCCCCGCCTGGCACTTGTGATAGATGGTGCCGCCGATGAGAAGGGTCGTGCAGGGCTGGTTCAGGAAGTTGACCCCGTACTGGAGGAAGTAGGTGTCTGTCTCCTTGACGTAGCCCAAGTTCCGGCCGGTGGTGGCGGCCATGATTTCCCGCGCCAGGAGGGAGCGCAGCAGGTTCTCCTCCGCGCCGCAGGGGAGCGCGTGGGGGTGGGCCGACATCCAGCTGAGGTAGCGGTCCAGGTCGAGTTCGATCCATCCGTCCAGCCGGCGCACGAACCCCCCGAAGGTATCGTCGGCGGGCCGGAAGTCGGGATACTCGGCCAGGAGCAGTGCCTCCAGGTCGCGCTTCATGGCGCCGCTCTTGAAGCGGCCGAGCTCCTTGATGTTCTCCGCGTCGTAGGCGAGGCCGTACTTGCCCTCCACCCGGCGATAGGCCAGCGGGGTGTTGGGCGTTTTGAGGATGGTGCGCTTGACCTTGCGCCGCGGATCGTCGCCTTCATAGCTGTACAGGGGGTTGTCGCCGACGTTGGAGTAAAAGTCGGTCGTCGCGCCGCCAATGTCGAGGGCCATGATGTTGCCCAGCCCCGGCTCCGACCCGTATCCCTTGGCCAGGAGGTTGATGCCGCGGAAGGCCGCCCGCGGCGTGGGCAGGAAGGGCGCGCTCATGTACTCCTCGACAACGTCAAAGCCCTTTCCGCGAATGATGATGGTTTGGAAGAGCTCGCGGATCGCCTCGTTCACCACCTCGATGCGGAAGGTGTTGACCTCGGGCATGACATTGGGGGTCAGCCGGATGTCGACACCCTCGGCGTGGTAGATGCGCTCGATCTCCTCGCGGATGTCCTGGTTGCCGGCGTAGATGACCGGCACGCCATAGCGGGCGTAGGTGGCTGCCTTGGCGTACATGGCGAGCATGTGGGCGTTGTGCAGCTGGGTCTCCGTGTCACCGCCGCAGTCCACGCCGCCCGCCTGGAGGATTATCTCGGGCTGGTCGTGCTCGTAGATGGCCTGGGCCTGCTGGGGACTGAGCTTGCCGTCGTAGCTGTTGAGAAGCTTGGCCCCGGCGGTCAGGGCCGCCAGGTCGGCGGCGAAGCCGCTCTCCTCCTTGACCATAGATACGGTCACCATCTTGAGCCCGCCCTTGGCGCTGGAGCAGGGCAGCTTGACATCGAATTGGGCCATCGCCTCGGATAAGGGCTGCCAGTCGCCCTGGCTGCGGCATTCGTCGAGGACGCCGAGGCCGTCTGCGAGCGACATGCGCAGGTCGTCGACGACCGTCGGCACATAGCGCAGGCGGAACTCTTCCGTCGCCGTGTCGAAGGTCCCGATCTTGGAGAAGGTGCTGCCAAAGTCGACCACCAGGACCCTAAGGCTCTCCAGCTCCGCCTCATCCTGGATCCCAACCTGCCTTCGAGCCCGGACGACGATCGATTCGTCCATGGCCTCCGCCGTTTCGGTGATGCCGAGGTCCTCGTCGCCCTGGCTGAGGTTCTTGTCAAAGAACCAAGGGCTCCGCTCGCGGACCCGGTCCACCCGCTCAACCTCGTCGGCGACCTTGGCACCGTTGAACTCGTCGATGACGCAGCCGCCGTCGACGATCCGGACACGGCACTTGCCAACGATCTCGTAGCGTTTGTCCAGGACGGTGATCTGCGGCGCCTGGAAGAGGCCGAGCTGTAGCGCCAGGTCGAGCGTGTCGGCGCTGACCATGCCGCACTGCCGGGTCGGGTAGTTGGCCTCGTCGACAAAGCTGAGGAGCATCGTCTCATAGTTGCGGTCCCACCGCCGGCGGTGGTCACGCTCGTGAGCCTCCTCCGGCGGGACGGCCCACTCGAAGAAGCTGTCGAGCGTGACCGGCCCCTCGTAGCCGCCCAGAAGGGCCAGGTGGAGCAGGTTGTACATGGCGCCGAGCTTGAGCCGCCGCTTGCGTCCCAGCAGCCGAGGGTCGTGCCAGATGTCAGGCTTGTCGTCGCGGTAGTAGTCCTCGATCGTCTGCTTCACGATGTCGCAGCTCTCGACAACGTCCCGGGCCTTGGCCTCGTGGTGTGCCTCGGAGAAACTGACCACGTGCACGATGTCGGGCTCCATGTACATCTGCCAGTAGGTGGATATCGCCAGGTGACCCTTGGCCTTGTCCAGGTTCGGGGGAAAGTCCGACAGGCCTCCCCGGGTCTCCTTGATGATGTGGTAGTCATAGTGCCGTGTCAGGGGCTCGATCAGCTCAAAGGCGGCGCGGAACTTGGCCAGGTCATTCAGGCCCGACGTGCCGGGGGGCAGGTCGTACATCATCTGCATGACGTACTTGCGGATGCCCATCTTGAGGGCCACGACCGCGCAGACCACGTGATCGACGACCAGCATGTCGTCGGTGCTGTTGCGCAGCTGCCATTGGTGCGGATCGTTGATCTCGACGGCCTTGTCCCGGGCCGCCCACCAGCGCATCACCTCAAAGTGCTCGTCAAAGCCGGCGCGAATGGAGATGGGGCCGCGGCCGTCGAGCTCGTTGTAGAAAAAGATGGGGACCGCCGGGAAGGGCATCCGGAAGGATTCCTCGAACAGCTTGGCGAGCTCCACGAGCTCGTCGGTGCCGGAGTAGATGCGGGTCATGGGGTAGTTGCCCCGGCGGGTGGCTGCCTTGAGCCGCTGAAGGTCCTCCCGGGTGCGGATCGGCACGCCTCCCTGGCCCCTGAGGTACTTGCTCGGGTCCTCCTCGCCGCGGATGAACTTGGCGAGGTATTCTTGTGAGGGCTGGTCGGGCGCGAGCGAGATGATCTCGAGGCACTGTGCATCGGACAGAAGCTCGACGGCTTTGACGGTCGGCTCGATCGTGTCGGCGGCGATGCCGATGTGGGCGCGGAGGATCGGGCGATTCTCCAGCTCACGCACCTGCCGGATGCGCGCGAGTAGCTCGTCGGCCCACACGATCGCCTCGGCCCGCGCGACGGCCGACTCGCCCCGCGCGAACGCCTCCAGCTCCTCCATGGTGATGTAGTCGTCCACTACCAGGGCGAAGAAGCCCTGGAAGGCGTCGATATCGCCATAGTTCTCGGCGATTTCGTCGAGGTCGTAATGCCTGTCCCCGGTGGGGGTGAACTTGTCTTCCTGAATCGGCAGGCCGGTCATGGCTCGCACCAGGTTGGCTGCGGGCCGCAGCCCACCGAAGGCGTAGTGGATGCCGCTCTCGCGGGGCAGCAGCCGGTGCTGGGCGGCCTTTTGGATGAACTCGGAGATGAGCTTGTCGACGTGGAGGTCGCCCAGGCGCATCGAGATGGCCACGACCTCGGGGCGCGACTCGCGGATCTTGTTGACCACGTCATCGATGGGAACCGCGGGCCCCAGCTTGACGGCCATGAAGCCCTCGCCCCGGTCCTCCATCCACTCAGCAAAGGTCTCGACACCCAGCGAGTGGACGCAGTCCCCGATCGATCCGGCCAATACCCGGCGCTTCTTGTCCATGGCCCCTGCCGCTGATTGCTCACTCATGGTTGCCCCCTCCGGCATAATGGTTGTCGTTCACCAGCTGGTTGCTTGGGCTCGGTCAGAGACCTTCGCCCGTCCTTTGTTCCCCGCCCTGCTACTTTGCTGCAAAGGCGACCAATTGGTTCAGAGTTGCCAGCCCGTACTTTTGCGGAATGCGTGCGAGCATGATGTCCCGGCCGAGGTAATCGCGGCCCAGCCGCCCGCCTGCCCAGGCGATGACGCGATCCACGACGGGCGTGTCCACGCCGGCAAGGCCCGCAATGGCCCGGGTGGGAACGAGGCCGAAGGGCACGTCTTCGGCCAGGTAGCGCGACGAAAAGTCCGGGACAAAGCGTCCCGGAGCAACCTCGCGCACCGGGGCCTGTAGGCCGGCGTAGGCCGCATTGGAGACAAAGGCGCCGTGCAGTGTCGCGGGATCTCGGATCGCATCTCCGTAGGCGCGCCGAAGCCAGTCGAGCAATGGCTCGACGGCCGACAGGTCCAGTCTTTCGCCCAGCCGGATGCGGATGGCCTGGATGTCCCGACTTAAGCCCTCCAGGACCTGGGCGCCCGCCGCGTCGAGGCCTTGGTAAAAGAGCGGGGCCTGCTCCAGGAATGTGCCGTCCCACTGTGCGAAGAGGCCGTACATAATGCCGGGGTGGATGATCTGACCGGTATTGGCCAGCGTCAAGGAGAGAAGGCTGGAGGCGGGCAGGACGGGAAGGCCCATCATCTGCTCCAGAAAGGGAACCACGCGCGCCGACTCGGCAGCCGGGCGGCTGGCCGCCGTCACCGACTGCTTGACACCCAGCACGTGAACCCTGCGGCCGTACTCCTCGACGCGACAGGCCCAGGGAAGCGTCTGAAGGCCTGCGATCGCCACGTCTTCTCGACCCGCCTCCCGCAGGACGTGCGCTGCGCAGTAGTCAAAGCCGCCCCGCGCCGGGATCGCGCACACCGATGCACCCCGCTCGAGGAAAGGCGCGATCTGCCACAAAGTGGCTTCGTGGGCAAACGCCGGCAGCACCAGCAGGACCACCTGTGAGCCGGGGATCACCTCGGCTGCGTTGGCGCTGACCTGGTGCAGCCGAGCCCTGGCGCGCACGGCGCCCGTTATCTCCAGCCCGTCCCCCGCTGCCATGCCTGCGCGCAGACGCTCCGCCTCGTCGCCCAACGGGGCGTAGAGGTCGACGTCGCACCCCAGGTTGAGGGCTGCGATGGGGGCGAGGGTCTGGGCCCCGTTTCCTCCGCCGCAGATGGTGATCTTGCTCGGGTTCATGCCGTCAGCTCTCAGCCGCGAGCGAGTACTCGTCGTAGTGACCGCGGCAGGGCAGGCCATGACAAAAGAGCAGCTTGCGCTCGGCGGGCAGGAAGATGCTCGCCGAGATGGTTTCCACGTTGGTGCCCGCTTCGGGGTGGCAGCAAAGGGAGGAGAGGGGCCCATCGTGGGATGCCATCAGGTTCTGCGCAAAGGCGACGTCGACCGTGCCCCACGCCTCTTGGAGGGCGGCCGACACGGAGCCATGGCGCCTGAAGGTGCGACCCCGCGCCTCCGGCGGATCGACGCTCACATAGTGCTCCTGCATCTCGGCGCTGGCATAGTGGTTGGTGTTCACCAGTGCCCTGCCATGAACCTCGAAGAGCCCGTAGCGGTTGTGGCCGCTCTCAAACACGGCCAGGTGACCTGTCTCATCGGCGAGAATCAGGTTGTTCCTCCCCAGCCGGGGGATCGACCGCAGATAGTCCAGCGCCGGGGCCACGCGAGCGTGGTGTTCCAGGAGGTGCATCATCATGGCATAGTCGGGCAGCCCTGGGCCCAGGTCGCTGGAGTAGACGTGCGTGTCGGCAACGGCCAGGCCGGCTTGGTTGATCCCGGCGCTAAAGACGCCGGGGCTGCCGGCGCTGCTGATGTAGGTGTAGCGGTAGCCCTGTGAGGGGCTCGCCCGCACCACGCATTGCAGGGGGAGATGCTCGGGGCGATAGTCGCGGTTCTTGACCAGGATCGGCTTGTGATCCCGGGTGCAGTGACCGGAGGCCGCCCACGTCGTGCATCCCTCGCTGCCCAGGTGGCGACGAACGAGCAGCTCGTCGCGCAGGTAGCTGATCAGGTCGTAGCGGAGTAGGGTCTCAAACTCGAGATCGAGCGCCTCAGCTTGCCCGCGGATCATCTCCAGCAGCGGCCGGCCGGTCCACTCGATCGCCATGCGCGTCTCGTACAACAGCGTGCGAAAGCGCTCGTCCACCTCGTCTTCCTCGACCTGGCGGAACCGGATCGCCATCGCTTCGACGATGTGGGGACGCAGGTCTCTGACTTGCTCCCCGTGCTGCCGGCCCATCATAAAGGGGTCCCCGCTCAGCGTAAGCGTCCGATAGGGTGCCACTCTACTCCTCCCTCACGATCGGGCTCTTGAGGGTCGCGGGCCGGTCAAGTGCTCGGAGATAGCCTGCGCAACACGCTCCATCTTGGCCCGAGCCGGCTCCTTGCCCCTCATAAGCATAGCCTCGTACAGCACGTCGACCAGTGCGAGCTGGGCATTCCGTATGGCGGGCGGGGCGTAGAGGATGGCGGCATTGGGGGGAGCCGTGCAGAGGACCAGGCCTGCCGCCCGTGCCAGCGGCGAGTCGGGGTAGCTGGTCATGGCGACCGTCGTCCCGCCAGAGGAATGCACCTTCTCCAGGGCCTGGACCACCTGCCACTGCATCCCTGAGTGGGAGATGCCGATGCCCACATCGCCGGAGGAGAGGGTGGCGGCGGACATCGCTTGCATCTGCGAGTCCTGGAAGGCGCTGGCATTCAAACCCAACTGCAGGCACTTGAAGTGCAGCTCCTGCGCCGCCACTGCCGCGCCGCCCGTGGCATAGATGTCCACACGACCGGCGCGCAGTAGAGCCTCGACAACCGCAGCCAGGACTCTTACGTCCAGCAGCCTTTCCGTCTGCTGTAGGGTCTGGACGTTGGCCGCAAAGACCTTTCTTGCGACGAGAGCCAGCGTGTCCTCGGGCGTGACCTCTACGTAGGTGAGGTTCTCAGCCGATCCTGACTCCCTGGCGAGGGCGATGCGAAACGGCCGGTATCCGTCGAGCCCGATGCGCCGGCAGAAGCGAGAGACGGTCGTGTTGCTCACCCCGCAGGCGCGCGCGAGGTCGGTGATAGAGAGGGTGACCGTTTCATGAGGGTGGCGCAGCACATAGTCGCCGACTCTGAACTCTTGCTCCGGAAGGGAGGGGAGGGCCTGCTGGACTTGGAGAAGGACGCTCTGCGCACTCATTGTGGCCATCCGCCTCGGGTATGCACGCCGGCGGTCACAGGACGTCTCCCGGCACCTGCCCGGACGCGCTGGTGCCGGTGGTCACATACTGCCTGATCTCATCCACCCCCAGCCCCTTGAGCCCCATGTCCTCCACGTTGCGCCCGCGGCGGAAGTAGTCGGTGTCGTGGACCAGGCAGGCCAGGCGGATCATCGCCTCGGCAGCGCCGGTGTCCACGCCCAGCTGGGCGCCGAGGGAAGCCAGGGGGACCAGGCTGAAGGGCACGTCCTCCAGCAGGTAGCGGTGGCGGAGCGTGCGCGGTGCCTTTATGCCCTGGTACCCCGTGTTGGCCTGCATCGCCTCGTAGACGGTCTCGCCCTCGGCCGAGTAGGCATCCTTCAGCCACACCAGCGCCGGTCGCACGCGCACGCCCAGGGCGGAGGCCACGCCGACTCGCTCCCGGTCCAGCGCCTCCAGCACGCGCGCGGTCGAGCGCGTGACTCCGTCGATGTAGAACTCAAAGTCACCCATGGTGCGCTCAATCCAGCTGGCATTGAGAAGCGTCAGGGCCGGGTGAAAGACGGCCCCCATGTTGTCCAGGCTCGTGTGCAGCACGTTGGGCGCGGGGATGAATTGCGGAATGGCATCGTGGACCGTGTCCAGGACCCGGCGCGTGTCCGCGGCAGGCAGGGCAGCCAAGGGGACGGCGTTCTTCCTGCGCGAAATCACCGCCTGGGCGGGCCCGGTGCTCCGGCTGCTGAGAAGGAAGGTGGCAGTCTCGGCCACGAGGACCTCGTCGCTGCACCCCATCTGGGTGAGAATGCGCCGGAACTCCAGCGCCCCTCCGGTGCGGCCCGGGTTCAGAATCACGATCTGGCCCGGACGGAGTGCGGGTGCACAGAGGCGGGCTATGTCGCGGTGGGCAGACGCGGGGAGAACCACCATCACGACGTCGGCCCCGTCGACTGCCTCCGGGATGTCCGAGGTCACGGCGTCCAGCCGGCTGTCGCTGATGCTGCCGTCCTCCAGCTCAAGCTCGACTGCCCGGCGCAGGCCAATCTCAAAGATGTCTTCCGGGCTGCGGCTGTAGAGGCTCACTGCCAAGCCTCTGGCAGCCAGGTCCGCCGCCACGGCCTTGCCCCCGTGGCCGGCGCCGAGAACCGCGTAGCGTCTCTTGCCCATCTCCACTCCCTCCTGTCTGCCCAGGTGCAGGCTGCTGTCGCCTGCCTGCCCTCGCCCTATCGCCAGGACCATCATAGCAGGAATTGTTTCCGTCGTCAACTCTGATCACGGAAATAAAGGCCATTTGCGCAACGTATGTTCCGATGCACGCAGCATTCGCACGGTATGTTGCATTTCCGCGGGAAGCGTGCTACAATGCCACTGGTGGGGTGTGGTAGGATGACTGAGATGGCGGAACCAGGTGTGGGCCTGCAGCCCGCAGAAGAAGAGGGGCAGGCGGACGTGTCGCAGACGGTAGCGGAGCGCGTGGCCTCCGCTCTGGGCGGTCTGAGCAGGAAGCATCGGCGCATCGCACGGCACATACTTGACAACTTGGGATCGGTTGCCTTTGCCTCAGCGCAGGAAGTTGGAGTCGAGACCGATGCCAGTGCCGCGACGGTCGTGCGTTTCAGCCAGACCTTGGGCTACAAGGGCTTCCAGCACATGCGAGACGAGATTCGAGCGGAGCTCTTCGATAGGCGGCACGTCCCGCACAAGCTCGAAGGCAGGATGGCAGCCCAGGCCGGCTCCCACGGTCACCTGGCCGATGTGTTTGCCTCTGGCATCTCCAGCATCGAGCGCACGGCGGTGCTGGCATCTGGAGAGCGCCTGATGCGGGCGGCCGCAGCCATCCGGCGCGCGCGCCACGTCTACCTTGTCGGCAGCGGCCTGGCGGCGATGCTTGTAGAGTGCCTGGCGTATTACCTGCAGACGATAGACATCGTGGCGCGGCACGTGACGGGGGGCGAGGAGGAGCTCGCACTGGCGCTGACCTTTGCCGGTCCCGAGGATGCCGTGATCGCCATCAGCTTCAGGCGGCATCCCCGCTATGCGATGAAGGCCATCGAGCACGCGCGGGCCATCGGCGCGACCTCGATTGGCATTGCCAACAGCGAGATATCGCCGGTACTGAGCGAGGCGGACCACTCATTCCTCGTGGTCACCGAGGGCTTGCTGGATAGGCCTTCCTCGGTGGCGGCCGTCGCCCTGCTGGATGCCCTCGTTGCTGCCGTCATGCTGGTGAAGCCGGGGGAGGCTGCCGAGTCCCAGCGGCGCATCGACACCACGTTCAAAGAAACCGGCCTGCTGGAAGAGTAGAGACCTGCACAGGTAGAGAGGAGGTGATAGGACGCGAGAGGCGAGCTCATTGGGGCCCATTGGGGTCCGCCCGTCCATAGCCAGGGAACAACAAGGAAAGGAAGGATGAGATGCAACTCAAGAGGAACCGGTTGACTCGGGGCGTGTCACTCATGGTCCTGCTGGCCCTCCTCGCCGCCTGCGGCGCCACTCCCGAGGTGGTCAAGGAGACGGTCGTCGTGCCAGGGCCGGCCGAAGTGCAGGTGGTCACAGTCACCCCACCGCCGAGCCGCGACGTCATCGTCGTGGGAATGGCGTCCGTTCCAGAGACGCTCGATCCGGCCGATCACCGCAGCCGCCAGTCGGAGACCGTGGTCCGGAACATGTTCGACGGGCTGGTTACGCGCGACACCACCAGCGGCGTGCACCTTGAGCTGGCCGAGGCGCTAAACTGGCTCGACGATAAGACCCTGGAGATCAAGCTGCGCCAGGGTGTCAAGTTCCACGACGGCGTGGAGATGACGGCCGACGATGTGGTCTTTACCTTCGATCGCATCATCGGCGAGAACAAGATCGAATACCCCGAGCCCCACACCTCCCCCCGCAAGGGCCTCATCGCTCCCCTGGAGTCGATAGAGAAGACGGGTGACTACACCGCAGTCATGCACTTTAGCTCCGTGTGGCCTGTCGCCCTGCAGATGCTGGTGCATCAGCAGATCGTGCCCAAGCACTATCTGGAAGAGGTGGGCACCAAGGGCTTTGTCGAGCACCCGATAGGCACCGGCCCGTTCAAGTTCGTGTCTGCCAAAGGGATGGAAGAGATCGTCATGGAGCGCTTTGACGACTACTATGGCGGCGCGCCCGACCTGGCGCCCGTCGGCGTCGCGTGCGTGAGGCAAGTGGTCTTCCGGACCATCCCGGAGGTCTCGACCCGGGCCGCGGCGCTCCTGGCCGGCGAGATCGATATCATGCAGACGGTGCCGGCCGAGCTTCTCGACATCCTCGCCCAGACGCGCGGCCTCCAGGTCAAGACCACGCCCAGCACCCAACCCAAGTGGATGGAGATGAACGTCAACCTGGCGCCGTTCGACGACGTTCGGGTACGCCAGGCGATGAACCATGCCGTCGACAAGCAGCTCCTGATCGACGCCATCTACGGCGGCCGGGCGGTCGCACTTCCCGGCTCGCTCTCGCCTTACAACAACTTTATAAACAAGAGCCTCGTGCCGTATGCCTACGACACGGACAAAGCGCTGGCCCTGCTGAAGGAGGCAGGTTGGTCCGACTCCGACGGCGATGGGAAGCTCGACAAAGAGGGCCAAGTGTTCAGCCTGATCATCGACACCACCGAGGAATTCCGCGCGCTGACCGAGGCCCTTGCCGACCAGTTCCGGGCTATCGGGATCGACGCCAGCGTCCGTTTCTGGGAGTACAGCGTCCTCAAGCCGATGCTGCTGGCGGGAGAGCGCCAGGCTTACCTGGACGACTGGGGTGACTCGGCCTTCGACCCGGTGGGCCACTATGAGGCCAAGTGGCACGGTTACGTGGAAGGCCAGACGTACGGCCGGGGCAACTTTTCCGGGTACAACAACGAGCGGGTGAACGAGCTCATCAAGCTCGGCGAAGTCACCGGCGATGTTGCGGAGCGCCAGACGATCTACGACGAGGCCCAACAGATCGTCTACGACGAAGCACCAGCCGTCTTCCTGATCTTGCCGGAAGAGGCCGAGGCAGCCCGGGCCGACCTGGTCAACTGGGGCCCGGCATCGGATAGCCGGATCAACCTGCACGACGTGTGCATCCAGCCATAGTCGCTGACCAGGTACGTGCTTTCCTCCCCAGGGATCGGGCTGGGGCTCGATCCCTGGGGTCCCCCTGCGTCGCGCCAGCGCTGGCATCCCGCCGTGGACCGGTGGGGCGCCGAAAAGGACCCTCACCATGCGTGGTCTCAAGATACTAGAGCGGATATTGATCACCATCCCCATCATGCTGGGCGTGGCAATCGTCGTCTTTCTTTTCATGCGCCTCAGCCCGGGCGACCCGGTGGACATCATGATGGGCCAGGGAGGAACGGTCTCGGCCGGCGAGATGGAGCAGCTGCGCAAAGAGTTCAACCTTGACAAGCCCCTGCATACCCAGCTGTGGCTCTTTCTGAGGGACGCCGTGCGAGGCGACTTTGGGTACTCGTATACGCAGAAGAGGCCTGTTGGCGAGCTGGTGGGCGATCGGCTGCCTGCGACTATCGAGCTGGCGGCCGGAGCCATGCTCTTTGCGCTGCTGGTGGCCGTCCCGATCGGCATCATCTCTGCGGTTCGCCAGCACTCGATGCTCGACCAGGCGAGCATGGCCGGCGCATTTGTCGGGATCTCCATGCCCGCCTTCTGGTTGGGCATTATCCTGATCCTGCTCTTCTCGGTACGTCTGGACCTGCTTCCGGTGCAGGGCCGGCTATCATACGATGTTCAGCTGGACCAGGTCACAGGCTTCTTTGTATTGGACAGCCTGCTGGCTGGCAATTGGCGGGCTCTGGGCGACTCCATCAAGCACCTGGTCCTGCCCTCGATCAGCTTGGGGGCGGCGCCGGCGGCGATCATCGCGCGGGTGCTGCGCTCTAGCATGGTCGAGGCGCTGCGGCAGGACTATGTGACGCTCGGGCGTGCCAAGGGCCAGGTCGAGTTCCTGGTGGTGATGAAGCACGCGCTGCGCAACGCCCTCATCCCCACCGTAACGGTCATCGGACTCCAGGTGGGAGTCCTGCTGGGCGGCAACATGATCGTGGAAACCGTGTTCGGTTGGCCTGGCCTTGGCCGCTTGGTCGTCAGGGCCATCTTTGTGCGCGACTTTCCCCTGGTGCAGGGCGCTGTCATGGTGTATGCCTTTACCTTTGCCATGGCCAATCTTGTGGTGGACGTGCTGTACACCTACCTGAACCCGAAAATCACCCTATAGCCGGCCCGGCTGCCGGTCCCTGAGCAGAAGGAGGCGCCCAGGAAGCCAATGGAGAGGACAAGGATAGGAGCAGATTGGACAGCGCAGTTGCTGTACAGCCTGCGTGTCCGCCTGAGGGTCATGCGCCGGAATGCTGCCGGCTTTTGGCTGGAGCTGCGCCGGCGACCGCTCGCGCTGCTGGGCGGCCTCGTGGTGCTGGCGTACGTGCTGGCTGCCATCTTTGCACCCCAGATCACCGTCCACGGCCCGGCCCAGGGCAACCTGCGGATGCGCTTGCTTCCGCCGGCGTGGGCAGAAGGTGGGAACCCAGACTACCCCCTCGGGACGGACGAGCAGGGCCGCGACCTCCTGACGCGCATCATCTACGGTGCACGCGTATCGCTCATCGTGGGGCTGCTGGCGGTAGGGATATCGGTCGGCGTCGGGCTCACGCTGGGGGCTTTCGCCGGCTATTACCGCGGGCCTCTGGACCAGCTCCTCTCTCGCTTCGCCGACCTGTTGCTGGCCTTCCCGTTCCTGATCTTTGCCATCGGGGTGATGGCTTTCCTGGGGCCGGGCTTCACCAACCTGATCATGGCCCTCACCTTCAAGGAGTGGGTCGAGTTCTTCCGGCTGGTCCGCGGCGAAATGCTGGCGGAAAAGACCAAGGAGTATGTGGAGGCGGCCAAGGTGGTGGGGCAGTCCAACCGGGCCATCATCGGAAGCGAGATCCTGCCCAACATCGTGCAGTCGGTCCTGGTGATGGGCACGCTGCGCATGGGAACGATGATTATCATGGAGGCCAGCCTGAGCTTCCTGGGGCTGGGCATCCAGCCGCCGACGCCGGCCTGGGGCTCGATGATCGCGTCGGGCCGCGACTACATGCTGAGTGCCTGGTGGACTTCGACCTTACCCGGTGTTGCGCTCCTGATCTTGGTCCTTTCCATCAATCTTCTGGGTGAAGGACTGCGCGACATCCTGGACCCGCGACTGAAGGTGGAATAGGAGGCCAGGCGAGAGTGACACCGGACGAGATGCGGCCCACAAGTGGCTCAGCACCGTTGCTGCAGGTAGACGGACTCACCACGGTCTTTCCCACCCGAAGGGGCCTGGTGCGAGCCGTCGATGGCCTGAGCTTTGACCTCTACGAGGGGGAAAAGCTGGGCATCGTCGGCGAGTCGGGCTCGGGCAAGAGCGTGACCCTGCTCTCTATCCTGAGGCTCGTGCCGTATCCGGGCAAGGTCGCGGCGGGCGAGGTTCGCTTTCGTGGCGACCGGCTCGGCGCCAAGTCGGGGCGCGACATGCGGCGCATCCGGGGCAGGGAGATTGCCATGATCTTCCAGGACCCGATGACCACGCTGAACCCGGCCTTTGTGGTGGGCGAGCAGGTCCGTGAGTCGCTGCGGATCCATGGCCTGGTGCCCAGGCAGAATGGGATTCTCTCGTCCTTGTTCGATCGCCGCCGCCGGGCAGCGGAGTACCGGCGGGTGTGGGAGGCCATGGCGGACGTCGGCATCCCACTCCCTGCCCAGAATGCCCGCAACTACCCGCACCAGTTCAGCGGCGGAATGCAGCAGCGTGTGCTCGTCGCCATTGCGTTGAGCTGCGAGCCGAAGGTGCTGTTGGCGGACGAGCCCACGACCGCTCTGGATGTGACGATCCAGGCGCAGATCGCTGCCCTCCTGGACAAGATCAACCAAGAGCACGGCACGGCCATCGTACTGGTGACTCACAACCTTGGGCTGGTGGCCGAGTTCTGCCAGCGGATCGTCGTCATGTACGCCGGGCAGCTGATGGAACAGGGCACCACAGACCAGGTGATCGAGGCGCCCCACCATCCCTACACAAAGGGCCTGCTGCGCTGCCTGCCCGAGGTGGGCTCTCGGCGGGCGCCGATCCAGCCGATCCCCGGCCTGGTCCCCGACCTCGCCGACCTGCCGCAGGGATGCCCCTTTGCGCCGCGGTGCGACGCGGCCATGGAGGCGTGCTCGAGGGTCGACAAGGTTCCGCTGAAAGCGCTGGATGACGGCCGCGTCGTCCGCTGCCTGTTGTACTGAGCCGGGAGGAGACGTGCCACATCAACCCTTGGTCGAAGCACGCGGCATCAAGATGTACTTTCCCGTCCGGACCAGCTGGCTTGCCCGGCTCCTTGCCGGGCAAAAGAAGCAGTGGGTCAAGGCGGTGGACGGGGTGGACCTGACGATCTACCCGGGCGAGACGGTGGGCCTCGTTGGCGAGTCGGGCTGTGGAAAGACGACGCTGGGGCGGGTCCTGGTGCGGCTCTATGAGCCGACTGCCGGCGAGGTTCGCTTCTTGGATCCGGCGCCGGACGGCACGTCGCCCGGCACCGGCCTCCTGGCCGACGAGGAGCGATCCCGCCGGCGGGAGAGTCGCCTGAGCTTTTACCAGAAGACCCAGATCATTTTCCAGAACCCCTATTCTTCGCTGAACCCGCGCAAGACGGTCCGCCAGATCGTGTCCGTGCCGCTCAGGAACCGGGGCATCCGCGACCCACTTGCGCTGGAAGAAGAGGTCGCCGGACTGCTGCGCAAGGTCGGCATCCCCGAGATCCGTATGGATGGCTACCCACACCAGTTCAGCGGCGGGCAGCGGCAGCGGATCGGCATCGCACGCGCCCTTGCGATGCGGCCCAGGTTCATCGTGTGCGATGAGCCCGTGTCTGCGCTCGACGTGTCGATCCAGGCACAGGTCGTCAACCTGCTGGACGAGCTACAGCAAGAGTTCCACCTGACCTACCTCTTCATTGCCCATGACCTGAGCGTCGTGCACCATGTGAGCGACCGGGTGGCGATCATGTACCTAGGTGAGATCGTCGAGGAGGGGCCGACCGAGGAGGTCTTTGCCCGGGCGGCCCACCCCTACACCCAGGCCATCATGGCGGCCGTGCCGGTGGTGGACAAGTCCGCCCGGCGTGAGCGGATCATCCTCGAAGGCACCGTGCCCAGCCCGATCAATCCGCCGTCCGGGTGCCGGTTCCACACCCGCTGCTTCTCCAAAATCGGAGCCATCTGCGAGCAAGAGCACCCAACCTTTGCGCAGGTGGGCGACGGTCACAGGGCCGCGTGCCATCTATGCGCGTAGGCACTCATCCCGATCGGTGACCATCAGGACAGCCGTCGCCCAGTATCCGGCGCCTACTGGTGCCCGCTAGTAGTAATACCAGATGCTGCTATACTCCTGCGGGTCCTCGCCTAGCTTCTCCAAGTCTTGCAGGTAGCGGTGTATCGAGTGGTCTACGTGCAACCAGGGCTTGGCGGGTGCGATGCCCTTTTCCCAAGGGTGCCACAGGTAGACGCGACGACCGCTGGGACGGATGGCGATCAACTCGCGATCCTGGAAGGCCCGCACGTGGTTCTTGCCCAGACGCGGCACGTTGAATACCGGTTCGTCCGTGCGGAACGATCCAGGAAGCAGTCTCGCCTCTTCCTTTCGCTCCTGGAGGATTCGGGCCAGCGGCGTAGCATAGCCGCTGGTTTCCTCTTTGCCCTTCGGGTAGAAGGTGTAGTAGGGGTCGACGCCGATCTTTTTCAGTGCAATCCGGTTCGCCACCGTCTGAAACCGGCGGCTTGTATGTAGGGTAAAGACTTGCTGGTTGTAGACGCTCAGCCCCTGCAGTCGTAGCCGGTGAATCGCGGCAGCCATGTCCGGCGTGACCTCGGCTGCGCTCTCCACATGGGTCACAATCGCCACGTTCCGGCGACCGGGCACGATGTAGCGACCGAGCAAAGATGACAGCTCATCGGTGATGCGCATTGGCATGGTCACGGGAGCCCTGGTCCCTATCCGGACCTGGATGATGTGATCCATTGCAGCAAACCGATCGAGTATGTGTGCGATGCGACGGTTGCTCAGGAAGAGCGGGTCTCCGCCGGTGACCAGCACTTCGCGCAGCTCCGGATGGGCAGCGAACCAGTCGAGGGCCGCCTCAAGGCTGTCGATCGGGGGCAAGGCACTCGCCTCCATCGGTCCCGTGATCTCCCAGTTGCGCTGGCAATAGACGCAGATCTGGGGACAGGTATCGTACCCCTTCAGGATGGCCACGGCTGCATATCGGCGCGTCACCAGGTCGATGGGCGAGGTATCGTGCTCACCCATGAAGTCGAAGTAGTGTTCCCGGTCGTCCTGGTGCTGGACCATCCGTTTCACGTAGTGGAGCGGCGGGATGGCCTGCGCCCGGACCTGGGCATCTTTGCGCCGGTTGGCCGAGTCTGCATCGAAGAGGGAAAGGTAGTAGGGCGTGATGCCAAAGGGCACGCCATGCTCGACACACAGCCCGATCGCCTCCCGGTCCCGCTCCGTCAAGGGCACGAGTTCCTCAAGCTTGGCTAGGGCATCAGGACCAGCAAAGAGGTTGCGCAGCTGCCACGCGGCTTCCTGCCAGTCGGAGTGGGAAGCCCCCAAAAAACCTAGGATGCGCTGCCGGTTGCGCTCACGCTGGAACACCAGGTCTGGGTCAAGGCCATTGGGATAGCGGTTGACCCGGCTCCACATGCGGCTCGCGACCTGGTCGAGGAATGCTGAGCGAGCCTTCCCGGCGGTGCGGCCCTTGGCCCGGGCGGGCTCCTGTGCGTCACCACCGTCGGCAGAAGGCACCCAGCCCTTTGCCAGTCCCGATCGGCCCCGGATGCCTCGGAAGAGGTGTATGAACTCGAGGACCAGGCCCGCTGCCGGCTGTCTGCCTGGAGAGCCTTGTCCGCGGACCAGGTCCCAGAGGGACTCGAGCGTGCTGAACCCGGCCAGGCCTTCATTCCGGGGGGCGATCATGCCCTTCAGGATCTCGACGCACTGCCGCGCGAGTGCGTGCTCGATTGGGTGAAGGCCCGCATCTCCGGACTGCAGCTCAGCCTCGCGCAGGGCCAGGCAGCGATAGAACCTGTCGCGGCAATCAGCCAGGCTCGTGCTGGTGAGCAGGGTGGCGTATAGCTCCGGATCAGCGTCCCGAAGCTGGTCGAGTAGAGAATCCGCGTGTGCGGCCTGTGCGGCGCGTCCCGCCCCACGATCTTTCAATGTTGTCTTGTCAACCACCGTTCCTACCTCCATGAGAAACGCTGCCGGCACGAAAGGGTCCACGCCCGCTTGGCCGGCACATGCTGCAATCACAGTTGCCGACTATTGCCAAGGCTCAGCTCAGGGGGCCTCACGAGCCGAGTGGCCGGCAGCCGCAACCCCGTGGCAAGAAGGATAGCTCAGGGCAAGGGGCTTGTCCATGTATCCAGGTGTAGAAAAGCGGTACAAACAGGGGTACATTCGCGGCGTACCCTTTGCGCTTAGGCGCCAAAGTCGGTATAATGATGGTGCGGTATCCCGTGCTTGCGGGGCTTTTCCACTCAGGAGGCGTCTCAGCCGAACTGCCGGCCTGCCGCTGGGCAGACGGCAGGCCATCCAGCATCGAGAGAAAGCAGGACGTGATCCGAGTACTCCTTGTCACGCAGATCGGACTCATTGGCAATCTGGCCGCAGCCATACTCAAGGGTGAGCCCGACATCGAGGTCGCCGGCATCGTCACGTCCGCCGAGGAGGCAATGGGGCGGATACCGGAGTGCGACGTCGTCCTGGTCAGCCCGAGGCTGCCCGATGGCACTGCCCTGGACCTCACCTGCCTCATCACCGAGCAGTATCCTATGGTCAAGGTGGTGATCTTTGGGCTGTCCGAGTCCAGCGAGCATGTCCTGCGATACGTGGAGGCGGGTGCTGCCGGTTACGTGGTCAGGGATAGCGAGGTGGAGGATCTACTCAGTCGGATCAGGGCAGCGGCACAAGATAGGGCCCTCGTTTCGCCCGAGATCGCGGCTTCGCTCATGTCACGCGTGGCCACCTATGCCCAGATAGTGACGAACGCTGAGACAGGACGCAAGGTAACCGCCGCGCTGACGCGCCGCGAGCGTGAGGTATTGGCGCTCATTGGTGCCGGCCTTTCGAACCCGGAGATCGCCGGCCGCCTGGTCATCGAGGTCGGAACAGTCAAGAGGCACGTGCACAACATCCTCCACAAGCTCGGCGTCAGAAGCCGCCAGGATGCCGCCGCGCACCTCTTCCTTCTGGAAGATGGCTAGGCCTCCGCGCAAGCTCGTCGGCATCCCCCTTCTCGCCTCGTCGGAGCCAGGATGTATCCACAGCTGTACCCCATTGCTGTATCCGTATACATGGACACTGAAACCTGACCATGCTATGCTGGTTGCCATGGGAGAACCGAGGCACCAGCTTTGCGCAAGTGGGAGGCAAACGCCGGCCGCCGGTGGACCTGCTGCCAGACCTGCCAATGAGGTTGTCGTGGCCGTCGAGCCGCGCCTCTTTCGGGACATGCTCAGCCGGCTCTTCCGCCGGATCGAGGGTCTGCACCTTCGGGCCGAGCTGTCCGGGCCGTCCGGCCTCGAGCTCTTGCTGGAGCAGGCCGAGGCACAGTGGGTGGTCATCAGCCTTGCGCCAGATGGGGCTTTGCCCGAAGTAGTGAACAGAATCGTGGCAGGACACCCTTCCATCTCGATCCTGGGGGTGGCGGAGGATGGCAGCGGAGCGCTGGTGAAGCGCGCGGGTACGCCCATCAGAGTCATAGCCCATCCGTCGTTGGCTCTTCTCCTTGGAACTATGCAGGAAGCAGGGCAGCAGGGCCCAGATGTGACGGAAGGCGATTAGCCAGGAGATCTTTGGTTGGCATGGAGTGAAAGTACCGGATTTCCGGTTCTCGTATGACGAAAGGAATGAACCCATGGATCTATTGACACGACACGAGACGCGCTCACTCATGGAGACTCAAGGCGACCACCTGGTCTCCATCCTGATGCCCACTCATCGCAGCGGACCCGCCACGAGCCAGCACCGGCTGCGCTTCAAGAATCTCTTGGGGTTAGCAGAGAAGCGCCTCCGTGACGCAGGCCTGCGGCAGCCCGACATCGACGCGCGGCTTGAGCCGGCACTTGCACTCAGGGACGACGGCCTCTTCTGGAGCCACCAAGGGCGCGGACTGGCGATGTTCCTTGCGCCCGGGGAGTCTCACCTCTTGCGCCTGCCGCTGACGCTCCCAGAGCTGGCTGTCGTGTCGCCTCGCTTTCACGTCAAGCCGCTCTTGCCGCTCATTCAAAGTGATGGGAGCTTTTATCTTCTGACCGTCAGTCGCAAGCACGTCCGCCTGTTCCAGGGCAGCCGCTACGGCCTCGTGGAGATGGCCATGGAGAACCTCCCGGGCAGCCTGGGTGATGCCCTGCGGGGCGAGGATCCTCAGCGCCAGTTGCAGTTCCATACCGGTCCGCAGGGCCCCGGAGGCTCTAGGCGACGGGCTGCGGTCTTTCACGGCCATGGCGCCGGCGCTGACGACATGAAGGCGCGGACGCTTCATTACTTCCACAAGGTCGACGCTGCCATCCGAAGCCTCCTTGCGGGCGAGGACGCACCCCTTGTGGTAGCAGCGGTCGACTACCTGCAGCCCCTCTATGCCGAAGCGAACAGCTACCCCTCCCTTGCAGCATGGCTGACCGGCAGCCCCGGCCGCTGGAGCACATCCCAGCTCCACCGCCTGGCTTGGGAGGCCGTACAGCCTGTCTTCGTCGAGGCCAGGCACCAGGCCGCCGACCGGTACAGACAACTGGAGGGCACCAGACTGCGCGCCGACACCCTTGAAGTAGTCCTGCCGGCGGCCCATCACGGGCGGGTGGATTCGCTGTTCGTAGCAGTGGGCGTGCACCGGTGGGGCCGTTACGATGCGCAGCTCGGTGAAATCTCCCTGAATGACCAGGAGGAGCCCGGCAACGAGGATCTGCTCGACCTGGCAGCGCTCCAAACCTTCCTGAACGGCGGCACTGTGTATGCCGTGGCGCCGGACGGGATGCCGGGGAGTGAGCCCCTGGCGGCTATCCTTCGCTGGGAGGACCAACCCTAAGCGCACGCGTCCCGTGGCGATGCAGACCTGGAGGCACTCAATGGCGACCGGCTGGCAGAGGGTATACGTCTTTATCAGCAGCACCTTCAACGACATGCACGCCGAGCGGGACTACCTGGTCAAGCAGGTCTTTCCGCGGCTGCAGGAGTGGTGCGAGCGGCGCAAGCTGCGGCTGGTGGACATCGACCTGCGCTGGGGCGTGACCGAGGCGGACGCGACGGAGAACAGGCGCGTCGTGCAGGTCTGCCTGGAGCGGATCGACGCCTGCCGGCCCTTCTTTCTCTGCTTCCTGGGGCAGCGGCGCGGGTGGGTGCCGTCCCGCGACGACATTTCCGCGGAGACGTACGCGGCCTATCCCGACCTGGAGCCATACGCGGGGGAAACGTCCGTCACGGAGATGGAGGTCCTGCATGCCTTTGTGAACCCGCTGCAGGGCGGGGGACATGCGCGGGCGGAGCACTCCTATTTCTACCTGCGCGCGCCGGAGGTGCTGGACGCGCTGCCGGGCGATGTGCCGGGGCTGCACGAGATCTATACAAACGAGGGCATCGCGGACGCCGGAGCGCGTCGGCAGGCCGACCAGCAGCTGGTGCGCTGGCGGGAGGTCGAAATCCCGCGGACAGGGCGGCCGGTGCGCGTCTACCGGGCGGAGTGGGACGCCCAGGCGAGCACGCCAGAGGTCCGGCTGCCACTGGCATGTCCCTCCACTGCCGAGCGGGGCAGCCCGGCCTGGGAGGAAGCGCGGCGGCAGTGGAGCGCCCAGTGGGCGCGGGCGGGGGTGCGCGTCGGCGAGAGTGGCGAGATTGGCGACCCGGCGGAGCGGGAGAAGACCGAGGCGTACAACGCCCGGCTGACGCAGGGGCGGCTGGCGCGCTTTGCGTGTGAGGAGCGGCCGCTGGCCGAGACCCTTCTGGCCGACCTGCGGGCCGCGATCGAGGCGCGCTACCCGGAGCATGTCGAGGCAGCAGACCAGACGCCGCTGCAGAGGGAGCTGGACCAGCAGGCGCAGTTCCTACAGGCGGCGGGGGAGGGGTTCATCGAGCGCGTCGGCGACTTTGTTGGGCTGGACGGTTACCTGCACGGCGTCTCCAACGGTCCCCTCGTCCTCACCGCGCCGGCCGGCCTGGGCAAAACGAGCCTGCTGGCGCGCTGGATCGACCGGGCGCAGGAGGGCCTCCAGGGGGGCGAAAGCCTGCACTACCGCTTCATCGGCGCCTCCGACGGCTCGACGACGGCCGATGCGCTGTTGCGCTCGCTGCTGGAAGAGATCAAGGAGGTGGCCGGCAAGCTCCAGGAGGAGGTCCCGGCCGAGCCAGACAAGCTGCGGGCAGCGCTCCCGGCGCTCCTGAAAGCCGCCGGGGCGCGCGGCAGGACGGTGCTGGTGCTGGACGGGCTCAACCAGCTCGAAAGCGGACTGGCGGACCTGGACTGGCTGCCCATGGCGCTGCCGCCCGGCATTAAGCTAGTCGCCTCCTTCAAGCGCGGTGATGCCCAGGCCGAGGCCTACTTCGATAGGCTGCGGTCGAGCAGGCAAGCGTTGATGGCCGAAGTCAAGCCTTTCGAGGGCCTGGACGACCGGCGAAAGCTGGTGCGGGCCTACCTCTCGCAGTTCCTCAAGGAGCTGGACGATCGGCACCTGGAGGCGCTGATCCGCTCCGAGGGCGCCGGCAATCCCCTCTACCTGAAGGTGGTGCTGGCCGAGCTGCGCGTCTTTGGCGTCTTTGGCGACCTGGGGGCCAAGATCCGGGGCGACTTTGGTCGCACGCCGGTGGAGGCGTTTGCAGGGCTACTGCGCAGGCTGGAGAGCGACCCGGCCTACTCGCCGATCCGGCCAGTGCTGCTGGTGCCGCGCGTCTTTGGCTGGCTGGCACACTCGCGCACCGGGCTGACTGCCAAGGAGCTGAGCGCGCTGCTCGTTCGGGAAGGGCTGCTGCCCGACGCCGAGGCCGGCCGGGAGTGGGCATCCGAGGCGGTTCACGGCCTACTGCGGCAGGTGCGGCCTTACTTGTCGCGGCGAGATGGGCGTGTGGATTTCTTCTTCGAGTCCTTTGAGCTGGCCGCGCGGGGCCGATACGCCAGGGCCGAGGGGCAGGCCGGGGCGCACCCCGAGGGCCGCACGGCGCGGGAGTGGCACGCCTCGCTGGCGGACTACTTTGTCGCGCAGCCGCTTCGGATTGGCGATGAGCGCACGCCCAATCGCCACAAGCTGGCGGAGCTGGCATACCAGCAGGCGCACGCCGGGATGGCGGAGCACCTGCAGCGGACGCTGTGGGACTATGCGTACATGGTCGCGCAGTTGGAAGCTGGCGGCATTGAGCCGCTCATCGCCGACTATGACCTGGCACGCCTGGCCGAGGCCGGATTGAGCGCCGAAGCGCAGCGGCGGCTGGGCCTGGTGCAGGCGGCGCTGCGCCTCTCGGCCCACGTGGTCCGCCGGGATGCCCACCAGCTCCCCAGCCAGCTCACTGGCCGGCTACTGGGGTTCGGTGAGGAGGAGATTTGCGGACTACTGGAGGCCGCCCGTCGAGAAACGAGCGGTCCTTGGCTTCGGCCGCTGCGTGCGAGCCTGGATGGGCCGGGTGGCGCGCTGGTGCGCAGCCTGGTCGGCCACCTCAACAGCGTCACCGCCGTAGCGCTCACCCCTGATGGGCAGATGGCCGTCTCCGCATCGCGCGACTGGGACCTAAAGGTGTGGGATGTGGCGAGCGGCATGGCACTGCGCACCCTGGCGGGCCACTTCGTTCCCATCCATGCCGTGGCGCTCACGCCGGATGGGCGGCTGGCCGTCTCCGGATCGGCAGACGAGACGCTCAAGGTGTGGGACGTTGCGAGCGGGAGGGAGCTGTGCACCCTTGCCGGCCATACCAGGGAGGTCAGGGCTGTGGCTCTCGCGCCGGACGGGCGGCTAGCCGTCTCCGGATCGGAGGACAAGACGCTGAAGGTATGGGACGTGGCGAGCGGGAGGGAGCTGCGCACCCTTGCCGGCCATACCAGGGAGGTCAGGGCTGTGGCTCTCACGCCGGACGGGCGGCTAGCCGTCTCCGGATCGGACGACAAAACGCTCAAGGTGTGGGACGTGGCGAGCGGGAGGAAGCTGCGCACCCTTGCCGGCCATACCGATTTCGTCTGCGCTGTGGCGCTCACGCCGGATGGGCGGCTGGCCATCTCTGGATCGCAGGACAAGACGCTGAAGGTATGGGACGTGGCGAGCGGGAGGGAGCTCCACACCCTGGCTGGCCATACCGATTTCATCTACGCTGTGGCGCTCACGCCGGATGGGCGGCTGGCCGTCTCTGGATCGCAGGACAAGACGCTGAAGGTATGGGACGTGGCGAGCGGGAGGGAGCTACACACCCTGGCCGGACATACCGGCGTGGTCCGTGCCGTTGCCCTCACGCCAGACGGCCGGCTGGCCGTCTCAGGAGCGGGGGACACAACCCTCAAGGTTTGGGACGTGGGGGCTGCGCTCCAAGCGGCGACGGCAAGCGGGACCGAATCGCGCACCCTGGCCAGCCATACTGGGCGGGTCAATGCCGTGGCACTCACGCCGGATGGCCAGCTTGCCATCTCGGCATCGGACGACAAGACGCTCAAGGTGTGGGGTGTGGCGAGCGGGAGAGGGCTGCGCACCCTTGCCGGCCATAGCGAGCGGGTCAATGCCGTGGCGCTGGTGCCGGACGGGCGGCTAGCCGTCTCCGCATCGGACGACAAAACGCTCAAGGTGTGGGACGTGGCGAGCGGGAGGGAGCTGCACACCCTGACCGGCCACGCATCCGGCGTGAGCAGCGTGGCGATCACGCCGGACGGGCGGCTGGCCGTCTCCGTGGCACGGTCGGGAATGCTGAAAGTGTGGGACGTGGCGAGCAGGACAGATCTGGGCTCCCTGCCCGGCAAGCCTGCATCCATCCTGGGAACCACGGCCGTAGCACTCACGCCGGATGGACGGTTGGCAGTCTCGGGATTGTGGTACAGAGCGCTCGCCGTGTGGGACATTGCGCGTGCATTCAACACCGCCGGTGCGAGCGGGACCGAGCCGCGCACCCTGGCCGGCCACACCAACGTAATCAAAGCCGTGGCGCTCGCGCCGGATGGGCGGTTGGCGGTCTCGGGATCCGACGACGACACGATTAGGGTGTGGAACCTGGTCAGCGGGACCGAGCGGGCCACCCTGCGCGGACATCGCGACGACGTCAGGGCCGTGGCAGTCACGCCCGACGCTCGGCGGGCGGTCTCGGGATCAGATGACAAGACGCTCAAGGTGTGGGATCTGGAGTGCGCGATGGAAATCGCCACCCTGACCGGCCACACCAGGTGGATCACCGCTGTGGCGCTCACACCGGATGGGCGGCTGGCCGTCTCGGGGACAGACGACGGAGTACTTGGCGTGTGGGATCTGGCGAGCGGGATCGCGCTTGCGGCTTACACCTCTGACGGCGGCGACGTTCATTGCTGTGCTGTGGCGCCTGACGGCCGGAGCGTCGTGGTTGGCGACATGGTGGGCCGCGTGCATCTGCTATGCCTGGAGAACATCACCCCTGGCCCGGCGATTGCGACTGCCTGGTGGGCGCGCGGCGCTCCCGGTCCGGTCTTCGGTTGCCCCCACTGCCGCACCTGGTCGGAGGTGCCGGGGACAGCCCTGGGCACGGATCTGCCCTGTCCCCTCTGCGCCACGGTGGTTAGGCTCAACCCATTCGTGATCGAGGCCGACTGGCGTCCGCTGGCGGCCGCCTGGAAGGGCGGCGAGACGCCTCCGGGGCGACGCGAGGAAGAGCAACCGGTTGCCGTGCCGGCCGAGGTCCGGCAGCTCATCGCACGCGCGGAGTCCGGCGACGCCGACGCGCAGTTCGAGCTGGGGAAGCGCTACGCCAACGGCATGGGCGCCGTCCAGGACGACGTCCAGGCGGCAGCATGGTACAGGCGGGCAGCCGAAGGCGGCAACACGGACGCGATGGTGGCCTACGGCCGCTGTCTTGTCGAGGGCAGAGGCGTGCGCGCCGACCTGGTGGAGGGCGGAAAGTGGTTCCGCCACGCCACCGAGGATTGGAGTGATTAGGGACACCTGACCACCGCCGAGCAGGCAATGATTCGCCTGCAACCATTCTCCCGCGCGCTGGGATATGAAAGGAAACTGACGTGTCTGACACCTATTGCTGGTCCAGGTTCTACGGCATGCTCTGCCGGCATGGCCCCAACCTGCTGCTTGGGATCGATGATGACACCCGCGAGATCATTGAGACGTACGCCTCCAGCACAGACATCTTCTGGTCGGAAGGGTTGGAGGATTGCCTGGCAGAAGGCGCTGCCGGCGGCAGCCTGCGAGGCGGAGTCCTATCCGCCCTCGAGCTCTGGCGCGAAAACGTACTCGATGCACTCGATACCAACTTCGGTATCGAGCTCGACTGGGAGCTGGTTTCGATTCAAGGCGCCAGTTCGCTCATCGACGAGCTTGTCGAGGCCGCTTCGCCAGGTTAGCCTGGGCAACCCGCATGACGGAGGCGCCATGGGCCTGAACTACAGCTACCTGCTCTACTTCGAGCGCGAGCACCTGTGGGATGCCCTGCGGGGGGTGGCAGCCATCGCCGATGCGGTCGACCCGCCGCCTACGACAATCCACTTTCCCGACCATGACCTGGTACTCCCGATCGCGACTGGGTTCCGGCAGCCGAGTGACCTGTCCCATGACAGCCCCGAGTACGAGTTTGCCGTCTCGCTGGTCTTTGAGGCGGACGAAGCCATCCTGGAGTACCTGCGCAGTGGCGGGTTCGAGGAGACATACCGCGCCCCGCCCGACCCGGACGGCATCAAGCGAGTCGCCATCGGGTTCATCTACCTGACGGTCTACGCCGACCTGGAGAAACACTGGGCCTTCAAGGAACCGGTCGACCTGGTCCTCTTCGCGTTCGGCACCACCGGCACGCGCATGAGCATGCTCTTTGAAGAGTCCGCCTCCATCCGTAGGACCTTCACCGGGCTGCTGGAGAAGCACCACGGCGTGTGCGGCATCCTTGACCTTGAGAACGACTATGGCGACCTGTTCTGGTTCAAGGGCAAGCCGATGGAGGCGTCTGTCTGGGACGTGTACATGCTGCCGGAGGCGATCGAGGAGATGCTGAAGAGGGGTTGGTAGCGGTTACGGTCCTGCCGGCCGCACCAGGTACCGCTCGGGAACCCAGCCCAGCCGCCCCCTGGGATCGATCCCCTCGATCCAGGTGTAGCCGTCCGCCGCGACCTCCGCACCGGTGAGCACCAGCCGAGTGCCGTCGCGCAGCGCGCCGATCTTGCCGCCCTTCAGGCCCGGCTGCGCATACATCCATACTCCCTCGCCGCCGGTATTCCCAACCGCCGCCAGGGCGGGGGTCGGCGTGGCCGTAGGCGTGGCCGTGTGGGTGGGGGTCGGCGTCTGGGTCGCCGTGGGTGTGGGCGTCGGCGTCGGCGTGGCGGTTGCCGTCGGGCTTGGCGTGTGCGTCGGCGTGGAGGTTGGCGTATGGGTCGCCGTGGGTGTGGGAGTCGGCGTCTCCGTGGCGCCGGGCAGGGGCGTCGGCGTGGGCGTCGGCGGCACGAAGGGGTCAAGCCGCGTGGTTGGAATGACCGAAAGCAGCAGCGCGACGGGCTGCTGGACGCGGCCGGCGACCTTTTCCTGGAGCTCCACCGCCTCCGCGTGGCTCACATCGCGCGGAGAGCGGACCTGTACCTCGAGGCGCACGGTGCGGTCGCCGTCCTCCGAAGGCAGCTGCCTCCAATCCACCAGCTCGGCGTCAGGCAGGGCGGCGACCTCGGCACGGATGGCGCGGTCGAGTACCCGATCCCTCACTTCTTGGCGCACCGACTGTGCCGTCAGGAACCCCAGCACGGCGGTTACAGCAGCCAGCAGCAGGATCGTGCCCAGGAGGCCGCCCTGGAAGACCCGCGCCCGCCCCGGTTGGCCCGGGATGGGCCGGAAGCCCAGCCACAGAAAGACCAGCGCCCCGGCCGCGATGATGGCCACCAGGTTGGTCAGGAAGAGCAGTGAAGCGCCGCCGGCGATGCGACCCTGGCCCAGCGACAGGCCGATGCCGACGGTCGCCAGCGGCGGGACGAGGGCTGCCGCGATGGCGACGCCCGGCAGGGAAGCGGAGACCCCCTTCCGGCAGAGGGCATACCCGCCCGCTAGGCCGGAGGCGAGGGCCACGCCCAGGTCCAGCAGGGTCGGCGCACTCCGGTTCAAGATCTCACTCTGCGGAGTCGCTGCCGGCACGGCAAAGCCGAGCAGGGCGCCCATCGCAATCGCGAGCAGGATGCCGCGCAGCGTGGCGCTGCCGGCCCTGCGCAGCAGCCGTGCATCGCCCCGCACGATGCCGAGGCTGAGGCCAAAGAGTGCCGCCATCAGGGGCGCCACCAGCATCGCCCCGATGATCACCGCCGGGCTGTTCTGCAGGAGGCCAAAGGCCGCAATGGCAGCCGCCAGGCCGATCATCACATAGTAGTCGAGGTTCGGCTCTGCCCCGCTGCGGATCGCCTTGTAGATGTCCGCCTGCTCTCCAATCGCCAGCGTGGGCAGCGCCCGAAAGAGCCTCCATCCCGTCCGCCGCAGCCAGCTCCCCATCCGCATGCCGCGCGCATGGCGCCGGGTGATGATCGCCGGGATGGGGCTGCGAAGGGCCAGCGCCTGGGGGATGTTGCCGAAGAGGACCCGGTCCAGGTAGCTCTCCCGGCTGGCGCCCACCAGCAGCAGCGCATACCCCGCCGAGGCCTCCTTGAGGATCGCGTTCTGGATGTTGGTTGCCTGGACGACCTTTCCCCGGACGCGCGGCTCGCCGGCCCACGGCAGCAGGATCTCCTCCAGCTGCTCGTGGCTCACGGCAAGCCCCACCTCGCCGTGCGTCTGGCGGGCGACGTACATCGCCGTGATCTCTGCCTGCGGAGCCAGGTCCAGTGCCAGGTCAATCGCCAGGCTGGCGTTGGGACCACCCGAAACGGGGATCAGTACCCGCCGGATGTCGGCCGGCTCCGGCGGTGGCGCCCCGCCTGCCGGGAAGGACACGGCGATGACATCGCACGGTGCTTGCTGGACAAGCGGATCGACCGTGCGCCCCACCAGATAGTGCCCGCTGCTGGCCTTCCCTCTCCAGCCGAGGATGAGCAGGTCGGCCGGCTCTTCGCGCAGGCAGGCGAGGATCTGGGCCGCAGGGTCCGCCCCCGGTCGCACCTCGATCCGCAGCGGCGCGCCCCCACACGTCACGGGGCCGGCGAGCCACGCCGGCCGGCCCCCGTCGTGGGTGACGGTCACCAGGGTGACCCTCCCTCCGCGCTCCGCCGCCAGCCGGCAGGCTAGGGGAAGCAGCGAGGTGAGCTGGCTTTCCGCGCCCACCGCCACGACGACGTGGAACCTGCCCGCACTCGAGTCGTCAGCCATCTGAACAATCCCTCGGCCTGGAAAGCATCGTCATGCTCCTTCTGGGCCCCCCTATCGCCGGCCTAGCCGATCCCCCTCACGTACAGAAAGATCATGCCGCCGGCGTACACCAGGATGATCAGCAGCGCGTCCGCCTCCACAAAGAGCAGCCGGCGCTCCACGCGCGCGATGTTGCCGACCAGGGCCAGCAGCGTCAGCAGCAGGCCCAGCATGCCGACCAGGGCAAAGGCCGGGTCGATCGAGCCGAGGAACCGCCCCTGGGTGTAGAACAGATCAGATAGCCCGAGGGCGAACATGTTGAAGACGTTGCTGCCAAAGAGGTTGCCGACGGCCATGTCGTAGGCGCCCAGCCGGGCTGCGGCAATGACGGCGACCGTCTCCGGCAGGGAGGTGACCATCGCCAGCAGGGTGGTCCCCACAAAGCCGGTGCCCAGGCCGGTAATCTCGGCAATCTCCGTGCTGGAGCTTACGAGATAGGGCGTCACCACGACGAGCACGGTCGTTGCGATCGCGAACCCCAGCACGGCCCGCCACAGCGCCATACCCTCCTCGCCTTCTGGCGCTTCCAACGCAGTGCTCGAGGCCTGGCCGTTCTGCTGGATGAGGCGGATGCCGGCGATGTAGACGAGGATGAGGAGCAGGCTGTCCACACCCAGCCAGCCGATCTTGAGCGGGATGTCGGCCAAGATGAAAAAGACGACCATCCCGATCATGGCGGCCGCAAGAGCGGCGGTGAGGGCGTGCGTCATCGCGACGCGGCGCAGGATGCGCGCCTGCTGGTTAAGAAGATCGAGCACCGCTAGCAGGAGCATATTGAACATGTTGCTGCCCAGCATGTTGCCGGCGGCGAGCCCCGGCACGCCTTGGCCGAAGGAGTTGATTGTGGTGAGCAGCTCCGGCAGGGAGGTGGCCCCAGCCAGTAGGAGCGCCCCGACAAACATCCCGCCCAGGCGGGTCCGCACGGCAATCACGTCGCCGTACTGGGCCATTTTGACGGCCGCCAGGACGAGGATGGCACTGGCGGCGACAAAGACGATCCATGCCATGGCGGACTACTCCTCCGCCGGGGGCTGCTTATGCAGGCCCCAGGCGGCAGCCACAGGCACGGCAAAAAGGACTCCCGTGTTCGGCCGGCTCAGGTCGCCGACCACCGCCTCGGTTGCTTCCTTCACCCGCTCGACGACCGACATCTCCTCGACCACCGCGAAGAGCGTGGTGTGGCCCACCTGGTCGGTACGAAGCAGCCGGCTGAAGCCGAGCATCCGCGGCGCATCGTGGGCGCTTGCCCGCCCGCGCAGGCGGTGCACGCCGGTGGACTCGATGAGGGTAATCCCCTTGACCCCCGCCGTGCCCCACGCCCCCAGCAGGTCGTTCAGCTTGGACGGGTCGTCCAGAACGAAGACGATCTGAAACATGAGACTTTCTCCTTCGTGGGTAAGGCTCCCCCCGCCAGGCTGCTGTCACGGGGGCGACCTGCGCTCAAGCCCTTCTGACGGCCTGCGAAGGGGGCGCGCGAACTCACGCATCCGCTCCTTCGTGGTGGCGCCGTCCGGCCATCGCCCGCAGCTCCTCTGAGGCAGCCCCTTCTGCCACGACCACGAGCACGTCCCCTTCTTTCAGAAGCGTGTCGCCGTGTGGGATGAGTGCTTGGTGGCCACGCCGGATGGTGGCGATGACGGCATCGCGTGGCCAGCGCACCTCGCGCACCCGCCTGCCGACGCAGGCAGAGCCACCGTCGAGTGTGATTTCCTCCACTCCGAGGCCCCCATAGGCACCCAAGCGCACCTGCTGAGCTCGGTTTCGCATGGCCGCACGGCGCGTCAGCGCTACGTCGTAGATGCGCACGACATCGGCGCGGCGAAGGACGCCGAGAAGGCGACGGGGATGTGCCCGATCGACGACCGGCAGCCGGCCGATGTCGCGTGTGCCCATGCGCCTCATGGCCGTCCCGATCGTCTCGTCGGGATAAGCCACCAGGAGCTGGCGGGTGCAGACATCGGCGACGGTCAGTCCGCCCGTGGTCTCTCCGCCGGCGCGCTCCAGGTCCTGCAGCGACAGGATGCCAGCCAGCTCACCGGCACCGTCCACCACCACCAGCCCATGGTGCCGCGTCTGCATCAACTTCTCTGCTGCGTCCTGCAGCGAGTCGGAGTCGCGCAGAGTCGCCATGTCCGTGACCATTGCCTCTCCAACTGAGATGTTCTCCAGTACCTCCACATCGCGCCCGCGCTGGAGGCGGATCCCCTTCCGGGCAAGCCCCACCTCGTACACGGAATCTGGCTGCAGGCGCCGGGAGATGACGAGGCTGATCACCACCGCGAACATGAGCGGCAGGATGATGCGGTAGTCGTTGGTCATCTCGAATAGGAGAAGGATTGCCGTCAGCGGGGCGTGCACCGCGCCGGCCAGGACGGCTGCCATCCCTACCATGGCAAAGCCCGGGACCGTGATCTGGAGCGCGGGGAAGAGGTGTTCGGCGAGGATGCCGTAGGCGCCGCCCAGCGTCGCCCCGAGGAAGAGGGCCGGGGCGAATACCCCGCCCAGGAAACCCCCGCCGATGCTAATCGGCGTCAGGGTGAGCTTGGCCACCAGGAGCGCAAGCAGTAGCCAGAAGGCGGGCGGCCGTGCGCTGAGCGTCTGCTCGATTGTGTCGTAGCCGATCCCCATGACCTGCGGCAGAAAGACCGCGACTGCGCCCACGGCGGCCCCGGCTATGGCCGGCTTGAGCCAGCGCGGAACTGCCAGGCGCGCGAAGAGGTCTTGGGCAAGGTAGAGCAGCCGGACGTAGAGTGCGGAGACCGGTCCGGCCAGCAGGCCCAACCCCAGGTAGAGCGGCAGCTCCCATGCCGATCCAAAGGCGTAGGCCGGCACGTCAAAGGCCGGCTGGGGGCCGGCCACGGCCTGGGTAAAGACGGCCGAGATCACGGCCGCCAGCGTCACCACGCCCACCACGGAAGCTCCCAACTCCCCTAGGATGACCTCGACGGCAAAGAAGACGCCCGCGATTGGCGCGTTGAAGGCCGCCGCAATACCAGCCGCTGCGCCGGCCGCGGCCAGCCCTCGCACACGCTCGTCCGAGAGGTGCAGCCACTGGCCGAGCATCGAGCCGAGGTTGGACCCAATCTGGACGGACGGGTCCTCCGGTCCGACCGACGCGCCGCACCCGATGGAAATCGCGGCGACAGCTGCCTTGGCGGGCATGCGCCCGTAGCGCAGCCGGCCGCCTGCCAGCGCCACCGCTTCCATGACTCCTGCCACGCCATGATGGCGCTCCTCGCCCACGAAGAGCTTGGCGAGCACGCCAGCCAGGAGGCCACCCGCGATGGGGACCAGGGCTACCGGCCAATTCGCCGCCCGTTGAGGCCCGTCGACGCTCCAACCGAAGGCTACCCTATTCGCGAGGTCGATCAACTCCTTGAAGGCCCAGACGCCGGCCCCGCTCAACAGGCCCACCAGCAGGGCAGCGCCGCCCAGGATGAGGGGCTCTGAGGGGTGCAGCTTGTCCAGCCACCGGCCGGATCTGACAGGCGAACGCAGTCTATCCATGACTCAGTCCTGGCCCAGGGTTGGGTGACCGGTCATCTATCGCCGCGGGAAGGCATGCCGTTCCGTGAGGACCTGTGGGGCCGCACCCATGCGTCACAGCAAGTAGCGCAGCCACAGGTACACCGTAGCCAGCAGCAGAGAGACCCCCGTTGTGGCCAGGCCATACCTCAGAAAGCGCCGGAAGCTGATGGGGTGTCCACTCCTGGCAGCCAGGTTGCACACCACCACGTTGGCCGATGCGCCGATTAAGGTGGCGTTTCCCCCCAGGCAAGCGCCCAGGGCCAGTGCCCACCAGAGGGGTTCCACTCGCATCGCCTGGCCGAGGCTCTCCACCACCGGAATCATGGCCGTTGTGTAGGGGATATTGTCGACGATGGCCGAGGCCAGGCCCGACAGCCACAGGAGAAGCAACGAAGTCAGGGTCAGGTTCTGCCCCGTCAGGTGCAGGGCCCCCTGCGCCACGCGGTCGATGATGCCCACCTGCACGATCGCTTCGACCGTGATGAAGAGGCCGACAAAGAAGAAGAGGGTGGTCCACTCGACCTCCCGCAGGATGCGCGCGGGATCGGACCGTGCCCAAAGCATCAGCAGCGTCGCGCCGGTGAGGGCCACGGTCGCCGGCTCGACATGCAGCAGCCCGTGGAAGAGGAATCCGATCAGCACGGCAGCCATGACGATCAGCCCCTTGCGCAGCAGCTTCCGGTCGGTGATCAGCGCCTCGGCCTCCAGGGCTTCGATGTCCAGCCGCCGCGCGGGCTGGGCGCGGAGCTCCCGCCGGAACATGGGCCACGCCAGGCCTAGGTATGCCAGCAACACCAGCAGGCTGATGGGCATCATGTTCCAGGCAAAACGCGCAAAGTCGATGGCTGCCGCGCTGCCGATGAGGATGTTGGGCGGGTCTCCGATCAGGGTGGCTGTGCCCCCAATGTTCGACGCTAGTATCTCCGAGATGAGGAAGGGAACGGGGCTGGTGCCCAGGCTGGCGGCCACGAAGAAGGTGACCGGCGCGACAAGTACCACCACCGTGACGTTGTCGAGGATCGCCGACGCGAGCGCCGTGATGGCCGAGAGGATCACCATGATGCGGAAGGGGCGGCCGCGGCCAAGGCGCACTGCCTTGACGGCGATCCACTGGAAGAGGCCGGTCTCGCGCAGGATGTTGGCCAGTGCCATCATGCCGCTGAGCAGAAGGATGACGTTCCAGTCTACGGAGCTAAAGGCCTCCTCTTGGCTCAGCACGCCGAGCAGGATCATGGCGAGCCCGCCCAACAGGGCAGACACTGTGCGGTGCACGCGCTCGGTGACGATCAGCCCGTAGGTGATCAGGAAGATGCCGCCGGCCACCCAGGCGGACCTCACCGGCCCTCCTTTGTGGGCTTGTCGCAGCGGTCCGGCGAGCAGGCTGCCATCAGGTCGCGCAGGCTCAGGTAGCCCACGACGTGATACCGGTCGTCCACCACGGGCAGGCCCGACAGCTTGAGGTCGTGCATGCGCTTGAAGGCATCCTTTACCGTCTCGCCGACCTTGACCCACCCAGGCTTGCCCATGGCGTCGGCCGCCGTGCGCAGCCGGCTCTTCTCGGCAAAGCGCGCCACGGCCTCCAGGTCGGTTACCTCGCTCAGGAACTCTTCGGGCATGATGCGGAAGAAGAAGTCGTCGGCCAGCGTGGCGAGCTCCAGGAGGCCCACCAGGCGCCCTTCCTCATTCACCACGCACGCCGCGCTCACCCTCGGCTGTTCCTTCATCAAGCCTGCGACCTCCTCGAGCGGGACGTCGGGCCGGACGATGACCGGCTCAAGGTCCAGGAGGGGCACGACCTGCTCGACGGGCATGTCCCGCCGGATGATCCAGTCGGGCCGCACGGCAGGGGGCAGGACATCCGGTTCTTCCTTGGCCTTGACCTTGTGTATCCCGCGCACTTCGGCGACCGGCAGCACCAGGAGCAGGCCGCTGTTGGGGCGCTCAAAGCCGCCCACGGCGCGCTCTGCCTCGCCGACGGCTTTTGCCAATGCATCGTCACCCTCGACGGCCATGAGCAGCGTGCGGCGGCGGACCTCGTCTGACTCGAAGAGGCGGTCGACCGCGCCAAGCCCGACCTTGCTCAGCCAGGAGTGGGCACGGTGGGATCCGACGCTCTGCAGGATCGTCGCGCCGGGCAGCCCGATCGAGCGCCAGGCGACCAGCAGGTCCGCCAGGCGGCCCATGTCGTCCAGGATGACGATCAGCAAGTATATCCTTCGTTGTTCCATGGGAGCCCTCGCACCTCCTGTCATCCAACGCCGGTGTCGTGCGGCTGTCTCAGAGCTTACCGGTCGTTGTGATACTCTTTCTGGAGCCCCACGGCCCGGCTCACCGGCACCACGAAGAGAAAGCCCGTGTTCGGCCGGGAGAGGTCGCCGACCACGCTTTCGGTAGCCGCGATCACCCGATCCACGGTCTCCTCGTCGGGGACGACGGTCATCAGCGTACGGTGGTACGCCTCCTGCCCCTCCAGCATGTCGCGCAGCGAAGGGATGAGGGGCAGATCATCGCGCATCTGCGCGCGCATGCGGGCCATTCCCGTGCTCTCCAGAATCGTGATTCCGCCGGCGCCCGCCCCTTCCCAGGCGCCCAGCAGGTCATGGCACTGCTCCACGCAATCCAGGACAAAGACGACCAGGTGCATTGTTCTCATTCCCTCCCAGTGGGTGCTGCTGCAGGTGCCGGTTTCCCGGCCTTGGGGTAGAGCGTGCGCAGCAGCAGCGGCGTCAGAATTGTGGTTGCCAGGATCATCAGCACGGCAACGGCAAAGATACGGTCGCCGATCAGCCCGGCCTCGCTCTCCGCGGCGGCGACGATCAGCCCTACCTCCCCGCGCGAGGCCATCCCTACGCCGAGCCGGAGCGCATCCTTGTTCGCCATGCCGCCCAAGCGCGCGCCCAGGCCGGCCCCTAGCACCTTGGACAGAAGCGCTACGGCGATGATGGCCAACTCCAGCCAAACGTCGCTCACCTTCATGGCAGTCGCGTCGACGCCCAGTCCGATCGAGACAAAGAACACCGGCACGAGCCACGCATAGGTCAGGGGGTGCATGCCCTCCTCGATGGCGCGGCGCAGCGGGCTGCGCCCGATCAGCACACCGGCCAGGAATGCGCCGGTGATGGCCGCCACGCCGCCCAGCGCCTCTGCCGCCCAGGAGTAGAGCAGTGCGACCACAAAGGTCGCCGCCAGCAGCCCCTCGCTGATCGGCAGCCGCCCGACAAAGGCCAGGAGCCGCGGGATCACCAGCGCACCGAGCGCGGAGGCCAACCCTAGGAAGGCGACCATGCGCACCAGCACCCACACTACCGCCATGGCCCCGCCCGCGGCGCCCGTGGCGACTGCCAGGAAGATGGACAGGAGCAGGATGGCGAGGATATCGTCCACCACCGCCGCACCCAGGAGCGCAAGACCCACCCGGCTGCGCAGTACCCCCAGCTCCATGAGCGTCTGGGCCGAGATGGAGACCGATGTTGCCGCCAGGATCAGCCCGATGGCGATGGACTCCTGGAGGCTGAACCCAAAGGGCAGTGCCACCAGGCCGCCCAGGAGCACCGGGGTGACCACGCCGAGGCTGCCGGCCAGGACGGCCGGACGCCCCGTCTGGAGCATCGCCTTCAGGTCCACCTCCAGGCCGGCCACGAACATCAGGAGGAGCACGCCGAGGTGTGACAGCTGGTGGAAGGTTTCTGCCAGGTGGCCGCTGCCAAGGATGGGCCAGCTCAGCAGGTCCAGCAGTGTGGGGCCGAGGATCAGGCCGATCAACAGCTCGCCCAGGACGGCGGGCTGGCCAAGCCGGCCGCTCAGGTAGCCGGCGGCCTTGGCCGCGGCGACGACAATCGCCAGGGCCAAGGTGAACTGGAGAAGTAGCTCCACAGCGCCTCCCTTCAGGATAAGACCGGTGCCAGGGCACCGGCATGGATCGTGCCTCGCGGACATGAGACATGTGCGCCCGCTGTCAAACGAGAACAGGGACGGCTGTAAGAGTACCATGCAGGATGCCTGCTTGTCAAGCGCCGGGAAGCGGTGTCCCATGAGCTGTACATGACCAGGTTGGCCGACCGCGCAGGCGCCCGCAAGATACCACACCACCCGCCTCGCACGAGGCGATGGACCGTGTGCCTCTTCTCACGGCCTGCCCGGCGACGCCACCACTCCCCGGCCCGGTCGCCGAGGGGCTTGCCATTCCTGTGCACGTGTGCTAGACTCAGGCGCGCTGCCGGGCGACGGGGCTTGCTCCGCGGGCCGGGGGCTGACTCTCAACCGGGAATGGGCACCAGAGTGCGCGTGCTGTTCGTCACCCAGCAGATTGACTATGAGCCGCAGGGTATCATGCACCTCTCCTCCGCCCTCAAGGCGGCCGGCCACGAGGTGGAGCTCGCGATCGCTGCGCGCCGCGACCCGGTGGCCTATGCCCGTGACTTCCGGCCCCACGTGCTTGCCTACTCGGTCATCACCGGCTCTCAGTGCTACTACCTCGAGCTCAACCGGCGCCTGAGGGCGGAGGTGCCCGGGGTGCTCTCGGTGTTCGGCGGGCCACACCCCACCTTCTTCCCGGAGATGGTGCAGGAGGAGGGCGTCGACGCGCTCTGCCGGGGCGAGGGGGAAGGGGCGCTGGTCGAGCTGGTGGACACGCTCGCTGAGGGTGATCCCCAGACCCTGCAGCACCTGCAGAACTGGACCTTCCTCGTGGACGGCAAGGTGGTCACCAACCCTGTGCGGCCCTATGTCGAGGACCTAGACAGCCTGCCTTTTCCTGACACGGACCTCGTGTACGAGCGAGAGCCGGTCGCTGCGCACCACAAGATCAAGCACTTTGTCACCGGGCGCGGGTGCCCGTACAACTGCACCTACTGCTTCAATCACGCGCTCGGGCAGCTCTACCGCGGCAGGGGCATGCGCTTTCGCCAGCACAGCGTGAGCTATGTTATCGAGCATATCCAGCGCGTGCGAAGCCGCTATCCCCTCGAGTTCGTGGTCTTTGTGGACGATGCATTCGTCCAGTCGCGGGAGTGGCTGGCCGAGCTGGCGGGCACGTATCCGCGCGAGGTCGGCCTGCCCTTCTTCTGCAACACGCGGGCCAACCTGGTCACCGCCGAGCAGGTGCGGCTGCTCAAGGAAGCCGGCTGCCACTCCGTCTCCATGGGCGTCGAGGCGGGCAACGACCGCATCCGCAACGACCTGCTCAAGCGCCGCATGAGCCGCGAGCAGATCCTGGATGCAGCGCGGCTGATCCGCGAGGGCGGGCTCAACCTCACCACGACCAGCATGATAGGGCTGCCCACCAGCACGCTGGAAGATGATTTTGAGACCCTCTCGCTCAACGCCGAGGTGAGACCTGCCTACGCCCACGTCTTTATCTTCCAGCCCTACCCGCGCACCGAGCTGGGCGAGTTCACCCGAGACCAGGGCTGGATGGCCGGCAGCTACGATGACATCGGGGAGGTCGCCTGGGACCATTCGGTGCTCGACTTTGACGCGGCCCACAAGCGCGGGCTGTCGGTCCTGCAGAGCTTTTTTGCCATCGGCGTGGAGTGGCCGCGACTCGTGCCGCTCATCAGGCACCTGACCAAGCTGCCCCCCAACGGGCTCTTTGTCCTGCTCAACAAGCTCTGGAAAGGGTGGGCGATCAAGAACCGGGTCCACCCTGTCAAGCTCGGCCTGCGCGAGATGGTCGAGGCGGCAAGGCACTTTATGGGGATCAAGTCGTAGTAGTGCATCCAGGGGAGAGACCATTGCACCTTTTGTTCATCGTTAAGGAGATAGACAACGAGCCCCAGGGCATTCTGCTCATCAGCAGCATCCTCAAGCAAGCCGGTCACCAGGTCAGCCTGAGCGTCGCCACCGAGGAGGACCCGGTCGAGGCGGCGCGGCGCCTGAGGCCCGACGTCGTCGCCTACACCGTCTATACCGGCACTCACAACTACTACCTGGACCTCAACCAGCGCATCCGCGCCGCCCTGCCCGGCGTCTACTCCGTCTTTGGGGGGCCGCACCCCACCTTTTTCCCTGAGGTGGTGGAGCGCGAGGGTGTCGACGGCATCTGCATCGGCGAGGGGGAGTATGCAACGCTCGACCTGGTGAACGGGCTGCGGCGGACCGAGCGCGGCGTGGAGCTGCCGGACCCGGGCATCGCCAACTGGTGGCTCAAGCACGAGGGCCGGATCGTCCGCAACCCGCTCCGGCCCCTGCTGACCGGGGAGGAGCTGGACGCCCTGCCCTTTCCGGACCGCGAGCTGCTGTACGGAGCGCACGCCAACAGCCGCCGCACCAAGATCAAGCCGGTTATCACAGGGCGCGGCTGCCCCTACGACTGCTCCTTCTGCTTCAACAAGGCCTACTCCGACTTGTACGGAGGCGGCGGGCGGCGCTTCCGCCGGCGCAGCCCCGACAACGTCCTGCGCGAGCTAAAGGAGCTGACGGCTGCTCACGACGTTCGCTTCATCCTCTTCATGGATGATACGTTCATTCTCCAGGACACCTGGCTGAAAGAGTTCATGTCCCGCTACAAGGCCGAGGTCGGGCTGCCTTTCTGGTGCCAGGTGCGCGCGAACTTGGTGACCGAGGACAAGATAGCACTCTTCCGGGATGCCGGCTGCGTTTCCGTCAGCTTTGGCGTGGAGGCCGGCAACGAGCACCTGCGGAACGTCGTTCTGAACCGCAACATGAGCGACGAGCAGATCACGGAGGCCGCCGCGATCCTGCGCCGGCATGGCATCGCCTTCATGACGAACAACATGCTCGGCCTGCCTACGGGCAGCCTGGAGGCCGATTTCGAGACATTGGCTCTGAACGCCCGGCTCTGCCCGGCGTATGCCAACGTCTTTCTCTTCCAACCCTACCCCAAGACTGCCCTAGGGGAGTTGGCTTACCGGGAAGGGTGGATGAGCGGCAGCTTCGACGACCTCTCCGGCTCGGTCAGCGACGACACGGTCATCAAGTTCGGCACAGAGGCCGAAAAGCGCCAGATCGAGAACCTGCAGAAGCTTTTTGCGCTGGGGGTGGAGCTACCGTGGATGGTGCCTGCCATCAAGCGCCTGATCCGGCTGCCGTCCGGCCGGCTCTTCTGGCTCGCCTACAAGCTGTGGAAGGGCTGGGCGATCAAGCGGCGTATCTTCCCGTTCAGGATGACACCGCGCGAGTACCTGAACTCGGCCCTCTACTACATGCGCATCAAGAGCCAGTAGCACAACTGCCTCAGGTGGGGGAAAGCCCCCGGACCGAGCCCCAACGGTGGCCCCGGTTTCCTGACCGGGGCGACCTGGCCTACTCCCGCTCCCGAAACGCCGCCCGGCGGAAGGCCCGCCAGGGAAGCAGCGCGCACCCCAACCGCGACGGCCGAACCGCCGACTGCAGCTCCGCCAGGAAGTCGCCGTCGGACAGGGCAGACAGCTCGGCGAGCCCTCGCCCGATGAGCATCTCGGTCAAGATCGAGGCTGCCCCCAAGCACAGTGCACAGCCCCGCCCCTCGAAGCGCGCCTCGACCACTTGCCCATCCCGCACTCGCGCTTGCATCGCGACCCGGTCGCCGCACAGGGCGTTGTAGTCCTCGGCCGCCAGATCGGGCGCCTCCAACCGGCCCCGGTTGCGGGGGTGCCGGACATGGTCCAGCAGCCGCTCGGTGTACTCCTCGCTCATCCGGCGCCCACGATCGGGCCGCTAGAGTCGCGCAGGGGGCCGCCGGTCCGGCCGTTCTTGACGGCAAGGATCTCTGCGATGATGCTCAGCGCGGTTTCCTCTGGCGTGCGCCCGCCGAGGTCCAGCCCGATGGGGGCGTGCACCTGTGCGAGCTGGTCGGCGGTGATGCCCCACTTGGCCATGCGGGCTGCGCGCCCGGCGTGGGTCTTGCGGCTGCCAATTGCGCCAAGGTAGGCAGCATCCGTGCGCAGCGCTGCTGCCAGCGCCGGCTCATCGATCTTGGGGTCGTGCGTCAGGAGCACGATGTAGGTATCGCGCCCTACGGGCAGGTGTGCCAGCGCCTCGTCCGGCCACTCCACCAGCACCTCGTCGGCGTCGGGAAACCGGTCGGCGTTGGCGAACTTGGCCCGCGGATCGGCCACCACGACACGAAAGCCCAGCTCGCGGGCAAGACGGGTGAGTGGGATCGCCACATGCACCCCGCCCAGGATGTAGAGCGCCGGCCGCGGCAAGAACACCTGCAGGAAGATCTCACGACCGTCTTCGAGCGTCTCGATTGTGCCGCGGGGCGTCCGGCGATCCAGCTGGCGCCGCAGCGCCTGGAGGACGGCCGGATCGGCCGGGCCGGCGAGCAGTTCACCAGATCCGAGCAGCAGTGTCTCGCCGGCCCCACCCGGCCCGGCGACGACGGCAGCCAGCGCGGTGGCACGCTCTGCCCCCATCTCGCGTACCAGCGCGCCGGCCAGCGCCGGGTCCAGTTCCTGCACAAGCACGTCGATCGTCCCGCCGCAGGCGAGCCCCACGTCCCAGATCATCTCCTCGGTGATGCCAAAGCGCAGCAGTCGCGGCGCGCCGCCGGCCAGCACCGCCTGCGCTTCAGCATAGACGGCCGCTTCCACGCAGCCGCCGCTCACCGACCCGGCCATCCGCCCTGCCGTCGAGGCGATCATCCGCGCGCCGGCCGGCTGCGGCGCCGTGCCGATGACGCGCACCACCGTGGCGACCGCCACTCGCTCGCCCTGCGCCAGCCAGGCTTCAGCCGTGAAGATCAGTTGTCGCACGCTCCCTCCAACCCCGTCCTGTAGTGCCCTGTGCCCATTCTGACGCCAACAAGAGGCTGCACTATGGCCCCTCGTGCGTGGTTCCGTACTTGCTCTCGAACAGCGTCCCGTCGTACGGCGCCCGCCTGGTGTGGCATCGTGACCTGGGGCAGAGCTGGCAGCTGGCAAAGCTCTGCTCCGTAGCGAACCAGATCCCCGAGACCGACTTGGCCGGAACCATCAGAAGGCTCTCCGTCAGCCGGACGCCGATGGCCTGCTCGGGGTCTCCGAGTAGGGCAAAGAGCGGACGCTGGGCGGTCAGCGGCCAGTCGGGCAGCGAGCCCGGCGACATCGACGACAGGCTGCCTGGCCGATATTGCTCGTCCAAACGCCGCTGCAGGGCAGCCTGTGCCACGCCCAGGGCTGCCTCACATATTTGGTCGGCATAGAAGTGCAGAACCAGGTCCTCGTTGGCAGCGGCCCACTTGTGCAGCTCGGTGCCGCAGGTGATCACGAAGGGAAAGGCGCGGTGGGTTCCGTCGAGGTTGACCCGCAGCACCCGGCTGTCAAACCGGATCCCGTCCAGCACGACGCTGCTGTCGTCCTTTGAGTCCACATACGCCACGCCGAACATCGCGCGCGGTCGGGCGATGTCCTGTGCCTCGCGCACCAGCTGCGCGAAGCGCTCCGCTCTGGCCGTGCCCTCCTTGATCCGCAGCCTCGCCCGCAGATCTTCCAGGTCTGACTCGAGACGGATGCGCTCCAGGATTTCAACGTCCACGGCAATCCTCCATACAGCGTGTCCCCCTGCCTACCTTCTGCGCAATGATCCGGCCGTCTACTCGACGGTGCCAAGCCCTCGCTTCTCGAGCTCCTCGCTGATCATCTCAATCGAGATGCCGCCGGAGATCCGCGGCTGCCCGTCGAAGGCAACGATGGGCAGGTTCAGGTTCATCATGAACACCGCACGGTGCGCGAGCGGAAAGTCGTCCATGCGCTGCGAGAAGATGTCGATGTACTCCACCTCTGTGGAGTCGCCATAGGAACGGGCAAGCCAGCTCCCCAGGTCAGCTGTCTGCTCTTCCATGGTCGGCGATGCGACGGCTTCTGCCGCTTCGTCGCCCTCCGGCCCACAACTTGGGCCACACGCCGAGCCTCAGCCGCACCCCGACATTTGCTGGCTTGTCCCAAACACTTGCACTCTTACTCTAGCCTTGGCATCTTCTGCCATGTCACGCATCCCCTCCAAAGTATCGTGTTTGCGCGGCCCCAGGTCCAGCCGCGCGAGGTTGTGCCTCCGGCACCCAATCGCGCACCATCCCCGGTCAGACGGGGCAGCTAGCGCTTCTCCGCCCGCTCGGGCGTGACGCACGCGTCCACGGCAGCCTCCGCCATCGCAGCCGGCGCTGTCGCCAACTCGTGCTTGTAGTAGCGGCGCTGGAAGTAGAAAGCGACGTTCACCAAGCCGATCATTACGGGCACCTCGACCAAAGGTCCGATCACTGCCGCAAACGCCTGCCCGGAGCTGATACCAAACACCGCCACCGCCACGGCGATGGCCAGCTCAAAGTTGTTGCTCGCCGCCGTGAAGGCGATCGTCGTCGTCTTGGAATAGTCCGCCCCGATGCGGCGGCCCATCCAGAAGCTGACCAGGAACATCAGCACAAAGTAGACGAGCAGTGGGATGGCGATGCGCACCACGTCCAGCGGGATCCGGACGATCAGATCGCCCTTCAGACTGAACATGACGACGATCGTGAAGAGCAGCGCGACCAGCGTCAGCGGGCTCAGCCGCGGTATGAACCTGCTCTCGTACCACCCGCGGCCCTTCAGCCGCAGCAAGATGAATCGGGTCAGAAACCCGGCTATCATGGGGATGCCCAGGTAGATGGCCACGCTCTGGGCGATCTCGCCGATGCTCACGTCGACGACGCTGCCCTGCAGTCCGAACAAAGGCGGCAGGACGGTGATAAAGAACCAGGCGTACACGCTGTAGAATAGCACCTGGAACACGCTGTTGAAGGCAACCAGACCGGCCGCGTACTCGCGGTCCCCCCTTGCCAGATCGTTCCATACGATGACCATGGCGATGCAGCGCGCCAGTCCGATCATGATCAGGCCCTGCATATACTCTGGGAGGTCGGACAAGAAGAGGATCGCGAGCGCGAACATCAGGATGGGGCCGATGACCCAGTTCTGGACGAGCGACACGGCCAGAACTCTCGTGTTGCGAAAGGCCTTACCCAGCTCCTCGTACCTGACCTTGGCGAAAGGCGGGTACATCATCAGGATGAGCCCGATGGCGATGGGGATGTTGGTCGTACCCACCTGAAAGCGGTTGATAAAGTCCTCAATGCCCGGCAGAAAGTAGCCGAGAGCCACGCCGATCGCCATGGCGAGAAAGATCCAGAGCGTCAGGTAGCGGTCCAGGAATGAGAGCTTTCTTACGGCGCTGTTATTGCCGGCAGATGTCGTCGCGTTTCCTTGAGCCATCGACAATGCCTCCTCTTTTCTCGGCGATTTCCTACCAGGCTACGGGCATTGGATGATCCCGCGCGCCCAGAGGCAGTCTCCGCACACCGGGAAGGGATTTCCGTAGCAGTCCTCCTCGTTCGTCTCGGCGAAGGTGCAGCCGCCGCAGTCCACGCAGGGCGAAAAGTCAAAGGCAATCACCCGCTCCCGGAAGGCTCGGTATTCGTCCTTCGCCCAGATGGATGGCAGTGGCACGTCGTCGACGTTGCCCAGGACGTAGCGACGCATCGCCTTCTCCCGCCCCAATACGTAGCAGGTGTACGAGTGCATCAGGGGGACGCAGGGGCTCACGCTGCCGTCCCAGCTGACCGCTGCCGACCCCTCGCGGACGAAGCGGCAGTAGCTGTCGCCGCCCGCCGGCCGCCCATGGAGCGGGTCGAGGAGTCCTACGTGCTGCATCAGTCCCGCCAGCGGCCCGAGCGTCTCGCTGCGCGCGTCGATGCGCGGCAACACCATCTCGGGGCGCCAGAAGGAGCGCTCGGCCTGGGGGGGCGTGGGCAGCAGGCCATACAGGATGTCGTCCTTGAACTCTGCGCAGTAGGGCAGCACGTTCGTCACGACCACAAAGCTGGCCTTCATGTGCAGTGCCAGCCGGCGCAGCCCCGGCAGCTCGGCCAGGTTGCGGCGCGTCGCTACAAACTCGAGGCCTATCTCGGGGTTGATCCGCCCCATCTCCTGCCGGAGGCGGTGGAGCAGGGCGGCGCTGCCCTCCACCGTGCCCAGGTCGGCGCCGGGCCGGGCGCCGGCGTGAGCCTCCGGCGTCGCGCCGTCGACCGAGAGCACCAACGAGTCGAGCCCGGCCTCGATCAGCCCCCGCGCGCGAGCCTGGTCTAGGAGGAGCCCGTTGGAGATCATCTCGGTGCGCACCCCCAGGTCGTGGGCCAGGGCCACCATCTCCACGATGCCGGGGTGTACGAGGGGCTCGCCGATGCCCCAGAAGGCCATCGTGTGAAGCGAGCCGACCTCGCGCAGCCCCTCGACCAGTCGCCGGTAGGTGGACAGTGGCATGGAGCCCATCGGCTCGGCCCAGGTGTTGCGCACACAGGTCTTGCAGCTCAGGTTGCAGGCCGCCGTCGGCTCCACGTACACCTTGCGCAGAGGCGGGTCGGCCGGACGAAGCACCAGCCCATCCGCGGTCTCCTCGATCAGCAGCTCCGCCTGGGGCGCCAGCCCCCAACTCTCGCGCACTTCCTCCGGCACCTGCAGCGTCCCCCCGCTGCCCACGCGCGCGCGGAGGCTTCCGGCCTTGCCCGGATTTTTTGCCATACCCTTCTCCCTCACACCTCGATGCGGCCGATGGGCACGTCGAGCTGCAGCTTGACCCTCCCATACTCAGAGACGTAGAACCAGATCTCGTGGCTCACGGGTGGCATCCGGACCCACAACTCCCGCGGCAGGTACACCGTGCCGTACCGCCGCCCCCACTCCCCGACGGTGAGCGCGACATAGCCCTCCGGGTCCTCAGGCTTGCCCACCCGACCGAATGGGACCTCACCGGCATTTCATCAGTTGATGACCATCAGCCGCATCTCGATGGTCAGCGCGCCCCCTTCGTCTTTCAGGTACCTCTTGAACCAATCGGACCTGGCCCTGGCTAGGATCATCTCCACTCAGCTCCGTTGCCCAATGGCCGGCAGATCCTCCCCCAGCCGGTCCGCCAGGTACGCACGCTGCGCCGCATACGGCGTCTCCCCGAGCACCGAGCAGTCCTGCAGCCGCAGGTGGCCCGCAATCAGCTTGTTGGCAAAGACAAAACAGGAGACCTCGCCGCAGGCCTTGCAGTTGGTGCGGGGCAGATGCGTGTACACCTCCATCAGCCCCGGCCGCTGGTGCGTTTCATAGTCGGGCTCGATCTCGCCCCGGCGCTCCCAGGTGCGGTTCACCAGCCGGATCAGCCCCTCCATCTCCTGGATGGCCGTCTCCCTGTCGGGCACATTGCTGACGGCAATCTCCTTGGCGTGAAAGGCGATACTATGCCCGCCCTTCTTCCAGGTGAGCGCCACTGCCCCGGGGTTGTACACCGCGCCGCGCAGGCTGCCGTTCAGGTAGGGCAGCACCTCGCGGATGTCGGTTTTGAACCGGGCCATGGCGCTGAATCGCTCCGTCCCTGGGTCGCAGGGCGGAGTAAAGACCTCAATGTCATATTCCTCGATCCGCATCATGATTCCTCCTCATTCCTGCTGTGGCGGCCTGGCAAAGGTCTTTTTCCCATTCGAACGGCCGCGTGCCTCTCGTCCAGCATCAGACGTGCTCTTGGCATGTCTGCCGGCTGCTCCTTCCCTACGCGGCCCACACAAAGTAGAGGCCGACCCCGATGAGAATCACCGCGCTCACCCGCTCGATGGCCGTCGACCAGCGTCCCAGCGCCTGAAGCCGCTTCAGCGCCCCGGCAAAGGTCCCCGCCAGTACGATCGGCGCTCCGCGCCCCAGCGAGTAGACGAAGAGCAGCGACGCCCCGTAGGCGAGCGCCCCTTCCTTGCTCATGACGTAGGTCAGGATCGCCGCCAGCACCGGAGTGGCGCACTGAGACGCCACCAGTCCCGAGACCAGCCCCAGAGCCAGCGCCCCCGGCACGCCCCGCAGCCGGATCCGCTCCCGCAGCCGCCCCACGCCCGGCGCCTCGGGCAGGTGAAACACCCCCAGCATGGATATGCCAATCAGTATGCAGACGGCAGCCACCACATAGTACCAGATGTGCGACGTGCCGCCGATCATTCCCCCCACCAGGCTGGCGACGATGCCCAACATCATGAACGTGATCGCCAATCCCACGGCAAAGGTCAGCGATAGCACAAAGGACCGCCCCCGCCCGACATCTCCCCGCCCGCCGACAAAGCCAATGATCAGGGGGATCATGGCCACGTTGCACGGTCCGATGCTGGTCACAATGCCGCCCAGGAACACCAGCAGAAAAGCCAGCGGCGAGGCGCTCTGCAGGACAGAAGGGTCCAGGTCCACGCTACCGCCCTCCCGCCAGGGTCTGGAGCTCTTGCCGCAGCTCCGCCGCCGTCATCACCCCCAGGACCGTCTTTGGCTGCCCCGTCCGGTCGTAAAAGATCTGGGTCGGGATGGCGCGGATGCGCGCTGCTTGCAGCAGCCTGGTGTTGGCCTTGTCGTAGACGTTGACGTCCACCAGGCCGACCGAGTTTTCGAACTCGGGGTAGACTTGGGCGACGACCTCCATCATCTTGGTGCACTGCACGCAGTTGTTGGAATGGTAAAAGCCCAGCACCGGCTGTCCGGCCGCCTGCAGGCGCGCCAGCTGCGCCTCCGGCAGCTCAACTTCAGGGGAGGTCGCGGTGGGCTGGGACGATGCAGGGATCGCGGTCGAAACTGCCTGGGTCTGAGCCTCTGCCAGGGGCAGCACAGAGGTCTCCTTCGCAGCCCGGTTCTTCAGCACGAGGACGGCAGCCACGAGCAATATCACCCCACCCAATACGGCGAGCTGCGGCCAACGGCCAGGCCGCGTCTTGCGCGCTGTCGTCGTCTGCGTGCGTCGGGACCTCTTCTTTGTCATGAGCCGGTTTCCTTTTCAGCGTGTGCCATCGCCCAGCAACCATCGTCGAGCCGCGTTCTCATGCACCCGGCACACCTGCCGGATAAGCAGATCCAGGGGACGGCGTTCTCCATCGTGTTCAGGTCGTGCGGCCACGCCGGCGGCGCAGCACGCGCGACAGCAGAACATGCGAACTCGGCGGGATTCGTCTCTTCCTCAGGCTTGCCTGCTCCGCCTACGCCCCACTCTCGGACATGGCCGCGTTGGCGATCCAGGTGGTCACCTCCGCCTTGGTCGGCACCCGGCCGGACGAGACCACCTTGCCGTCGATCACCAGTCCCGGCGTGCCCAGGATCGGGTACTCCATGATCGTGCGCATGTCCGTCACGTGGTCAATGGTTGCCTCGACCCCCATCTCGGCGGCCGCCTCTCGCGCGATCCGCTCCAGACGCTGGCAGTTCGCGCAGCCTGCTCCCAGAACCTTGATCTCCATCCCACACCTCTCCGTTCGATTTCGGGTGTTGCGCATCTCTTGGGTGCGCAGCGCCTCGTGCTGCCTGGTGCGGCGCACCTTCGGGGTGCGCTGCACCTCGTGCAGCCGTGCCCGCAACAGGCTACGCCATGTTCCTCGATCTCCGCCCCACTAGCGCCAGCCCCAGGGCCAGCACGGCGACGAACGCCGCCAGGTAGAGCGCGATCCACCCCAGGCCCGTGCCGTCCTTCCAGGCGCCGTAAATGAGCCCTGCGATCGTGCTAAAGAGCGCCACCCAGAAAACGTACACCCACGCCTTCAGCTTGCCGATGATCACCGAGATCATCAGGATCGACTGCAGGCTCAGCTCCGGGTCGGCCATCAGGTAGGCAAGAAGCGGCCCAGGGTGCATGCCCAGGCTGAGGAACATCTTGGCGATCGGCACCTCCACCAGCGTCGGGAAGTACATGAACACCCCAAAGAGCACGCCCGCCAGGTTGCCCAGCACCGTGTTCCTTCCGGCCAGCGCCTCGATCCACTCCGGCTTGATCAGCTGCCGGATGATGCCCACCGCAAAGACGCCCACGATGAGCAGCGGAAAGATCTGCTTGATAAAGCGCCACGATTCCCACAGCCACTCACTGACCTGGTGCGCTTCCAGGTGGCGCTTCGCCACGTACCACAACGCCCCGAGCGCCAGGATCACCGCGAAGAACTTGCCCGGGAACCGGACCTCCAGCCCGGTCGGGGTCGCCTCCATCCCCAGGCCCGCCACCAGCAGCGTCAGGGCGATCAGCCCCAACGTCAACCAGGTCCAGCGGTTGAACCGTTCGTCCACGTGGTTCAGTCCCAGCCAGGCGCTGACACCGATCAGGATCAGCAGCCCGATGAGGATGAGCCCCTGGACGCTGACCCCCTCCTCGCTCTTGGCGGCATCATGTGGCACCAGCCGGTCAAGCGTCCCCTGGAGCGCGGCAGCCCCGGCGCCGGGCAGCGTCACCTCGGCGTAGCTGTTGGTCAGCACGCCCAGCTTGAGCGTGCCGGAGAGCAAGAGCGCTACCAGCAGGACGACAAAGACCCAGTTCTGCCTCGGCACCTTGCCCTTGACCGCGAAGGGGTCATTCGTCGCCTCGTCGTGGCGGGCATCCTCCTTGCGGAAGATGAGCGCCATGATCAGCCCGATGCCGATGCCAAAGGTCAGCGACAGCAGCAGCCGGGCGATCGCCAAGTCCATGCCGATGGCCACCCCCGTGTAGGCCAGCGCCAGGATGTTGGCCGCCGGCGCGAAAAAGAGGAAGGTGATGGCCGGCCCCAGCCCGGCGCCCTTTTTGTAGATGCCGGCAAAGAGGGGCACGATCGTGCACGAGCAGACCGCCAGAACCGAGCCGGCCAGCGCGGCCGCCGGGTACGACACGAATTTGGGCGCGTTTCGCCCCAGGAAGCGCGTGATCGCCTCCTTGGGGATGAGCGCCGAGAGCGCGCCGGCGATGAAAAAGGCCGGCAGCAGGCACAGGAGCACGTGCGCCGCCAGGTAGGCAGCCAGGTTGCCCAGGCCGCCCTGCAGGAGCCGCAGCAAGGTTGCGCCCATCGCCATGTCTCTTTCCTCCCCTAGATCAACTGAACGCTAGATACGCATCACTGCATGCTTCTGCGCTGAAAGGCGAGCTACTCCCCGGAACAGCGCGGGCAGGGGCAGTTGGCCACTACCTGCTCCGGCAGAGGCGGGAAGGTCACTTCCCGCCCGGCGGCTGCTGTCACAAGCGCCTTGCCGTCCGCCAACAGCCCCGCAAGGCGATCGTCGGCCACCCGATAATAGATGAGCGTACCCTCGCGCCGGTCGGCAATCAGCCCCATGTCCCGAAGGACCGCGAGCTGCTGCGACACATAGGGCTGTGGCTTGCCCAAGACGGCCGTCAGGTGGCATACGCAAGCTTCCTGCCGTGCCAGGACATCGAGGATGCGCAGCCGGACCGGGTGCGACAGCGCCTGGAAGAGCGAAGCTTGCAGCTCGTAGGCCTGTGGTTCCATCTCGCCACCTCACGAATATGCAAAACCTTGCACGTATTCTACGGCCGCCGGCAGGGTCTGTCAAGCCGCGCGGCCGGCGATGCACCGCCGGCCACCCCTGTGTCCCACATGCCCCTATCCGATGGCGCACGTCATCGACTTGGTGGCACAAGGGCGGAGTGGCGCGAAGAGGTTGCCCAACCTCAGGACTGCTACCTAACTCCTCTATCATTCGCTTCATTCAGAATTGACAGAACAGTCAGAACGCGTAACAATGAGGACTGCGGGAGCGCCGCTGGGACCGGTTTCAGGAAGCGTATGGTCTGCTCGCGCTTGGTGAAGAGGAGCTTCCAGCATCCCGGCACGGGCCGGGACGAGCCCTGGCGGGTGGGCCTCTCTGTCAGGGGCGGTGGCCCTAGACTCGGTGCCCGGGACGTGATGACGTGACTAGCGGAAGGAGAGGAGTTGGCCTATGAGCAACGACTACTACCTCGCACGACAGCACCGCCTGCTGAAGGAATTCGACAAGGCCTTGGACCGGGTAGGCGGGCTCTTTGTCGCCCGTTACGGGTCCGAAGCCACCCAGGGGATGCTCCTAGAGGGCGCGACGTGAGCTTGGGATTGTTGGTCTTTGTCGCCATTTGCTGCGCGCTGATCGTCGTGGCGGGAGGAGGTGTGGCTTTCCTTCGGCGCCCAGTGGGAGCGGTCTATCTCGCTCTGTGGGTGGTGTGGTGGCTGCTCATCGCCGTTGGCCGGCAGCGTGGCGTGCCATCGCCGTACGACCGCAGCCAGCGGGTAATCCTGTCCTTGGGTATTGTGGCGCTCGTTGGCCTTGTTCTGTTGCCGCCGTGGGAGTATGCCCACTTATCCGGCCCGATTCCTCGGGACGGCCCTCTAGCCTGGAGCGGTCTGGCCCTCTTTGCGGCGGGCATCGCGCTTCAGGCTGCGGCATTCTGGGCACTGCGTGGTCTGTACACCTCGCGCCTGGGCATACAGCCCCATCACCGGCTGGTGATGGGCGGTCCCTATCGCCTGGTGCGCCACCCTGGCTACCTGAGCAACTTGCTGTGCTTGGCCGGCCTTGGCCTGGCTATGAGCAGCCTGGGCGGCCTGGGTCTGACCCTCTTCGTAGTGCCGCTCATCGTGGGCCGCATCGAGCGTGAAGAGGAGATGCTGGTCGCCGAGCTGGGGCAGGCATACCAGCGCTACCGGCAGGACACAAGGTGGCGATTGGTGCCGTACCTCTATTGACGGGATGGGTGCCGCGTGCAGAGGATCGAAGAGCTCTCAGCAGGTTCGGCAGAATCGAGGAATTCGCCTGGCGACCGTACACGCACCCAGGCCGGACGTCCTACTGGGCAACGGAGGACGACCACCGCAGGAGCGCAGGGACCACGCTGGAAAGGCTCAGCTCCCTCCGGAGCCACTGCTGCATGCGCTTACCCTAGGCAGGACGCCCCACCGGCTTGACTGCCCGTACCTTGACGCTGAACACCCGCCGCGCTAGCTCGCGGGGCGTCCAGCCGGTTCCTTCCAGGAGCTCCCTGACGTCGGGCCCATCTTCCCAGCCGGCAGGCTCCTGTTCCTCGGCGCGGTCGCGCGAGAGGACTTCGACTTCCTCGAACCCGGCCGCCCGGATCTTGGCCAGGTACTCTGCCTCGTCCAGCGCGCCAGACACGCAGGCTGCCCAGATGTCCGGCCGCTCCCGGATCGCCTGCGGCAGCTCGCCGTCGACCACAACGTCCGAGACACTCAGCCGGCCGCCGGGCCGCAGCACGCGGTAGGCCTCGGCAAAGACGGCGTCCTTGTCGGGCGACAGGTTGATCACACAGTTGGAGATGACGGCGTCCACCGATCTGTCGGGCAGCGGGATGTCCTCCATCTCCCCGAGCCGGAACTCGACGTTTGCCGCGCCGACCTTCTTGGCATTGCGCTGCGCCAGCCGGATCATGTCCGGCGTCATGTCCAGGCCGATGACCCTGCCCGCCGGCCCCACCCTGCGGGCTGCCAAGAAGCAATCGATGCCCCCGCCCGATCCCAGGTCGAGCACCACCTCGCCGGGCCTCAGATCGGCGATGGCGAGCGGGTTCCCGCAGCCCAGCGACGCCTCCGTCACCGTCTGTGGAAGGCCGGCCAGCTCCTCGGCCGGGTAGAGACGCGCGGCATCCGCCGCGTCGATCACCTGGCCGGTGGGGCCGCAGCAGCTGCAAGTGGTCCTTGCACCATGGATGGATTCTGCCTCGTCTCGCGCCGGCCCGCAGCAGCTCGCCCGCACGACGCGGATCGGCTCCTCCGCCACGTTTCGCGCGATCTGGCCGTATGCGTCGCGCACCGACTCCTTGATCTTCCGTCCCGAATCACCTTCAGCCATCGTTCCTCCCTCTCAGTCGGCACCTTCGGCGGTGCCGCTTGGCGAGGCCGGCTCCGGGCATCTCTCAGCGTCGAGCCGGGCCATCAGCCGGCCGCAGCACATCACCACATTCTCCCGGTTCAGCGCGTAGTAGACTAGCTTGCCTTGCTTGCGCGCCGTCACCAGCCCCATACGCTTGAGCACGCCCAGGTGGTGTGAGATCGCCGGCTGCGAGATGCCGAACGCATCTACAATGTCGCCCACGCAGCGCTCGCCCTGCTGCAGCATCACGAGGATGTGCTGCCGGGTCTCGTCGGCCAGTGCCCTGCAGAACTCGACGCAGTCAACGGTCATCGCTGCCTCGCATAGACGTAGTTCGATATGTCAATAGGATAGGGCTGAAGGAGACGGCTGTCAAGTTCGGGGTGTGCCATGCAAAGAAGGGGGCGTCCAGAAAGCACAGAGGTGTCATGCTGAGCGCAGCGAAGCATCTCGTTTCTATTCGTTCTGTGCGGAACCAGAGATCCCTCGGTTGCTGCGCTCCCTCGGAATGACAGTTCTTGGGCAGCCCTGTCTCTTGGCGCGGATCTTGCAGGGCGCGGGCCCCGGCCAATGGCTCACGCTAGGGCCCCGATCAGAAGACCGGGGCCCCAACGTCGGCAGTACAGCCCCTTCGGGGCGTTCTCGCTCCCTACTGGGCGATGATCGTGCCCGCCGTGAGGAACCACACGGCCAGGATGGAAACCATCAACGCGCCCAGGTAGATCTTGCCCGTCTTGCGGTAGAACCAGGTGGTCATGAAGAGCAAGATACTGAACTCGGGGATGTACACCAGCAGCATCAGCGGCCAGAGGGCACTGAATTGTGGCAGGCCCATCAGCTCAAAGCCGGCCCCCTTGCCGAAGACGATCCAGGGGATGTACTGGATCAGCCAGACCAGGAGCAAACCGGCCAGCCCGGCGTACAGGATCTTGAGCCACCAAATCCACTGCGTCTTGGCGCCCGAGGCGAAGGCCTTCTGGCGCGCCTGCCCGTACAGGAAGAGGCCGCCGTTGATCAGGAAGAAGGCCAGCACGGGGATGATGTACCAAAAGAAGTAGCCGACGCGCCGGAAGGAGGAGAACTGGCGCATGAACGGCCAGGCAAAGCGGAACTCCTGCCCGAGGATCCACTGCGAGAGCCCCTCCAGGATGTACATGTAGGCAAAGAGCACGACGGCGAGCAGCACCGTCTTGCCCAGGATGCCCCAGTCCATCTTGCTCTTCTCCACGTCGTAGGTGACACCCATGTCGTACAGGTTGATGCCCTGCTTCTTCGCCGAGGTGAAATACCAGACGCAGAAGAGGATGGTGCAGATGATCGCGTTCACCGCGAACCAGAGGAAGAGCCCGTTGCCCACCTGGAGCTTCATCCAGGGGATGATCCCCTGGATCTTGTCGCTCAGGCCGGTGTACTGGGTCAAGATCGGGTAGGTGATGCCGCCGATCAGGGCGTTGATAGTGGCAAAAATCCACCAGGTGCCGCGCTTGGCCGCGTAGCGGCTGGGCATCGGCTGGTCGACCGGGGCAAAGAACTTGGTCTTCAGGAGCAGGCTCGTCAGCGGGATGAGCGAAAAGATCGTGATCAGCAGCGTGCCCAGCCCAAACAGCTCCTTGACCAAGAAGATCTGCCGCGTCGGCTTGATCCAGTGCTCGTCCTGCTCACCGCCCATCAGCGACTGGTTCATCCAGTCCACCGCCTCCGCTACCGCCTTGTTGGTGAGCGGCAGGAAGTGGTGTTCCATGTTGACCAGTGCCGCCCGGCGGGCCGAGCCGTCGTCAAAGCTGCCGTAGGTCGTGTCCCACTCGACTGTCGTGGTCAAGCCGAAGGCGGCCAAGCGGGCGGGGTGGTCCTTCAGCGGGGGCACCAGAAGCTCGCCCTCGCGGAAGAGCGCGAACTCGTCGTACTTGGCCTGGGTAAGCAGGACGTTCTTGAGGGCGGGGGCGGGCGCGCCGGCGACGCCGCACTGGAAGTTGAGCGCCTTGTGGTCGGGCCGGATGAAGCCGATGATCAGCGAGTCGATGGCGCCCATCGAGTGGCCCATTACGCCCAGGTTGGCAGCGTCGACATAATCGAGCGTCTTCAGGTAGTCGTAGCCGGCCTCGGTGCCCGCAGCGTAGGGCGGAACGCCCAGCTGCGCGCTCTGGAGCCCACCCTCCGAGTCGCCGTGGCCGACGGCGTCCACTGCCAGGACTACAAAGCCACGGCGGGCGAGCTCGATGGAGAAGGGGGCCTGCACATCCTTGTCGTTCTGGTAGCCGTGCAGGTTGAGGACGGCCGGCGCCTTATCGGCGACCGACGCCCACTTGGGGATGTAGAGCTTGCCGGCGAGCATGTTGCCTGTTCCGTCGTCGATCTTGACCTTCTTGATCGCGACGCGACCAAAGCCGTGCTCGAAGACGTTGGCCATGATGGCACACAGGGCGATGATCACCAGGCAAGCGATGAACCGATAGAGATGCTTGCGTACCTTTGCGTCCATGTTCGTCTCCTCTTCGAGGTGTAGTGCTGCGTTGCGTGCTGCTTGGGACTGGGCGGGCTTTTGCCGCCCGGGCGCGGAGAAATGTCGTGGCGCTAGGCACCTCCTTTCGCGGCTCCCCTCCTCCCTGCCGCAGCAGGGGGACCGAGAAGGGTGCCGCCAATGGGCGAAACAGGGTTCGAACCTGTGACCTCTTCGGTGTAAGCGAAGCGCTCTGCCGGTTGAGCTATTCGCCCAGCAAGCTCCATTGTACGGGAGAACCGCCTTTCCGTCAATTGGCAAAGTGGGCATGAGTCCACTTGTGCTTCAGCCCCAGTTGCTGTATACTTGCACTTGAGGAACAGCTGTGAAGATCCACTCCCGCATGCTGCACGTTGCTCCTCCCGCCGAGCGCGAGCGATCTTATCGACTCCCTCTCCCAGCCAGGAGCCCGCCCTGTCTGTCCTGAGCAACTGCGAAGGAAGCGATGGGAGGGTTGGGATGGAAGGGCTGATCTCCCCGAGGAGGAAGAATGACCACCAACCGATCGCTGCCCGTCTCAAAGCACTTTCGGCTCCAGCAATTGGCCGACGGCATCTACGCCGCGATTCACCAGAGCGGAGGGGGCGCCATCTGCAATGCAGGCATCGTCGACCTCGGCGATCGCACGCTGGTCTTTGACACCTTCGTGGCGCCCCACCCCGCGCAGGACCTGCGGGCCGCTGCCGAGGCATTGATCGGCCGCCCGGTCAATGCCGTCGTCAACAGCCACGATCACAATGACCACATCTGGGGCAACCAGGCCTTCGGCCCTGAGGCCGACATTGTGTCGACCGAAACGACACGCCGGCTCATCGTCACCACCGGAGGGATTGAAGACCTGGACGTATACATGGCAGACGTGGAAGCGAGGCTCGAAGTGACGTTGGCACGCCTCCAGGCGTCGACCGACGAGGGTGAGCGGTGCGAGCATGCGCTCTGGGCCGACGAGTACCGGAGCATCCTGGCGTCCAGGTCTATCCTGCGGGTCCGCGTCCCCAACATCACCTTCTCCGGCCGCATGGCCTTCCACGGAACGGCCCGCTCAGCGGAGCTGCTGGAGCTCGCCGGCCACACGGCGAGCGACGCGGTCCTGCTCCTACCGCAGGATGGGATCGCCTTTGTGAGTGACCTCCTCTTCGTAGAGTGCCATCCCTACCTGGCGGACGGCGACCCAGGTGCGCTGCTTCACGCTCTGCAGGCCATCTCGCGCCTCGCGCCCAGGCTGGTGGTGCCGGGTCACGGCCCCGTCGGTACGGCCGACAGCCTGGCGCAGATGGAGCAGTACGTCCACACTCTGGACGGGCTGGCGCGCCAGATGGCCGACGCAGGGGAAGCGGAGGAGACAATCGACGCCCTGCCCACGCCCAAGCCCTATGACGGCTGGCTGGTAGCCTCCTTCTTCCGCGCCAATCTGCACTTTCTCTACCGGCGGCACCTGCAGCTTCAGGGAGCCCAGCCGGCTTGATGGGATGCCGCTAGCCCGGCCCGAGCACGTGCCCTTTCGCGCCCTGCGCGCTTGCCTGCCTGGTCGCAGGTGTGGCACGCCAGCATCGCTCGGCTCAATACACCCAAAGCACCAGCGGAAGATAGATGCTCTTTAGGCCCGAGCCTCCCAACACCCCCCAGACAGAGAGGTGGTTGGGCGAAGCGGTCACCACGTTGTGGACCGTGTCGACGGCGCTGCTGGGCTCCAGAACCCAGGCCGCGCCATCCCAGTGGTAGAAGGCCAACGAATCCTCGATGACGGTGCCGAGCTGGGCATCGGAATACCTCACAGTGACAGTGTATGTGTGGCCCGGCTCGACGGCGGCCGGCAGCCCGGTATCCGCGTACACGGCGCTCAGGTCAAAGAAGTGGTCGATGCCCGCCAGCCCGGCCAGGAGCGAGCCGTCGATCTGCCTGCCGGGAGCGGGTGCGTCGGCCGGGAGCAGCGGCACATGGGCAATGATCACTTCGCCGGAGAAGGTCCCGGCCGGGAAGGTGTACCCCGTCTGGTCGAGCGGAGAGAAGAGCGCACCCCCCCCGGGGGGCACGGTGCCAACTACTGCTGCAGGGAACTGCAGGATGACCAGACCGCCATAGTTGTCGGCCATGTAGACCACATCGCCGGCCACGGCTATGCCTTGGGCCTTGTCCCCCGTGTCGTAGGACGCCACCTCGGCCGGTGCACCCGGGTCCAGGACGTCCACCACGCGCAGGCCGGCAGTGCCATCCGCGAGGTACGCGTACGTTCCGGCCACACTTACGTCAAGGGACTCGCCGGGCGTGTCGAGGGACCCCACCTCGAATGGGGCGGCCGCGTTCGACACGTCCAGCACGCGCAGCCCGCTTCCGTGCCACGCGACGTAGGCGTACCTTCCCACAACCTCGACCTTGTTGGCAAGCCCCGGCGCCTCGTAGAACCCCACCTCCACCGGAGCCTCTGGGTTCGAGACGTCAATCACCCGCAAACCGCCCGAGTGATCCGCGACGTACGCATATCCCCCGGCCACGGCCACGCCATAGGCAAGCTCCGGCGTGTCGTAGAATCCCACCTCAAAGGGGGAGCCTGGGTCCGACACGTCCACCACCCGCAGCCCAGCGTCAGTGGCTGCGATGTAGGCAAACTGCCCGGCCACGGTTACGTCCATGGCTTCTCCACCGGGTGTCTCGTAGTTCCCCACCAGGGCCGGGCTGTGCGGGTTCGACACGTCCACGACCCGCAGGCCGAATCCCCCGGCGGCAACGTAGGCATAGCCATTCGCCACCTCCACGCTCCAGTCCCAGCCGTCCAGCAGGCCGCAAGAGCCGAGCTGCAGCAGGTTTGCCGGGTCCGATACGTCGATAGCCTGCAGCTCCTGCCTGTAGTAGATGGTATATAGGGTCGACCCAACAACAGCCACGTCCTGGGCGTAGCCCCCCGTGTCATAGGATGCCACCTCGAAGGGCGCGGTCGGGCTCGACACGTCGACCACCCGCAGGCCATCGGTACCGTCCGCCACGTAGGCGAACCCCCCGGACACGGCTACGCCATAGGCCAGCCCCGGCGTGTCGTAGAAGCCCGCCTCGACCGGGTAGCCGGGGTTCGACACGTCGACCACCCGCAGGCCAGAGGAGGCGGCCGCCACATAGGCGTACGTCCCTTCCACGCGGACGCCGAGGGCACTTCCCGGCGTGGCAAGGAAGCCCACCTCGACCGGGGCGGCCGGGTTCGACACGTCGACCACCCGCAGGCCATTGCCGCCGGCGACGTAGGCGTATGTCCCGATCACCTCGACTTCCCAGGCGTTCATCGGCGCGTCGTCGAAACCCACCTCGACCGGGGCGCCTGGGTTCGACACGTCGACCACCCGCAGGCCTGCCGGTCCGTCCGCCACATAGGCGTACGTCCCGGCTACGGCGAGCCCTTGGGCGGTCCCCGGCGTGTTGTACGACCCTACTGCGGCGGGCGCGGCCGGATTCGACACGTCGACCACCCGCAGGCCTGCCGTCCCGTCGGCCACATAGGCGTACGTCCCGGCCAGGGCCAGGCCATAGGCAGACCCCGGCGTATCGCAGGACCCCACCTCGACCGGCGCCGCTGGGTTCGAGATGTCCACCACCCGCAGGCCGGCATCCGAGGCGGCAACGTAGGCGTAGGCTCCGCTCAACGCAACCCCACCCACGAGGCCGGGCATGGGCGCCGTCTTGCCGACCAGCACCGCTGCACCGGGGTCGGTGACGTCCAGCACTGCCAACGTTGGGCCCTCCCCCACGTAGGCATATCCCCCAGCCGTCGCCACGGCCCCCACCTTGCCTCCCCGCTGGGCCACGAACGACACCCCGTAGGCCGTCTCACTGTATCTCAGGATGATCAGCCCACCGTGGGTGTCGGCCACGAAAGCGAGCCCTCCGGCTACGGCGACGCGGCGGGCCTCCCCCAAGGTATTGTAGTACCCCGCTTCGACCGGCTGCGCGGGGTTCGACACGTCCACCGCCCCCAGTCCGTTCTGGGCGTCCGCGAGGTAGGCGGTCCCTCCGGCCACGGCCACGCTGTAGGTCCATCCCGGCGCATCGTAGGATCCTACTTCAGTCGGGGCGCTTGGGTCCGAGACATCCACTACCCGCAGCCAACCATTGTCCGCCACGTAGGCATAGGCGCCGGCCACGGCGACGTCGTAGGCAGCCGTCGCGGCGAATAGCGCTACCTCGACCGGCGACGCCGGATCTGAGATGTCCACCACGCGCACGCCATCGCCGCTCGAAACGTAGGCAAATCCTGCGGACAAGGTAACGCTCCTGGCATACGACATTGGGCACGACCCTACTTCGAACGGGGACTGCAGGTTGGACACGTCCACCACCCGCAGCCCGGCATCCCAGTCGGCCACGTAAGCGTAATCGGCATGCGCATCGACGGCGACGTCCATGGCAGTCCCCGGCGAGTCATAGAAGCCACGCTCTACCGGAGTTGGCCCCTCGATGTCGAACAACCGCAGCCCATAAAAACCGGCTGCGACAAAGGCAGCTTCCCCCCGTAGGGCCACGGCCTCCGCATCCCCCGGCACGTCGCAGAAGCCAACAGCCCTTGGGGAGCTTGGATCCGAGACATCCACGATGCGAAGCCCATCTTCACGGTCCGCCACGTAAGCCTTCTCGCCGGCCAGGGCTACGTCCACGGCAGACACAATCGTGTCGTAGAACCCCGTTTCGTCCGGTGCCGCCGGGTTGGACACGTCCACGACCCGCAGGCCGGCGGACTCGTCTGCCACGTAGGCGTATCCCGCGGCCACAGCCACCCCCATCGCCTCGCCCGGAGTGTCGTAGAACCCCACCTCGGCCGGCGCTGCAGGGTTCGCTACGTCCACCACCCGCAGGCCGCTGGCATAGTCGCCGACGAAAGCGTATCCCCCGGCCATTGCCACGCCCTCAGCCCACCCCGGCGTGTCGTAGAAGCCCACCTCGGACGGAGTGGCCGGGTTCGAGACGTCCACAACCCGCAGCCCGGCATCCTGGTCGGCGACGTAGGCGTAGCCGCCGGCTACGGCCACGCCGAGGGCGGTGCCCGGCGTGTCGTAGGAGCCTACCTCAAAGGGCGTCGCCGGGTTGGACACGTCCAGAACCCGCAGGCCGTATTCCCGGTCGGCGATGTACGCGTACCCGGCGTCCACGACCACGCCGAGGGCATACCCCGGCGTGTCGCAGGTCCCCACCTCCACAGGGTTGGCCGGATCCGATACGTCAAAGACCCGCAGCCCATGGTGGAAGGCGGTGACGTAGGCATAGGTCCCGCTCACTGCCACATCCGAGCCACTCACCGGCAGGCTGTGGAGGCCGGCTTCGACCGGCGCCGCTGGGTCTGACACATCGATCACTCTCAGCTCTGCACTGCCGACCACGAAGGCGTACCCCGCGGCCACGGCAACCCCGCCCACAAGGCCCGGCATCGGCTGTGTCCTGCCCATCACCGCCGGCGTGGCCGGGTCGGAGACGTCGAGGATCGTCAGTCGCGGACCCTCCCCTGCAAAGACATAGCTCCCCTCGACGGCAACCACATTCGTGTAACCGCCCAGCTGCCCAACGATCGAGATCACACCGGCCTCGGCATCCGGCTCACCGAACTGGTGCGCCCTCGCCTCGCTTCCTACGGCCTCACCGAGAGCCGGCACACTGCCTGCCGCCAGCACCAGCACAAAGCACAGGCTCAACCAACCTCTGGTTCGCTTCATCTGTCCTCTCCTCGCTCTCCCTGCCCGGCAGTTGTCCGCAATAGACAAGCCGCCCCTATCGCTCCCTCTGGAGCAATAGGGGCGGCCCAAATACATCGAGCGCACTCGAGACACCGTCTGTCGGCTCTCCACCGGGCCCACCGGCCCTGTCCATGGATAGGGACGACACTTCGACGTCTGTGCCTCCCTCAGCCCACTCCCCGGTCACACCTGGGCGGCAGCCTCATATCGCAGCAGATCATACCGCGATGCTGCCTCCTTGTCAAGACGCCTAGCTGTCCCTTGGCCGCGCACCTGGCGGGCGGGGGCATCTGGCGCCGGGCCGGTCTGTGTCCCTCCCCCGGTCGGGAGAGGATTGGCGTGAAGGGCTCCGAGAGTCGTTTCTGGAATTTCGGGCATTTCGGGATAGTGCCTTCAAGATTCTGGCACGGTGGCACAGCTGTCGTTCCTCGCCGATGCCGGGCCGCCAGAGCCTGCCTGCTTTGTCTCCCCAGGGTGTCTGTAGTATACTCGCGCCGCCGGAGGAACCACCGTATGACCCTGACCCTGCGTGACTTTTGCGTCGACGACCTACGGGGCGACCCGCGCGCCAAGACGGCGCTGCTGATCAACCCGCCCGTCTATGACACCCAGTATTGGGCGCAGTGGGCGCAGCCCTACGGGCTGCTGCGCATCGGCGCGCTCCTGAAAAAGCGCGGCTACAAACGCGTAGAGCTCTTTGACTTTATGGAGACCAACGCCAAGCGCAAGGTCCCACAGCATCGCATCAACCCGGGCGAGACCTACGAGGAGCAGGACATGCCGGCCCGACCGCTCCATCCTTACACCATCGCCAAGAAGGGCCATGCGCTCCTCCTGAACAAGTATCACTTTGGCCGGCCCTGGCCGCAGTTCGAGGCATGGCTTGCCGAGCAGGGGTTCGACGCGGCCCGTCCGCCCGACGAGATCTGGATCTCGGCGACCATGACCTACTGGTGGGAGTCGGTCCGCGACCTGACCGTGCGTCTCAAGCGGCTCTTTGGGGGCAAAACCACCATCCTGTTGGGCGGCATCTATCCCACGCTGGTGCCCGAGCATGCTGCGCGCATGACGCTGGCCGACCTGATCGTGGTAGGCGAGGTCGAGGAGGCAAACGACCTATGGCCCGACCTGTCTCTCTACGAAAGGCCGCCCGCCTATGCCGTGATCACCCCCAGCCGGGGCTGCCCCTACAACTGCGCCTACTGCGCCCAGCGCACGATCAACCAGGGGCGACAAACGGTGGAGTATCGCCCACCTTCCGACATCGTCGCGGAAATGCGCCACAGGTACGAGACGTACGGCATCCGCGAGTTTGCCTTCTACTCGGACTTTCTGCTATGGGAGCACGAGCAGAACCTCCAGCAGATCCTGCAGACGATCGTCACCGAGCGGCTTCCTTTCCGTCTCCACGCACCCGAAGGGCTGGACACGCGCTACCTGAGCCAGTCGCAGCGGTTGGTGGACCTGATGAAGGAAGCGCGCTTTGAGAAGCTCTATCTGCCCTGCGAGAGCGCCGACGACGGGTACCTGCGCACCCTCAACCGGCGGCACGTGCGCCTGGACCACTTTATCCGGGCGGCGCAGATGGCGGAGAAGGCCGGCTTCCGAATGCGCAACCTGGAGGTGAACGCCTTTGTCCTTTATGGCCTGCCGCGCGAGACGATCGACCAGGTCGTCAAGACCACCCTCGTGGTCTCGGACGTGGTGGGCTCGATCATCCCCATGCTCTTTACGCCTGTGCCGACCACGCAGATCTACGCCGAGCACCTGCCTTACTTCGCGGAGCGGGGATGGGACCGCGACCTGCACATGCTGAACGGCAAGCTCTTCCCCTTCCTAGGCATGAACCAGGGCACCATTGAGGACTATGTGGACCTTCAGCGCCTGATGTTCATGCTGAACACGCATTATCGCAGCCGGTCGTTTCGCATTTTTGGCGACAGCCGGGTGAGTGCGGCATTTCGCGAGAGTGTGCACGCCGGGTTCGAAAGGATCAGGCGCCGGGACCCGGAGGCACAGCGGCTTCCCGGCATGGAGGACGCCGACCTGGACCGGCTGTAGGCCTGGCAGAGGGACGCGCGGAGCGAGAAGAGGCCGGACCCCCCCTCGGGGTCCGGCCTTTTTCCGTGGAGGCCCTGCCTACTCGGCGAGGAGGGCCCTGAACTCTTTCTCCAACAGGGGCACGACGACGAACAGGTCGGCGACGATGCCATAGTTGGCCACCTTGAAGATCGGTGCTTCTGGGTCCTTGTTGACAGCCACGATGACCTTGGAGGTCTTCATGCCGGCCAGGTGCTGGATCGCGCCCGAGATGCCGCACGCGATGTACAGGTTGGGCGTGACCGTCTTGCCGGTCTGCCCGACCTGGTGCCCATGGTCGATCCAACCGGCGTCCACCGCGGCGCGCGAGGCACCTACGGCCGCCCCCAGCACCTTGGCGAGGCTGCTGACGGGGGCAAAGCCCTCCGGCCCGCCCACGCCGCGCCCGCCGGAGACAATCACCGTCGCCTCGGCGACGTCGATCTCGCCCGCGCCCGCGGCCACCACCTCCGTTACCCTGGCGCGCACCGTGCCGGTCGGCGTCGGTACCGCCTCGACAACCGCACTCTTGCCCGGGTCAGGCTCGGGCACCGGCTGCACGTTCGGCCGCACCGTGGCGACCTGCGGATCGCCCACCAGCTTGACTTTGGCGAGTGCCTTGCCGGCGAAGATTGGCCGCGTAACGAGCAGACGGCCGCCTTCGAGGTCAAAGCCGGTGCAATCCGAGGCCAGCCCGACGCCGAGCTTGGCTGCCAGACGAGGCGCGAGATCCTTGCCCAGGGCTGTGGCACCCACCAGGACGATGCCGGGCTCAGCTTGCCGGATGAGGGCTGCCAGCGTGTTGGCGTACCCCTCGCTCGAGTAGGTGCCGAGCGCCGGGTCGTCGGCCAGGTAGACCTTTGCCGCGCCGTACTGGCCCAGGGTTCCCGCCAGCCCGCCGGCACCGGAGCCCAGCAGTGCCGCCTCGACCTGGCCGCCGAGGCGGGCAGCCAGCCGGGCCCCTACACCCAGGAGCTCAAAGGAGACTTTCTTGAGGACACCACCGCGCTGTTCCGCTACGATCAGGACATTGTTTCCCATGTGTACCTCCTAGATCACCTTGGCTTCCTGGCGGAGCAGGCGCACTACTTCCTTGGCGGCATCGGCCGGCTCGCCGGGGATGACCCGGCCGGCCGGGCGCTCGGGCGGTGGCACGACCTCAACCACCTGCAGCTTGGCGCCGGCAGCCCCTACCGCCGAGGCGTCCAGCCCGACGTCGCCCGGGCCCCACAGGGTGTAGGGCTTGGTCCGTGCCTGCCGGATGCCGCGGAACGATGGGTAGCGTGGCTCGTTCAGCCCCTTCTGCGCGGTGATGACCGCCGGCAGTGGTGTCTCGACCACCTCGCGGCCGCCTTCGATCTCGCGCTCGGCGCGCGCCGACGTGCCGTCGGCAGCAATCTCGAGCCTGGTGACTACCGATACGTGGGGCAGGTCGAGGAGCTCGGCGAGCATGATGCCCACCGCGGCATTGTCCTCGTCGACGCCTTGCTTTCCGCAGAAGATGGCATCGTAGCCGCCCAGTTTCGTGATGGCTGCCGCCAGCGCCTTGGCCGTGGCAAAGGCATCGCCGCCCAGGAAAGCCGGGTCGGACAGGTGGTACACCTCGTCGGCTCCCATGGCCAACCCCTTCAGCACGCTCTCGCGCGCCCTCTCGGGCCCCAGGCAGACGAGCCGGACGCTGCCGCCCAGCTGCTCCTGCCACTTGAGGGCCTCTTCCAGGGCAAACTCGTCGTAGGGGTTGACGACGTACTGGATCCCCTCCTCGACGACCTTGCCTCCCCGGACCTCGATGCGTGTCTCGGTGTCGGGGACCTCTTTCAGACAGACGATTGAGTTCATAGTCCCTCCTCTACAATGCACAATGCAGAATGAACAATGCACAATGGCCGCCGGCTTCAGGAGCCTAGTGCGTGCCGTCCAGGGCCAGGGCCAAACGATGTTTCGAACTCTTCGATGGTCATTCCCATCCTATGTTCGTCGTAGGCTGTAGGGCGGGTTTCCATACCCGCCTTCAAGCCAGGATCGCGTCCAGCATGGCCAGTGTCTGCTTCTGCGTAAAGTGCCCCAGCGTGATCGCCTTCGATGGGCAGGCCACGGCGCAGGCGCCGCACCCCTTGCACAGAACCTCGTTGACCACCATCACCCCGCGCCAGGGGTGTAGGCTCAGCGCGCCGTAGGCGCACGACGCCTCGCACAGTCCGCAGCCCACGCACTGCTCCCGGTAGACCGAGCTGACGATCGCCTCGACCTTGGCCCTGCCCCTGGAGAGCGGGATCAGCGCCGAGGAGGCGGCTGCCTTGGCCTGCGCCACGGTGTCCGGGATGTCCTTCGGCCCCTGGGCGGTGCCGGCCAGGAAGACGCCGTCGCTGGTGGTGTCCACCGGGCGAAGCTTGGGATGCGCTTCGGCAAGGAACCCGTCCGCCGTGCGCGCGCATTTCAGGATCTGCGCCACGCCTTCGCCGGAGTGGCCTGGCTCCAGCCCGACCGCCAGCACCACGAGGTCGACTTCCACCTCGACCGTACGGCGCAGCAGCGTGTCCTCCGCGCGTACCACCAGCTTGTCTCCCCTCTGGTAGATTTCGGAGGGGTTGCCACGCCGGTAGCGCACTCCGCGCGCCCGCGCCCGGTCATAGAACTCTTCGCCGCCCTTGGTGAAGGCGCGCACATCCATGTAAAAGGCCGTCACCCGCGCGCCGGGGAGCTGGTCGAGAACGACGTTGGCCTGTTTGGCGGTGTACATGCAGCAGACGCGCGAGCAGTACTCGTTGCCCAGCTGCTTGTCGCGCGATCCAACGCAGTGGATAAAGGCCACGCTCTCGGGCACACGATCGGTGCCCGGGATGACGATCCGCCCGCCTGTCGGCCCGTCGGCAGCGCTCAGCCGCTCGAACTCGAGCGAGGTGATGACACCTGGGTAGCTGCCGTAGCCAAGCTCCGGCTTGCGCCGGGCGTCGAACGGGTCGTAGCCGGTCGCGACGATGATGGCACCGACCTTGAGGGTGATCTCTTCATCCTGCTGCTCAAAGCTCACCGCGCCTTCCGGGCAGGCCAGGGCGCACGGCGGGCCCGACTCGCAAGGATTCGTGTCGCTCCCCGCAGGTGCTCCCCCGGCGAGCTTCAGGCAGGCCGCCGGGTCGACGGTGTAGGAGGCCGGCAGTGCGCGCGGGAAGGGCCGGTAGATGGCCGCGCGCTTGCTCAGGCCGCGCTGCCACTCGTCGGACACCTGCCCGGACAGCACGCATGCCTCTGCGCACTTGCCACACGAGGTGCACTTGGCGGGGTGGACGAAACGGGCCTTGCGCCGCACTCTCGCCTGAAAGTTGCCGATGTAGCCGTCGACGCCCACCACCTCGCTGTAGGCGAGCACCTCCACGTTCGGGTGCTCCATCGCCCGCTGCATCTCCGAGACGACAAGCGCGCCCGCCTCCTCCATCCGCGGGAAGGTCTTGTTGAGCTGAGCCATGCGCCCGCCCAGGCTCGGCTCGCGCTCCACCAGATAGGCCTTGAAGCCGGCGTCGGCGATGTCGAGCGCCGCCTCGAGCCCGGCGATGCCGCCTCCGATCACCAGCGCTGCCGCCGTCACCGGTACTTCGCGCTCCGCCAAGGGCTCGAGGAGGGCTGCCTTGGCGACCGAGCCGGAGACCAGCTCCATCGCCTTGTCCGTCGAAATCAGCCGGTCGGCGTGCACCCAGGAGACCTGCTCTCGGATGTTGGCCATCTCAAAGTAGTAGGCGTTGACCCCCACGTCCTGGATGACGGTGCGGAAAGTGGTCTCGTGCATGCGGGGAGAGCAGGAGGCAACGACGACCCGGTTCAGGTTGTGGTCGCGGATGTCCTGCTTGATCATCTCCTGCCCGGGGTCGGAGCACATGTACATGTAGTCGCGCGCGATGGCCACGTTGGGCAGCCGGCTGGCGAACTCGGCCACGGCGTGCACATCGACCATCGACGCGATGTTGATTCCGCAATGACAGATGTAGACTCCTACTCTCGCCGGCATAGTCGCTCCTCAAGGCTCAATGCACAAGGCCGGGTTCCCAACTGCGCTCTGCGCATTGTGCGTTCGGCAGGCTGCACTCTACATTGCCTTCTGTACGAGCTCCATGATGTCCATGACGCGGAGCTGGCTATCCAGCCCCAAGGTCTTGACGGCATCCTCGAGGGTCAGCAGGCAGAAGGGGCAGGCCACCGCCAGCACCTCGGCGCCCATCGAGATGGCGTCGCGCACCCGCTGGTGTGCCAGGCGGTCCTTGATGTTCGTGCCCTCGGCCCACATCCGGCCGCCGCCGCCCTCGCAGCAGACGCTCCGCTCGCGGGAGCGGTCCAGGTCCTGGAACTCGACCCCCGGGATGCGCTGTAGGATGTAGCGCGGCTCGTCGTAAATGCCGTTGTGCTTGCCTAAGAAGCAGGGGTCGTGGTAGGTTACCTTCGCCCGCACCTCGCCCGGCAGCTTGAGCCGGCCCTGCTCCAGCAGGTCGGCCATCATCTGGGTATAGTGATAGACGGGGAAGGGCATCTCGCCATACTCGTTCTTGAAGGCGTTGAAGCAGTGGGGCGAGACGGCGACCATTCGCTGTGCCTTGAACTCCCGGCGCATCTCATGAAAGCCCTCGACGAGTCCCTGGAAGCCGTCGGCCTCGCCCATGCGGCGGATTTCATTGCCGCAGCACTGCTCGTCGACACCCATCGTCGCGAAGTCGATGCCGGCGCGCCGGAAGACGGTCGCCAGGGCGCGGGTGACGGGCTGGATACGCGGGTCGTAAGCCGGCGTGCAGCCGATGTAGTAGAGGAGGTCGGTCTCGCCCGCGTCGAGCACGTTGGGCACCTCGAAGTCGAGCCCCTCGACCCAGCCGTTGCGCCCTTCCGTGGCATAACCCAGCGTGTTGCCCCGGGTAAAGGCGCTCTTCAGCGCGTCGCGCACGCGCGGCGGCAGGCCGCGTCCCTCGCCGACGATGTAGCCGCGCAGGCCGATGATCACGTCGGCGGGGTGTATGTCCTTCGGGCAGCGGATGGTGCACGTCAGGCAGTTGGTGCAGTCCCACAGGACGTCCAGCCGGCTCGGATCGACGGTGTCTTCGATCAGGCACTCGTAGATGATGGAGCGGATGTTGAGGGACGTCTTGAGCGAGACCGGGCAGCCGCCGGTGCAGCGCCCGCACTGGATGCACTCCAGCAGGGTGTACTCTTTCGCGAACTCTTGGGTGTCAACTTTCATGGCCTACCCCTCTTTGTTCTACGCTCTTCTGCCAACAATAGCATCCCTTCGCCCATTGTGGAGGCGCTTCTGCCCTGTGCCGTGCTCACTCTGCCTTGCGCCTTAGCTTTGACAGCTCCACGATCACCCCTGCTGCGGCCGCCTTGGCCTGGGCCACCGTGTCGGGGATGTCCTTGGGGCTCTGGACGGTGCCGGCCAGGAAGATGCCCCTGCGCTTGGTATCGACCGGGCGCAGCTCGGGGTGCAGCTCCTGGAAGAAGCCATCCTCGCCCCTCTCCAGGCTGAGCATGGAGGCCACCTCGGCCGCGTCGGCCCGCGGCTGGACGCCCGTCGCCAGCACCACCAGGTCGGCCTCGACCTCGACGGTACGGCCGAGCAGCGTGTCCTCGGCACGGACAACCAGTCTGTCGCCGCGCCGGTAGATCTCGGACGGGTTGCCGCGGCGGTAGGTGATGCCCTCGGCGCGCACCCGGTCATAGAACTCTTCAAAGCCCTTGCCAAATGCCCTCACGTCCATGTAAAAGACCGTGATGTTCGAGCCGGGGATCTTGTCGTGGGCGAGGTGTGCCTGCTTGGCGGTGTACATGCAGCATATGCGCGAGCAGTATTCGCCGCCCTGCTGCTTGTCGCGCGAGCCGACGCAGTGGACAAAGACAATGTCCTGGGGCACCTTGCCGTCGATCTTGATCTTGCCCTGCGTCGGGCCTGAGGCGGAGGCGAGCCGCTCGAACTCGAGCCCGCTGATGACGGTGCGGTAGCGGCCATAGCCGAACTCGGGCTTGTCCCGCGCGTCGAAGGGGTCAAAGCCGGTGGCGACCACAACGGCGCCAACGTCGACGTCGAGGAACTCGTCCTCCTGACTGTAGTCGATGGCGTGCGGTGGGCAGAATTCCTCGCAGGTCCGGCAGGTGCCGGCCTGGAAGTAGAGACAGTGCGCGCGGTCGATCACGGGCACGTTGGGCACTGCCTGCGGAAAGGGGATGTAGATGTTGCCGCGGCCGCGCAGTCCCATGTCGAACTCGAGCGGAAGCGGGCGGATCGGCTTGTCGGTGATATCGCTGACCTTGATGGCACCGGTCGGGCAAATGAACTCGCACGCACCGCAGGCGATGCACGCCTCCGATATCTTGAAGAAGGGAGTGGCGACTTCGCGCTCGACGCCCCGCCCGACGAAACTGATCGCCTTGGCGCCCACCCGCTCGTGGCAGACGCGGACGCACAACCCGCACAGGTAACAGAGGTCGGCCTGCTGTGTCTCAAAGCGCGGCCTGCCGACGCCGTAGCGGGCGGCCATCTCCTGGAAGAGCGGGGCATCGGGGCAGCGGGCCAGCAGCAGCTCGACCAGCATCCTGCGCCCGCGTACGACCCTGTCGGACGCGGTCAGCACCTCCATCTCGCGGCGGATGGGGTAGTTGCACGACGTGACGAGCTGCGACCAACCCTTGCCGACGATTTCGACGGTGCACATGCGGCACGCGCCGTAGGGCTCCAGGGCCGGGTTGTGGCAGAGGGTGGGGACGTCGATCCCCAGCGTCCGTGCCGCCTCCAGGATCGTGGTTTCTGGCTCGACCCACGCTTCCTTGCCGTCGATGGTGATCTTGACACGCTCACTCATGGCCTAAGCCTCCACCGCAAGGGAGGGGACGCTACCCTCACCGCTGCCCTCGCCCGGCAAGGGAGAGGGCGACTCGCCAGAACGGATCAGGACGGCGTTGAACTTGCAGATATCGTAGCAGGCACCGCACTTGATGCAGAGGAGCAGATCGATGGTGTGGGGCATCTTCTTGTCGCCGCTGATGGCGTGCTCTGGGCACGGCCGCGCACAGGCTGTGCAGCCCGTGCAGAGAGCCGGATCGATCCAGTACTCGATGAGTGGCTTGCACACCCCGGCAGGACAGCGACGATCGCGAATGTGCGCCTCATACTCGTCGCGGAAGTAGCGGATCGTCGAGAGAACCGGGTTGGCCGCGCTCTTGCCCAGCGCACAGAGAGAGAAGCCCTGTAGCGTCTCCCCCAGCTCCTGGAGCAGGGCAATGTCGCCCTCCTGGCCGAGCCCGTCGCAGATGCGAGTCAGCACTTCGAGGGAGCGCGCGATCCCCTCGCGGCAAGGGACGCACTTGCCGCACGACTCTTCCTTGAGAAACGCCAGGAAGTAGCGCGCCAGGTCGACCATGCAGGTACGGTCGTCCATCACGATCATGCCGCCCGAGCCCATCATGGAGCCGGCCTTGCTCAGCTCGTCAAAGTCGACGGTCAGGTCCAGCATCGATTCGGGGATGCACCCGCCGGACGGGCCGCCGGTCTGTACCGCCTTGAAGGGTCGCCCTTCAGGGATGCCGCCGCCGATGTCAAAGATGATCTCGCGCAGCTTGACGCCCATCGGCACCTCGACCAGGCCGGTGTTCTGGATCTTGCCGACCAGCGAAAAGATTTTGGTGCCCTTACTGCCTTCGGTGCCCACCTGGGCAAATGCTTCCCAGCCCTTGTTGACGATCAGTGGGACGTTGGCCCACGTCTCGACGTTGTTCAGGCAGCTCGGCCGCTCCCAGAGGCCCTTTTCGGAGGTGTGGACGTACTTGGCGCGAGGCTCGCCGACATTCCCTTCGAGCGACTGCATCAGCGCGCTCGACTCGCCGCAGACAAAGGCGCCGCCGCCGCGCCGGATGGCGACGTCAAAGGCAAAGCCTGATCCGGCAATGTCCTCGCCCAGCAGCCCGTGGCTGCGGGCTGCCTCGACCGCGAGCCCGATGTTCGTCACAGCCATGGGGTATTCATTTCGAACGTAGACATAACCCTGGCGACTGCCCATCGCGAAGGCGCCGATGATCATCCCCTCCAGGACACTGTGTGGATTGCCCTCCAGGACCGCCCGGTCCATGAAAGCGCCTGGGTCGCCCTCGTCGGCGTTGCAGATGACATACTTGAGGTCGCCGTGGGCGTGGCGCACCTCTGCCCACTTGCGCCCGGAGGGAAAGCCGGCGCCGCCCCGCCCTCGCAGCCCGGACTTCTTGACCGCCTCTACGATCTCCTCAGGCTGCATGGTGTACAGCGCCTTGAGCAGAGCGCTGTAACCCCCCAGGGCGATATAGTCGTCGATGCGGGTGGGATCGAGCAGACCGTTCATCCAGAGGATGTCGCGCCGCTGGAGCCGGTAAAATGGAACGTCGGCCTCGTGGACGACCGGCTCTCCTGTTCGCAGGTCTTGGTAGAGGAGGCGGTCGATCACCCTGCCGTGGATCAGTGTCTCCTCGACGATCTCTGGCACGTCCTTGACCTGGATGCGCTGGTAGAAGATGCCCTGCGGCCGTACCGTCAGAAGGGGGCCGCGCTCGCAGAAGCCCGGGCAGCCGGTAGCCAAGACCTCGACGCGGTCTGCCATGCCGCGAAGCTCCAGCTCCGCGTGAAAGGCATCGATTACCTTGTTGACGCCGTATGCCAGGCAGCCCGTGCCCGCGCAGATGGCCAGGCAGGGGCGCTCCGGGTGCCGGAGACGCTGCAGCTCCTGGCGCAGTTGTGCCAGGTCCTCTGGACTCCTGATCTTGGTCTGTGCGTCAGCACTCATTCCGTACCGCTCCAGTCCATGCGCAAGGCAGAATGCTCAATGCACAAGGCAATGTACAAGGCAGAAGGCACAAGGCGCGGTGGCGCGCTGGGCATCCGTCATCCGCCATTGTCGTCGTGGCCGTTGTCGCCGGCCTTTTTCACTTGCGCGAGCAGGCGCGTGGCCTTGGCCGACGTCATCCCACCATGGTACTCGCCGTCGATCACCAGGATCGGGCCGAGGGCACAGGCTCCCAGGCAGTTGACAGTTTCCAGCGTGAATTGCAGTGCCGCATCGGTCCCCCCCTCTGCGTGGATGCCCAGCTCGCGCGCAATGGTGTCGGCGATGCGCTCGGCGCCGCGCACGTGGCAGGCCGTGCCCAGGCAGACCTGGACGATGTGTTTGCCGCGCGGCTTGAGGCTAAAGGCGCGGTAGAAGCTCGCCAGGCTCATCATCTTGGAGAAGGGGACGTCGAGCTGCCGGCAGACGTAGCGCAGGTCCTCCTCGGGCAGCCAGTTGACTTCGGCCTGGATGTCCTGGAGGATGGCGATGATGTTGGCCGGATCGCGGCCGTGCCGTTCCAGGATTCTGTCCACCGCGGAAGGTTCCATCATGCGCCTACCCTCAGCTTTCCCCGGCGCGCCTGATCGGCAGGTATGCCTCGTTGCGGATCGGGCAATTCTTGGTGCAGAGGCCGCAGCCGGTGCACTTGTCGGAATCCACGCTGCGCGCTTTCTTGCGAATCCGCGCCCGGAAGTGGCCGGCATCGCCTTCGACCCACTCCACCTCGGACCAGGTGAGGAGCTCGATGTTTGGATGGCGCGCCACATCGACCATCTTGGGGGTCAGGATGCAGGCGGAGCAGTCGAGCGTCGGAAAGGTCTTGTCGAGCTGCGACATGTGGCCTCCGATGGAGGGCTCGCGCTCGACCAGGTACACCTGGTAGCCGGCGTCTGCAATGTCGAGCGCGGCCTGGATGCCGGCGATGCCGGCTCCGATGACCAGCGCGGCGGGTGGCTTCCCGTTCTCGCTCATAGGGCGCTCCTAGTGGGGTCTTTCCCCCAGGGTTTTGAGCTCGTCCTCGCGGAACTCTTGCACCGGCGCCGCCTCGGCCAGGCTGCGGCCGGGGTGATAGTCAAACAGCGCCTGTACTTTGTCTCCGACGGCGCGGAAGACCGTGCCGACGTCAATGCCTGCGGGGCACGCCTCCGTGCACATGCCACATCCGACACAGC